>Ga0233438_10000080_pt1 | contig 131162 bp, 123 predicted proteins | sample SI_123_September_FD_182720 | JGI IMG/M metagenome (GOLD analysis project Ga0233438, IMG submission 182720) | Seawater microbial communities from Saanich Inlet, British Columbia, Canada - SI_123_September2016_10_MG | ecosystem: Environmental > Aquatic > Marine > Inlet | place: Canada: British... | reverse complement strand
CAGCTCCACCGCTCTCTGCCAATACTTTCGTAATCGCAGCGGTAAGCGTCGTCTTGCCGTGGTCAACGTGACCAATCGTGCCAATATTACAATGCGGTTTTGTCCGCTCAAACTTTTCCTTCGACATGTCGTTCCTCGTTCCGTTTGGGGCTTGGCCCCGTTTTAAATTTCGTTTCGCCCAACCTTCGTTAGACTGGAGCGGGTGAAGGGAATCGAACCCTCATCTTCAGCTTGGAAGGCTGTTGCTCGACCATTGAGCTACACCCGCCTCTTAATCTTTACGCCCGCGCACAACCCCGCGAAGGCTCATTTGGACCCACCTACCGCCATGACCCGATGGCCATTGGGGCAAAATGGTGGGGGGAGTTGGATTCGAACCAACGTAGGCATAGCCAACGGGTTTACAGCCCGTCCCCTTTAGCCACTCGGGCATCCCCCCGCCCAAAGGTAAAACCTCGTGCCAGCTTTCAAGCAAACACTTGATTTTAATACGAAATTAATGCACAAAACCTTGTCCGCTAGTCTCATTTTCAACCGAAAAAGGGCCCAGCGACGCAATATTTGCACATCAATGTCATCAGCCTTATAAGGAATTGTATGTCCAAGCGCAAGCCCAACCACTTAAGAAATAAAAGAAAAATCCCCGCCGAGAGTGCGGTGACTTTGCTGTATGGCACCCATGCGGTTCGCGCGGCTTTGGAAAACCCGAAACGGCGGGTGAACAAGCTATTCGCCACCCAAAACGCGGCCAACGAGCTGGAAGCGATTTGCGCCAAACGAAACATCTCAGTAGAGCTTCAAACCAGCGGCGAATTAGCCGGACTTTTGCCATCTGACGCGGTGCATCAGGGCATGGTATTGGACGCCAGTCCCCTGCCCCCCGTCTCGCTAGAAGACGCGGCCGCCTCGGGCAAATTGCTGATTATTCTCGACCAAGTATCGGATCCGCGCAATGTCGGCGCTATTTTGCGCGCCGCCGCCGTGTTTGGCGCGGGCGGCGTGATTGTGACCAAACGCAATAGCCCGCCACCGGCTGGCACTTTGGCCAAAACGGCGGTGGGGGCTTTGGAAGTAATGCCCTTGATTGAAGTGACCAATTTGGCGCGCGCGCTGGAAATGCTGCACAAGGCTGGCTATATGAGCGTCGGCCTAGACGAACACGGCGAAGTGCTGATTGACGAAGTATCGAAGGACCGCCCGATTGCCGTGGTGATGGGCGCAGAAGGCCCGGGTCTTCGTCGTCTGACGCGCGAAACCTGCGATATGCTAGCCCGCCTGCCCGTCGCCGAAAGCGTCACGGGCGAAGCCTTCGCCACGCTCAACGTGGCCACGGCAACGGCGGTTACGCTCTACGCGCTTACGCGTTAGGGCTACTTAAAGTTTATTGTGGGCGCCATCGCATAGCACGCCTTTGGCGGAGGCTTTGCAGCCGCAGAAGTAAACTTGGCCATCTTTTTCAGCTGTATAGGCGACGGGTTCGAAATCGCTGCCATTATGTTTGCCATCGCAAAACGGCTGTCGCGTCGACTTGCCGCAAGAACACCAAAAATAGGTTTTTCCCGCTTTGACTTCGGTTTTATAAGGCGCTTTTTGTGGACATTCCGCTTGGCTCATGTGGGGCTCCCGTGACTACTTTGTTTACACTGCTGCGATGACTATAGGGGGCAGAGCATTTCGGGCGCAATAAAAAAGCCCCGCCATTTCTGGCGGGGCTTTCTCAATTCAATTTGGGGAGACTACTGAAGGTTCTCAATAATCGTCACATTGGCCATACCACCGCCTTCGCACATGGTTTGCAGGCCGTATTTGCCGCCTTTGCGTTGCAAAGCATTGACCAGCGTGGCCATCAATTTCGTGCCAGAGCCGCCCAATGGGTGACCCAGCGCAATCGCGCCGCCGTGCACGTTCAGTTTTTCTTCGTCGACGCCCAATTCTTTGGCGAAAGCTACCGGAATGGAGCCGAAAGCTTCGTTGACTTCAAACACGTCAATGTCTTCGATCGACAGACCGGCTTTTTCCAACGCGCGTTTGGTGGCCGGAATTGGCGCTTCCAACATGATGACCGGATCGTGACCCATAACCGACAGGTGGATGATTTTGGCCAATGGTTTCACGCCTAGTTTTTTCAGGCCCTCTTCATTAACAATCATCACGCCCGAGGCGCCATCGCAAATTTGGCTGGCCGAGGCTGCCGTGATGACCCCATCTTCTGACAAAAGCTTGACGCCCGAAATGCTCTCGATGCTGGCGTCAAAGCGGATACCTTCATCGGTTTTGTGCATTTCTTTGTCGCCATCTTCATTGGTTACTTCAACCGGTACGATTTCCGTATCAAAGGCACCGGCTTGGGTGGCGGCAATGGCGCGCTCGTGGCTGCGATACGCATAGGCATCGACGTCTTCTTTGCTCAGACCGTATTTCTTGGCGACCATTTCGGCACCGACAAATTGGCTGAACTGAACATTTGGATAGCGCTCTTGCATGTTCGGGGACACATAAAAGCCGTGCCCTTCTTTGAACGGCAGCGAGATCGGCAGACCCATCGGCACGCGGCTCATGCTTTCTACGCCAGCGGCGATAACGCAATCCATAGTGCCAGACATCACCGCTTGGGCGGCAAAGTGAATGGACTGTTGCGACGAACCGCACTGGCGGTCGATCGACGTGGCTGGCACGCTCTCTGGCAATTTAGAGGCCAGAACCGCGTTCCGGCCAATGTTGCCGGCTTGCTCGCCAGCTTGGCCCACACACCCCATAATGACATCTTCGACAGATGCCGGATCGGCGCCGGTACGGTCGATGAGGTTGTTGATGACTTCGGCAGCCAAATCAGCTGGATGCCAGTCTTTAAGTTTCCCGTCGCGGCGACCCCCTGCGGTGCGCGCTGCGGCTACAATATATGCTTCTGCCATGTGGCTCTCCTAATGTTGTAAAATTTTTAAAATTCACTTTAGGACTGTCATACCAAATGCGGCGGCGCTCCGACAAGTGAATTTTCATTTGCACATTTGGCGCCACCGCTTAACATGACCGCAAATCTGATTGAGGAGATCACATATGAAAACGCGTATCACAGAACTATTCGGCATCGAGCATCCCATCATTCAAGGCGGCATGCACCATGTGGGCTATGCCGAAATGGCAGCAGGCGTTTCTAACGCTGGCGGGCTGGGCATTATTACGGGCCTCACCCAACGCACCCCAAAAGATCTGGCGAATGAAATCGCGCGTTGCAAAGACATGACCGATAAACCCATCGGCGTGAACCTGACCTTCTTGCCAGGCTTTGCCGACCCTGATTATCCAGGCTACATCGAAGCGATTATTGCCCATGACGTAAAAGTCGTGGAAACCGCCGGTCGCAGCCCTGAACAATATATGCCGATGCTGAAAGACGCGGGCATTAAAGTCATCCACAAATGCACCAGCGTGCGTCACTCGTTGAAAGCCGAAAAAATTGGCTGTGATGCGGTTAGCGTCGATGGTTTTGAATGCGGTGGACACCCCGGGGAAGACGATATTCCAAACATGATTTTGCTGCCGCGCGCAGCCGAAGAATTGAGCATTCCTTTTGTTGCCTCGGGCGGCATTGGCAACGCCAAGCAACTGGTTGCCGCTTTGGCGCTGGGCGCTGAGGGCGTCAACATGGGCACGCGTTTCATCGCCACCCAAGAAGCCCCCGTTCACCAAAACGTTAAAGACGCGCTTGTCGCTGCCAGCGAGCTGGACACGACGTTGATTATGCGTCCGCTGCGCAATACCGAACGGGTTTTGAAAAATGATGCGGTGAACCGTATTCTCGAAAAAGAGAAAGAGCTGGGCGCCGACATTAAAATCAACGACATCATGGATGAAGTGGCTGGCGTTTACCCGAAAATCATGTCGGATGGCGACATGGACTCGGGCGCTTGGAGCTGTGGCATGGTCGCAGGTCTTATCCACGATGTGCCTAGCTGTCATGATTTGATCAGCGGCATGATGAAAGAAGCCGATGAGATTATCTCGAAACGTTTAAAAGCTTTTGCGGCTTAAGCCCATCCGCTTTTAAGAACACGCAAAAGCCCCGCCCTTTGCAATAAAGAGCGGGGCTTTTTTATGTCACAAGCCTGGCGCTTTGCTAGGGGGTGACGATATTAAAGTCTGGGTTGAACTCATCCAGATTGCCAAACACCTTCATCAGCGCCAGTGGATTGCCGCCCACTTTGACATTGCCCTTCACAATCTCTTTTGGGAAGCTGGTCTTGCCGACCGCCACTTCATTAAAGATTGCGCGGGTCAGTGTCAGCGACGCATCCGGCGCCTTGGCTTGCTTGTTCGCGATATTGTTCAGCACGCTATTGTCGAGCGAGAGAACAAATTTCTCTTTGGTGTCGGTGAAATTCAAATTGATTTTCACTTCCACATCATCCAGCCCTTCGGGATTAAACCGCACGGCCATGAAATCTAGGAACATGCCGGTTGGCACCGAGCTGACGACATCTTGGCTGGCGGTGCGAACGCTGCCGCCTTTGACCACGCCCTCGCGCAATTCTTGCGCGCCCGTTAAGTAGAAATTGCGCCAGGGCCCGCTTTCCGCCTGATAGCCCATTTGTTCATAGGCATCCGCCAATAAGGCGCGCGCTTGTTTGTGCTTGGGATGGGCAAACACATAATGGTTCAACAACTCCGACGCCCACCGATAATCGCCCGCTTCCATAGCTGTTTTGCCTTGGCGCAATAGGCCATCGGGCCCGCCTGCCAATGCCATCATTTTGCGACCGCGTACTTCTGGTTCTTGCGGGTTTAAATTGGCTGGCACGCCATCGAAAAAGCCGAGATAGAAATTATACACGGCGCGCACATTATGGCTCACCGTGCCGTAATAATCGCGGTTGTAGAATTCTTGCGCCAGCGAAGGCGGCAAATCCAACATGTTGGAAATCTCGGTCGACGTATACCCTTGGTTCATCAGGCGCACGGTTTGGTCGTGCATGAAACGATACATGTCGCGTTGTTTGGCGATATAGTCAGTGCCTCCCTCACGGCCCCAACGCGGCCAATGATGCGAGCCGAACACGACATCCGTGCGGTCGCCGAATAGCTCCAACATATCGGTTAAGTGGCGCGACCAAACCAACGCATCGCGAATTTTCGCGCCGCGCGGTGTGTAAAGATTATGCATCACGCCGTTGACTTCCTCGGCCACGCAAAGCGCTTTGAGGTGCGGCAGATAGAAAACAAATTCAGCCGGCGCTTCGGCTCCTGGTGTGAGTTGAAACTCGAACTCAATGCCGTCTAGTTTCAGTTTTTGACCGGTCTTGGTAATCGTATCCGTAGGCGTCAGCAACGTGATGGAGCCAAAGGCAACGCTTTTGCCAAGCCCGCTATCGATCGCGCCTTGTGGCGTGGCAGGCAGCAAATTGCCGAACATATAGCCAGCCCGACGCCCCATGGCATTGCCCGCAATCACGTTTTCGCTGGAAACTTCTTTGACGAAATGCTCTGGCGCGACAAACCGAATGCGGCCTGAGGCAAGATCTTTTTCATTGGCCAAAGCGCGCACGCCCGCAAAATGGTCGGCGTGACTATGGGTGGCCAAAATGGCCTTCACCGGACGTTTGCCAAAATGGCTATCGACCAATGCCATGGCGGCTTGCATGGTTTCTGTGGCGGTCAGCGGGTCGACCACAATCCAGCCCGTTTTACCTTCGATGAAGGTTACGTTGGCGAGATCATAGCCGCGCACTTGATAGATGCCCTTGCGAACTTCAAACAAACCGTGAATGGCATTGAGCTTGGCTTAAAGCTCAAGTTCAGGGCTTGCGCCCTGCCTTTGAGCCTGCTCCAAGCCAGCAAGCTGGCGTCGCAGTCGCCCGCCCATAAAAACGGGTCGCCAACAGCTTACGCCGTTGGACGTTGGGGAATTGAATTACTGACGGCCTCAGGATTCTGATATAATAGGAATCAAATCACACAGTGCATCGCTAAGAATGCAGGAGAAGAAAATGAAAAGCTGGCAATCGAAAGAGCTAAAATGCTGCTGGAATGCCGTTAAGCGCAACTATGCGAGCGGCAAAAATGACGTTTACAAACGGGAAACAGCACTTAGCGTTGTTGCTTTAGCTTTTCTTCTTTTTGTTATTATCCCCCAAGTTTTGGAATGTGGCTGGGCATCGCCCGCCCTCAGAACCATGATGTTTACCCTTTTCGGCATCGTCGGCCTGATGGGTTTTAGCATAAGCATTAAAAGACACGAGGAAGACAGAAGTCGAAACGCGCAGGCTCTCGTTGAGCACAAGGCACGCGAAAAGGCAGGTCAAATTGAAAGGATGCACTCTTGCATCCAAGAACTAACTTACGATTCTCCTTTTGCCGTTTTCCTTGGTGCTTTGCACGAATTAGAGACAATATTCGAAAAGCTAAGTTTTGAGAATAAAAAACTTTTGCTGCGCATTATTTGCTTTTTCATTCAATCGGACAGAATAAGAATGCACACGAGTGATTGTTCTCAGGAGAGCTTTGCACAGGAAGCTCGAATAAACTTTGCTTTCAAAACATTAAAGGAATTGTCGAATGGAAAACCCATAGAGGTTCTGAAGGAAAACCAATTCCTCTCGCTAGTACGCCTTAGTTTTATGACCTTCGAGGGCGAAAGCATGAAACTTGAGGGAGAAGATTTAACCGGTTGTGATTGGGAGGGCACTAGTTTCTATGACGCGTCAATTATAGACTGCAAAATAGGGGGAGAGCTATGTCTTTCGCCGAGCGACTTTAGGAATGTTCGCATTGATAAAAGCGACCTCGGCGGCACGTTAGTGAATATGAGTTCAGAATCATTCGCTTCTATGATGGGATACTTGGAAACAATGGACCCAAAAAATGATTTTATATATTTCACAGAAGCTGAACCAACTAATATTTTGCTTGGAGAGCCCTACAAGACTAAATTTCTCCGCCTATTGCGCTACGAAAAATAACAGTGATTGGTGTTAATACCCCCACTCGACGCCAGTACTAGGCAGTTAACCATTCGCCCAAACCACCGAAGCCTAGCCATTGAATAATTGTTTATTGTTCATCACCCACTTTTTTCTTCTGCATATTTTTAGCGAGGCCTCGAAGTTCATCTACCGCTATTTCGATCGGGTGCATTTTCGACGGGTCATTGTTTTTGGATTTTATCGCCATTAGACGGTCGGCGGGGTTATTACTGACCCAGCTCTTTGAGTAATCAGAGAGTATGTTTTTCCTGAGCTCAGATTCGTCCCCGCCGTAATATAAAAGCATACGTCGCTCCATATAATGGCGACTGAAGTAATCTCTTTCTAGTATCTCTGCCTTGTCCGCTTGATGGCTTAACACTCTTGCAACCCAAATAAATGGCGACAGCAATATGAGTAACAAGAAAAGCCATGGAAAAAATGCTAGCGGTTCTCTAGGAAAATCAACAAATTCTTTTTTCACACTGTAAGAAAAAACCGAAAGTAGAATGACGCTCAAGACGGCGACTGCTGCCAACATATAATAGAAAAAAGATCTATTTTTGTTTGCTTTCAATCCTTCAGAATTCTCATTCTTTTTCAAAGCATCTAAATCAACTTGATACCCCTGAATTTCCGACTTCATATCATTTCTGTCATTCTCCAATTTGACTTTTTCTAGCTCCAACTTTCCATCAAATTCAGCCGTTAAATTCCGAGTGACGTCTCGAACTTGTTGCTCAAACTTCGCCTTGGAAATAAGCATCTGATTTTCAAGCTCTTTGTTATTTTCTTCCAACTCATTCGAAGTTTTGTCCACTTTTTTAGCCGTCTCTTGATACGATTTGTGAAGTACTAAAAGTCTGTTCTCGTACCAGTCATCTTTAACTTTTTCAAAAAAAACTATTTTGAGCTCTGTATTAACATCACCGTATCTCCAGCCAGACTGACTCATAAAATCAGAAAATTCGCTTGATGCAAAATATGTCTTATCAGGGAGTCGACCTAAGGGCGCTTCGGGAAGGAGTTTCGCAACCTCGCTCAAGCGCATTGATACTATCCTTTCTGTGTCTCGATTTAATAGTTGGAACAGCACCTTGGCCTTTGTTAATGGAACTTCAGACATTTTCTCTCCCCCTAGTTAACGCAGTCCCAAAAATGAAAAGAAAACGTCACTCGCATGACACCGCAATTGAGGCTGGCAAATAATTTCCTAAAAATATTACCAAAGCTAAACACCGCCCCCAACGCCCACAACAAACCCAAGGTTGCCACCCCTCTCCAACTCGCCCCACACGTGTAACACCCCGTCTAATTTCAGTGCTAAGCTGGCCACATCCATTGGGTCAACGGCCCGATGGCTGGGGTTTAGAACTCCCCTCGTAAAGCGGACACATGCCGCTAAGCCCAAAGCTAGCGGCTTAGTGTTTCCTTAAGCATGAATTCGTTAAATTCCGTTACTTCGGCTTAGGCTGGGGTGACGGCGGAATATAGTGCCTCGGCCTAATACGTCGTGCCGTCTTTACGCGGTAAGTTCTAACACCCCAGCACCAGCGAAAGCTGGTGTTGGTTTTGTTCGAACAAGAAAAGAGGCAAAAATGTCCGCCCAAATATTCAACGCTTTCAACAACAGTTGGCCGATTGTGCAAATCACCATGCTGCTTTTCGCCACCCTCACCGCCGCGCTTTTAATTACCGTGCCGTGCTGGTTGCTCTCTCGCACGCTGGTTCAATTGCGCGCGCGCCAAAACACGCTGGCGCCCAACACGCTGCTGTCCGTCGCCCTAGAAGACGACATTGTGATTTTGAAATTGCGCCAAGACGCCCCGCTCACGGCGCAAGAAATCGTTCACATTCTGCCGCGATTATCGCAACAATCGCCCAGCTATCCGCCCGACCCGACGTCTACTTCAAAGACGCCGTAAACCGAGAAATCCGCGCGCAGGCTTCCACCAGATTTTCATCCGAAGTGGCATAGCTAATGCGGAAAAACGGCGATAGGCCGAACGCCTCGCCATGCACCACCGCCACGCCTTCGGCCTCTAGCAGCGCCGTGGCAAAGGCCTCATCGCTATCAATAAGCGTGCCATCGGGCGCCGTTTTGCCAATACAAGCCGCGCAGCTCGGATAAACATAAAACGCGCCTTCGGGCGTTTGGCAGTCGATGTGCTGGGCTTCGTTCAGCAGTTTCACCACCAAATCGCGGCGGCGTTTGAACGTCTTATTGTTCTCGGGAATAAAATCTTGCGTGCCGTTCAAGGCCTCCACCGCCGCCCATTGGCTAATCGAGGTGGGGTTCGAGGTCGACTGCGACTGAATTTTCGTCATCGCCTTAATCAGCTCCAAAGGCCCCGCGCAATAGCCAATGCGCCAGCCGGTCATGGCATAGGCTTTCGATACGCCGTTCATCGTTAGCGTGCGCTCGTACAGCGCGGGCTCTACTTGGGCGGGCGTGGCGAAAACAAAATTGTCATAGGTCAGATGCTCATACATATCATCGGTCAAAATCCAGACATGCGGATATTTTTTCAGCACATCGGTCAGCTTGCGCAATTCCGATTCCGAATAGGCCGCGCCCGTGGGGTTCGACGGCGAATTGAAAATAAACCATTTGGTTTTATCGGTAATCGCGGCTTCCAAATCTTCGGGCTGCAATTTAAAGCCGTCTTCGGCACGCGCTTCCACAACCACCGGCTCGCCGCCCGCCAAAGCCACAATATCGGGATAGCTCACCCAATAAGGCGCGGGAATAATAACCTCATCGCCCGGGTTCAGCGTGGCCATCATGGCGTCATAAATAACCGGCTTGCCGCCCGGTGCCACGAAGGTTTGCGCGGGCTCATAATCCAGCCCATTGTCGCGCTTCAACTTGGCGCAAATCGCTTGCTTCAGCTCATCAATGCCGGTCACGGCGGTGTATTTGGTCTCGCCGCGAGAAATCGCCTCTATCGCAGCCTGCTTGATGTTTTCGGGGGTATCAAAGTCTGGCTCGCCCGCGCCCAAACCAATGACATCGCGTCCTGCCGCGCGCAATTGACGAGCCTTATCGGTAACCGCCATCGTGGCCGAGGGGCGCACCCGTGAAAGACTTTTAGACAGAAATGACGACATGGGAAAACTCCTTGCTCGATACCCTATTTGAGCGCAAGCTACATGCTTGAGATAATGAAAACAAGAACGAAAGGATCGTCTCATGCCGAAACGATTTAATTCGTCGTTACTGATTTTTGCCCTCGGTTTGCTGGTCGGCTGGGTTGGCGGCACCTCTAGCCTGCCCGAGCCAAAAGCAAGTCGCGCGCACCTGCCGAGCCGCGCCATATCTATCGTCGATAAAGCGCATCGCTTGATTAGCAAAAACGACATTATGGCCTTCGACGAAATAGATCGCGACCCGACCTTTAATCAGGGCGGCTTATATTTATTCGTGCTGACGGCCGATGGCGAAAATATTTATCACGGCGCCGCCCGCACTCAAGTGGGAACAAGTTTCGCGCGCAAAGTCGATGCCAAACAGCGCCCCTATGGGCAAAAGCTCATCGACGATGTTTCGTCTCGCGGGGTTTGGCATGCCTATCAATCTAGCAATACCGCCAGCGGCCACGACGAGTGGAAACTCACCTATGCGCGCCAAACCCGCCAAGGCCATATCGTCGCCTCTGGCATTTACGCAGGCATGTCGCCAAGCCGTGCCTCCAGCAAGGGGCGTTAACGATAAATTACCGAAAAGGACCGACATTCAAGATCGACCCTGAACAACAATAAGAAGAAGAACGGACATAAAATGGCTCAATTTCTGCTGCAAATTATGCTGATCGCTGCCTATCTGGCGGCCCATGTTGTCGTCGTCATCGTCGCCGTGGGTATTGCCATGTGGCTGCAAGGCTCCGTCGAATGGCTGATTGCTAAAGTCAACGACCCCCCCACCAAATTCGACCCGCACAACACCAACCCTTAGCCCCAGCCTATGATTTTGGGAGCGCGCTTCCTATTTTCCGCAATCGCGCTATATTGCGTGCATGGCGGAAGAACAAAAAAGTCTGACGGGTCGCGGCGAGCTGGCTCCCCTGGAAGAACCGGGTATGCGCGAAGGCCAAGCGATGACCTTCACCCCGCATCGTGCCCAACGCCCAGAAAAAACCGAGGGCGGTTTGGCCTTTCGTATGGTCTCGGATTTCGAACCCGCGGGCGACCAACCCCAAGCCATTAAAGAGTTAATCGAAGGCATTGAAGCTGACGAGCGCGACCAAGTTTTGCTCGGCGTCACGGGCTCGGGCAAAACCTACACTATGGCGCAAGTCATCCATCGCACCCAGCGACCGGCGCTTGTTTTGGCGCCCAATAAAACGCTGGCGGCGCAGCTTTATGGCGAGTTCAAAAGTTTCTTCCCCGATAATGCGGTGGAATATTTCGTTTCTTATTACGATTACTATCAGCCCGAGGCCTATGTGCCGCGCACCGATACGTTCATCGAAAAAGAGAGCAATATTAACGAGCAGATTGACCGCATGCGCCACTCCGCAACGCGCGCGCTATTGGAGCGCGATGACGTGATTATCGTGGCTTCCGTGTCTTGCATCTATGGCATTGGCTCGGTCGAGAGCTATTCCAATATGACGATGGAGCTGAAGCCCGGTTTGGAAATTAGCCGCTCGCAATTGCTCGCCGATTTAGTGGCGCTGCAATATAGCCGCAATGATATGGCTTTCGCGCGCGGCGACTTTCGGGTGCGCGGCGACACCATTGATATTTTTCCTGCTCACTATGAAGACCGCGCTTGGCGGGTCGAATTATTCGGCGATGAAATTGATAATTTGACCGAATTTGACCCGCTGACGGGGCATAAAACCTCGGATATTGAGCAAGTGCGCGTCTATGCCAATTCGCACTATGTGACGCCGGGCCCAACGCTGAAACAAGCGGCGGTGGGTATTCAAGCCGAGTTGAAAACGCGCCTCGAAGAATTTGAAGCGGCAGGGCGCCTGCTGGAAGCGCAACGCATTGAGCAGCGCACGATGTTTGATTTGGAAATGCTGGATGCAACGGGCAGTTGCGCCGGCATTGAAAATTATTCGCGCTATTTGACGGGTCGCAAACCGGGCGAGCCGCCGCCCACTTTGTTTGAATATTTACCCGATAACGCCTTGGTGTTTACCGATGAGAGCCATGTGACTGTGCCGCAAATCGGCGGCATGTTTCGCGGTGACTTTAAACGCAAGTCGACGCTGGCTGAATTTGGCTTCCGCCTGCCGTCTTGTGTCGACAATCGGCCGATGAAATTTGAAGAATGGGACATCATGCGGCCGCAAACCGTGCATGTCTCGGCCACCCCAGGCCCTTGGGAAATGGAGCGCACGGGCGGCGTATTTGTCGAGCAGGTCATTCGGCCCACCGGACTGATTGATCCCACTTGCGAAATCCGTCCCGCCACCAATCAGGTCGATGACCTGATGGCCGAGTGCCAAGAAATGGCGAAGCGAGACCAGCGCGTTTTGGTGACAGTTCTAACCAAAAAAATGGCCGAAGATTTAACCGAATATATGCACGAGCAAGGCCTGCGCGTGCGCTATATGCACTCGGATATTGATACGCTCGAGCGCATTGAAATTATCCGCGACTTACGACTTGGCGCTTTTGATATTCTCATTGGCATCAACTTGCTGCGCGAAGGCTTGGACATTCCGGAGTGTTCCTTGGTGGCTATTTTAGATGCCGACAAGGAAGGGTTTTTGCGTTCGGAAACCTCGCTGGTGCAAACCATTGGCCGCGCCGCTCGCCACGTCGAAGGTCGGGTTCTGTTATACGCCGATAAAATGACCGGATCGCTAACCCGCGCCATGGCCGAAACCGACCGACGCCGCGAACGCCAAATGGCGCATAATACCGCCAATGGCATCACCCCGGCTTCGGTGAAGAAAAACATCGCGGATATTATCGAAGGCTTAGCCGGACAAGACAATCAGGCGGCACCCGGCCCTTATCGGGTGCGCGAGGCCATGGAAGAAAAACAAGCGCCGCTGCTGGGCAGCAATTTGCGTGCCCACATTGAGGGGCTGGAAGGCGAAATGCGCGAAGCGGCGGGCGACCTAGAGTTTGAAACCGCGGCACGTTTGCGCGATGAGATTAAACGTCTGCAAGAAACCGAATTGGCCATTGCCGACGACCCATTTGCACGCCAATCAAAGGTCGATGCTCGGGTGGCGGAAAGCACAGGCAAAACCGCCAAAAAAGCTCCCCGTCGGCCAAGCGGACGCAGCAGAAAGGGGCCTTGAAACAAGGCCCCTGAAAGCCAGAGTAAGCTAGAGTAAGCTGTCGAACTAGCCCTTTAAAAAAGGGCAGAAGAATGCCTAGAAGTCGTAGATATAGCTGACCGAGAATACGTCACTTTCGAACGTACCAAAGTCATAGCTGCGGAATTCAGCGCGGAAGGGCTCATGCGCGATGCCGATACCGAAAAAACCAGAATCGTCCGCATTGGGATCATCAATCGAAGCAAAGCCCGCACGAAGCGTGTAGCGCATTAGCGGTGGGCCGCCTAAATCAAAACCTTTCATCAGCGACATTTCAAAAGCTGGCTGGTCGGGTTTCGGCGACGAGCTGCCAAGTGCCGGATTGGTGTCATAGGCGCCATTGAGAAGCGAAATACCAACTTCAAAATTGAAATCATTTGGAAAGCGTACGCCAAAACCGCCAGTCATATAAATATCGTCGGGGTCTTCTACCGCTTCATCGGTGCCAACGGCATAAGCTATTTTGCCTTCTTCGGTGCCTGTGTGGCTTACAAAGCCAGCGCCGCCATAAACATAGGTAAAGGTACCCAAGCGTTCGGCGCGTGACTTTTCTGGCCAATTTTTATAGGCACCTTTATCTTCGGCCTGCGCCGAGGTGAACATGAGCGCCGCAAGCGCAAACATGGCAATGGCGAGCCGCATCCCGATCCGATGGATTGGGCTATGAGCGGAAACACCCTGATTTGAATAATTGTGTACTTGCATCGACTTACTCCTTTTTTTTGTTCTTCGACAGCTTAGCGCCGCATCGGTTAATTATTGGTGAAAGACTAACAACATCGTCCCACACAGCGGAAACCAATGTGGCATAGAGGTGAAATGGCACCTGAATGATTACTCAATTAATTACGAAGTCTTTTCGACCTGCCTTATTTTATTTTTAGGTCTAATGATGTTTTACCTAATTCCGCCCGCTTGTAAAACGTTTTTGTTGGCTGCCACGAGCGCCGATTTGAACAAATCCCGAAACAATGAAATCACAAGGCCAGCTTCGACTGGCAAATCGCATCTTTTTAGCCAAAAACTTTTACAGCTCGGGGGGAAACTGCTACATCAGGCGCATGACAGAGATTGTTTCCAAAGCCGTATTAATCACCGGTGCCGCTAAGCGCATCGGGCGCGCCCTTGCCCAAGCGCTGGCCGCCGATGGCTGGGCCGTGGCCATTCACTATTCTGGCTCGAAGGCCGAGGCCGAACAATTGGCCGCTGAAATCGTCTCACAGGGCGCCAAAGCCATAACCCTGCAAGCCGATTTGCGCGAGGCCGAGCAAGTTGAGAGCTTGGTTCCCAAAGCGGTAGCCGCCCTTGGGCCCCTCAGCGCGCTGATCAACAATGCGTCGACTTTTGAGCGCGACACCGCCCACACGCTAACTGCCGAGACTTGGGACACGCACCTGAATGCCAATTTACGCGCGCCGGCTTTATTGATGCGCGACTTTGCCAATCAGCCCGAGCTACAAAACGCCAGCTTTGGCGACACGAATATTATCAATATTACCGATCAACGCGTGTTTCGCCTGACGCCCGATTTTGTCAGCTATACGGTTTCCAAAACCGGGCTGTCCACCCTGACGCAAACTTTCGCGCAAGCCTTGGCGCCGCAGCATATTCGGGTTAACGCCATCGCGCCGGGGCCAACCCTGCCCAATCCGCGCCAAGAGATTGCTGAGTTTGAAAAACAAGCCAGCCTTGTGCCGCTAGCGCATGGCGCCTCGCCCGATGATATTGTGGCTGCCGCGCGCTATATACTTTCGGCCCGCGCGATGACCGGCCAAACCTTGACGCAAGACGGCGGCCAACATTTGGCCTGGCAGACGCCAGATGTCGTCGATGTGAAAGAATAAGACAGGCGAGTTATGAACCAGCATCCAACCAGCTCTCAAAAACAACTGGCCAGCGCGGCGCTGGGGCTGCGTCATGTCTTTGTGAAAAGACTGACTGTTTCCGCCAGCATTGGCATTCACCCGCATGAGCGCGCTGCCAAACAAACCGTTCTTATCAGCCTAGATGCCGCCGTGGCTGAAACTAGTGCCGATGTCGATGCCAATATCGAGGATGTGGTTTGCTACGAAAGCATGACCAAAACCGTCCTCGCCATTCTGGAGCAAGGCCATGTTGATTTGGTCGAAACATTGGCCGAAACCATTGCCGATACGCTCCTCGCCGACATCCGCATTCGCCATCTGCGCGTGCAAGTTGAAAAGCCAGACGCTATCGAAGCAGCCGAAAGCGTCGGCATTGCCATAGAACGGCTACAAACCGCTTAAACATGCGGCCTAGCCGATTTTTAGATTTCGCCAAGCTCGGCTTTCGCTATCCGTTTCTTTGCTATCTATATGTTTTTCATTGATTAAACCTATAACGAGAGTTTTTCACACCCGCCTGCAACACTTGTGACTTTGTTGTAAAGACCCAAAATAGCCCTGAAAAAATATTTATTTTCCCCGCTTGCTTTTGTTTTTTATAATAAAATCAGTAACTTAGGGTTTTTGCTTAAAATTTAGGCAATGGGTATGGAAATGTTATAAATCAATAGTTTGGCGGTCGAATCGTTTTTTTATACACATACTTATCCACAGAACCCGTGCATTAAATTTTGTCCAGTTTTCGCTAGACTATGGGCAGAATTTACCGATATTGGGTCGTATTGTGAGCGAAACAGAAAAACTTGAAGGACGCGCCCTGATTGAGGCCAAAGTCGCGACGCTGCCGGCGGCGCCAGGCGTCTATCGTATGCTCGATGAAGAGGGCAATGCGCTCTATGTCGGCAAGGCGAAAAACCTGAAAAGCCGCGTCGGTTCCTATGCCCGCCGCTCAGGACACAACAATCGCATCTCGACGATGATCGAGGCGACGCGGCAGATGGAGTTCATCCGCACGGAAACCGAAACCGACGCGCTGCTGCTCGAAGCCAATCTGATTAAAAAGTTACGCCCGCGCTATAATGTGTTGCTGCGCGACGATAAAAGTTTTCCCTATATTTTGCTGGCCGACGACCATGCGGTGCCGCAACTTTACAAACACCGAGGCGCGCGTAAAAGACGTGGCGCTTATTTTGGCCCCTTTGCCTCGGCCGGCGCGGTCAACCGCACGCTGAACACTTTGCAACGCGCCTTTCTCTTGCGCTCGTGCTCGGACAGTGTTTACGAAAGCCGTTCGCGCCCCTGCTTGCTGTATCAAATCAAACGCTGCTCCGCGCCTTGCACCGGCGAGATTTCGACCGACGACTATGACCAATTGGTAGAAGAAGCGCGCGACTTTTTGTCGGGCAATAGTCGCAAAGTGCAAGACGCTCTGCTGGAGAAAATGCAGACCGCCAGCGAGGCGCTCGACTTTGAAGTGGCCGCCGCCGCGCGCGATCGCATTCGCGCGCTGACCTATGTGCAAAGAGGCAATGGGGTTAATCCGCTCGATGTTGTGGAGGCCGATGTGGTGGCGGTGGTGCAAGAAGGCGGACAATCTTGCGTGCAAGTGTTCTTCATTCGCGCAGGCCATAATCTGGGCAACCGAGCTTATTTCCCGCGCCACGATAAATACCAAACCGAGACGGAAATTTTAGAGGCCTTTCTGGGTCAGTTCTATGAATCGCGCCCGGTGCCGCGCGAGATTTTTATCAGCCACACCCTGTCCAATGCGTCGCTCTTGGGCGAAGCCTTTAGCTCCCGCATGGGGCATAATGTCAAAATTCATCGCCCGCAGCGCGGCGACAAAGTGAAACTGATTTCGCACGCCACACAAAATGCCAAAGAGGCGCTGGGCCGCCATGTCTCGGAAAGCGCCAGCCAGCGACTATTGCTGAAAGGCGTCGCCGACGCCTTCGACCTCAAGGCTCCGCCGCAACGCATTGAAGTTTTCGACAACAGCCATTTGCAAGGCACCAATCAAATCGGCGGCATGGTTGTGGCAGGCCCCGATGGATTTATTAAAAACCAATATCGTAAATTCGACATTAAAGATGAGACCACCACGCCGGGCGATGATTACGCGATGATGCGCGAAGTGTTTACCCGCCGCTATGGGCGTCTCGCCAAGCAAGAAAACCGCCAGACCGCCGCTTGGCCCGATTTAGTGCTGATCGATGGCGGCAAAGGCCAGCTCAGTGTTGTGCGAAAAGTTATGGTCGAATTAGGGCTGGAAGACATTCCCCTGGTGGGCGTCGCCAAAGGCCCCGACCGAGATGCCGGGCGCGAGCGGTTTTTCATGGTTGGCAAACAAGACTTCATGATGTCGCATAACTCGCCAGTTCTTTATTACCTGCAACGCTTGCGCGATGAAGCGCATAGGTTTGCCATTGGCCGCCACCGCGCCAAACGCAAAGCCGAAATTCGCAAAAATCCCCTCGATGGCATTGAGGGCATTGGCGGGCATCGCAAGAAAGCCTTGCTGCATCATTTCGGCTCGGCGCGCGAGGTAGCCAGCTCGGCATTGGCCGATTTAGAAAAAGTCGACGGCATTAGTGCAAAAATGGCGCAACGCATCTACAATCATTTTAATTCAGATGAGTCGTAAGGAACCGACCCCATGCAAAACCTGCCCAATCTACTGACCCTTTTTCGCATTGCCTCGATACCGGCCGTCTATCTGACGTTCTATGTCTCGGGCCATCTTGGTGACTGGCTAGCGCTGGTGATTTTTGCCATCGCAGGGTTTACCGATTTTTTCGACGGCTGGCTGGCCCGCAAATTAGATGTGCAATCCGGCTTTGGCCGCATGCTTGACCCCATCGCCGACAAACTCATGGTTGTGACCTGCCTCATGCTGCTGGTTGGTTTCGACATTGTGAACGATTGGCACATGGTGGCGGCGGTTATTATTTTGTGCCGCGAGGTGCTGGTATCGGGCTTGCGCGAGTATCTTATGGAGCTGCGCGTGGCGCTTCCGGTTTCGACTTTGGCTAAATATAAAACCACCATTCAAATGGTCGCCATTGGGTTTTTGCTATCCGACCAAGCGGGCGAAACGCTTATCTCTGGTGCGCATGTTATTGGGTTGGGCTTATTATGGCTGGCCGCTATCCTGACGTTAATTACCGGCTACGACTATGTACGCCAAGGCATAAAACACGCCGAGTGGTCAGACAAATAAGCTAATATTTTCGTGGGCTGGTCATGGCGCGTATTATTGGCTACATGTGCCTCAGTTCAAGCGAAACCAATAGAGATTTGACGAGACCCAAATGACCGACCGTGCCCCGCTCCCTTGCCCCGAAATGGCTGATGTTCGTGAAACCATCGACGCGCTCGACCGCCAACTCGTAGAGCTATTGACGAAGCGCCAAAAAATGATTGAGGCGGCTGGCAAAGTAAAGCCCGCACGCAACACCGTGCGCGATGAAGCGCGCATCGAAGAAGTGATTAGCTTGGTATTAAAAGAAGCCGCCAAGACAGGGCTCGCAGCAGAAATTGCGGAGCCTGTTTGGCGGCAACTGATTGAAAGCTCAATCGAGCATGAATATCGGGTGTTCGATAAGCGTTAGAATTGCTTTTCAGGAACTTCCAACGTCAGGCCATCTAGCTCATCGCTGATTTTCAGCTGGCAAGATAGGCGGCTGTTATCTTTTACTTCGAAAGCGAAATCCAGCATGTCGGATTCCATTTCGGCGCGTTCGCCGGTTTTGGCCAACCATTCGTCGCGCACATAAACATGGCAGGTTGCGCAAGCGCAAGCGCCACCGCAATCTGCATCAATACCGACGACTGAATTTTTAATCGCCACTTCCATTACGGTCATGCCGTTGTCACCCTCGTGGGAAACTTCTGTGCCGTCGTGTCCGACGAAAGTAATCTTAGCCATAGTGTCCTCCAAATTAGCCGTCTAAATATACGTACTTTCCGCTTGAGGGCAAGCACTCGCCGCTCCATATTATCGGAAAATTAGGATCCCGGTTTTCAACCCTTTTATCTTATGCAAAGGCTCCCACAATGACACGCCACATCCGCATTAAAGTCGAAACTTGGCCTTTGAAGCAGCGCTTTGCGATTGCGCGGGGCAGCAAAATTGATGCCGAGGTGATTTGCGTCGAAATAGAAGAAAACGGCATAAGAGGGTGCGGCGAAGCGGTTCCCTATGCCCGCTTTGGCGAAACCATAGAGACCGCGAGCGCAGCGGTTGAGGCGCTGATGCCGGCTTTGCAATCTGGTATGTCGCGCGATGACCTCTCCCAAGCGCTGCTGCCTGGGGCGGCGCGCAATGCCTTGGACTGCGCGATGTGGGATTTGGCCGCCAAACAGAGCGGCCAGAGAGCCTATGCCGCCGCCGGTTTAGAAACGCTCAAACCCGTCACGACCGCTTTTACCATTGGCCTGGATGATGCCGACCGCATGGCCATTATGGCGGTAAAGGCGCAAAGCTATCCGCTGCTTAAAATAAAGCTCGGCGGCGCCGATGGCGTTATGGCAGACCTCACCCGTCTGGCCGCCGTGGCCGAAGCCCGACCCGATGCGCAATTGGTTGTCGATGCCAATGAAGGTTGGCAAGTGGCAGAGCTGGCGCGCTATGCCGAACCTTTGGGGCGCTACGGCGTGTTGTTTTTCGAGCAACCCGTGCCGCAAGCGCAAGAAAGCGAATTGGCCAAAATTGACCTGCCGTTTTGCGCCGATGAGAGCGTTCACGACGCCCACGACATTGAGGCCATGAGCGCGGCTTATTCATGGGTGAACATCAAACTCGACAAAGCTGGCGGGCTAACCGAAGCGCTGGCCTGTGTTGAGATGGCCCGCGCGCGGCGTAAAAAAATTATGGTCGGGTGCATGGTCGCCACGTCTTTATCGATGGCGCCCGCGTTTATTCTGGCGCAACACGCCGATCTCGTCGACCTCGATGGCTCCCTCTGGTTGGCGCAAGACCGAGACCCAGGCTTGCTATTCGACGGCGCCAGCATTCAACCCCCAAGCGCAGATATTTGGGGCTAAAGCTCAAAATTCACCACCCACAAAAGAACCGTCTTGCTATTGGCGCTCTTCTTAGTTAATAATGATTATTAATTGCAATATAACCAAAGGTTCCCCATGACCCGTCTCTATGGCTCCCCCCAGATGACCCTGAAGCAAATGCACTCCAACCGCGCCGCCAACCGCGCGCCCAATAGTAAAGTGACGCTTTTGGCACCTTCACGGGCTGGCGCATCCAAAGATCGCAAGGATCTTGAGACCGTTTCCGGCCAGCGCATTTTGCCTTTCCAAACTTACCGAAGATAAACACCCATCGCATTTGGCCCAAAATGCGGTAAGCTCAAGTCATGATGTTGGATTGGAATTCACCCAAATATATCGACCTGCCCGATTTGCGGATGGCGGTTTTTGAAGCGGGCACCCCGCGCGACGACCACCCGTCGGTTGTGCTGTGCCATGGCTGGCCAGAAGTTGCTTATAGCTGGCGCAAAGTTGTGCCGCAGCTGGTGCAAGCTGGCTGGCATGTTTTGGTGCCAGAGCAGCGCGGCTATGGCTTTACCGGCAAAGCGTTAAATGATGCAGGCGACGAAAGCGGCGTGCCGCTTTATGACATGGAACATTTGACTGGCGATATGGCGCATCTTCTCGATGCCTATGGCCTAGAAAAAGCGGTGTTTGCTGGCCATGATTGGGGCGGCATTATGATGTGGCAATTGCCCTTTTTCCAAGCCGAGCGCATTGCCGGTTTAATCGGCGTCAACACGCCCTTTATCCCGCGTCTTTCGCTCGACCCGATTGAGCTGATGCGCGGCGCCTTGGGCGATGATTTTTATATCGTGATGTTTCAAAACTATGGCCAAGCCGAAGCCGTTTTAGACGCCGACCCTGCCCTGCCTTTGCGGTGCCTATATCGCCAAAGCGCGAGTGGCCCCCAAGCCCAAACGCCCATGCCAGCCGGCTCGGCTGAGATTTGGGAAAAAATACAATTGCTCAATATGATTCAACAAGATGAAGCCACCTGGCCTGGCATCCCACTTCTTAACGACGCCGATTTTGCGTATTACGTTGACGCCTATAAACGCTCTGGCTTTCGCGGCGGCATTAATTGGTACCGAAATTTCACTCGCAACTGGCAGGCCACCGAAGGCATCGAGCAAATAGTGCCGCAGCCAAGCCTGATGATTTGCGCCGCCGATGACCGCGTGTTGCCCCCTTCTATGGCCGAAGGCATGCCCGCCTATGTCAGCGATTTAGAGACCCATATCATCGACAATTGTGGCCATTGGACGCAAAACGAACAGCCCGAAGCCTTAAGCGCGTTAATGCTCGACTGGCTGGCGCGTCGCTTCGCTTAAGCCTGTAAGATATTTTTTCGCAAAACCTTGAGCCAGCGCACGGCTAGCCCTATAGTCTCGCCAACTCAACACAGATTTGCAGCGAGACCATGAACAAACCTGAAAAAGACATAGGGCAAGCCTCGGCTACCCAAATAGCCGCCATCAAAGGCGACGCCCCTTTGCGCATTCTTTTGCCCAGCTATCGCTCCGACCCGCATACGGGCGGCCAAGGCATTTACATGCGCCTCATTGCCAAGGCTCTGGTCGATTTGGGCCATCATGTGGATGTTATTTCGGGGCCCCCTTACCCCGAGCTAGACCCGCGCGTGGGGCTGATCAAACTGCCCTCGCTCGATATGTATGCGCGGCCCAATCCAATCTCGTGTCTCAATCGCGAGATTATGTCGAATAAGACCGATTTCTTTGAATGGTGGAGCCATAATTGGGGCGGCTTTCCCGAGCCCTATACATTTGGCGTTCGCATGGCCGACTATATGCGCGATAAAATCGACCACTATGACATTATGCATGACAATCAAACGCTGTGTTACGGCATGCTGGATGTGCGCGACATGGGGCTGCCTGTGGTGGGCACCATTCATCACCCGATTACCATGGACAAGCGCATTGATATTTCCCACGCCAAATGGCCGCATCTGAAGTTTTTGAAATGGCGTTGGTATCGTTTCTTGAACATGCAAATCGAAGTGGCGCGCCAGCTCGACCCGCTCATCGTCGTGTCGGATAGCACCAAGCGCGATGTCGAAAAAGATTTTGGCGTTGACCCGAAAAAAATGGTTCGCATCCACCATGGTATCGACCATGAATTATTCACCCCCCAGCCTCATATTACGCGCAAAACCAATCGTCTGATGGTGACGGCCAGCGCCGATGTGCCGCTGAAAGGCCTGATTTATCTCATCGAGGCTTACGCCAGTCTGCTCACAGCCCATCCCGATTTGGAGCTGCTGGTCGTCGGGCGTTTGCGCGAAGGCCAGACAATGAAACTGCTGAATAAGCTCGGCATTCGCGACCGGGTAAAATTTGTTTCTGGCCTGACCAGCGAAGACATTCGCGACCTTTACGCCGAAGCCACGATTGCCGTATCGCCATCGGTTTACGAAGGCTTTGGCTTTCCCGCCGGCGAGGCTTTGTCTTGCGGCGTGCCGACCATTGCCACCACGGGCGGCTCGCTGCCTGAGGTTGTGGGTGATGCGGGTCTTGTGGTGCCGCATTCCAATCCGCCCGCCTTGGCCGAAGCGATTGATGCTTTGCTCAAAGACCCTGCCCGACGCGAAGCCATGTCGAAAAAAGCGCGCCAGCATATTCTCGATAAGTTCAAATGGGAACGGTGTGCGCGCGATGTGGTGGCGCTCTATCGCCAGACCTTGGCGAAACACCACAAGGTGTCTTTGTAGATTATGCAAACCATTAATCTCAATTTACTGGGTCTCGAAGACGATCACCGCGTGCTGGATTTGGGCTGTGGCCATGGCCGCCATACCCATGCGGCTTACTTTCACAAACGCTGCCAAGCCGTCGGCATTGACCTGGGCTTTGACGATATTTTGGTAACGCGCAATGGCTTTGACGCGCATCCAGACCTAGAGCCCCAAACCGGGCGGATGCGCAGCTATGACCTGATGGTTGGCGATGCGCTGCAATTGCCTTTTGCCGATGGTCATTTTGATCGCCTGATTTGCTCCGAAGTTCTCGAGCATATACCCGATTACCAAGGCGCTTTGGCCGAGATTTGGCGGGTGATGAAACCGGGGGGTCGCATTGGTATTTCTGTGCCGCACCGCTGGCCAGAGCAAATCTGCTGGCTGTTTTCACAAGACTATCACAACACGCCGGGCGGCCATGTGCGGATTTTCAAAGCCAAAGACTTGCGCGCCGACTTTGAGGCCTTGGGCTTCACCTTCCAGCGCAAACATTTGAAACATGGCTTGCACAGCCCCTATTGGTGGCTGCGTTGCGCCATTGGGGTGAACAATGACCGTAATATTTTCGTCCGCGCCTATAAGAAACTGCTCGAAATTGAAATTCTGAAAAACCCATTTCCATTGCGCGCCCTCTCGGCGCTAGCCGATCCGCTGATGGGCAAAAGCGTGGTGCTTTATTTTGAAAAACCGCTTGATGCCGCCGCGAAAGACGCCACATGAGCCAGTCGTCAAAATCTCCCTTTGGTGATTTTTTCGACGGCGCGCGCGATAGCATGCTGGCCTTGCAAAACCGCGATGGGTCTATCCCGTGGTTTCATAACGGCGTCATCGACCCATGGAACCACCTAGAAGCCGTCATGGGGCTGAACCTTATTGGCGAGCGCCAGGCGGCCGAACATGGCATTGCTTTTTTGCGCGACAGCCAAGCGCCCGATGGCAGCTGGTGGGGCCAATTGGGCAGCGCTGTGCCCATTGATGCGGAGCTGCATCAATTCACCATGCAAGGCATTGAGACCGGGCACCGCATTCGCGACACAAATTTCATCGCCTATATTGCCACCGCCATTTGGCATCATTATGCGCTTCACGCCGACCTCGACTTTGCCCATGCCAATTGGCCTATGGTCAAAGCCGCCGTGGATTTCGTGCTCGCCTTACAGTCCGAGCATGGCGATATTCGCTGGGCCGCGCGCGACCCGGGCACACCCGAAGACGACGCTTTGGTGACGGGCAATAGCTCTATCCACAAAAGTCTGATTTGTGCGGAAAAATTAGCCGCGGCCCTTGGCCAAGACGCAAGCCACTGGCACGCGGCCCGCCGAGGCTTGGGCGAGGCACTGGCAAATAAGCCCGAACGCTTTGACCGCACATGGGAGCCGAAAACCCGCTATTCGATGGATTGGTATTACCCCATTTTGAGCGGCGCGCTGCCCCAGCCCCAAGCCGCTGCCAGACTGAAAAGCCGCTGGGATGATTTTGTGGTGGAAGGATTTGGTTGCCGCTGTGTGGAAGAGGAGCCTTGGGTTACCGTGGCCGAAAGCGCCGAGTTAATTCTTACCTTGGTGGCGCATGGCGAGCCAGACAAGGCCCGCGAGCAGCTGGGGTGGCTCGACCAATTTAGAGATGAAACCGGTGCCTATTGGATGGGCATGCAGATAGAGCAAAAAGAGTTTTGGCCCGTGGAGCGCCCCGCTTGGACGGCCGGTGCGGTTATTCTAGCCCAAGACGGCGTCACCCAAACCACGCCCGCCCATGGCGTGCTGACGCAGAGCTAAAACGCCGATTAGAGGCGGCGCAAAATGCGCAAAGATTTGACCGCTTTCTCTTCCGCGAACAATCCCGAATGCAAAGCTAATTTATAAATCTCATGCGGTGGGCGACCGCCATCGGCAACATTTGGAAATACATCATGGATGGCCAAAAGGCCGCCACGCATAACGCGCGTGCCCCAATTTCTGTAATCCGCCAAGGCCGCCGGCATGGAGTGGCCGCCATCGATGAACACGAAAGCGGGAGCTGCCAAAGGCAATTGCTGCACCACTTGCGACGCGCTGAGCGCGGCAATAACCGTGTCTTCTAACTTGGCGCGGCGAATATTGGCGCGAAATTGCAGCAAAGACGACATGCCGCCCTCGCCATCATCCAAGTCCGCATCGAAATAATCTTCGCCCGGTTGGTTTTCTTCCGACCCTCGGTGATGGTCGATGGCCAGCAAAACCCCGCCCGCTTTTTGACACGCAGTGCCCAGAATGACGGTCGACTTGCCGCAATAGGAGCCGATTTCAACACATAGGCCTTGGGGCGACATCTCACTTGCCGCCGCAAATAGGGCTTCACCCTCTTGCTCGTCCAAAAACCCTTTTACGCTATCCAACGATATTGGCAGTTCCATTATCGCCCTATTTTCCGCTTCAAAGCACTGGAGCCGAAGTCTTTCAACCGCAGGTCTTTGGCATCCAAATTAGCTGGGCCGTCTTCTAGTTTAATGTGGTCGACACTATACCGACCCGAGGCGAGGTCATGCATGACATCAAATTCAAAAACGCAGGCAGGCGCCTCATAATAGTTTTTGATGAAGGCATGTTGCACCCGATCTAGCTTTCCAGTTTGGCCGTATAAATCTGCCATCAGGAAAATCCAGCTGTCTTCATCGGCATAGAATTGCCGCTTAGTGTACGTGGGGTTAAAGCCAGGCTTGGCCGTGGCCTCGAGAATGTTCACCCGATGCGCCTCATAGCGCAGCAAATCTGGGTTGGGATGATTGGGCGTCATCAGCGCATCGGCCGTGGTGGTGGAAGCCGAGGCCTTATAATTATTATACGGCACAAGAATTTCGCGTTTTCCGACCCATTTCCACTGATAGCGGTCTGGCGAGCCGCCAAACAGGAACATATTGTCATTATTACGCAGACCCGCCGAAGTGCTCAGCGGCCCGTCATAAGTGGTCGCCGCCGGTGTCGAGCGAATGATTTTGCGCAAATCCGGGCTGAAGAACGAGCCATTGCGCGGTTTCTTCAGTTGGTTGATGGTATTGGTCATCGAAAAACCAGAACCGTTAAAGCGGGACGGCGAGGTCCAAATTCCCATCCAAACAAATTGATCGTTGGCGTGTTTTTTCGCGGCCCCTTGCGGGTCGGCATAAAAATTATAGCGCCAATCTTTGCGCACAATGCGCGTGCGAGTGCCATTTGGATACACATTGGCGCCGCTGGTTACCGCTTGGTAGCGATGGCCATGCCAGTGGAAATTGTGGTTCCAGTAATATTCAACGGGCGTTTTGGGAAGCGGAAAAGGCACGCCGATGCGCGCACCCTCGACGCCATTGCCGTCATCGGTCAGCTTGCCGCGAGAGACGTTTTTCTTGGTCTCATCGTAAACAAAATCTGGCAAGGCACACGAGCGCCGTGACGGATAAACGTTCATTTTATAAGTATCGGGATGGCGCTCAAATAGCGCCAATTGCCCAGCACTCAGGCGGTCTTTATAGCGCGCCTTATTGGTATTGGTGATGGTGAACAAAGGCTTGTCAGCAGCAAACGGATCGATGTGGTCGCCGCCGAGCACATAGCCAGCTGGCGGTTTCGTAATACCGCCCCGATAGGCAGGCACATTGCCCGAGGCTTTTGGGTCGGCGCCATTTTGGGTCAAAACACTACCCAGTGCGTTGGCATCCAGCGCCAAGCTGGGCGCTAAGGGGGTTAAAACCAAGGCAAAAGCCGTCATCCATATTTTTTTCATTGTATCATCTCCTGTTTGACACGGACATTAACGGTGATGCAAGCTTAAGACAAGAACAGCCTCGGAGGAGACAACAATATGTTTGATTTAATCATTCGCAACGCAAAATTGGTGGATGGCTCAGGCGCGCCCGCGCGACATGCGGATATCGCCATTCGAGACGCCAAGATAGCCGAGATCGCCGACCTGGATACGCTAGCCGGAAAAGCCAAGACAGAAATTGATGCCAAAGGCGATTTGGTTACCCCCGGCTGGGTGGATGTGCATACCCATTATGATGGCCAAGTAACCTGGGATCCCTACCTCACGCCGTCAGGCTGGAATGGGGTGACCACGGTGGTGATGGGCAATTGCGGCGTCGGCTTTGCGCCGGCCAAGGAAGACAAGCGCGATTGGCTGATTGGCTTGATGGAGGGCGTGGAAGATATTCCAGGTGCCGCCCTCGCAGAGGGTATCGATTGGGAATGGGAAACCTTTCCAGAATATCTCGATGCTTTGGACCGCAAACCCCGCGCCCTAGATATCGCGACGCAAATTCCCCACGGCTCCGTTCGGGCCTATGTGATGGGCCAACGCGGCGCCGACAATGAGGCCGCCACGGCCGACGATATTAACAATATGGCAGATATCGTCGAAGACGGCATTCGAGCTGGCGCCTTGGGGTTTTCCACCTCGCGCACAATGTTGCATCTATCGAAAGATGGCGTGCCTGTACCGGGCACATTTGCCAGTAAAGACGAACTCATCGGCATTGCCGAAGGCATGCAACGCGCAGGCTATGGGGTTTTTGAAATGGCCTCCGATTTAAACCCAGCCGAAGAAGAATTTGGCTGGATGGCAGAACTGTCGAAGAAAACGGGCCTGCCCGTCACCTATGCTTTGCTACAAAATCCTGCCGAGCCAGAGGGCTGGCGCAATTTGTTGAAAATGACCGATGAGGCGGTGGCCGATGGTGCCAATGTAAAAGCCCAAATCGCCTTGCGCGCGACGGGACTTATTTTGGGCTGGGAAAGCACGGTGCATCCGTTTTCCATGCACCCCGAATATCAACCCCTTGCCGATTTACCAGCCGCCGAGCGCCTCGCACGCCTGCGCGAGCCGGGCATGCGCGAGGCTTTGATACATGGCGCCCCTCACTTTGTGCAAGCCGAAGCCGAGGAAGACGGCGAAGGCCTGCCTAGCGGACATGGCATTGGCGCAATGATTGCTCTGGGCTTTAACAATATGTTCCGCCTGATGCAAAACGGCGTGCCAGATTATGAGCCCAAAGCGGAAGACAGCATCGAGGCACTTGCCAAAGCGCAAAGCAAGCTGCCTGCCGAAGTGGTTTTCGATATGTTGATGGAAAATGACGGGCGCGGGTATGTCTTCTTGCCGCTGCTCAATTATGCCTATCAAAACTACGACCATATCCACGACATGTTCGAAAATGAGAACACGGTTTTGAGCCTATCCGATGGCGGCGCCCATTGCGGTGTCATTTCCGATGCGAGCTTCCCTAGCTATTTGTTGAGCTATTGGGTGCGCGACCGGTCTCGCGGCCAACGCTTTGGACTAGAGCAGGCCGTCAAAGCCCAAACCAGCGAAACCGCCAGTCTCTATGGGCTGGAGGATCGCGGGCTGATCGCCGTGGGTCGCAAAGCCGATCTTAACATTATTGATTTTGATAAATTGCAATTGGCCGAACCGGAAATGGTTTACGATTTACCCGCCCAGGGCCGCCGCTTGATTCAGAAAATTGAAGGCTATCGTTATACGATTGTGAGCGGGGTCGTGACCTATGAAGACGGCACGCCGACAGGCAAGATGCCCGGCAAACTCATCCGTGGGGGCCAAAGCGCCAACCAAGAGAAACTCGCGGCAGAATAAGCCAACGGCCCAAAAGCCAATAGCAAGAAAAGGGAGGGCGGCACGGGCCGCTCTCTTTTTTTGGGACCCGTTATGCGGTGCGTTTTTGGCGCGTGGCTTCCAATTCTGCGATGACTTTTTTGTGCTCATCTTCATCAAAGCTAAAGCGCAAAAACAGAGCGGCGCCAACGAGATAAGCCACAAATGGCAATCCGGCATACAGCCCTTTAAACGTCCAAATCACGGTTGCCGATTGTTCCGCATTGGGCACAAAGCCAGACAAGCTCAAGGCAAAGCCCGTCACCATAAGCATGACGCCATAGGCCGATTTAGAAACGAAATACCAAGCGGCAAAATAGGCGCCTTCTTTGCGCTCGCCGGTTCGGTATTCATCGAAATCAATAATGTCTGACTTAATCGATGGGTTGACCGTGCCCCCGCACGAGCCCGCCGCCCCAGCCAAAGCGGCCAAAGCAACCAATTGCACTTCATCGCCAGGGTTGAGCGTAATCATGCCGCCAAAAGCGCCGGCGGAAACCAGCATGGAGCTAAGCCAAAGTTTTTTCTTGCCCAAGCGACGCGCCAAAGGCATCCATAGCGGCGTCAAACTGAAGGAGAAAACCATATAGGCAAGGATGAAAAACGGCGCCAACTGCGGTGCGTTCATCACATAATGCGCCACATAAAGCGTCAAAATCGTAATCGTTGCGCCGCCTAGGTTCTCGATAAAAATAACGACGAGCAACAAACGGGCGTGGCTGTTTTTCCAAATATCGCGCGCCGCTTCCCATGGTTTTTCGGGCGCTTTATCCATAAACTCTGGCCGCTCTTTTAAGAACCAAGCACAGGCCAGCAAACACATGCCACAAAAGGCGGCCGCATAGAAAGATTGCGTCGAGGATAAGGCGCGCACGGCCTCTTCGCTCTCGGCTTCGGCCGAGATGAGCAAGCTCATGGTGGCCAGCGCGGAAATATAGCCGGCAATCCAACCGGCGTGGCGAGCGCCAAAAATTTTCGTGCGTTCGTGATAGTCGTCTGTCAGCTCCGCGCCCAAAGACATATGCGGCACGATGAACATGGTTTGCGCCGAGAAGAAACCAATAATCGCCACGCCCATCCAGAGGCTCAATTGGCCATCGGTGAGCCATGCGGGTGGGGCCGAGAGCATCCAGAAAAATGCGCCGGTCGGCAAAATAGATGCAAACAACCAAGGCCGACGGCGGCCAAATCGGGTTTTGGTTTTATCCGAAAGATAACCAACCAGTGGGTCGGAGATCGCATCCCAGAACCGCGACAAACCATAAATCGCCCCCATGAGGGCTGGCGCGATGAGCAAAACATCGGTGGCAAATTTCATTGTATAGAGGGTGACCAAACAAAACATATAGCCAGCGCCGACGGGCGGTAAGGCATATAAAAATACTTCTAGCCAACTGACACGACGCATGCTGGATGGCCCCGAATTCGCTTGTGTAACACTCATAAAATTGTCTCCCTGACGCAAAGAGCATCATTTATCGCAAGCCTTTGCAAGGAGAATTACGCGCTAAATATATTCGACACACACCCTCAAGCCCCCTAAGATATCGGCAATTATTGGGGAGTTACCACTATGTCCGACGCGTCCAAAACCTTTGCGCCGACCCATAACAGCAAAGCCCTGCATCAGGGTTTGATTGTTCTTGGGCTGATTTTATTTGGGGCTTACTTGCTATACGACCGCGGGCTGTTGAGCGTTTTATTGGCCGGTGACAAAAGTCGGCTATCTTGGCTCATCCTCCTCATTTGGGCGCTGATGAGCGCGCGCTGGATTTATTTATTGCAATGGGTGCAAAGCCAAAGAGACGCCATCGAAACGTTCCAAAGGGAGCCGGAAGACGAGCAAGAAGCCAAAATGGCGCGCTGGTTAAACCATGGCTGGTTTGCCGCCGATAGCGTTTTGAAAATCGGCTTACTTGGCACCATCATCGGCTTCATTTTAATGCTTGCCCCCATCTCCACCTTGGTCAGCTTCGACCCCGCCAGCCTACAAAAAGCTTTGGGCGGCATGTCAGGCGGCATGGCCGTGGCGCTTTACACCACGCTGACCGGACTGAGCGTCAACATCGTGTTGCGCTTTCAGTTTCAATTTCTGGCCGACACCATGCAATCGTTAATGCTGGAAGCGCGCAGCCCCAGCGCGAAAGCCGACGCATGATTGGCGACAAATTATTTGCCCCTACCGAAGACCAAAACGCCTTTACAGATATTCTGTTTAACGCGCTCCTGGGCTTTGCTTTCATGTTCTCCATCGCCTTTATGCTAATCCGGCCGGAAGTTATTCAGGGCAAGGTGAACCCCAAGGCCGAGTTTATGATCACCGCCGCTTGGCCCGATGGCCATGAGGATGACATCGACCTGATTGTCGAAGATGGGGAAGGCAATTTGGTTTGGTTTGATGCGCGCGAATCTGGCCTCATGCATCTCGACCGCGACGACCGTGGCTATTTGGGCGACAGCATCACCGTGGCGGGACGCGTCATCGACAACCCTTTAAACCAGGAAACCGTCACCCTTCGCGGCATCGCGGCGGGCGAATATGTGGTCAATCTTTTGCACTATAAAGCGCAAGGCAGCGGCTCGGTTCCAGTGAAGGTAAAGGTCGAGAAATTGAACCCGCAAGTGAGCGTTATCTTTGCGGGCACCACCCAATTAAGCGGGGCTGGCGACGAACAGACGTCCATTCGCTTTCGCCTCGATGCGGCGGGCAATGTGGTTGAAATGGCGACGCGCGATAAATTACTCATCCGCGCCGACGCTTTTGAAGCCAAACGCAACGCTGGCTCAGGAGACAGCCAATGACCATCCCGCTAACGCTTGGGCTGGCCTATGCCGCCATTGCTGCTTTATTGCTTAACCTCAATCTGTCGAGTGATCTGCCCAAACGCTATCGCCGCGCGATTAAAATCAGCGCCATTATTGTGGTCAGTATTTTATATGCTGGCACGTATCATGGCAGCCAAAACTTGCGCGGTTGGGCGATTGCCAAAACGCCGCCCAATCCGTTTAAATTGCATTGGGCGATTGTTGAGGAGCCAGATAAAATCAAACGCACCGACGGCGCGATTTATATTTTGGGCCAAGCCCTGAACCGCAACGGCGTTCCCAAAGGCAGCCCACGACTTTATGAATTACCTTTCACGCCAGAACTGGCCGAAGAAATTGACGAAGCGCTGAACAAAAAAGAGGACGGCAAACCGCTAGAGGCGCGCATGAGTTACAAGGCAGCCAATCCGGACAGTGAGATGGAAGAGATACAAAAAAGGGACGGCAATAAAAGCCGTCCCGATTCTGCGGGCGATGAGGAGCGGTTGAAGCTCGAATTTAGAGAACTGCCAACTCCCAATTTGCCGCCTAAATAACGGCTTCGCCAAAAAGTAGAGGCTTCAGCCAAAAAGTAGAGGCGCCCCCCAAACCGAGAGGGGCGCGCTCTGGTTTACTTCGAAGCGACTTTCTTCTTGGCCGCTTCTTGCACTTCATAGTCTTGCCAGCTGCGCGCCACGATGAAGGCATGGATGCTGTCCACGTCTTTCTCGCTCAAGCGATCGGCAAAGCTAGACATGCCGCGGTCTTCCAACACGCCGCCGAGAACAATCTCTTTGAACATGCGGTGCGTCTGCTCGCTCATGTGGCGCAGGTCTGGCAGAGCCGCCGAACCGATAACCGCAATGCCGTGACAGAAGGTGCAAACCTCATGGTATAGCTCCATGCCATGGTCGATGGCTTCGGCTTTCAGCTCCATTTTCGGTGGCTCGGGAATTTCGCGCGCCCAATGTTCTCGCTCCTCGATGGACTGGCCACCGTTGAGTTTGAACACCAGAAGGCGGCCAAAGTTTCCGTATTTCGAAGACGCCGGCGTCGTCGACCCATCGGTCAGGCCCGCACCACCAGAACCGACTTGAATGGCAACATATTGCTCGCCATCAATCGCATAGGTAATGGGCGGGGCAATGGTGCTGGTGTAGGTGTTTACTTTCCAAACTTCTTCGCCGGTTGAGGCATCATAAGCCACAAAGTAACCGTCGCCATTGCCTTGGAAAACCAAGCCAGCTTCGGTCGACAAAGTGCCGCCATTCCAGTGGGTGCTATGTTCGCGCATCCAATGGGTTTTGCCCGTCAGCGGGTCAAAGGCGGTGATATAGCCTTTGTTTGCTGGCATGTCTGGGTGTTCGCCAAGCAAAGGCAGCAAGCGACCAAATTCAATGCCGGTGTTCCAACCGCCTTCGATGTATTTGTAACGACCCGTGGCTTTAAAGTCGTGGTCGACGTCAAACACCAAGGGGCTTTCCATGGCTGGGATGTAAACCAGACCTGTGTTCGGGTTGAACGACATGGCCATCCAGTTATGTCCGCCGAGCGGGCCGGGTAGGATCCATTTCGATTTTCCGCTTTTGTTAAAGTCGCGGGAATCATTTTCCACCGGACGTCCGGTATCCATATCAATGTGGGTCGCCCAATTGACGGTCACATAAGGATTGGCCCGCAACAGCTCGCCAGTTTCGCGGTCGAGGACATAGAAGAAGCCATTTTTCGGCGCCTGCATAATCACCTTGCGCTGCTTGCCGTCAATTTCCATATCGGCCAGCATCATATCTTGCACAGCCGTATAGTCCCATGTGTCGCCTGGCGTGGTTTGATAATGCCATTTCTTCACACCGGTATTCGGGTCCAGCGCCACGATGGACGATAGGAAAAGGTTATCGCCGCCACCCGGAGACCGGATGGTGCGCGTCCACGGGCTGCCATTGCCAACGCCGAGGAATACCGTATCGGTATCTGGGTCATAAACAATCGAGTTCCAAACGGTGCCGCCACCGCCGATTTTCCACCACTCGCCACCTTTCCAGGTTTTCGCGGCTTCTTCCATTTCAGGATGCTCAAACGGCAGGTTCGGGTCGCCCGGCACAGTGTAGAAGCGCCAGTCTAGTTCGCCCGTTTTGGTGTCATAGGCAGTTACATACCCGCGCACGCCCAATTCGCCGCCGCCGTTACCAATGAACACACGGCCATTGGCTACCCGAGGGGCCGCCGTGATGGTGTAAGGACGTTTGCGATCAATCAATGTATTGACGCGCCAAATTTCTTCGCCCGTCTCAGCGTTTAACGAGACCAAATAGCCATCCAGGGTTGCCAGATAAACCGCGCCCTCATAAACCGCGACACCGCGATTGACGACATCGCAACACGCTTTGCGCGCCCAATCGCCGGGCACTTCTGGGTCATAGGACCAAACTTCGTCGCCAGTTTTGGCGTCCACCGCATAGACCACACTCCAGGAGCTGGTCATATACATAATGCCATCCACCACAATCGGCGAGGCCTCGAGGCCACGGGTCGTATACATATCGACAGAGAAAGCCAACTCAAGGTCTTTGATAGACTTGGCGTTAATCTGGGTCAGCGGCGAATGGCGTTGCTCGCCATAGTCGCGACCATAAGACAACCAATTGCCTGGCTCGCTATCGGCCGCGATAATGCGGTCGGTATCAATTTGACCAATGCTCGCACTGGCAGCGCTCTTGCCCGAGAAGAGGCCTGACAGGCCGCCCTCAGAAGATTGCTGCATCATGCTGCTGACGATACCCAAAGCCAAAAGGCCGCCGGCAACGACATTAACAAGGGTCGCTTGTTTTCTAGTGAATGACGGATGTCCCATTCATTTCTCTCCCTACAAATAGATAAAAAATACTAGGAATAAACAGACCTCGGAGACAAGCCCCAAATGCTTTGGAAGTGAATTTTTCTGGTTTTTTGTGTGCGACAAAATTCCCTTCTTGCCCCGCCGATATTTCTCCGTAATATCTTTGCCAGGGAGATTTTTTATGAGCAAGCAAGCGAACGAACCACATGTGACCATCATCGGCAGCGGTGTTGGGGGTATTGGCATGGCCATGCAATTAATCCGTCATGGCCGCAATCATTTCACCATTTTGGAAAAAGCCGATGACATTGGCGGCACCTGGCGAGACAATGATTATCCCGGTTGCGCTTGCGATGTGCCTTCCCATTTTTATTCGTTTTCTTTCGAAACCCGTGGCGACTGGTCTCGCGTGTTTCCAGAGCGCAAAGAAATTCATGCCTATTTGAACGGCCTGACTGACAAATATCGTCTGCGCAAGAAAACCCGCTTCAACAGCGAAGTGGTGAGTGCCAAATTTGACGAGAAATCGCAAAAATGGAACCTCACGCTAACCAATGGCGACACGCTGACGACCGATGTTGTGGTAACAGCCCTTGGCCAGTTGAACCGCCCAAAAGTGCCTGAAATCAAAGGTCAGAACGACTTTGAAGGCGCCATTTTTCACTCTGCGGAATGGCAGCATGATGCGCCCATCGACGGTAAAAAAGTCGCTGTCATCGGCAATGGCCCCTCGGCCGCCCAATTTATTCCAGAGGTCGCCAAAGTGGCCAAAGAGATGACTGTCTTCCAGCGCTCGCCCTGTCATGTGGTGCCGCGCAATGACAAAGAATATGGCGCCATCGCCAAATTTCTTTTCGCCTTTGCTGGCGTGCGTCGTTTGTATCGCGGGCTTTTGTATTACGCGCTGGAGAGAAACTTCACGATTTTCAACGAGACCAAAAAATCTCGCTTCATGATTAAATTATTGAACTTGCCCGGCGATATGACCAAAGCCGTGGCCGATCATTTTGACGAACAAGTTACCGATCCAGCTTTGCGGGAAGTTTTGAAACCCGATTACGCAATCGGGTGCAAGCGCGTGGTTATTTCTGATGACTATTACCCCGCCCTGCAGCGGGAAAATGTGACGGTGGAAACATCGGGCATTGAAAAAATTACCAAAACGGGCATTCAAACGGTCGATGGCGAAACCCACGTCTTCGACTCGATTGTCTATGGCACGGGCTTTGCTTCGACCGATTTCCTAGCGCCGCTGGATGTGTCTGGCACGCAAGGGGTCGATTTAAACTCGGCCTGGAAAGACGGCGCCGAAGCTTACCTTGGCATCACGATGCCAAATTTCCCGAACTTCTTCATGCTCTATGGTCCAAATACAAACTTGGGGCATAACTCGATTATCTTCATGATTGAATGCCAAGTGAATTACGTTCTCAGCTGCCTCGATAAATTGGACGCACAAAAAGCCACCAGCATGAATTTGAAAGCCAGCTCCATGGCAGAATTTGCCGATTTCTTGAAAGCCCGCATGGAGACTTCGGTTTTCGTGACCGAATGCGATAGCTGGTATAAAAATGAAAGCGGTAAAGTGACCAATAATTGGCCTGAGTTTACCTATGTCTATCAAGAGGCTACCCAAGCTGCCAAAGAAGAAGACTATGATTTCAATGGAACCAATCAAATAGCCGCCGAGTAAGTTTTATGCGTATTTTGTTGAAGGACGTTTTTGCAGCTCTGTTTAGCCTTGGGCTTTATTTGGGTATGGGCCTTAGCCCTGCCCATGCCGAGATTAGAATGCAGAATGGCGAAATTAAGTTAGGTATTGGCCAGCGTCCTGGGGTTTTGCATGGCGTGGTGATGAACCATTCAAACTCGGCCACCCGATGGATCGGCGCCAGCAGTTCAGCCTTCGAGCGCATTGAATTGCACACCCACACAAAATCAAACGATGGCACGATGCGCATGCATCCGGTCGAGGGCTACGCCCTGCCCGCCATGGGAAGCGTGCGCTTAAAGCCAGCCGGCGATCATTTGATGCTGTTTGGGTTTATCGGAAAGGCCGGCGACACCGTGACTTTGCGCCTCTCTTTTGCGGATGGCCGCAGCCTCGAGGTTGAAGCCCCAACGAAGGCGCGCGCCAAACATAAGGGGCAGTCTTCCCCCGCTCACGATATGCCTCATGATATGTCTCACGATATGTCTCATGAGGAGCCCCATCATGGGGCGCATCCATAAGCTTTATTGCGGTTGCGACAGCAGATTAATTTGTTCGCCATCTAACAAGACTTTGCTTCTGAGGCCCGCCTCGGTAAGCGCAAATTCATAGCGCCGACGATAGCTACTGGTGAAGGCATCAAATATCGCCCGCACCAGAGCCTCGCGGGTTTCGACTTTTTGCGCATCGCCCGTGAAATCATCGAGCAACACATATTCAGCCTGGGTCAAAACCTCAAACTCCGTGGTCATTAAATCATCCGATAGAACCACTAGCCCGCTGGTGCTAATCACATCATCGCCCGTAACGCTGGCACTGACGGATACCGCCGTGGCGGCGCTTTGCTTGGAGGTTTCAACCTTTACCGAAGGCAGCCAGCCCAACAGTTCGTGCAAAGTGGCCGCAATGGCTATGGCCTCCGCCCGCGTTAAACGGTCCACCGCCGCTTCGCGGGCTTGCTTCTGCTTTTCGACAAATTGAGACCGCTCGAGAATGTCGGCAAGCTCATCTTTGAGGTCTTGTTTTAACTTCAAAATATCCAAAATCGCGCTCTTTCGTTGACCTTAGTATAAAGAGATATCTTCACTGGTTCAAAAAAAATGAATAAAAGACATATTTTTTGCTTGTCGTGACAATTTGTCGTCCTACAGTGAGAAGGTTCAATATTGGGAGTAAGAACATGAAATTTATTCAACATTGGAAAGCTGTTGTTGCAACATCAGCTCTCACGGCATTTCCGTCGCTTGCAAGCGCGGAAGCTAACCTCGCGTCAGATGATTTCGTAGGTATTTCATTCTGGCTAATCTCGATGGCTCTTGTAGCTGCGACTGTATTCTTTTTCATCGAACGCGACCGCGTATCCAACAAATGGAAAACCTCTTTGACGGTTTCTGGTTTGGTAACTTTGGTGGCTGCCGTGCATTATTTCTATATGCGCGACGTTTGGGTTTCCACTGGCGAAACGCCAACCGTTTATCGCTATATTGATTGGCTGATTACGGTGCCATTGCTGATGGTTGAGTTTTTCCTCATCCTTTCGGCCATCACCAAAGTTCCAGCTGGCGTATTCTGGCGCCTCTTGGTCGGTACAACGGTCATGTTGGTATTTGGCTACCTCGGCGAAGCCGGTTACATGAATGTAACCCTTGGTTTTGTTATCGGTACCGTAGCTTGGTTCTATGTTCTGTATGAAATTTTCCTCGGAGAAGCAGGACGTATCAATGCAGAGAATGCCAGCCCAGCTGTGCAGTCTGCCTTTAAAATGATGCGCAACATTGTAACCTTCGGCTGGGCCATTTATCCGCTCGGCTACATTCTGGGTTACATGATGGGTTCGGTAGACAGCTCTACTTTGAACATCATCTACAACTTGGCCGATGTGCTGAACAAGATCGCTTTCGGTCTTATCATCTGGCACGTCGCTGTAACGGAAAGCGAAGCCTAAGCTTCTTTTTTTCGAACCATTAGGAGGGCCGGTATTTTTACATACCGGCCCTTTTTTGTTGCCGATAGAAAAAAACTGCCGCACTCTGGGTTTCCAAAATAAGGAGTTCGCATGACCCATTTTACCCCGCAGACATTGGTTGAGAAATGGCACGCCTATATGGATGCCCCGAGCGCCCAAGCCCTCGATGACATGCTGCATGAAGATTGCGTCTTTATCTCGCCGGTCGTCTTTACCCCGCAAAAGGGCAAGGCCATGACCATGCAATATCTCTTGGCTGCCGGACAAGTATTTGACGGCACAAAGTTTCGCTACAAAAAACAAACCATCGCCGACAATCGGATGATTTTAGAATTCGAATCCGAAATGGGCGGCAAATACGTCAATGGCGTCGACATTATTGATTTCGATGACCATGGCTTGATTACCGAGTTCAAAGTCATGGTGCGTCCCTTACAGGCCGTCAACATGCTATGGGAAAAAATGGGCGCCCAACTCGAGGCCGCCAAACAGGCCTAACCCGATGGCGCGCCCGAAACAGCGAAATCAACTTGCCCTCCTTGCTTTGTCAGGCCATAAAACTGCATGAATACATCGAACCTCTTAATCTCCGCCGATAATCTCTGCGCCTCGCGTCAGGGACGTTTGGTGCTGGACCATGTGTCGCTTGATTTGGCCGAGAATGATTTCATTACGCTCATTGGGCCCAATGGGGCGGGGAAATCTGTCTTGCTGCGCCATTTGCTGAAGTTGGAAACCGGCCAAAGCGGCAGCGTGACCCATCGCGATGGGTTGAAAATCGGCTATGTGCCAGAACGCTTTCAAATTGACCCAACGCTGCCCATGCCCGTGAAGCGATTTTTGGGCTTGAACAATGAGCTGAAGCCAGACGCCATTCAAACCTTGGCCGCCGAAACCCATTGCGAAGCCCTACTGGAGCGCCCGCTGGCTGGCCTGTCGGGCGGCGAGTTGCAGCGCGTGTTATTGGCGCGCGCCTTGGCCGCCTCGCCGCAGGTTTTAATGCTCGATGAGCCCGCGCAAAACCTCGACGTATCGGGCCAATTGCAGTTTTATCAACTGATCGAAGAGATCTTTGAAAAGCGCGATTTATCGGTGCTCATGGTGAGCCATGATTTGCATCTGGTGATGAGCTCCACGCGGCGTGTGGTATGTATGTATCACCATATCTGCTGCTCGGGCGCGCCCGAAAGCGTGGCGCGAGACCCAGAGTTCATCTCTATGTTCGGCAAAGATATGGCGCAAATGATGTCGGTCTATCAGCACAGCCATAATCATGACCACAATAGCGAAAATGAGGCTGCTTCATGATAACGCCGGTTCTCATCACTGCCGCCACTTTGGCTTTATTGGCGGGCCCGCTGGGCTGTTTCGTTGTTTGGCGCCGCATGGCCTATTTCGGCGATGGTTTGGCGCATTCCGCGCTTTTGGGCGTGGCCATTAGTTTGCTGATTGGCATCTCCAATCAGCTCGGCATGATCCTTATCGCCATTGCTTTTGCCGTGGCGCTCATCTGGTTGCGCACCCAACGCTTGCTGGCCACCGACACGCTGCTTGGCATTCTGGCGCATGCCGCTTTGTCTCTGGGCATTGTATCCATGGCGCTTTTGGGCATGGAAGATGCCGAAGTACATGATTATTTGCTCGGCAGCCTTGATAGCGTTTCACCCGATATGTTGCCCATTTTAGTGCTCGGCAGTGGTTTATCTTTGGGGCTATTGATGCGCCTCTGGCCTGGCCTCTTGCTGATGACCACCAGCGAAGAATTAGCCCATGCCGAAGGCGTGCCTGTTCGGGTGTATGAATTTTTACTGATGCTCTTGATGGGCGTGGTGGTGGCGGGTGCGGTGCAATTGGTCGGCGCGCTGCTCATCACGTCGTTGCTCATTATTCCTGCGTCCACGGCGCGCTTATTTGCCAAGTCCCCCGAAGCGATGGGCGTCGGCGGCAGCCTGATTGCTTGTTTGTCGATGGTGATTGGCTTGCCGGTGGCAGAACAAATGGCCGTCCCCATCGGGCCCGCCATTGTCTCTTTTTCCGTGGCTTTGTTTCTTGTTGCCCTCAGCACTAAATTGCTGATCGATTGGGCGAAAGCCAAAAGAGCCGCCGCTTAGTTCACCCAAATCGGAGATGAATAAGCGCGTTCTTGGAGGGTCGCATCGACATCCGGGCGTGGCGCGACACCTGCGCGCAAAGCATCCCAACTCGACCAACGACAGCTCGGGTTCTCTAGCACACGCACATAATAAAACGCCTGCTGACCGGAGGTATACTCGGGGTCGCGCCATGTTGTTTTCAGCTCATTGGCCGAGGTTTTGGCCGACGCTCGGCAGGTTTTCACATCCACTTTGGCGCCATTGTTCGGGCAGCGGTGCTTGGCATTGGGCGATTTTGCGCCCGCACAGGCCACATCAAACACTTTCTCGGCGCTCGACCCATCGGCTTTCACCCAGCCTTTGACGATTTGCAACCGTTGCAACCCTTGCGAACGAGCATCGCGCATCGCCCAGAGCAAAAACTCCGGCGACTGGTTTTTATCCAAACTCAAATCGCTGCCCATGGAGACGCCTTGGCGATAGGCCCGCTCGACCATATTGGCGCGTTTGAGGATACGGCGTTCGAAATTATCCGACGCAAAGAAGCGCAATTTCATCCTTGGGCCCGTGGTCGCATAGGTTTCTTTGCGGCGCATGGCGTCAAAAATATCGCCGCGCGTATTGCTATCGGCCCAAACGGCGGCCAGACCCGAAGCGCTCCAGGTTTGGAAATTATTTTCATTGTAAAGGCTGCCATCTTTATTCGGCTTATCAAGCGGCACAGAACCCCGCAATTTCGCGTTGCTATCGACCAGTCCAACTTTCGACCAATAATTATCTTCTTCAAAAGCGCCCGCCCCCACATGGGTGTCGGAGGCGCCGATGAGGCCAAACTTATAAGGGTTGCCTTTGCCTTGAGCCGCCATCTCTAGGCCACGGCGATAGGCTTGGCGCACATAAGAGCCATCCGCTTTGCTGGGCACCCAAGCGCCGATGCGAAACGGCATGGTTTCAAAATCAGCATATTCATCGTTCGGGGAGAGTAATGGATGGGTCTCGCTATCGCCTTTCACTTGCGTCACTTCCACAATCGGCTCATTGCGCATACGGGCTTTGGCATAAGCCATATCCATCGGGCTGCCATCCCATTTTGTGGTTTGGAACATCAGACCATTGGAGCCGTTGGAATTATGCGGCACAGCCAAGCTATCCATGCCCTTGGCGCGCAACTTATCCATCCATTTCCAAAGGTCTTCCGGATTGGGCGACATAATGCGGCTAAACGGCAGAGTGGGCGCTTTGTCGCCACGGAAGAACACATTGCGGTGCAGGTTTTGGTTTTTCGGGCCAGAGGTAAACTCATAGCCGATGAGCGTGGTGAATTTGCCCGGATCATTGTGGCGATTGGCACTGGCGATAATCTCGCTCCAGGCCGATTTCATCACGTCGACATCGACCAAATCATCTGGCTTGCCGCTTTTGTTTAAATAGGGGAAGAGTTTTTGAAAGGCGTTCAAGCGCTCCACAGCGCTTTTGGCCTTGCGCATTTCCAGCGATATCGGGTGTTTAGAAACCTTCAATTTCGGGTTGTGCATGGCGGGCAACATGCCCAGATAAATCGCATGGTCGGTGACCGACTGAAAATCTAAGGGCTCGCTGAGCGTCATATCAAAACCAGCGGGATGTTTAATGGTTTCGCCTTTGGCAAACCGATAAGCATCTTCGGGCGAATTGCGATTGCCAAAAATATACGCATCAAAGGACATAACGGTATGCAAATGCGTTTCGCCGAATAAAACCTCTCGATTTTGCCGATTTTCGGCTGAATTGGCCCCTATTGGAGCGGCCAGAAGCGCCAATAAAAGCGCTAGTTTGCTTGATTTACCCATGAAATTTCTCCCAACGAAAGCTTTGAGACAAGTTTAATGAAAAATTAAACATCCGTCCTGTAAAATCTTACGTGTAGACCAATGAGCGATCTCCTCAGATCCCATTATCTACCCCCCCGGCGTTTCTCCCACGTCGGGGGTTTTTTCTTTCTAGAGTAGGCTTAAAGCGCCATTTTCATCAGATGATAAGCGATCGAAGCGGCGGTAAAATCCGACACGCTTTGGCCCTCTATCGGCGCCAGCTCGACGATATCTATGCCCACACAGCGCCGCCCGACCAGCGTGCTCTCAATCAAATCTAACGCCTGATAAAACCCGAGGCCGCCCGGCACAGGCGTGCCCGTCGCGGGTATCACCGAGGGGTCAAGGCCATCGACATCAAAAGTCACATAAATATTTTTTGGAAAATCATCGGGCAAAGTCACGCTGGCGGTTTGCGCGCGCACAAGGTCTGGTCCATCGAAAGTAATCACGCCATGCGCACGCCGCGCCGCCTCTTCTTCTTCGGCCAAGGCGCGCACCCCAAAAGATGCCATGGGCAAGCCTTCGGCGGCCAGCAAGTTCATGACGCTGGCGTGGGAATGTTTATGCCCCTGATAGGCATCGCGAAAATCGGCATGGGCATCTATATGAACCAAGCCGATGGGGCCAGCGCCCGCATCTGTTAAGCCATCGACAACGCCCATCACGGCGCCATAGCTTATGGAATGCTCGCCGCCCAAGGTTACCGGCACATGGCCTCGCGCGCTTATCTCTCGCGTGCGCGTGCGCAACTCATTCATGACCTGCTCAATGGGCTGGTCGCAATCGACCGCAGGATGGGTGAAAATACCTTCCGCACACGGCGTTTTTCCAGCCACCAAACGTTCTAATTGTTGGCTGGCTTCGAGTATCGCTTGCGGGCCTCGCGCCGCGCCTGTGCCGTAAGACACTGTGGCTTCGAGCCCGCACGGCACAACTTCAAAGCGCGCGGTGGCCATCGTGTTCTCCGTGGCGCTTAATTCTTCGCCTAGGAATTGGGGTATCTGGCTCATATATATCGGCTCACGAAAGACGGGTTTCAAAATCACCATAGTCGAATTGTTTCACTAGGCGTAGCGCATCGCTGTCGCTATTCCAAATGGCAATCGACGGCAAGGCAATACCGTTAAACGTGGAGGTTTTGACCATCGAATAATGTGCCTGATCGAGAAACGCCATTCGGTCTCCCGCCTGCGGCACGGCATCAAACGCATACGTGCCGATCACATCGCCGGCCAAACAGCTCGGCCCCCCCAAAACCACTGGCTGGCCGCCAGACGTTGGCTCGCCCAATAAAGCAGGCCGATACGGCGCTTCCAAAACATCGGGCATATGGCAGGTGCCCGAAATATCAACAATCGCAATCGGCCCCTGGTTTTGGGCCACGTCCAACACTTCGCCAACCAGAATGCCTGCATCAAAGGCCACGCTGGTGCCAAGCTCCAAATAGATTTGCACGTCCAAATCCTCGCGCAAACGGGTCAGCAAATGCGCAAGTCCATCGCGGTCATAATCAGGCCGCGTGATGAGGTGGCCGCCGCCGAGGTTCAGCCATTTCAGTTGGTCTTTATGGGCGTGTAAAAACGGCTCTATCGCCTCTATCGTGCGTGCCAAAGGCGCAAAGCCCTGCTCGCATAGGGTGTGCATGTGCAGCCCCGTAACGCTGGCCGGCAGCTCTACGATTTGCGATATCGGCTGCCCCAATCGAGAGCCGGCCGCGCAAGGGTCGTATTTTTCGACTTCGCCTTCCGAATGCTCGGGGTTGATGCGCAACCCCACCGAGGCGCCGGCTTGTTGCGCTTGCGCCTCAAAACGCGCCACCTGCGCCGCACTGTTAAAAACAATATGATCTGAAAGGCTGGCAATTTCATCGAACTCAGAGGCTTTGAAAGCGGGCGCATAGCTGGTCAATTGACCGCCGTAATGGCTTTGCGCCAATTGCGCCTCCCATAGACCCGACGCGCAGGTGCCCGATAAATACGCACGCACCAAAGGCGCCAGGGACCACATGGAAAACGCCTTCAGCGCCAGCAAAATCTCTGCGCCGGAGGCTTTGGAAACTGCTTGTAGAATTTCTAGGTTGTGACGCAAAGCCACTTCGTCGACGACGAAACAAGGCGAAGGCACGCGCGATAAATCAAACTGCGCGAAACGTCCCGCGCCCGTCGATTGTGTTTGCATGACCCCGCTCAAAGCGACCTCAAAAGCTCAAGGGAGCGTCTAGCTCCACATGTTGCCACGGCAAGCCATGTTGGGTGAGCATAGCCATAAACGGGTCTGGGTCGAGCTGTTCGAGGTTGAACACGCCGGGCTGCATCCATGTGCCATCCAACATCAGGGCGGCGCCAATCATCGCGGGCACGCCCGTGGTATAGCTGACCGCTTGGCTGCCCACTTCCGCAAAACACGCCTCATGGTCGCAATTATTATACAGATAGACCGTGCGCTCGGCCCCCTCATGTTGGCCGCTAACGATATTGCCGATGCAGGTTTTCCCGCTGGTGGTTTTGCCCAAATCGCCGGGGTCTGGCAGTACGGCTTTTAAAAACTGCAAAGGCACAATTTCTTTGCCCTCAAAAAGCACTGGCTCAATGGCGGTCATACCGACGTTTTGCAGCACTTCCAAATGGGTCAAGTAAGCCTCGCCAAAGGTCATCCAAAAACGCGCGCGTTCTATTTCAGGATAATGTTTCGATAAGGATTCCAGCTCCTCGTGATACATCAAATACATATTGCGCTCGCCAACTTCGGGAAACGCATAGGCTTGCTTATGCGCTAAAGCTGGGCTTTCGACCCATGCCCCTTTGGCCCAATGGCGCGCAGGTGCGGTGATTTCGCGGATGTTTATTTCCGGATTAAAATTCGTCGCAAAGGCCTGGCCATGGTCGCCGCCATTGCAATCGAGAATATCCAGCGTCTTCATATCCGATACCAAATGCTTTTGAATATAGGCCGTGAACACATTGGTTACGCCGGGGTCGAAGCCCGAGCCAAGAAGCGCCATCAGGCCTTTTTCGGCAAACCGGTCTTGATAGGCCCATTGCCAGTGATATTCGAACTTGGCTTCGTCGCGCGGCTCATAATTGGCTGTGTCCAAATAATGCACACCGGTCGCCAAACAGGCATCCATAATCGCCAAATCCTGATACGGCAGGGCCAGATTGACCACAAGGTCGGGCTGGGTTTTTTCGATGAGCGCGGTGGTTTCCATCACATTATCGGCATCCACTTGCGCGATATGTATCTCGCGCCCCAGACGTTCCGCCACAGCTTTTTGAATGGCTTCGCAAGACGACAGACGCCGCGAGGCCAGAGTGATTTTTGTAAATCGCTCACCCAACATGGCCATTTTATGAACCGCAACCGAGCCCACACCGCCCGCACCAATTACCAATACATGAGACATAAGTGTCGCCCCCTCACTCTAGCGTTCGAAATAAGTATAGCCGTTGATGCTATCTTTAAAGGCCGTAATCATTTCCAGCCGCTCGCGAGGGCTTAGCTTGCCCGCCCGAACCGCGCTTTCTACGGTTTTTTTGAAATTATTCACCATCAAACGCGGGTCATATTCCACGTAAGACAAGACTTCAGAAATCGTGTCGCCATCTTGCTCGTGCATCAGTTCAAACGAGCCATCATCGCGCAACTCGATGGTCACCACATTGGTGTCGCCAAACAGATTGTGCAGATCGCCCAATGTTTCTTGATAGGCACCAACAAAAAAGACGCCGAGATAATAATCTTCCGCGGCGCGCAAATCATGCACCGGCAGCGTGTTCGACACGCCATCGCCCAGCACGAATTTATCAATCTTGCCGTCACTATCGCAGGTGATATCCGACAAAATCGCGCGCCGACGCGGTTTTTCATTGAGCCGATGCAGCGGTGCAATCGGGTGAATTTGGTCAATGGCCCAAACATCTGGCAGGCTTTGGAACAACGAGAAATTGCCATGCAGAATATCCGCCGTCTGCTCCATGGCTTTCCCCATTTCCTCGTTTTCCATATCGCTATCGGCCAACATGGTTTTGATACGGCTCATCATATATAAATGAATGCGCTCGGCTTTGGCGGTTTCGCGCAAAGACACTTGCCCGCTTTTCAACAGCGCGCGCATTTCATTGCGATAATAAACCAAATCGTTCCAGGCCTCGTTCACCCGCTCGGGCGTCAAATAGTCTTCCACCGCCAGCATAGATTTTAAAAGCGTATGGTCGTCTTCGGCGCCTACCACCGGGTCTGTGCTGTCAAATTGGGTGGCTTCCAAAACATTAAACAACAACATCGAGCTTTGCGCGACACACGCACGCCCGCTTTCCGTGATGATCACCGGATGGGGCGCGTCGGCCTCATCCATGGCGTATTTCACGGTTTCGACGATGTTGAGGCAATATTCTTTAAGCGTATAATTGGTCGAGTTTTCGGTCGCGCGATGCTCGCCCGTATAATCGACGCCGAGCCCGCCGCCCAAATCGAGAAACTCTAACGGCGCGCCTTCTTTGCGCAGTTCCAAATAAAATCGACAGGCTTCCTGCGCCGCCATGCGGATTTCAATGATATTGGGCACTTGGCTACCCAAATGACAATGTTGCAATTTCAGACAATCGAGAAACCCATCGGCGCGCAGAGCATCCACAACATCCATCACTTGCGCGATGGTCATGCCAAAGGTCGACCGATCGCCAGACGAGGCGGCCCAATTGCCGCTGACTTCATGGGTTAATTTAATGCGTATGCCCAATTGCGGGCGCAGCTTCATGCGTTTGGCCACGGCCAAAACCAAGTCCAGCTCGCGCGGACTTTCCAAAACAAGGAATGTATTAAACCCAAGCTGCAAAGACATCAGCGCCAGTTGGATGAATTCTTCGTCTTTCACCCCATTGCAAATCAGCGCGCTTTCGCTGCCCTGATTATGCGCCATGGCAATCAGCAGCTCGGCCTTCGAGCCGACTTCAAAGCCAAAACTATGGCGCTCGCCATAAGCGACAATGCGGTCGATAACTTGCGCCTGCTGGTTCACTTTAATCGGGAAAACACCTTTATAGCTGCCGTGATACTCAAGCTCGGTTATCGCGCTATTGAAGGCATCGTTAATTTGGTCGATGCGCCAGCGGATAAAATCTGCCACGCGCAGCAAAACCGGCGCGGAGATGCCACGTTGCTCGAGATTATCAATCACCGACATTAAGTCCGTCGGCACCGCTTCCGGGCGGGACGGGTGCAAGAGGCCGATATGTCCATTGTCCAAAACGGTGATCAGCCCCTCGCCCCAACGCGACACGCCATAGAGCGCATCGGCGTCGCGCGATGCGTTGTTTTCAGGCAGGTTTGTAAGGTTTTCAGCTTCCGACATATCATCCTCGAAAATGGCTAAATCTGCGGCGTGATTAGACCCTTTCCAAGGCACTGTAAAGCAATATATTGTACGCCTAGACTAGAGCCTTCGAGGATTATGACCAACACCAAACGCTATCTCACCAACTGCTATGTTTACCTGCTGCAAACCTGCGACGAGGGGCTTGCCAAGTCCTATGTCGGCTGGACGGTGGACCTCGACAAAAGACTGGCCGCGCATAATGATGGCAGCGGCGCCAAAGCCACACGAGGGCGGCAATGGCGACTGGTGCATAGCGAGGTTTTCACCACACGCGGGGCGGCGATGTCGCGCGAATATCAGTTAAAAAAAGACCGCGTCGAAAGACAAAAAATATTAAACGGCCAATAGAGGCAAACCCGAAAGAGTAAAATTGATGAAAACCTATAGCGACATCATGGGCGCGTTTTTGGCCACTGGCCCAGAGTATGTGGCCGATCTACCCGACAATTGGAAACAAGGCCGCACCGCCTTTGGCGGTCTGACCACCGCCCTTTTGGCCGCCGCCATCCAGCAAGACACCCCCGAGCTGCCGCCTTTGCGCACCGCGCAGATTAACTTCATCGGCCCCGCCATCGACGCGCTCAGCGTCTCGCATAAATTACTGCGCCAAGGCAAAAACAATGTCACATTTTCGGCCGAATTAAACAGCCCAATCGGCGCTGGCACGCACGGCCATTTCACCTATGGCGTCACCCGCGAGTTGCCGCGCGAGATAGATTATCCGCTCAAAGCCATCGACAAAAAGCCTGAGGACGTAGAAACTTTTTTCCCCGCCCATAAAGACGCGCCCAGTTTTTTACAAAACCTAGACCGGCGTCTTATCTCCGGCCCGCGCTTCATGGAAGGCTCGGATCATCCAGATATTTTAATGTGGGCGCGCCTCACCGACCCGATGAGTTGGGACAAAGGGTTGCTGCCCCTTCTGGTGCTGGCTGATACGCCGCCCGCCGCCCTAACCTTCTTTGATGGGCCCGTACGCGCGCTCAGTTCGATGAATTGGAATATTAATTTCCTCACCGATAAAATCGAAACCGAAGACGGCTGGTGGCTCATGCGCTCGGCCACGCGCTATGTGCGCGACGGCTATAGCTCGCAACTGACCCAAGTTTGGAACAGCGAAGGCCGCCGCGTCATGGATGCCATGCAGCTGCAAGCGGTCTTCGTTTAGCGCCGAACGGCTTACAGGCCGAGGACGAATTTCGAGATAATGCCTTTTTGCACTTCTGTCGTTCCGCCAAAAATGGTCGAGGCGCGGTTGAACAACATCGTGTGCGTCATCATCGGCGCTTGCGAGCGGTAATTGGGTTCATTATCGCTGGCCGTGGGCGCAAACTCGCTATCGTAAAAAATGCTCGATTCATTGCCCAACATATCATAGGCCAAATCGCCCATATCTTGCTGCAACTCCGTGCCCAAGGCTTTCATCGGCAGCGGCAAAATAAGCCCCTCGCCAGAGCCTTCTTCGGCAAATAAAGCCCTGTTTTCCAAGGTTTCTAACGCTGCGGCGCGCACGCTTAATTCGGCGTGGCGGCGTTCAAACGCATCTGCTTGATAGCTTTCCGCTGCGGTTTCATTAAGATAGTCATGGACGTTTTTAAGGTTCTCTAGCCCATTGCGGATCATGCCCGTGCCGGCAATGCCTGCGCGTTCATTGCCCAACAAAAACTTGGCATAGGTCCAGCCTTCATTTTCTTCGCCAACCAAATTGCTAGCCGGCACGCGAACATCGGTGAAATAAACTTCGTTCAGGTGATGGGCGCCATCAATGGTATAAATCGGCTTCACTTCAATGCCCGGCGAGTTCATGTCGATGAGCAAGAACGAGATACCCTGCTGCGGCTTGCCTTCATTGCTGGTGCGCACGAGGCAGAAAATCCACTCGGCCCAATGCGCCAAAGTCGTCCAGATTTTTTGACCATTCACAACATAGTCATCGCCATCGCGCTCGGCTGTGGTGCGCAGACTGGCCAAATCGGAGCCCGAACCTGGCTCGGAATAGCCTTGGCACCAATTGATGGATCCATCCAAAATCGACGGCAAGTGTTGCGCTTTCAGCTCTGGCGAGCCAAAGGCACAAATGACGGGGCCAACCATGGTAATGCCAAAAGGCGATTGATGCGGGCTTTGCGCGCGCGCCGCTTCGGCTTGGAAAATGGCTTTTTGCGGATCGCTCCACGTCGTGCCGCCATCTTCTAGCGGCCAACCGACGGCGCCCCATCCTTTTTCATGAAGCTGGCTTTGCCACCAGCTGGTTTCTTCTTTGGTTTGGGTAATCAGCGTTTTACCCTTCATGTCGTGGCCTTCCGGCAACACGGTTTCAAACCAATCGCGGACTTCTTTTTGAAAGACAAGTTCTTCAGGTTTTAGCTCGAGATCCATTGTATCGCTCCAGTACTATACAGCCGATGGGCATTTATGTGCCGCCATTGGCTCAAGGCCAAGGCGGGCGAATAATTCATTGTCTTTAGATAAATTCGGGTTGCTGGTCGTCAACAGCTCTTCCCCGACAAAAATTGAATTGGCGCCAGCAAGGAAACATAGGGCCTGCGTCTCATCCGACATCCATTCGCGGCCCGCCGACAGGCGCACCACAGATTTTGGCATCATGATGCGCGCCACCGCAATGCACCGAACAAAGTCAATGCCATCCACCGGGGCCGCTTCGCCCAAAGGCGTGCCATCAATGGGGATGAGCATATTAATCGGCACAGATTGCGGTTGCGGGTTTAAGTTCGCCAGCGTCATCAACATAGACGCGCGGTCGCCGACTTCTTCGCCGAGGCCCAAAATACCGCCAGCACAAACATTAATGCCCGCATCTTGAACGTGCGAGATGGTCTCCAAGCGGTCTTCAAATGTACGCGTGGTGATAATCTCGCCGTAAAACTCTTGCGAGGTATCGACGTTGTGATTGTAATAATCGAGGCCAGCTTCTTTCAATTGGGCAGCTTGTTCGGGCGATAACATGCCCAAAGTCATGCACGTTTCCATGCCCATAGAGCGCACGCCTTGGATCATCTCGATGATGGCGCCCATGTCGCGGTCTTTGGGGCTGCGCCAGGCTGCGCCCATGCAATAGCGCGAGGCGCCAGCATTTTTGGCGCGCTCTGCGCCTTCCAGCACCTCTTGCACTTGCATCATTTTGGTGGCTTTCAGGCCTGTATCAAATTTGGCGCTTTGGCTGCAATAGTTGCAGTCTTCCGGGCAGCCACCGGTTTTGATCGACAGCAAAGTGCTTTTTTGCACTTCATTGGCATCGAACCATTGGCGATGCACCGTTTGCGCCTGAAACAAGAGATCATTAAACGGCAGCGCAAACAGCGCCTCTACTTCGTCGCGCACCCAACTATGGCGGGGTTGCACGGGCGCAGGGGTTTGGGTGGCGGCAAGCTGGGTCATAACATTCCTGAAAAACAAGCAAAAATAAGTTTTGCGATGCGATGACTTAGCAAATTACGCCTTGCGTGTGAAGCGCGTTCCGGGTGCGGGTGGGGTTTCTGGCGCCCCGGCAAAACACTGGGCTTTCGACATCCAATCGGTTGCCACGCGCCCTGTGACACGCAAATCCGTATCGGCAATATTGCGAACCTGGGTAACAACTTGGCAGAAGTCTGCGGCATTGCCCTCGACCCGCGCCTCATCAGACACTTCCCCAAATTCCCAAACTTCGCCCGAAGGCGCGCGGAGGCGCACATAGGGCATAGGGCCGGGCGGCGTTTCGCCGCGGGTGGCATAGGTCCAGCCAAAGGTATTTGTGCCCAAAACAGCGATGGCACGAATATGGTCTTTATTGGCACGCGTCACGCCCAAATGGTCATAGACCTCTTGGCCATGCGCCCAGGTTTCCATCAGCCGCGCCGAAATAGACGACCGCGCGCTCATGTCGGGGCCAGCCCATTTCAGGCGTTTTTTCGGGTCGATATCGACCATGCGCTCGGCCATGGCGGTATAAAAATTATGCCAGGTTTCCAGCAAAGCGCGTCCGCTTAAACCGTCCACCCAGTGCGCCTCATAGGTGCGCATATTGCTTTGGCCGATAGATTTCATCGCCGTGTTTAGCCAGCTAACAAAATTATCCTCATCGGCGTGGCTTTCATTGGCCGCCCAATTCCACATGTGCAAATGCTCCAGCACATTATTCAATGTCCAGCCTTTAAACTGCGTCGGCTCGGCAAAGGCGGCATCGTCCAAATCTTTCATCAAGGCATACAGACCATCGGACTCGGCTTTAAAATCTAGAGCTTCTTTCAACATATCGCGTTCCTATTCTGCTTCCATTTCAATGGCAATCATCAAATCATCGGCCGCCACTTGCGCGTCAGTAGAGACCAAAACCTCTTCCACCACGCCATCGACCGTGGCCAAAATTTCATGCTGCATTTTCATCGCTTCGACAATCACCAGTCGGTCGCCGCTGGTCACCGTATCGCCAGCGCCCACAAAAACCTCAACCACGCGGCCATGCATCGGCGCCACCACGCGGCTGCCATCGCCCACGTCTTCGCTGGCGGCATTGCGCATCAGCATATTGCTGCACGTATAGGTGGCGCCATCCAGGGTTGCGAATAGGTTTGTCCCTTGCAAGAAAGCTTGGCTGATATACTGGCGACCCTGGGTTTCCAAAACCATGCGCGTGCCCTCATGCTCGCGCACAAAAACCTCAACGCAAGTCTCGCCAATATGCACCTGATAAGCCTCTGGGCTTTTGCTACGCACCGAGAGCGAGACGCCTTCGGTTTCCAGGTTTTTAAACGCTAATTTATACGGGCTGCGCAAACTAGAATCGGAAGTGAAATGCATCAGCCCTTGCGGCACTTGCATGCCAGCGGCCACGGCTTTGGCTAGCGCTGCCTCGCGGTCGATAACAAAATGGCGAACTGCCAAAAGAGCCAGCGCCGTTTCATCAGCCAGCTTATCGGCCAAATCGGCTTCGCTAAACTGCTCGGCAATAAAGCCGGTGGAGAAGTCCCCTTCGGCAAATTTCTCGTTTTCCAAACAGGCAATCAAGAAATCCCGATTGGTGCGCGGGCCAAATAAAGCCGTATCGGTCAGCGCCTCAATCATCAGCTTGCGCGCGGTTTCGCGATTGGGGCCTGTGGTGATGAGCTTGGCAATCATCGGATCATAGAACGGCGAGATCTCTTGCCCACCGACAATGCCCGTATCATACCGCACGCCCTCGCGGGCCACTTGCTCGAAACAAGCCACGGTGCCCGTGCTGGGCAAAAATCCCTTGGCGGGATCTTCGGCATAAAGGCGCACTTCGATGGCGTGGCCGTTCAATTGCACATCCTCTTGGGTCATCCCCAAAGGCTCGCCCTCGGCGACTTTAATTTGCAACTCGACCAAATCTAGCCCCGTCACTTGTTCGGTTACGGGATGCTCGACTTGCAGTCTTGTGTTCATCTCGAGGAAATAAAAACCACCCTCCGCATCGAGCAAAAACTCCACCGTGCCGGCGCCGCGATAGTTGATCGTCGCCGCCGCCTCCACGGCCGCTGCGCCCATTGCGGCGCGCAACTTTGGCGTCATCACAGGGCATGGGCTTTCTTCAATGACCTTTTGGTGGCGGCGCTGAACCGAGCAATCGCGCTCGCCCATATGCACCACATTTCCATGCGTATCGGCAAACACCTGAATTTCGACGTGGCGCGGTTGCACAATGGCTTTTTCCAAAATCAACTCACCCGAGCCAAAAGCATTCTCTGCCTCTGAGCGCGCGGTCGAAATAGCCGCCGCCAATCCGTCTTGGCTTTCCACCAGACGCATGCCGCGCCCTCCGCCACCTGCGGCGGCTTTCACCATAATGGGAAAGCCAATTTTGCCGCCTTCGGCCAGCAAAACTTCATCGCTCTGGTCTTTGCCTTCATAGCCCGGCACGCAAGGTACTTTGGCCTCAATCATGCGCCGTTTGGCTTCGGCTTTATTGCCCATCAGATCAATCGATTGGCCGCTTGGGCCGATGAAAGTCAGTCCGGCTTTTTCCACCGCATCGGCAAAGGCCGCGTTCTCGGATAAAAATCCATAGCCCGGATGAATGGCATCGGCGCCGCTTTGTTTGGCAGCGTCGAGAATTTTTTCGGCCACCAAATAAGATTGGCCTACCGGGCCCGGCCCAATGCGAACCGCCTCGCTGGCTTGGCGCACATGGGGCGCGCCTGCATCTGCGTCTGAATAAACCGCCACGGTACGAATGCCCATGGCGTGGGCGGTGCGAATAACGCGACACGCAATCTCGCCACGGTTGGCAATTAGTATTTTACGAATGGCAGCCATATCTACTCCTGCACCCAATTTGGTTTTCGTTTTTCTAAAAATGACGCGACGCCTTCGCGGCCTTCGTCGCTTTTCACGCTGGCCGCGAAAGCTTCGCCCGCATAGCGGATCATCGCCGTGTCATCTAAATGTTTATTGGCCTCGAGCAATTTTTTGGTCGCCGCATTGGCACCCGGCGCACATCGGCGCACGCCCGCGATAATAGCTTGCAGCTCGGCTTCGCCAGCCGCCAAATCATCCACCAGAATATCCACCAGCCCATAGCCCACGCCCTGTTCAGCCGTGAAACGATGGCCCGTCAGCATGATGCGCCGGGCTTGAATGTCGCCCGTACGCGCCACGATATAGCGGCCAATTTGGGCCGGCACAATGCCAATGGCGGTCTCGGTGAGTGCCATTTTCGTATCTTTCGTGGCAATCACAATATCGCCCGCCGAGGCCATGCCCAAACCGCCTGCCATGGCCGCGCCTTGCAGCAAAAATACAATCACTTGCGGCATTGAGCGCACGGTCAAGAAAAACCGTCCCATTTTCGAGCTATCTTCAATCACTTGCTCGTCGGTGCGCACATCTTGGAAATTATTTTTAAATCCTTTGAGGTCGCCGCCCGCGCAAAACACATCGCCTTTGCCGCGCACGGTAATGCCGCGAATATCGTCTCGCGTGGCCAAATAATCCAGCATGGCTTGCAGCTCGGACACCAACTCATCTGACATCGCATTGCGCGCGTCGGGTCGGTTGAGCCATAGCGTGGCCCAGTCTTTATCTTGTTCGAGAAGAACAACGGTGGTTTCAGGTGCAGACATTTTATTCCCCTTCCCTTTACATGCGGCCAATGCCAAAGGCGTTCGGGTTCAGCGTACGGTGCTTGCGTTCCCAAATCGTCTCTAGCGTGAAGCCCAAAATTTTGCGTGTGTCGCGCGGGTCTACCACCCCATGGTCGAGCAAGCGACCGGAAGTGAAAAACGCATCTTCTTGCGACGAGAATACTTTTTCAATCGCCGCGCGTTGTTTGGCCAAGGCTTCCATATCCGGCTCAACGCCGCGCCGTTTGGCACTGTTCAAAGCCACCGTTTCCATCGTACCCGCAGCACTTTCACCGCTCATCACACCAGTCATGGCGCCCGGCCAAGCAAACAAGAAGTCAGGGTCATAGCCATAACCTGCCATGCCATAATTGCCCGCGCCATAGGACGCGCCGACATAAAATGTCAGCTTCGGTACACGAATATTGGCCGCGGCTTGAATCATTTTCGAGCCGTGTTTGATCATCCCCGCCTGCTCGTATTCTGTGCCGACCATATAGCCGGTGATATTATTCAAGAAAATAAGCGGAATATTGGCTTGGTCGATAATCTGATAAAAATGTGCGCCTTTGGCCGCTTCATCTGGGCCCATTGGCCCATTATTGGCAACAATACCAACGGGATGGCCAAATATTTTGGCCTGCACACAAACCAAGTTCGGGCCATAGCGGCTTTTGAAATCGGTGAAGTCAGAACCATCGACGATACGCGCAATCAGCTCGCGGCTATCATAGGGAATTTTATAATCCGTCGGCACCAGACCCAAAATCTCTTCGCCATCATAAAGAGGCGCTTCGAAGTTGCGCGAGGGTACAGGGTCGCAATGCTCGTTCCAGCCGAGGTTTTCAACTACATCGCGCATTTGCCGAATGCCATCGGCATCATCTTCGGCCAGATATTCGATGAGGCCTGTGGTGCTGGCGTGCATTTCTGTGCCACCGAGCTGGCGTTCATCGGCTATTTCGCCAGTGGCGGCTTGCACCAAAGCAGCGCCCCCTAGGGCGGCCATGCCATTGTGTTTCACGCCGACATTATAATCTGACATGCCAGGCATATAGGCCCCGCCAGCGGTCGAGGGTCCGTGCAAAATGGTCAGCGTCGGCACGCCTGCCGCGCTTAAGCGACCCAACATGCAAAACACGCCGCCGCCATGCGCCCAGAGCTCGACTTTATATTGCATTAAATTGGCGCCCGCACTTTCCACCAAATGGATGAACGGCAATTTGTTTTGTAGCGCAATTTTCATCGCCTCTAGGCTTTTGCGAAAGCCCATCTCGGTGGCGGCGCCTGCGTTAATGCCGCTATCATCGACCACAATCATGCAGCGCGTGCCACTGACATAGCCAATGCCGGCCAAAGTAGAGCCGCCCGGAATAGAGGTCTCGCGGTCGGGGTCATCGACGCAATAGCTGGCCATATTATACAGCGGCAAAAATGGCATGCCGGGGTCGAGCAATTGCGCCAGGCGATCGCGCGGGGTCAGCTGGCCGCGTTCTTCAAACCGTGGGCGACGTTTTTCCGACGCCGTTTCCGCGCGCGCTTCCAACATACGCAAATGCTCGATTTTACCGAGCTGGTCTTCGCGGTTTTTGGCATAAGCGTCTGATTTGACGTCTAATTTGGTTTCAAACACCGGCATTACAAAGTCTCCGCAAGTTGTTGAGGAATGGAAATAGGATGGTCGAGCAAAATCTGTGCATAGGCTTTGCCCTGCGGGTCATTGCGCAAAGACGATGTGCCGCCGCCGCCCAATGCCGCTTCGATAAGAATATTCATCGCATGGCTGCCCGGCAAATAAAACCGCTCCAGCGCACTTCCCTCGTCCATAAAATGGCCAAAACGCGTGCGCAGAGCCGCTTCATCCAAGGCAGCCCAGATATAAGGCAGATAGGCGGCATCGCGCGCAATCACGCCGATATTGGCCTTATTGCCTTTGTCGCCAGAGCGACCCCAAGCCAGTTTCACCAAAGGCACTTGCACGCTGCCCGCCTCACTTGGCGCCGCAGGCGTTTGCGCGGCCAAACTAGGCGCCGGGGCTTGCACCACAGTTTCTGTGAACGGGCGGCTTTGTCCTTCAATGTCGACGCCGATTTCCACTCTGTCTTTTTCCAGCAAAAACGAGAACAGCCGAACCACAGGCGATGGTTTGGCGCGCGAGCCAGCAAATATCGAAAGCCCGGCGGGCGTGGCCAATCCCATGCCGCTAATCTCTTTGAGCAAAGCGCCCGCCCCGGCTTGCATATCGTGTTTGGCGGCAATTTTCAGCACCACTTCGCGCGCTTGGGGGGCGTTTCCAGCCTGCCCAAATTGGCTGTCGTCGCCGATAACCTCGACGCTGGTCTCGCTAAAATCTGGCAGATTATGGGCGCGCAAAACAGCTCGCGCACGGGTAAAGGCGGCTTGCGCAAAATGCTTGGCTTTGGCCGCTGCCTCGAGCCCGACAAAACTCATCATCGTGCCGGCGCGAAACCCATCTACATAGGTGGCGCAAACTTTATATTGGCTCGGTGGCTTATGGCCTTTGGCATTGGCCACGCGCACCTGGTTTTCGCCGACTGCCTCGATGGTGGCTTGGGAAAAATCGCACGTCACATCGGGCAATAAATAAGCCCGTGGGTCGCCAATTTCATAGAGCATTTGTTCCGACACCGTGCCGACGTTCACCACGCCCGCCGTGCCCTCTGGCTTGGCGCAAGTGAACGCGCCCTCGCCATCAATATCAATAAACGGATAGCCAATATTGGCGATGTCACCCGCCAGCTTCCAATCGGTAAAATTACCACCCGAGGCCTGCGGCCCGCATTCAATAATATGGCCAGCCAAAGAACCGCCTGCCAATTTATCTAAATCGTGGGGTTGCCAATCAAAAGCATGAATACAGGCCCCCAAAGTTACCGCGCTATCGACGCTGCGTCCGGTGATGACAATATCGGCCCCGCCCGCCAAGGCTTGGGCCACGGGAAAGCCACCGAGGTAGGCGTTCACACTGGCCAGCGAGGCTGTGTCGGGGCAATCGGCGCCCGAAAACATATCTTTAAACTCGCCAAAACTGTCGCGCTCTGACAGCAAATCATCGCCGCTGATGACCGCGACTTTTAACGCTAACCCTGCCTCGGCAATCAGCGCGCGCGCTGCCGCGCCACAGGCATGCGGATTAACGCCGCCAGCATTGGTGAGAATTTTAACTTTTGTTTCCGCGATTTGGCGCAAATTAGGTTTTAAAACACCGGTAATAAAATCGGTCGCATAGCCCGCCTCGGGGTTGGCGGCTCGCGCCCGGGCCAAGATGGACATGGTAATTTCGGCCAGAAAATCATAGACCAAATAGTCCATGCCCTCGACCGCCAAAAGCTGCGGCGTGGCCATCATGCTTTCGCCCCAATAGCCGCTCGCGCCGCCAATTCTTATTGTCTTGCTCATAAGCCCCCCAGCATATGTACCGCTGTTTCCAGCCGAGATGTTAGCGTGTGCGCTTGCTTTGTAAAGCAGAACACGCCACGATATTGCAATAATTTGAGGAGACATTGAGCGATGATAAACCCATTTCTGAACGAGGAGCGCAGAGCCTTTCACGAGAGCGTTGCCAAGTTTTTGGAAGCCGAGATTTGGCCCCATGTCGATGATTGGGATGAGGCCGGTGCCTACCCGCATGAGATTAACGAAAAAATCTGCCAACTCGGCATTTTCGGTTTCAACATCCCCGAACAATATGGCGGCTTGGGCTTTGACGATGCCCATATGCGCAAAGCCTCGGCTGTGGAAATGGGTCGCTCGTCAGCGGGTGGCGTCATGGCCAGTGTGGGGTCGCGCTCCATCATGTTGAAGCCGCTCACCGAGCTGGCCAATGATGAGATTAAAAACCGCGTGCTGCCCGAGCTGCTATCGGGTCGCAAAGGCGGTGCCCTGGGCATCACCGAACCCGGCGGCGGCTCCGATGTCGCGCGGATGCAAACCACCGCGCGGCGCGATGGCGACGAATGGGTTTTGAACGGTCAGAAAACTTTCATCACGGGCGGCATGCAGGCCAGCTACTTTGTGGTTGGCGCGCGCACCGGCGGCGATGGCATGGGTGGCATTTCGCTGTTCTTCGTCGATGCCGATACGCCAGGCTTCAGCCGCACACCCATCGAGCGCAAAATGGGCTGGTGGGCCTCCGATACGGCGACGCTTTATTTCGACGAGTGCCGTGTTCCCGCCGCCAATATCATGGGCGAAGAGAACAAAGGCTTCTTCGCCATTATGGATAATTTCAACTTCGAGCGTTTCATGATGGCCGCCCAAATGTGCGGCATGTCGATGCGCTTATTCGATGAATGCGTGGCTTACGCGCAATCGCGCGAGACTTTCGGGGAGAGGCTGATTTCGCATCAAGTCATTCGTCACAAGCTAGCCGATATGTCGGCGCGCATCGACGCGATGGACGCTTACTTAAATCAAGTGGCCGAGATTATGAACACGGCGGATCGCCCCGTTGCGGAGATTTCTAAATTGAAATTCCATTGCTCGACCAACCTCGAATGGATTGCCAGCGCGGCCATGCAAATTTTTGGCGGCGCCGGCTATCTGCGCGGCAATGCGGTAGAGCGAATTTACCGCGAAGTAAAAGTGCAAGCCATCGGCGGCGGCTCGGAAGAAATTATGCGCGACCTTGCGATGAAACAAATGGGGCTGTAACAAACTTGACCCGCCCCCATAGACATCTGTAGCGTGATGGAAACTATATAGCGGGAGCGCCAAATGCAGACCAAAGCGACAGCCGAGAAACCCCTAGCTGGTTTAAAAGTGATCGAAATGTCGACCATGATTACCTGCGCCTATTCCGCCATGATGCTGCGCTCGCAAGGCGCGGAAGTGATTAAAGTCGAACCGGTCAAGGCCGGTGACCCGATGCGCTATGTCGGCAGCCAAAAAAACAACCAGTCGGCCTTGTTCCATAATTGCAATCGCGGCAAGCGCTCGCTGGCCATTGACCTGAAGCATGAAAACGGCGTCGAGGCGGTGAAGCGTCTCGCGGCAGAAGCCGATATTTTCGTCAATAATTATCGCCCGGGCGTGATGGACAGTTTGGGCATTGGCTCCGATGTGGTGCGCAAAATTAACCCACGCCTTATCAATATATCGGTGACCGGCTTTGGCACGGTCGGTCCGATGGCGAAACGTCCGGCCTATGACCATGTCATTCAGGGGATTTCGGGCCTTACCGGCCTGCAAGGCGGCGACTTTGCCGACCCCCAGGCGCCGCAATATGATTTTGTCAAAATGCTGATATGCGACAAGGTGACAGCCTATACGGTGGCGCAAGCGGCGACCGCCGCTTTGGTCGCGCGCGCCAGCACCGGCGAAGGCCAGCACATTGATATTTCCATGCTGCACGCCTGCCTCGCTTTCCTTTGGCCAGACGCCATGATGAGCCACACGCTGCACGATGACGACGTGTTGGAGATGGCGCCTTTGTCGGAGAGCTATCAAATTCTCAACATGAAAGACGGCTCAATCGCCTGCACCGCCCTGACCGATGGCCATTGGTTCGCGATTTTGGAACTGCTCAAGCGCGAGGACTTAAAAACCGACCCGCGCTTCGCCACCATGCCGGGGCGCATGGCCAATTTGCCCGAGATTATGAGCTTCGTGAAATCCGAGGTTACCAACTTAACCTTAGCCGAGGTTCAGACCGCCTTTGAGGCAGCCGATATTCCAAGCGCACAGTGCGAAACTCGCGCCTCTGTGTCGAGCAATGAACAAGTGCAGGCGATCGGCGCATTGGAAACCTATGTGACCGAAAATATGGGCAAGCTGACCGCGCCGACCCCGCCGGTTTTATTTGCCGGCAAAGCCACCTCTTTGGCGGAACCCAGCCCACGCCACGGCGAACATAGCCGCGCCATTATGGCCGAGCTTGGCTTCGACAAGGCGGTGTTAGACGACATGACCCAAAACGGTGCCTTGCGATGCAGCTAGACCGTGGCCAATTAGAAACCGCCCTGCCGCACGCCGATTTGCGGGTGCTTTTAATGGTTCTGTTTCAGTACACCGGCGATGAAAAATGGCTGCAACCGCCCTATCAACCGCGCCGCAATGTGCGCTTGATTGCCGATGAAGACGCAGGGCTTGCACCCGAAATACAAGATGAAATTCGCACCGCCGCTTTGCAGGTTTTATCCGACAGCGACGCAGCTCGCTTGCCCGACCCCGATGAAGCCACGCTCAATCGGATGATGACGCATAGCCTATCCGAGCAAGTTCCCCCCGAATATGCACCAATGATGCGCGAACAAATGGGCTTCCAAGCCCTTGGCAGCTGCATCGCCAAACCCCAAAGCAAACCACAAAAACCCATTGTGATTATTGGCGCGGGCTGCGCGGGCATTGCGCTGGGTAAGCTGCTGAATGACTTGAGGTTGGCGTATATTATTTTAGAAAAAAACCACGGCGTCGGCGGCACTTGGTGGGAGAATACCTATCCCGGCGCGGGCGTCGATACGCCCAATCACGCCTATAGTTATAGCTTCGGTAAGAGCCATCGCTGGAGCCGATATTTCTCGCCACAAAGCGAAATTCAAGATTACCTTTCCGATAAAGCCGATGAGTTTAACGTGCGCGAAAACATCCGCTTTGGGATGCATGTCGACCGCGTCGATTGGCAGGCGGACAGCAAGAGCTGGCAAATTTCAGTGCATGGGCCAGACGGCGAAAGCACGCTCGACGCGCCGATTTTGGTCAGCGCCGTGGGGCAAATCAGCCTCGCCAAAACGCCAGATATCGAAGGCCTAAAAGATTTCCAAGGCCCCTTGTTTCACAGCTCGCAATGGCCCGAAGGCCTCGACCTCAAAGGCAAGAAAGTCGCCATCGTCGGTACGGGCGCCTCGTCCATGCAAATAGCGCCCAGCATTGCCGATGAAGTGGCCGAGCTAACCATTTTCCAGCGCAGCCCGCAGTGGGCGCGACCCATTCCGCGCTATCACGAGACGCTGAGCGCGGGCGCGCAATATTTGCTCGAGCATGTGCCATTTTATGCGGCGTGGTTTCGCTTCACGATGTTTTGGCGCTATGGCGATGGGCTGCTGCCGTACCTGAAAATGGATCCCAAATGGGAGCACCCTGAGCGCTCCTTGAACCGCATCAACGAACGCCATCGCCTTGAGATGGCCGACTATATTGACGAAAAACTAAAGACCCGCCCCGACCTCATTGCCAAAGCCACGCCGAGTTATCCGCCCTATGGCAAGCGCATTCTGCTGGATAACGGCTGGTATGACACGCTACTGAAACCCAATGTGACGTTGCATAGTGAAGGCGTTGCGCGTTTCACCGAGCACCAAGTGACCGGCGACAAGGGCAGTGTTTGCTCGCCCGATATTGTGGTGATGGCGACGGGATTTGAGGTCACGAAAATGGCCTCGCGGTTAAACATCACTGGCCCCAAAGGCAGTTTGTCGGAGGTTTGGAATGGCGACGACCCGCAGGCTTATTTGGGCATATCGGTGCCAGAGTTTCCCAATTTATTTATGATGGCGGGCCCGACCACAGGGTTAGGCCATGGCGGCAGCGGTATTTTCATCGCCGAATGCCACGCCCATTATATTGCCAATACGATTGTCACGATGTTGAACGAAGGCATCGACCAAATGGCGGCAACGCAGCAAGCCCAAGACGCTTATATGAGCGCCTATAATAAAGGCCACGCCGACATGATTTGGATGCACCCGGGCGTGACGACCTATTATCGCAACTCGAAAGGCCGCGTCTATTCGGTGATGCCATGGCGATTGGTCGACTATTGGAATATGACCCGCGAGGTGAAGCTCTCGGATTATGAGGTTGGGTAACTCACCAAGTTGGAATAAACGGCCGCTTGCCTTGGCTGTGGCTACTGCCCTTTTTGCCCACCGGCATGGTTTTCAACGCGCGTAGCAAATAGGCACGCGTGTCCTTCGGGTCGATGACCGCATCAATCTCGTGGTACATGGCGGCGTTGAGCGCCTTGCCATTTTCAATCATCGCGCCCAATAATTTGTTGAATAGCGCATCGCCATCGGGCGTTCCCTCGCCGCCTGCCGCCGCAATTTCTTTCGAATAGCCAAGCCGCACCGCGCCTTCTAACCCCATGGGGCCGAACTCGCCCGTGGGCCAGGCCACGCTCATTTGCGGCACGTGCAAACTACCCATGCCCATGGCTTGGGCGCCCAAACCATAGCCTTTGCGCATCACCACCAAAAACACCGGAACCGAGACGCTGGCACCCGCCACCAATAAAGAAGACGCCCGACGCACGGTCGCGAGCTTTTCATGCTCGGGGCCCACCATAAAGCCTGGCGTGTCGCAAAACGAGACAATGGGTAAATCAAAGCCATCGCAAAGCTGCACGAAGCGCGCCGCTTTTTCGGCTGCCTCGGCATCAATGGCGCCCCCCAAATGCGCCGGATTATTGGCAATCAAACCAAAAGGGCGCCCTTCAATGCGCATAAAGCCCGTAATCATGCCTTTGCCGTAAGCGCGGCGCAGCTCTAGGAAACTGCCCGTATCAGCCAACAGCTCCAGGGCGGCGCGCATGTCATAGGCGCGCTTTCTATCTTCGGGAATGAGGGTGCGCAGTTTGCGTTGGTCATCGCAAGTATGCTCGCGCAGGCTGCCTTGAAAATAGCCCAGCAATTGCTTGGCCATGGCCGTGGCTTCTATTTCGTTTTCGGCCAGCAAATCGACCACGCCGTTTTCGGCCTGCACCTCCATCGGGCCAATATCCTTGGGCGCCACTTGGCCTAAGCCGCCGCCTTCAATCATCGCCGGGCCACCCATGCCGATATAGCTCGACTTGGTGGCAATCGTCACATCGGCGCAGCCAAACAACACGGCATTGCCAGCGAAGCAATAGCCGTTGTTGACGGCAATGCGCGGGGCCACGCCGCTGGCTTTGGCCCAGGTGGCAAAGGTCATCACATCCAAGCCGCCGCCAGAAATTTTGCTGGCATCGGTATCGCCCGGGCGCCCGCCGCCGCCTTCGGTGTAAAACACCATCGGCACTTGCCAGTCTTGCGCGATTTCCAAAACCCGATCGGTTTTCTTGTGGTTGAACAGCCCTTGCGTGCCCGCCAAGACCGTATAGTCATAGGCCAGCACGGCGGCGCGCGAGGTGTCCTCGTCGAAGTGATCGCCATTGATGGCGCCAAAGCCGGCCACCAAACCATCGGCGGGCGTATTGTCGATGAGGTCGTCCAACTCTCGGCGTTGGCGTTGGGCGGCAATGGTCATTTGGCCGTATTCCATAAAGCTGCCGGCATCGCATAAATCATCGACGTTCTCGCGAGCTGTACGATAGCCCTGATTATGGCGGCGCTCTATTTTCTCTACCCGATTGGCATCTAGCGTGCGCCCAAGGCGGGCTTCCAGCTCGGCCAAATCGGCTCGAATGGCATCTTGGGTTTGGGCCGCTTGTTTGGGCGCCTCGCCAGCTTGTGGCTCGGCCCCCGCTTCTTGCGCTTGCACGCTAATCATGAGGTCGCGCTCTTCCACGACATCGCCGAGTGCCACTTTCACGGCGCTGACGGTTCCCGTAACAGGGCTTTGCAACCCGTGCTGCATTTTCATGGCTTCCAGCACGGCGACTTCTTGTCCGGCGCTAACTTGATCGCCCACGGCCACGCCCAAAGCATAGACCACGGCCTGCATCGGCGCTTTGATTTGACTAATTTTCTTGGCACCCATGGTGGACCTCGATTGATATTTGGTTTCGGGAAATGTTTATTTAAGTCATCCGTACCGACTGTCTTGTCATTATCCTGCACCAGCCAGCCCCACTTGTGAAGGGTCTGCCTCGCGAGGCGGGCGTTGAAGAAAATATAAAAAATGCAGTTAATTTAATGCGTTTGCTTCGCACGCTTTCGGCTGGTTAGGTGAGAGTACCCAATAATAAAAACAAGGGAGATGAAGATCATGGGAGACCTAATTTTTAGGAAATCAGTCCTGCTCGGCGCTTTCGCGTTAGGTATGTCGCTTTCCTCTGTCCACGCGCAAGGCGTCGACGAGGTTATCGTGACGGGCTCATACATAAAGCAATCGGCGGAAGATGCGCCGGTGCCTGTAGATGTGATTAACAGTGAAGAATTATTCAACCTCGGCAGTCCATCGGTTGTGGAGCTCATCAAAACACTGGGCGTCAGCTCGGGCGTCGATGGCGAGACCAATCAGTTTCAGTCGAACGGGCTGGAAGGCACCGCCAACGTAAACTTGCGCGGACTTGGCGCAGGTCGCAACCTTGTGATGCTGAACGGGCGCCGCAACGTGTTTTCGCCTTATCCAATTTCCGAGCAGTAACAGCTATTCGTCGATATCAATATGATACCGGGGGTCGCGATTGACCGGGTCGAGCTGTTGAAAGATGGCGCGGCCGCCACTTATGGTTCAGATGCCATCTCTGGTGTGGTCAATTTTATCACCCGTAATGACTTTGAAGGTTATTAGATGGCGCTGTCTCACAAAGATATCGATGGCAGCGATGGTGACCAAGACCTTGGCCTCATTTGGGGTAAAAACTTTGGGAAAACCCATGTTATGGCCTCCTTTGGCTATAATAAACGCAACAAGCTACAGGCCCGCAGCCGCGATTGGGCCGTTCAGAATTATGGCTATAAGGGTAATACTTTAGGCTATACGGGCATTCCTAATCCCGGCAGCTATTTTCCCATAGAATTAGCCGATGCCGCAGATGTGGCAGCCGATACAAACGGCAGAACCGCCCTCAACGATATTATTCGTATCCAACGCCAACGTGTGAACATTGCTTCCACACTGGATGTCGATGAAAGTAAAAAATACGTTGTCTACGCACTGAACGCAGACAATAGCTACGTGATGGAAGGCGGCAACCCTGTGGCGACGGCCAAAACCATCTCTGGGCATGAGCTCATTGAAGCCATAAAGGATGACCCAAATACCGACGCGGTAGAATCGGGCTTTCAACAGTTTAAGCTCGAAAAACTGCAAGGCTTGGGCGTTAATCCAGGGGACACCATTGGTCTAACGGCTGCCCGCAACACAGACGACACTGCGGATTTGCAAAATCTTTATACGCTAGGGTCTGTGCGAGATGCGCGCTGCGAAGATTTCGTAGGCGATTCTGCTAACACCCGTGGCAGGGCTAATTGCACCTATAACTATGTCTATTATGACAATCTGATTGAGGAAGAAGAACGGTATAATTTCTTCGCCACTCTCACTCATGATTTCACCGATGACATGCGTCTTTCGGCTGAACTTCTATGGGGAAATAATGAGGTACCAGAATGGAATACATCTCCATCTTACCCACCTCAGGTTTTGGTCGATACCGATATCACCACAGGTAGAATTATTCCGTCCTATCACCCAGGTCTTCTGGCTTATGCCAATCTATATGGCTCGGATCCGGCAGCCAACGCTGCCGTTCCTGGGCAACCGGACCTCGAAACACTATCTGAAGTTGCCGATGAGAATTGCACCGTTACCTCCAGAGAAGACCCAAGTTGTGCAGGTCTTTTGTTCTTCGGTCGTCCCTTTGGCATTAGCGGCCCTCCCAATGTCGGGAGCCGTGAGCATGAGACCTTGAAATTATCGGTAGGTCTTGAAGGCACTTTTGACAATGAGATTGATTACACAACCTCCGTCATTTTCTCTGAATCTGAAGGAACCCGCGACAGCCCAGACACCTATATTGAACGTTGGTCTGCCGCTCTGAAAGGGTTTGGTGGCCCCAATTGCGCCGCCGATGAGACAACCCCGGGTGCCAACGGTTGCTTGTATTACAACCCATTCTCTAACGCGATTTTGACCCCAGATTCGAAATACGCAACTCTGTCAGAAAATCCAGACTATGCCGCTGCCATTGATTTTAATGGCGGGGAAGAAAACGGCATCGTGAACTCAAAAGAGCTTCGCGATTGGATGCAATATAGTCTTGGCAGCACCGTCACCTCTGAGCTGACGGTTGCCGAAGCTGTTTTCAGTGGCGAGTCTGAAATTGGTGTTGGTTGGGCCTTGGGCGCACAACTTCGTAACGAAAGCTACGAAATTGACGTGTTTGAAGGCAATGACCTGCATGTAAACCCATGTATTACCGATGCCGAAAACACTCGCTGGAGAGCCCTAAATGATGTGGCGGCTTTATGTGACCGTGGGACAACGGGATCGACAAGCGATGATTACGAGGGATCGGGTCAATTTGGCTTCCTTGCGGGGGCGACGCCCTTTGACGAAGAGCAAGATATCTTCGCCGTGTTCGGGGAAGTTGCCATTCCTTTCACAGAGAACTTAGAGACCCAATTATCCATGCGTTACGAAGATTACGGCGGGACAGTTGGGAATAGTTTCGACCCCAAAATCGCCGTGCGGTATCAAGCTTCCGATGCCATGGTGGTTCGCGGGTCTGCCTCCACGACTTTCCGGGGGCCAACTCTAAACCAACTCGGCGGTCGCTCTACCACGCTCTCTTTCGTCGGGCCGACAGGCTCGTTTAAGGCGATTGACACATTTGGCAGCGCCGATTTGGAACCGGAGACAGCCACAACGGCCAATCTGGGTATCGTCTATGACTATGAACCCAATTGGAGCACAAATGACGCCTTAACCGTCTCTGCCGACTATTGGTCCTTTGATTTCAAAGATCCAATTATCAAGCAAAGCTTCACCGACATTATAAGCCAGTCCTTTGGTTCGACTGGATATATCGGCGGCACCTATGGCAGCCAAATCAGTTGTGGGTTTGGAGCTGATGCTTCTTGTGAAGGCAAGGCATCCTCCTCCATCCAGCGCATTAAGGTCAATATGATCAACGGTCCGGATATTGAAACAGATGGTTTCGATATTCGCCTAGATTATGACCGCGAGCTTGGAAATGGCGAGTTATCGCTTGGGGCTCAACTGACCCTCGTGACCAGCTATGATGTGGGATCGTCTGATTTGAACAATTCTTTTGATGCCTTAGGCAAATTAAACGACAGGGTTTCTTATCTTCGCCCTGTTGTAGAAGAAAAATGGCAAATCAGTGCTGGCTATGTCTTGCAAGAGCATACTTTCAACACAGTGCTCAATTTGACGGGTAGCTATCAAGACAGCTTAACACGCGCCGCGGGCAGTTCCATTCGCGACGTAGAAGAGCAAACGACGCTTGATTTGCATTACAATCTCAGCTTGAGCGCACTCAACCAAGACTTGGCAGAGAGTGCCCTTTGGGTATCCATCTATAATGCAACAGATGAAGACCCGCCGTTTGCCCGTCTTGATTTGAACTACGACCCTTACACTCACAATCCGTTTGGGCGTATCATCAAAGTCGGCGTGCGTCACAGGTTCTAGGCCACGCAACTTGCAAATACCAAAGGGGCGGCTCAAACCTTGAGCCGCCCCTTTTTGTTTGCCTTTTCGTTGGCCTATCGCACCCCTATTGAGGTTCAAAAATTTGGCTGTCCGGATTATAGGCGAATAGATTTCCGCTGCCGATATCGTGCCACGCCCCATGCAAAGATAATTTTTTTGCGGCCACGGCCTCGGCCACAAAGGGAAACAACATCAGGTTTTCCAAAGATCCCAAAACACCCTTTTGGCCCATCTCGGCAATACGCGTATTGCCCTCTTGCGCCTCAATGCGCTCAAAGGCAGGGCGCAACATTTCTAGCCAATGGCCGACGAATTCAAACTCAACTTCCTCTGCGCTAACCCCGTCCGAGCACATGTCGTAGCAAGCCTGCACGCCGCCGCACTGCGAGTGCCCGAGAACAATCAAATGCTGCACTTTCAAAGCCTTCACCGCATATTCCACCGCCGCCGACGTGCCATGAAAGTCGCTATTGGGCGCGTAGGGCGGAACCAGATTGGCAACATTGCGGTGCAAAAAAAACTCGCCGCTTCCCGTGCCAAAAATTTCCGTCGCCTGCACTCGGCTGTCACAACACGAAATAACCATCGCGCTTGGGCTTTGGCCTTTTTCAGCCAGCTCTAAATAGCGTGAGGATTGGCGTTCAAAGCCATCTTTTTTCCAAGACTGATATCCAAGAATTAAGTCCGTAGGTAGGGCAACAGCGTGTTTCATTTAGTAGGCTCCTTATGCTTAAGAATATAGGTGGAATATCAAAAATAAGCTATTGTGACGACTGTATAACGAAGGTTTGGTAACGAGAGTAATAAAAATGGATCCGATTTATTTCCTCCACGCAGGCGCAGGCGCCTTCTTTTTAGGCTTTTTCATTTTCGATATTATTTTATCGCGCGCGCTATTTGCCTTTGGCGCGGCCCTATTGACCTATGGACTTGCTGCCCAAACGCTGACCTCAGGCTGGGCCATCAGCTATGCTGCTTTGGCCGTTTTGGCCAACCTTGTCGTGATTTGGCGCAGCCTCACCAAGCAATGGGCCAAGCCGCTTACCCCGCAAGAGCAAGCCTTGGGCGAACATCTCAAGGGATTTTCAAAGGCCGACTTTCGCAGGTTGCTGAAAATCAGCCAATGGGAAACCCTCCACACCGACAAATCGCTTACCCAAGAGGGAGCCCCCACCACGGCGATTTATTACATCGTGTCGGGCGCGGCCAAGGTGCATACCCACGACACGCAAATTGAAGTCGGCGATCATGCGCTGATTGGGGAAATGTCTTTCGCCAAGGGCGGGGCCGCCACGGCCACCGTAGAGGCGCAAGCGGGAAGCGTGCTGATCACTTGGCCACTTAAAAAACTGCGCAAAGCGCTAAAGCGCCCTAGCCTCAATGCTTCGTTTACCGCTTTGCTTAACCAAGACTTATCGGAAAAACTAACGACCGATGAAGCGCGGCGCAGCTCGCAAGTAAGCTAAATCCAGCCCATAACTTTTGCAAAGCCCGCGCCAAACAAAGGCAATTGCAGTCCAAAATTAGTCATCAAGGCGCGGTCTTTGCTAATGAAACCTGCCCAGGTCCAAAGCAGAGAGCCCGAACCATGGATGATAATATTGAGCGGATATATATTCAGGTTGGTCAGCAAAATGCCGCTCAACACCAGGCTGGTGCCGAGCCATTTAAAAATAGATAAACGGGTCATGGTCTCTCCTTTTATGTGGGCCGCGAATAAGGATCCGGCCTAAAACAAATACTTGTGGCGCTTATACGAAGCCTTATGCTTGCTTGTAACACGCAAAATTCCTTTTCCAATGAGAGCCTCTATGGACCCCCGCACCCACGCCCTATTGAACAAACCGCCCTTGCCACTTCTACTCTCGCTAACCGCGCCCAATACGGCGGCCTTTGCCATTCAAGCTGGGGTTAATCTTACCGAGGTTTGGATTATCAGCCGCTTGGGCACAGAGGCGCTGGCCGCCATTGCCTTGGTGTTTCCGCTCCTGATGCTCACCCAGACCATGTCGGGCGGCGCCTTGGGCGGCGCTATTTCGTCTGCCGTGGCGCGGGCTTTGGGAAATGGCAATCGCGAGCGCGCGCAAAAACTCGTCTGGCACGCCATCTATGGCGGCACTCTCGGCGCGCTCGGGTTCTTACTTATTTTCGCTCTCTTTGGTCGCTCGTTTTTAATGTTTCTCGGTGGCGAAGGCGCCATTTTAGAAGCCGCCATGGCCTATTGTTGGGTTCTCTTTGCTGGCGGCATAACCATGTGGCTTTCCACCGTGCTGGGGTCTGTGTTTCGCGGCGCTGGCGACATGGGTTTCCCCGCTAGAATGATGATTATGAGCGCCGTCATTCAAGTGCCCACCACGGCCATTTTAGTGCTGGGCCTATTTGGCATGCCGCAATTGGGCGTGGCAGGTGCCGCCGTCTCTAGCGTTGTTTCGGCGTTTATTATGGGGCTGTTTTTATGGGCTCGCTTGGCTTCCGAAAAAACTTCAACGCCCTTGCGGCGCGCCTATTTCGGCTGGCAGAGCGACATCGTCGAGGAAATACTAAAAGTTGCGCGCCCCGCCAGCATCAACCCCCTCATGACCGTTGGCACCATCTTGGGGCTTACCGCTTTGGTTGGCTCGTTTGGCTCTGAAGCCCTGGCTGGCTATGGCATTGGCACGCGGATTGAATTTCTTATGTTGCCGATTATTTTTGCTTTCGGCACCGCGCTAACCACCATCGTGGGCACGAATATTGGCGCCGGCAACTTTGAGCGCGCCGAGCGTGCCGCCTGGTATGGGGTCGCCAGCGTGGCGCTCTTATGCGGCGTGGCGGGCGGGCTATTGGCGCTCTTTCCCCAAAGCTGGATACCTATTTTCACCGATAACCCCATCGCCTATGAAACCGCCAAAGCCTATATTCAACTGGTCGGGCCGGCTTATCCGTTCTTGGGCATGGGGCTGATTTTATATTTCGCCAGCCAAGGCGCGGGCATTATGACGTGGCCCATTCGGGCGATGATGATGCGTTTTGTTTTATCGGTCGGCGGGGCCTCGGCCTTGGTGCATTATGCAGGCTACGGCGTGGAAGCCATTTTTGCCGTTAGTGGTGTGGCCCTGGTTATTTATGCGAGCATCATTGTCACGGCGATTTACCGAGGCGCTTGGCGACCTAAGGCTTAGTCGACGCCTTGCACCAAATCGGGCGAGCGTGCCATCCATAAGGCGCCAAAGGCGGCGAGGCTGCAGAGGCTGACAAACAAAAACGCATTGCCATAGCCGCCGCCGAAATCGTAAATCACCCCGATGGCAATCGGCCCTGACGCCACGCCGAAATTCATAATCAATTGCTGATAGCTGAGTATGCGTGGAAAATCTCGCAAGCCAAAAGCGGCGGCCACCAACAAAGGTTGCACCATTAAAATATTACCAACGGTAAAGCCGAAGACCATGGTCATGGCCAAAACCGCCACCTCGCCTTGCGCCATCGACATGGCAAAAAGCGTAGCCGCCTGCAGCAGGTAAACGCTGAGGACGAATTTAAACAAATTGAGACGGTCTAAAAGGGCGCCACAAATCAGCCGCCCGACCAGCGAACAAAAGGCTACCGAGGCAATGGTAATCGCCGCCGTTTCGGCATCGGCGCGCTCGAGACCCCATTTGAAAACATGCGCGATGGTGCCCACTTGCGCCATTAATGCCAAAATAGAGGCGCTGGCCGACCAGCGGAAAAACCGCGAGCGCAAGGCTTCGCCTGCGCTCAGTCCTTCGCTCATTGTGTCTTCGCTCTGCCCGTCTTGGGCATCGCCATCGGGCATCAACCCCATGGCTTGGGGACTGGGGCGCATCAACGCGAGCGTTAGCGGTACATTGGCCAGAATGACCCAAAACACCCAAGCACTATCCAGTGCTTCTAGGCCGCCTGTTTTCAGCATTTGCGCCAGAGCCGGTGTCAATAAAACACCGCCCAAAGACAAGCCCGATTGCGTGAGCGCCAACCCCAAAGCGCGGCGACGAACAAACCAACGCGCCACCAAAGTGGTGGCTGGCACCAGCGCCGTCATCGAATAGCCTATCCCCAAAAGAACATAGACGCCGTAAACATCCGGCAGGCTCGAAACCCTTGGCAATAAAGCATAGGCACCCGCAATCACCAGCGTGCCAATGACCACGCAATAGCGCACATCATAGCGCGAGATTAATTCGCCCACGCCAATGCCCGCAAAGCCCGCGGCTATCAGAAAAAGCGTATTGGCAGCCGAAATTTGCGCAACGCTATAGCCCGTGGCGGCGACAATGGTCTCTAGCAAAACCGACATCGCATAAAAAATCATGCCTGCGCCAATGAACAGACTGTAGCCAATGGCCACAAGCACCAACCAACCAAAGAAAAAACCAGGGCGCGTCATCTTCACACCTGCCACTTGGGGCTGCGTTTTTCGGCAAAGGCACGTGGGCCCTCGCGCGCATCGTCGCTTTTTGCCCAGTCGCGATAAGCCGGATAGCCGCCTTGGTTTTTTAAGGCCTGCGCCAAACTCGGCTCATCAAGCCCGCGCAGGACCGTTTGTTTCGAAGCGCGAACGGCCATCGGCGAGGCTTTCAAAATCGCTTCACACCATGTTGCCACCGCCGCATCCAACGCCTCGGGTGCCACCACTTGATTGACCAGCCCAAGGCTTTCCGCCTTGATGGCATCGACGCGCTGACCCGTTAAAATCATCCCCATGGCTTGCTTCAACCCAATCTGGCGCGGCAAACGATGTAAGCCGCCGCCCAAAGCCACCACGCCCGCCAAGGGTTCGGGCAATCCGAAACTGGCAGTTTCACTGGCAACAATGATATCGCAGGCCAAAGCAATTTCGAAACCACCGCCGAGCGCCAACCCGTTGACGGCAGCGATAATCGGTTTGTTAAGGTCATAGCGCTCAATCAGTCCGGCATAGCCAGAGCTGGGATAGGCGCCCTGCTGGTCGACGGTTTTTAAATCGCTGCCCGCACAAAAGGCTCTGTCGCCTGCGCCCTTAACCACACAAATACGCTGGCTGTCATCGGCGGCAAAAGCATCAAAAGCGGCGTGCAACCCCTCATGCATATCGGGCGTAATCGCGTTCATCGCAGCGGGGCGGTTCAGCGTAATGCAGGTGACTTGAGCCTTTTGCTCAACAATAATATCCATGACTTTTCCTAGCTATAGGTGATGGTTATATGGCTGCGGGCCAGCTCGGCCGTTGGCGCATCTGGCGCAAAAACAATGCCCAGACGTCGGTTGGGATAGGCGCTTGGTTTGTTAAAATGCATCGCTTCGACTTGCGGAATAGCCTCAACTTTTGCAATGTTTTCAATTGTGTAGCTGTCACTCGCTTGCTCGGCGTTTATCGTGTGGCAAGCGCCTGGGCGCAATAAAGTGATGTCGCTAATCGGCAAATGCAAAATCGCGCGGGCGTGTAAATCAAACTCCGATAGGTTTTGCGTATACAGCGTCAGCAGGCCCGTATCATGCGGGCGCGGGCTCAGCTCCGAGAAAATCACCTCTTGGCCGCGCACAAAAAACTCCACACCAAACAGACCATAGCCTTGCAAATCGTCGGTAATCTGGCGCGCCATATTTTGGGCTTGGGCTTCCAAAGCGCCCATATCAAATGTGCCCTGCTCGCTGCGTTTGAAATCGCCATCAACTTGCTCGTGGCGGATCACCGGACAAAACACCGTCTCCGCGTTTTTTTGCCGAAGGGTCAAAAGCGTAATTTCATAATCAAAGTCGATAAATTCTTCGATAATCACTTTCGGCCGATCGCCGCGCATATTCTCCACACCGTGATGCCACGCCGCGCGCGCGCCCGCTTCATCGCCTGCCTCAATCGTCGATTGGCCTTTGCCGGACGAGCTCATCACTGGTTTTACCACCGCGCGCAAATTCATTTCACGATAGCCTTGCAGCAGCTCGTCCAGATTTTCGGCATATTGATATTTGGCGGTCGGCAGACCCAGTTCGGCGGCACGGTCTCGGATGCGGTCTCGGTTCATCGTTAAATCGACGGCGCGCGCCGAGGGCACAATCGTCCGCTCGGCTTCCAGTTCCAGCAAAACCTGAGTGTTGATAGCTTCAATCTCGGGCACCACAAGGTCTGGGTCGACGCTTTTCACATGGGCGCGCAAGTGTTCGGCGTCCAGCATATCGAAGACAAGCGCTTGGTCGGCCACTTGCATGGCGGGCGCATTTTCATAGCGGTCACAGGCCACCACCGTGCAGCCCAAACGCTTCAAGCTGATGGTTAACTCGCGGCCTAGCTCGCCCGAGCCCAGTAGCATTATCTTTTTCACGCGTCGTTGCCTCCCTGATGGCTTGACCCTATCGGATAAATAGCCCTAACTTTGGCTAGAAGCATAATCTAAGTCGCAGAAAAAGAAAGCCGCTGAAGCCTCCAAACTCGGCAAATCCGCTTTCTTCCTGCCCGGTCGGGAGAGCCAAATGGAAGCCTATCAAAAACAATTACTCGGCCACGCAATGTGGGTTTTAGTCGTCGGCCTGGTTTGCGGCTTTATGCTGGCCATCAGCCTCATCGGCGGGTTGGAACTTGTGCCGGGCGTTTTCGTTAACGTGCCAATGTTTGGCACCACCGACGGATGGGTTCGCGCCCATGCGGGTGGCATTAGCAATTGTCTGCTGATGGTAGCCATGGCGTTTGCCTTGCCGCATTGCGGATTGGCTATGGCGCGCGCGCAGGTGTTCGCCAAAGGAATTATTTTTGCCGGCTGGAGCAATACCATCTTTTATTGGACGGGCAATGCATCGGGATCGCGCGCTTTGTCTTTCAGCGATAATGCTTTGGGCAGCTCAAATGTTTTGGGCGTCATTGGCTATACGCTAGCCGTGGTGGCAGCGGTCGTGACGCTTTATATCGCTGCCCAAATGGGCCGCGGATTTTTGAAAAAATCAGCCTAGAAAAATCTAGTCGGAGCGGTTGCCCTGTGGCTTGCCGCCAGACCCTGTAGGCCGACTGCCGCGATGACCGGGCTTCTTGCCGCCTGGTTTTGCGCCGGGCTTGCCTTTAAATCCGCCGGGTTTTCCACCTGGTTTTCCACTGGGTTTTCCACCGGGTTTTCCGCTGGCTTTACCTTTAAAACCACCTGGTTTCCCACCTGGTTTTCCGCCGGGCTTGCCGTCGCGTTTGCCCTGTGGTTTGCCTTCCCAATTGCCTTTATCCCTATTGCGCGGCTTCTTGCCTTGCTTGCGCTTTGGCCGTGGCGGCATCGAGCCGTCTTCGAAGTCACTCAAAGTTTTGGTGGCTGGCACTTCCACACCCTCTTGGGCTGATGCGTCACCATCCTTGGCCGCGTCCGGAGCTTTCATTTCGCGCATAGCGACGGTCACATTTTGCGTCGGCAGGCTCAGCTTTGTGAGACGCTCAACATCGCGCATCCGTTTTTTCTCGTCGGGCGCACATAGCGTAATGGCGCGGCCTTCGCGTCCGGCGCGCGCGGTACGGCCAATGCGGTGAACGTAACTTTCTGGCTGCATCGGCGGGTCATAATTGACCACCAAAGACACATCAGGAATATCAATGCCACGCGCTGCCACATCGGTGGCGACCAGAATATGCTCTTTGCCCGAGCGGAATAAATCAAGCGCGCGCTGGCGCTGCGCTTGGCTTTTATTGCCATGAATGGCTGAGGCAAGGACGCCTTTTTTCTTCAAAAACGTGACCAAATCATTGGCCCCATGTTTGGTGCGCGTAAACACAATCGTGCGGAACTCATTTTCCAATTGCGCCAGCAAAAACGGCCGCTTGCTCGCACGATCCATCAGGTAGACCATCTGCTCAATCTTCTCGATGGGCGTGCCTTGTTTGGCCACCTGCACATCGACCGGATCGTTGAGGAACTCATTGGCGAGTTTGCGAATTTCTTTTGGCATGGTGGCCGACAAAAGAATGGTTTGGCGATCTTGCGGCGCTTTGCGCATAATTCTGCGAATGGCGGGGAAAAACCCTAAGTCCATCATTTGGTCGGCTTCATCCAGCACCACAATTTTTGTGTCTTGCAGCGAAATCGTGCCTTGTTTTATGTGGTCTTCCAATCGCCCGGGCGTGGCGACCATAATGTCGAGACCCCGAAACAATTTCTTCACTTGTGGCGGGTATTTCATGCCGCCCACAATGGTGGCGCGCTGATGATAAATTTTCTCGCCATATTTGCCGATGTTATCGTCAATCTGACTGGCCAATTCGCGCGTTGGCACGACAATCAGGGCCGTGCAGCGTTTGGGCTCTACCGGCGTTTTGGCTTGTATCAACATTTCCAAAATCGGCAGCACAAAGGCGGCCGTTTTGCCCGTTCCGGTTTGAGCAATACCCACCACGTCGCGGCCTTTGAGCAGCTCAGGAATGGTTTTTTCTTGAATCGGTGTGGGTTCCGAATAACCGCTTTTTTCAAGCGTTTCGGCCAGTTGCTTGGAGAGACCAAGCGAAGCAAACTTAGACATATAATTTCCTAGGATTTTCCTAAAATCGCGTCCAATAATACATCGCGCGATATCGCTGCAAGCAGCTTTTGAGTTTCATTGCGCGATGCTTAGCATGGATTGCTTGCAAAACAGTAAAGAATAATTTCACTTCCTTGCTTTGCGTTTTTTCCCAAGTTGAGACACACTCATTTAAAATTCAGAGAATGACCTCGGAGAGAGACCTATGACACGTTCCCCAGCCCTCGCTATTTTGCTGTCTACTTGGCTTGCCGCCTCCATAGGCTTTGCCCATGCCAACCCCGCCGCAACGCCCCCCGAGGCGCAAAAGTCCGCGACGCCAATGCAAAAGTCCGCGACGCCAATGACTGCCACGCAAATAACGGCCAAAAATGCCCATCAATGGGTGCAAAAAGGGCCGGATGCCATCGGCGGTATCGGCGACTGGGTATTATCGAACGGCACCTTGTGTATTATTTTTGCAGGCCTTTCCCACGAGGGGGACTTTTCCGCTTCTGGCGGTACCCTGCGCGACATTGGCTATTGCGCGCGCGACGACGACCAATTTGTTTCCTCGCAAGATTTGCTCAATGGCAGCCAAGCACAGCCGGTAGATATTTCCGACATTCGAGCCAGCCAAAACAAACAGGCCGCAAGCCTTGTTACTTTGGGCGCGCATCACGGGTTGCAAGTCGAAACACGCTACACCGTGTCTCGCCAGGTGCCCGAGCGCTTGCAAATCTCCAAAACTATTTGGCGGCAAAATGATGAGGCCATTGACCCTGGTCTATTTAGCACGGCCGTTTTGAACTATCATTCCATGGAAACTTTCTTGTTGTCCACGAAAGACCCCTCGCTTTCCAATGGCTTTGTGCAGCAAGAATTTGTTGGCCGTGGCCCCCTCACCTATGCCGAAACAGCGCGCCCCGTTGATACCGTGCTCTTGCTTTCCCCACAGGATGCGCTGGTGCCTGTGAGTTATGGTTGGCGACAGATCTCTGCCCATCTGGTGCAAGGCGAGCGCCGCCGTGCCTTGCCGAGCTTCGCCCTGGCCGACCGCAGCGCCTTGGCTTTTTTAACCCTGAGCGAGCCGTTTTCTTTTGGCGACAGCCAACGCTTAGGACTGGCTCAATTATTGCAAGTGGCGTTGATGGAAATTGAGTTGGGCGACAAGCTAGAACTCGAAGCTGAGATTTGGGTGGCCCCCACCGCCGACGTTTCGGGCGTGACCGATTTACTATTCGCCGATGCCGCCCAAGTTCAAGGCAAAGTGAGCAACCCAGACCAAACCGTGCGCGTGCATATCGACCGAGCCGACGGGGCACCATTCACGCAAGTGACAGCCGATAAGCAGGGCCGGTTCTCGGCACGCCTTCCGGCTGGCGATTATTCTTTGCGCCTCGTGTCTGCGGCGTCTGACCCAATTGTTAAAAAATTCACCATGGGAACAAAAACCACCAAATTAGCTGCCCTGGCGCCCGCCCGCGCCGCGCGCCTGGCGTTACCGCGCGGGGTCGCTATGCGGCTTGCTTTCCGCGGCCAAAATGCCACCGCCAATCCTAATTTTGAAGACAGTCTAACCGGCTATCGAGTTGAAAATGGAGACGGGCCCATCGCGCAAGAGGCGGCTTCTGACGTACATTTAGCGGGCGTGGCCAGCGATCCGGCCCATGTGTTTTTACCTGACGGCGACTACACAGTTTACGCCGTGCATGGGCCTGAGTTTTCGGTAGAAACCGCAAACCTGAAAGTGCGCGACGCCAAAGACATGACCCTGCGCATCGCCAAGCCGAAGCGAGTTTTGCGCACGCCGCAGCATATGAGCGTCGACATGCATGTGCATTCTGGCCCTAGTCTCGACAATTCTTTTTCCACCCATAAACGCGTGCGCACTTTCGTGGCCGAGCGCGGCGAAGTTATGGTGGCGGCCGAGCATGACACAATTTTCGACTTCAACCCGCTGCTTCGCGAGCTGGGCGTCAGCGATAAAATGATTGCCATCACCGGCTCCGAAGTGACCAGCACGCTGGAAACCCCGCGCGCGCCGCATACCATCGGACATATGAATTTCTTTCCGCTGAAGGTGCAGCCCCATGCCTATCGACGTGGTTTGAAAGCGCATGAAAACCGCCGCACCCGCGATGTGCTGCACGATATGCATGTCCACCATGGAGACCCAGTGGCGCAACTCAACCATGCGCGCCATAATTTTAAACTCTCGCATGAGCTACCCGATGATTTTGCCGAGCATATAAATGGCGAGCAGTTTTTTGATCATATGGGCGTGGCGGCACACCCCTATCAGCCACATAAACCCCTAACCAGCTCGCCCAACAATAGCCTCATCTCACCCGACCCGATTACCGGCGTGCGAGATATTGATTTTGACGTGATGGAAATTATGAATGGCACGCAAGACTATCGCCCTGACCGCGTGGCGGCCTCGCGCCTCGACTGGCTGTCCCTGGTGGCGCAAGGCGAGAAGCTAGCCGCAACCGCCAATAGCGATAGCCATGACACCACCCAACAAGTGGCGCTGCCTCGCAACATGGTGCGCGTCCAAGCCGATACCATTGATGGCTTCCGCATGCGCCGCTTTACAAAAGCCGTGAAATCAGGCGCCTTTTATGGCACCACGGGCCCCTTCCTCGAGCTGGCATTGGACAAGGCGAAAATGGGCGACACGCATCTTGGCGCATCGGGCACTTTAAGGGGGCGCGTGTTCAGTGCCGATTGGGCCAAAGCCGATACGCTAAACGTGCAACTAAATGGCAAGACCGTGTGGACACAAGCGCTACCCGCCGATGGTCGGTTTTCGTTGCCGATGGACTTCGAACAAGATGGCTTCGTTACCCTTGAGGTAAGCGGTGCGGCCAGCGAGACCTATCAGGCGGTCTATCCGGGTTTCTTCCCTTATGCCTATAGCAATCCGATTTATATCGATGCCAATAGCGACGGCACATGGACGCCGCCCGGCATCGCGCAATAGGTCCTATCGGGCTGCCAATTCGGCCACAATATCGGCGTGGCGTTTGGGCGAGAGCGGATAGTAATACATGCACGCCACCGAGGCTAAAATGCCCGTAAGCGGCACGCCGACGATAATATAGCGCAAGCCATCCAAGGTTTGCACGCTTTGCACCTCACCCGCCTGATAGCCAATAAAATCTAGCAATACCCCAAGGATGACCGCGCTCAAGGCTACCGCTGCTTTTTGCGCGAAAGTAATAAAGCCGAAAATCATGGCCTCAACCCGATCTCCCGTTTTCCATTCACCGTATTCAACCGTGTCGGGCAACATGCCCCAGAAGGTAACCGCGAAAGCGCCCGTGCCAAACCCAATGGCAACATAATTCCACGTTACCATGGCGACGGAAGTGGCGGGATTGAACAAAAAAGCCACCAACGCCAAACCAGCGCAAGCACTGCCTGCCATCCAGACAAACCGCTTCGACGTTTTTAGCGTCAGGAACGTCCAGAAAGGAATGACCAAAAGACCCGTGGCCGCGAAAGCCATTAAGGCCGTGGAGCCCGCATTGCGGTCGTCTAATTGATATTCAAAATAATACAGAACGGTTTTGCCAATCACCGTAGTGCCCAGCACCATCAGCAAGATGGAAGCAAAAACAATTATAAACGGTGTGTTTTGCGCCATGCCTGAAAAGGTTTTCTTCAAACTAAGGGCCCCCGGCGCATCGGGCGCGTCTATGGGTTCTCGGCACAAATAAAAGCACAGCCATAAAACCACAGACGCGAGCCCGCCCGATATCAGCGCCAAATAGAAAAAGGCCTGCGCATCCGTATCGGCGCGCTCCAGTAAAATACCCGCCAAAACCACAACGCTAAAGCCACCCAGATAGGCAAACACCATGCGCGCGCCCGCCATGCCTGCACGATCTTCTGAGTTTTGCGTCATCCGCGCCATTAAAGATGAGTAAGGGGTGGAGGCCATGGTGAAGACAAGGCGAAACGCGAATTGTCCGGTGAGCGCCATCACCGCCAGCATGGCAATAGACACCTCGCCCGGATGCCAAAACAGCAGCATATAGCTGAGCCCCAAGGGAATGGGCGTGAATAATAAATACGGACGATAACGCCCCCAACGGGTGCGCGTGCGCTCGGCCACATAGCCCATGGCCGGATCCGTGATCGCATCCCATAAGGATCCGATGGCATAAATCAGCCCCGCCATGGCATTGGGCAGGCCTAGAACATCGGTATAAAAATAAAATAGATACAGGCTAATGCCTTGCCAATAAAGATTGAACGCAAAGTCACCGCTGCCATAGCCAATTTTCTGACCCCAGCTCAGTCTTTGTGTCGATATGGTGCTCATGGCCTGTCTCCCTCGTGGCATATGACTTCAACCTAAACCTTGGCGCGCCGAGGCGCGACAAAATTCGTTTTGCGTTCCTTTATGGACAAGCCCGAAACGAAACCTATCTAAGGGGTATGGAAGAAGCACAAATATCAGAAATCGTGGCGATGGCGTGGGATGACCTCACGGCCTTTGACATGATTGAGCGCGAATATGGCCTGTCGGAAGACCAAGTCATTCGGCTGATGCGCCGCCATATGAAAGCCTCTAGCTTTCGTATGTGGCGCAAACGCGTGTCGGGTCGCTTGGCCAAACACACGCAAAAGTTGCGCCCCAAGCCGAGCCCACAAGACAGCTTTGAGCACTTTACTTCGGATTGACGCCAAATTACCGGCTCGCGTTTTTAGATCGCCGGCTAAAAATTGCCCAGCTCGACCAGAAAAATACCGACAAGCCGATAGCCGTGAGTATGGCAGGCGTTGGGTCCTCTAACGAGCTGATAGAGCCTGCGTAAGCGACAAGGATACAATAGGGGATGACATTCACCGACCATAGGCCGAGGAAAGTCAGAAAATTCATCCGTGTCAGCCCCGCCATACAGGCGGAGACCTCTGGCAAGACTGGCATGGCGCGAGACAGTAAAATAATCACCGGCCCATGGCGGCGAAATGTTTCGGCCGCGGCTTCTCGCTCTTGTTCATCTTTGACGATATGCACGACAAACCGATCGCCATAGCGCCGGCTAATCCAATACCCACATATGCCAGCGCCCATAAGGCCGATAGCGCCAGCCAGGGCCGCGAAACCCGCGCCGATAAAATAGCCTGCCAACAAAAGCGTTGCCAAAGTCGGGACTGTGAAAATCAAATCGGCAAATAGCAAACCCGCGACAAGGACGCCCACAAAAATTGGATTGGCTGTTTTAGCCGCCAGCAGCCAAATCTCGATTTTAGCCACGCTGAGCACGCCCGTCACGTTGAGCAGGAAAAACGTGCTGGTAAAGACGAGCGCCAAGAGGCCCATGATTTTCAATAGTGGTTTCATCGTTGTTCTAGACTGCCCTCAAAATACGTCATGGCACATAGCACGGCTTCCCCAAATTTGCCTAGGGGCTTTGCCAGCAGGGAATGGGTAGTATCTAGCAATTGGGTGGAGACGCTAAAAGCACTTGCCAACTTGTTGGCTCAAGTGCGCCGTCTCGCAAAGGCGTTACCATTTCTTGAAGAAATTGGTAGCGGACGCTAAAAGCACTTGCCAACTTGTTGGCTCTAGTGCGCCTTGCGCAAAGGAGCTACCAATTTCCTTTGGAAATTGGTAGCGGAGGAGGGACTTGAACCCCCGACACGCGGATTATGATTCCGCTGCTCTAACCAGCTGAGCTACTCCGCTCCAGAAGGTCATGCTAAGCAAAACCTCATTAAGAGTGAGCTTGATATAGACCAAATTAACGACACTGGCAATTGCCCTTTTGAGCTATTTTTTGGCTATTTGTCCGCTGCCGCGCGGGCAATCTTGGCCGCTCGCTTACGCTGTGCCGACGAGCCAATATTCAAAATTTTTCGATATTTCGCCACCGTTCGCCGCGCCACTTCAATGCCTGTCTCGCTCAAAAGCGCCACCAGCGCCTCGTCCGATAAAGGTGAAACATGCGCCGTTTCCTCGGCCACCGCCTGGGCTATGCGCGCCTGAATGGCCGCCGATGAGGTCGCTTTGGAATTGCTGCCGCGCGATTTTCCGCTCCTTTTTCCTCCGAGTGCGGTGGAGAATAAATCTTTCAGGTAAAACACCCCCTTGGGCGTTTGCACCAGTTTGCCGCTGGCCGAGCGACTGACGGTGCTTTCGTGCAGCTCCAACGCTTCGGCAATATCGCGCAGCACCAAAGGCTCTAGCGCCATCATGCTTTGGTTCAAAAAGCCCTGCTGACGCCCAACAATGGCACGCGCCACGCGCAACAGCGTTGCGGCGCGCTGCTGCGTGGCCTTTTTTAGCCAGCGCGCCGATTGCACATTGGCTTTCATAAATTTGCGTTCCTCGTCGGTCATTTTACGCGTCGCCATTTCTTCCCAATCGCGCTCCAACACCAAGACGCTGGGTAATGTCGCCTCGTTTAAATAGGCCTGCCAACCGCTCTCCCCTTGCAGCACCACAATATCGGGCAAAGCCACGCCTTCGTCTTGCGCCTCAAAACTGGCGGCAGGGCGTGGGTCTAGGGCACGAATGGTTTGCAAATAGAGCGGCAAGTCTTCCGCTTTCACCCCCGCAGCCGCGCTCAAACCCGCTATATCACCGCGCCCCAAGAGGTCTAGATTGGCCAGCAAGGCCGCGTAAGCGGGCGTGAGCTTATCTTGCGCCAGAAGCTGCAAGTGCAGGCAATCAGACAGGCTTCGAGCAAATACGCCAGCCGGTGTGAAGCCTTGTAAGTGGGTCAACGTCGCGCTCAGTAGCTTTGGCTCAAGGTTGAAATGCGCGCAAATCTCTTCGTCGCTCTCGCGCAAATAGCCGTCCTCGTCGAGCCAGCCAACGAGCTCGAGGGCCAAGCCCGCTTGCTCGCGTTGTTTTATTTCCTCACCAACCTGCCCAATGAGATGCGCCGATAGGCTGGGCGCCTCGGCCAAAGTCTGCTCGAGCCGTTGTGAGGTGTCGCCAGCTTCATGGGCTGAAAAATCGACGCGTACCGCCACCACATCCGAGCCCAAGCCGATGCCGCTGGTACCTTGCACGCGCACCGCGCGCTCTTGCGCGCCGCCTTTATCGCCGCCCGCCTCACGATAATGCTGCGCGTCGAACGCCAGAAACGGGTTCTGCTCCATCTCGCGGGTCAGCATATCGCTCAGTTGAATATTGGTCAGCTGCAACAGCTGAATGGCCTGCTGCATCTGTGGGTTCATCATTAATTTTTGCGATTGCTTAATTTCAATACGCGGCGCCAGCACCATAGAAATCTCCTAAGCAGCTAGCTTAGACGAAACAGGGCCAAAGTGGCACGGTTTTTGCATATCAACTGAAAAAACCAGCTTAGGAGATAGAGGCGCTTTTAATCCAGCCGCCGCCCAGCACGCGATCGCCGTCGGGCGCGTAAAACACACAAGCCTGGCCCGGGGACACGCCCTCTTCGGGCTGCGAGAGAACCACATCGGCTTGGCCGTTTTCGCCCAAGTGCAATTGCGCAGGTGCCGGATCTCCGGTCGAGCGGATGCGCGCCAGAACCTCAATCGGGCCCAGGCCCGCATCGCCAAGCCAATTAACTTCATCCAGATGCACGCGCGCGCGCGCCAAAGCCTCGCGCGGGCCAACAATCACTTCGCGTTTATCCGCATCAATTGCCACCACATAAATCGGGTCGCCCGTGGCCACGCCAAGTCCGCGTCTTTGGCCAACGGTATAGTGCAGCACCCCTTGGTGGGTGCCCAAAAGCGTGCCATCCATATGGCGAATTTCACCCGGCAGGCTGCAATCGGGGCGCAGGCGTTTAATCACGCTCGCGTAATCGCCGTTCGGCACGAAACAAATATCTTGGCTATCGGGTTTATCCGCCACCATCAGCCCCAGCGAGGCGGCATAGTCTCGTATCTCGTCTTTGCTCAAATGCGCTAAAGGAAAGCGCAAGAACTCAAGCTGCTCTTGGGTGGTCGAGAACAGAAAATACGATTGGTCGCGGGCCAAATCTAGCGGTCGATGCATTTCCCAGCCGTGCTCGGTTTCGCGCGTTGCGATATAATGACCGGTCACCATGGCCACGGCGCCCAAATCGCGCGCCATGCCCAGCAGGTCGCGAAACTTTACCGTTTCATTGCAGCGGATACACGGAATGGGCGTATGGCCGGCCAGATAGCCGTCGACAAATTCATCCATCACGCTTTCTTTGAAACGCGATTCATAATCCAAAACATAATGCGGCATATCCAGACTGGCCGCCACCGAGCGGGCATCGTGGATATCTTGTCCCGCACAACACGCGCCTTTGCGCCGAATGGCTTCGCCGTGATCGTAGAGTTGCAGCGTGATGCCCACCGCATCATAGCCTGCGCGTTTTACCAGCGCCGCGGCCACAGAACTATCGACACCGCCAGACATGGCAATGACCACGCGCTGTTGGCTGCGTTGCTCTAACGTGCCGATGCCGAGGTCGATGTCGGGCAGCGCGTCGAGTGCGAAAAGGGCGTCTTGTGTGCTCATAAGGCGTTCACTATAGCATGGCCGCGCAAGTCGCAAGCCTTCCATTTTTGAATTTACGCCGCGTCAAAAACCCGCTATTTCACTGAGGAAATCGGTGGCTCACGACCGCTCACAAAAAGTTGATTTGTTTGTGAGCAGGGTTTTGCGCTTTTTTAGGCCTAGTTGCAAACCGTATACGTAAAAGTAGGAGTTACCATGAGAGTTTTACTAATTGAAGATGATGTATGGATCGCCCAGTCTATTACCGAAGCCCTCGAAGCCGAAGGCTTTCATGTCGATGAGACCGACCGTGGAGAAGATGGGCTAGAACTCAGCGACCTCTATGAATATCAGGTGATGATCCTCGACCTTGGCCTGCCCGATATGCGCGGCGACGAAGTGTTGCAAAACCTCCGCCAGAAAACACAAGCATGCCGGTGCTCATTTTGTCGGGCGATGCGGAAGTCGAATCGCGCCTTTCCTGCTTGCACAAGGGCGCGGATGATTACCTTCTCAAACCCTTCCACATGCAAGAGCTTACCGCTCGGCTGCAAGCCTTGGTGCGACGTGCCAATGGGCATTCGCAAAACATTCTGCAATTTGGCGACCTGACCTTAAATCTCTCGGCTCGCGATGTGCGGGTCGGCGATACCCGTGTCGATCTGACGGCCAAGGAGTATCAAATGTTTGAACTCTTGTGCTTGCGAAAAGGTAATGTGGTTTCGAAAGAGAGCTTCCTTGATCACCTCTACGGCGGCATGGACGAGCCAGAGATGAAAATCATCGATGTGTTTATCTGCAAGCTTCGCAAAAAAATTGAGAAATCTGGCGCCGCCTCCCCGCTCATCCAAACCGTTTGGGGCCGTGGGTATCGGGTGAATACAGACGCAATGCAATGCAGCGCCTAAGTCGAAGCGCTGTTTAACTTTCCGTTTTCATAGGCCTGTGCTAAGCACAGGCCTATGTCAGATAGATTTCTTGAAAAATTGGGTTTTGACCCTCACGCCCCCGACTTCATGTCCGCCATGTGCCAAATGTCTTTGGACGCGGGCGCGCTGATTATGACGCATTTCAAAAACGGCGTGAAAGAAGAAACCAAAGCCGATCAATCGCCCGTCACCCAAGCCGATCGCGACGCAGAGGTTTTGCTCGAGGCCGCTTTGGGCAAAATTGCGCCACAGGTGCAAGTCATTGGCGAAGAGGCCTGCTCGGTGCAAACGCCCGAAAAACTCGACGAGTCTTTTTTCCTACTCGACCCTTTAGACGGCACCCGCGATTTCGTCGCCAAACGCGATAATTTCACCGTCAACATCGGCCTGATTGTCGACCGCGTGCCGGTGGCTGGCGTGATTTATGCGCCGGTGCATGAAAAACTATATTTTAGCGGCACAGACGCTGCCTATCGTTTGGAAATCGCTCCCGATGGCGCCTTAGATATCAGCCAAGCGACCCGTTTGCGTACCCAGCGCATCACCCCAAAAGGCGTGAAAGTCATCGCCAGCTATTCCCATCGCGACAGCGAGACTGAAGATATTATCGAGCAATTGCACGTCACCAAAACCATCGCCACCGCTTCGTCCTATAAATTCTGCCTCTTGGCCGAAGGCTCCGCCGATTTTTACCCGCGCTATGGCCGCACCATGGAATGGGACACAGCCGCCGGCCAAGCGATTTTAGAAGCCGCAGGCGGTGTCGTCACTTTTTCTGACGGCGAGCGCTTTACCTATGCCAAATTAGAGCGCGGCCTCGACAATCCATCTTTTATTGCAGCCGCGTCCGATAACTGGCAGGATGCTCTAAAATAAGGACATAAAAAAGGGGGGGGGGAAGCATTGATGACGCAATATCGGCTTTATACTTGTGTCCTTGGGCTCGCTTTCTGCCTTCTCTCGCTGACTGGCCTGACGCCAGCGCAAGCCCAAGAAAACCAAAAAAACCCGCCCAATATTGAAGATTTTTCCGAAAACAGCCTGGTTATCGCCTCAGCCAAATATCTGGGCGCCACGGCCGAGAGCATGGCCGAAATTGTCGATCATGCTTTTTCTCGCTATGGCATGCCGAGCGCCATTATTCGCGGCGAAGAATTATCGGTCTCGGCTATGTTTGGCGTGCGCTACGGGCGCGGCACGCTGATTTTTAAAGACGGCAGAGAAGCCCCCATTTATTGGCGCGGGCCCTCGCTTGGTGTCGATATGGGCGCCACAGGGTCGAAAAGTTTTGCGCTGGTATACAACGTGAATAAGCCCGAGGATTTACACAAGCGCATCGCCGGCATCGATGGCTCTTTGATAGCCATCGGCGGCGTCGCCTTTCAATATTTGCAACGCAGCAGCACCGTCGTAGCGCCCATGCGAGTGGGCGTTGGCTATCAGGTTGGCATCAGCGTCGGCTATATGAAATTCAGCCCCCAAAGAAGCTGGTGGCCGTTTTAACGCAACGCCCTTGGCGAGAGAAAATCATCTACCTTGGCGAGAAAAATCATCTACCTTGGCTGGAAAAAACCATCTAATTTCGCAGCTAGCTCGTCCGTTTTACCCGAAGAGAAAAAATGCCCGCCCTTGTATTTATGCACGTCTGGCGACGCATAGTGGGCCAGAGCTGCTTCTACCTGCTCGGCTTTGATTTCCGGATCATCGGTGGCATAGACAAATTGCGCCCGCACCCCCCTCGCCCCAATGGCGACATGGTCGGCCATCCGATTGGATAAGGCATCCCCCAGCAAAAGATCGCGCATCATGCGCTCGGTGCCTTGCACGTTAAATTGCTCGGTAAAATGCGCCACCACACGACGCGCCTCTTCGGTCTCGGTACCGAAACTTTCGCCGCGCGAAATAATGCTTGGGATGGCCACGAAACGAGACAATAGCGGGCCAACAATCGGTAAAGCGACCAGCTGGCCGGTTAGCCCAACGCTGGCGCCTTCAATCACCGGCACTTGATAGGCTAGGGCCAAAACGCGCTCGGGGTGCATGGCGCCAAAGCGCGCCAAAATGGCCCCGCCAAAGCTGACGCCGAATAGGTTGGCCTGTTTTATTTGCAAATGATCCATCAGCTCACGTAATTGATGGCGCATTAAATCGATGGAAAGAGGCGCTTTGGGGCGGTCGGAAAACCCACGTCCATATTGGTCATAGACCACCACGCGATAGCCCGCTTTCGCCAGAGGCGGAACATAGCCCTGATAGGCCAAGGAGCCGAGCGTGCCGCCATGGAGGATAATCAAAGCTGGGCCGTTTTCGGGGCCGCTAACTTGATAAGCCGTAACGCCATCGCTGAGCTTGGCCTCGAGGTAGCCGCTGTCGGCGCGAAATTGGGCCGCACTTTGGGTCTCGCGATTGCCCGCCTGATACAGCACAATCAAGCTCACCAAAACGGCCAAAACCACACTGAGTATTATGGAAATTTTAATCATCACGCCAGCCTTCCAAAAATCGATTATTGAGCTTCCGGGCGCAACCGAATGCGGCCTTTTTCTTCGCCTTTGCGCGGGTCGAGCAAAATCAGCAGCGGCCCTTGCTCGTCTTGTAATTTGACGATGATGCGGGTGTCGCCATTGTCGACGCCAATAACTTGACTATCGAGGGGAATGCTAATCTCAATCTCGCCAAACCCTGGTTTCACGGGCACCGCTTCGGGGTTCGAGACGCGTTTGATAACCGTGCCGATAACCACAGCGGCCCCGCCGACCATCAAGACACCCAAGCCGATGACAACGATAAGCAAAACACGCACATACCTTGTTGAAGGTTGTGCTATAGCTTCTTCCGAAGCGTTTTCTGCTTCTCCACGATTTGCTTTATTTGGCGACATGGCGGTATCTTGAGACATGACTGAACTCCCTGAAAAATTGGCTTTCGCCGTAGACTACGCCTCGGATGGCGCCCGCTTGGACCGCCGTGTGGCGATGGCTAGCGAAGATTTATCTCGTGTGCGCGTGCAAGAGCTGATTAAAGACGGCCAATGTGTCGTGACGCGCCGACAGGCGAGCACAACCATAAAAGACCCGTCCTGGCGGGTCAAACAAGATGATATCGTCGAACTGATTTTACCCCCGCCTATCGACACCACGGTGAAAGCGCAAACCATTCCTTTGGATATTATTTTCGAAGATGACGCGCTTCTGGTGGTCAATAAACCTGCGGGCATGGTTGTCCATCCTGCCCCCGGCAGCCCCGATAAAACGCTGGTCAATGCGCTTCTGGCTCATTGTGGCGACACGCTATCGGGAATTGGCGGCGAAAAGCGTCCAGGTATTGTGCATCGGCTCGATAAAGACACCAGCGGCATTATGGTGGTCGCCAAAAACGACAAGGCGCATCGGGGCTTGAGCGAACAATTTGCGGCCCACGGCCAAGACGGGCGCATGCAGCGCTTGTACAAAGCCCTCGTCTGGGGCGTGCCCTTGCCGGCGGCTGGCACAGTGGATATGCCTTTGGCGCGGGCCAGCAATAATCGCAAAAAAATTGCTATCTCGCGCGCCAAAACCGCGCGCCATGCGGTGACCCATTACCGTCGCCAGCGCCAATTCGCCAATGGCCAAGTGAGCCTCGTCGAATGCCGTTTGGAAACCGGGCGCACGCACCAAATTCGGGTGCATATGGCGCATATGAGCCATCCTGTTTTGGGCGACAAACTTTACGGCAGTGGCATGAAAAGCCGCGCCATCCATCTCACCGAAGCGCAAAAAACGGCGCTGACCGCGCTCGACAGGCAGGCCTTGCATGCCGCCGCGCTGGGCTTTGAGCATCCCATTACGGGCGAGACGCATTATTATGAAGCCCCCCTGCCCGATGATTTGCAGCAATTGGTCAAAGACTTGGAAAGCACCGAGATGAAACTGGCGACATAAACTGGCGCTTGGGTCTTTAAATCGCCATAAACCACCCCTATATCAAATATATGAGTGATAAAAAAACAGCCCTCAAGCCGGCAAAAAAGGCTCCCAAGGCGGCTTCGAAGTCGAAAGCGGTGGCGCTTGCGCCTGCGCCCAATCCCGAAGGTAGCCTGTCGAGATACCTCACCGACATTCGCAAATTTCCGATGCTCGAAGCGCAAGAAGAATTCGAACTCGCAAAAGATTACGCCAAATCTGGCGATACAAAATCAGCCCATAAATTGGTCACCAGCCATTTACGCCTCGTCGCCAAAATCGCGATGGGCTATCGCGGCTATGGCTTACCAATTGGCGAAGTTATTTCCGAAGGCAATGTCGGCCTGATGCGCGCTGTGCAAAAATTCGATCCCGACCGCGGCTTCCGCTTGGCAACCTATGCCATGTGGTGGATCCGCGCCTCGATACAAGAATATGTTTTGCGCAGTTGGTCGCTGGTAAAAATTGGCACGACGGCCGCGCAGAAAAAATTATTCTTCAATTTACGCCGCCTTAAAGGCGAGATTAACGCCATCGATGGCGGCTCTTTGAACCCAGACCAAGTCTCTGACATTGCCGAACGTCTTGGCGTTCGCGAGGATGAAGTCTCCTCGATGGAAGGCCGCATGAGCGGTGACCAGTCGTTGAACGCGCCCTTGCGCGGCGGTGATATGGGCGATGAAGGCGGCGGCGAATGGCAAGATTGGCTGGAAGACGAAAGCCCCACCCCCGAAGCCCAAGTGGTGGCGGAAGATGAAACCAACTCGCGCCGCGCTATTTTGATGCAAGCCATGTCGGCTTTAAACGAGCGCGAGCGGGAAATATTAATGGCGCGGCGTCTCACCGACCCGCCCGAGACGCTGGAAGTTTTGAGCCATCGCCACGATGTCAGCCGAGAACGCATTCGACAAATCGAAGCGCGGGCCTTTGAAAAATTAAAACACGCTATGTCGTCTGCCGTAGCCTCTAGCGACGGCGTAACGATTGAAGGCGAGCGCACGCAACCCTAAGGTCTGGCGTATCAATCCTCGAACGGATCTTTCACCAAAATCGTGTCATCGCGCTCTGGACTGGTCGACAGAAGGGTTACCGGCGCGCCGATAAGTTCTTCGATATAGCGCACATAGCGCACGGCTTCGGCCGGCAAATCTGCCCAAGACCGCGCGCCGTAACTGGTCTCGCTCCAGCCCTGCATGGTTTCATAGGTCGGCTCGATACGCGCTTGCTCGGCCGCATTGGTCGGCAAATAATCAATCTCTTTGCCGTCTAATTTATAGCCCGTGCAGATTTTAATTTCATCAAACCCGTCCAGCACATCTAGTTTCGTCAGCGCGATGCCGTTGATGCCCGCGGTGCGAACCACTTGGCGCACAAGAACCGCATCAAACCAACCGCAACGGCGCTTGCGCCCCGTAACCGTGCCAAATTCATGGCCGCGTTCGCCCAGCTTTTGGCCGTCTTCATTGTTTTGCTCGGTCGGGAAAGGCCCTTCCCCAACGCGCGTAGTATAGGCTTTGGTAATGCCCAAAACATGGTTGAGCGCCGAAGGCCCCACGCCCGAGCCAATCGCGGCTTGGCCCGCAATTGTGTTGGAGGAAGTCACATAAGGATAGGTGCCATGGTCGACATCCAACAAAATGCCTTGTGCGCCTTCAAACAAAATGCGTTTGCGGTCTCGCCGCGCCTCATCCAGCAACTGCCAAACCGGCGCCGCATAAGGTGTGATGTGCGGCGCGACATCGACCAATTTGGCTTTTAGCTCGCCGGCATCAAAATCTGGCAAGTTCAACCCACGGCGCAGCGTATTGTGATGCACCAAAAGGTGTTCAATCTTCCCATCCAGCGTATCGGGGTCTGCCAAATCGGCAATGCGCAACGCGCGCCGACCCACTTTATCTTCATAAGCTGGGCCGATGCCGCGTTTGGTGGTGCCAATTTTAACGCCGCCATTGGCGTTTTCGCGCACCGCATCTAATTCCTGATGCAATGGCAAAATAAGCGTGGCGTTCTCGGCAATTTTTAAATTATCTGGCCCAATGGTCACGCCTTGGTCGCGCAGTGTCTTCATCTCATGCAAGAGGGCCCATGGGTCGACGACGACGCCATTGCCGATGACCGACAATTTGCCTTCGCGTACAATGCCGGACGGCAGCAGGGAAAGTTTGTAAACCTCGCCATTGATAACCAGCGTATGGCCTGCGTTATGGCCGCCCTGAAAGCGCGCCACCACATCGGCACGCACCGACAACCAGTCTACAATCTTGCCTTTACCTTCGTCGCCCCATTGCGAGCCGACAACCACTACATTGGCCATGAGTTTTCCTCTCGCCCCTAATGGGCCTGATATTTCGCAGCCCTAGAAGCTGAGCTGTTGAATTTGAACCACTTGTTCCAAAGTCTCTAGTTCTTTTAGCACTTCGGGGCTGGCTTGGTTATCGATATTGACCAGCGAAATGGCATCGCCACCTGGCTTTTCTCGACCCAACTGGAAGCTGGCAATGTTAATGCCATGCTTGCCCAAAGCACTGCCCAAAGCGCCAATAAAGCCTGGCTCATCGGTATTGGTGACATAAAGCACATTCGGTGCCAGTTCGGCGTGAATGTTAATGCCCTTCACCTGAATGATGCGCGGCTTGCCATCCGAGAACACGGTGCCCGCAACCGAGCGCTGCTGGCGTTCGGTTTTCAAGGTCAGGCGGATGTAACTGTCAAACGCGCCTTTGCTATCTTGTTTCGATTCCGACACCGTAATGCCACGCTCTTTTGCGATGGCGGGCGCCGAGACCATGTTTACATCGGCCAAAAGCGGGCGCAGCAGACCCGCCATAATGGCGGAGGTGAGCGGTGCCACATTGAGGCCGGCGACATCCCCGACATATTCAATTTCTGCGCCTTCGATGCCGCTCTCGGTCAATTGACCCGCGAACAGACCCAGCTGTTCGGCCAAGGCGACGAAGGGGCGCAAACGCGGCGCATCTTCGGCCGAAATGGACGGCACGTTAATGGCGTTATTGACCGCGCCTGTCATCAGAAAATCGGCCATTTGTTCCGCCACTTGCAGGGCCACGTTTTCTTGCGCTTCTGCGGTAGAGGCGCCCAAATGCGGGGTGCAAACGACGTTGTCCATGTTGAACAAAGCATTGGCTTTGGCCGGTTCTTCTTCGAACACATCCAAGGCCGCGCCGGCGACTTGGCCGCTTTCGAGCGCACCTTTGAGAGCCGCTTCATCGATAAGACCGCCACGCGCGCAATTGATAATACGCACCCCTTTTTTACATTTGGCCAAAGCGTCCGCATCCAGAATATTGCGCGTTTTATCGGTCAGCGGCGTGTGCAAAGTAATGAAATCAGCACGCGCCAAAAGCTCATTCAGCTCGGCTTTTTCGACGCCCATTTCCACCGCGCGGTCTGGCGTGAGGAACGGATCAAAAGCGACCACTTTCATTTTCAAGCCCAAGGCGCGGCTGGCGGCGATGGAACCAATGTTGCCGCAGCCGATAACGCCCAAAGTTTTACCCGTCAGCTCGACGCCCATAAAGCGCGACTTTTCCCATTTGCCAGCATGCGTCGAGGCATTGGCTTCGGGAATTTGGCGCGCCAAGGCGAACATCATGGCAATGGCGTGTTCTGCGGTGGTGATGGAATTGCCGAACGGCGTGTTCATGACCACGATGCCATTTGCGGTGGCGGTGGGCAGGTCGATGTTATCGACGCCAATGCCTGCGCGACCAATGACTTTCATGTTGGTGGCGGCTTCTAGCACGGGCGGGGTGGCTTTGGTGGAGGAGCGCACGGCGAGGCCGTCATATTGGTCGATGATTTTCATCAACTCATCGCGTTCCAAGCCTGTAATCACGTCGACTTCAACGCCACGGTCTTTGAAAATCTGCTCGGCGGCAGGGCTCATTTTATCTGCAATTAATACTTTAGGCATTTTGTGCCTCCATTTTGGCTGTTTCGAAGGCCCAATCGAGCCACGGAGTTAGGTTTGCGAGGTCGGATGCTTCCACCGTCGCGCCGGCCCAGATGCGCAAGCCCGCAGGGGCATCGCGATAGGCGCCGATGTCATAGGCCACGGCTTGTGTATCCAGAAGGCTGGCGATTTTTTTGGCCAAAGCGCTTTGGGCCTCTGGCGCCATGGCGACCACTTCGGCATCGACGATTTGCAAGCAGACCGAGGTGGTCGACTGATTGGCTTCGTCTTGGCACAAGTTGGCCACCCAATCGGTTGCGGCCACCCAGTCGTTCAAGGCTTTGTTATTGTCAGCCACGCGACCCAGAAGGCCAGACAGGCTGCCGATGCTTTCGGCCCATTTTAAGGTGTCGAGATAATCTTCCACGGCCAACATAGAGGGCGTGTTGATGGTCTCGCCTTTGAAAATACCCTCAATCAGTTTGCCACCTTTGGTAAGGCGGAACACTTTTGGCAGCGGCCAAGCGGGCGTATAGCTTTCGAGGCGAGCCACAGCGCGCGGGCTCAAAATCAGCATGCCGTGCGCGGCTTCCCCGCCCAGCACTTTTTGCCAGCTATAGGTGGTGACATCGAGTTTGTCCCAAGCCAAATCCATGGCGAAGGCGGCGGAGGTGGCATCGCACAGCGTTAGGCCTTCGCGGGTGTCGCTAATCCAGTCGCCGTTTGGCACCCGAACGCCGGCGGTGGTGCCGTTCCAGGTGAAGGCCACATCGCGGGAAAAATCGACGGCGCTTAAATCAGGCAGATGGCCGTAGTCGGCTTCCATGATGCGCACATCGTCTAGTTTTAATTGTTTCACCACATCGGTGACCCAGCCGGAGCCGAAGCTTTCCCATGCCAGAATATCGAGGCCGCGTTGGCCGAGCATAGACCACATGGCCATTTCATAGGCGCCGGTGTCGGAGGCCGGTACGATGCCGATGTGATAGTCATCTGGCACGCCCAAAACCGCACGCGTGCGGTCGATGGCTTCGGCCAGTTTCGCTTTGCCCGGTTTCGAGCGATGCGAACGGCCGAGCACGGCGTCATCTAAAGCTTGTAAGGAAAACCCTGGGCGTTTTGCACATGGCCCAGAAGAAAAATTGGGGTTTGCCGGACGTACGTCCGGTTTAGTCAAAGTTGTCATATCGCAACCCTTTCAGATCGTTGCCTCTCGTTGGGGAGAGGTGTCCCACGAAGAGATATAGGGCGTGCGTTGAGAGTCGTCAACTTTGGTTGGGTTTTCTTTTGTGGGAAGGTTTGCTTCGCGGGTGCTTGGTAAAAGGGCTCGTTTGCCCGAAGGGCAAGCCCAGCCCGCCTACCCCAAGCGGAGAGGTTTTGCGCAGTAAAACCTTGGAGACGGGGGCAACTTGGGCTTTGCGGGTGCTGGGGGCATTTATGCAATGAGCTTGGCGCGCATGCTTCTTAACGGCAGTTTGCGTCTGGCTCACTTAGGGCCTATTCGGCGGGCTCCGGCCTGGAGTTCGCCTTATTCAACCCTTACCCCCAACTCAAACGCAAAAACCGACACCTGCTTTCGCAGGTGTCGGGGCGTAGTAAACCGTCCAAAAGACCGGCCGCGACGTATTCAGTCGAAACCTTATTTCGCCGCCACCCCGACGAAGCGGAGTGAACGGATTTTTGCAGCAATTTATAAAAAAAGGCCTAACGCCAAGAGCGTTAAGCCACATACGCAATACAAATTGCGGCTTTCGGAAGGGGTTACTAGCCCCACCAACGCACCATTCGCGCGTTGATAAGAAGAGGCTAGCAGATGTGTGGGGGGAAAGGAAGGGGTGGCAAAAGGTTAGAGACGAATAAAAACGGTCATCTTCTAAAGTTCAATTTACTTCCTGATTTAAATTCTGCCGAGAAATAGTTTGAATGTGCCTGAGCACATTCAAACTGGTTTCTTTTTGACCCAGGATTCTTCAATCACAACTTTCGACATAATGTCGTCCAGCGATTTCGGATTGTTGCTTGCAAAATAGTCTTCTAAAGTTTCTATCAACCCTGGAAAATCAGTAAAGCAATTCGAGCACTATGGGCCGGCTTTGAATGAAAACGCATGACTGTAAAATAGCTTTTACGGTACTTTTTTCAGTGAGAACCATCTGCAACAACTCTTGACCTTCGGTTTCTTTGGCTCGCCATACGTCACTGCAATATTTGTTAGCAAATTCTACATAATCATCCACCACCGCCGAGGGGAAATATTCGCCTACTTCAAGTGGCTCGAAAAGCCCACTACTTGAGAGCACCTCAGCTCTCTGAGCTAAAATCATGTTGCCTACAGTTTCCGTCAAAGCTCTCTTGTCAGAGCCTTTTGCAACAGCTATGCAACCTTCAATTAGATCTGTGAGAACTTGAGTAAATGCCGAAAGCGTATTCAGCGTATCATCAACCGTCTCCAAAAATTTATCGTCAGATAAAAATTCTATGAAGTGATCCGCACAAGCTTCAACCGTTGGATAATCCCGTCTGCTTGAAGCTTTTCTAAACTCTTTAATCAGTGCTTCGAGAGGCAATCGACCGAAATACGCATTGCCGTAAATCATTATACCAATCGGTTGTGTCTTAGATAATTCAAATATTTTATTTGAATGAGTAAAGGATTTTTTACTTTCTCCTCCTGCGCCGAAGGTAACAGCGCTGTCAGCCGCCAATGCAATTCCGCCCAGATTTATAACTGCTACTTCGGCTGTCATATCAAAAATCCTCCAGAATTTTCTTCAACTGCTCAATAGCCTCGGTATCAAGCTGAAAAAACTGGCTAGGTTGACCTTTTTTAACCCTGTCCTTCGAGCCGAAAGTTCTAATGTAAAGATATCGCTTGCCACGCCCTGCCTTAAACATTGAGTAAGTCGCTTTTACCACGGGCTCTTGAACTGTTGTGTCATCCAGCCATTCGGGTTCGAATTCTTTTATAAGTGCCATTATATCCTCCACAGAAAGTAGCGAGGGCTATACAAATGCAACAGACAAACCAAAGGCGACAAACCGCTTAACGCGTTGTTTTTATTTATCGTTCAAGACTAGAAAAAAGCCATCTCGTTTGCAACCGCAAACGGAACCCTAAACCCCATGCCAAACCGGCCCATGGCCTTGGCCGATGTCTGGCGCGGCTTTTATGGCTCGGTGGACGTAAGCAACCGCCGTCTCGGTGGCGTGCAGCAGCGTGGCGTCTGATGGGTGGCCTTTGCTATCCAACTCCCCATCCTCTCGCCCCATCGAATTGGCCAATTGACCCGACAGCGCGCTGGCCAAAGTGCAGCCTGTGCCATGCGTGTTGGTCGTCTCGAGGCGGGCTTGCTCGAACACATGCATGCCCGACTGCAAAGCCAATAAATCACTTACCGAATTACCCGAGGCACTGGCATGGCCGCCCTTGATGAGAGCCGCATGCGCGCCGCCCTCCATTAATTTATCGGCGGCGCGTTTCATGTCGTCTAGCGTGTCGGTGTCGCGCCCTACCAGCAGGCTGGCTTCGGGCAAATTAGGCGTCACGATAAGCGCATGGCGCACCAGCAACGAGGCCAGCGCTGCAATGGCGTCTTCGGCCAGCAGCGGGTCGCCCGAGGTGGCCACCATCACGGGGTCGACAATCATGGGTAACTTGGGCTTCAACCGATCGCGCGCCTCGGCCACCGCCTCGATGGTGGCGCGGGTGGCCAACATGCCGGTTTTTAAAATATCGGCGTCAATGTCTGACAAAATAGAAGTCATTTGGCTGACCACGAAAGCCGGCGGGACGTCGAATATATCTTGCACGCCTTGGGTGTTTTGCGCCGTCAGCGCCGAAATGGCAGTGGTGGCATAAGCGCCTTGCGCCATAATGGCTTTTATGTCGGCCTGAATGCCGGCCCCGCCGCCGCTGTCGGAACCCGCCACGACCATAACTTTACCCGGCACAAATTTAGCTTCGCTCACGCAGCAACCGTTTGAATGGTGTCGACAATCTCAGAGACCAATTGCTGCACTAGGGCCGCGTCATCGCCCTCGGCCATCACGCGGATGAGCGGCTCGGTGCCACTTTTGCGAATGAGCAAACGCCCCTGATTGCCAAGCTTCACTTCGCAAGCGGCAATAATGGCTTTCACGTCGTCATGCTCTAGCGGCGCGCCAGTGCTGAAACGTACATTTTCTAGAATTTGCGGCACCGGTGTGAACACGCGGCATAAGTCGGACACGGGCTTGTCGGTTTTCTTCATCACCGCCAAAACTTGCAAAGCCGCGATGAGGCCATCGCCCGTGGTCGAGAAATCAGACATCACCATATGGCCCGATTGCTCGCCGCCAAGGTTGAACCCATGCTGGCGCATATGCTCCACCACATAGCGGTCGCCCACTTGGGTGCGCGCCATGGATAGGCCGTTGTCTTGCAAATGCCGCTCGAGGCCGAGGTTCGACATGACCGTGGTGACAATGCCAGGGGCGGAAAGTAAATCGCGGCTCTGCCAATCGCGCGCCACCAGGCCCATAATTTGGTCGCCATCAATCATCGTGCCGTTCTCGTCGCAAATAATCAGGCGGTCGGCATCGCCATCTAGCGCAATGCCAATGTCGGCGCGGGTTTCGCGCACGCGATCGGCCAAAGCGGCGGTGTCTGTGGAGCCGCAGCCTTTGTTAATATTCACCCCATTGGGCGAAACGCCCATGGAAATCACTTCCGCGCCCAGCTCCCAAAGAGCCGTGGGCGCCACTTTATAGGCCGCCCCATTGGCGCAATCGATAACCAGCTTAATGCCTTCTAAGGTAAGGTCTTTCGGGAAGGTGCGCTTGGCAAACTCAATGTAGCGCGCTTGGCTGTCATCAATCCGTTTGGCGCGCCCCAGCTCGGCCGAGGGCACGAGGTCATCGGCGGGGGCATCCATTAATTGTTCGATTTTTTGCTCAATCGCATCCGACAATTTATAGCCATCCGGGCCGAACAATTTAATGCCATTGTCTTCAAACGCATTGTGCGAGGCAGAAATCATCACGCCCAAATCGGCACGCAGGGAGCGCGCTAAAAACGCCACCGCAGGCGTGGGGATGGGCCCGAACAAAAACACATCCATGCCCATAGACGTGAAACCCGCCACCAAGGCAGGCTCAATCATATAGCCAGAAAGACGCGTGTCTTTGCCAATCACCACACGATGGCGATGCTCGCCACGGCGGAAATAAGTGCCCGCCGCCATGCCCAAACGCAAAGCGGTTTCGGCGTTCATTTTCTCGCCGTTTACACGGCCGCGAATACCATCGGTTCCAAAATATTTTCTAGTCATGCCTGTTTATCGCCAATTTCGCAGGCGCACCCAAATCACATGCTGTTGCAATATGTTACTTTTGCGGCCCCAGACGCTGGCTTGCCGCGCGCAACCGCATGGCTTGCGTTAGGGGCTCGGGCGCATGCGTGCGGATAAAATCGACCTGTTGCTCTAAGGCCAGCATTTCACCGGCCAAGGAAATCGGGCCCGATTGCTCAACGCCAATGGGCGTGTCATTTGGCGAGGCCAGCGCGCGCAGAAAACTTTTGCGCGAGACACAGACCAAAACCGGCACCTCAAACTCGCGTTTCAAGCGCTGCAGGCCTGCCAAAACCGCCATCGAAGTCTCGGGCCGATTGCCCAAAAAGAACCCCATGCCGGGGTCTAGCACCAGCTTGTCGCGGGCAATCCCTGCGCGGGCAAAAGTCTCTAATTTCTGTTCGAAAAACCGAAAGATAATCGACCAAATATCGCCTTCGGGCGGCGCCTCGCGCGTGGCGATGCCTTTGGCCTGAATGGCGTGCATCACCACCAGCTTACCGCTGTAATCGGCCAGCTCATCATGCAGGCTTGGGTCTTGGAAGCCATTGATATCGTTCAACCAATCCGCACCTTGCGCCATCGACCAGCGCTGCGTGGCGGGCTGAAAACTATCGACGCTTATCGGCGCGCCAAGGGCTTTTAAGCCAGCCCAAACGCTTTCCAATCGCGCCATTTCTGTGTCGGGCGATACATCGCCCGCATCGGGATGGCTCGAGGCTGGCCCAACGTCCAACACGTGCGCCCCTTGCGACAGCAAATTTTTCCCATGCGATATCGCTGCCTCGGGGTCGAGATAATCTCCCCCATCCGAAAAACTATCGGTGGTGATATTGACGATGCCAAAAATTTGCGTCGGAACGGACGCCATAGCTAATTTTAGGTGCCTTGGGGTTCTGCCCCGCCCACGCCAGCGCCGCCGGTCGTCGGGAATGGCGAAGAAGGGCCACCCGCTTGCGGCTTATTATCATCGTCGGGACGATGCGGCAGGTCGCCTTTCAGCAGGCCTGCAATTTCATCACCGCTTAGCGTTTCATATTCCAACAAGCCTTTGGCAATCTTATGCAGGTCATCCATTTTTTCTTGGCAGATTTTCTTGGCCATGTCATAGCCCTCTTCCACCAATTTACGGACTTCCGCATCAATACGGCGTTGCGTGTCTTCCGACATGTTTTGCGTGCGTGCCACACTGCGGCCGAGGAAGACTTCTTGCTCGTTTTCACTATAGGAAAGCGGGCCCATTTCTTCGCTCATGCCATATTCGGTAACCATGGCTTTGGCCATACTGGTTGCCATTTGAATGTCGGACGAGGCGCCCGAGGTGACTTTTTCGTGGCCGAAAATCAGTTCCTCGGCAATGCGGCCACCCATGGCCACGGCCAAGTCAGCCTTCATTTTACCGCGCGAAACCGACAGTTGATCGCGTTCTGGAAGGCGCATCACCATGCCGAGTGCACGACCGCGAGGAATAATCGTCGCTTTGTGAACCGGGTCAGAGGCTTGCATATTCATGGCTACCAAAGCGTGGCCGCCTTCGTGATAGGCGGTGAGACTTTTCTCGTCTTCCGTCATCACCATAGAGCGGCGCTCGGCGCCCATCATCACTTTGTCTTTGGCGTCTTCAAACTCTTGCATCGCTACCAAACGTTTGGCGCGACGTGCCGCGAGCAAAGCCGCTTCATTGACCAGATTGGCCAAATCGGCGCCCGAGAAACCGGGCGTGCCGCGCGCAATCGTGCGCGCATCTACGTCGGCCGCCAAGGGCGTTTTCTTCATGTGGACTTTGAGAATTTTCTCGCGGCCAATGATATCTGGATTGGGCACCACAACTTGGCGGTCAAACCGACCCGGGCGCAAGAGCGCTGGATCCAACACGTCTGGACGGTTGGTGGCAGCAATCAGAATAATGCTTTCATTGGCTTCAAAGCCGTCCATCTCGACCAGCAGTTGGTTTAGCGTCTGCTCGCGCTCGTCATTGCCGCCGCCGAGGCCCGCGCCACGATGGCGACCGACCGCGTCAATCTCATCGATGAAGATGATGCACGGCGCATTGGTTTTGGCTTGCTCAAACATGTCGCGCACGCGGCTGGCGCCCACGCCGACAAACATCTCAACAAAGTCAGACCCCGAAATGGAGAAAAATGGCACATTGGCTTCGCCCGCAATGGCGCGCGCCAAAAGTGTTTTACCTGTGCCTGGAGGGCCTACTAGCAAAGCGCCTTTTGGAATACGTCCGCCGAGGCGTTGAAACTTGGTTGGGTCTTGAAGAAAGTCGACAATCTCTTGCAAATCATCTTTGGCTTCATCAATGCCGGCGACATCGTCGAACGTCACGCGGCCGTGCGTTTCGTTCAACAGCTTGGCTTTCGATTTACCAAAGCCCATCGCGCCTTTGCCGCCACCTTGCATCTGGCGCATGAAAAACACCCAGACGCCGATAAGCAGCAACATCGGAAACCACGAAATCAGCACGCCGAGGAAAGTGGGCGAGTTGGAGCTATCGGGTTTGGCGGTAATCGAGACGCCGCGCTCTTGCAAGCGCTGCACAAGGTTTGGATCATTGGGTGGCGAATAAGTCGAGAAGGCGCTGCCATCGGAATAATGGCCGGTAATCGCATCGCCCTCGATAGTGACATCTGCGATGGAACCGGCGTCGACTTCAGCGACGAACTGGGAAAAATTAATACTGCGACCAGAGTTTTGCGCGCCCGGGTTTTGGAACACGTTAAACAGCGTGATCAGCATTAGACCAACGACCAACCAAACAGCTATGTTTCTCATACCATTCACGGCATCACCTTTTCGTTTTCTACCAAAATTACGTCGCCCTCAGGGGCGCGCTTCCATAAGCTTAATATAGGGACGCCAAGGCAACATTACCAGTGCTGCCCACCCCGCAAAATCGTCAAATAGAGCTCTTGTGAATAAACGCTCGCGACCGAAAAACCTGTCTTTGGCTCTAGCGAGGGACACGCGAGCCTGCGCTTGCCCCGATAAAACGCTGGTAAAGCAGCGATATAGCAAGCCGGTAGGGCCGCATCGAAACGCGCTTTGGCCGCCTTTGGACCCCGCGCATCTCGCAAAGCCTGCATACCCTCAGCGCCCAATGGCGCGACAAAAAGACCCTTTTCTTGAGTTTTGACCTGCATTCGATTGTCCCAAAGCGCTGGTTTGGAGGTCACGGGCATGGGGTCGCGACAAGCGGCCACTTCGCGACCGAGGAAAACGGAATGTTGACGCCAGCGCATCTGCGCCCCGCCAAGAGTTGCGCCGCCCGCAACACTGGCATGGGGACGGGCCGCAAAAGCCTCAATCTGGGCCCGTTTTAACGGATGTTTCTGGGCGCCAAAATATCTCACAAAAGCCGCCATAAGACGCTGTTTTAGCGCCACGTCTAACTCGAGGTAGGCAGGCTTGGACAAACATAAAACACCAAACGCATGCCATGTGGCATGGGCATTCAGCCAAGCAACAAGCTGCGCATCCAGGCTCGTGCGAACCTCGCGCATCGTATCGGCTAGGCCGGATAAGGCTTCCACATTTAGCCCCGCTTCGGCCAGTTGCGGCAAGGCTTGGCGCCAGCGCACGCGCTCGAATTGGCGGTCGCTATTGCTCGGGTCTTCGCCCGCTTGCAAACCTGCTTTTTTGGCGATTTTTTTCAGTTCCACCCCGCGCCACGCCAAAAAAGGGCGTAGCAAAACCAAATCGCCAAATTGCGTGCCCAAGATTTGTTTTTCGGCCATGCCCGACAGCCCGTTGACGCCACTGCCGCGCGCCAAGCGCATCAACACGGTCTCGGCTTGGTCGTCCTGATGATGCGCTAAAACCAAAGCCTGTGCCTTATGGCGCACGCTCCATTGCGCCATAAGGCCATAGCGCAACAGCCGCGCTTGTTGCTGAATATCTTGGGTCGCTAGTTTTTCGTTGGCCCGCAAAGTCACGTGTTTTAAGCCCAGCTCTTTGCAGGCTTGGCCCACGCTTTTCGCTTCCAGTCGAGCTTCGGGGCGCAGCCCATGATCGACCGTGAGAACGCTAAACTTTGGCGCGCCCTTTAAATCCTTGGCTTTAGCCGCTAAGGCCAAAAGCCCAAGACTATCGCCGCCACCAGACACTGCCAGCGCCACATGGGCGCCTGCGCGCAAGCGAGTTAACGTTTTTAGAAATGCCGCTGGCGTTTTAGCGACCACAACCAGCTCGTTTGCGCTCGATCTGAGCCCGCTTACGAATGGAACTCGACGCATCGGGGAACTTCGCCCCAAGCTCGGCCAAAGCATCGCAGCCGGTTTTCTTCTCGCCCAGCGCGTTCAGGGTCATGCCCAGCTTGAGCAAGCTATCGGGCGCTTTTTTACTTCTTGCATAGGTTGTATAGCCAGCCAAAAAGGCCTCCGCCGCTTGCTTGTATTGGCGGCGTACGTAAAACGTTTCGCCCAACCAATATTGCGAATTTCCCGCCAATTTATGCGACGGATAGGCGCCGACCAGAGACGCGAAATCAGCCTCTGCGCCGCCATAATCTCCGGCTTGTAAATCTCTCAAAGCCCGATTGTATAAAGCCTTTGGGTCTTTCAAGGGCGCGCGGGTTTGGCGCCCGAAATTTTGCAAAGTTGATAAATCGCCCTCGCCCACCAGGGGCCCCGCCGCCGCGGAAGCGGCCGAAGAAGAGACACGTGCGCTTGGCTCTGACAAGCCTTCCACCGGAGCCGAACGGCGCACAAAGCCGATAACTTCGGGCTCGCTGGAGGTGGAGGAAATACCCGAATTCGCGCGGCGGACACCGCTTTCCAGCGCTTGGAAACGGAACTCATTATCGGCTTTGCCGCTTTCGATACGCCGCGTGACCGTTTGCATTTGCAGCAGCAATTGATCGGTATGGGCTTGCAGGGCGCGCAAGCTCTCGGCCATATCATTGAACCGCATCCGCAGCTCGGCCGCATCTTGGTTTGGCGACCCTTCGAAGGGTGCCGCGCGCGACGCATTTGCAACTGGCGCAACTGATGAAGCCCCAACATTTTGCGCCCCAGCTTGAGCTTCGAGAAACTCAATGCGTTGCCGCAGTTTCATAACTTCGTTCGACTGACTGCGCGCGCGCAGGTTGTTTTGCGCATTCAACAATTGTTCGATTTGCACCAGTTTCAACTCGAGCATTTCCAAACGCTGTGCGCCATCGGCTTCCAACAATCCATCGCGAGCCGAGTTTTGCGGCGTTAACAATCCCGACGGTGCCGAGCGCGCGGCCTGGGTTGTCGGCGAGGACACATATTGTGCCTGAGCGGGGCCCAACCCAAGACCGCTGACAAGCAGACCCAAAGTCGAAGCCAAACATAATTTCGAAAACATGTGCATGAGGCTGATATCGTCCTTAATCACGTCAAAATTAGGGCACACACGCGCACCCCTCAAAAAAAAGGGCACCCGAAGGTGCCCTAATCTCATTTCAAATTCGCTTTAGTTAGCGAATGTTTGCGACAGCGCGGCGGTTTTTCGACCAGCAGCTTTCCTCGGAGCAAAGCGATACTGGACGCTCTTTACCATAAGAAATGGTTTGCAAGCGATCGCCAGAAACGCCCTCACTGATGAGGAAGTCACGAACGGCATTGGCACGACGTGCGCCCAAGGCCAGATTGTATTCACGTGTGCCACGCTCATCCGCATGACCTTCGATGGTCAAGCGCACGGATGCGTTTTGGTTCAACCAAGAAGCCTGGTCGCGCAAAGTGGCGCGGGAAGACCCATCTAGGTTGGATTGGTCTGTCGCGAAGAAAACGCGGTCAGAAACATTGGCAACGAGATCTTGCACTTCCGCGTTTAGCGAGCTTGCAGAGCTGGCGCTTCTCGCGGAGGATGAACTATTTACACGGCCGTCTGTTGTCGAAGCACAGCCAGAGATTACCAGGCCTAACAACGCCATGGATAGGATAATTTTTGATTTTAAAGACGGTCCCATTGAATGCTCCTCAAGACTTCCATCAGACATTTTGTCCGAATTATTAAGTTAAAATACCCAAAAACAGTTCAAATGCAATCATTTGCTGAACTGAAACACAGATTTACACAAAATAACTTTAAATATACTTAACGAATAAGCGGCGACCATGCGGGGTCTGAAGCCCAACCCGGTGTCGCTATCGGTCTCTCATTATAGCCTGTAACATCCACAGTCCACAAGGTAGAACCTTCATCCGCCCCTTTTCCTTCGCGGAAGAAGGAAATAACCCGACCATTTGGCGACCAAGCGGGGCCTTCATTGTGAAATCCTTCGGTTAAAATACGCTCGCCAGAGCCATCCGCCTTCATCACGCCGATTAAAAACCGCCCTTTTAGAGTTTTGGTAAAGGCGATCAAATCACCGCGCGGTGACCAAACGGGCGTGGCATAGCGGCCTTCGCCATAAGAAATGCGGCGCACATTCGAGCCATCGGCTTCCATAACATAAAGCTGCTGCGTGCCCATGCGGTCGCTCTCAAACACAATGCGGCTGCCATCGGGTGCAAAACAAGGCGCGGTATCAATGGCCAAAGACGAGGTTAAACGCCGGGTCTCGCGGGTGCGCAGGTCCATCGTATAAATATTGGAATTGCCATTGCGCTCTAGGCTCAGAATAATTTTTTGGCCATCGGGCGAAAACCGAGGGGCAAAAGTCATGCCCGGAAAATCACCCACGACCTCTTGCTGGCCTGTCTCGATGTTCAGCAAATAAACCCGCGGCTTATTATTGGCAAAAGACAGATAGGTTATTTCTTGCGCCGTTGGCGAAAAGCGCGGCGTCAAAGCCAAGGCACGACCGCTGGTCAATTCGCTTTGCGAAAATCCGTCTTGGTCCATTACCGCCAGTTTCTTTACCCTTTGGTTTTTCGGACCCGATTCCGACACGTAAACGATACGCGTATCAAAATATCCGGTTTCGCCGGTCAGACGCTCATAAATCGCATCGGCCACCAAATGGCTGATGCGGCGCCAGTTTTCTGGTTTGGTGAAAAACTGCAAGCCAGTCATTTGCTGGCCGGCCACAACATCCCAAAGGCGAAACTCCACCCGCAAACGGCCATCGCCTTGCAAAACGGCGCGCCCCGTCACCAAGGCCAGCGCATTGACCACGCGCCAGTCTTTAAATTTGGGGCGCGTATTGACGCCCACTTGTGTCTCGATGAAAGCCTCGCGGTCGACCGGACGAAACAGCCCTGAGCGTTCCAAGTCCGCCACCACAACTTTGGCCAAATCTTGGCCGACGCCGCCTTCGCTCTCAAAATCGAGAACCGCGATTGGCAACGGCTCAACATTGCCCTGCGTGATGTCAATTTTCAGCGCCGCCTGCGCATAAAACGGCAGCATAGCAAAAAACGCGAGAGCCAAAATTGGCAGGCGCATTTGGCATATAGCATGGCTTATATATCTCATCGTCTGGGTCTCCTAGCTTCCGAGCATCTTACGCGGGTCAAAGGTCAATTCAATATCGCGCCAACTTTTATATTTCTCAACTGGCATATTAAACGGTTGGCATCTGCGAATGGCTCGTAGCACACTTTCCGCAGCCGCCCTAAAAAACGGGTCGCCCAATTGGGCCCGATTGACCACAACGGGGCCGGCCGAAAGGGTTCCCGCAGGCGTTAAAGACAGGCGAATGCTGACCACAAGATTGGCCGCCTCGCGCGCGCCCGAGGGCGGCGACCAACAGCGCCGCATCTGCGCGCGAAACCCATCCACCTCGCTAAAGGTCAACCGCTCCCCCAAAGCCTGATTGTCGTCGGCTTTGACTTCGTCTTGCACTTTGGGCGCATCGGGAATTTTGTTCAACAACGCCCGCGTCTGGCCAATATCCAGCAAAGGCTTGGGCTTAATTTGCGGCCGTGCAAAAGGCGTAGGCTGCGCCACTTTAAAGCGCGAAGGTTTTTCTTCGCGAGGCCTTTCGGGTGTTTTCTTTTCTGGCGTGCTCGCCTCCAATAAGGGCACAGCCTCTTGGGGCGCGACCACAGGTTCGGGCGCCGCACGCTCGGGCACGGCAGCCTGTAGCGGCTTTGATTTTTCTGGCACCTCGGCAGGCTTGGCGGTTTTTTCTACCAATTGAGTGAACTCATCGAGATTGATAATCTCAATCGGCAAAACAGAATCTTGTATGTCCATATTGCGCAGCATGGGCGTCCATAAGGTCACCAGCAAAGCCAGCCCCAAGTGTAGGGCCAAAGAGCCCAAAACATCGGGGCGCAGGCTCATCTCAAGGGGCCTTTGGGCGTATCGGTAACCAGAGCCACGCGGGCAAAGCCCGCCGCATTAATGCGCGCCACCACCGTGGCCACGCGGCCATAAGATACCGCCTCATCGCCGCGCACATAAATGCGCTGCTGATAGCCCGTACCCACAATGGCTTTCAAGCGCGGCACCAAGGCTTCGAGCGCAATCTCATTATCTTGCAGAAAAATCTGCCCCTGCGCATTGACGCTAATCGCCAGCGGTTCTCCATCGCCTTGCAAGGGCTTGGCCCCCGCTTTGGGCAAATTGACCGGAACCCCGACCGTTAACAAAGGCGCGGCGACCATAAACACAATCAGCAAGACCAACATAATGTCGACCATGGGGGTGACATTAATCTCCGCCATCGGCTGATAGCGCTTGCGCTGGTTTCGGCTCGATGGCTGCATTGGATTAGGCTTCCTTATCGCCAGGGGTTTGGCGCGCCACAAGGGCCACAAAATCATCGGCGAAACGATCGAGACGGGCGCCAAAACGGCCTAAATCATTGGAGATTTTATTGTAAGCAATCACCGCCGGAATGGCCGCCAAAAGCCCGAGGCCGGTGGCAAACAAAGCCTCGGCAATGCCAGGCGCCACAACGGCCAAATTAGTGTCCTGGCTCATCGCAATCGCTTGGAAGGAATTCATAATGCCCCACACGGTGCCAAACAGACCAACAAAGGGCGCCACCGCCCCTACCGTGGCCAGCACCAAGAGGCGTTGTTCTAAATTTTCCATTTCGCGCGCCACAGAGGCGCTTAAAGCGCGCTCGACAAATTGCACAAGCGAGAGACCTTGGGAGACTTTTTTACTGTTCCCGAAACGCACAAATTCGCCCATGGCGGCATTGAAAACTTTCGCCGAAGGCCCACCGTCATAGGCACCGACTTGTTTGTATATTTTTTGCAAAGTCTCGCCCGACCAAAACAAGGCCTCGAACGCATCGGCCTGCTGGCGCACCCGCCGCAGCGTGGCGGTTTTTTCTATAATAATCGACCAGCACCAAACCGAGGCCAGAATCAAGCCCAACATCACCGCCTGAACGACAATATCAGCCCGTAAAAAAAGCGACCAAAGCGAAAAATCCGACGCAGCAAGTTGCGTCGTTTGTTGCACAAGAACCGGATCCATAAATAGCCTTTTTGATGATACGTTTGCGAGTGGAGAGCGTCAGTGTGGTTTTAGTCTTTAAATGTGACCAAACTTTGTCGGGCCCGTCCCTATTTAAATATCTCTAATCTGCACCCTTATAGAAGCGGGGCGCCTAGATAAGGCGTTAAATCGGCCAGCATGGCTTTGGGCATCCTTTTGGCGCGCCCTTGCAGGTCAACACAAGCAGCCAAAATATGGGCTTGCCAAATCGGCTGGGTATCGGCCACGCGCGTGATGCTTTGCTCGGCAACCAGTCTGGCACCCCGGAATTGGGTGAACACCGTCTCGACCAACAGGCAGTCGTCAATGCGGGCTGGCGCCACAAAGTCCATTTCCATACGCCCAACCACGAAGGCCAAGGGAGGTTCCATCTCTAGCAAAGCCGAATGCTCCACGCCCGCCAAACGAAGAAAGTTTGAGCGCCCGCGCTCGGCAAATTTTAAATAATTAGCGTGATACACAAAGCCCGAAAAATCCGTGTCTTCATATTGCATCACCACTTGCATCACATGGCTAACGCCGGTTTCGGTTTTGCAAAACATGCCCATCAAGGCGGCCTGGGAGCCGACTTTGTCTAGCGCATCTTCGCGGGACAATAGATTATTCATGCCGTCTCCTTAGGGTTGAGAACCATCAAATAAATCGGCCGCCGCATCTTTCGCGCTCTTGGGCACATCTAGCCCCAAATGGGCGAAAGCGGCTGGCATTAATACACGCCCACGCGGCGTGCGATTGACAAAGCCGAGCTGGATAAGAAAGGGCTCAACGATATCTTCCAAAGCATCCCGGGGCTCGCCAAGAGCGGCCGCCAAAGTATCAATGCCAACGGGCCCGCCCATGAATTTTTCGGCCATAACGACCAAATAGCGGCGGTCAAGATTATCGAGCCCTCGCCCATCGACTTCCAATCGCGTTAGCGCGGCATCGGCCAATTTGGCATCAATGATGGAGGCGTTTTCGACATTGGCAAAATCGCGCACACGGCGCAAAAGCCGACCCGCCACACGCGGGGTGCCGCGCGCGCGCGAGGCGATTTCTTTGGCGCCATCATCGCTCATTTCTAGCCCCATCAGCTCGGCGTTGCGACGCACGATGAACTCCAATTCTTCATGCGTATAAAAGCCCAGATAAATAGGAATGCCAAAACGGTCGCGCAAGGGCGTGGTCAACAAGCCCGAGCGCGTGGTGGCGCCGACCAAAGTAAAGGGGGGCAAATCAATTTTCACCGAGCGCGCCGCTGGGCCTTCGCCGATGATTAAATCTAGCTCAAAATCTTCCATCGCCGGATAGAGAACTTCTTCCACGGCGGGGCTGAGGCGATGAATTTCATCGATGAACAAAACATCATGCGCCTCCAAATTGGTCAGCAAGGCGGCCAAGTCGCCGGCTTTGGAAATCACCGGGCCAGAAGTGGAACGAAAGCCTGTGCCCAATTCGCGAGCGACAATTTGCGCCAATGTGGTTTTGCCTAGACCGGGCGGACCCGCCAGCAAAACATGGTCGAGCGCGTCGCCGCGTTTTTTGGCCGCCTCGATAAATACCGCAAGATTTTCGCGGCCTTTTTTCTGGCCAACAAAATTGGCCAGCGTTTTGGGACGCATGGCGTGGTCGGTATCACCGCCTGCGCGACCCTCCGCACTATCTGCCTCTATTTCATTTTGGTCGATCAGCCGGTCTGACATTACACCAGCTCCTTCAGGGCTTGTTTAATCAGCGCTTCGACACTGCTCTCCGCATCGTCCAATTTGGCTCGTGCGGCCATCAGCCCCGCATTGGCTTGCGCGCGCGGATAGCCAAGATTGGTCAGGGCCGATAGAGCCTCGCCCAGCGCTTTGCTGACTTCGCTGACATCGCCTTGCGGCGTCACCACCGCGAATTGCGCGTCCGGCACTTTATCTTTCAACTCGGTGACAATGCGCTGCGCCACTTTGGGGCCCACCCCTGGCGCACGCGCGACCATGGCTTTATCTTCGGCGGCAACCGCTTGCGATAATTCAGCCCCCGATAGCACGCCCTGAATGGCCAGCGCCACTTTGGCGCCCACCCCTTGCACACTCATCAGTAAGCGGAACCAGCTTCTATCTTCTTCGTTTAAAAATCCGAATAAGCGCAATTGGTCTTCGCGCACATAGGTTTCAATGGCCAAGCTCACGGCCTCTCCATCGGCGGGCAAATTATCCATCATGCGCGGCGAGCCCTCGACCATATAGCCGACCCCGCCCACATCGATAAGCACCCAATTATCGCCATGTCCATCGACGCGTCCGCGCAATCGTCCAATCATAAAGCCGCTCCTTTGGCTTCGGCGCGCGCTATCGCGGCCTGCATTTTGCCGCCAAAATCGCCAGCATGAGCGAGCGTAATGGCAATCGCCAAAGCATCGGCGGCATGTTCATCTTGAATGTCGGCTTGCGGCAATAACATGCCCACCATGGCGTTAATCTGGTTTTTATCGGCGTGGCCTGCGCCCGTGACGCTGCGCTTGATGAAGTTTGGCGCATATTCGGCTAACGATAATCCGCGTCGAGCGGGCTCCAGCAAACACACGGCGCGCGCTTGGCCCAACTTTAACGTGGCGGCGCCATCGCGGTTTACAAATGTCTGCTCGACGGCGGCAAATTCAGGCTCATATTGGTCGAAGACGGTGCTCAGCCCTTGCTCTAATTGCAGCAAGCGCTCCGCCAGGCTCAGCTTGGCATCCGAGCGTACCGAGCCATTGGCGATATGTTTTAGTTTTGTGCCGCTCATATCCACAACGCCCCAGCCGAGAAATCGAAGACCCGGATCTAGACCGATAAGGCGTCGTGTTTGGGAGCTCACATTTTATCCTTCACGTTGGCAATATTATTCAGACGATAATTGTTCCAACAAATCTTCGGAAATATCAAAATTGGCATAGACATTTTGCACGTCGTCCACATCGTCCAGAGCGTCGATTAGCTTCAATACTTTTTCCGCTGCTTCGCCCTCTACCGCAATGTCATTTTGGGCCCGCCAAACAATCGTCGCGCCGCGTGGCTCGCCCAAGGCGCCTTGCAGGGTGGTCATCACGGCGTGCAATTCATCGGCTGCGCAAATAATTTCATGGCCATCGCCCGAGCTGTCTACATCGTCAGCGCCCGCTTCAATGGCTGCCTCAAACACGGCCTCGGCATCGGCCACATCGGCGTCAAATTCAATGGCGCCAACTTTATCAAACATGAAAGAAACCGAGCCTGTCTCGCCAAGGTTGCCGCCATTTTTGGAAAAAGTAGACCGCACATCGCCCGCTGTGCGGTTGCGATTGTCGGTCAGCGTCTCGACGATAATGCCAATGCCTGCAGGGCCGAAGCCCTCGTAGCGGACTTCGTCGTAATTTGTGTCGGCATCATCAGCGCTTTTTTTAATGGCGCGTTCAATATTATCTTTCGGCATGTTTTGTGCGCGGGCGGCCAAAATGGCGGTGCGCAAACGCGGGTTGGCGTCTGGGTCTGGCATACCCATTTTCGCGGCGACCATAACTTCTTTGGTGAGGCGCGCAAAAATTTTGGCGCGTTTTTTATCTTGCGCGCCTTTGCGGTGTTGAATGTTTTTAAATTTTGAATGGCCTGCCATTTATCCGCTCCGAAAAAGAATCATACGTGAGGTTACAAGGTTGCCCGCACAGAAGAAAGCCCATGCACCCAATTAATAAAGCGATAGCTCAGCTAGAAACTTGGCGCCGCCGAGGACAATCTCCCGCCCGAGCGCACGGGATGAATGGCCGTGGCCAATCCTGTTTTGGGATCGGTTTCAATAATCACGCCGCAAAGGCTGGGCGTGCCTTGGGCCGGGCCAAAGCGCGGTCCGCGCAATTTGGTCACAAATCGGTTCACCGGCTCGTCTTTTTCCATGCCGATGACGCTATCGTAATCGCCGCACATGCCGGCATCGGTTTGATAGGCGGTGCCCATGGGCAAAATTTGCGCGTCTGCGGTAGGTATATGCGTATGCGTGCCGACCACTAGGGATGCGCGACCATCGCAAAAATGACCCATGGCCATTTTCTCCGACGTCGCCTCGGCATGAATGTCGACAATAATCGCATCGGCCACTTCGCCTAAGGGGCAAGCGGCCAGCTCGCGCTCAATGGCAGCGAAAGGCTCGTCGAGCGATTCCATGAATAATTGTCCCATGACATTAATCACCAAGACGCGCTTATCGCCCGCCTCGAACAAGCCAACCCCGCGGCCCGGGGTTCCAGGTGGAAAATTAACCGGGCGCAAGAGGCGCGGTTCATTGGCGATATAGCCGCGGACCGATTGCTGGTCCCAAACATGATTGCCGGTCGAGACAACATCCACGCCGGCCTCGAAAAACGCTTCGGAAATATCGGGCGTAATGCCAAAGCCGCCAGCGCTGTTCTCGCCGTTGACGATGACAAAATCTAACTCATACTGATTGCGCCAAACTGGCACTTGGCGGATCACCGCCTCGCGGGCTGCGCGGCCGACAATGTCGCCTAGAAAAAGAATTCGCATATTTCGTCTACCTTCAAACCAGATAAAAAGCCGCCTCGGTGACGACCCCGTCTATGGCTTGGTCATGCGGCTCGCTCGGGCATTTGTCAACCATTTGCATGTCGTAAGCCAAGCCATAAGTCACAATTGGGCCCGCTTGGCGCAGAGCGTGCAACGCCTTGTCGTAATGTCCCGCCCCGCGCCCCAACCGATTGCCTTGGCGGTCAAACCCCAGAAGCGGCAATAAAATAACATCGGGTCGCACGCTCGCCGCCTCGGGCAAAGGCGCGCGCATGCCCACGCCATCGACGGCCAACGTGTCGCCAAATGCGAAACGGCGAAACACCATGCCGGTCTCGCGGCTGTCGCAAAACGGCAAGCAAAGCGTGTGGCCTTGCGCCGCCAACGTCTGCATCAAAGGGCGGGGGTCTATCTCAGCGCCCATAGGGTGATAGGCGGCGATAAGGTGAGGTTTTGTGAAGGCCAGTGCTAAGGCTTGTTCGGCCAATTGCTGCGCCGCCATTTCGGGCGCTTGCGCGTGTCGGGTTTTGCGCGCCGCCAGCAAAGTTTTTCGAAGGGTGTATTTATCTGTCATCGATATTGTCATCGGCACTTTCAAAGCGGAACCGCCACAACCGGTTTATGCGTAATCCCCGGAGACCTACATAAGTAGGTGGGCACCGTATGAAGCAGGCCACGGCCCGCCTCAGGGACAGCTCCCTGAAGGATCGTAAGGTCCCGAGCGTTATATGCATGTATCGCGTCGGGCAGTTCCGTCTTTACCTATAGACCGAATTCAGCGCTCACGCCACTTTACTTTGGCAAGTCTCTACTTAGCTCTGGGAAGTCTCCAAAGGCGGTATCATCGCCTCGACTTTTTCCGCCGCCAGCACCAGAGCCGCCGAAAGCGCTTCTTCCATGTCGCCCATTTTCTCGCCCAAAGTTTCGCGTGCCGAGCCCGCTTTGGCGACATCTTGGCGAATGGCTTCAATCTCATGTTTCATGTCGCGCAGCTCATTACATAAAGTAAGCGCCGAAAGCACCAATAAATGACTATCGCCGATTTTTTCATTGCCGTTTCTAAGTGTTGCCACCCGAGCGGCCAAATCTTCGGCCAATTGCGAGACTTGCGCCTCTTCGCCATCGGCGCAAACCACTTGGAAAGGTCGCGAATTAATGAGAACCGTCATCTCGGCCATTAGGCATCTCCCAATACGTCATCGATTTGGCGCATCGCTTTATCAATTTGCACACCGGCTCTGGTTTGAGCGGCTTCCAGTTCCGCTTTTTTCTTTTTCAAACCCGATACTTCGGCGCGCAAATGGGCGCATTGCATAGCCAAAGCGTCGGCTTCCGCTTGCTTGCCAATCAGATCTCCGCCATTTGCGGCAGATTTTTTCTGATGTTTTTCAAGCCTATCCAGAGCCGCGTTTAAGCGCTCCATGGCCGGACGAATTTTTTGCATATCAACCTCTTTCCCCAACATAAGGACACACAGCTTTGCCAGTCAATAGCCAGTCAGTCAGAAGTCCATGGGAACAAGTAAAAACGAGACTCGCAGCTTCGAATCTGGCATTGACTCTGTCAGGCCTCGGGGGCATTGTGCGCCCCATATTACGAACGTCAAATCTAGGGCCGATCGTGTAAATCATGTGGCTCTTCTAAGGCACGCCTTTAGAAGCCATATGGAACGTCCAAATCTCGCCCTTGGCGCGAGACGGATATGAGGGATTTTAAATGTCTGACGCCGCTGAAACCAAACTGAAAAGCTCCGCCTCTATGCCATTAGGCGATATGGCCAATGCCATTCGCGCGCTGTCTATGGATGCTGTTCAAGCTGCCAATTCCGGCCATCCGGGATTGCCCATGGGCGCGGCAGATATTGCCACCGTGCTTTACACCAAGTTTTTGAAAATCGATCCGCTGGCGCCAAACTGGCCAGACCGCGACCGCTTCGTGCTGTCGGCGGGCCACGGCTCGATGTTGCAATATTCTTTGCATTACCTTTTTGGCTTTGCCGATATGACGCTGGACGAAATTAAAAACTTCCGTCAATTGGGCGCGCGCACCGCAGGCCATCCTGAGTATGGTCATGCCAGCGGCATTGAGACCACCACCGGCCCATTGGGCCAAGGTATCTCGACCGCAGTCGGTATGGCGCTCGCCGAACGCATGATGAATGCGCGCTTTAGCGACGAGCTGGTCGATCACTTTACTTATGTGCTGGCCTCCGACGGTGACTTGATGGAAGGCATTAGCCACGAAGCCATCTCGATCGCGGGACACTTGAAATTATCCCGCCTCATCGTGCTTTATGATGACAATGATATCTCTATCGATGGCCCCCTCGACTTGACCGAGTCCGGCGATGCCTTGGGACGCTTCCAAGCCGCTGGCTGGGACGCCGTGCGCATTGATGGCCACGACACAGACGCCATTGAAGCGGCCATTGCCGCCGCCCGCAAAACCGATAAACCGAGTTTAATCGCGTGTAAAACCACCATCGGCTATGGCTCGCCCAATAAGCAAGGCACCAGCGGTGTGCATGGCGCGCCGCTTGGCGCCGAAGAAATTGCGCTGACCCGCGAAGCCTTGGGTTGGTCGGCTGAGCCATTTGAAATTCCATCGCACGTGTTAGACGCTTGGCGTTTGGCAGGCCGCGCACATGCCTCGACTCGCAAAGGCTGGGAAGAGCGTTTGAATAGCCAGCCCGCGGAAACCAAAAACCGTATGGAACGCGTGATTGCTGGCGATTTACCAGAGGGTCTCGACGAAGCGGTGGATGCGTATAAAAAACATCTGGCGGAAGAAAAACCAGGTTGGGCAACGCGTAAATCTTCGGAAGAAGTTTTAAAAGCCATTGTCCCCCATGTGCCTGAAATGATTGGTGGCTCGGCTGATTTGACCGGCTCCAACAATACCCGCACGCCAGAACAAGCCGCCGTCTCGGCCGATAATTATGCCGGACAATTTATCCATTGGGGCATTCGCGAACACGCTATGGCCGCGGCCATGAACGGCATGACGTTGCACGGTGGGTTTATCCCTTACTCGGGCACTTTCTTGGTGTTCTCGGATTACTCGCGCCCCGCCATTCGTTTGTCGGCGCTGATGAAACAACGCACCATTCATGTGCTGACCCACGACAGTATTGGGCTCGGCGAAGATGGCCCGACCCACCAACCGGTGGAACACTTGTCGGCCTTGCGCGTTATCCCCAACACATTTGTGTTCCGCCCTGCCGATGCCATTGAGACATTGGAATGCTGGCAATTGGCGCTGCAATTAGACACCGCCCCAAGCATCTTGGCGCTGACCCGCCAAGGCTTGCCGAGCGTGCGCAGTTACGAAGAACGCAATGTCTGTGCCAATGGCGCTTATGAATTGGCGGCTGGCGGCAAAGACCCGCAAGTCACGATTATGGCCTCGGGCTCCGAGATTGCCATCGCCATGGAAGCGCGCGAAAAGCTGGAAGCCGAAGGCATCGGCGCCCGCGTGGTTTCCGTGCCGTGCATGGAATTATTCGAGCAACAATCCGCCGCCACCAAAGCCGATGTTCTGGGCAATACGCCTGTGCGCATCGCCGTTGAGGCCGCCATGCAGATGAGCTGGGATCGCTATTTGCGCGAACAAGATGTGTTCATCGGGATGAATGATTTCGGTGCCAGCGCACCAGCGCCACAATTGTTTCAACACTTTGGCATTACGGCAGACGCCGTCATTGCTGCAGCGCGCGACGCGCTGGCTTCATAAATAGTCATACGAGAGGAATTTTAAAATGGCAGTTAACGTAGCAATCAACGGTTTTGGCCGTATCGGACGCCTCGTCTTGCGCGGCATCATCGAAAGCGGACGCAAAGACATTAATGTGGTCGCCATCAACGATTTGGGCAGCATTGAAAACAACGCCCATATGCTGAAGTATGACAGTGTGCATGGCACGCTTGCTGCCACGGTGAAAGCCACAAAAACTGGCATTAACGTCAATGGCAAAGCCATTAAAGTTATCGCCGAGCGCGACCCAGCCAATCTGCCGTGGGACAAAATGGGCGTCGATATTGCTCTAGAATGCACCGGCCTTTTCACTTCGAAAGAAACCGCTGGCAAGCATATTACCGCTGGCGCCAAACGCGTGCTGGTATCGGCTCCGGCCTCGGGCGCAGACCTGACGGTGGTTTATGGTGTGAACCATAAGAAACTGAAAAAGAGCCACAAAATTGTCTCTAACGCGTCTTGCACCACCAATTGCTTGGCGCCTGTGGCGCAAGTGCTGGACAAAGACTTCGGCATTGCGCGTGGGTATATGACCACCATTCATGCCTTCACCGGCGACCAAAGCACCGTGGACACATTGCACGCCGACCCTCGCCGTGCGCGTGCCGCGTCGCTGTCGATGATCCCGACCTCTACGGGCGCTGCAAAAGCCGTCGGTCTGGTATTGCCAGAGCTTGCCGGTCGCCTGGACGGCACGGCCGTTCGGGTGCCAACGCCAAATGTATCGATGATTGATTTGGTGTTTGAAGCGAAAAAGAAAACCACTGTTGAGGCTGTGAACGCCGCTATTTTAAAAGCTTCCAAAGGCCCGTTGAAAGGCGTTTTGGGGGTTTGCGATGAGCCGCTGGTTTCCATCGACTTCAACCATAGTCCTTTCTCGTCGACCTTTGATCTGACGCAGACCCAAATTGTCGATGGCAAATTGGTTCGTGTGTTGAGCTGGTATGACAATGAATGGGGTTTTGCCAATCGCATGGCCGACACGGCTGTTGCTATGGGCAAACTTTAAGTCCACCAAATAGGGATTTGACCCATGACCGGTTTTAAAACACTTGATGAGCTAGCTGCCAATACCCCAGCTGGTGCTATCGTTCTGGTTCGAGCGGACCTAAATGTGCCGCTCGACGAAACCGGTGGTGTGCGAGATGCAACGCGTCTTGAACGGCTCTTGCCGAGTTTAAAACAACTCAGCCAAGCGGGTTTTCGCGTTGGCATCCTGTCACATTTTGCTCGTCCCAAAGGCCAAGTGGTGCCCGAGATGAGCCTTGCGCCCGTCGCCCATGCGCTTGGCGCGCTCTTGGGTCAAGCGGTTGCCTTTGCCCCCGATTGCATTGGGGAGCCCGCCGCTTCCGCGCTAGCGGCCTTGCCCGAAGGTGGCATTTGCGTTTTGGAAAACACACGGTTTCATGCCGGTGAAGAAGCCGATGACGCCGCCTTTTCCAAAGCCCTGGCCGCGCCTGCCGAGGCTTATGTAAACGATGCGTTTTCAGCCGCCCACCGCGCCCATGCGTCAACGCATGGCATTGCCCAGCATTTGCCGACCTATTGCGGCGCGGCCATGCAAGCCGAATTAGAAGCCTTAGAAGCCGCCCTTGGCGCGCCCCAACGCCCGCTTGTGGCTGTGGTTGGCGGTGCTAAGATTTCCACCAAATTAGATTTGCTGGGCAATCTATCGGCCAAAGTAGATGTTCTGGTTATCGGCGGCGGCATGGCCAATACGTTTTTGGCCGCCCAAGGCCATGACGTTGGCACATCGCTTTGCGAAAGCGCCATGCTCGATACGGCGCGCGAAATTATGGAGCAAGCCGAGGCGCAAGGGTGTCGTATTTTAATACCATCCGATGCCGCGGTCGCCCCCGAATTTGCTGCGGGTCAGACCCCTTCCATCGTCGCCAGCCAAAGCGTGCCCTCCGACCAAATGATTTTGGATGCAGGCCCCGACGCCATAACCGAAATTTGTGCCGCTTTTGATAGCGCCGCCACGTTAATTTGGAACGGGCCTTTGGGCGCGTTTGAAATCGAGCCGTTCGACACAGCGACCAATAAAACGGCGCAACATGCCGCCAAGCTTACCCAGGCAGGCGGGCTCACGTCTGTGGCTGGCGGTGGCGACACGGTCGCGGCCCTAAATCATGCGGGCGCAGGCCCCAATTTCACCTATGTATCCACCGCAGGTGGCGCATTTTTAGAGTGGCTGGAAGGCAAACCTTTGCCCGGCGTCACAGCCCTTAAAAATAACTAGAGGAGAGTAAGATGAACAAACAGGCTCTTGAAGCAATTGCCCAAGCCATGGTGGCAGACGGACAAGGTATTCTGGCGGCGGACGAAAGTACCGGCACCATTAAAAAGCGTTTCGATACGATCAACGTAACCTCCACAGAAGACAGCCGCCGCGATTATCGCGAAATGTTGTTTCGCACCACCGAGGCGATGCAGGAAAATATTTCTGGCGTGATTTTATTTGATGAAACCATTCGTCAAAAGTCTGCCGATGGCACCCCGCTTACGCAAATCATGCTAGATGCGGGCGCCCTGCCCGGCATTAAAGTCGATGCCGGCGCCAAAGATATGGCCGGCAAGCCAGGCGAAATGATCACCGAAGGCCTCGATGGCTTGCGCGATCGTTTGGCCGAATATCACGGCCTTGGCGCTAAATTCGCTAAATGGCGTGCGGTTCTCAACATCACCGATACACACCCTTCCGATGGCTGCTTTGCCGCCAACACCCACGCTTTGGCGCGCTATGCAGCGCTTTGCCAAGAAGCTGAGATTGTGCCGATTGTCGAGCCAGAAGTGATTATGGACGGCAGCCATTCGGTGGAGCGTTGCCTTGAGGTAACCACCGCCGCGCTAACCCATCTTTATGCGCAATTGGCCGAGCAAGGCGTCCACCTTGAGGGCACAATTTTGAAACCCAACATGGTGCTTTCGGGCTCGCAACACGCGACGCAAGCGGGGGTCGATCAAGTAGCGGAAATGACTTTGGATTGCTTCCACAAATGTGTGCCAGAAGCAGTGCCCGGCATTGTCTTCTTGTCTGGCGGTCAGTCCGATATCGACGCGACAGCCCATTTGGATGCGATGAATAAAATTGGCGGTTTGCCATGGAAGCTCAGCTTCTCTTATGGCCGCGCTTTGCAAGCCGCACCTTTGAAAACCTGGGGTGGCGAGCTGGCCAATGTGCCTGCCGCCCAAGCCGCTTTCGCCCATCGGGCTAAAATGAACGGCCTTGCCGCACTTGGCAAATGGGATGCCTCCCTAGAAGGCTAAGCGGCCTTCGCGAAATCAAAAACCCGCGTTGGCAAACCGACGCGGGTTTTTTTATGACGTTTTACGCGCGCCGATGAGAAACTCGACATTGCCTTGCGGGCCTTTTATCGGGCTTTCAATAATGCCATCGACATCCCAACCCGAAGGATGCGCGCTCAACCAAGCCTCGATACGCGCACAGATTTTCGCGTGCATATCCGGGTCACTGACCACGCCATTTTTTCCTAGATTGCTCTTGCCTGCCTCAAATTGTGGCTTGATGAGCGCCAAAGCCCAGCCGCCTGGGACAATCAAATTCAGCACGCTATCCAAAGCCAATTCCAGCGAGATGAAACTGACATCACAGACCAAAGCCTCAATGTTTGTGTCGAATGTATCGGGGGTGATATGGCGCGCGTTCAGGCCTTCAAAATTGGTGACGCGCGCATCGGTTTTGAGTTTCTTGTGCAGTTGGTCGCGCCCCACATCGACCGCCAGAATATGGGCGGCGCCATTTTGCAACGCCACATCGCTAAAGCCGCCCGTCGAGGCGCCAATGTCGATGACGGTTTTTCCTTCTATCGGATAAGCAAAATGCGCCAGGCCCTTCTCGAGCTTTAGCCCGCCGCGCGAGACATAGCCATGCGCGGGCGCGGCGATAATTTCGTCGCTGGGCGATACCATTTGCGAGCTTTTTCGTGCCGCCACGCCGTTGACTTTGACTTGGTGCGCTTTAATGGCAGCCGCACTTTGCGCGCGACTGTCAAACAATCCGAGATTAACAAGATGCTGGTCGAGGCGGGTTTTTGTGGCGCTCATGGCCCAACTCCAAAGCCGCTATTCGCCAGCTTTGGGCGGCGCAGCACTGAGTTGCGCCTCATCCGCGCCCACAAGTTGGCGCACGGTCTCTATAATTTGCGCCGCATTGAGGCCGGCCAAATCATACATAGACGCCGGATTGCCATGGTCAATATAAGTGTCGGGCAAAGTTAAGCTGCGGCACTTCAAGCCACCATCGAGATGGCCGTGGCGGGCCAATAGGTTCATCACATGGCTGCCAAAGCCGCCAATCGCGCCCTCTTCGAGGGTAAGCAAAACTTCATGCTCGCGCGCCATGCGTAAAATCAGGTCTTCATCCAGAGGCTTCATAAAGCGCGCATCAATGACGCTGGTGCGAAACCCTTGCGCGTCCAATTGGTCAGCCGCCAGTTCGGCTTGGCCCAGCCGTGTGCCATAGGACAACAAGCAAATACGCCCGCCTTCGCGGATAACGCGGCCTTTGCCAATTTCCAATATCGTGCCCCGCGCGGGCAGCTCTACGCCCACACCTTCCCCGCGCGGATAGCGCAAAGCGGTTGGGTGCTCATCAAAAGCAGCTTGGGTGGCCACCATATGTTTCAGCTCGGCTTCATCGCCCGGCGACATCAGCACCATATTTGGCAAAGTGCCCAAAAACGCGGCATCAAAGGAGCCCGCATGGGTGGGGCCATCGGCGCCCACCAGCCCGGCACGGTCAATCGCAAAGCGCACGGGCAGATTTTGAATGGCCACATCATGAACCACTTGGTCATAGGCGCGTTGCAAAAACGTCGAGTAAATCGCGGCGAAAGGCTTGAAGCCCTCGCTTGCCATGCCGGCTGCGAAAGTCACCGCATGTTGTTCGGCAATGCCCACATCAAACGTACGCTCTGGGAAAGCTTTGCCAAATTTATCCAGCCCCGTACCCGACGGCATAGCCGCGGTAATGGCGACGATTTTTTCGTCGTGGGTCGCCGCCTCGATGAGGCTTTCGGCAAATACGCCGGTATAGCTTGGCGCACTCGGTTTCGACTTTACCTGCTCGCCGGTGACGACATTGAATTTCGATACGCCGTGATATTTATCGTCAGAGGCTTCGGCAGGCGCATAGCCATGGCCCTTTTTGGTGACCAAATGAATGAGCACAGGGCCGTTTTTCATTTTCTTGACGTTTTCCAAAACGGGAAGCAAATGCTCCAAATTATGCCCGTCAATGGGCCCGACATAATAAAAGCCCATTTCTTCAAACAGCGTGCCGCCCGTCATGAAGCCACGCGTATATTCTTCTATTTGGCGGGCGCGTTCTTGCACCGCGTCTGGCATATGTTTGACCAAATCTTTCAGCATGCGGCGGAACGAGCGATAGGTTGTGCCCGATAAAATGCGCGCCAAATAAGCACTCATGGCCCCCACAGGCGGCGCGATAGACATGTCATTATCGTTGAGAATAACCACCATGCGGCTATCCATGGCGCCCGCATTATTCATCGCCTCATAGGCCATGCCCGCGCTCATGGCGCCATCGCCAATGACGGCGACCACATGATTATCTTTGCCCGCTAAGTCGCGTGCCGCGGCCATGCCAAGCCCGGCCGAAATCGATGTAGAGCTGTGACCCGCACCAAAGGGGTCGTAAATGCTTTCGCCGCGTTTGGTGAAGCCCGAAAGCCCCCCCTCTTGGCGAAGCGTGCGCATACGGTCGCGCCGTTCTGTCAAAATTTTATGCGGGTAAGCCTGATGGCCAACATCCCAAATCAATCGATCGTCGGGCGTATCAAAGACATAATGCAAAGCCACGCTCAGCTCGACAACGCCGAGGCCCGCGCCCAAATGGCCGCCGGTTTCTGACACGGCAGAAATCATTTCCGTGCGCAATTCATCCGCCAATTGCGCCAAATCGCTTTTCGCTAATTGGCGCATATCGGCAGGTCTATGAATACGGTCAAGCAATGGCGTGGTCATAAAACCAAATCCCTCTGAGTTCCCCGTGTTCTATCAGTTCTTTCGCTGAATAACAAACTGGGCCGCTTGTCGCAGGGGGTCAGCCGCCTCACCAAAGGGGCTCAGGTGGGCCTCGGCTTGCGCGGCCCTTTTTTCGGCCTCTTGTTGGGCGCCCTCCAGCCCCAAAAGCGAGACGAACGTGGCTTTGCCGTCGGCTTTATCTTTGCCCGCTGTTTTGCCCAGCGTTGCGCTGGATTGGGTGACATCCAAAACGTCATCGGCAATTTGAAAGGCCAAGCCAAGGTCTTGGGCGTAGTCTTTTAACGCCGCCGTCTGGGGCTCATCGGCCGCCCCCAAAACAGCGCCTGCCGCAACCGAAAAACCAATCAAAGCCCCAGTTTTTAGCCCCTGCAAGCGGGTTAGCTCGGCCACATCGAGAGATAAATCAGGGGACAGGATATCCAGCGTTTGCCCCCCAACCATGCCATCCATGCCCGCCGCACGCGCCAAATTCGCGACCAGCGCCAAACGAACCTCAGCCTCTGCATGGGTGGCGGGATCCGCCAAAATTTCAAATGCCAAAGTCAGCAATGCGTCCCCCGCTAAAATCGCCGTGGCCTCGTCATAGGCTTTGTGCAAGCTTGGCCGACCGCGACGCAAATCATCGTCATCCATGGCCGGCAAATCATCATGCGCCAGCGAATAGCAATGTACGCATTCTAACGCCGCCGCCACCCGCACAGCTTGAGATTGCGCCACGCCAAATAAATCGCTGGTCGCCAGACATAAAAACGGGCGAAACCCCTTGCCGCCATCCAAAGCTGCATAGCGCATGGCTTCGACAAGGCGCCTTTCGGGGCCTTGGGGTAGGCGTAAAATATCGTCTAATTGGGCGCGAACCAGAGCTGTGGCTTGCTCGCGTGCCGTATGGAAGTCAGCGGCGGTTTCGGGCATCGGCTAGTCGGCGTCCAGCGGGCTGGTGACGCCGCCGGTAATTTTTTCAATTCGCGCTTGTGCACTTTTCAATTTATCATCGCAATAGGCGCGCAATTGGGCGCCGCGTTGGTAAATCTCAATCGATTCTTCTAACGCCACATCGCCTGTTTCCAAACGATCGACAATGCTTTCCAATTCTGCCAAAGCTTGCTCGAAGCTGAGCGCTAAAATATCTTCTGCGATGTCTATTTTGGTCTTTTGCGACATGCCAAATCCTCTTTCATTTCGCCTGCGGGACGCAGGATCAAGCGGCGGTTTGTTGGTAATAACATACGCCGTTTTCGTCAAAATTCATCTCTAATTTGCCCCGATGCACCAAACACATTAAGTGCGACAGACTTTCGCCCGAGGCCATAAAGAACACCTCGCGGCCAATGCGGCGCTTAAACAGAACCGAGAAAACTTTTCCATCAATCGCACGGCGCGGCTCGGCGCAAACGTCGAGCAGGCGCACGAGCGATTTTTCGTGCCCATCGATAAGCGCTTGCAGGCGCGCATGAAGCCCATAAAACGGCTCATTATGGGCTGGCAAAACCAAAACATCATCCGGCAGAACCGACTTCAAGCGATGGCAGCTATCAATCCAATCTTGCAACGGATTGCCCATCGGCTCGGTTGGAAACAGCGAGACATTCGACGAGATGCGCGGGATAACTTGGTCGCCCGAGATCAGTACTTTCATCTCTGGCGAATACAGACACGCATGTTCGGGCGCATGGCCAGAGCCAATTTCAATGTGCCATTCCCGGCCATCAATATTTACCGTATCGCCCTGCTGGATACGCCGAAAGGCTTGGGGTAGCGGATGAATATGGGTGCCAAAACTGCCGAAGCGTTCGCGGTAACGACCAATGGCCTCCTCATCAAAGCCAGCGGCGCGGTAAAACTGAATGCCTTCTTCGGGCGCGGTTTTTCCGGTGTCACCAGCCATGGTGCGGCACATCAGATAATCGGTGCGGGTCATGTAAAATTCGGCGTCAAAGCGCTCGACCAGCCAGCCGGCAAGGCCCACATGGTCGGGGTGCAAATGGGTGACGATGACTTTTTTCAACGGTTTGCCGCCCATGAAACCGGCAAACAGATTTTCATAATGCGCCCGCGAGCCTTTGGTATCGACACATGTATCGACAATCGTCCAGCCATCGCCATCTCGCAGCAGCCATAGGTTAATATGGTCGAGCGAATAGGGCAGCGTCATGCGAACCCAAAAAATGCCGTCGGCCACTTCTATCGGCTCGCCCTCTTGGGGAATATCTTCAAATGGGTACCGCAGACCGTGCGCTTGCCCCGCGCCTGTTTTTCTATCGCTCACAACAATCCTATCCGCCAAGGAATTGACTTCCAATCAACTTGGCACTGATCTATCTAATTGCTACCATCTTATTGTGATTGTGCGGCAAGCGCAATTCGCCCATTTGGGAGCCACAAAATGACGCTGATTGCCGCCGATACGAAAGGCCTGAAACTTTGCGCCGCGCTATTGCGCCAAGGCGAAGCTATGGCCATGCCCACCGAGACGGTTTATGGGCTGGCCGCCGATGCCACCCAAGGTGACGCGATTGCCAAAATCTATGCGCTAAAAAACCGCCCCCAATTCAACCCGCTCATCTGCCATGTGCCAGACCTCGAGAGCGCCCGCCAATTGGGCGTTTTTAACGAAACGGCTGAAAAACTGGCAGCGCAGTTTTGGCCCGGCCCCCTGACCTTGGTTTTGCCGCGCACGCCAGATTGCCCCGTTCATCCGCTGGCCTCGGCGGGGCTGGACACGCTGGCCATTCGCATTCCGGCGCATCGGCTCGCGCAAAATCTATTGCGCGAGTTTAGCCGCCCTGTGGTTGCGCCCAGCGCCAATCCGTCGGGTCGGTTGAGCCCCAGCCGAGCCGAACATGTGGCCGCCATGTTGCCCGATGTTGCGGTTTTAGATGGCGGCGATTGCGCTATTGGCCTCGAGTCGAGCATCATCGGGTGTTTGCCTGGCGGCCCCGTTTGGCTGCGCGCAGGCGGGCTTTCGCGCGCCTCTATTGAGACTTGTTTGGGCGAGAAACTGGACGAAGTGCCAGAGACACAAGACGCCGAGGCCAAGCTCGCGCCCGGTCGATTGGCCCGCCATTACGCGCCCAAAGCCCCTCTTCGGTTGAACGCCCAAAGCGGCAACACAGATGAATTGCTGATCGGTTTTGGCCCACAGGCCCCCGAGGCATGCGCGGCTAATTTAAGCGCCAGCGGCGATATGAACGAGGCGGCCGCACAGCTGTTTTCTACTTTGCACGCTATGGATGCCTTGGCGGAAGCGCAAGGCAAACGCCTCGCCATTATGGCCATTCCCGAGGACGGCTTGGGCGAAGCCATCAACGATCGCTTGCGCCGTGCCGCCAAAAGCTAAACCCTAAACCCTAAACCCCAAACAAGGCTAACCCTCGCTAGCTTATTTTCCGTGTTCGACAATCAGCGTGGCCACGCCGCCGGCATGCGATTTGACGGTGCAAACGCGCGTGCCGGGTTTGCGGCCTTCGCGCACCTGCGAAACCTCAATGCCTGCCTCGCGCATGCGTTTTTGTGTCGCCTCTATGTCTTGGCTTTTTAGCGCTAAGCCCCAAAGACTATCCGTATCGCCGGTCTTTGGCGACGCAACCACTTCAATGCTCATCGAATTGGTGCGGAAGAATAACATCTCGCCGCCCCAATCGGGTTTCGACTGCTCTAGCGCCAAGCGGATGCCGAGTTGGTCGCCGTAGAATTTTTTTGCCGCAGCCCTGCTTTGCGTTTGCACCACCACATGGTCGACGGCGTGAATGGCGCCCTCGCCCTCTATCTCGGCCATCGGCAAAGCCGACAGGTCATCGTGTTGGATGCAGAAAGAAAAAATGCCGCGCGCCGCCGAGCCATCCCAATGCATCGAGCGCCATGTGCGGGTCGCGCCGGTTTTTGTGTCGATGCCATGCCCGTCAACGGGGTCTGCGACTTCGAGGCCTTGGGCGCGCGCATTTTCTAAAAAGGCGGTGGCGTCTTGCGTGCCAAAAACCAAGGCACACAGATTAGAGCCCTCGCTTGCCACTACGTTGCGCACCATGTCGCCCGCCCAGCCCTCGCCATCGGCGGCCAGCAATTCAAGATAGGTATTGTCAATACGAAACAATGTATTGGCGCTGCCATAGTCAGGATGCGTGCCGCGCCAGCTTGGTGCGCGACCCAACATTAGGGCATAGTCTTGCGTGGCCTGCTCTAGGTCATCCACCGCAATAATAATATGGTCCACAACACTGGTCATAATTTCTCCTAAAACAAATCCATTTGGTCGGCCGCCAAATCTTCTGGCGGGGTCACGCGATGCTCGTCCCACAGCGCTACATCATCTTCGCTCACTTTGTTAACCCGTTTCGATATCGGCGTAACGCAAAATTCGACCTGTACCGCATCGCCCAACAAGGGCAGCAAACCATGCGCTTGGGTTTCGGGCGTCGACAGCCAGCTTTCGGCATCTTTTGGCGCTATCAGCGCGGGCATACGATGATGCACGGCGGATAAAACCTCATTGGCCGCGGTGGTGATAATCGCGCAGCTTTCTATTTCGCTGCCGTCGGCGCCTTCCCAAATTTCCCAAATACCAGCCATGAAAAATACCGCTTGGTCTTTTCTATGGATGCGATATGGCTGGCCGATTTTGCGATCCCACTCATAGGTCGCATCGGCGGGAATGAGACAGCGGCGGCGGCGAAAGGCATTTTTAAAACTTGGTTTTTGCGTGATGGTTTCAGCGCGCGCATTGATTTGCGGGCGGGCCGATTTATCGCCCACTTGCTCAGCACTTAACCAAGGCGCCACCAAGCCCCAACTTAGCAAAGCCATCTCGGGGCCTGGCGTGGCGCGAATAATGGAGACGGGTTGGGTGGGCGCAATGTTGTAGCGCGCGGGAAAATTCATCCGATTGGAAAAATCGACCATTTGGCGCATCGCTTCTGGCGGCGTCGCGAGGGCAAATCGACCACACATTAAAAGCTAACTCCGTTCATTTTTACCAAATCACCAATGCCAATATGGAGCGCTTTGGCCTCGCCTGCATTGAGTTCCAGCACGGCGCTGACTTTGCCAAAGGAAGCGCTCGAGACATCGGATTTCGTGTCCGTTCGCGTCACGACTTGCTCGATGCGCCCGCCGGGTAAAATGAAAATCATATCCAGCGGGATCAGCGTATTGCGCATCCAAAATCGGGCGCGCCGCGCTGGCTGCATAGGAAACAACATGCCCGAGCGCGGCGCCATGGTAGACACATGCATCAGACCTTGCGCCTGCTGAGCTGGGCTTCGGGCCACGGTGACCCGAAACTTGTGGGTGGTTCCATCCAGGGTTTGGATTTCCAAAACAGAGACAGCGTGCGCGCGCGTCAGCCCCATCGGCGAGAGCCACAAAAGCGCCGCAACAACCAGCGAGAAAGAGAGACGAGGAATCATTTGTCTAACTTGCCATTGATGCGGACTTCACTCAATGACCTGTTTATACCTCTTGGCAACTTGGGTGGAGCTTCTATACTAGCGGCCAAATAGGGAGACAACACATGACATATCAACCATTTAATCTATCTGGAAAAGTTGCTTTGGTAACCGGTGGCAACCGCGGCATTGGCCTCGGCATGGCCATGGCCATGGCACAAGCTGGCGCCGATATCGCGATTTGGGGAACCAATGAAGCGAACAATGAAAAAGCTGTCGCCGAGCTGAGCGCCACAGGCGTCAAGGCCGCAAGCTGGAAAGTAAATGTCGCCGACGAACAAGGCGTCGACGCGGCCATGGCCGATACTTTGGCCACTATGGGGCGCGTCGATAGCGTGTTCGCCAATGCGGGCATTGGCAAATTAGGCGGCTCTTTCGCCGAAATGGACACACAAGCCTATCGCGATGTTTTGGCGGTGAATTTGGATGGCGTATTTTTCACACTTCGTGCCGCCGCCCGGCATATGGTGGAACGTGCCAAAGCTGGCGATCCGGGTGGTTCGCTGGTGGGTATCGCAAGCCTGGCCGCCATTGAAGGCGCTGCGCGCAACCAACATTATGCGGCTACCAAAGGCGCGGTTATTTCGATGATGAAATCGATCGCCGTGGAACATGCGCGCTATGGCGTGCGCGCCAACTCAATTTTGCCGGGCTGGATTGCAACCGATATGACGGCAGGCGCCCAAGGCAATGAGAAGTTTGAGCAAAACGTCATTCCGCGCGTGCCCGCCAAACGCTGGGGACAGCCAGAAGACTTTGGCGGCATGGCCGTCTATTTGACGTCCGATGCCTCCAGTTATCACTCCGGCGATTTATTCGTTATCGACGGAGCCTATTCGATTTTTTAGTCGATCTCGACAATCAGACGCCCACGCGTTTGGCCAGCTAGGATTTTCTGTCCCAATTCAGGCAGATCTTCCAGCTTGGCGGTCGAGCTCATGGCATCCAATTTATCCATGTCCAAATGCTCGGCCAAAAGCGCCCAAGCGCGTGTGCGAAGCGCCAGTGGCGCCATCACGCTATCAATGCCGCGCAAGGTAACGCCGCGCAAAATAAACGGCATCACCGTGGCCGGTAAATCAGCGCCTTGGGCCAAACCGCAAGCCGCGACTGTGCCGCCATATTTGGTTTGCGCAATCGCATTGGCCAATGTGTGACTACCCACGGCATCCACAACACCGGCCCAGTTTTCGCGGTCGAGCGGGCGGCCTTTTTCCGACAAAGTGGCGCGGTCGATCACCCGCGAGGCACCAAGGCCCATCAGATAATCGGTTTCTTCTAGACGGCCCGTCGAGGCCACAGCCTGATAGCCGAGTTTCGACAATAGCGCCAAAGCCACCGAACCCACGCCGCCAGCGGCGCCGGTCACCAGAATTTCGCCTGCGTCGGTTGGCGTATCCATCAAGGCCATGACGCATAACATGGCCGTATAGCCTGCCGTGCCAATGGCCATCGCGCGCGATGGCGAAATAGCGTCTGGGCGTTTGATCAGCCAATCGCCATTGACACGGGCTTTGCCGGCATAGCCGCCAAAATGCGTTTCGCCGACACCAAAGCCGTTCAAAATAACATTGTCGCCTGGCTGAAAGCCCGCATGGTTGGAGCTTTCCACCACGCCCGCGAAATCAATGCCTGGCACAATCGGCCAGACCCGTACCACGGGAGACGCGCCTGTGAGCGCCAGACCATCTTTATAATTCAACGTCGAATGCGAAACCGCAACGGTCACATCGCCTTCCATCAAATCATTTTCAGTCAGCTCAACAATCTCATGCGATTGTCCGTCATCTGTTTTGTTCAAGCGCAGCGCGCGAAAAGTACCACTCATCGTTTTCTCCTAACGAATGTAAAAATTATAAACTTAAATATCGAAGCGAATGGGTTGGCCCGTTTCGGGCGTTACCAATTGGTTTTCCCACATGACTTGTTGTCCGCGTATCATCGTGCCAACGGGCCAGCCTTTCAAGGCCATGCCCGTAAACGGCGACCAACCCACGCGCGAGGCAATCCAGTCCTCGGTCACGGTTTCGGTGCGGTTCAAGTCGACAAAGGTCAGATCGGCATGTCCGCCAACGCATATTTCGCCTTTGTCTTGCAGTTTGAATAATGTCTTCGCGTTCAAACTGGTCAATTGCACCAGTTTCTGCAGCGATAATTTGCCGTCATTCATATGGTTCAGCATCAGCGGCAAAAGCGTTTGCACACCGGGCATGCCGGCCGGGGAATGGGGATAGGCATCGGCTTTTTCTTCGCGCGTATGGGGCGCATGGTCAGAGCCAATGAGGTCGACAATGCCCTGCTCCAGCGCTTTCCACAAAGCGGCGCGATGGCGTTTTTCACGGATGGGCGGGTTCATTTGCGCGAATGTGCCCAGCTCCTCATAGCACTCAGGCGCGGCCAGCGTGAGATGCTGGGGCAGCACTTCGACCGAGACGATGTCGCGATTGGCGGCCAGAATTTGCATCTCTTCTTCGGTGGAAATGTGCAGCACATGAATGTGTTTATTGGCCGCACGGGCTAATTTCACCAAACGCCGTGTCGAGGAAATCGCAACTTCTTCATCGCGCCAAACCGCATGGGTTTCCACTTTTCCAGTCAAGGCGAGGGGGCGACGCTCGCGCAGGCGAAATTCGTCTTCACTATGAAAAGCCGCACGGCGCGTGATGTGTTTCAAAATATCGGCCACGCCATCATCATCGGCGACCAATAGGTTGCCCGTCGATGAGCCCATGAAAACTTTGACGCCGCACACGCCTTCTAGTTTTTCCAACTCGGGCAATCGGCTGGCGTTCTCATGCGTGCCGCCAACGTAGAAAGCAAAATCGCAATGCATCCGATTGCGCCCGCGCGCCACTTTATCGGCAATCGCTTCGGCCGTGGTGGTGGGGGGCTTGGTGTTGGGCATTTCAAACAGCGCCGTCACGCCGCCCATAACGGCGGCCAGAGAGCCCGATTGCAGGTCTTCTTTATGTTCGTTGCCGGGCTCGCGAAAATGCACTTGCGTATCAATGACGCCAGGCAAAACGGTCAGCCCTTTGGCATCCAAAACTTGCTTGGCGCTCGCTTCGTCGATGTCGCCGATAGCGGCAAAGCGTCCGTCTTTTAAAGCGATAGACGTTTCTTGGGTGCCGTCTGGAAAAGCGACGGAACCATTTTTAACGACGAGGTCATAGATATCAGCGGTCATTATTTATCCTATTAATTTGGTCAGCGAGGGCTTGTAATTCAGCCTTAGATTGAGACGCGAGAGGCCGAGCGACAGTAGCAATATTCTCGTCTTGTGTCGCCATTTTTGCCGCCGCGGCCTTTGGCTCCATAGGTACTTTAGGCAAAGCACCGCCTATATAGCTTGCCACTTGGCCCGCGTCGTGGCCAGTGTAAAGCCCATAGGGGCGACCTGTTTCAAGGGTCTCCGCGCGGTCGAGGCGC
>Ga0233438_10000078_pt1 | contig 132376 bp, 109 predicted proteins | sample SI_123_September_FD_182720 | JGI IMG/M metagenome (GOLD analysis project Ga0233438, IMG submission 182720) | Seawater microbial communities from Saanich Inlet, British Columbia, Canada - SI_123_September2016_10_MG | ecosystem: Environmental > Aquatic > Marine > Inlet | place: Canada: British... | reverse complement strand
AAAGTACTCGAGGCGGGACTTGAACCCGCACGCCCAAAAGAGCACAGGATTTTAAGTCCGGCGTGTCTACCAATTCCACCACTCGAGCAAGCGACAGAGCGAAAGACGGGATTTGAACCCGCGACCCCCACCTTGGCAAGGTGATGCTCTACCCCTGAGCTACTTTCGCATTGTGGATTGCAAATGTAAAATAATTTTAATTCTTTCTAAATTAAAGTGGGCATTTTTAATGAAAAAAAATGGAGTCTTTTTTTGGAATGGATTTACCCTTGAATTTCTGCCTATTTTTGAGTCAAACGACGTTTGATTTGATTGAGTTGCATGAGTGCCTCTACAGGAGTTAGGGTGTCAATATCCAAACTGGTAATCTCATCTCGCAATGCTTCCAAAAGAGGGTCATCTAAATTAAAAAAGCTAAGTTGTAAATTCTCTGCTGTAATTTTCTCCCCTTTTTCCGTTTTTTTTAGTCCATGGGAAGCTTCCAAAACTTTCAATTTATCCTGGGCCGTACGAAGAACATGCTGGGGCATTCCAGCCATTTTGGCGACATGAATCCCAAAACTGTGGGCACTCCCGCCTGGGATTAGTTTACGTAAAAACAACACACTTTCATTGGTTTCTTTAATGGAAACGTTAAAATTCTTGATCCGACTGTGGCGTTGTGTCATTTCGTTCAACTCATGGTAATGGGTTGCGAAAAGTACTTTGGGTCGAAAGGGATGTTCGTGTAAATACTCGGCAATAGCCCACGCAATAGAAATTCCGTCATAGGTACTGGTCCCTCTTCCTATTTCATCCAAAAGCACTAAACTCCGTTCGGATATATTATTTAAAATAGATGCCGTTTCATTCATTTCAACCATAAAGGTGGAAGCTCCCATCGAGATATTATCACTGGCTCCCACTCTTGTGAAAATTTTATCTACTACGCCCAAAGTGGCTTGGGTTGCTGGAACATAACTCCCCAACTGGGCTAGTAAAGAAATTAAAGCAGTTTGCCTTAAAATTGCTGATTTTCCAGACATATTAGGTCCAGTAATCATCATGATTTGTTGGGTCTCTCGATTTAATTTTAAATCATTGGCAATGTAGGGAGTTCCCAAAGGGAGCTGCTGTTCAATCACAGGATGACGTGCCCCTTGAAGCTCCAATTCGTTTCCCTGTGTGAGGGTGGGGCGACAATAATTATTTTTCAAAGCTGTTTTGGCAAAACAACTCAAAACATCCCATTGAGCGACCGCATGTGCATTCTGCTTTAATACCTCCAACTCTTTTTGCAATTGCTGAATCAATTCAGCATACAACTGCTGCTCCAGAGCCAAAATACGATCTCCGGCTTGAAGAATTTCAGTTTCAAAAGTTTTGAGCTCTTCAGTAATATACCGTTCAGCATTGACCAATGTTTGCTTGCGAATCCAATCACTGGGAACTTTGTCCTTATGGGTATTTCGTACTTCAATATAATAGCCAAATACATTGTTAAAGGCTATTTTTAAAGAGGGGATTTGTGAGCGCTCCGTTTCCCTTTCCAACATAGCATCCAAATGAGATTGAGACTGATCCCTCAGACCTCTTAAGGCATCCAAATCGGAGGAGAATCCTTCGGCGATGACCTTCCCCTTGGAAACCAAAACAGGAGCTTCAGGATGAATCGTATCTTGAATTAAAGCAATGACAGACGCACAAGAAGAAAGTGTTTTTAACTGTGCTTTGATTGTGGGGTTGGAACCTTTTTCAAGTTGCTTTTTTAAACCTTCCACTTCACTCAAAGAATCTTGTAATTGATACAAGGCTCGGGGACTAATTTTTTCGGTAGCGATTTTAGCCATTACCCTTTCAATGTCAATAATATTGGATAAAGCTTGCTGAGTGTATTGTGAAATTTCTTCCTGCTCAATAAATGCCTGAACGATTTCATGACGAGATTCAATTTGCTGCTGTTCTTTTAATGGAAAGGCCAACCAGCTTCGCATCAAGCGCCCCCCCATAGCCGTTTGGGTGTGATCCAAAATGGAAATTAAAGGAATGCCTTCAGGGTGAGTAGAGTGAAAAAGTTCTAAATTACGTTGAGTAAACCGATCCAACCAAACATAACCCTCTTGGGCAATGGGTAAAATACGGGTGATGTGTTGTAATTTTCTGTGTTGCGCATCTGAGAGATAATGCAATATTGCTCCCGCTGCACTGATTCCAACTGTATATTTTTGAACACCAAATCCTTCTAAAGAGTTCGTTTGAAAATGAGTCGTTAGTTTTTCACGAGCTGTCCCCAATTCAAACGCCCAATCTTCCATATAAAAACAATGGAATTGTAAACCATATTGCTCTAGAAATAATTTCTTTGTGGGCTTAGGAACTAAAATTTCACTGGGTGCAAAACTTTGTAATAATTGTTCGATTTGTTCAACTGTCCCCTCAGCTACCCAAAAATCTCCAGTAGAAATATCTAAAAAGGAGACTCCCCATTTTTTATTAAAAAACACGGCCGCCAAATAATTGTGCTGCTTCTGATCTAAGACATCATCATGCAGAGATACACCGGGGGTGATCAACTCGGTAACCCCCCTTTTGACAATTGTTTTGGTCATTTTAGGATCTTCCAACTGATCACAAATGGCCACTCGATACCCCGCTTTTACCAATTTTGGCAAATAGGTATTTAACGAATGATGAGGAAATCCGGCCAATTCTGTTTCACTGGTACTCCCCGCCCCTCTTTTTGTTAAAATAATTCCTAAAATTCCTGCAGCTTTTACTGCATCGGCGCCAAAGGTTTCATAAAAATCTCCCACACGAAACAACAATAAGGCATCCGGATATTTTGCCTTTATCCGGTTGTATTGTTTCATTAAAGGGGTTTCTTTTGCTGCTTTAGCCAAAATGGAACGTTTTTACGAAAGTATTTAAAAAATTATTGTTTTCCAGAAAAACAAAGATGCAAATAGCTTTATAAATGTAAGAGGTTGTATTTTTGTTTTTTGTCAAAAGTTATGCGCAAATTAAAGAATGAAGAACTAATTCGGAAAACAGTAGCTGATTTTAAGCATGCTGAGAAAACACCCTTAATTCTGATTTTAGATAATATTAGAAGCCTCAACAATATTGGATCCGTATTCCGAACCGCAGATGCCTTTTTGATTGAAAAAATCTATCTCTGTGGAATAACGGCTACTCCCCCTCACAAGGACATTCACAAAACTGCTTTGGGAGCTACTGATAATGTAGCGTGGGAATATGTTGAGAATACCCTTGAGATTGTACAAAAACTTTTAAAAGAAGAAACCTCTGTTTGGGCAATAGAACAAACTGAAAAAGCTATTTTTCTAGACGACTTTTCACCTGATAAAAACATCAAACATGCTTTTGTTTTAGGTAATGAAGTTCGTGGTGTGTCTCAAGAAGTGGTGAATGCCTGTGGGCAAGCCCTGGAAATTCCACAGTTTGGAACAAAACACTCATTGAATATTAGCGTGGCAACTGGGATAGTGGTTTGGGATTATTTTACAAAAATGTAGTTTTATAAATTTTTCTGAGAATTCGTTGAAAAGCAACTTCATCCGATTCAAAATTCAAATCATCTACGGCCAAACTTAGGATAGGAAAAGGAAAATCCGTTTGAATTAAATGGTCATATCCTTGCCCAATTTTCATCAAATACTCTTCCTGAATATCTTGCTCATAGCTTCGCCCACGTTTCTTAATTTGTTTCAGTAAATGAGAAACATCCGCATAAAGATAAACCAAAAGAGAGGGCTGTTTTTGTGAGCTAACAACTCTTAAAAAAGCTTCTTGATAGACTTTAAAATCATCTGCTTTTAAATTCTGAGCCGCAAAAACAAGAGATTTATTTAAAAAATAATCCGAAACCACTCTGTTGGGCTTATTCTTCCAAAATTCCGCCGCTTGATCGACCCTATCTTTTAAAAAAAAGGTTTCAACCGGCAAAGCATATTTTTTGGGATCTTGATAAAAAGGCGCTAAATAAGGATTATCAACAAATGCTTCTAAAAGAAGCGCTGCTTGATATTGCTCTCCCATTTTTTTGGCTAGGGTTGATTTTCCCACCCCAATATTCCCTTCAATTACCGTATAGGGGTAATGCTCAAAAATAGGAGGAGACCAAAATGAAAAAGGGAAGGGTTTGCAAATAGCCGAATCAATAGACTGTTGTTTTAATTCAGAACTGGTTTTTTGCAAAAGGGGGTGCATCCATGTTTTGGCAATCTCTTCTAGAGGATATAAAACAAAATTTCTCAATTCCAATCTTGGGTGAGGAAGCGTTAAATTCTCTGTGGATAAAATTAGATCTTCATAGCCAAGCAAATCCAAATCAATAGTCCGTGGTGCATATCCATTTGCTTTAGCACGTGAACGTCCCAGACGTTCTTCAACCTTCATGAGTACCTCCATTAAATCATAAGGAGACAAATCGGTTTGTAATCCTGCACAAGCATTATAAAAAGGGGTACTTTCAAAACCCCACGGAGGTGTTTCATAAATCCGAGATAGTGATGAAATTCCTATATCGTACCCTTCCAAAAGACAGAGAGCCCGTATCAAATAATCCAATCGATCACCTTGATTGCTGCCTAGTGAAATAAAAATGTGTTGCTTTTTGGTCATAGTGTGAACTCTGGTACAAAGCTACAAAACCCTATATTTGCAGAACCAAAAGTTATAACATGAATTTTCTAAAAAGTTTTTTTGCCTCCATTTTAGGAACCCTCACAGCCTTGGTTCTTTTTTTGATCATCCTACTACTTCTCATCTCTGGAATTGCTAGTCTGATCAATTCTCCATCAGGAGGCACCACTGTAAGACAAAATAGTGTACTTGAACTTGATTTAAATATTCCCATAGTTGATCGTACGCCCAGTTTTGACGAGTTCCAACGTTTTTTGGGAATTGATGAAGAGGTTTTAGGCCTGCCAGAAATTATTTCAGCAATTGATAAAGCGAGTACAAACAACAATATAGAGGGAATCCGATTACGCACTGATTTTATGGATGCAGGTTGGGCGCAAACAAGAAGCATCAGAAATGCATTAAAGCACTTCAAAAAAAGTGGAAAATTCATCTATGCATACGGTGATATCTTTTCTCAAAAAGGATATTACCTGGCTTCCGTTTCGGATTCTATTTTCCTCAACCCTGTAGGTATATTAGAATTCAAAGGATTGGCTTCCGAAGTTTTATATTACAAAGACTTTCAAGATGAGTATGGAATTAAAATGGAAGTCATTCGACACGGAAAATACAAGAGTGCTGTAGAGCCCTATTTAGAAAACGAAATGAGTTCCAATAACCGCTATCAAATCAAAACGCTCTTGAATGACATCTGGGAAACAGTACGTGAAGAAATTGCATTGGAACGTAATTTAGATCCAATTACGATAGATGAAATCATCAATAATCAGCGTATTGTTGTCCCCGAAGATGGGATAAAGGAAAAGCTTATCGATGGACTGGTGTATGAAGACGATTTTGATCAAAGAATCAAAATGCAGCTTGAAATTTCATCCGACCAAGAACTAAATAGCTCTTCAATTGCAGAAGTGAATAGGGCAACCTCAACCTATGATAGCTCCATTACAGATCGAATCGCAGTGGTTTTTGCCCGGGGACCTATCCTGTATGGTGAAGGAACAGAGAGTATGATTGCTCAAGGTGTTTTTGTAGAAACCCTCCAAGAATTAGCTGAAGATGAATGGATTAAAGCCGTTGTCCTTCGGGTGGAATCTCCTGGAGGAAATGCGTTGACCTCTGACCTCTTATGGAGAGCAATTGAAAATTTAAAAACCAAAAAACCCGTCTTTGTTTCCATGGGAAATGTAGCTGCTTCTGGAGGATATTATATCGCTGCGGGTGCAGATCAAATTTTTGCTGATCCGCTAACCGTCACGGGATCTATTGGTGTGTTCGCCTCTTTACCCAATATTCATGGGATGACCAAAAAACTAGGGATTCATGCTCAGACCGTAGAAACCCATCAGAACGCCTTAGGTTACAGCTTTTTTCAACCCATATCGGATTCGTTTAAAGCAAGAACAATCAAAAGTATTGAAAACACTTATACCACCTTTAAACAGCGTATAATCGATGGAAGAGGATTGACTCCCGAGGCAGTAGAAGAAATCGCTCAAGGGCGAGTTTGGAGTGGAAAACAAGCACAAAAAATTGGTCTTGTTGATCATTTAGGCGGATTACAAGAGACCATCGCTGCAGCTGCAAAGGCAGCTGATTTAGAGGTTTACAATACTGTAGACTATCCGAATTTTGAAGAAAATTTAGAAAGTGTACTCTCAGAAGCACTCCCCTCGCTTCAATCCAACACAACATGGATGCATTGGGTTCCAAAAAACCTGAGACAACAACTCCAGCATACCGATCCCAAAAACCCCTTACTTTCCATTCAAATGCTTATTCCTTTTGATTTAAGTATTGAATAAAATGACAGCAAAAAAACAAGAACTCGCAAAAAAAATATACCTCTACTTGGCAGCCTTATTCATTACCTCCCTTGTAGTTTCCAATTTGATTTTTCAGAAATTTTTTTATTGGCGTCCAGTAAATATTTCCATTTTTGGAAACCAACTTTTTGAACTTTCTGTTGGAATACTCCCTTATCCCATTACTTTTTTAATCACCGATCTCATTTCAGAAATCTACGGTAAAAAGAAAGCCAATGATGTGGTAGTAGCAGGAATTTTCGCTTCTTTCTTTTCTATGGGAATACTGTTGATTGCCAATTGGGTTCCCGCACTAGACCATTCGCCTATCGACGACACTACTTTCAACCAAGTATTTGCTCTTTCACCCGTTGCAGTTTTCGCTTCCATGATTGCTTATCTCTTGGCTCAATTGGTCGATATTCGAATTTATCATTTTTGGAAAAATTTAACCCAAGGAAGAATGCTATGGCTACGGAATAATTTTTCAACTTTTAGTTCTCAATTGATCGATACCGTTATGGTCATTGGTTTACTCAGTGTTTTTGGAATTTTAAATTGGAATTTGTTTTGGGGCTTAGTCCTTTCCGGATTCCTATTTAAAATACTGGTAGCTTTATTCGATACTCCTTTTCTGTATCTATTTGTAGGACTCTTTAGAAGAACATTCCAACTCAAACCCAACGAAGAAATCAAACTCTAAGTTTTATGCAAAAAGAATCTGAAGGAATCCGACTAAATAAATACCTGAGTGAAATTGGACATTGTTCCAGAAGAGCTGCCGATAGACTGATTGATGAAGGACGGATTCAAGTCAATGGAGCTCCTGTTGTTATGGGACAAAAAGTAACTCCTCAAGATCGAATCGAAGTTGATGGAATCGTGGTAGAAGATCTTCAAGAACGCCATGTTTACCTTGCTTTTAACAAACCTGTTGGAATTGTTTGTACCACAGATACACGAGTAGAAAAAGACAACATCATTGATTATATTAATTATCCTTCCAGAATCTTTCCTATAGGAAGGCTGGACAAACCCAGTGAGGGTCTGATTCTCTTGACTAATGATGGAGATATTGTCAATAAAATTTTAAGAGCTCGAAATAATCACGAAAAAGAATATATAGTAACAGTTAACAAACCCGTAACTCAGGAATTTGTTGATAGAATGGCAAATGGAATTCCAATTTTAGATACGGTAACTCGTAAATGTGTGGTAGAGCAAATTCATAAAAATCAATTTAGAATCATCCTCACCCAAGGCCTAAATCGACAAATTCGAAGAATGTGTGAATATTTGGATTATCGGGTGGTAAAATTAAAGCGAATTCGTATCATGAATATTGAGCTTAATGTAGGGGTTGGAAAATATCGAGATTTAACCAAAAAGGAATTCGTTGAATTGCAAAACCTAATTGCCGATTCAGACAAACATATTTCTTAGTCAATCAACAGTTTAACTCGTTGTCCCTCATTGGAACGAACATTGAAAACTGTTTGATCTTCAAACAATAAATACTGCCCTTTAATTCCTATTAATTTTCCCTCAAACAATGGAGTCTTAATGAGGTTGAGACTGCTTACTTTTTCTGGATAATGTAAAACAGGAAATTGCAACTTCTGAACCCAAAAATCGTGTTCCTTAATGTAGGGCTTCAATTCGTTAGGAAGGCAATCGAGAGCCTTATTTCGCTCTTCTTCCCAAGCTATTGGTTCAGCTTGATGCTGCAACATTTTTCTCCAATTAGTTTTATCAGAAAAATGAGCTTTTAATGCAACTTCCCCTACTCCAGCCAAATAACGATTGGGCACTTCGATTAATACAGCAGCCTCATGAGCTCCTTGATCTATCCATCGAGTAGGCAATTGACTTTTTCTAGTGACACCAACTTTCAAATGACTACTCAATGCCAAATATACTACATGGGGTTGCAACTGCATTTTTTGTTCATATTCTAAGTCCCGATCGACTTGTCCCAAATGCGCTTTACTCAATTCAGGACGCATAATCCAATCGCCCGTAGCTGGACTCTCAAAAAAACATGATTTACAGTAGCCTTGTCTAAAAATAGGGAGTAATTGATTACAATGTAAACACTGTGATCCTGAATGCTGGATTTGTATTATTCTTCCCAAACACTGATTCATATGAAGAAAACCCTCCTTGGTGTTTAAAAAATAATTGATTGGATCTGCCAATTCCGTTTGCATTTTTTTTAAGGTACCTTCAAACATTTGCTTAAGAAGAATTAATTATTTTTATCTTCGAAAGGTAATCATATTTTTATGCCCATACCCCTCTTTAACTCAATTGCTTCTTGGATTCTAAAAAAACGCATCCATCAAATAGAACTGTTCATCAAATACCCACATGAGGTCCAAGAAGAATTACTACACCAACTTTTGAGTAAAGCAAACCTGACCGAAATCGGAATGCGTTATGGGTTTGATTCCATCAAAAATTATACTGATTTTAAAAATCAAGTACCATTAAGCAATTACGAGACGTTTGAATCTCAAATTGAGCGCTGCCGTAAAGGAACCCAGAATATATTTTGGCCTACACCAATTAAATGGTTTGCGAAGTCTAGCGGAACCACTAATTCCAAAAGTAAGTTTATACCCGTAAGTACAGAAGCTCTTGAGGATTGTCATTATAAAGCGGGAAAAGACATGCTCTCTTTATATTTTAATAATAATGAAGACTCTCAATTGTTGAATGGAAAATGTTTGCGATTGGGAGGAAGTAGTGAGTTGTACAATAACAATAACAGCTACTTTGGAGATCTTTCAGCCATTATCATTCAAAACCTTCCCTTTTGGGCTGAATTGAGCAGTACACCCAGCAATAAAACTTCTTTAATGGCAGAATGGGAAACCAAAATGAAAGCAATTGTAGAAGAATCCATTCCCGAAAAAGTCACTAGCCTAGCTGGGGTTCCTTCATGGATGATGGTCTTATTACAAAATGTTTTAGAAGAAACAGGTCAAAAAAATATTAGTGCTGTTTGGCCAGATGCAGAAGTTTATTTTCATGGGGGGGTGAGTTTTAAACCCTATCGTAAATCATATGAAAAACTCTTTCCAAAATCTAATTTCCAGTTTTATGAAATTTATAATGCCTCAGAAGGCTTTTTTGGCATTCAAGATCGAAACGAATCGGATGAACTTCTGTTAATGTTAGACTATGGTATCTTTTATGAATTCATCCCTTTTCAACCGGATTCTAATGCCGATGAAAACAAGGTGATCCCGCTTTCCCAAGTTGAACTGGGAGTAAACTATGCCTTAGTCATAACAACCAATGCCGGATTGTGGCGCTATCAAATTGGAGATACCGTCCGTTTTACTTGTCTTTCCCCCTATCGTATACAGGTAACTGGACGAACCAAACACCACATCAATGCCTTTGGAGAAGAACTTATAATTGATAATACTGAAAAAGCTTTGGCAAGAGTAAGCGCAGTAACTCAATGCGTTATATCCAATTATACTGCGGCTCCAATTTTCATGAAGGAGGGAACAAAAGGAGCACATGAATGGATTATAGAGTTTGATAAAGCCCCTGAAAACCTTGAGGATTTTTCCAAACTTTTGGACCAAGCAATTCAAAATGAAAATTCAGATTATGAAGCGAAACGCTATAAAAACATGACCTTACAGAACCTACAATTACACACAGCAAGAAAAGGTCTTTTTTATGACTGGCATAGAAAAAATAAAAAGCTTGGTGGACAAAACAAAGTACCACGTCTTTCTAGTTCAAGAAAATTATTGGAAGAACTGCTAGAAATGAATCGTTAAGAAACGATTTTAAGTTTGGGAAGTTCAATTTTAGAAAGTTTGGACTCGGCATATTGCTTGGTGACCTTTAAATTCTTGATCTCCGACTGAGGTAATTCGAACATCGCATCGTTTAAAATGGCTTCACACAAGGATCGCAATCCTCTTGCCCCAAGCTTATATTGTAGTGCTTTATCTACAATAAAATTCAATGCACCAGAAGTAAATTGAAGCTCGATTTCATCCATTTTAAAAAGATGAACATACTGTTTTACTAAAGCGTTTTTTGGGCTGGTTAAAATTTCTCTCAATGTCTCCTTATCTAAAGGATTCATGTAAGTCAATACAGGGAGACGCCCAATGATTTCTGGAATCAACCCAAAGGAACGTATGTCACGAGGGGTAATATATTGTAACATATTTTCCTGATCTACATTTCGTTGTTCTTGCGCTGTTTTATACCCTATGGCCTGCAGATTGAGACGCTTACTTATATGTGAATCAATTCCATCAAATGCCCCACCCGCAATAAAGAGAATGTTTGAAGTATCAACTTCAATGAATTTTTGATCGGGATGTTTACGTCCTCCTTTCGGTGGCACATTAACCACGGTGCCTTCTAGAAGCTTTAATAATGCTTGTTGTACTCCTTCTCCAGAAACATCTCTGGTAATGGAAGGATTGTCGCCTTTACGTGCAATTTTATCAATTTCATCTATAAAGACTATCCCTTTTTGCGCACGATCAACGTCATAATCCGCAGCTTGGAGTAAGCGAGACAAGATACTCTCGACATCTTCTCCTACATAACCTGCTTCGGTCAAAACTGTTGCATCAACAATAGCTAAAGGAACCTTTAACATTCGGGAAATGGTTTGCGCTAAAAGTGTCTTTCCCGTCCCTGTAGGTCCAACAAGTAGCACATTACTTTTTTGAATTTCAACAGGATCATCATCCTTTTTAGAAGCCGACTGCAACAAGCGTTTGTAATGATTATAAACCGCTACCGACAAAACTCTTTTGGAAGATTCTTGTCCAATAATATAGGTGTCTAAAAAAGATTTAATTTCTTTGGGTGGCTTGAGTTCAATTTGAACATCTTCCGAACTTTCAACTGTACTTTCCTCTTGAACAATGCCATGGGCTTGAACAATACAGCGATCACAAATATGAGCATCCAAGCCTGCAATAAGTAATTGAGTTTCTGGCTTTGGCCTTCCACAAAACGAACAATTTAAATCAGGTTTACTCATAATAATGGGTTCTTATTTTGGTGAGTTTTGTAAAACCTCATCAACCATTCCGTAAGTTTTGGCTTCTTCAGCCTTCATCCAGTAATCACGATCACTATCGTGTGTTACTTTTTCCATTTTTTGTCCAGAATGTTTAGAGATAATTTGATACAATTCGTCTTTCAATTTTAAAATCTCTCGTGTTGTAATTTCAATATCGGATGCTTGTCCTTGTGCGCCACCTAAGGGCTGATGAATCATCACTCGAGCATGCGGTAAGGCGGATCGTTTTCCTTCATGGCCTGCACATAGCAATACCGCACCCATGGAAGCTGCAATACCTGTACAGATAGTCGCTACATTAGGACTAATAAATTGCATAGTGTCATATATCCCCAATCCAGCATAGACACTTCCTCCCGGGGAGTTGATATACATCTGAATATCTCGATTCGCATCCGTGCTTTGTAAAAATAACAACTGAGCCTGAATAATATTTGCAACATTGTCATCAATACCCGTTCCTAAAAACATGATACGATCCATCATTAATCTTGAAAAAACATCCATTTGAGCAACATTCATTTGTCGCTCTTCTATAATATAGGGGGTCATACTACTTACGATATTATCGTAATACATTGAGTTGATCCCGTGATGTTTGGTTGCGTATTTTTTAAATTCTTTACCGTAGTCCATGTTTTTTATTTTAATTAAAAATAATGAAAATATTAAGCTTTTCCGTAGGCTTCTTTAATAAAGGCGTCAAAACCAACTTTTTTAACTTTAAGAGGCGCATTATCTTTAAAAAAGGTCAACATTTTGTTACTCATCAATTGTTCAGAAATTCTTCTGGTCTCATCCTGATTTGACAACACATTAGAAACAATTCCTTCAATTTGTGTTGGATCCGGTTGTTGTCCGTATTGCATCATCTGATTTTGAACCAAAGTGGCTGTAAAATCTTTTAACTCTTCAAAAGTCATTTCCAATTTGTGCTCATCAATAATCTTTCCTTCGATGAGTTGATAACGAATTCCTTTCTCTGACTTATCAAATTCTTCAATAGCAGCTTCAGGGGTTAACGGTTCTTTACCAGCAGTTTGCATCCATCTTTTAAGAAAATCAGCAGGCAAATTGAATTTGGTTTTTTCTACTAAATATTCTGTAATATCATTTAACAACTTTTGATCTGCTTGTGGTTCAAATTGTTTTTGAAGTCCTTCTTTGATTTTAACTTTCAATTCTGCTTCTGAAGTTACCGTTCCGGGTTCGTAGAGTTTGTCAAATAAATCCTGATTCAATTCAGCAAGAATACGTTCGTTAATTTCTTTAACTTCAAGAGTAATTTCAGCCTTACCTAGAGCTTTAAGTTGATCATCGTCTATTGAAAGTAATTGCTTTGCTTTTGCGTCATCAGAAAAAAGTCCTTTTCCTGAAAGAGTAAGAACAGTTCCAACAGTAGCTTCCTTTATTGCGCTAACTGCCTTTTTAGCCTTGATGTCCTCTAAAGTAATTGCAGCCATTTTCTCAAGTTCAAGCTCTTCATTTCTGAATTGAGCTGTTATCTCAAAACCCTTGGCAGGATGTTTTTGAGATACTAATTTACCGTATTGTTTTCTTACATAATCCATTTGTTCCTTTAGCATTTTAGCATCGGGTTCAATTTCATAACGCACCACCTTCTTGAGAATATCTAACTTTACGTCAAACTTGGGAGCTAAACCCAACTCAAATTCAAAATCCATACTATCAGCAGACCAATCTAATTCTTGTTCTGGAGCTTTTGGAAGAGGATTTCCTAAAAGGTCTAACTTTTCTTCTTTGATAAAGTTATCTAGTTGTTCACGAAGAATTTTATTGACCTCATCTGCAGTAACAGCTTGCTCATATTGCTTTTTGATCATGCCCATCGGAACATGTCCCTTTCTAAATCCAGGAATATTCGCTGTTTTTCTATAGTTAGCCAATACTTCGTTCACTTTCTCTTGATAATCAGTGCGGTCTAAAGTAATGTTTATTGTTGCGTTTAGGGCGTCTAAATCAGTTCTGCTGATGTTCATTTTTTGATAAAATTTTAGTGCGCAAAATTACACTTTTTTATTGCGTTCACCAACTTTTACTTGCGCTTAGGTTAGTATTCAAACTTAAAGATGATGGAAATACATCAAATCAGTAGCTTAGCTCCCACAAATAATTCGTATCTAAACTCAGATAAAAGAAAAATAAATTATATTTGCACCCCGGAATTAATAATCAGAGGATCGGGAATCCTCACAAATTAATATGTTATGCCAGTAAAAATTAGACTACAAAGACACGGTAAAAAAGGAAAACCCTTCTATTGGGTGGTTGCCGCAGATGCACGAGCAAAGAGAGACGGTCGTTATCTTGAAAAACTCGGAACGTACAATCCAAATTCAAACCCTGCCACAGTTGATATCCACATTGATCATGCAGTTTCATGGTTGGAAAAAGGAGCTCAACCAACCGATACAGCTCGTACCCTTTTATCGTATAAAGGTGTCATGTTGAAGCATCATTTAAATGGAGGTGTTCGTAAAGGAGCATTAACCCAAGAAGAAGCAGACAAAAAATTAGCCGCTTGGTTGGAAGAAAAGGATGCTAAGATCCAAGCGAAGAAAGACGGTTTAACTCAAGCTGATGCTGATGCCAAAGCAAAGCGTTTAGCCGATGAGAAAGCAGTAAGTGACAAGCGTTTAGCCGATGCTGCTGCTCTAGAAGCAGAAGCAGAAGCCGCTGAAGCCGCTGCAACAGCTGCTGCTGCCGAGGAGGCTGCCGCTGAAACAACTGAAGAAGTTGTAGAAGAAGCGCCTGCTACTGAAGAAGAAGCACCTGCAACTGAAGAAGCAGCACCAGCTACTGAAGAAGAAGCAGCTGCTCCTGAAGCTGATGAAGCTTCCGAAGCAAAAGAGGGATAATAACCTTTTCTTTTCCACGATGAAAAAAGAAGCCTGTTTTTATTTAGGTACCATAGTTGGAAAATACAGTTTTAAGGGAGAAGTACTTGTCAAAATAGACAGTGACTCTCCTGAAGATTACCTTACATTGGAATCAATTTTTGTGGATTTACCCACAGGATTGGTTCCTTTTTTTATTCGCAAATGTCAACTCCATAAATCTTCATTACTTCGTATCGACTTTGAAGAAGTCAGAGATGAAGCAGCAGCAGATACTTTACTCAAAAAAGAATTGTATTTACCACTCAGCCTACTTCCCCCTTTGGAAGGAAATAAATTTTATTATCATGAAGTCATTGGATTTACAATATTGGAGGAGGGTAAAACAATAGGAAGCATTAAAACAGTTCATGACCAAGGAGCACAAGCCCTTTTTGAAATTGATCGAGAGGGTGCTACTGCATTAATTCCAGTTCACGATGATTTTATCGTAAATGTTGACCGAACTGCCAAAACCATCACCGTAACATTACCCGAAGGACTTTTAGATCTTTAAGGACTAAAAGTACAGTACAAAACCAAAAGAAGGCAGGGGAGAACTATTTCCTTCATCGGTAGAGACAGAAACTAAACTGCGTGGAAGTATAACTTCACCACTGGCATTTCTATTAAGACCATATTCTTCAGGCGTCGGGTTGGGTTGCCCCAAAAAGTTTTGGATTTCAAAAAAGAAATTGAAGGATAGCTTTTCAAAATTCCACTTTTTATCAATTCTAATATCAGCCAAATTGAATGCATTTAGCTTAACTTCCCCCAATCGGTCATAGTCCAAAATAATTTCTGGATAAGCCTCTAAACTTGCCTCAAGATCTGTAGGAACATAGGGGTTTTTTCCAGCAAACCTCCAGCGGGCACTTAGTTCCCAATTCCTTTTTAATTTATACCCTCCCGTAAAAGAAATCAAATGACGACTATCCCAAACAGAGGGTCTGGAACGTTGATCCAAACCTGTAAATTCACTGAAGAAATAGGTGTAAGCAAAGACACCATAAAAATTATTAGATAGTTTTTGCTGAAATAAAAATTCCAATCCAGAACTCTGTCCCGTACCCTCAGAAACTATTTCTTCGTTACCCAGCACTTCAAAACCACCTCCTTTATTAGCTAAGGAAACTCCATCTACAACGGATACAGGATAATTTGAATAATTTTTAACAAAACCTTCCAAGGTAAATCTTGAGGATGGCGTAACATTATATTCTAAACCGGCTACAAAATGGTCACTTCTAACATAAGAAGCCTCCTGATTCACAAAAAGTGATCGCTCGTTTTGAAATCCAAGCATTGTATAAGTTGGTATCTTAAAATAGCGCCCTGCAGTTGCGTTTAACTTCCACTGTTGATTCTCTGTTAGAGCATACGAAAATGCAATTCTTGGAGACAAATTATCCATTAAGTTAGATCCTGTAGAATAACTATCTGCGTCTGTTCTTAGACCCAAAGTAAGATCCATTCGATCATTGAAAAGTTTTCGTGATCCCTTAACAAAAAAACCATATTTAATAAAATCTAAAGTAGTATTGTATGCAATGTCATAGTAATTAAAAATTGTATTGTTTTGATAGCTGGATTGTTGAATATTAAATCCCGAAGACCATTTCCATTGATCGCTGTAAAAGGTGGTTTGGTAGCGTAATTTTGTTTCCCATTCATAAGAATCGTTTTGGAAAATAGTCCCTGTCCGGGTTGTATTATCTTCATAGCGAGAAAAAACATTCTCCAAACGATTGGTGCTCAATGCAGTCATCATAAACCCTTTACCATTTTTATAATTTCGCTTCCATGATAAGCCTAAAGTTGTACTTCGTTGATCAATAATGGGAACTTGATCTAAAGTAGCTTGTTGTTCGGCATCAAATTCATCGGGTGCTTTTACCGAAAAGTCATCGATCGCTCCTATCCCTATAAATGTTAACGAGTTATATTTATCAATTTCATGTTTAATTTTCCATTGATAATCCCAATAATCAGGACGAATAGGAAGACCAATAAGCTCGAATAAGAATTGCAAGTAACTTCGCCTAACTGAAAATAAAAAAGTTGTATTGGCTGGACGCTCCTTATCTTTTCTAAACAAAGGTCCTTCCAAAGTTATTCCTGCTTCACTGGCTCCAAAACGAAAGTTACCCCCAAATTCATTTGCATTTCCCTCTCTTTGTTCAAAGGCTAATACCCCCGATAGCGGATTATCATATTCGGCACCAAAGGCAGAGCTGGAGAGTGTAACATCACGTACAAAAGAAACGTTAATCATTCCAACAGGACCCCCTGCACTCCCTTGAGTACTAAAATGATTGATGTTTGGAATTTCAATTCCATCTAAGTAATATACGGTCTCATTGGGCGCACCCCCGCGTATGATAATATCATTTCTAAACCCACCAATTGAAGGTGAAATTCCAGGCATACTTTGTACAACTTTTGTAATATCATTATTTCCTCCAGGATAGGTTTCTATTTCAACAGCTGAGAAACTTTGAGTAGATAAGGGGGTATCCCGTGTTGTACGAAAAGGACTTCTAACAATAACAACCTCGTCTAAAATTTCTGCAACTTCTTCCAATTCAAAAAGAAGGGGACGATTACCCACCGACTTTACTATCACATTATATAGGGTTTCGCTTTCATAACCCAAAAAACTTGCAATTACATTGTAGGACTTGTAAGGTATTTCATTGACCGTAAAATAACCCTCTTCGTCTGTCACTACTCCTATTCCTGTTCCTTCCAGTAGGAGTGTTGCCCCAGGTAGAGGCTGTTGGCTTTGAAGATCAAGAATACGTCCACTAAGGCTTCCTGTATTTTGTGCCTGTGCAAAAGCGATAAAAAATAAAAAACCGAGGAAGTGAAATTTATTCATGAATTAGAACTTTATTTTTGAATTTTGTAAAATAATTTGTTTAATTTTTCACAAATTTAATTAAACATTTTAAATTAGCAGTATGAAAAACAGAAGAACCTTTTTAAAAACTGCATGCAAACCGATTGTTTTAGCGGCATTTGGAATTCCAATACTCGAAGCGTGCTCTACAGAAGAAACACCTGAATCTTCCACTTCTTCAGGAAGTCAGAGTCAGGCTACTCCTAAAGAACCACTTCAAATTGACCTAACAAGTAGTCAATTTTTAGATCTTGAAGTCGTAGGAGGATGGATTAATTATCGAGACGAAGATCTTTTATTAATTCGAATCAGTACCAATGAAATACGTGCTTTTGATAATAGTTGTCCTCATCAGGGCAATCGAGATCGCTGGTCTTTTGACGGATCAAAATTTACTTGTGGATACCACAACAATTCATATTCAAACTCTTGTAGCGGTTCACTGACTTGTTATACCACTGAAATAGATGGCACAATTTTAACCGTCAACCTCTAGTTTTTTTTACGCTTGGACTTTCTTTCCGTCTTTCTTTGCGCTTTTTGAAGTGATATTTTTTTCTTTTCATTTTCAATTTCCCTTCGTTCAGCCTGCTCGAGATCATAGTCTTCTCTCAACTCCGTAATATCTGTTGGAGATATTTCCTGCTGATCTGAGGCTTGCAATGAAATATCCTCTACAGAAAAACTAGCTTTAATTGTTTGCTTGCGCATTACCTCCTTTGCGGCTTTTAGATTGTAATAAAAACCCGGGTCTATCATTTTATTCGCTATAAAATGTTCTTTTTTTTTTTTATCCCAGCGAACAAACATAAAACCCCCATTTACAGAATCTAATTTCACCCGATACACATGAGCATAATTAGGTAAGGTCTGATAGATTTGAATTTCTTCAGGAGCATAACCAGCTACATAAAGTAATTCTTGAACAAAAGCAAATTGGGTCTCTAAAGAAGGATCATCATAAAATCCCTCAATTTCGGGGAGTCTTTCTTGCGCATTTGCTTTAATTAAAAAAAAACAAAGAATAATAAAAATAGTCTGGGTCACTTTCATAATGCTAATTTATCAAATTTCTCCCGATACTTTCTCAAGTAGAATTTCTCTTGTGCTCTACGCTCAAGGTTAATAAAAGCTCTAATCAATAAAAAGAGCCCTAACAATTGAAAGGTAGATATGAAAATTGAAAAAACTTCTTCTTCAAAAAAACGCTTGTTGTAAGTAAGCATAACATCTTTAATTGAAAGGAATAATACACCTAAAAAAAGTATCAGTTTAGTTGTATTCGTTTTTTTAAATAATTGCATTACTGTAAAACTTCCAAAAACAGCGGTGGTCAAACCATGAACAAGAGCAAGAAGTTTCATCTCTCCCAAAGAGGAAAAGACATGAGTAAGAAAAACAATCAAATAAGAAAAATAAAAAATGAGTCCTAATAAATGTTCCCTAAAAAAATACTCCCTTTTAAAATTGATGAATTGAATAAAAAAAAGGTTATTGGATATCCAAAAAGAAGATACAATCCATTTTTGAAACTCTGGATTAAAATTGATTAAAAGAAATAGGTTCCCCATCCAAGAAAAAAAAAGAGCATACAAAATAAAGTTACTCTTCATTTTGGAATTAAACCAATAATAAAAAAAAACTGAGGGAACTAGAAGCGTGTTAATGATGGTCTCGAAAGTTAGTGGAGGTAAACTAAAATTCAAGTCCATATCTAAAAAAAAGAATAGCATAATAATAAAGTTTGGAGCATCATTTTAAAAATAGTATGGCTAATTAATACGAGAAAACGAACTGAACTTGAACATTACGTCCTATTTCATCAGCATAAAAACGCATTCTGTTTAAATAGTCTCTGTATTTGCTTTGGGTAATATTGTAAAACATAAATCGTAGGCTAGTTTTAGATTTTTCAATGTTACCCAAATATAATGAAAAAAATACATCCAATTTTTGATAGGCTGAAGGAGGAGTGCTTACATCAACCTCTTGCTCAATTAAACCATCCTCTTGTAAGGTTGTTACATTAAAATTGAGATCTGGAAAGCGGTTTTGTGTTGTGGTAAAATGATGCATTACTTTAATGTCAAAACGCTTTTTGGGAGAACTATATTGAATACTTTGGGAGCTATTGAAAGGGGGGATATTAATGAGAGGCAACTCATTTTTCATATCCTGAGCATGGGTATATGAAGCGTTAATATCAAAGTTCAACTGATCTGTGAAATCAAAGCCCAAAACGGTATCCACCCCCCAAACCAAGGCATCTGTTGCTTCATATTGCCAAACTGGAAAAGCCCCTCTGATGGTTTGTTGAAGTGCTTTGGGAGCAATAAAAATATAATTGTTGATTTTTGAAAAATAGGGCTCAATAGCTCCCTTGAGTTTGCCTTGTGTTTTTGTTAAACTGAAAAGAAATTTATTTGAACTCTCTTTATCTAAAGTCAAGCTTCCAAATTCTATAGTGGCTAATGAATGATGTAGCCCATCGCTAAATAATTCAGATGCATTAGGAGACCGCTGGGATAAAACATAAGAAAAACTAGTATTAAATTGTTCGCTTAGTTCAATCGAAATTCCTGTTTGAGCTGCAAAATTTAAAAAATTCAATGCTGGGTTTACTAAAATTTGATTCCCGATATTATTTACTTCAAACTGAGGGAAAATAGTATTGTAGTTTCTGCTCTTCCAATCGGACACATTATAATACTTCTGTACATCCCAACCGACATGATCCAGACGAACCCCCCAATCCCAATGAAAAGAATTTGAAGGCTTATAAGATCCCACTAAATAACTACCCAATTGTGTTTTAATATAATCAGGAATCAATCTTTTAACCCCAGTATTTGGATCTGAATAATTATCTTGAAGCATTGCATTTATGCCCCATTCCATTTCCCAATTAAACCCTTTCTTCCATTGTAAACTTCCCAACACACTGTGGGTTTGTAACTTTAAATCAATTGCAGGAACATCCAAAGGAACCCCTCTTCTTATATCAAATTCTTTTCGTGTATTTACTTGATAATTATAATCCCATTTCCATTTTAATTTGTCATTGAATTGATTAAAATAAATCAAGTGAATATTTTGATGTAAGCCTTGCTGTTTTGGGGCATTGATCCTATAAGTAAAGGGTTCAATTCTTAGGGGTTTATCCTCTTTGAGCGCTCTTAATAAATCTTGAATATTTCCAATGTGTGCCGAACGTAAAATCCCCGTTTCATTTTGAAACCGAGAATAATTCAACTCCCAACCCTTACTGATTTTACTTCTTCCTAATTTGAATGAAATATTCATTTCTTTCATTCCTGTATTTGAAAGAACATACTGTGGTGAACTTAAATCTCCAAAACGTTTTGCTGTCAATTGACCATTAATGTAATAGCCATTTGAGCTGGTCTTCATTAATTTTGAGGTAATACTCCCTCCCCAGCCATTGGTTGCTGCATTCATAATAGTTTGTCCAAAAAGACTGTCTCTTAAAATTAATCGATGAGGAGATAAAACGATAATCCCACCTGGAGTATCTCCCCCATATTTTAAAGCAGTAGCACCTTTAACTAACTGCACACTTTGAAAAGCGTTTAAATCAATATTAGGTGCGTGATCGGGACCCCATTCTTGATCTCGCAATCGAATACCGTTTGCAATAATTCCCACTCGACTTCCATACATCCCATGAATCATGGGTTTAGCGATTGAGTTTCCTGTTTTCAATGAAGACACTCCTGCCAAAGTTGTCAGTGCATCTGCTAAGCTTTGATTACTAAAACGTGAGATTTGATCAGCATTCAATCGAGACTCTTTAGCGTTCCCATTAAGTCCTTTGAGTCGATTATCTGAAATAATAATTTCTTCTAGAGCATTGATATGATGCTCTAACTCAAAATTAAGGGTTGTATTTGAATTTATTGAAACTTTCTTTCGAATTGAATTACATTCAGCATGCTCTATCAAAAAGACAACACTTCCAGCACAAAGTGCCTTTAAAACATAAGTTCCATTTTCTTGTGTTTGTGCAAAACTATCGGTGCCTTCTATTCGTATTATAGCACCGTAAATAGGGGACCCATCATGCAAATCTTTGACTGTTCCACTAAGAATAAAATCACAGTTCTGTGAACATAAAGGAAATCCCTTTAAAAAGAATACTAGAACTGTGATTTTAAAAAAACTCTTTATCATTCTTCAATGATACGGATGGGGATATCTACTGACACATCGGTTTCACCTCCAAATCCATCCCTGGATGTACTGCTTTTCGTTGTGGGTTCGTGAATTAAAAAAACACGAACGATTCCAGAATTAGCCGCACTTGTATTCCAAATGGAATTAATATAAACAGGATTTTGATTACTATCAAGTGCATCTGAACTGCCTTGGCCATAAGTAACACTTACACCAGAAAATTCATAAAATACTTGATGTTCATCTGCTTCTTCGATTATTTCTTCATTGATATTCTCAATATCATTAGGATCACTTTCATCTAAAAAAGTAATTTGAACATCATATTCAGCATTTGCTTTGAGAATAATTTCTGCTGAATTTGCTGCTTCTGTTTCCCAACGCACCGTTTGGTCAGGTTCGCCTTGAGTTGAAAAATTGAGTACAACAGTCGTAATTAATTCTTCTTCGTTAACTACTTCAGGAGTGTCTTTAGAACAAGATGAAACAGAGATTAAAAAAAGAAATAAAAGGGTATTTTTTGTATAAGAAATTATTGTATTGTCCATAAGGGATCGATATTATTTATTAAAAAAAATGAATGGGGTCAATAACTGAAAAAGTCATTGACATTTATTTTAAATAAATAATGCCGGGGGTGCTCTGGACCTATAACGCTTATACGTAACTGATTTAAAAGAGGGATTGTATCTGCTTTTCTCTTCTGTTAAAAGGAAAAAAACATACGCCTCAAAAACATCTTCAACTTCGTGAACTAGGGGTTGAAAAAAATAATCCAATGCATCGTTATGAGTATTGGATTCGTGAATATGGGTCTTGTTATTTTTACATGTTTTTGGATTGGAATGAAACTCAAAACTATGAATAAGTTTTAATCCAAGAGGCAATAAAAAAACCATGACTAATCCTACTGAAAGCAGTCTGATAAAGAAAGGAAAAATATTTTTTTTAGAATTCAAATTAGAGTTTTCTTACTTTTATATTTCTGTATGAAATTACACCTGGATGGTCTTGTAAACAAAGATGACCTTCTTTAAACTTACCGAAACCTGACATTTCTTTGAATTTACTTTTGGCAACCATAGCGTCCCATTTTTCACCATACAAAGGAAAACGATTAATTTCCATTCCATTGTGGACCACGGTTCCTTTGTTCTCTTCGTAATTGATTGTAATGTGGTAGCTATTCCATTCGCCAGCTGGTTTAGCCATAACATGATCAGGCGCAATCATATCATATAAGGCACCCGCGGTATGAATTTGATTTTTTTTATCATCTGCATAAATATCTGCATCGATAATTTGAATTTCAGGACCTGTTACGTAAGGTGCATCATAATCTGTACTCTCATTAACACCCCACATGAATCCGCTGTTGGAATTAGGGGAGAGTTTCCACTCGAATTTTATCTCAAAGTTGGTGAACTTCTCATCAGAAATTAAACTTTTATTTCCATCTCCTTCTGCTTTTTCTGAATCGTAAGTAAAAACACCATCGGTAACAGTCCAACCTGTTTTTTGACCCGACTCATTTTGATAAATATGCCATCCGCTCAAACTTGTTAAAGGGCTCATGTCTAGCCACTGATTTTCCTCCATTTCGGTGGCTTCGTTCTTAACGTTTTCAGCATTCTTCGCTTTGTTTTGGCAACTAAAAAATAGGACAGTAACAGATAAGGTTACTATTTTCAAATTATTCATCATTTCACTAAAATTTGTTTAAAAGTACTAATTTATTTAAAACATTTCTAGTACTACTTTACTGAATTTGGTAAAGATCAAAATTGCATTTCAGGAACAACTGCAGGAATTTCTAGTTTTCCAGCTGTTGCCTCTTTGATTTCTTGTATACTAACTCCTGGAGCACGCTCAACTAATAAAAATCCTTGAGAGGTAATGTCCAAGACTGCCAACTCGGTTACGATTCTTTTTACACATCGCAATCCTGTGAGTGGTAGCGTACATTTTGAAAGTAATTTAGAATTTCCTTTTCGATTGACATGCATCATTGCGACGATAATATTATCTGCAGAAGCCACAAGATCCATGGCTCCTCCCATCCCTTTGACTAATTTTCCTGGGATCTTCCAATTGGCAATATCGCCCTTGTCTGAAACTTCCATTGCCCCTAGTATTGTGAGGTCTACATGCTTTCCTCGAATCATTCCAAAACTCATTGCAGAATCAAAAAAGCTAGCTCCAGGGAGACTTGTTATCGTTTGTTTCCCTGCATTGATTAAATCTGCATCTTCCTCTCCTTCATAAGGAAATGGCCCCATCCCCAAAATACCATTTTCACTTTGAAACTCCACTTGAATTCCTTTAGGAACATAATTTGCAACTAATGTTGGAATACCTATCCCCAAGTTCACATAAAAACCGTCTTTCAATTCCTTAGCAATGCGTTTTGCAATGTCCTTTTTGTCTAAAGCCATGACTCAGATGTTTCGCAAGGTTCGCTGCTCAATTCTTTTTTCATAATCTTGTCCCTGAAAAATGCGGTTTACGAGAATTCCTGGAACATGAATCTGATTAGGATCTAATTCTCCTGCCGGCACTAACTCCTCAACCTCGGCCACGGTCACTTTCGCTGCACCACACATTAATGGATTAAAATTTCTTGCCGTTCCCTTAAAAATTAGGTTACCAGCTACATCGCCTTTCCATGCTTTTACGAAAGCAAAATCAGCTTGATAAGCTTCTTCCATAACATAGTTTTTTCCATGAAAGGATCTATTTTCTTTACCTATAGCAACTTCAGTACCAAAACCTGCTGGAGTGAAAAAAGCAGGGATTCCAGCTTGTGCTGCCCTACATTTTTCTGCAAGGGTTCCTTGAGGAGTTAAAATAACCTCCAATTCACCTGACAACATTTGCTGTTCAAACTCTGCGTTTTCGCCCACATAAGAGGCTATCATGGTTTTTATTTGCTTTTGCTGTAATAATAATCCCAAACCAAAGTCATCAACCCCGGCATTATTGGATATACAGGTGAGGTCTGAACTTCCTAAACGAACTAGTTCTGAAATTGCATTTTCTGGAATTCCACACAAGCCAAAACCTCCTAACATCAATGTCATACCAGAGGAAACACCCTCGAGAGCTTCTTTAACGGAATGTACGGTTTTGTTTATCATTGGGGAAAGTTACTTATATCACTGTTTTATTGCCTTAAGTTTTTCAATCAACTTAGGGACAACTTCAAAGGCATCCCCTACAATTCCATAATCTGCCGCTTTAAAAAACGGGGCTTCGGGATCGTTATTTATGACAACCTTTACTTTAGAGGAGTTTATTCCTGCTAAATGTTGGATAGCTCCAGAAACTCCAATTGCTATATACAAATTGGAAGCTACGGGTTTTCCCGTTTGACCCACATGTTCACTATGTGGACGCCAACCCATGTCTGAAACAGGTTTAGAACATGCTGTGGCTGCTCCTAAAACACTTGCCAAATCCTCAATCAAATGCCAATTTTCTGGCCCTTTTAAACCTCTACCTCCCGATACAACAATATCTGCATCAGCAATGGTAACTTTGTCTGATATTGAATCTGTAGCTGTTACTTTGAGTGTTGAGTTTGAATTGAGGTATTCTGCTTCAGTATATTCCGCCTCTGATGTGTGCTCTTTCAAACCAAAGGCATTTGATGACAGACTTATTACCGTCTTACTTTGATTACTTACACAGGCATTAAAAGCTTTATTTGTAAAACAGGAACGTTTTACTGTGACAGGATCATATGCGCTAGGTAATGCCACCACATTAGAAACATAAGCTGCCTTAATAGCTGCCGCAAGAATAGGTCCTAAATATCGACCATTTGCAGTAGCGCTAACTACAACAAGGGTTGCTGTTTCATTTTCTATGACCGCAGCCAAACTCGCACTGTATCGATCGACATTAAAAAAGGTATCCCCCGTAGTGTTGATATTACACACTTTATCTACGCCATGGTTATTAAGCATAGAGGCGTCATTCACATTGAAGGTAACTGCTACTAAATTGGTTTGTATTGCATTTGCAATGGCTCTCCCATAGGAGGCAACTTCTAATCCTGCTTTTTTGAATATTCCGTTCTGAGACTCAACATAAACAACTACTGACATAATCTATGGGTTTTAAAGTACTTTGGCTTCGTTTTGTAATAATTCTATTAAGGTATCTACCTCTGCCGCATCCACCAATCTAACTGGACCTTTTGCCTGAGGTTTTTCAAAATGTTGTATGGTTGTTGCAGCATCAACTTCAACAGCGATTTCAACGGTTAAGGGCTTCTGTCGTGCCTGCATAATTCCACGCATATTAGGGATGATTAAATCCGATTCCTCTACCAGTCCCTTTTGCGCTCCCAATACAAGGGGGAGACTTGCGCTTAGGATTTCTTTTCCACCGTCAATTTCTCGTTCTAGAGTTGCGGTTGACCCCTCCATTTCAAATTGAACACAATTTGCCAAATAAGGTATCGACAAAAATGAAGCCAACATACCTCCAACCATTGCTCCATTATAGTCAATGGACTCTCGCCCTGTTATAATTAGATCGTAATTCTCTTTTTCACAAAGAGCCGCTAATTGTTTTGCAACAAAAAAACCATCGGAAGGGAGTGCATCAATTCGTATCGCCTGATCGGCTCCAATAGCCAAACATTTTCTTAAGATGGGTTCGCAACCTGTATCCCCTACTGTTACCACCGTAACTTTTGCTCCGGCTTTTTGCTGAAGCCAGATAGCACGGGTTAAGCCAAACTCGTCATTAGGATTTATAATGAACTGAACACCATTTGGATCAAAAGACTTGTTTTCATCTTTAAAATTAATTTTTGAAGTAGTGTCTGGTACATTACTTATACAAACTAAAATATTCATTTAATAAGATTTTAATACGAATCTACTAAAAAAAATGACACAGTGTCATTTTTTTTAAATTAATTATCAAATCGGATGAATAGTCGTCTAAGCAGTAATTTAAATATACTGATTAATGATATTTTCAAAACGTTCTTGCTTCCCACTAATTCTTTTTGGATCCTCACCATTGAGTGCGATTTTTGCAATTTCTTCCAATGATAATTTTCCAGCTTCAAAGGCTTTACCCTTAGTCGAATCGAAGGAAGCATATCTTTCCTCTATCATTGCTGAATAGGGAGACTCTGTTAAGATTTTTTCTGCGACCAACAGGGCCCTAGCGAAAATATCTGCTCCACCAATATGAGCATGGAACAAATCTTCTAAGTCGGTAGAATTTCTTCGGATTTTTGCATCAAAATTAATTCCTCCTCCTTGAAGTCCCCCCGCTTGGAGGAAGACAAGCATCGCTTCAGTAACTTCATAAAGATTTACTGGAAATTGATCTGTGTCCCAACCGTTTTGATTGTCACCTCTATTCGCATCCACACTTCCCAACATGCCAGCATTTGCTGCAACAGCCAATTCATGTTCAAAAGTATGTTGCGCCAAGGTCGCATGGTTTACTTCAATATTAAGTTTGAAATCTTTGTCTAAATTATGTTCTCTCAAAAATCCGATCGCAGTTGCTGCATCAAAATCATACTGATGCTTCATTGGTTCCATGGGTTTAGGCTCGATAAAAAAGCTTCCTTTAAATCCTTGTCCTCTTGCATAATCTCTTGCCATAGTTAACATTTGAGCCATATGATCCAACTCTCTACCCATATCGGTATTTAGCAGTGACATATAGCCTTCACGACCTCCCCAAAAAACATAATTTTCACCTCCCAATTCTATGGTAATGTCCAGTGCCATTTTAATTTGAGCACCCGCTCTTGCTACCACATTAAAATCAGGATTGGTGGCAGCACCGTTCATATAAATAGGATTTGAAAAACAATTTGCAGTTCCCCACAAAAGCTTAACACCAGAGGCTTTTTTCTTTTGAGCTATGTATTCAGAGATCTGATGTAATCGTTTTTCGTTTTTAGCTAAGGTTTCAGCCTCATCTACTAAATCTATATCATGGAAACAAAAATAATCGAACCCCATTTTAGTAATAAATTCAAAGGCAGCATCCGCTTTATCTTTGGCGCGCTGGATAGGATCGTTGGACTGATCCCATGGAAACTGTTGCGTACCGGGTCCAAAAGGATCGCCACCTTGTCCACAAAAGCTATGCCAGTAGGCAATTGCAAATCTAAAGTGTTCTCGCATAGATTTCCCCATGACCATTTGATCTGGATTATAAAACTTATACGCTAATGGATTGTCTGATGTTTTTCCTTCATAGGAAATGGCACCAATTCCTTTATAAAATTCTTTTTCTCCTGTTAGTATCATTATAATTTAGTTTTGATTTTTTAAAGCATTTTTTAATTCCTCTTTCCACTTTTGATAAGCTTCAAAAAAGGCTTCATTTGTTTTCTCTGGCTGCACTACTGACACCCGATCAATGGCAGCAACTCTATCCGAATAATCTTGAATGGAATTGTTTTCAATACCTGCAGCTCTGGCAGCACCAATAGCACCTGTTGTATTATATATTTCTATGGGCTGTCCCAATAAACTAGAAACAGTAGATGAAAAAATAGAAGAGCGAAATAAATTATCATTTCCAGCTCTCACTACCTGAATATCCAGGGCATCTTCTCGCATAATTTCCATTCCGTAAGCAAAAGAAAAAGCAATTCCTTCCAAGGCAGCTCGGCATAAATGTCCTTTTCCATGAACATTTAAATTTAAGTTACTCAAACGAGCCCCGGGAGTCTTATTAAACAGCATCCGTTCCACACCATTTCCAAAGGGAAGAATTGTAAGCCCGTCGCTACCTATAGGAATCTCAGAAGCCCAATCATTCATTTCGTTAAAGCTTACTGCTTGAGTTATCCTTTTCAACCAACTATATTGTATACCCGCACCGTTAACGCAGAGTAAAGTCCCAATAACGGGTTTAGCTATTGTGTAATTTACATGCGCAAAGTGATTGACTCTGAAATACTCTTTTGAATTTTCTCTATCTGTAACCGCAAATAAGACTCCCGAAGTTCCACCAGTTGCAGCGACCTCTCCAGGTTTTAGTATATTCAATGCCAAAGCATTATTGGGCTGGTCTCCAGCTCTATATCGAATAGGAATCCCTAAAGGCAATCCGGTCTGAGAGGATGCTTCTGAGGTAACAAAGCCTTGATCCTCAAAATTTCCAACCACAGCTGGGGTTAATGAAGGGTCTATACCATAAAAATTCAGTAACCAATCTGCAACTTTTTTATCCTTGTAATCCCATAGCATTCCCTCAGAAAGACCATTCTTAGTGGTTGCCACTTCTCCCGTAAGCTTAAAAGCAATAAAATCACCCGGTAACATATAATGATGAATTTTACTGTAAAGTTCAGGCTCATTGTCTTTAACCCATTTCAGTTTACTGGCTGTAAAATTACCCGGTGCATTGAGTAGATGTGATCCATACTTTGCTTCGCCAATTTCTTTTGCAGCTTCATCTCCAATAGCTACTGCCCTACTATCACACCAAATGATGGATTTTCGTAGGCTTCTTTTTTCTTTATCCAGTAAGACAAGACCGTGCATTTGATACGAAATACCAAGGGCTAGAATTTGTTTTCCGTCAATTTTATTTTCTGCAATAATACGTTTTGTTCCCTGACATAAATGCGTCCACCACATTTCTGGATCCTGTTCGGCCCAACCTAACTGTAAAGCATCTATAGACATTTCGGTTTTGGGCTCCGTAACTACGGCAATTTTTTGGTTTGTTTTTGCATCCACCAAAGCAACTTTAACAGATGAACTCCCAATGTCATATCCAATGTAAAACATAGTTATTTTACTAAAAAATTTGATAGATCTAATGTTTTTTCACAACCAACTTGATCCATTACTTGTTTTAATTCTGTTTTTATAAGTTCCATAGTGTGTTCCCCTCCTTGCGTTCCAAGAGCTCCCACTCCATACATAAATGAGCGACCCAAAAAAGTAAATTTTGCCCCGCTAGCTAGGGTTCTAGCGACATCAGTACCTGAACGTAACCCACTATCCATCATAATGGTAATTTGATTTTCATATTTCTTATTTAAGCTTTGTAACGCGTGTAAGGTTGATTGTCCCGCATCCAACTGTCTTCCACCGTGGTTTGAAATAATCACACCATCTATCCCCAAGGACATCGCCTTTTCCATATCCGTTTCACTTGACACTCCCTTCAAAACAATTTTACCTTTCCATTGGTCACGGATGGGTTTGATTTTTTCTACATTTAAACGTCCATCAAAGGTCTCATCCATGAATTTACCCAACTGTCTTAAATTCAGTCCTTTGGGCATGTAAGGAAGTAAAGTTTCAAACTGAGGCTGTCCGTTAATCAGTGTTTTTAAAGCCCATTCAGGACGCTTTAAAATTTGAACAAAATTATTTAAGGACATCTTCGGTGGCATCGCAAGGCCATTACGAATATCACGAGGTCGAAAACCGAAAGTGGGAACATCACTCAATAAAACTAACACAGGATAGCCCGCATTTGAGGCACGCTGAATAATATCGTCTCTCACTTCTTTTTTTGCTGGATAGTATAATTGAAACCATGCCTTACCTTCAGAAATTTTTCCAATTTTTTCAATACTGGCTGTTGACACTGTACTTAAAACAAAAGGGAGATTATGCTTCTTTGCCGCGTGGGCTAATATCTCAGGAGCTTTTGGCCACATCAATCCTTGAAGTCCAACGGGTGCCACTCCAAAAGGAGCAGCATAAGTTTCACCAAAAAGAGAAGTTGTTAAATCTACTTTTACCTTGTCTTTTAAATAATTTGGAATTAATTCTACACTACGAATATCCGAAGTATTTTTCCTTAGATTGACATCTTCATTACATCCACCATCCAAATATTCAAAAGCAAATTTTGGCATTTTACTTTTCGCTTTGAGGCGAAGGTCATCAACCGAAGGGTATTTTAGATTCAAAATCTTACTGCTTTTAAACGTAAATTTAAACTTTTTACTAAAAATAATGTCTAAATTTAAATTAAATAAACTTTCCATGAAATCCAAAAAAACTTTTTTATCTCGACGTTCCTTTATCGGGAAAACCACAACCTTGGCTGCTGGTATTCCTTTACTAGGAACAAAACTATGGGGAGCTCCCGCATACATCCCCAATTTGTTATCCCCGAATTCAAAAATAAATGGGGTTCAACTGGGACTTATTACTTATTCTTTTAGAGCAATGAAGGAGCAAAGTGCTGAAGCTACATTACAGTATATTTTAGATTGCGGAGTAAGTGGCGTAGAATTAATGGGAAGAACTGCAGAATCTTTTATTGGACGACCTATCAATAAAGTGGATCGCAGAAAATATTATGGATTACTTCGTAAAGAACGAAACAAAGACTTGTCCTCAGAAGACAAAAAAGAATTAGAAGACCTAAAGATGCAAAATGAATCCTATGACAAAGAAGTCGAAAAATGGAATGCGAGTCGATCATTAGATGGCTTTGATCAACTCCGTAAAATGTACAACGATGCAGGGGTAGAGATTTATGCCTTTAAACCGGACTACCTACTCTCAGCAAAAAATTCAGATGAGAACATCCATTATGCAATGCAAGCGGGAAAAAGACTTGGTGCCTCTCATGTGACCCTTGAACTGCCTAGAGAGAGTGAACATACCCTCAAATTAGGGAAAATGGGAGAAAAAAATGGAATCAAAGTAGCCTACCACGGTCATGAACAACAGCATGCGCATTGGTGGGATACCGCTTTGGAACAATCTACTCATAATGCAATGAATTTAGATCTGGGTCATTATACTGCCGCTGGCAATACAGATTCTATCGAGTTTATTCAAAAAAATAACCAACACATCTTGAGTATGCATGTCAAAGACAGACAAAAACCAGAAAATGGCAAGAAAAATGTTGTCTTTGGAAACGGCGACACTCCTATAAAAGAGGTGCTTCAATTGATGCGAGACAATCAATATAATTTCCCTGCTACCATTGAATATGAGTATGACACTCCCGAGGACTCTTCCATCATTGCTGAAATAAAAAAATCCATTGCTTATTGTAAAAATGCTCTCGAATCCTAAGTGTTTATCAAACTATTCTGGGATAATATATGCCAAATGGTGTTGTTTTGTTTTCATTTTTTTAAATCTTAATTTCATTATGGCTCAAGGATATGAAACTCAGTCTTACGATGTAATCCAAACGTTTTCTGAGGGAGAAATTCGGTTTTATCCTTCTGTCATGAAAGTAAAAACCAACAATAAAGGAGGATTTTCGTCACTCTTCAAATACATTTCAGGAAATAATTCAGAACAACAAAAGATTGCTATGACCACCCCTGTTCATAGGGATAAAAATGGGGGAAGTGAGACTATGGAATTTGTACTTCCTAAACAATTTGATCTTGAAAATACGCCGCTTCCCACATCCAATAATGTAGAAGTCTATCAATCCAAAGCTGGATATTTCGCTGCATTTAAATTTAGCGGATACACCAACACAAAAAAAGAACAAATGATCATTGAAAAAGGAAAAAAGATATTAGCAGAAAATAATATTTCATTTACGGGCTCTCCAGTAGTTCTGATTTACAACAGCCCATATACTATCTTTAACCGAAAAAATGAGATTTTATTCGCCATAAAATTTTCAAAATAAAAAACACCCTTTAACTAAATTGAATTATGAAAAAATCAATATTGACTGTTATTTTAATTACACTTTTCCATTTTTATTCTCCCATTAATGCACAAGAAAAAACAATTTCAGCTTATAACCCAGAAGCCCAACTTGAGAGATTAGGAATTACGCTTCCGACACCTTCAACGCCCGTAGCCAATTATGTACAAGCCGTGCGCACAGGAAATCTATTATTCCTTTCTGGGAATGGTCCTGCAAAAGAGGATGGAACTTATATCACTGGAAAAGTGGGTGCGGATCTTACTATTGCGCAAGGGTATGAAGCTGCACGTATCACAGGAATAAATCAGTTAGCCATTTTAAAAGCTCAACTTGGGGATTTAAAGAGAGTAAAGCGAATTGTTAAAGTGTTGGGTATGGTTAATTCCGCCCCAGATTTTATGGACCCCCCCAAAGTAATCAATGGATTTTCAGACCTGATGGTTGAGGTCTTTGGAGAAAAAGGAAGACACGCTCGATCTGCTGTTGGTATGGCCTCACTTCCCATGGGAATTGCTGTTGAAATTGAACTTATTGTTGAAGTGGAGTAATTGAATATAAAAAAAAGTCCGAACATACGCTCGGACTTTTCTATTATATGAAAATTTAAACTCTTAGTTAAATCCAAATTTCTTCAATCCCTCATGACTGACCTTTATCGCCTCAAGGGGTTTCATGTGAATTGTTACATCTTGTTCTACAAAATACGCTTTCATCCCTGAACGTTCTTTTTTTGCAAGAATCCGTCCAAAGTCAATTGTTCCTTGTCCAACAGGGGCAAAACGACCTTTTTCATCCATGTCTTTCACATGCCACAGCTTAAATCGTCCAGGATACTTTTCGAAATACTCTAATGGGTCTGCACCTGCTTTTGTTACCCAATATAAATCCATCTGAAAATTAACAAATTCAGGATCACAATGCTCAAGTAGATAATCAATTACCACTTCTCCATTAGCATCGGCTGTAAATTCAAAATCGTGATTATGATACAATAGCTTCAGTCCCATTGCCTTTGCTTTCTTTCCTAAAACATTTAAAATATTGGCTAAGTTTTCCGCTCCACCTTCCATACGCATTCCCTTTGCTCCTGACTTAAATAGTCCCATGGGAGGAATAGGAACAACAAAATATTCAAATCCAGCCGCTTTTACATCTGCCATCATTGCATCGGCATTATCCAAGGAAACATCAGAGTTATGTGAACTCAAAGGGGTGAGGTTAAGGGAACTCAAAAGGGCCTTAAACTCTAGAGGAGAATAATCGTAAAACTTTCCCTCTTTGTAGCCTGCAGCTTCAATCGATACATAGCCTGCATCCGCTACTGCCTGAAGGGTTGTTTCAGGAGATTTACCCATGTCATTTCTGACCGTATACAATGCCAAGCCACCAAAAGCATCTTGCGCAAAAAGAGTTGAAAGGTTTGAGAAAAAGAAAACAAATAGACTTGTTATAAAAAGAGATAAGGTTTTGTGTTGTTTCATTAATTTTATTTTTGATAAATGTAAGGGATTAAATAAAACAGGGAATTATTTTACCGTTTTTTTAATCGTTAAATTTTCTCTTAAAAAACACTTTTTTAGTTTCATTAAGGTGTTTCAAAATATACTGCAGTTCCCTCCCAATCAGGATCTGCTGCACCTATCCAAGAGTTTGTCAAAGTATCCAACGCCACAGCATGAACGCGCCCAAATCGTGCTTTTTCATCAATCATTTTAACAGGAAATACAGAAGGATCCAACTTGGCATTCAAAGACGCTAAACCTTCATGAGCCTCTATCCAAAGTGAGTCTTTATACGGATAGACCCGTGGCAACATAATGGATTTCTTTAGCGTATGTTTTTCAGAAAAATAACGGTGTGCAACTTGAGTAACTGCAGTTACAATTCTACTACCACCCGCGGCACCCAATGCGAGTAACACTTGATTATTTTTTGTAAATAAGGTAGGAGATATATGCGAATTAGAACGGTCTCCAGGCTTGTACTCTCCTAAGTAACCTCCTAAGGTCACCGCATATAAAAACCCAAGATCTTCTGTTGCAACTTTAGAACCCATATTAGGGCCTACGGTTTGGGTTAAAGAAACTACATTTCCATAGGCATCAGCAGTCGTTAAATGAGAAGTATGTCCCATAGCAACTGTCCAAGACTTGGGTAATTCACTTACGATTTGAGCAACTCTTTTATGGGTTCCACCTACTATAGATTCAGCAATAGTTTTAGCATTGTCATAAGATAGTATTTTGGTTAAAGAGTCTCTATCTACCTGATGCTTTCGTTGGGAGTAGGCTATTTTTGTTGCATCACCAACAGCTAGCGCCCATTCTTCCTCAGTAGTTGAGTTAGGTAAATTATCTAAAATTTGTAAAATCTGAATGCTTATCGCTCCAAAAGAAGGGAGGTATAAACTATGGACCTGGTTGCCCTGAAAAAGACCTGTAACAATTTCTGAATCTAATGCTTCATAGTTTTTCAAATCTTCCAATGTCAAGATCCCCCCATTGGACTGGATATCCTCTACCATTTTTTCGGCAACTGTACCTTCATAAAATCCCGCTTTACCTTGGGCTGCGATTTGTTTTAGTGTGTTGGCTAACTCTTTTTGAACGATCAATTCTCCCGCATTAAAAGAGGTACCATCTTCTTTTAAAAAATGCTTTTTAGTACCCTTAAATTGAACTGTAATTTCCCTGACACTTTGTTGTCTTATCGCTTCCCCAGGCAATAACTGAAAACCATTTTGGGCATACAAAATCGCAGGCTGCATTACTTGTGACAAAGTCAGCTTTCCATGCTCTGAATGAAGTTTTAAAAGTCCAGCTACTACACCGGGTATTCCAATGGTTTTGTACCCGTAGGCATTTTTTTCCTCTGAAGGAATATAATTTTTTGGTACTTGCGTAGCGGCATCTACTCCCCCAATTTTACCCGTTTCGGTTTGATAAATAGCCTGAAGTCTCCCTCCAATTCCACTCATGCTAGGTTCAACCACAGCAAGGGTGAAAGCAGCAGAGACTGCAGCATCAAATGCATTTCCTCCCTGTTCAAACATCGCTTTTCCCGCTATAGAGGCAAGAGGATGTGCGGCAGCAATAGTATTGTTGAGATAGGGTTTAGTTATTTGTTGCTTGCAGGATACAAACACGATTAAAAAAACCAAGCTGAATTTAAATGAAATTTTATGCATTTTGAAGTAAAAAAAGGTTCGCACTAATGTACAAACCTTTTGAATTAATTATTCCACAAAAAAAAGTTAAAACCATACAGATGAATTTTAATCCAAAAAATTATATCTTCCCAAGAATAATTTTGACTATAAGTAATTAAAAAGGAATAGAATCACCTTGTTTTTTTCGAATGAATAAGGGTTGGATGCACTAATGAAAAAAACACTTGGGCTAAGTAGACAAATGGGGTTATTTGCTGTCATCGCTACAGGGGTCTCCTCTATGGTAGGAGCTTCTATAAACGTTGTTCCCTTTATGATTCATAGAAGTGTTCCCAGCATAGGTCCCTATGTCTTGTGGGCTTTTGCCTTTGCTGCTATTCCTGCACTATTTGCGGGCTTGGCCTATGCCATTCTATCCTCAGCAATGCCCCGGGCAGGAGGAAGCTATTTATACGCTAGTAGAGGTTTAAATCCCTATTTGGGTTTTGTTGCCAGCTTTTCTCAGTGGTTTGGCTTATCGATAGTTATTGGAGTTATTGCCTATATCTCTATTCCTTTTTTAAGGGATATTGCCTATAGCTCTGAGCTCTACGGGTTGGCTGAGTTACTTGACATCTCCATTGTGCGAGTGGCCATGGGATTGAGTTTGATATGGGGGTTTGTATACTTAAATATTAGAGGGATTAAGTCCTATACTAATCTGTTAATTCCAATGGTGATTGTCATTTTTTGCTTGGGGAGTATTGTGATTTTAACGGGTTTGTTTTATGATGCTGATGACTTTCTTGTGGCACTAAAAGAGAAAGAAGGTTTGGCTCATATGCTTTCCCCTAATCCCAATTTTGAATGGCGTATTTTTTTAGCTGCAGCCGCTATTTTGTTTTCAAGTTTTATTGGATTTGATGCCATTGCACAGACAGGAAGCGAAGCTAAAAATCCAACTAGAAATCTACCCCTAGCCATCCTCATTGCTATTTTAGGAGTTGGTCTTTTTTATTTTCTATTTACCGCATCAGTTTATAAAATAATTCCGTGGAGTTATATTTCAGAACAAGCTCAAATCAAAGATATTACAGCCCCAGGTTTATTGAGTTATGTTTTACCAAAAGGACTTGATCTTCTTATTTTATTGGGTGCAGCAATTGCTTTGATCAATGATTTACCAGCCATGTTATTATCAGTATCGCGCCTCATGTTTGCCTGGGCAAAAGATTCCATTTTCCCAAAACAAATAACCAAAATTCATCCCCAAAACAAATCTCCATACATCGCGTTAATGTTAGCGGGTGTGATGTCCAGCATTGGAGTTTTGGGCTCTCACTTTGCCGGTGATTTTTTCCTAGGAATTGACATCATGGTTACTTCAATGTTAGTTAACTTTTTATTAATGAGTGTCACCCTGCTCACCCTAAAAAAATACAATCCTAAACTAAGTCAGGAAATCAAAATTATAAAAAACAGAATCCTACAACTCATCATTGGATGGGGTGGCATTATTTTCCTTACTGGATTTTTAATCATTCACCTTTATAAAGATCTCACAAGCGAAACAGAAGCATGGTATTTTCACTCCACTTATGTATGGCTTATTGTAATGGGTCTAGCGAGTATCGTCTTTTTCTATCAATGGAAACAACTCCAAAAAAAGGATACAAGCTTTTATCAACACTTTAAAAAATTACCAACCGAGTAAACATGAAAAAAACAGCATTATTATCCCCTACCCTTTCTATTCCCAGGCTAATCATTGGCTTGTGGCAAATAGCCGATATGGAAAAAGAAGGGCGGCAACTTGATCCTATCAAAACAGCAGGCTATATGAATGAATATGTAGAGGCAGGGTTTACAGCTTTTGATATGGCAGATCATTATGGATCCAGTGAAATCATTGCTGGGAAATCCAAAAATAACCATCCCAAGGGCGCTTCCATTCAATTATTTACCAAATGGGTGCCAAAACCTGGGAGCATAGATAGGAAAGAAGTAAGAAACGCCATTGAAAATGCCCTGGACAGAATGCAACAATCCAGTATCAACATGATGCAATTTCATGCTTGGAATTATGCTGATCCTAGTTGGTTAGATGGGCTTTTGTTTTTAAAAGAACTCAAAGAAGAAGGATTGATTGAAGCCATTGGTGTCACCAATTTTGATGCTCACCATCTGCGAATTGCTTTGGCACATGGTATTCCTATTGTAAGTAATCAAATCTCTCACTCTGTCATAGACCGTCGGGCAATGAAGACTATGCAGCTTGTATGTGAGGAATTTGGTGTTAAAATCTTAGCCTATGGTACTTTGGCAGGTGGGTTTCTCTCTAATCGGTGGCTGGGTAAAAAAGAACCCGCCTTAGACACCCTACCCACTTGGTCCCAAATGAAATACAAACGTTTCATCGATGCTGCTGGTGGATGGAACGTTTTCCAACAACTACTCGACACTTTAAATCAAGTAGCCATTAAACATACAACATCGATTGCCAATATTGCCAGTCGATATGTTTTAGAAAATAAAAGTGTTGCAGCTGTAATTATTGGTGCTCGCCTTGGAGAAAGTGCCCACATCCAAGAACACCAAAATTTAATCGATATTATTTTTGAAGCAGATGATCTCATCCAGATTGAAAACGCAATTGCACTGCTCTCCCCTGTTCCTGGAAATTGTGGTGATGAATATCGTAAACCTCCCTTTTTAACAGCTTCTGGAGACCTCAGTCACCATTTAGACACTCGCCCAGCGGTCTATTCCGCAGTTGATAAATCACCCCAGAGAAAACATGTTTATAGTGGAACGGTATGGGAAGAATTTGCTGGATATTCGCGTGCTATAAAAAAAGGAAATCGGATTCTTGTTTCTGGGACAACTGCTACCCACCGCAACCAAGTTGTAGGAGGAACAGATGCTGCAGCCCAAACTCATTTTGTAATTGACAAAATTGAGTCAGCCATTGAATCTTTAAACGGATCATTAAAAGATGTGGTTCGAACTAGAATTTTCGTAAACAGTATCAAAGACTGGGAAGCAGTGGCTCGTGCACACGGTCACCGATTTAAAAATATTGACCCTGTCAATACGCTCGTTCAAGCTAAACTTGTGGGTGATGGGTATTTGGTAGAAATAGAAGCAGAGGCCCTATTGGATGAATAAACCCCAAATTAATTTGCTAATTTTCCATAGGCCTTAAAATACCTTGCCCATTTTTTCTTTTCAAACTGATTAATTTTCTTTTCAAAAGATAGGATCAAATTTTTAGCAACTTCAATACGATCCCAATCTTGCTTTGAGGGAATCGTTAGCCTTGAAACAGAGGCTTTTAAAGCTTCATTTGTTGCAGAATAAGGTGTGATTTTAGAGCTTTGCCATGCTCCAACTTGCCGATCTACAGCCTTGTCTCTCCCCACTAACTTCAAGAGTAATAATTCCTCTTTTAACTGATTTATCTTAAGCACTTCACTTTTATTTGGTCGTGTTGAATTGGACAAACGATCTAAAGTTGAATTTATCTGTTTTTCCCATGAACCCAATTTTACTAGTAAACCAGAAAGCAATTTAACCTGTTGGTCTATTGTCTTTTGATAAACATATAATTTCTCATCAACCTCTTGGTCCAAATCAAATCTCGGATCAGCAACTACTTTAAGGGTCTGTTCACTGCTCACATCCTGATACCTAAATTTTACGGTATACACTCCCGGTAAAACAGGAATTCCTCGTGAATCCTCATGAATCCATGCGCCGGGGAGGTTTGCCTTTTCCTCATCCAGTTTCCAGATAAGATAATTAAGTCCTTTCTTTAAATCAGAACCCACCAGCGTTTTAAGAACCTCTCCCTTTTCATTGTAAATCCTTGCAGTAATTGAATCCATTTTACTAGGTGAAGCCTCTAAAAAGAATGGCATCTCAATTTTTTGAAACACTTTATTTTCCCCTTCAAAAGTTGTATTAAATCCTGACCAAATATTCCCTGGAGGATTAATAAATAAGCCTTTTACCTGAACAGCTTTATTCATGGGAAGTGCAGTTAGTTTTTGCATTGATGGATTAGATACCAAGGCTCTTAAACTCAATAAATCATCCAATATCCAAATGGCACGGCCAAAAGTTCCAACCACTAGTGCTGATTCCTTTTCTTGAATGACTAAATCCATTGTTGACACCCTTGGGAAGCCATTCTTAAAAGGAGTCCAATCTCTTCCCTCATTGATACTGATCCACAAACCGTGTTCTGTGCCTAAAAAGAGCAGGTTTTTTTCAACAGGATCTTGAACAAAAGAGAGTGCATATCCTTTCACATCGTTCGCGTCAATAATACGTGACCACTGTTTTCCATAATCTTTCGTTTTGAAAAGGTAGGGAGCATAATCACCCTTTCGATAATTATTGACAACCACCCAAGCCGTCCCTTCCTCGTATCGTGAAGGATGAATTCGAGCTATCCATGCTTCATTGGGGAGTTCATCAATTTGTGGCGTTAAATTTTCCCATGTGGCACCTCCGTTTTGAGTTAACTGAACCTGACCATCATCTGTCCCAACCCAAATTATTTTTTTATTGAGAGGACTGGGAGCAATAGAAAGAATACTGTTATAATTTTCTGCACCAGAAATATCGAGTGTTAACCCCCCATAATCCCCCTTTTGATGATCTGTATTATTGGTGCTGAGATCAGGAGAAATAATCTCCCAGGTGGCCCCTTTATCTTCTGTTTTATGAACATATTGTGAGCCATAATATGCCGCTTTTTCATCGTGTGGATCTTTTGCAAATCCTGCATTCCAATTAAACCTCAACCCCTTTTTTGTAGAAATGGGTTGAGGAGCGATACTCTGATAATATCCTGTTCGCTTGTCATATCGATAAAGGTCTCCATTTTGTGAAGTTCCATAACCAAACCTAGAATTGTCTCTGTCAGGAGCAATGTAAAACCCATCCCCCCCAACTAGGTATTGCCAGTACAAAGTTCTAATCCCACCTCTTTTCCAAGTGTATGCAGGTCCAGACCAATTACCATTATCTTGCATGCCACCATAAACATTATAAGGAGTATCATAATCTACATTGATTTGATAAAATTGCGCTACGGGAATCGTCTCAGGGAAATACCAACTTTTACCGTGATCTTGAGTGATTCCTAAACCGCCATCGCCACCAATAATAAAATGTTGAGGATCTTTGGGATTAATCCACATGGCGTGAAAATCAGCATGAATTCCTTTGGTTTCGTCAGCCGGAATCATCGGACTGGGATCAAAAGTTTTTCCTCCATCATAACTTACTGATAAAGGTTGATAAATATTATATAGTCTATCTTCATCTTGGGTGTCTACCGCTAAATCCTGAAAATAAAAAGGGCGATTATTTGTGAATTTAGGATTACTATTGATCACAGTCCATGAAGTCCCTCCATTATCACTGCGGAAGAGTAGGTTTTTTTTTGCTTCAATTTTGGCATAAACTCGATTTGGATTACTCTGTGCAATGGCCAAACCGATTCTTCCAAGATCTCCCTGAGGTAGCCCTTGGTTAACACCTATTTTACTCCATGTTTCACCGCTATCTAAACTTAGAAAAAGACCTGATCCTGATCCACCAGAAACAAAAGAATATGGTGTCCGTTTATGCTGATATAACGCAGCAAATAGTTTCTTAGGGTTTATTGGATCCATTACCAAATCAGCAATTCCTGAAGAATTATTAGAAAACAAAATCCTTTTCCAATTTTTACCCCCGTCAACCGACTTATACAAACCTCGATGTTCATTTTCAGTAAATGGATCTCCCATGGCTCCAACATAAATGATATTCGCATCGGATGGGTCAATGATTATCCTATGAATGGTCTTTGTCTCTTCCAATCCCATATGCTTCCAGCTAACACCTCCATCTTCACTTTTAAAAATTCCCATTCCTAAATTCATGGAATTTCTGGGATTTCCCTCTCCTGTTCCAACCCATACTACTTCTGGATTTGATTGCTGAATTGCAATGGCACCAATATTTTGGGTTGGCTGATCATCAAAAATCGGATTCCATGCTGAACCTCCATTTTCTGATTTCCAAACGCCACCCGAAGCGGCACCAACATACATTATTTTTGGATTGGAGGTCAATACGTCAATCGTGGTAATCCTTCCACTCATGTTTGCAGGTCCAATGTTTCGAATCTTTAAATTTTCAAGGGAGTCAAAATCTAATGTTTGAGCACTCATTGGAAGTATAATCCACAAAATTATATAGAAGGGTAAACGCATGATGAATCGTGTTTTTATAAACTATACAATATAGCAAAATTTTGCTACATTTATGGGAATAAACCTTCATCAAAATCATTGACTTTTATCCGATTTTATTCTTTCCAAAATGAAAATTCACTCACTCTTTTTTACACTTCTTTTCTCGCTTTTCTTTCATAATACACAAGCCCAAGAAAAGACTCTAAATACGGACAAGCACCAAGAGCTAATCACTTTATTTGATGATTGGCGCTCCTTTGAAGCCCCTCCTTTATTAGAAGGTCTTCCTGATTATTCTCAAGCTACTTTTGACAAACGGTGGCCTACTTTTGTTGTATTGAAAAAGCGTCTTCAGGAGATCTCCAAAAAAGACTGGACGGCTTCGCAAAAGGCAGACTGGTATATACTTTGGGCAGAAATGAATGGGTATATTTTCAACTATAAAGTATTAAAACCTTGGCAAAGAGATCCTGCATTTTACAAATCCATTTGGACCTATAAAAGTGATGTACCTGCACATGAAGGTCCAACGCATCATGCGGTAATTGAACTTTGGCAATATTCCTTTCCACTTGATCCATCCTCAAGAAGTCAATTGATTTCTTCCCTCAAAAACATTCCTAACTTTCACCAACAAGCCAAAAACAACCTAACGGGCAATGCACGCGATCTTTGGATTACGGGCATCAAAGACCTCAGAAATCAAATTAAAGATCTGGATGATCTTCTTCTTCAAAAAGGAGTGGCCGTAGACAAGGGACTAAAGGCAGCAATAAATGATGCAAGACAGGCTACAGTCTCCTTTGTAGCATGGCTTACAAATGAAATCCCAAATAAAACCGGACCCTCGGGAATCGGAAAAGAAAACTATACTTGGTATCAACAAAATGTCCATTTAGTTCCGTTGAGTTGGGACGATGAAGTTCTCCTATTGAAAAGAGAATTAGCTCGGGCTTGGTCCTCTTTAAAATTGGAAGAACATCGCAACCGAAAATTACTCGCACTGCAAGACGCAGACTCGCCCGAATCTTACGAAAAATTGGCAAAAAATGCTGCTAAGGAATTAATTGACTTTCTGAAAGAAAATGATATCGTTACCGTAGAAGATTATTTCACCCCAGCACTGGAACCCCATTTAGGTAAATATATTCCTGCCAACAAAAGAAACTTTTTTTGGATAACAGCACATTATGATCCAAAACCTCTTTTCTCTCATTTCTATCATTGGTTTGAACTCGCACGAATGGATTTAAATCCACATGAAAATCCCATAAGAAGAAATGCATTACTTTACAATATTTTTGACTCAAGAAACGAAGGTCTCGCCACTGCAGTTGAGGAAATGTTTATGCAGGCTGGTTTGTATGATGAAAATCCCAGAGCGAGAGAAATTGTCTATATCTTGATCGCGCAAAGAGCAGCACGAGGCTTGGGCTCACTATATGCCCAAGCCAATATGATGTCCATGGAAGATGCGGGAAAAATTCATTCGGAATACACCCCCAGAGGATGGATGAAAACAGAAAAGGAACTGTTGATTTTTGAACAACATTTATACCTCAGACAACCTGGCTATGGCACAAGTTATATTACTGGAAAATATTTGATTGAAGAAACCCTAGCTGAAGTAGCAAAAGAACAAGAAAAAAGGACTGAAGGTTTCACGTTAAAACAATTCTTTGACAACTTGAGCAATATAGGAAATATCCCCATTTCTCTGGGAAGATTTGAATTAACAGGTGACCCCAAACAACTCCATGAAATCAAAAATAATTACCAAGAGTTGTAAATCCTGCGAATATTTCGGTTCGAAGAAGTTGCAGCTTTTTTCAAAAAAAATCCGCAACAACATATAATACAATGTCTTGCGGATTTTAAAAGTACCTTGGGTGGGAATCGAACCCACACTCCCGAAAGAACTGGATTTTGAATCCAGCGCGTCTACCAATTCCGCCACCAAGGCTTGGGGCAGCAAAAATAGTAAAATATTTTTTCCTTTGAATTAAAAATTAGAATAATGCTATCCATAATTTATTTATAAATTTGGGCTCTTAAACATTCATATGGAAACTCCTGCAAAAATATTCTCTTGTACACAAAGCACTGAACTTTCAAACTCTATTGCAGAAAAATTTGGGTCTGAAATGGGTAAAGTTAACTTTTCACGCTATAGTGACGGAGAGTTTCAACCCTCTTTTGAGGAATCTGTTAGGGGTACACGTGTATTTATCATTGGATCCACACACCCTACTTCTGAAAATTTAATGGAAATGCTTTTGATGCTGGATGCAGCAAAGCGTGCTTCTGCAAGACACATTACAGCGGTATTGCCCTATTTTGGATGGGCACGTCAGGACCGTAAGGACAAACCAAGGGTTCCCATAGGAGCAAAACTGATTGCTAAATTGTTGGAAACTGCTGGAGCAACACGAATTATTACCATGGATTTACATGCAGATCAAATTCAAGGATTTTTTGAAAAACCTGTAGATCATCTTTTTGCTTCTTCTATTTTCATTCCTCACATAAAATCTTTGGGATTAGATAATTTAACGATTGCATCACCAGACATGGGGGGATCCAAACGTGCTTATGCCTATTCCAAATTTCTGGGTAGTGATGTTGTTATTTGTTATAAGCAAAGAGAAAAAGCTAATGTGATCTCTCACATGGAACTTATCGGAGATGTCAAAGGTAAAAACGTAATCCTTGTCGATGATATGGTGGATACGGCAGGAACCCTAACAAAAGCAGCAGATTTAATGATGGAAAGAGGGGCTATTTCTGTAAGAGCAATCTGTACTCATGCTCTTCTTTCTGGAAATGCGTACGAAAAAATTGAATCTTCAAAACTGGAAGAATTAATTGTAACCGATTCTATTCCTCCTAGAATTAGTCACCCTAAAGTAAAAGTATTATCTTGCGCCCCATTATTCGCTGAAGTAATGCGAAATGTGCATTACAATCAGTCGATAAGTTCAAAATTTATAATGTAACCTTAATTAAAAAAACAAATGAAATCTATTACCATTAACGGATCTAAAAGAGAAAGCGTAGGCAAGGTAGCTACCAAGGCGTTGCGCAATGCTGGCAGAGTTCCCTGTGTATTGTATGGTGGAGGCGAACCGCTTCACTTTGCTGCACCGGAACTTGATTTCAGTAAACTCGTTTACACTCCTAACGCACACACTGTAGTTATTAAATTAGACGGAGAAGATGTACCTGCAATACTTCAAGACATCCAATTCCATCCATTGACTGATAAAATTTTACACATTGACTTCTATCGCCTTTTTGATGACAAAGAAGTTGCAATGAACATCCCTGTAAAAGTAGAAGGTACTGCACCTGGTGTACTAAACAGTGGTGGGGTATTAGTGCTTAATAAACGTAAACTTCGAGTTAAAGCACTTCCTAAAGATCTACCTGACTTTATAGTTGCAAATATTTCTAACTTAAAATTGGGAAATAAATTATACACGGCTGAACTCCAAACGGATGCCTATACAATTCTTCACCCTGATAATACTGTTGTTTGTCAAGTTCGTACTTCTAGAGCTTCATTGAAAGAAGAAGAGGATGACGATGCTACAACAGAAGGAACTGAAGGAGGAGAATCTGCTCCAGCAGCGGATGCTCCTGCAGAAAGTTAATTTCTAATTGTAGACTAAAAGATCAAGCATGTGGCTTCAAAACCACATGCTTTTTTTATTTTAGATCTCATGTTTTCATTTAAACGTCTTTTTTTTAAAAAAAATCCTGTATTGGCTATGAAAAAATTTCTGATAGTAGGCTTGGGTAATGTGGGCGAAAAATATGACAATACCCGTCACAATGTGGGTTTTAGTATTTTAGATCGCCTTGCTGATAAAAATGAATGCGTTTGGGAAAGCAGAAAATTAGCTAGCTATACCCTTGTCAAGAAAAAAGGAAAGCAATTTGTTTTAATCAAGCCCACCACTTTTATGAATCGAAGCGGAAAAGCTGTAAGATATTGGGCACTTAAAGAAAATATTCCCTTAGAAAACATCCTCATTTTAACTGATGAAATTCACCTTCCTTTTGGGACTATAAGAATGAAGGGAAAAGGAAGTCCAGCAGGTCACAATGGATTAAAGGATATTGAAAGTCAGCTTAATAGCCCAAATTACGCTCGTTTGAGATTTGGAATCGGTCAAGAACAAAAAGTATTTGATCAAGTAAAATTTGTCCTAGATCCATGGGATCTAGAGGAAGAAAAATTAGTACAAGAACGCCTAGAGCTGTGCTCCGAAGCTATCTTATCCTTTGGTCTTGAAGGATTAGCCACTGCAATGAATCGCTTTAACGGAAAGTAAATTAGGTTTTAAAAGGTTTGAAATTGAAAAATTTCTGAATAGGACCGATTTCCTTCCCTGTCTATACTTACTACTTGCCAAAAGTACAGGGTGTTTTCAAGTAGTTGAAGTTCTGTTTGATTGTTTGTTAAACCTTCTCTTACCTGAGTTAATGCATCTGTGAATTCTCCCAAATACAAATCATAGGACTCAATATCTCCATCTAAATCATTGCCATTCCATTGAAAAAGAAGCGAATTTGAATTATTCAATCCAACCTCTGCCTTATTTGCAGGCTCTAATAATTGAGCTGGAAATGGAAAATGACTTGCCTGAGGATTCCCTTCCAAATAAAATTGCCAAACTGAACTTTGCCCCATAGCTTCTGATAAAAGGGATTTCGAAAGTACATACCAGGAGTAGGGCGCACCGCTTGGAAGCTGGACTGACTCGGATAACAAAGACGTGGAAACCGTTCGTTTCTGCCTAGTTAAGGTATTTTCAATCACCAGCTCATAACTGTCTGTGTCTAAAGCTGCAGTCCATTGGAAACGAACCTGACTTTCAAAATCGTTAACTCGTGAAGCCGTGTTACAGGTATTCAAATTGTCTGGTAGTATAAGAATCGATGGTTTTGGTGCTGGAATCGGCTCAGGACCACAACCCAAAAACAAAAGAACCATCAAAACAAATAGCTGTCTCATTGTTTTAAAACTTTTAGCGTTTCTGAATAGCTATCATAATCTATGCGGATTAGATACCAGCCAGGATGCAGTTGATTCATCGGAATCAGAACAACGTCATTATTGGAGGCTTCGTATTGGGACTCCCAAATTACATCTCCAGCACCGGAGAAGAGTCCCACGGTCGCTGAACGTTCTCTGGGTAAAATAAGCCTTGCTTCATTTGAAACAGGATTAGGATATACTTGTGCATTCTCTCCCAGATTTATCCATTCCTCATAAATGCCTTGGCAGGGATTAGCTGTAGTTACTTGAATAAAATTCGTTTTTTGAGAAAGTATAACTTGTACTTGTTCTCCTCGAACAAAAGTTTTTGTTTCATTATTGATGGAAACATTAAAGGAATCAGCTCCAGACAAATCTAGATCTAAAATTGAGGTAGAAGAATTCCATTTTGCTTGAACATTCAATGCTAAAGGAGCCGTAATTTGCGTTTCAAAACAAGATTCAAACTCTGGAAATGAATCAGCACGCACACAAATATCATAATTCCCCGCTGCTAGTCCTTCTAATGTCCTACCCTGAGTAGTAAATACAAGCTCTTTTAGATAACCATCAGGTCCTGTAACTGTTACATTATAATCGTATTCAGCCCTTGCATTAAAAGTAAGGGATCCATTATCCTTCTCTGGACAACTCGTATTTTTCTTTGTAAGACTTATGTTTTTTGTCGAAAAAATATCACATACATCGCCAATTCCATTTCCATCGATATCTTCTTGATTTTCATTTGTCAATAAAGGACAGTTATCGTTCTCATCAACGATAGAATCAACATCGCTATTGGCTAAAGGTATGCCTTGAACGCACAAATCAAGGGTGAATTCACGCAATTGACCTGAATCCTCAACATAGAGATCATGGACAATCAATTTCCAAGTACCAAAGGATGAAGTCCCATAAAGTTGGCTAATATTTTGAAGCGGCTGAAAAGAACCTGTAAAAGGTGCTTCCGCCTCAAAAATTGCTGACTGTGCTTCTTGATCAAATAAAGTCTGGGTATAATCATCATTGGACTCCCCGATTTCACCACTCAATAAATACCGAATTCCTTTTGGGGATTCCAGGTAAAGCATCAGATCCCCTACATAAGTATGCTCAATATCCACCAAAACATTTATATCCAATATGGGTAGATCATTATTAACAATTATTGATGCCGTTGTAATTCCTATTGCATTTTCGGTTGCATCATCAAGATTAATTGGAAGAGATACTGAAGACAGTTTCAAGCAGGATTTCGGATTAGTAGTAAAAGAAAAAATATCTGAAAAAGCTCCTTCATTGCAAATGTTTCGGTTTTGTACCCGCCAATAATAAGTAGTCGCAGGCTCAAGGGAATTCATTGAAAAAAAGTTTTGAGTCAATAGGGTGTCTTGCACAAAAGAATTGAAATTATCCGTAAGAGAAACCTGAAGTCGTGATGAATCTACATTGGTGTCATCCTCCCATTCAAATTGCAAATCAATATTCTGAGAAATAGCATTATCTAGAGGCACAACTAATTTAGGTGGATTTAAATTTTCGTCTCTCTGCTTAAGAACAAATGGGAATTCGTCTGATTCAGAAGTTAGAACAATGCTGAAAAATAGATCATAATCTAGGGGTAAAATATCCCTTAGCCCTTGTAAGGTAAAATAACCTCTGGTCTGTTCGCTCGTATAAGTAGTTCTGGAAAAGCTGGCTTGAACTCCCACAGGTAAATTATTAATTTGTGGAGAAAAAGCTACATCAAAACCACTAGTTCTCTGGATAGAGAAATCATATCGTACTAAATCAGCACCACAATTTTCAGCCAAATAAGAATCAAATTCTATGAGAAGATTACGGGGTTTAATGGTGAAATTCGAGGAATTATACGCAAAAAATATTCCCGCTTTGGCTGCAATTTTTATTCGAGCTTGGCTGGTTTCTATATCATTTGGAATTATAACCTCTGCGACTCCCGAATTAGGCACTGCATTGGCTAAAATTACAGGAAAAGTCAATCCTCCATCTGATGAAAGATAAATTGCTACTTCTGAAACATTTATGGGAGCTTTATCCGTATGGGAAACCTCCCATGTAATGGTTTCCCTAGTTCCACCTCTTATTATAATGTCTGAATCTGCGTGGGAGCTCACCAAAAATGGACCTGCAGAAGCAACCACGGTAATTTGGGTTTTATCTTGGGCTACTTGAATTTTATTCTCAAAAGGTCTTCTTACCGTCAGACCCCAATTCAAAATTCTTCCAACTGTGGGTACCGTTTCCCAGGCATCATCCACAGCGGGATTTTCTTGAATTAAAGTATTATTCATTAACTGTTTTGGATTGGGAATTGTCCTAATTGTATCAGAAGTTGGAGGTAAAGAGCGAGCCAAAGATCCTATCACATTATCAGATCCAAAGCTATCGGAAGTGACTTGTCCACTGTCCAACTGTTCCCAACAATATGTAGTTCCCTCAACCTCTTCCACTTGTGCTGCTTCAAGTTTGTAGGCTGTTCCTATGGGAATATAATATTCTTCTCCTGCATGGGTTGTAAAAATTGGAGCCTCATAAGGCTCCAAAACAGCGCAGTTTGCACGAGTTACCACATCCAAAATATTTTGAATACTGTAATAATGAAAATAGGGATCTCCATGTAATTGAATATCATCTTCGCCTGTAATTCCAGCATATGCCATTATGGTTGAACCACTGCCGGGCTCAGCATTATAACCTGTTCCTTCAGCGTTGAAAGAAAAGGTATGATAAGCCCCAAATTGATGCCCAATTTCATGTCCAGCATAATCTAAATCAAAGTAATCATTACGATATTCTCCTCCGAAAATATCACGAAAAGGATGGGTAGAAAACCCTTGTCCCTTCTTTCCAGATTCACAAACACAACCAATACATCCTGCATCACCGTTAGGTTGTCCATAATCAAAAAGATGTCCTACATCATAGGCATCGTCACCTATTACTTCATCCAAAGCGGATTGAAGTTCACTTGCATATTCTCCTGTAAATGGGTCAGTTTCTGCATCCTCATAAATTAAACTTTCATCCGACACCAACTCAAGTCTAACTTTCACTTCATCTTCAAATACACTACTAATTCGATTCAATGAGCTGACTACAGCTCCATAAGCGTCTTCCGCATTGGTTCCATTAGAATCATCATTATCGCCCCAAAAAGTGGTGTATTCTCCAGTTGTGGCTATCGCAATTCTAAATATTCTAATTTCATTATTCGTTGCTATTGATTTGGCAGCAGCATCAGTAGATTGACTCTTAGACAAAAGATCAAACGTCTTACACGATAAGGAAGGAGCGAAATCTGCTCTAGATTTTAAATATGCATAATGCAGATTCTTTTTTCCCTTCTGCGTTTGAATGAAAAAATCAGGCCCATCGGTTAATTTTAACCATGCATTAATTCCATTGGGATGTGTACTCAACCTCACTCGAACTTCGGGTCGACTCACACTTCGCCCTTGATAAGTCTTTAAGTTTGGAAAGCGACGGGAAAGCGCATCCGACAGAAGGGGGATGGCTTCAATTGAAAACGTTTCCATTTCACTGTTTTCATTGGGTAAAACAATCGTTTGTTTAATCCCAATCGACTTAATCCCTTTTTGTGTGGATAACAATCCCAGACCATTAAATACATAATACTCCTCTCCAAATTGTTGTGAATGCAAAAAATTACCAACCACGGGAGCTTGAACTTTTGTCCAAAGTTCTTGTCCCTTCATTTTATTGATTAAAAAGAATAAAAATAGAATAACCCAAAAAGGTTTGATAAAATAATTTTTCAAGTAAAATAAGTATTACTGAATTTGATTTTTTATGTTACTATACTGGTTAAAAATAAGGAAACAAATTAGTCTATCGATGCTAATGTCTTATTTTTGTCCCTTAAATAAAATTCTTTTTAAAAGAATGAAAGTCTACAAAGACATCAACTCCTATCCTGCAGACAAAAAATCAATTTTGACAATTGGTACTTTTGATGGAATTCATATTGGTCATCAAAAAATTATTCAAACCCTTGTAGCCAAAGCTAAAAAAGAAAACTTACTCGCTAATGTTTTGACTTTCTTTCCGCATCCTAGAATGGTGTTACAAAAAGAATCTCAAATAAAACTTATTGATACAATACAAGAACGGGAAGATTTCTTGAGAAAATTAGGCGTTGACAATCTCATCATACACCCCTTCTCTATTGAATTTTCAAAACTCACCGCTTTAGAATTCACTAAAAACATCTTGGTAAAACAACTCAATATTGCTTTTCTATATATTGGTTATGACCATCGTTTTGGCAGAAATCGAGAGGCCACAGTAGAAGATTTGATAACGTATGGAAAACAATATGATTTCAAAGTCAATGTCATCAATGCACAAGAAATAGAATCGATTACCGTAAGCTCAACCAAAATAAGAAAAGCCATAGCTGCAGCTGATTTTCAAAAGGTACAAGAATTTCTGGGACGTCCATTTCAGTTAACAGGTAAAGTAACTGAAGGAAAAAGAATTGGGAGAACACTCGCATTTCCTACTGCAAATCTTCAAATAGACACCCCCTATAAAATCATCCCTCCACATGGAGTATATCTTGTTTCTGTAAAACAAAATAAAACTATTCATTTTGGTATGATGAACATTGGTACTCGTCCCACATTAAAGGGTGAAGATCAAAGTATCGAAATCCATATTTTTGACTTTAATGAAGATTTATACAACAAAACCATCACCGTTTGTTTACTGGATAAAATTAGAGATGAACAAAAATTTAATTCCCTTGAAGCGCTTAAAAATCAATTAATAAAAGATAAAGAAAATTGTAAAAGAACTCTTGCGATAAAAGGGTTGAAATAAAATTACTTTATTTTTACAAAAAAAATTCCATGCTCGCACTGCAATTCATTAGAGAAAATAAAGAAAGGATACTAAAAGGCTTAGAAAAAAGGAATTTTAAACACCCTGAATTAATTGATAGCATTATTGGTTTAGACCAAGAGCGACGAGGCCAACAGGCTACTTTAGACCAGCAATTGGCAAGAGCCAATCAATTAGCCAAAGAAATTGGTGCGCTTTTTAAAAGTGGAAATCCTGAAAAAGCTACTGTTTTAAAAGAAGAATCGGCTGCAATAAAAATCCAAACCAAAACACTGCAAGAAGAATTGCAAAAAACATCAGATACATTATTTGAATTAAGAACTCAGATTCCCAATATTCCCCACGAAAGTGTTCCATCGGGAACCAGTGAAGAAGATAACGAAGAAATATTTAAATCAGGTACTATCCCAAAGTTGTATGAAAAAGCGCTTCCCCACTGGGAACTAGCAAATAAATACGACCTGATTGATTTTGAATTGGGAAGTAAAATTACAGGGGCAGGCTTTCCCGTTTATAAAGGAAAAGGAGCCCGTTTACAAAGAGGGTTGATCAATTATTTTTTAGATAAAAATACAGCTGCTGGATACAAAGAAATGCAAGTACCCCACCTAGTCAATGAAGCCTCTGGCTTTGGAACGGGTCAACTTCCCGACAAAGAAGGACAAATGTATCACGTGACGAACGATGATCTTTATTTGATTCCTACAGCAGAAGTTCCACTAACCAATCTTTATCGTAATACGCTGCTTGAAGTTACTGAGCTTCCAATTTGTTTAACGGGTTACACTCCCTGTTTTAGAAGAGAAGCAGGTAGTTATGGAGCACACGTTAGAGGCCTCAATAGACTTCATCAATTTGATAAAGTGGAAATTGTGCGTATTGAAGAACCTCAAAACGCCATGGAGGCCTTAGACAATATGGTGGAACACATTAAATCTATTTTAAATGAATTAGAACTCCCCTATCGAATTTTAAGATTGTGTGGTGGCGATATAGGCTTCACCTCTGCCCTAACCTATGATTTTGAAATTTATTCAACTGCTCAGGAACGTTGGCTAGAAATTAGCTCTGTTTCAACCTTCAACAGCTTTCAAGCAGAACGATTACAGTTGAGATACAAGGACAAATTGGGTAACAAGCAAAATGTTCATACCCTAAACGGAAGTTCATTAGCGCTTCCTCGTGTGGTCGCAGGATTATTAGAAAATTGTCAAACACCCGATGGAATTACGATTCCAAAAGCGCTGGTACCTTTCACTGGTTTTGACCGAATTGAATAATGATTATTTATAACGTCACTTCGCAAGTAGCTCCTGAAATCGATGAAAATTGGTTAGAATGGATGCAAACCCATCATATTCCTAAGGTGCTAGAGACCTCATACTTTGATCAGGTTACTATTTTAAAAGTTGGCATGGAGCAACCCTCAGATCCCACTTATGCTGTTCAATACAAAGCAAGTTCCAGACGCCATCTTCAAGACTATTTAGACAATGAAGCAACGCTTCTCAAGCAGGAAATACATGAAAAATTTGGTGAACAAGTTTTGTCTTTTGAAACACAGCTGGAATTAGTAAGTAATCAATCATGAAGCCTGTTCGAGCAAAGAAAAAGTTAGGGCAACATTTTTTAACCGATCTAACTATTGCCCAAAAAATTGCAGATACACTCCTTTTTGATCAATATGAAAAGGTACTTGAAATAGGGCCAGGAATGGGAGTTCTTACCCAGTTTTTAGTTCCTAAAACAAAAAACCTTCACCTGATTGAAATTGATCGTGAATCGGTCAATTATTTACAAAACACCTACAGTGAAATTGAAGTCAAACTGATAGAAGGGGACTTCTTAAAAATAGATTTAAAAACACTTTTTGGAACGGATTTATTTGCCATAATTGGTAATTTCCCCTACAATATTTCAACCCAAATTGTTTTCAAAACCCTAGAAAATAGAGGTCAAATCCCCTTTTTTGCAGGAATGTTCCAAAAAGAAGTTGCAGAAAGAATATGCGAACCTCCAGGTTCTAAAAAATACGGGATCCTTTCTGTTCTTGTACAAATATTCTATGACACCACATATTTATTTACTGTTCCTCCAGATGTATTTAAACCATCCCCTAAAGTAGATTCCGCAGTAATGCAAATGGTTCGTAAAGAGGATTATAGTTTAGATTGTGATGAAGCTCTTCTATTTAAAATTGTCAAATTAAGCTTCCAACAGCGTCGAAAAACATTACGTAACAGTTTAAAAACATTGAATCTTTCTGATATGTTGAGAGAAGATACTATCTTTGACCTGCGGCCAGAGAAGCTCTCTGGTGATGACTTTATCCAACTCACAAAAAGAATTGGCCATGGGAACATTTCAAATTGACACGCCCTTTTTAGAGACCATTAAATCCCTGATTGAGCAAGGAGAAGACACCCCCTTAAAAAGAAAATTAAAGTCCATACACTATGCCGACATTGCAGAAATCATAGAGCATCTTTCTATAGACGAAGCAACTTACATCATCAAGCTTTTAAAGAGTGAAACTACTGCTGACGCTCTTGCAGAAATGGATCCCGATACTCGAGAACGAATTTTAGAAAACTTATCTGCAAAAGAGATTGCGAAAGAAGTTGCTGAACTAGATTCAGATGATGCCACTGACCTCATCCTTGAACTACCCGAAGCAAGGCAGGAAAAAGTCATGTCTCAAATTCAAGATGACGAACATGTTAAAGATATTCGTGAGCTTTTAAAATATGATGAAAATACCGCAGGAGGTCTTATGGCAAAAGAACTCGTTAAGGTTGAAGAAAATTTAAGCGTTTTAAAATGCTTAAATGAAATGCGTGCCCAAGCAGAACATGTAACTAGAGTACATTCCATCTATGTTGTGGATCAAAGCAATACACTCAAAGGACGGCTTTCGTTAAAAGATTTAATTACAGCCAACTCGAGAGACAAGGTCAAGGATATTTATATTCCTAATGTAGATTTTGTAACTGTAGATCAAAACAATGAAGAAGTTGCAAAAATCATGTCAAAATATGATTTAGAAGCCATTCCGGTTGTAAACAAAAAAAAAGAATTAGTCGGTCGAATTACCATCGACGATATTGTGGATGTGATTAAAGAAGAAGCCGAAAAAGATTATCAACTAGCGGCAGGTATTTCAAATGATGTAGAGGCCGATGACACCATATACGAATTAGTTAAAGCTCGGCTCCCGTGGCTATTTTTGGGTCTTTTGGGTGGCTTAGGAAGTGTCTTTATCCTTCAAGATTTTGAATCTGTAATGGAACAGCCTCGCTTGCGCAATTTATTCTTCTATACTCCCCTTATTGCTGCGATGGCGGGAAATGTAGGCGTACAGTCATCTGCCATTATTGTCCAGGGTTTAGCCAATGACACTGTAAAAGGGTCGCCTTTGAATCGATTAATTAAAGAAATTGGTCTCAGTTTAATAAATGGTTTTGCTCTCGCCCTAGTCATTATTATTTTTGGTTTGATAATAAACCAAGAGTTACTGGTTAGTCTCACAATAGCCGGTTCCATGATGTTGGTTATTGTTGTTGCTGCATTAATAGGCACCTTTGTTCCTATTATTCTTGACAAGAGAGGCATAGACCCAGCAATTGCTACAGGACCATTTATTACTACAGCCAACGATATTTTTGGAATCTTCTTGTTTTTCTACATCGCAAAACTTATTCTAATTCTCTAGATGTACCCTCCCAAAATTTTACATGTTGATGAGAATCATCCCTCTTTGTTAAAAGGATTAGAAGCTTTGAAATATGATAATATTTTAGCCTATAAAACACCTTTAACAACAATCTTAAAGAATGTAGATCAATACGAGGGAATTGTTATCCGTAGTCGTTTTCCGATTGATAAAAGTTTTATTGATGCCGCACACAAGCTTCGCTTTATTGCTCGTGTGGGAGCGGGTCTAGAAAACATTGATCAAAAATACGCACACTCAAAAAACATTCATCTTATAGCAGCCCCTGAAGGAAATCGAAATGCCGTTGGAGAACATACAGTGGGTCTACTGTTGGGACTCATGAACAAACTCCGTTCGGGGCATCAAAGCATTCAAAAGGGCAAATGGCTTAGAGAAGCACACCGCGGCTTTGAATTAGAAAATAAAACGGTTGGTATAATAGGTTACGGAAATACAGGAAAAAACTTAGCTCAAAAATTAAAAGGCTTTAATGTACGCATTCTTTGTCATGACATTTTGCCCAATGTCGATGATGAAAATGCTACTCAAGTAGATCTTAAAACCCTTCAAAAACAAGCACAGATAGTCAGCCTACATATTCCACAAACTCCCCTTACCGAAAAAATGATTGATCAAGCTTTTATTAATAGAATGAAACATCCCTTCTGGTTTCTCAATACCGCAAGAGGAAAAGCTGTGGTCACAAAAGATTTAGTAGAAGGACTTCAGTCTGGAAAAATCCTCGGTGCAGGACTGGATGTTTTAGAATATGAACCGGCTTCCTTTCGATCTATTTTTGATGCCAAAAATCTACCTAAACCCTTAGAGTATTTACTTTCAGCCGAAAATGTTATCCTGAGCCCCCATGTAGGAGGTTGGACAGTAGAGAGTCATCAAAAATTAGCACAAACCATTGTAAATAAAATCAAAGCCTTATGAATTCAATAAAAAATATCTTACTACTCTGCACAGGAAATTCTTGCAGAAGTCAAATGGCTCATGGTTGGTTCTCCTATTTTACTGGAAATACAGCCAATATTTATTCCGCAGGAATAGAAACCCATGGCGTAAATCCCAAAGCAATTGCAACAATGGCCGAGGAGGGAATTGACATCAGTCATCATACTTCAAATCTAGTGGACGAATACCAAAGTATTGATTTTGATTTCATTATCACGGTTTGTGATCATGCTGCAGAGAACTGTCCCTTTATTCCATCAAAAAATGCTGTGCGGATTCATCATAACTTTTCCGACCCTTCCAAATTAAAAGGAACGGATGAAGCGATTAAAAATGCTTTCAGAGCAACGCGAGAAGAAATTAAACTCTTCTGCAACGACTTTGTTAAAGTAAACTTGGCACAATAATTAGTATTGAATAACAAATTGAGCCGTCTCACTCGTTCGCTGTTCCAATAAAATTTGCTTGCCTTTTTGGTTAATAAACTGTGAGGCCTTACTATCAAAATGACGGATGGTAAATAAATCAACTCCCTCAGTAACTTCAACATTAAATCTCGAACGAAGCACTAAAACTAATTCTTCCAATCTATTGTACTTATTGTTCACGCATACAGAAAAACTAATTGCAGAATTTTGAATCAACTCTACAGGCATTTGATATTCGTGGAGTAAACCAAAAATATAGCTGATATTTTCTTCAACAATAAATGAAAAATCAATAGAAGATAAGCGTATTAAAACCTGGTCTTTTTTGACTATGTAGCAAGGAATATGGGGTTCTAAGGTTTTTCCTTTTGAAACAGAGGTTCCAGCTTCCAAAGGGTTTTCAAAAGATTTCACAAACAAAGGAATCTCTTTACGCTGCAAGGGTTGTAAGGTTTTTGGATGAATCACTGAGGCACCATAAAAAGCCAATTCAATAGCCTCACGATATGAAATTTGATGGAGTAATTGGGTGTTTTGAAACTCTCTTGGATCAGCATTTAAGACCCCAGGCACATCTTTCCATATTGTAACTGAGCTAGCGTTCAAAGCATAACCAAAGATAGCTGCACTGTAATCTGAACCTTCGCGTCCTAAGGTCGTGGTGAAATTGTTCGAATTACTTCCAATAAAACCTTGAGTAATCAATAAGGAACGATTTCCTGCTTGTGTTTGAATATTGGTTTGAGTTAGTTCCCAGTTTAAGTTTGCCGCTCGATAATAATCGTCTGTTTTAATGCAGTTTCTAGCATCTAACCAAAAACTATCCATCCCTTCATGAATTAGGAAACAATGAATGATTTTGGTTGATAAAAGCTCTCCAAAACTGACCACTTGATCATAAACATAGCTGTAATCTGGAGATTTATTCCTTTTTAAAAAAGTCTGTAATTCATCAAACAATTCGTGTATTAAGGAAACAATTGCTGCTTTTTCATCTTGAAACAAATCGTTTATGATCTCAAGGTGATATTTTTTTAAAGGCAAAAGACTGGCTGGTGTTTTAGATTTATCCTCAAAATACTGTTGAATAATTTCTTCAAGAGCATTCGTGCTTTTCCCCATGGCTGAAACCACCACTAAGGTTTCTTCATGACCTACCTTTTTTAATACGCTTACTAAATTTTTAACCCCAGCTGCATCTTTTACTGAAGCTCCTCCAAATTTAAATACTTTCATGAATTAATTTTTTTTTGTCAAATAATTTTTCATTGCCTGTGCATCCATTTGAACAGTATTCCAATCTTGTAAAACACGGGCTCCACTCTTCTCATAAAAACGAACGGCTGGGGTGTTCCAATCTAAAACATTCCATTCAATACGCTGAACGCCTGCATTATGAGCATGACGGATAAAAGCCGTATACAATTGTGTGCCATAGCCCTTTCCTTTGTGTTTTTCTGAAACTATCAAATCTTCCAAATGAAAAGTAGGTCCTTTCCAAGTTGAAAATCGTGGATAAAACAAAGCCATTCCTATTATTTCATTTTGTATCTCAGCAACTAAGCATTCAAATAAAGGAGAAGTTCCAAAACCATATTTTTTTATTTCTGATTCCGTCAACTTTACACTTTCAGGTTCTTTCTCGAAGAGCGCTAATTCTTTAATCAAGGCTAAAATAGCTGCGCTTTCTGAAATGACGGAAGGTCTTATGATCGCTTTCATTTTTATAAATTTCGTTACAAAAATAGGATAAGTGAATCGGAACACCGAATCTTACACTAAATATCACGTTTTAAAAGAAAAATGTTATGATTTCACTGTTTTTGTAACCAGTCGGTCACCGCTTTAAAAAAGAAAGTGGGATTTTCAGCATGCAACCAATGTCCTGCATTAGGGACTGTCATTTGTTCTGCATTAGGGAAATGATGCTTAATAATTGGAGTGTCATTTTCCAAAATATAATCTGATTTCTCCCCTTTGATAAAAAGACAAGGGTGTGTGGAACGAGCATCAGCAAATAAACCTTGCCCTATTGCTTCATTGACATTTTTTAAAACATCAATATTTAATCGAAGACCCAACTTTCCCTGGCTCTCCCAGTATAAGTTTTTCAATAAAAACATCCGGGTCCCTGAGTCTTTGACATAAGCAGCCAAAGCATTATCTGCATCACCACGAGTCTTAATTTGATTAAAATCGAGATGACTTAATCCATTTAAAATCATTTGATGTTGTGGGTTATAGGTTTTCGGAGCAATATCCGCCACAACAAAAGCATGAATATACTGAGGAAATTCACACGCAAGATGCATCAGCGTTTTTCCTCCCATGGAATGCCCCAAGACCCAAATTTTATCTAATTGATGCTCAATACAATAATCCACAACATCCTGTGCTAGGGTAGCATAATTAAAATTGGAACTCCAAAAACTTCTTCCGTGATTTCGTTGATCAATCAAATGGACGCGATAACCTAAAAGCGCCCATTGCTTGGCATGCGTTTTCCAATTATCGCCCATACCCAAGAACCCATGGAGAATGATTAAATCTTTTCCCTCTTCTCCAATAATGTTACTGTGTAAAATACTCAATGGGATAATCGTTGAAGGTACATAGGAATAACATTTTCAAAACCTAAATAAAGACTCTCACAAATTAAAGCGTGGCCAATAGATACTTCGAGGAGTCCAGGAATGTTTTTAGCAAAAAAAGCAATGTTATCTAAGCTAAGGTCATGCCCTGCGTTAATTTCTAATCCAATTTCATTTGCTCTGATCGCAGCAGCAACATAGGGAGCGATAGCCTTATCTGGATCTGATTCATAGCCTGAAGCAAATGACTCCGTGTAAAGTTCAATTCGATCGGTGCCCGTATCCAAAGCTCCTTCAACCATACCTATAATTGGATCTACAAAAATAGACGTTCGAATTCCAGCCTCTTGAAATGCCTTTATAATGGGAGTCAAAAACGCTTGGTTTTTTACGGTATCCCATCCTGCATTGGAGGTCAAAACATCATTACCATCGGGGACGAGAGTAACTTGGTCAGGTTTAATTTGCAACACCATTTCAACAAATTCTGGAATAGGATTTCCTTCAATATTAAATTCTGTCGTTACCACATCTGGAAGAGCATAGGCATCTTCATAATGAATATGTCTTTGATCAGGACGAGGATGAATAGTAATTCCCTGTGCTCCGAATCGCTGTAAATCTTCGGTGACTTTTAATAAATTAGGCACATTTCCTCCACGTGCATTGCGAAGTGTTGCTACTTTATTAATGTTGACGCTTAATGAAGTCATTATTTTTTTTAACAAAAATAAGGGCTTCCGAGAGGACTCTGAAGAAAAATAAGATTTATTTATAGGCTTTAACAGTTTTTAAACATGACACGCTTGATTCTTTCAACTTTTGTACCTTTACATGAAGTAAATCAGTTATGAACATAGCGATCTATAGCGTATTTTTTTCTCCAGAAACACTCGCCTACATCAAAACGGTAATTGAATATCTGGAATCCCATCAACACAACATTACCTTAGTCGATCGATTAAAGAAATATTTAGGGAACGAGCAAGACCAATATGCTTATTTCAGTGATGATGAAATCCTTGAATCAAATATTGACTTTCTCTTTTCAATAGGTGGCGATGGAACCCTCTTGCGCTCAATAACTGTAGTTCGAGATTCTCAAATTCCCATATTTGGAATTAATACAGGTCGCCTGGGTTTTTTAACCTCGCTCCACCGAGATGTATTAGCCGAAGGTCTAGATTTATTTTTTAAAGAAAAATACACTTTTATTGAACGTTCTTTACTGGAAGTCAACACCAAAAATCCAGTCAGTGCTTTGGAAGAAATTGGGTTTGCCTTAAATGAAGTAAGTATCAATAGAAAAAATACGACCTCTATGCTCAGTATCGAAGCAGAATTAGACGGTAAACACTTGACAACCTATTGGGCTGACGGACTTATCATTTCAACACCAACAGGTTCAACGGGCTATTCATTGAGTAGCGGTGGCCCTATCGTATCACCCGATTCCGCATGTTTAATTTTAAATCCTATAGCGCCTCACAACATAAACATGCGCCCTTTAATTGTTCCAGATTCTACTACAATTAAACTCTCGGTTAACGGTCGAGATAAAAACCATTTATTATCCCTAGACTCAAGGATATTAACCCTTGAAAATGGAAATGATATTTATTTGAAAAAAGCTGCTTTTTCCATTCGAACTGTTCAGTTGGAAGGAGCCTTCTTTTTTGACACGCTTCGAGAAAAACTTTTTTGGGGGCAAGACTCACGAAACACACAATAAAAAAGGGGTTTTAAGGTTTATATAGTGCAAGTAATTCTTGTGAATATAGATTCATGATTCAGTTCAAAATACAAAGACTCATTTTTACCGCATTTGCCTATTTTTTTATAGTGAATGCAAGAGGTCAATTTCATGAAATAGGAGCATTTATTGGATCCAGTAATTATATTGGAGATATTGGAACGGATAAATACATCCATCCAAATTCGCCCGCACTTGGATTGGTTTACAAATGGAATACTACCGATCGTTTTTCACTTCGCGCTGGCTTTACTTTTTCGAAATTGGAAGAAAATGAATTTAGAAATCGTGACTTAAATCGCTTTAGAAGATCATACAAGCTTAGTAATAACATACAAGAAGCAATGGTAGGCATAGAAATTAATTTCTTTGAATTTAATTTGCATGACGAAGCCTTAGGCTTTACTCCCTATATTTTTTATGGAGTCAGTTATTTTAGATACGAGCAGTTCTACCTCACACCAAACGGTCCATTTGATCCCCCTACCTACAACAATTATGGTTCGGATGAAAAAATAGCTTTTCCACTAATTTTGGGGTTTAAAATAAATCCAAACCCTATTTTTGTAATTGCACTTGAAATGGGAGCGCGTTATACCTTAACTGACAATCTAGATGGAAGTAATCCAGAAAACGAATTTGCGGATATACAAGAATATAAATTTGGGAATATTATGAATAATGACTGGTATATTTTTACGGGTTTGACATTTTCATTTACCTTTGGCGATCTTCCATGTTATTGTAAAGATTAAATGAACAAATTACCAAAACATGTCGCTATCATTATGGATGGAAATGGTCGTTGGGCCAACCAAAGAGGTAAACAGCGCGTAATGGGTCATAAAAAAGGGGCGTCAGCAGTCAGAGAAGTGATTGAAGAAGCAGCCCGAAAAGAAATCAAATTTTTGACTCTTTTCACTTTCTCCACTGAAAATTGGAGTCGTCCAGAAGAAGAAGTAAGTGTTTTGATGCGTCTTCTTCTTAGTTCCTTAAAAAAAGAATTTAATCGATTGATAAAAAATAACATCCAGTTAAAATCAATTGGTGATACAAGTGGGCTTCCTGCTTTAGTCAGTGAAGAACTGAACTATGTCATTGATAAAACAAAAAATAACACAGGCCTGATTCTTACGCTTGCACTCAACTATGGGGCAAAAGAAGAATTAACTCAAGCGATGAAAACCATTGCGAATAAAGTTAAAAATAGTATAATTTCTCCTGAAAAAGTTGACCAGTCCACTATTAATGAGCATCTTTACTCCCATTATTTACCCCCTGTAGATTTGTTAATACGAACCAGTGGCGAAAATCGATTAAGTAATTTTTTATTATGGCACATAGCCTATGCCGAATTATATTTCACAACAACATTATGGCCTGATTTTTCAAAAGAAGACCTAAACAAAGCATTAATAAACTACGCTAAAAGAGAACGACGATTTGGAAAAACGAGCGAACAACTCACATCATAAAATGAGTTACAAATTTTTATTTGTAGGGTTATTTGTCTTCTTTGGAGGATACATGCAGGCACAGACAGAAAACTATACAAAAGGAAGAACCTATGTCCTGGATTCTATTCTTGTATCAGGCTTAGAAACTTACAACGCGCAAACGGTAATTTCATACAGTGGACTGAGAAAAGGGCAAGAATTAGCTGTACCCGGAGAGGAAATTAGTGGTTTGATAAATAAACTTTGGGGGTTAGAATTATTTAGTGACATCAATCTATATGTTATTAAAGTTGTTGGAAAAAAAATTACCATTGAAATAGAAATCGAAGAACTCCCTACACTATCTGAAGTAAAAATCAAGGGGATAAAAAAAGGACGTATTGAATCTATTCTTTCTGACACAGAACTAACGGTCGGAAAAAAACTTTCTGAGAGTTTCTTGACCAATACAAAAAACTTCATCCAAAATAAATATAAAAAAGAAGGCTTTTTAAACACCAAAGTTGTACTCAACACCATAAAAGATACTGTTGAAGGAAATGCTTACAAAATGGTTGTCAATATTGATAAAGGACCTAGAGTCAAAATTCAAGATATTATTTTTGACGGGAATGAAATATTCAATGATAAAAAATTACAGAGTAAATTTAAAAATACCAAACATAAAAAATCAATACGCTTTTGGAAGAAATCTAAGTTCATTGAAAAAGACTTCAAAGAAGACCTGGGTAAGTTAGTTGATTTTTATAAAGAAGAAGGATATCGTGACGCACGTGTTCTATCTGATTCCATTATCCAAAGTGAAGATGGCTCCAATGCCATTAATTTAAATCTAGCGGTAGAAGAAGGAAATAAATATTATTTTGGCGATATTAAATTTATTGGAAATACGGTTTATTCCAATTCGGTGCTTGAACAAATTCTAGGCCTAAAAAAAGGAGATGTTTACAATGGTGTTTTACTCAAAAAACGTATTGCTGACACCTCAAAGCCCGATGGTAATGATATCACCAACCTATATCAAAACAACGGTTATTTATTCTCCAACATCAATGCTGTTGAGGTAAGTGCCATAAATGACACCATTAATTTTGAAATTAGAATTACAGAAGGAAAATTAGCTAATTTCAATAAAATTATGGTTGAAGGAAATACCAAAACAAACGACCATGTAATTTATCGTGAAATGAGAGCCAAGCCAGGGGATCTTTACAGCAAAGATAAATTAGTTCGAACAGTAAGAGAATTAGGGCAATTAGGCTTTTTCGATGCAGAACAAATCAATCCTCAGATGGAAAATGTAGATCAAAATGCAGGAACTATAGATGTCCGTTTTGATTTGGTAGAATCAGGGGCAAGTCAGATCGAATTACAAGGAGGTTACGGTCAAGGAGGGTTTATAGGAACGCTGGGTTTATCATTCAATAACTTTTCCATGCGAAATATTTTTGATAAAAAAGCATACAAACCCTTACCCATGGGAGATGGCCAAAATCTAGCTCTAAGACTTCAAGCCAGTCAATTCTACAGTACTTACAGTTTTAGTTTTGCTGAACCATGGTTGGGAGGACAACAGCCTGTGCAATTCTCAACTTCACTTCAACATACGATTCAATATCGTTATGATTTTTTTACAGGTTTAGCCGATAAAAGCCAGTCATTCCAAATTAGTGGAATTACATTAGGCTTAGCAAAGCGTTTGAGAGTTCCCGATGACTTTTTTCAACTATCTCAAGCTATCTCCTTTCAATACTACAACCTAAAAAACTATTTTACTGGACTTTTTACTTTTGGTGATGGGGAAGCTAACAACCTTGCTTATACCGTAAGCCTATCCCGAGATAATACTCGTGTTAATCCCATTTTCCCAACAGGAGGATCCTCATTCAACATTACAGGTAAATTTACACCGCCCTACTCTCTATTTACCGGAAAGGATTATGACAATTTAGGAGATTTACCTGAATTTCAGGATGCCAATGGAAATCCTCTAATCGCTGAAATTGATCAAGAGAAATTTAAATGGTTAGAATTTTATAAAATTAAATTCAACGGGACATGGTACACTCCCATTTACGAAAAATTAATTCTCAAAACTCAAGCTGACTTTGGTTTCATTGGCGCATATAACCTAAGTAGAGGAAATATTCCTTTTGAGCGATTTTTCTTAGGAGGCGATGGGATGGTAAGCTATGCCCTTGACGGGAGAGAAACTATCGCACTTAGAGGATATCCAAATCAATCCCTGTCAGGCAATGACGGTTCTGTGATTTACAATAAGTTTTCTTTGGAGTTACGTTATCCCATAACACTAAAGCCCAGTGCATCAATTTATGCATTGAGCTTTTTAGAAGCAGGAAATGGATATAACAGCTTTCGAGAATTTGACCCTTTTAATTCAAAACGTTCAGCAGGAGTTGGTGTTAGAATTTTTATGCCCGCCTTTGGACTCCTTGGAATTGACTTTGGTTACGGCTTTGATAGTCCAGGACAAAGTTCCACAAGCCCAAATGGTTGGGAAACACATTTTATTATTGGACAGCGTTTTTAACAAATTATATAGACTGTTAATCTTATATCCTCAAAATAAGTTAGATAACTTTACGTTATAATAGCTATGAGAATCACCCTACATCATACAATACTACTTTATCTATTCCTTTTCATGAGTATTCATTCGAATGCGCAACGAGGAACAAGAGTAGGCTATATTGATATGAATGTAATATTAGAAAACATTGATGAATACCAAGAAGCCTCTCAATTATTAGATAAAAATATAGTAAACTGGAAAAAAGAAATTGAACTTAAAAAAATTCAATTAAAACAGTATCAAGATCAGTTGAATACAGAGCGTATATTACTTACCCCTGAACTCATTAATGACCGAGAATTGGAAATTCAAGATTTTGCAGCTGAAATCGTAAATCTTCAAGAGAAACGATTTGGACCTGGAGGAGATATGATAATCCAACGTTCTAAATTAATCCAACCTGTTCAAGATCAAGTAATGAGTGTTGTGAAACTAATAGCAGAAGAAAAAAAATATGATTTTATTTTTGATCGATCTTCTAATGTAACTATGTTATATTCCGCAAAAAATTACGATATTAGCGACCTGGTAATTAAAAGAATAAATAGACTACAAAGAATACAAAATAGAAAGAAACAACTGGAGGTCTTAAAATCTAAAACATCAACCTCAAAAAATTAATATATCACTTTATGAAACATTTATCCACTTTTATTGTTAGCTTGTTATTATTAGTTGCTCCATTGAATGTTATGGCTCAATCTAAAGTAGCACACATAAACACTCAAGAATTAATTAGTGAAATGCCTGAAGTTATCGCAGCTCAAGGAGAGCTCAAAAAACTTGAAGACCAATATGCTAATGAAATGGAAACTTCTGTAAAAGAATTTCAAACCAAAGCACAATCGTATCAGGGTGATGCTCAAAACCAAACAGAATTAATCAATCAGCAGCGTCAAATTGAATTACAAGAGATGCAACAACGTATTCAGGAGTTTAGAGAAACTGCTTCTCAAGAACTTCAAAAACGTTCTGCTGAAATGATGCGTCCTTTATACGAAAAAGCCCGTGTAGCTATTGAAAAAGTAGCGGGTGTCCAAGGATTTGACTATGTATTAGATTCAAGCCCAGGAGGTAGTGTAATTTCTGCTATGGGAAAAGATTTAATGGCAGATGTAAAAACTGAATTAGGTTTTTAATCTATCTGTAATATTGAAAAAAGGCTACCCATGGGTAGCCTTTTTTTTTACCTACTCAAACCAAGAAGCGTATTTTAAGTAATTTTGAGCAATTCGTTCAATCTCATTTTCCTGAAGATTTCTATCAATCTCTTTAATTTTTCTTGCTGGAATTCCAGCGTAAATTGAACCCGGGCTTATTATGGTATTTTGTGTTACAACTGCGCCTGCAGCTATAATACTATTACTACCCACCACACAATGATCCATAATAATACTGCCCATACCTACTAAAACTTTGTCTTCTAGAGTACATCCATGTACTATTGCATTATGTCCTATAGAAACTTTGCTTCCAATGGTAGTCGGAGCTGTTTTGTAGGTAGCATGAATGACAACCCCATCTTGAACATTAACTTGATTCCCGATTCTTATGGAATTCACGTCACCACGAATTACAGCTTGATACCAAACCGAGCAATCATCACCCATAACGACATCCCCAATTAAGGTTGCATTTTCAGCAATAAAAGAGTTCTTTCCAAAGGATGGGGTAAAGCCCCGCACAGTCTTTATTAACATAATATTTGTTTGCTCCAAATTACAAAAAGATTTGGCATAAATATGTCTTTCATTTCAAGCTATAGTTTGCCATGCTTTTGTTATTTTTGAAAAAAAAAGATGAAAATTTTCCGACTTACAGCGAAATGTGAAAAAGGAGAGCGTTGGGCAAATTTTGAAGTTGACCAAACAATTGGACCCAAAGAAATATCCCATTTTAAAAACATTGGCGAAGCCAAAGGTGCTCCATTGATTCAACAACTATTTTACCTTCCCTTTGTTAAATCTGTGAGTCTTTCTGAAACAACAATTCGTGTTGAACGATTTGATATTCTTGAATGGGAGGAAGTGATTGAAGAAGTAAAAGAACAGCTACAAACCTACCTCAATGATGGAGGTGTTGTAATCGAAACACAACGTAATGATAAGATTCCCGTGAGTGTTTATGCTGAAAGCACTCCAAACCCTGCAGTAATGAAATTTGTTGCAAACAAGCCCCTTGTTCCACAGAGTGTCGAATTTAAAAATATTGATGAAGCCAAAAATGCACCCTTAGCTCAAAAATTATTTCACTTTCCTTTTGTTAAAGAAGTTTTTTTAGATACAAATTATGTTTCTATTACGAAGTTTGAAATAACCGAATGGGATGAAGTTGTAATGGAGGTTCGTGAATTTATTCGTGCCTTTATTGAGGAGGGAAATGTAATCTTGACTGAGGCTCCTGCTGCCATCGAGATGAATGAAAACAATCAAACCGTTGAAAACTTAAACGCCACAGAGCAACAAATCGTTTCTATCTTAGATGAATACATCAAACCTGCTGTAGCCTCAGATGGAGGAAATATCGTGTTTGATTCTTATGATGAAGTAGAAAAAGAAGTTCATGTTGTTTTACAAGGAGCATGCAGCGGGTGTCCGTCTTCTACTTTTACATTAAAAAATGGGATTGAAACCATGCTTAAAGAAATGATGCCTGGAAAAATTGCAACGGTAGTTGCAGTAAATGGATAAGCTTATTTTTTTGAAGGTGTAGTTTGAAAATCTTTGAGATAAAAAGGTTCAAAATAAGCCAAAGACTCAAATTCTTTTTTTTCAAAACACTTTAATGCCAGTAAAAACATTTCTTTAGCTGATGGGTAATGAACTTCCTCGGTGAAACGGGCCTTTATTTTTGGATGCAGTCTTTTGAATTTGGCTGCACCATCTCCTATTATTAAACATGGATGCGATTGAACAACATCCATAAAAGAGATTTCAGATAAAACCAAGGCTGATGTTTTTGCTACCCATTTTTTATTGGAATCAAAAACTGCAGTGTATACCTCCATTCGTCTTGCATCCAACATGGGAATAATAAAAGTATCTGAAGAAACAATATGGGGCTGCACCATTATTTCTAGCGTATTTAGGGCGATCAAAGGAATATCCATTGCAAAACACAAGCCTTTAGCCGCCGCAATACCAATACGAAGTCCTGTATAAGATCCTGGACCTTTACTTACGGCAATGGCTTGGAGCTGTGATGGTTCTATTCCCCCTTGAGTTAATACCTCTTGAATAAAAACATGTAATTTTTCACTATGACTAAAGGCTTCGGATAAAAGCTCTTTTTGCGCACATAGTATGCCATTAAATGCAAGAGCCACAGAACATTTTTTAGTTGTGGTATCTAGGTGTAGTATATATGCCATAAAATTTTGTGAGGACTATAAAATTCCTCCTGAACTTCCCCCATCTACTTTTAAAACACTACCGTTTGTAGCGCTGGAAAGTGGACTACAAAGATAAATAATTGCATTTGATACTTCCTCAACTGAGGCAAAACGTTCTAATAAAGATTGTGTTCTCTCGCTTGAAAAAAAAGAGGTTTCAACTTCTTTTTGACTTACTCCATCAAGTTTAGCTTTATTTGCCAAAAAGTCTTTGGCACCCTCACTCATCGTAGAGCCTGGGACAATCACATTTACAGTCACCGCTGTGCCTTTAGCAATTTGTGCTAGACCTCTTGATAAAGCATGCATTGCAGCCTTTGTAGCACTGTATGAAATCATGTCAGTTGGAACTAAATAAGCACACTCGCTTGAAATGAAAATAATTCGTCCCCAATTTTTGTTGAGCATTTTTTGAAGATAATGCTGTGATAGGTGAACCCCACTCATGAAATTAACCTGGAATTGATCATTCCATTGTTCGTCTGAAGTATCAAAAAAAGATTGTGAATTATAAATCCCTACATTGTTAATTAAAACATCTACTTCAGGAATCTGATTGGTCAGTTCTTGAACCTCCTGGGGTTTTTTAAAATCTGCAACAATTCCAAATACCTTGGCACCCTTCACTTGCGCTTTTAATTCATCAACCGCCTTAGTAACTCCAGTAGAAGATCGACCATTAATATACACTTGCATTCCCTCAGCCAAGAGCATCTTAGCTGTTGCAAATCCAATTCCAGAAGTTGAACCCGAAATGAATGCTATTTTATCTTTTAACTTTAATTCCATTAAATAATATCATAATTACCATTTTTCAAGACCTAATAACTTCTTGCCCAATGCATTTAATTCTGCTTTTTCATATCTGGTTTGCTCCCACTTTCTGGGGTCACCAGGAAAAGCATATCCTTCTGGAGCGACTCGATTTTCCCATGAATTAATACGCCATTTCTTTAAGACTTCATTATCTTCTTCTGCAGGCATCATTGAAATGTATTGTGCCATTCTCACTTTGTCTTTGGATAAATTGGGGCGGATACCATGAGCAAGTAAACTATTAAAAATGAGTAGATCTCCAGCTTCTAATGCTACTTTTTCTATTTTATCCTCTAAACCTGTGACGTCAGGCTGAAATGGATTACGGTCTTTAGGCTGAGACAGTTTCCAGGTATCATAATTTTGATACAACCACGGAATACATTGAAACCCTCCCATATTGGGATCGGTTTGATCTGATAAGGCAATCACCCCTTGTACATTTTGAGGTTTGGTTTCTGGATCATAATCCCAATGGATAAAACCTTTGTATTCAAAACCTTCTTTAATGGGAAAATTTAAATTCGCACGATCAATCGTTACCCATAATTTTTCAGTGCCCCATACATCCACAAAAGCTTCGTATATTTTTTGAGCTTGTCTGTTGGACCAAAGAAATTGATTATTATACACTTCAACCATTCCCGTTCCTGCAAGTTCTTTCATTTTCATTTCTGCACGTGGAGAACTATACCAAGTCTCGGGATTCATTGGATCTTTCTCTTCAAACTCCCATAGAAATGCTGCAGTATCAAGTGCCTGCTGTCTTGAAATTGCATTTTTCACAACCACATATCCTTTCTCAATCCAAAAACTCCATTCTTCTTCTGTTAATAAACGTAAAGGTTCATTATTGGAACGACTATTGAGTTTTAGTTTACTTGATTTGGCTGTAGATGGATTCCCAGGGATCTCTTTATGATCGCTTTCATATACTTTTTTCATACTCTTTTTGAATTCTTAAACTTGAATTAGTTGAAGATAAGAAAAAAGTTAAGATCCAAGACCACTCATTTATCTCGGAAAACAAACTTTCATCGAGACTAGAAAAAAAATCTTTTTAATTAGAGCTTCAAACCGAAGTAAAATTCGAGAATTTTTAATTTGAATATATAGTCAAATTTGGCACGAACAATATCAGAGGCAGCAATTTGAAATCTTTGCTTTGCCTGAATAAAATCAAAAGAATTCATCACCCCTGCTTCAAAACGATTTTGGGCAATTTGAAACGCTTGTTCTCTAGCTTTCAGGGTCTTCTCTGCGGCTTCATAAAACTTCATAGCGCCTTGTGTGTTCAAATAAGCTTGATTGACGGTATTTTCTAAATCTAATTTTGTTTGTTCAAATTGATTTTCAATTCTCTTCAAATTTAACTCTCTTCTCTTAATATTGTTTTTTACTGAAGAACCATTAAAAATTGGAATATTAAGGGAGACCCCATAACTATGTCCATCATTTTGTCCAAATTGAGTTGCAAAAGGTAGTGGTTTTACAATTTCGCGTTCTGAAAATTGAGTGACTACAGATTGGCCAGTCTCTTGTACAATTCCTATGGGTGATTCTACTAAATTTCCTGTCTGAATGGAACGGTCAGAATAAGATATTCTCGTGTTATAATTGTAGAAAGCAGTAAGAGAGGGCATTAAAGCTCCTTTGGCCAGGTCAATATCCTTTTTTGCTACCTCAATATTGGCAATACCCAGCTTGATATCATTGCGGCTGGTAAGGGCTTTTTCATAAATATTTTTTGGATTCTGTAAAAGAATCTCAGAAAAAGGAATATCAAAATCTTCTTCAGCAATTTCAAAATTCTCATAATCCGTAATGAGTAAAAGCTGAGCTAAACTAATGAGAGATAAACGGTAATTATTTCTGGCTTGAACCAGCGCTTGTTCTTGTGATGCAAGATTGGCCTCAATATCAAAAATATCTGCTTGTGTTAAAACACCTGCTTCAATACGAACTTTCGTTCGTTCTAAGTCTTCTTTGGTAATTTCTAATTGAAAGCGTTGCACTTGTTCTAGTTCTCTATTAAACATGACTTGCAAATAAGCATTGGCGACAAAAAGACTAATATCATCTTTCATATCGTCCAATTGATATTGACGTGCAATCAGGTTCAAGTTAGCCCTTGAAAGCTGATTAATATTTTGTTTTCCATTAAAAAGTGTTACTCCAATATTTCCTCCAAAAGAAGAAAATTGAGTTGTTAAATTTTCAATTAAACCATTGGTAATGTTTTGACTCAACCCGTTATTCCATATATGCTGAGACTGGGCGTTTACTCTTGGTAAAAAACCTCCTATTGCATCTGCTTTATCTATGGTTGCGCTTTCAATTTCTAATTCAGACTGTTTGATGCTGATGTTCTTATCTAAAGCAATTAATACACACTCTTCGAGGGTATAGACTTTGGATTGCGCTGTGAGTACTAATGCGGTTAAAGAAAGTAGTAAAGTTGCAACTGTTTTCATCGCGTTGGTTTTTATTTTTGTAATAGATTCCTTTCAAAAAGTCTATTCAATAGACTCAATTAATTAGTTATCTGTTTTTGGTAATCTGTTGTTAATTATCTTCTTTCTCTTTCTCATCACCCTTTTTTATGGGTTCTGTTTTATTCCAAACTTTAATTAAATCATCCTGGGTTAGACCCGAAACAATCTCAACGTTAACCCCATCCGAAATACCAATTTCAATGTCTCTTCTTTCAAAAGTTTGTTCTCCTGAGGAAACTTCAACATAAGGCTTCTCTGTTTCTCTGTCAAATTGTAGAAGAGATTCAGAAATTGCCATAATACTATCTTTTCGCTCCAAAACAAGTGAGGCATTGGCACTATATCCGGCTCGAATAAACAGGGAATCGTTTAAAAATAAATCGGCTTCAATAATAAATTGAACTGCTCCTTGCTCTTCATTTCCTTTGGGAGCAATAAACTTTAACTTGGCTTCCAGGGATTGATCCTCAATGGCACCCAAATTCACTTCTAAAGGCATTCCTACACTTAGTTTTCCTACTTCTGCCTCATCTACTTTCCCTTCAAAAATCATTTTATTCAGGTCGGCTATGGTGGCAATGGTAGTTCCGGCGTTAAAACTATTACTTGCAATAACCTGGAATCCTTCCTCTACTGGGATTTCCAAAATAGTTCCCGGTACAGTTGCACGGATATTGGTGTTGGCGGAAGCTGCACCACCTGCTGATCCAGATCGTATGATTTGCAAGTCAGAGGTAGCATTACTCACATCTTGCTTCGATTGACTATAGCGCAGTTCGGAATTTTGAAATTCTTGTTTTGAAATAATTCCTTTTGCAAATAAATCTTTGTTACGATCGAAATCAATTTTTGAATTTTTTAAAACAATTTTTGAATTAGCCAGACGTCCTTGCGCACTATTTAAGTTTTGTTCATTGGGAACTACTTTAATTCTAGCTAACAAATCTCCTGTATTAACCAAATCGCCTTCTTCAACAAATAAGGTTTCAATAATTCCTTGAATTTGAGGCTTGATTTCAACTTCATCTTCAGGAATAACTTTTCCAGTTACAACTGTTTTTCTTTCAATTGAAGTTATAATGGGAGACTCTGTTTCATATTCAATAACAGACTTATTGTTTGTTTTAATAAAATAGGCAGCAGCAAATAAAACGCCACAAATTAGAAGTGCAATTCCAATATATTTTAAAATTTTCATGATGTTGTTTATATTAATTTATTTTATTCTTCTCTTAATGCGTCAATGGGTTTAATACTTACAGCACGTTGTGCTGGAATGAGTCCAATTAATGTTCCTAAAAACACCATGATAAACAAGGCGCCCAAAACAAAAGGAATGGGAACGGTTGGATTGGTATATGGAAAATCGGTCATATTGACTGTTGCGGAATTTATTCCTGCTAGGACAATAGCTCCCAATACGATACCTAAAATTCCTGCAATTACCGTCAAAAAAACAGACTCTAAAATGATTTGATTGCGAACTTCTCCAGGAGTTGCGCCCAATGCTCTTCGAACACCTAACTCTTTGGTACGCTCCTTTACAGAAATCAAAAGGATATTACCAATACCAATCACACCCGCAATAATAGTGGCAATGCCCACAATTAAAGAAAGTAAGGTCATCCCCTTAGAAAATCCCACTACTTTATTAAATATCTCTCCCAAATTAAACCCACCAAAGGCGCGTTCGTCTTTAGGTGAAACACGATGAATTCTCTTCAATGCTGTCTTTACATCCTTTTCTACAGCTACAACATCCGCATCATCATAGGCTGCAATGGTAAACCATTGAACAGTTTCCCCTGTATTATACAACTGTCGGAAAGTTTCAAAGGGGATAAATATATCTCCATCACTTTCAAACCCCCCTCCAGGTACAAATTTATGAACTCCAATCACTTGAAAATAAATGTTATCAATCTTGACGTACTGACCAATGGGATTTTCATCCTCTTCAAATAATTCAGTTTGGGTTCGCTCTCCAATGACACATACCTTTCGCCGATAACGAATATCTTCTTCATTTATAAAACGTCCTCCGTCATATATTTTTTTAGTTGCAATTTTCGTGTATTCAGGAAAATCACCATACACATTATAGTTACTGGACTTATTATTTCTTACCACAAGCGGGCTTACCCCACCAAAAACTCCTCTTGCATTTCTAGGAGCAATAAATTCAACTTCTGGAATGCGCTGTTTTATGTAGTCTATATCAGAAAGTTTCAATTCAATACTTCTTCCAATTTTAAAACCATCAAAAGGAATACTTGTCCTTTGAGCCCAAATAAACATGGAATTCATAGCAATATTTTCAAACTGACGTTCAAATCCGTTGTCCAAACCTTTTGCTGCCCCTGAAAGAGCGATATAAATAAAAATTCCCCAAAGCACTCCAATCACGGTTATGATTGTGCGCGTTTTGTTTTTGGAAATCGATCCAAAAATCTCTTGCCAAGTATCGCGATCAAATATGACTTTTAAACTATTCATCTCTTAGTGCAACTATGGGTTTGATTCTTGCAGCTCTTTTTGCAGGAATATATCCAGCAACAGCTCCAAAAATGATTAATACAATGGTTGCCGTTATAGCGGTACCAATGTCTATGAATGGATTTTTAATAAAATAATCCTCCAGTTTTAATCCAATGCTCTCCAATACAAAAACACCAAATAAAAGACCAAAATATCCCGATATAGCTGTGATGAAAATAGACTCTTGAAGAATCATTTGAATGACTGAGCGTGGTGTTGCCCCTAAGGCTTTACGAATCCCTAATTCCTTAGTTCGTTCTTTAACCACAAAAACCATAATGTTTGAAATCCCGATGATTCCAGCAATCAAAGTTCCCAAACCAACAAAACTCACGATCAGTTGTAAAACAACTGCAAATTGTTGACTCTGTTTTAAATCATCGGTGAGGTTTTGAAAGTAAATCCCATTGGGATCCTGAGGATCAATAGATTTTTTATCCTTAAAATATTTTTTTAATGAACTTTCCAGTGCGAGGGCACCTACATGTCCTAATTCTTTGGGAAAGGTTACAATAATTTGATCTACTTTATCATTTCCTTTTTCAAGTAGTTGACGTGTTGTATAAGGAATGTAGATATAACGTTCTTCACGATCTCCACCATCATCCTGAAAAACCCCTACGATTTTGTAGACGCTTGATCCTATATCGATGTATTTCCCTAAGGGATCTTCATTTTTAAATAAATCTTTAGCCACCAATCTTCCAATTACAGCATGTTTTGCTTTTTTGTTTAAGTCAGACTGATTGATGAAACGCCCCTTCATGAGGATCGTCTTCTCAACAAATTGATATCCTGGAGCAATAGCACGGGTTGTGTAGGTATTATTTTCTCCCTTGTATCGTGTTAGGCCACTTCTTGAAATCCGTGGAGTTGTGTATTCTATTAATAATGGGAAATTTGTTTGGATATCTTCTAAATCTTCATTGTCAAATTCAATTCTTCGATTGGCTTTAAATCCCTTGTAGGGCATTGATGTTTTTCCTGGATACATAAAGATGGCATTGCTAGCATCGTCAAGAAAAAACTCTTGGAAGGAATTTTTTAAACCATTTCCTAATCCAAATAAAATAATGAAGATGAAAATTCCGAGTGCAACGGTAAAACCAGACAAAAATGTTCTTAATTTATTTTTGCTAATCGTTTCAAAAATTTCTCTCCACCGATCTCTATTGAACATAAGAAGAGGCTAATACTTGTTCAACTTTTTTATCTTCAATAATGACTCCATCCTTCAATAGCACAATGCGCTTGCACATTTGAGCGATATCCAATTCATGGGTAACGACCAAAATCGTTTTTCCCTCATGGTTAATTTTTTGAATTAAATCCATTACCTCATAAGAGGTGGTCGTATCTAATGCTCCTGTAGGTTCATCCGCCAAAAGCACTTTGGGTTTTGAGGCTAAGGCTCTTGCAATCGCCACACGCTGTTTTTGTCCACCCGACAATTCACTAGGTAAATGTGTTGCCCAATCTTTTAGACCTACTTTCTCAAGGTAATCTAATGCTTCCTGCTGTCTTTCTTTCCGTGGAATTCCCTGATAATATAAAGGAAGTGAAACGTTTTCTAGGGCAGTTTTATAGTTGATTAAATTAAAGGATTGAAAAACAAAACCCAAAAACTTATTTCGGTATTTAGCGGCTTTGGTCTCGTTCAGATCTTTAATTGGTACATCATCTAAAATATAATCGCCCTCTTCGGCCGTATCCAACATTCCAAGAATATTCAATAAGGTAGACTTTCCAGAACCTGAAGACCCCATGATGGCGACCAATTCACCTTCCTCTACATTAAAATTAATCCCCTTAAGAACATGCAAGGAAGAGCTACCCATTTGGTAGGATTTGTGGAGGTTTTTGATTTGAATCATTGAATATTAACTTTAAAAGTTAGACGAAACACATTGTATAGACTCTTCAAATACTAAATTGTTACACTTTATGTTTTTTATTTTTTTAAGATTTGGAATACTTTCCAACCGACAATTCCAACCAATAAATAAGGGATTGCCATTAGATATAAAATTCCATTATTTATACCTTTTGCAGTGGCTTGGCCTTCCTCTGATTGAAGTACTGCTCTACACATGGAACATTGACCATAAACAGCATCGGTACTGAAAATGATGAAAACCAATATAAAAAGGAAAAATTTCAATTTCATATTAGGCATAATAAGGTGAAATCATAAGATATACAATCACTCCAGTCACGGCAATATAAAGCCATATTGGAAAGGTATAACGTGCTATTTTTTTATGGCTTTCAAATTGCTTTGAAAAAGCTCTTACATAAGTAATTAAAACCATAGGAATCACTCCAATTGACAAAACAATATGAGTGATCAAAATAAAGAAATAGACGTAACGTAAAGCTCCTTCACCGCCGTAGGGTGTTGAATCAGAAGTCATGTGATAAGCGACATACATGACCAAAAAAACAAGGGACAAAGCAATCGCAATTTTCATCAATCCCTCGTGTAATTTTATATTTTTATTTTTAATGGCCCACAAGGCAATAATTAATAAAATTGCAGTCAATCCATTAATTGTTGCATAAATAGGGGGCAAAAAACGTAAAGGTTCTACATTGGGAATACGGACCGTGAAGAGGAATGCAACCACAACAGGTATGATGATTGAAACAATCCATATATATATATTGTATCTACTACTTTTATTTTCCATCTTACTCATCTAATAGTTTTTGAATGTCTTCAATTAATAAATCAACATCTTGAACCTCAACTCCTTCTTGATCTAGACCCATATAATAAACAATAGGGTTTCCAAATTGATCCGAACGAGAACGAATAAAGCCTTGTTTGTCAATCAAAGCAAAATAGCCTTGATGCTCAAAACCTCCTTCAACTTCGGGGTTTATTGATGCAAAGATATTAAAACCTGAATTTGCGAGTGCATAGATGCTCTCTTTTTGACCCGTTAAAAAATGCCAGTTTTGCGAAAAAACATTATAATCCTCGGCATATTTCTTTAATACAGAGGGAATATCATGATCGGGATCAATCGTAAAGGAAGCAATGCCAAAATCAGTTTTTGAGCCATATATATCCTCAATTCTTTTCATGTTTTTATTCATGATCGGACATATACTAGGACATGAAGTGAAGAAAAACTCAGCCACATAAACCTTTCCTGTAAAATCTTCATTAGAAATTAAAAGACTGTCTTGATTTACAAACATGAAAGGAGGTACCTTTTTGGCTTCTTCGTTCAATATGATATAATTTAATGGCTCAGCAGACTGCGATCTACTACTGTCTACAATAGCATCAGAATTGATCCGTTCAATTATTTTTGGAATAAATAAGATTCCAAAAATGATAATAACCAAAAAGAGACCCACATATTTTAAACTTGGCATGAGATTTACTTTTTACGGTTGGTATTATATATTTTTAATGCTAAGCGATATTCTGCAAGAATAACTTTAACATCATCTATCATTTTCTTATTAATTTGTGCTACTGAACGTGCATCAAATCCATAAAGGGTTCCAGAGTCCTCGTCATCATTTCTACCTCTCAAATTCAAGTCTTTATCAATAATAAAAACGTAGGGAGTACTTCCATCATTATTGAGTTCAATGGGTGTTTGAAGTGAATTGAAATGCCTTTGAATTTCCTCGTTTGAAGCCGGAATAAAATTCCATTTAGAAAGATCTGTCCCAACTCCTTCTTTCAAGGTTTTTTTAAGACGATCTACCTCTAACAGACGATCTTGATTTACAAAAAAGACAAATTGGAAATCGGCAAACTCATAAAAACGTTTGTAGATTTTCTCATTTAAGTTGAGTGCTTCTGCTTGTTTATTTTCAAGACTCCCCCCCCAATACCCCATGATGGTGATATGATTTTTTAGAGCTGGGTTTTGGTCTACAAGGAACTTTAGGTTTTCAATTTCATGAACACCTTTGGTCAAAATGGGTAGTTTTGCAAAATTATTTTTACCTGAAGCAAAGAAAAGGTAGACTACCAAAGGGAACACAAATAATATCCCCAAAACAAATTTTTTATATATATCCTCCTTTTTCATAGTGCAAAAAAAAGCGGTTTAAAACCGCTTAATTAGTTGATTTTCATATTAAAAATTCCAAGAGACAAATCCATCCTTCATCACTTCAAAAATATAATCGGCCTCAATTAAAAGAATAAAAGATAAATACGGTATTAGAATGACAAGTGGAAGCACTATTGCGTTTTTGAAACTACTTTTCTCATCGCGAATGTGCATAAAATCCCAAGCAATATAATAGGCTTTAACTAGGGTGAGTATAATAAAAATCCAGTTCAAAATTTTCATTCTAAGAAAACTTCCCATCAGAATTTCAGGTTTAATGATACCCAAAGCAACTTCTATAGTGGTGACGATTGAAAGGAAAATCAATACTCCCCAAATTTTTTGCTGATTGGATTTAAATTTTAATAAACCTCTAAAGATGGCTAATTTATGACCTTCTGCTGCCATTTATTTTATTTTTAATTGTGTTAAACGAGATAGAAAAATGTAAATACAAAGACCCAAACCAAATCGACAAAGTGCCAATACAGCCCTACTTTTTCTACCATTTCATAATGCCCTCTACGTTCATATGTTCCTAGAATAACATTAAAAAAGATGATGATATTAATTACAACTCCTGACAAAACATGGAATCCGTGGAATCCTGTAATGAAAAAGAAAAAGTCGGCAAATAATCGATTCCCGTATTCATTACGAACAAGGTTTGCCCCTTCTACAACATACATTGCTTCATCTATTTTGAGTAACGATTCCTCTCTTGAAAGGACTGTTTTTTGACCTTTTTCATCTAATTGTTGGGTGCGAATCAACAGCGCTTCATCGCTAAGGAATCCTTTCTTCACCTCTGCCAAAGAGACGGTAGGCAAAGTGGTTTCATTTTCATACCAGACACCATTACTTGACTGGTGTGTTGTTCTATCGGTTTCTATACCAACTGCAAATTCCTGAATTGCGGCGCGTTTCCCCGTTTCCGAATTAACAAACTGAAGAATTTGACCTCCTTTAGTTTCTAAAGCTCCATATTCTCCTTTGATAAAATTTTTCCATTCCCAAGCTTGCGATCCTACAAATATTGCTCCACCAATAACAGTTAGCAACATATAAAAAGTCACTTTGGCCTTCTGCATATGATGACCTGCATCTACTGCCAAAACCATGGTGACAGATGAAAAGATTAAAACAAAAGTCATTAAAGCTACATAGTACATGGGTGCATCTACACCGTGTAAGAAAGGAAAGTGAGTGAATACTTCATCAGCAATAGGCCATGAATTGATGTTTTTAAATCTAGAGAAACCATAAGAAACGAGAAATCCCGTAAACGTCAAGGCATCTGAAACAATAAAAAACCACATCATCATTTTACCATAACTGGCGTTTAGTGGTTTGTTGCCTCCGCCCCAAACTTGGCTTTCGTCAACAGATGTTTTTGCAGTCACTTCCATATTACTTTATTAAATTCTTTGCAAATTTATTAATTTTTAACCGTAGAATGAAACGAATAAAAATAAATATACCCAAAGTAAATCAAGAAAATGCCAAAAGGTTACAGCAAGTTCAAATCCTAGGGTATTTCCATTAAGATACTTCCCTTTTAAAGTCTTGTAAAAAACATTCAAAACAATTACGATTCCAGCCGTAAGGTGCATTAGATGTAGGAGAACCAAAACATATAAGTAGGATGTTGTAATCGAACTTTCGGGTCCCGTAAAATAATATCCTTGTTCAATGAGCGCACCAAAACCCTCGAATTGAAAATAAATAAAAACAATGGCAAGGACCAATGTTAGTGCCAATAGCCCTTGAGCCACCTTTATTTTTTGATCTTGGATCATTTTCAATGCGCCATAAAAACTTCCACTACTCAAAATGATGAGTAAAGTACTGAGGGTAAAAGCAAAGGGCAATTCGATTTGTTGAATCCAATCTGAGCGGGAACTACTCACTACATAAGCACTAGTTAAGCCAGCGAATGTCATACTCATACTGATCATTCCAAACCAAAGCATCATTTTTTTTGCTCGATTGTTTTTAACCGTTAAAGAATCGTTTGTATTCATATTTAATTTTTTTTTGTCATTGTATTAAAAATTTATCCAATACGTAGACTAATTGTATTCCTGTTATATATAAGATACTTGCTCGAATTAAAAAGCGAGCAGCTTGATCGTTTTTTAAGAACATCAAACGAAGGGCATAAAATAAAAAGAATAACCCCAATAAACCAACTACAATTGCTGCAGAAAATGACAAAACCAAAGTACCGGTATATAAAAAAGCAGGCAACAATGAAACTACAACTGTCCATAATGTATAAAATACCGTTTGAAAAGCCGTGGTTTGGTCCCGCGCTCCCGAAGGAAGCATCTTAAACCCAGCAGCTTGGTATTGATCGTGCATGAGCCATCCTATAGCCCAAAAATGTGGGAATTGCCAAAAAAACTGAATCATAAACAACACTCCGGGTTCGATTCCAAATTCATTGGTTGCTGCAACCCAACCCAACATAAAAGGGATAGCCCCTGGAAAAGCACCAACAAAAACTGAAAGTGAAGTTTTTTGTTTTAAAGGAGTATATACACAAGCGTATAAGAAAATAGAAAAACTTGCGAAAAAAGCTGTTTTTAAATTAATCACGTAAAGAGTACCGATTCCAATCAATGTAAGGACGACTCCAATAAATAAGGCCGTATTCGTTTGCATTCGCCCTGCAGGGAGTGGACGATTTTGTGTACGCAACATTAATTTGTCTAAATCTTTTTCAAAAACTTGATTAAAAGCATTTGAAGCTCCAACCATGGCATAACCTCCAATCACTAATAATATCAATGTAGGAAAATGAACGGTTTCAACAGCTAAAAAATACCCTGCAATGGAAGAAATAACCACAGTTATAGACAATCTAAACTTTGTGAGTTGAGAAAAATCACTTAAGGTTAGCCACCCAGTAGCCGAAGTAAGAGTATCATTTTGGCGCATCTATCTGCATCATTCAGGGTGCAAAGATAGTTGAGAAATAAGCAATGAACAATCAAATCACTTATTTAGATTTAAAATCTTTTAATACTTAAACAAACTTTAATTTATTTATTGCAGTCTGAACACTATTGGAATACTAAACGGAACACGAACGGGGCGTCCTCTTTGTTTTCCCGGAATCATATTTGGTAGTTTAGAAATAATGCGCTGCGCTTCTTTTTCTAAGTTTTTATCTGGACCTCGCATTCTTATATTGGTAATTTGACCATCTTTCGCGATGATAAAATTGACATACACTCGTCCCTGAATTCCCATTTCTTGGGCAATTTCAGGATATTTAAAGTTCTTGCGTATGTGTTTGTTCATCTGTTCCTGAAAACACGCTCGACGTTGTGATTTATCAACTTTCTCACAACCCGGAAATATAGGTACGTCCTCAATTACAGCAAAAGGAACATCAACTTCTTCAAATTCTTCTTCTACTTCAACAATTTCAACAATTTCTTCTTCATTGGTTTCTGTTGATTCAATCACCGTCTCCTCCACATCTTCTTCATCCTCAACCACCTCAATTACTACAGGAGCTGGCGGCGGTGGCGGGGGTGGTGGGGGTGGGGTTTTTAGCTGTTCAGTAATTGGAATTTCTTCATCAACTTCTTCATCAACATCTAAAGCTTCATAATCATAAAGGTCTTTTTCATAGGTTTTCCATTCAATGGCTTGCCAAGAAATAAATAAAATCAGGGCTAGACCAATTACAAAGTAAAGACTACTGTTTTTACTCAAATCAACTTTAGGGTTTTTCTTTATTTCCATAATTTGGGGGTTTTGTTAATACCCCACAATAATCGTACCTCAATGATTAATTACAGAAAACAAAAAACACAGCAATAGGCTGGGTTTCAATATTTTTAGAAAGAATATTTCTATTGTAATCTAAATGTTATGGGAATACTAAAGGGAACACGAACGGGGCGTCCTCTTTGTTTTCCTGGAATCATATTAGGTAGTTTAGAGATAATGCGCTGTGCTTCTTTTTCTAAGTTTTTGTCTGGGCCTCGCATTCTTATGTTGGTAATTTGACCATCTTTCGCGATGATAAAATTAACATACACTCGTCCCTGAATTCCCATTTCTTGGGCAATTTCAGGATATCTAAAGTTCTTACGGATGTGTTTGTTCATCCTTTCCTGAAAACACGCTCGACGTTGTGATTTGTCAACTTTCTCACAACCGGGAAAAATAGGAACATCCTCAATTACGGCAAAAGGGACATCAACTTCTTCATATTCTTCTTCTACTTCAACAATTTCAACAATCTCTTCTTCATTGGTTTCTGTAGATTCAATCACCGTCTCTTCCACTTCTTCTTCATCTTCTACCACCTCAATTACTTCAGGAGCTGGTGGTGGTGGTGGCGGTGGTGGTGGTGGCGTTTTTATTTGTTCAGTAATTGGAATTTCTTCATCATCTTCTTCATCAACATCTAAAGCTTCATAGCCATAAAGGTCTTTGTCATATGTTTTCCATTCAATGGCTTGCCATGAGATCAATAAAATCAAAGCGAGGCCAATTACAAAATAAAGACTACTGTTTTTACTTAAATCAACTTTATCATTTTTTTTGGGTTGCATAATAAACCATTAATTAGTTAGCCAAATTAAAAAAAAATAGAATAAAAACAAGCTATTACTTTACAGAATCAGAAAAGAAAAGTCGAATTATTAATATTCCAAGACTTGCTCCCAATAAATTTGCCAATAAATCCGCATAATCAAAGGTTCTATTGAAGAAGGGTATGAGTTGTGTGCACTCCAAAATAAAACCTAGTAAAAAGGAGGAAAAAAAAGATTTTTTTAGAACAGCAGTATGAGTGAAAAAAGCAGTAAAATAAATTCCCGTTAGAAAGAAATAACACAAAAAATGAAGGACAATATCTTGTCTTAAATAAAGAAAAGTCCAATAGGTTGTATCGGGTCCAGGAGGTTTTAGACTCAAATAAATTACTTCAAGAGTTGATAAGACTGCCGCTACCTTAAAAAAAATATCAGCCTGTAACCAACGAAGTATAAGCTGTCGCATCCAATAGATTTTCAAGTGCCTCAGGATCACTCACCTTAACTTTAATCATCCAACCCGCTCCATAGGGGTCTTCATTTACCGTTTCTGGTGTATCTTCCAAACTGTCATTAAAAGCAATGATTTCGCCTGCAACAGGCATGAATAAATCCGAAACTGTTTTAACTGCTTCAACCGTTCCAAAAACAGCATCCGCTTCTAGGGTCTCATCAAGGCTCTCCACTTCAATATAGACTATATCACCCAACTCCCCTTGGGCAAAATCTGTAATTCCAATGGTGGCTATGTCTCCCTCAACTTTGATCCATTCATGATCTTTGGTATATTTTAATTCTGCAGGTACATTCATATTCTGAAAATTTTATAGTGACAAATGTAAAAGATTTCTTTCAGCAAAAAATATTTTTAATTTCCAAAGTTATAACGAATTGTGAACCCTGAACGAATAATGGTTTGTGGAAAGGCAGTTGAGATAGCAAATTCTGAAAAATTATGATCGTAAAAAAATTGAGCCACTAAATTTTGTGTCAATGCATAATCGGCATTTATTTTTATTGCTACCAAACGTTGACCTGCAGTCACTTGATTATTGTCGTACTCCAAATTTCTTAAAACAGTTATATTGTCTCGATAGGAAACATCTGCTTTTATATTTAAATCTCCTTTCAAAATAATACGACGCCCTCCAAAACTAGTTCTAAACCGCAGGTCTTTTACCCGATATCCCATTCCCACAACGTATTCATCTCCAGTTGACTCTGTGATAAGATTGTTATCCAAACTCAACGAAATTGCACGTTCTCTTCTAAGCTCAGCTAAAAACTTAAATGAATTATTCATCTCCATGTCAATGCGAACCAAGGGATTAAATTGCTCGACTAAATTCACATTGGAATATAATTTTTCGGGAATCAAATTACCTAATTTGTCCGTTTGATTGGGTAAAGAAGAATCAAAATCAAAATTATTTTGAAAATTTGTTAACGTATAGCTTGCGCGATAAGCATGATTGATGGATAGGCGTTTAAATATTTTGGATAATGATTTTATTTCCGACAAACCCGTAAATTTTAAATTCCAATTGGGTAAGGGGCTCTTTCTTACTGGGTTTAAAGAAATACTTTCTGGATTGACTCCAGAATAAGCCGCCAAGAACGAATGGATTAAAACCCCTTGCTGACTCTTACCAAATCCCATAGGATAGCCGTCTGAATCGTTACCTAAGTTGTCAAAACTACTGTTCTGTGCCAACCGATTTGCAATAACTATTCGATTTTTTCTAAACTTTTCAAAATTAGAACTGATTGAACCATCAGTTGCATTAAAAGCCGTTTGAATCAATATCGTCGACATTCCGAAATTCCCAAATAAACTTGAATTTTGAGGAAGATAATTTTGGTCTTCAACTCTAAAATTTTCTAATCTGTTCTCGGAATAGTCGCGCTCGGCATTAAAATCAATAATCAGATTTTTTAAAGGAACTACTTGAGCAGAAGCCTTAAATTTACTACTATGCAAACTTGTGTAGGGCTGATTAAAATTTGGATAGCCTGTTAACCAACCTTGTTTAGCCGCTTCGTATCTAACATCTGCTTGACTTCCAAAAGTATAGCCTAAAGTTGGGCGCATGCCCCCTGCAAAACCGACTGAAGGCAAATAGCCCGGCAATACAGAACCATTGTTTTCATTATAACTCGCCTGAACTCGCTTTACAGCAGTCAAAATATCCACCATCTGGGTTAAGCCCTTTTTTAGTATCGAATTTTTTGATTTTGAAGTCGAATCTTTTGCTGTATTTGTTTTTGTTTTAGGGACAAAGGATGTCTTCTTTGATTTCAAACCCAGCACACTATATAATTTTGCAAAAGATAAGGCTCCAGTAAGTGTTTTAGTATTGTTATTTTGAATCGTGTTTACAATTCCTAAAGGAATGCCTTCCGCGCTTTTAACCTGAGACAAAGCCTCAGAACCTCGAATCCAATTAAAATTTCCCGTGTAATTGTAGGTTGCATCTATAAAGCTCAAAAAAGGAATATATTGAAAAGGTAATTTATAATTTACAGTCAAAGACTGAAGGTGATTGTTGGGTTCACCTGTGTTGAGTAAACCCTGCCACAATGCTTGTTTTGTTGTTGCAAAAGGATTTGTTAAACCTGCATCAATTGGATCAAACTGTCTAATAATGCTACTTGTACTTGCATTAAAATTAATTCTTAATGAACGACTTAAATTATGCGTAAATGCATAATTATAATCGAACAAAAAGTTACGCTGTTGCAAATTGGGTAAACTACGCTGTTGGGATCCATCTACACCTTCCAAATACACCTGTCTGAACTTCTGATTATTCAAGATTCTATTGATGTTTGCTGCTCCTTCAAGCGAACTAGGCAACAGATTAAAATTAAGTTTTTGAAGCCATTGCCAATATTTTTTTCGATTAAAAAAGCTTACTTTTTTAAAGGGTTCAATTGGCTTCGAAGTAAATGAGTGTCCGTAATTAGCTCCGAGCAATACATTGACTTCCTCTTGTGTTTCAAGTTCATAATCATGGTGCTCAAGCTCGTTGTAAGCATAAGAAAAATCAAAGTTTTCTGGACTGTAAAATCGAGTCTCTCCTTCGCCCGTATTATTTTTTCTTATACCAATCAGGCTGATACTTTTTCTACTTGTATAATCAATGGCTTGGTTTCGAATAGAATCGCGTTGTGATTTTCTTTCTGCAGTATTCAAACGATCATCCAATTTTAAATCCTGATAAAAGGGGTCGTATTCTGGAGTAATCATGGTTTCTCCACTGGCAAAACTGAGTGGAATTTGAAGTCCCCATTTGGCAGGAGTAAGTTGACCAAGGTTAATATTTGACACCATATCATACTGCAATAATTCCTCTCTAGCTCTCTGGTTAGGAGTCTGGTCTATACTTCCAAAACCTATCGTTGAAAAACGTCCTGTAGCTGAAAAAGAAGCGAAATCAGCTAGATTGGCATCCAAAGCGCCAATAGCCGCCCAACCTCCTTGGCTATCGATACCCGAAATCCGCAATTCATTAAACCAAACCTCTCCACATAAAGATTCACCCAAAGCGGTAGATGGATTCTTTACTCCTATCATCAAAGTTCTTATATCTCCCAAAGAAGGGTTTCCTCGAATTGAAAATTTATATTTTTTATCTCCGGGTAAACTGCTAATGGGTGTAAATTCTTGAATAGAATTTAATTCTTCATCAAAATAAAGTACTTTACCTAACCCAAGTTGCTGGAGGGCTCGCGCTTTAAGTTTAGCCAAAAGCTCTATGGGGACTTCCAAAGAATTGGAGTCGGGATTCCAAACCTCATCAGCCGACAAACGATTGATTGTCTCAGCTGTATATTCTGTAGGTTTTAATGGAATTTCTATTTGATAATAATTGTCTTGATAATCGGTCCCTAAACGAATAAAAGCTACTAATCTTTTATCAAACTCATCTTCTGAACCTTCTCCAGGTAGCGGTTCATTTCCCGGAAGGGATTCGGCATGCAAAAACATACGCAACTTACTATATTGACGCATATCGAGGTTTATATTTTTGTAAATACCCCTGGAATCAGAAGGCTGAAGATCACATACTCTAAAAGCCAACGATTGCTCATTTTGTCTTATGATTGTGTTATTATTGTTTACCTGTTCCCGTCTGATTTCTGGAGGCAATACATAATTGATCGGAATACGATTTTCATTTTCTAAAATATTGACTGTACTGATATCAACAGTTGTATTTTCATTGACTAAAACCTCTTCATTTAATGCCTTATTGTATCTGCGCCAATCGCCACGAACCAAATCTAAAGTACCGAAACGAAAGACAACTTTTTCTTCAAAACCGCTCAAAACCATTCGCATAAATCGAATAGAACGCAAATCGTTTATTTCATTTACGGATTTAAAGTAGGAATTAAAAGATGTGTTTTCGTAATAGTCTTTTTGAATGGGAACTTTAAACTGGATCCAACGGGTAACAAATTCGTCTCCATTGGGAGCATTTACTTTAATCTCCTCTCGAACATCTGTCACGAAAGGATGATTTCCAACTTGCATGTTTTTAGTAATGGGAACACGGTATTCAAAATAACTGTCAATGGTGTTCATACTTTTATCCCGGTTGATGTCCTCTGTATCGGGTTCTGTTGTATTTCCTCGGTCAGTATCACTAAAAGCAATTGGCGTGTTATTTTCTAATCCATTATAATTTTTGTACCGATTTAAAATATCCCCCTCAGCTTGCAAAAAGTATTGGTAATTGTCTCCTGCAGGATCATTGTTGGGTCCGTTTGTAAAAATAGTTCGTTCCTCCTCATCACTTAAGCCATCCAAACCAACATCCTGAAGGGCTCGATCATCAGCCTCTGAATTAAACGCATAAACTAAAGATTGATTGGCAGGTACTTTCCCCCAAACTGTTTCGTAGGTGGGAGTAGGTTCAGATATTCCCGGCAAACCATTTTCAAATTGTTTTCTCCCATCCCGTAAAATATCCTCAGAAATATTTCCAAGATGAAAAACTAATTCTCCTAAATCATCCGATGAAGCCTCGTTTTCTGAAAAAGTATCCAACAACCAAAATTCAATAAATTCTACATTGGACTGTTCAAAGTTGGTTGCATTTATTGAACGCATCACCCCAGCCCAATTCTTTTTGGCATCAACACCAAATTGTTCATTAGGTGCGTTATTGTAGGGTCCTTTCTCTTTTGGATAATAAGCCAGATCAAAGGTAGGTAATGTACTAGGAGTCCCCTGAACAATATCTTGTTCTGGAAACAATTCATTGATGAAAATTCTTCGGGTTTCGTTGGAAGAAATATCATTATTATTGATGCCGTTGGGAGGTCTAAAATAAAAAATCTGATCAATGGAATACCATGCTAATTTGGAACGCCCGTAACCACTTTCCAAACCATCAGCAGTAGCTCCTGGAACATCATTTACTGGAACACTCGAAAGATTCCACGCGGTGTAGCCTTTAATATCAATATTGGTTTGAGCACCTTCAAAGTCGTCAATATAGACGTTTGTTTCTCCATTTAACTGAGTATTTCTTGGATCTTGAGCCGCCAATCTCGCTACTTCTCCCCTAAAAGAAATTTGGGAAGGCACATTAGAATTGATGGTTGGCAATTTGTTTATCAAACGAGTCAACAAGGGAATTTCCGTAGAAAAATTAGTATTGAATCCCATCATGGTATTATTCACGGGTTCTGTTCCATAATTTGCTTTTTGAGTCAATGGATTTTCACTCAAATTGATTAACGTTCCTCCAATATTTATTTTATCCGTAATGCGGTGATTGACATTAATCCCAGAAAAACGTTTGTTTTGTTGGTTAAAAAAGGAATTGTTTTCTACGGAAATATCAATGGGTATGTTTGACGCCTTTAGTCCTTCATCTAAAATTTTAACCCGTCCAATTTCATAATTTACAGTATAATCTAAACCTTCTTGCAGTACCCTTCCTCCTGCTGTAACCCTGACCGAACCTCTTGGGACATTAAAAGCTCCAATATTAATTCCATCTCCACCTTCTGATTTATAACGTCCTTTTAATTGGAATTTGTTTTTTTCCGTAAACTCTAATGCTGCTGCTTTTGTGGAAGAATACATTTCCTTAAAAACATATTTTTTCTGGTTTTTATTAAATGTACTTTCAATATCATAATCTTCTTTTGCCGATTCTGGATTATCTAAAAGTTTAAATAAAAATTCCCCAAAAGGTTCCGCTTTAGGAAAAATGATCCGTCCATATCGTGGGTCAATTGTAATTCCAGGAATAAAATCAAAAAACCCATCGCCTTTTGGAACTAAATCTTGATATACATTCAACCGATCCAAATCCATTGTATTTAATAAGACTTCTTGCTCTAAAATTTCTGGCCAAATAGATGGGTCAACCGGAGTCATATAATTGATTGGAGAGGGATCAGTATAAAGAATACTTAACTTAAAGTCCTCTTCAGACAACTGAAAAGCACCTGTATTATAAATATTTTTCATCATCAAATCCCAAACCGGTTGTCGAACATCGGTCAAACTACTTTTAAGCATTTTGACAATTAAACTGTTCGTTTGAATGACAGGTGCTTGTTGGGATTGTTGGGGCGTATTTGATTGAATTAGTGAAGTTCCGGGTACATCTCCATTGGCAAATTCACCCACTTGATAAACTTTCCCCAAATAGGTATATTGAAAGGCAACTCCTAAAATTTCGTCATTACTCAAACGTTGATTTAAAGAAATATAGCCCAGCTGTGGATGAAAGGTAAATTCTTGACTACTCAGTTTTCGTGCACTTTCTAGAACAGCATAATCATATCCCTCAGTTGTTTTCACAGATCCAAATCCATTTTTAACAGTTGCTATATCTCGAATGGCCTCAGTCAAAATCCCTCCATAACCGATTTCATCAGGATCCAATCTATTGTTGGAATTAGTTGGGGGAGATTCAGGGTTAGATGATGTGAAAAAATCAGGAATATTTTGATCCATTTGTGTATTCTCTGGATGTGCCTCTCCTAAATCCTGAAGTGCGATAATGTTCCTAACATTATTGGTTTGATAACCTCTATTGGTCACCCAAACTTCTATTCGGGTAATTTGAACCGGCGAATTAATGTAGGGATAGGTATCTAAAAAAGCATCGTAATTATCTCTAAAATATTGACTCAAAAAATAGTGCCGGTCTTCTTCATAATCTAAAGCAAATAGACTAAAGTCTTCTAATTTCCCCCCACCTTGAGAGGTGATATTCTGTGATTGAGAACGTTGTTCAGAAAAAATACCAGAAATAGTGGTATTCCCAAATTTTAAATCTGCCCGAACCCCAAATAGACTTTGTGCTCCTTGAATTAGATTACTATTCAAAGGCATACTAATATTTCCTATATCAATATTTTGTAAAATTGCATCCTCAGTGACCTTTCCCCTTAAATAATCCGAAACACGATTCCCTACTTGTTGCGTACTGTTTGGGAGTTGATTTATGTTATTTTTTAATTGATCAATTTTTTGACGCGCTTGATTGAGGGTGTTTTTAGCTTCAGAAACTTTTCCTTGGATATCCTGTGCGGTAGATTTAACATTATCTATTTTCCCTTGAATATCATTTATTCTAGAACCAATCTTTCCGGGGATCACATCTTTTATATCAGATAACTGTGGAGGGTTGAATTGAATTTTAATTAGATTCTGAAAATCAAAAGTAGATTCCGTATCATAATTAGCGGTAATCTGAAGACGTTCTCCAATTTTTCCCAACAAACTTAAACTAATGCGTTGATCAAAGTCAAAACCGGGTGATCTCCTGTTTACAGGGGAAGCAATCGGATTATCATTTCTTTGATATCGATATCCTAAATCAATACCGATAGAACCTTGAGGTGAAATATCAATTGCGTTACTTCCAAAAATAGATTGGAAGAATTTATTATTTACATATAATTCTGGAAGTAAATTTTTTTGGGTATCCTCTAGATTAGCACCTCGCCCACTAAGGGCTTGCACTTTCGTCTGAAAATACTTTTGCATTTGCTCTTTTAGGACTAAGGCTTCGAACTCTTTTATGGTAAGTATAAGGGGGATTCCGATTGGATACCCTCCTATTTCTTTTGAAAAAATATATCGGTCTGATACAGAATCATAGACATACTGGCTAGCTATACTACTAGAATCAGGTAGTGCAACCCCTCCTATATCTGCTTTGTCTTGAGCAAAAACGATTCCGCAAGAGAATGCGATCCAAAATAAAATTAGGAATAGCGTTTGGGAGAAATTATAAACTACATAAAATCGTTTATTTTCAATCAAAGAGGGTTAAAATTTATTCAGAGCAGCCTTTATCAATTCTTCCACAGAACTCTCTGGGGCACTCTGAATTACGTTATCAATTACTTTTTCAGATTGCTTTCTTGGATAACCAAGAACCTCTAATGCTGATAACGCTTCTTCTTTGATTGTATTGTTTGCAAATGAGTGAATTTCTTCTCCTTCGAAAAGATTCATCATTTTATCTTTTAACTCGATTAAAACCCGTTGTGCTGTTTTTAAACCAATTCCTTTTACTGATTTAATCGTATTTAAATCTTCTGTCACTATAGCCCTTTGAATTTGTTGGGGTTCAAGGGAAGAAAGCATGGTTCTTGCAATACTTGCTCCAATACCCGAAACAGACAATAAAAGTCTAAAAACTGAACGTTCTATAGGAGTGAAAAAACCAAATAACGTATGAGAATCTTCACGAATTTGAAGGTGGGTAAAGAGCTTTATATTTTCATCCTCACCTAATTGTGAAAAAGTGTGTAAAGAAATATTCACTTCATAGCCTATTCCTTGACAATCAATTACAACATGCGTGGGCGATTTTTCAACTAATCTTCCTATTATCTGTGTAATCATGATCTTATTTATTTTTTGATTGTGCGTCAATAACTGCTACCGCAGCCATATTGACTATTTCATCGACAGAGGCACCCAATTGTAACACGTGAATTGGCTCACTTAGACCCATCAATATGGGGCCAATGGAGAGCGCTTCATTTAGCTCCTTCATCAACTTGTAGGTGATGTTGGCTGCGTCAAGATTTGGAAAGACTAAAACATTAACCTTTTTATTCTTTAAGGAAGAGAAAGGAAAAACCTTATGGAGTAACTCTTTATTGAGTGCAAAATCAGATTGAATAGGACCATCTACAACCAAGTTGGGATTGCTTCTATGTAAAATTGAAACCGCTTCTGTCACTTTTTTAGCTTGACTGAAACGTGAAGATCCAAAGTTTGAAAAAGACAGAAGAGCAATCACTGGTTCTATTCCGAAAAGACCAGCCATATGCCCTGTCATTTGGGCAATTTTTGCTAATTCTTTGGAAGAAGGCTCAACATTTATAGTGGTATCAGATAAAAATAAAGGCCCTGATTTTGTCAGCATTAAGTTTGTTGCAGCTACCTTACTTACTCCTTTCGCTCTTGATATCGTTTCTAAAATAGGTTTGACCACCGAACGGTAATTACGAGAGTAGCCTGAGAGCATGCCATCGGCGTCACCACTTTTTACCATCATCGAAGCAAAATAATTACGCTCCCACATCAAACGTTCAACATCATAAAGTGTATATCCTTTGCGCTTTTGATCCTTCCAAAACAACTCAGCATACATTTTACGTTGTTCATCATGACTTTGATCTTTAGGATCAATAATTTCTACTTCGGCATCAAAGTCAATTGCTTTTCTTAAATCATTGATTACGTCTTTATTTCCCAATAAAATCGGCTTTGCAATTCCTTCTTCTTCTACGATCTGTGCTGCTTTCAATACATCCATTTGATCAGCCTCAGCAAAAACAAGTCGCTTGGGATCTCTTTTAGCACGGTCATGAAGAATGCGTACCATTTTTTGGCTATTGCCTAATCGATTTTCGAGTGTTTCTTTATATCGATTCCAATCTTCAATAGGTGCTTGAGCGACTCCAGAGTCCATAGCAGCTTGGGCTACCGCAACTGGAACGGTTGTTATTAACCTAGGATCGAAGGGTTTTGGAATGATATAGTCTTTTCCAAAACTCAGTCGGGTTTTATCGTAAACCAAATTAACTTGTTCGGGTACAGATTCTTTGGCTAAATCGGCTAAAGCTTTGACAGCAGCCATTTTCATGGCTTCATTGATAGTCGTAGAACGAACATCTAAAGCCCCTCTAAAAATAAAAGGAAAACCCAATACATTATTTACTTGATTGGGATTATCAGACCTTCCTGTAGCCATAATAATATCCGCTCGTGTTTTACACGCTAGATCATATTTGATCTCTGGATCTGGATTAGCCATCGCAAAAACAATCGGATTTTTTGCCATGGAAAGTAGCATGTCTGTGGAAACAATATCTGCCTTTGACAATCCAATAAAAACATCAGAATCTATCATTGCTTCTTCAAGAGAAGTGATGTTTCGCGCGGTTGCAAATTCGGTTTTCTCTGGACTTAGGTTCTCTCGGTCTTTTCGTATCACCCCTTTGCTGTCCAACATGACAATATGCTCCACTTTTGCGCCAAAAGCTCGGTATAATTTGGTGCAAGAAATAGCAGCAGCCCCTGCTCCTGAAACTACGATTTTAACTTCTTCTATTTTCTTCTCAGAAAGCTCTAAGGCATTCAACAAAGCAGCAGCAGAAATAATAGCAGTTCCATGTTGGTCATCATGCATCACGGGAATGTCTAATTCCTCTTTTAATCTTCGCTCAATTTCAAAAGCTTCTGGAGACTTAATGTCTTCTAAATTTATCCCTCCAAAAGTGGGAGCAATAGCCTTTACTGCCTCAATAAACTTTTCAGTATCCGAAGCCTCTACCTCAATATCAAAAACATCGATACCTGCAAAAATCTTAAATAACAATCCTTTCCCCTCCATCACGGGCTTTGAGGCTTCAGGTCCAATATTCCCTAATCCTAGAACCGCTGTTCCATTTGAAATTACCGCTACTAAATTTCCTTTATTTGTGTATTTATAAACATCTTCCTTTGTCTTTTCTATTTCTAAGCAAGGAATGGCAACTCCTGGAGAATACGCTAAGGCTAGATCCCGTTGGGTATCATAATTTTTTGTTGGAACTACTTCTATCTTTCCTGGATTAGGCTTAGCATGATATACTAAAGCAGCTCTACGTTGTTGTTCATTTTTCATCAATCAAATATTTTTAAATAGGTTTTCATAGCATTTGGGTTGAGAAACAAACAAGGAAAAATATTCCGTTCACAAAAAAAGCTAAAGTTTATGGCTAAAATTTGCCCATAATTTAAGTGGCATTTTTGCATCTTATTCAGTCTTCATTTCTACCCTCGAAGTCCTCACTCTGGTTTGAAGGTTCTCTACGATATACTCTCCTACAGCTTGCCCTTGAGCAACGCCCTCCTCTATAGCCATCATATAATGGATGCCCCCATACAATCTCGAAATTGCAGCTTCTTCTGAGGCATGAATAAAGGAAGTATACTTTCTTTCTCCTAATCCATAAGCCACCTCAGTTGTGTCTGTAAAACTAAAATTATCTCCATAAAGGTCGGTAAGGGTAACAGCAGCGGCACGAGATATTACGGAATGTCCACTGGTATATTCTGGAAAGGGAGGAGTTTGTAATAAAGGGACCCATTCTTCATCATAATATTGATTGATTAGAGTTTCAGGTCTTACGATTAACGTATTCCATTTCTCATCCCAACAACTGATAAATGCATCAAACAATGCAATAGAAACATTGGTGTAAGCATTGATGGTTTCAGCAAAGGTATTTTTAGCTTGTCGTGTTGCCACGGCTGTGATACCTATCCAATGTCCTCCAGGGGTTATTTTTTTGGTTGCAAACATTGCATGTCCCCTATGGTGTGTCACATAAGGATTACAGTCCCAAAATTTTGCAATCTCTATTTGATTTTCGTCTAGATTGTTTGTTACTTCAAACACTTCCCAGAGTTGTTTTTGAAAGGGGCTTCCTTTGCTCAAATCAAAATCTAATGGTGGTTTGGGACTAAATTGATTTGATGAATCTAAAATAAGGGTTCTAATTTCTTTCCAGTGGGGTTCAATTCCATCCATATAATCTGGAGGAGTGGGTTTCCAAAATTGATCCTGCTCACGAATAGTATATTTTGGAAAGGTACGAGTCTGGCTGTACATATCTTTTGACGCCCACTCCAAAATTGTCTCTGAAGCTACTAAACCATAAGCTTTTGATGCCTTGTTTACACTTCTTGGAACATTGATTTGCTTAATTTTTTTAGCAAAATCAAGCTCAAATTTCTCCATCTTATCCTCTGAAAAAATAAGTGCTTTACCCACTTCTATAAAAGCATAAAGCGCTGCTAAGTTAAAATCAACGTTCTTTTCGTTAGCCTTGGGCAAAGGATTTAATCCTTTTACTTGTCCCACCAAAGAATTATATTCAGTAGGAAGTGATTGTCTAACCACTTCATAAGCCGCTAGGGTTGGATACAAATAAACTCTTGAAGCCACTGGAGGGGAAAAAATATCGTAGACCACTATATTGGTTAGGTTCTGCATGGCATCCTGAAAAAGCTCAGGATCCTGAAGTTTTTCTTTGTAAGCTAAATCAGTCTCCAAAGAAGAACAACTCAGCAATAATAGGCAAGGCATAAAAAATAAAACAGCTTTTATTTTCATTTCATTTGTCTTTTAAGGTTCATTTGTCGGGAACTATTTTAAAGTAAAAGAGGATTTAAATTATTAAAATAATACCCTGTAAATATATCTGAATTTATTAAAGCTAAAGTACTATTTTTCTGGAACACCCAAGAATGTGATTTTATAAATGCAAATTAATTTGCGTCAACAGAATTTTCGTATTTACTTTTTTTCAAAAACAAGTAAGCGATCTTGATTTTGAGTCACAAGAATTAACTTTTTCTCATTGTTTAATGCAATAACTCCCATTTCTCTAGCATCTTTAAATACATGAAATCCTGAATGTCTAGATTCAGTAGTTTGCCACTCCTCCTTTTCGCTATCCCAGTTGAGAAGAATTCCTTGAAATCCATCAAAATTTCCCTCAAAAGGTGGACCTCCAAAATCATTGCCAACCACAAAAATAGTGGTTTCGCCATTTTCTTTGAAAGTTAAAAAATCGTTTATGGGTCCCAACTGAAGTACATCAGGTAAAGTATGAAGATTAAATTGTCCATTCCCTAAGTTTTCAACCCATTGAGAAGCATCTGTTGTTGCCTTTAAAATTTGTTGCTCCGAAACAAATTCATTTGCTTTATAGTATTCAAGATTTGCTTTTGAAAAAGCATCATAGGAAGCAAATTCCTTTCTAAAAAAGGGACTTTGCTGAATTAAATTATCCCAAAACTGGACTGGAAATTGCTCCCACTCCCCTTTATCATTTTTTTGGGAGGTAAAAATAAGAGGATCCACGCTTCCATTGCCATCAATATCCCTCGTAGAAACTACCATGGGAGCTTCTGGCTTAATATGATACCTATTATTCTTACCTAGGTTTCCTAAAAGAAAATCCATGTCTCCATCATCATCAAAATCTATTCCCTCAAATGTCTATTGACCGGTTTATTGGATTCAAGAAAGCCCTTGAACACTACAAAATTCCTTTTCATAAAGAATGGTGTTTGGTCTGTGAAGAAGATCGTTTTGAAAAAGGATTTGAAAACGCAAAAAAACTTTTAAAAATTGCTCCAGAGGTGGATGGCTTGTTTTCAATAACAGATAGTACTGCTATAGGCGCGATACATTATTTTAAAAAATATGGGCTTAACATTCCCAAGGATATTGCAGTAATAGGGTTCATTAATTGGAAAATTTCGGCCCTCACCTCCCCTTCCTTAAGCAGTATAGAACAGAATGGCTTTATAATGGGTAAAAAAGTAATTGAAGTGTTTACCAAAATTCAAGAATCTAAAAGTGAAGAAAAAGAAGAATTTACAACAACCCTAATTCCTGTTCAACTTTGCATCAGAGAATCTTCCCTTAAGATAAAAACTTAATATTTCGTTTCAAGCCAGAAAACTTCGCGCGCTTCACTGCGCTTTTTTGAAAGACTTTTTTGAAGGTATCTTCCGTCAATTCCTGCCAGTCTTTTGAGGATAATTCCAACACTTCCTTTTTGGGCATAAAGGCAGTCTCTTGGTGTGGTGTGGCAAATCGATTCCATGGACAGACCGTCTGGCAAATATCACATCCAAACGCCCAACCTTCCATTTTATCTTTAAAGGTCTCAGGAATTGATTCTTTTAGCTCAATCGTAGCATAAGAAATACATTTACTCCCATCAATCTGATACGGCGCAATAAGCGCCTCTGTGGGACAGGAATCAATACAAGCGGTGCAACTCCCACAATGATCGGCAACTGGAAGATCGTACTCTAAATCAAGATCGATAATGAGTTCCGCAATAAAGAAAAAAGAACCCACTTGTTTTGAGATTAAATTGGTGTTTTTTCCTACCCAACCCAATCCCGCACGACTTGCCCAAGCCTTATCCATTACCGGTGCTGAATCTACAAATACTCGACCCTCAATTTCACCAATCTCCTCACGTAAATAAAGCATCAGTTGGGTCAGTTTTTCTTTTATAACGGTATGGTAATCTTGACCGTAAGCATAGGTGGAAATTTTAGGCGCTTCGGGATCACTTTGCTTTTCTTCGCTGTGATAATTCAGCAATAAAGACACCACACTTTTTGCTCCGGGAACTAACAGCGTCGGATCAAGACGTTTATCAAAATGATTTTCCATATAGGTCATTTTTCCATGTCTGCCTTCCTGAAGCCATTGCTCTAATTTGGGAGCTTCTTCACTTAAAAAACCCGCTTTTGCAATACCACAAGATAAAAACCCTAAGTCTTTTGCTTTGTATTTAATAAGATCAGAATGGTGTGCTCTTCGGTCAAGCATGGGATAAAAACGATTAAAATAATCCGCCTTGATTTCCTTTGATACGTCCCAAATGTTTATAAGCTAAGTCGGTAACTTCTCTTCCTCGCGGGGTACGCACGATAAACCCTTGTTGAATTAAAAAAGGTTCATACACTTCTTCAATCGTTTCACCGTTTTCTGAAACAGCAGTTGCTAAGGTTGTAATTCCAACGGGACCTCCTTTGAACTTATCGATAAGTGTAGTTAATATTTTGTTATCCATTTCATCCAATCCATGGGCATCCACCTGTAAAGCTTTTAAAGCATATTGAGTGATTTTCATGTCAATAGTGCCATTCCCTTTGATTTGAGCAAAATCACGAACACGTCGCAATAGGGCATTAGAGATTCTTGGTGTTCCTCTACTTCTTCCTGCTATTTCTATAGCGGCATCTTGATCAATAGGCACATTAAGTATCTCTGAACTTCGTTCTACGATGGTAGAGAGTAATTCAGTAGAGTAATATTCCAAACGATTGCTAATTCCAAAACGGGCTCGCATGGGAGCTGTTAAAAGTCCTGAACGGGTAGTTGCCCCCACCAGAGTAAAAGGCTCTAAATTTATCTGGACGGTTCTGGCATTAGGTCCTGATTCTATCATAATATCGATCTTGTAGTCTTCCATGGCTGAATATAAATATTCCTCTACGATGGGACTGAGACGATGGATTTCATCAATAAATAATATATCCCGAGGCTGTAAATTAGTCAGTAAACCAGCTAAATCTCCCGGTTTGTCCAAAACAGGTCCTGAAGTAAGTTTAATCCCGACTTGTAATTCATTTGCTAGAATATGAGCTAGGGTGGTTTTCCCTAGTCCAGGAGGCCCATGAAATAAGGTGTGATCTAGGGCTTCATCACGTTGTTTCGCTGCTTCGACAAAGACTTTTAAGTTTTCTAAAATCGCATCTTGCCCTGCAAAATCACCAAAACTTAATGGCCGTAAGGCACGGTCAATATCTTGCTCTTCAGGAGTAAAATGCTCGTTCGTCGGATCTAGATTTTCATTCATCCTTTCAAAGATACTTCATTCTTACTAAAAAATAGCGTGTTACTTGGATAGGTGTCCTTGTGAAAATTGATTCAATTTGTATGGAGCGAATATTTTTATTTGAAGACTTGGAAGAAATTTCCTTTTGGTCCCCTGAAGTTGAGCATTTGAATCTTTCAAATGAAATGAGAATGGAACACCCTGGCGGATCAAATGAACAGCGCCTTATTCACTGCAGTGAATAAGGCGCTGTTCATTTTTAAAAAGAGTTTATTTAATGCTGTAACTCCTCTTCCCCTTCTTTCAATGGAATATGTTGAGGTATAAAATCTTCTTCAAAACCGGGTTTTGAATAATCATAAGCCCAACGGTGTACATGAGGAATTTCTCCCGGCCAGTTTCCATGCATATGCTCTACAGGTGCAGTCCATTCCAACGTATTGGATTTCCATGGATTCATTTCTGCTTCTTTACCATAGAACATACTATGTATAAAATTATACAAGAATACCAACTGAGCAGCTCCTGCAACAAGGGCAAATACTGTAATTAAAACATTGATATCGGCTAAATCATCAAAATAAGGAAAAGCAGTATTCGTATAATATCTTCTAGGAAGTCCTGCCATACCGATGAAATGCATTGGGAAAAAGACCCCGTATGCACAGACAGCGGTTACCCAAAAATGCAGATAACCTAAGTTTTTATTCATCATGCGCCCAAACATTTTGGGGAACCAATGATAAACTCCTGCAAACAGACCATATAAAGCTGAAATACCCATCACCAAGTGAAAGTGGGCTACAACAAAATAAGTGTCATGTACATTAATATCGAGTGTACTATCTCCTAAAATAATACCCGTCAAACCTCCTGTTATAAAAGTTGAAACCAAACCAATAGAAAATAACATCGCGGGGTTTAGCTGTAAATTCCCTTTCCAAAGGGTAGTGATATAATTGAATGCTTTTACTGCCGAAGGAATCGCAATCAATAAAGTTGTAAAGGTAAAAACAGACCCTAAGAAAGGGTTCATTCCTGAAATAAACATATGGTGTCCCCAAACGATGGTAGACAAAAAGGCAATAGCTAAAATAGACGCAACCATGGCTCGATAACCAAAAATAGGCTTACGTGCATTGGTAGCAATAATTTCTGAAGTAATCCCTAACGCAGGTAATAATACAATATATACCTCGGGGTGACCCAAGAACCAAAACAAGTGCTCATACAATACAGGAGAACCTCCTTGGTAATGCAATACTTCCCCTTGAATGAAAATATCTGAAAGGAAAAAAGAAGTACCAAAGCTTCTATCCATAATCAGAAGCAAAGCTGCTGATAATAAAACAGGGAAAGAAACAACACCAATAATAGCAGTGACAAAAAATGCCCAAATCGTTAAAGGCAATCGAGTCATGCTCATCCCTTTAGTTCTAAGATTGATAACCGTTACAATATAATTCAATGATCCTAGAAGAGAGGAAGCAATGAAAATAGCCATAGAAACAAGCCATAAAGTCATCCCTGTTCCTGAACCGGGTTGTGCTTGAGGTAGTGCACTAAGTGGTGGATAGATCGTCCAACCTGCTGCTGCCGGTCCTGCCTCAACAAAAAGGGAGATCACCATTACAACACTCGATACAAAAAACATCCAATACGAGATCATATTCAACAATCCTGAAGCCATATCGCGTGCTCCAATTTGCAATGGAATCAAAAGGTTACTAAAGGTACCACTCAAACCAGCAGTCAATACAAAAAAGACCATAATGGTTCCATGGATGGTTACCAAGGCCAAGTATACATTGGGATCCATTACCCCATCTGGTGCCCATTTACCTAAAAGAACTTCAAAAATTCCAAAAGGTTGTTCCGGCCAGGCCAACTGTAAACGGAATAAAAGTGACATGGCTATTCCAATAATTCCCATGAATAAACCAGTAATCAAATATTGCTTTGAGATCATTTTGTGATCTTGACTAAAAATATATTTGGTTACAAAGGTTTCTTTGTGATGATGCCCGTGATCCTCTTCGTGTACTTGCGCTGCTTCTGTTGACATATCTGTTTTTTTTTAATTTAATCTATTGAATAACTTCTGCAAAGGTTTGTTGCTCAGCGATCCATTTTTCATACTCTTTTTCTGATTCTACAATAATTTTCATTTGCATGTTGTAGTGTGATGCACCACAAATTTTATTGCAAAGTAGAAGATAATCGAACTCATAAGGGTCCAAAGCTGTATCGCCACTGGCGACTAACTCTTTGCTTTTTTCTGAGCGTATTTTATTAATTTTCTTAACCTTAGCAATCATCTCTGGATTGAGACGCATTTCCTCTGTTGTTGTTTTGGGTGTAAATGCAAATTCTGTAATCATACCCGGTACACAATTCATTTGTGCTCTAAAGTGTGGCATATAGGCAGAATGCAAAACGTCCTGAGAACGCATTTTAAATATCACTTCTCTACCTACAGGCAAATGTAATTCTTGAACCACTACATCATCAAATCCATTGGGGTCTGTTGCATCAATACCTACTAGGTTTTTTCCGTCAAAATCTTGTAAGAAACGAACATTGGCATCCCCTAAAACCCCATCATTTCCAGCATATCTTGCTTTCCAATTAAATTGCTGAGCGTATAATTCCACAACCAATGCTTCATCATTTTCCTCTACGGTCATAATATCTGTCCATGTGTAAAGCCCGTATAAAATAAGACCGGCTAAAGTAATTACAGGAATGATCGTCCAAATCATTTCTAATTTATCGTTGTCTGCATAAAACAGTGCTTTCTTGCCTTTCTCTCCACGGTATTTATAGGAGAAATAATGCAATAAAGCCTGAGTAACGGTTTGTACAAAGAAGATCAGTGCAAAAGAAATCCACATTAACTGATCATAATCACCGCCATGTTCTGAAGCGGCTTCAGGTAATAAGACATCGCTATAAGCCCAAAATGAATAAAGAGTTAATACATAAATAAAAATCAAGAAAGCAAACATCAGCTTCCCATTCAAATCATTATCCTTGTCATTGGCTACTTGTGTACTCACTTTCTTTTCTTGAGACAACTCAAATATCTTTGTGATTTGCCACAGCGCAATTGCGATTAGAACAAGAACAGAAAATATCAATAAAACATTCATTTATCTTTTCGATTAAATTTTTTAATAATGAAAACGCTCACTTTCCCCCATATAAGGATCCCCTTTTGCTAACAAAGGTGCTTTTGTTAATTCTTTAAATACTACAAATATGAAGAGTCCAAGGAAAAATAAAAATCCTCCTATTTCGGCTGCTCCGATAAACCATTGGTCACCAACAGCTGAGGGCATAATCATATTAAATACATCCATATAATGACCCAGAATTATCACAATACCCGCCATTACAATAAAGTAATTGATTCGCTTGTAATCACTATTCATCAAGATCAAAAGTGGGAAAATAAAATTCATCACGACCATACCAAAGAATGGTAAATTGTAATCTTCAATTCGGGTCATGAAATACGTAACTTCCTCGGGTATGTTTGAATACCAAATAAGCATGAACTGTGAAAACCATAAATAGGTCCAGAAAACACTGATTCCAAACATGAACTTACCTAAATCATGGATATGAGAGTCATTTACAAATTCTAAATATCCTTTGGATTTAAGATAAATGGTAATCAGAGCTATGGCAGTTATACCCGAAACGAACATACTGGCAAAAACATACCATCCAAAGAGTGTACTAAACCAGTGTGGGTCGATAGACATAACCCAATCCCAAGACATGATGGATTCTGTTACAATATAAAATACTAAAAAGCCAGCTGAGATTCTGAAATTCTTTTTATGGTTTGAAATGTCAGAAGCTTCGTCTTGTGCCAGTGAAAATTTTCTTGAAAAATAACGATATAATGACCAACCCGTTAAAAAGAAAACCGCACGTGCCAAGAAAAAGGGAAGGTTTAAAAAGCCTGTTTTTCCAGCAATTAATTTGTCATGTGCCACTACCTCTGGATCCATCCAGATGAACAAGTGATTTAAGTGCATTCCTGATAAAGCTAAGATGACAATGACTATAATACCACCGGGAAGTAGGTAACCTGTGATGCCCTCCATAACTCTATAAAGTACGGGAGACCAGCCTGCTTGTGCTGCACGTTGTATTCCATAAAAAGCCAATACACCAAGCGAAATCATAAAAAAGAAAAAAGCAGCTACGTATAAAGCAGCCCAAGGCTTGTTACTTAATTGGTGGAATACGTGTTCATCATGACTTGCATCGTGTTCTTCGTCATGTCCCGCAGCGTGGTCTGATGTTGCGTGCTCTTCTGAAGCAACCTCATGGCTTTCGGAGGTTGCATGCGCACTCTCATCAGCATGGTTAGCAGCTGGAACACCAGCATGAGATTCTCCATGCCCATCTCCATGACTTGAAGCCAGCATTTCTTTTGCTTCTTCTACAGTAGATGGAGCTGTTATAAAACCATATGCAAGACCTAAAAAACCAATCACCATAAAGGCAATCGCTAAATTTCTAAGTTTATTTGGAAAGGTATACATCATTCGATTTCCTTAATATTATTTAACAAGCTTACTTCTTAATTCCATAACATGCTGAGCAATTTGCCAACGCTCTTCAGCATTGACTTGTCCTGCATGTGATCCCATCGCGTTTTTACCATACATTAACACATGATAAATACTCCCAGGACTAATTTCTCTATCCGCATAACTAGGTACTCCTAAAAACTTTTCTCTAGTCATTAAAATCCCTTGTCCATCTCCTTTTTTACCGTGACAAACTGCACAATAAATTTCATATAATTCCTTTCCATTCTCTTTGTGAGCATTAGAAATTTCAATAGGAGAAGTTAAATTAGCTTTTGCAGATTCATACCCTTCATTTGTGTCAGGATACTCATAAGGTTCCCAACCCCTTGCAATAGATCCCTCAACAGGAATCTGTGCTTCTATACCGTTAGCAAACGCATCTGAATCTGCATAGGTTTCATATCCCACAGGCTCGTACATATTAGGAAAGTACTGGTAATTCGGACGTGAATTGTCTGAACACGATTGGATTCCCAATACAAGAATCAGTAACGCTAAAAGGCCTTTGTAATTCATCTATTCTGGCTTTTCTATAATTGATACATCTATTGCCCCCGACTTTTCCAAAAGAGCGGTTAGCGCTTTCTCATTGTCATGAAGTTCAATTTCTACTAAAAATTTATCATCCGTGGTTAATGGATTCGGATTTTCTGCTTTTTTAAAGGGCCAAAGTTTACTTCGCATGTAAAAAGTAATTACCATTAAATGGGCCGCAAAAAAGACAGTCATTTCAAACATGATGGGAACGAAGGCAGGCATATTTTCCAAGTAAGAAAAACTAGGCTTACCCCCAATATTTTGTGGCCAGTCTTCAATCATGATAAAATTCATCATTGCAACGGCAACACTCAAACCTATACACCCATAAATAAAAGCCATAATAGCAATACGGGTATCTTCAAGACCTAAGGCCTTATCTAGACCGTGAACTGGAAAAGGAGTATAAACCTCTTCTATGTGATGTTTTTCTGAACGAATAGATTTAACGGCGCTTAAAAGCACATCGTCATCATCGTAAAGTGCGTGAACTACTTTGTTACTCATGATTACCGTCTCTTAATTTTTTATACTTCTCTCCAGAAGATTTCAATATTGTTTTTACCTCTGCCTGGGCAATTACAGGGAATGTTCTCGCATATAATAAAAATAACACGAAGAAGAATCCAATCGTACCGATGAATATTCCAATATCTACAAATGTCGGGGAGAACATTGTCCATGAGGATGGAAGATAATCTCGATGCAATGAGGTTACGATAATTACAAAACGCTCAAACCACATTCCGATATTTACTACAATTGATATGATGAAAGAGAACATGATACTGGTACGAAGCTTTTTAAACCACATAAATTGTGGAGAAAATACATTACATGTCATCATCGACCAATAGGCCCACCAATAAGGTCCTGTTGCTCTATTTAAAAAGGCATATTGTTCGTATTCTACTCCTGAATACCAAGCTATGAATAACTCAGTAATGTATGCAACACCCACAATAGATCCTGTAATCATAATCACAATATTCATCAATTCAATATGTTGAACGGTGATGTAGTTTTCTAAATTAGAGACCTTACGCATGATGATCAAAAGCGTATTTACCATGGCAAAACCAGAAAAAATTGCCCCTGCAACAAAGTAAGGAGGGAAAATAGTGGTGTGCCAACCGGGTATTACAGAGGTTGCAAAATCAAAAGATACAATAGTATGCACTGAGAGTACCAAAGGAGTTGCTAAACCAGCTAATACCAGAGAAACCTCTTCAAAACGTTGCCAATCTTTAGCACGTCCTGTCCATCCAAAACTCAATAAGCTATATATTTTCTTTTGAAACGGCATTACAGCACGGTCGCGAATCATCGCAAAATCAGGTAACAATCCTGTCCACCAGAAAACCAATGAAACCGAGAGATAAGTTGATATTGCAAATACATCCCACAACAAGGGTGAATTAAAGTTTACCCATAACGATCCAAATCCGTTTGGAATAGGTAATACCCAATACGCCAGCCATGGTCTACCCATGTGAATAATGGGAAATAATCCTGCCTGAATCACAGAAAAAATTGTCATAGCCTCAGCAGAGCGATTAATCGCCATACGCCATTTCTGTCTAAACAAAAGAAGAACAGCAGAAATTAATGTTCCTGCATGTCCAATTCCTACCCACCAAACAAAATTGGTAATATCCCAAGCCCAACCTACGGTCTTGTTCAATCCCCAAGTTCCAATTCCTGTTGAAATGGTGTAAATGATACAACCTACTCCCCATAGAAAAGCAGTAAGTGCAATTCCAAAAACTATCCACCACTGCTTATTGGCCGAACCTTCAACAGGAGCTGCTACATCCACAGTCACATCATGGTAGGATTTATCTCCAGTGACGAGTGGTTTTCTAATGGGTGCTTCGTAATGCGATGCCATACGGTCTTTTTTTCTAAACTAAATTATACCTCGTCGGTATTTCTAACTTTAACATGATACATAACATTCGGTTTGGTTCCCACGCTCTCCAACAAGTGGTACATGCGATCATCCTCATGCAATGCTGCTACTTTACTCTCTTTATCGTTGATGTCGCCAAAAACCATTGCTCCAGTGGTACATGCATTGGAACAAGCAGTTTGGAAACTACCATCTTTAATTTCTTCTCCTTTTAGTTTGGCGTCAAGGATGGTCTTTTGTGTCATTTGAATACACATAGAACATTTTTCCATAACCCCTCGCGAACGAACAACTACATCAGGATTCAATACCATACGCCCTAGGTCGTTGTTCATATGGTAGTCAAACTCATCATTTTTGTTATATAGGAACCAGTTGAATCGTCGCACCTTATAGGGACAATTATTTGCACAATAACGAGTTCCAACGCAACGGTTATAGGCCATGTGATTTTGGCCTTGTCTTCCATGTGAACTTGCTGCAACTGGGCAAACAGTTTCACAAGGAGCGTGATTACAATGCTGACACATTACAGGCTGGAAAGCTATCTGTGGATTCGTGGAAGCTTGTTCCATTTCACCAAAGGTACTTAGAGAATCTCCAATTCCAGAAATCGCTTCTTTAGTTTTGTTGTCCCCTTCAAAAGTAGTGGCAGAGGAATAGTAACGGTCAATACGCAACCAGTGCATATCACGTGATTTTCGAACCTCTGCTTTTCCAACAACAGGAACATTATTCTCCGCGTGACAAGCTATAACACAGGCGCCACAACCGGTACACGAATTTAAATCAATAGAAAGATTGAAATGATGTCCAATACTACGATCAAATTCTTGCCACATGTCTACCTCAGGAGATGTAACGTCAAATTCAATATGATTTTTAGAAACTTGTGGTGTTGCATTCCAATACTTTTTATCCTTGGTATTGAACACCTCAAGTGTAGTTTCTTTTACAATATCACCGCGTCCCATGAGCGTGTTGTGCAATTGAACGCATGCAAACTCATGCACTCCACTAGCTGCTTGGATTTCAACCGCTTGAATTTTCTGAGAACCTTCATATAATTCAAAGGCATTGACTCCAGTTTGCATTTCAGGCTTTAAGCCCATTCGTTCTCCATATCCAAAAGATAAACCTACCGTTCCTTTTGCTTGACCGGGTTGAACAATTACTGGGACTTTAAGTGTTTTTGAACCTACCGTTACCGAAGCATAACTTCCGTTTAATGCTCCATTAGCCGTATTATCATTTGTTAAACCTAATCCATTGGCATCAGCCATCGATATAGTTAGGTAATTATCCCAACTCACTCGGGTAATGGGATCAGGAAACTCCTGTAACCAGGGATTGTTTGCTTGTTGACCATCGCCCATTCCAGTTTTGGTGTATAACACCAAACTCATTTCAGGAGAAGTAGCTGTACGCAAAGAGGCAACGTTTAAGCCTGAAAAATCAGTTGCTGTAATTTCTACAGCAGATTCAGAAGAAAAATAACCATCATGCAAGGCTTTGCTCCAAGAACTAGAACCTAGAACAGATTCATTCCAATGGGCTTTAATTACCTCATAATATTTAGTGTTTTGACCACTCAATTTCAATAATACATCCTGAAATTGTTGCGTGTCAAATAAGGGTCGAATTGTGGGTTGTGCCAAAGCGAAGTGCCCGGCTTTCATTTCGTAGTCTCCCCATGACTCAAGGTAATGTGGTGTAGCTGCAATAAATTGAGACGCAGCAGCAGTTTCATCTATTTTGGAAGTAAAAGCTAACGAAAATTCCAGCTGTTTAATTCCTTCTGCTAATGCCGCACCGTTTGCTGTTGTGAAAATAGGATTTACTCCTAACGTTATTAAACCCTTTACAGCTCCACTCTGAATATCATCAAAAGCTTTCTGTGCTGTTACCAAATTCCCTTGTCTAATTAACTTAGGACTTTCAGGTTGGAATGCATTACTTTTTAGCATTGTATTGATTGCTAAAACAGTACGTTGAGCAGTCTCATCCTCAATTCCAGTAATGATAACTCCATTGGGTCCCGCCGTTTTCAATTCACTAACCGCTTTGTCAGCAGCTTCCTGTAAAGAGGGAGACAAGCTACTAGCTGTTGAGGATCCTTTTAAACTGTCGTATATATATGCTAAAATATTTTTTTGCTCTCCGGGAGTACAAGGTACTCGATGGTCTGCATTTGCTCCAGACAAGGACATATTGGACTCAAACTGAGCATGCCAAAGCATTGCTGCTTTTCCGTGATGTTTATGAGGTACCTTAGAAGTTGCATAGCCTTTTGCATAACCCCCTCCTTGCCAATCACCCAGAAAATCTGCATCTATAGCAACTAAGGCTTTCGCTTTTGAAAAGTCATAATCTGCTAAGCCTCTAACCCCATACTGTTTCTCATACGCATTGAGTGCGTCGTCTGATGAGATCGCGTCATAGATTACATGCTTTATATTTGGGAAAGCAGAAATAAAATCGTCAATAATTTTTTGTGAAGTTGGACTTGCCAATGTGGGGGTCATCAAAACAACTTCTTTATTTGTTGCCGCTAAGGCTTTCAACATAGCGCCCGTTTGCAAGTAGAAATTATCCCAACTCACTTCTTCGCCATTTGCTTCTGGCCCTTGAAGACGCATTGTATCATAAAGTGATAATACAGATGCATGAACACGCGCATTAGCCACTCCTAAGGTAGGAGCATCTGAATTGCTTTCCACTTTGATCGGTCGACCTTCTCTTGTTTTGATTAAAACACTTCCAAAGTCAAACCCGTCAGCAATAGTTGTTGCATAGTAGTTGGCAACTCCAGGTCGTATCTGTTCGGGTTGAACAACATAAGGAACCGATTTAATCACAGGTCCTTCGCAGGCAGCTAAGGTAGCTGCAGCGGTACTAAAACCAACGTATTTTAGAAAGTCACGTCGTGAAGTACTACTCTCCTCTAATGTTTTCTCATCGGTTAAAAAATCTTCTGGAAGTTTAGAAACAAACTCATTCTGTTCCAACTTTTTTACCACTTCATTATCAGGGTTTAGTTGATCAATGTTTTTCCAGTATGTTTTATTTGATGCCATAAGTCTTTCTTGATCGCCTTTTAATAGTGACATTTACCACATTCTAAGCCACCCATTTGAGCAACTGTTAATTTTTCTACTCCGTATTTTTTGGAAAGTGACTCATGAATTTTCGCATAGTATTCATTGTCTTCCACTTTTACATTTGTCTCTCTATGACAATTGATACACCAACCCATTGTTAAAGGAGAATATTGGTACATGATCTCCATTTCCTCCACAGGACCATGACATTTTTGACATGCAATTTCTCCTACTTGGACGTGTTGTGCATGATTGAAATAAACAAAATCAGGAAGGTTGTGAATACGTACCCACTTTACCGGCTGTGTTTCACCAGTGTAAGCTTGATTTGTTTCATCCCACCCAACGGCTGCATATAACTTTTTAATTTCTTTAGTATAAAAATCTTTAGTGTAGCCATTCTCTAAATCTTCTTCCCCGTTATATTCTGCTATATTTTGGTGGCAGTTCATACATACATTTAACGAAGGGATACCTGAGTGTTTTGAAACACGTGCTGAAGAGTGACAATACTTACACTCTATTTGATTTGCTCCTGCATGAATCTTATGAGAATAGTGGATCGGTTGAACCGGCATATATCCTTGATCAACACCAACTTGCATAAAAAATCCATAGACGAAGTAAGCACTACTCAATAGAAGTAAAATGACGCTTACCATTACTAAAAATTGGTTCTGGATAAAGGCTTGCCATATGGGTGTTCTTTTGGGTTTGGCAGGTGGAGTGATATCAACGCCACTTGCAGCTGCAATACGAATTAAGGTTTTTTGGACCAAAAAAAGCATTACAACAAGAACTAAAAACACCATTGTTAATGCAACCAGTATAAGAGTATTGCTTAAACTTGAAGAAGCTTGAGTTGTTGCGACAGCTGCACCTGCAACTGCTACGGGTGCTGGTGGAGTGTAATCTGTGTAAGCAATTATATTATCAATATCTGTTGTAGACAATTGAGGGAATGATGTCATTACAGAACCATTGTATTCTTCATAAATAGCAACGGCTTGTGCATCACCCGATTTTACCATCGCAGTGCTGTTTTTTATCCAGCTGTATAACCACTCTTTGTCATATTTAGCCGAAACACCCTTTAATGCAGGACCTACAGCTCGTTTATTTAATTTGTGACATGCGGCGCAATTTGCGTTGAATAATTTTTTCCCTGCTTGTATTGCTTCATCGTCTTGAGCAGCAACATTAAAAGTCGTCAAAATACTCATTAAAAACAAAAAAGGGAAAACGAAGGACTTCATATATCTATTGATATTTATCCTAAATGCAGTAAGTAAAGTATGCTCCAAAATTTTCTTCTAAAATCCACGACAAAAATAAGTCATAGAGACCTTTTTTAATACTTTAGAAAATAAGATTTTCATAATTTATAATTGTTCTAAATAAGGATTTAGGTTTGTTAAATTACGGCATTCTAAAAATAAATTTTTGTTTTTTTGTAGAATGAAAATAGAAGCTTGTAAATCCCTTTGTTTGTTGTTTTTTTTAGGAATTAGTATTTTATCTCGAGCACAAGAGGGTGAAATAAACATTAAACAAGACCTTAAAATAGACAGTCTATTAAATAAAAAAATTGAATTCGATCGAATGCGATATTCTAAAGAGTATTTTACACTTCAGTTGTACTATGGAAATTTAGAAAAGGCAAATGAAACCCTGGAAGTTGCAAAGGAAAAATTTCCAAACATACCCGTCGAACTCAGCTTTGAAACTCCTAACTATAAAGTTCAGGCAGGGCGCTTTAAAGACAAAATAAAAGGACTAAAAACACTTGACACTCTCAAACGAACTTTTCCTTCTGCTTTTCTGTTAGTCAAGCGGGTCCCTTAAAGAGATTTTTTTACTGCTATTTCTTGGAATCCTTCTATGACGTCATCAATCTTGATGTCATTATAATTTTTTATTTGAAGTCCACAGTCATATCCTTTGGCAACTTCTTTCGCATCATCCTTAAATCGCTTCAGCGAAATTAGAGAGCCTGTATGAATAACAACTCCTTCTCTTATAATTCGAATTCCTGAGTTCCTTAGGATTTTACCTGTAGTGACCATACAACCTGCAATTGTACCAATTTTAGAAATTTTAAAGGTTTCACGAATTTGAGCCGTACCTGTAATTTCCTCGCGCATCTCTGGAGAAAGCATTCCCTCCATGGCGTCTTTGATATCGTTGATCGCATCATAGATAATAGAGTAAGATCGGATATCAATTTCTTCCTTGTCGGCTATTGTTCTTGCGTTACCCATAGGACGCACATTAAATCCAATAACAATGGCATCGGATGCTGAAGCTAGAAGAACATCAGATTCTGTAATTGCTCCTACTCCTTTATGAATGATATTAATTTCAATTTCGCTAGTTGATAATTTCTGCAAAGAATCCGTCAATGCCTCTACAGAACCATCAACATCTCCCTTGAGAATGATATTTAATTCTTTGAAGTCTCCTAGAGCAATTCTTCTTCCAATTTCATCAAGAGTAATATGACGTTGGGTACGAACACTTTGCTCTCGAATCAATTGCGTTCTTTTTGCAGCAATTTGTTTGGCTTCCTTTTCATCTTCTAAAATCACAAAGGCATCACCTGCCTGTGGCGCTCCATCTAGACCTAAAATTGACACTGGAGTTGCTGGGGGTACTTCTGTTAAATTCATTCCTAGCTCATTCACAATGGCCTTTACCTTACCACTGTGTTTTCCCGCAAGCATGTAATCGCCCATTTTGAGTGTTCCATTTTGAATCAAAACAGTAGAGACATATCCACGACCTTTATCCAAGAAGGCTTCAACTACCGTACCTCGGGACATTCTGGAGGGATTTGCTTTTAACTCTAATAGCTCTGCTTCCAACAGCACTTTCTCTAAAAGTTCATTCACACCAATTCCTTTAAGTGCAGAAACATCTTGAGATTGGATTTTTCCTCCCCATTCTTCTACCATCAAATTCATTCCGGCAAGAGCTTCTTTGATTTTGTCAGGATTGGCGTCGGGTTTATCAATTTTATTGATGGCAAATATTATAGGAACCCCTGCAGCTTGAGCATGACTAATGGCCTCCTTTGTTTGAGGCATGATATCATCGTCTGCGGCAACAACAATAATGGCAATATCGGTTACTTGCGCCCCACGAGCACGCATGGCTGTAAAAGCTTCGTGACCCGGTGTATCTAAAAAGGTAATCTTTTGCCCATTTTCTAAAGTCACTCCGTAAGCGCCAATATGTTGAGTAATTCCTCCTGACTCCCCTGCAATGACATTCTCTTTTCTAATGTAATCAAGTAAAGATGTTTTTCCATGATCTACGTGTCCCATCACCGTAACAATAGGTGCACGCGGCATTAAATCTTCTTCTGAATCAACTTCGTCGACAATATTTTCTTCTAAATCTGCCTTTTCAAAAGACACTTCATATCCAAACTCGTCAGCTACAATACTTAAAGTTTCAGCATCCAGACGTTGATTCATGGTAACCATGATTCCAAGACTCATACAGGCTGAAATAATTTCAGTAGAACTAATTTCCATCATGGTGGCTACTTCTCCAACGGTAATGAATTCAGTTACCTTAAGCAATTTACTGTCCGCCTCCATCTGGGCCATTTCCTCTTCAGTCTTCTGACGGTGTTGCACACGTTTGTCACGGCGGTATTTGGCTCCTTTGGATTTGTTAGATTTCCCTTGTAGTTTTTCAAGAGTTTCTCTAATTTGCTTTTGAACTTCTTCTTCTGAAGGCTCTTCTTTTTTAACAACTTCTTGTCTTGGACCTCTTCGTCCATTTCGATTTCCAGCGTTATTTTTATTTCTGTTGTTGTTTCCAGCATTTGGATTTGGAGAAGGCTTCACGTCTTTGCTTATACGTTTTCGCTTTCTTTTACGTGCATCCTCAACTGTTTTCTCTTTTTTATTTACTTCATCAAGATTGATGGTCTGTCCTGTTTTTTTCGGACCTGATAATTTTTGATACTGTGTCTTGAGTGTTTCATTTTCTGGCTCTTCTTGAGTAACGTCTTTCTTTACCTCAGGAGCCTTTTCTTCTGACTGAACAATCACTTCTGGCGGGTCTACTGTGGGTGTTTTCTCTGAAGGGGTTTTGACTTCTGGCACAGGAGTCTCTGTTTTCACCTCCTCCTTTTGAACTTCTTCAACGGCAGGGGCCTCAACCGCTTTAGGTGCTTCTTCAACGGCATCCTGTTTATCTTGCTTTTTTGGAGTACTCACCGAATCCAAATCAATTTTCCCTAATGTTTTGGGCTTTTCGATCGCTACACGATTCGATTTGAGAGATTCTCTTTTGGCAATTTGCTCTAGTCGGTCTTGCTCTTTTTTCTCTTGAATGACACGCAAGTCTTCTTTCTCTTTACGCTTTTCTTCACTCACTTCATGAGATGCGTCTTTTTTGGATTTGTCCGTAACGAATTCATCCAAAAGCGTATTGTACACTTCTGTAGTGATTTTTGTGGTTGGACGTGCTTCAACGTCCATTCCTTTTTGAGACAGAAATTCGACAGCACGATCCAAGGAAATGTTCAATTCCCTCAAAACTTTGTTTAGTCGAATACTCGGTTGGTCAGTCATATATTAATTTCTATTTACAAAAATAACAATAATTTTTGCAGTCTATTCTTCAAATTCTTCTTTTAGGATTCTAAGCACGTCGTCCACAGTCTCTTCTTCAAGATCTGTACGCTTAATTAAATCCGTCTTTTCTAATTCTAAAATACTTTTGGCAGTATCTAAACCTACCTTTTTAAACTCCTCAATGATCCATCCTTCGATTTCGTCACTGAATTCTTTTAATTCAATATCTTCTTCTACTCCTTCTCTAAAGACATCAATCTCATAACCCGTTAATTTTCCGGCTAATCTGATATTTGTACCTCCTTTACCAATTGCTTTGGAAACTTCTTCTGGATTTAAAAACACCTCTACTCTTTTAGTTTCTTCATTGATTTTTAATGAATTCACTTTAGCCGGACTTAAAGCACGAGCGATAAATAATTGTAGATTATTTGTGTAATTAATGACATCGATATTTTCATTTCCAAGTTCTCGTACTATTCCATGAATACGCGACCCTTTCATTCCAACACAAGCTCCAACAGGATCAATTCGATCATCGTATGAATCTACTGCTACTTTTGCTTTTTCACCTGGAATTCGCACCGCTTTTTTGATCGTGATAAGTCCATCAAAAACTTCAGGGATTTCTTGCTCAAATAATTTTTCTAGGAAAATGGGAGAGGTTCTGGAAAGAATGATTCTGGGCTTATTCCCTCTTAATTCAACCGTTTCAATAATCCCTCTAACATTATCTCCTTTTCTGAAAAAATCACTGGGAATCTGTCTGTCTTTGGGTAAAATGATTTCATTCCCATCGTCGTCAAGAAGGATAATTTCTCTACTTCTGATATGATGTACTTCTGCTGTATATAGATCTCCTTCCCGATCTTTAAATTGTTTAAAGATGGTTGTACTGTCGTGTTCAAATATTTTAGCCACAAGGTTTTGTCTAAGATACTGGATGGTTCGTCTTCCAAGATCAACCAGTTTCACCTCTTCAGAAACATCCTCCCCAACTTCAAAGTCAGGTTCTATCATACGTGCTTCTTTGAGTTCAATTTCTTGATTAGGGTCTTCAACCATACCGTCTTCAACAACGATACGATTTCTCCATATCTCTAAATCTCCTTTGTCAGGATTGATAATGATATCAAAATTTTCATCCGATCCAAATTTACGTTTAAGTGTGTTTTTGAAAACATCTTCTAAAATCACCATGAGGGTTACACGGTCAATTAATTTGTCATCTTTAAATTCTGAAAAAGAATCAATTAAGGCTAAATTTTCCATATTCAACTATTTTCTATTTGACGAGTACTTTCGCATTATTAATTTCTTTGTACGAAAGTGATTTTTGTTTTGTTACTGTAACTTTTCCTTTTCCTACCGGCTTAGGTTCTCTTTGTTTCCACTCTAAAGTGAATTCTTGATCATCAGCCGCAGTCAATATTCCTTCTAGCGAGCTAGCATCGGTCAATTCGACTCGTAATTTTCGACCTACGTTTTTTATGTATTGTCTACTGTTCAATAGCGGACTTCCAACTCCAGCGGAGGCAACCTCTAGTGAGAAATCAAATTCCTCACGGTCTATATTGTGTTCTATCGCTCTGCTTACATTCATACAGTCCTTGAGAGTAACACCTTGGTCACCATCTAGGGTGATATGAATGCTATTGTCACTTCCTATTTTTAATTGAATAAGAAATAACGAGCTGTTTTCTTCTAAGGAAGCCTCTAATAATGTTTCTACTTTTGAACGAAAATTCATACCAAAAAAAAAAGGGACTTATAGTCTCCTCTTATCTTATTAGTTCGATAATATTTGGCAAATATACATATTTTGCCCCAGTAAATCATGATTTAGTATCATTTTTTGTACATTTAAATATCTCAAATTTTATCAATATCATGAAAAACATAACCTCAGTTACATTTTTTTTAGCCTTCCTATTTTTGCCTCACATTTTATTTTCTCAAAATACAATCACGGGGAATGTAAAAGACCCTTTCGGGAATCCCTTGTTTGGTGCCAATGTTATCATTCAAGGAACCACTGAAGGAACCACTACAGATCAATATGGAGATTTCAGCATACAAACTTCACAATCCCTTCCATTAAATATTGACATTTCCTTTATTGGGTATGAGACCCTAGTGTATACTGTATATGATTTAAATGCAATCGAAATCAACTTGAAGCCAGGAAATGAATTTGATGAAATTATAGTCTCAGCATCAAGAAAAGCGGAAAAACTTCAGGAAGCTCCTGCTGCAGTATCCGTTATTTCTGCCCGACAATTATCCCAATCCGGAGGAAGCATTTCTCCTTTACGTGCCTTAATCAATACCCCTGGAGTGGATTTACAACAACAAACAGGTCAAAGAATCAATATTGCCCTAAGGGGAGGAAGTAGTGTTTTCTCAACGAATGTTTTTCCACTTTTAGATTATCGCTCTTTAATCTCTCCCGGTTTGGAATATTTTGACTCTCAAAACTCCCCTTTAAACACGATAGATTTAGAACGAATCGAGGTTGTGTTGGGTCCGGGGTCCGCATTATATGGCCCCGATGTAACTACCGGTGTAATTCACTTCATCTCAAAAGACCCCTTTAAATATGCCGGAACAACAACGGAATTAGTTTACGGTGAACGCAATACTTTTAAAGCTGCCATGCGTCATGCAGGCCATAACAAAAAAGAAACCTTTGGATACAAAGTGAATTTCAGATATGGAAGTGGAAAAGATTTTACGCTCAATCCCGATGATCCTGAGGATAAAAAAATACTGGACACTTTTAAAACATCCATAAACCGTTCCCAAATCAATAGTGATGGCAATGTCGATACGGATGCCACAGGCATAAAACTATTTGATGTACCACAAACTCAAAAAGAAGACAACTGGGCCAGCGCAGCGAACGCATCCCTCTATTTCAGACCTAAAAATGGGATGGAAATAGTTACTGCGGGTGGATGGAATGGTGGAAATGCCATTTTTTACAATGATCTGGGAGAAGGACAAGTTCATGGTAATGAATATTGGGCTCAAACCCGGTTCAATTATAAAGGATGGTTCGCTCAAACTTACTACATCAAAAATGACGGTGGAAATGACAAAAATCCAACCTATTTAAACAGAACAGGAATTATCGTTCCACTAAAAAGAGGACATTATGAAGCCCAACTACAATATAATTTTGATTTTAAATCCTTTTTAAATTCCGAGTGGACCGTCGGAATTGATTACAGAAATGCAACTGCAGAAACTCAAAACCATGTATATGGGCGTCACGAGAACGAGGATGATTACACTATTTTTGGCGGCTACACCCAGGGAAAGTTTAAGCTAGATCCCAAGCTGGATTTATTTTTAGCAGGACGTTACGATGGCTATAATTTCACTTCGGAAAAAACATTTTCTCCCAGAGCGGCATTCGTTTATAAACTTACCCCAGAACATAATTTTCGTTTAACCTACAACAAAGCTGCAAATCCAATTCCAGCCTCAGATATCTATTTTGATTTACCCATCCAAACGGAAGCTGGTATTTTAGATGTGTGGGTTTTAGGGACAAAAAACCCATACACTTTTGCCTCAAACCAAGAAATTGATTGGTTAATACCAGGTGTACCCAATACTCCTTATGCAGCAGGGTTTCCCCTGGCAGCAGCATTTCAAGCAGTAACTGGTGAGGTTCTTGTAGGTTTACAAGCTTTAGCTCAAGATCCTAGATATGCTTCCTTGGCACCACTCCACCCTCTCGTTGAGGGGGTCATCCAAAACTCTGTCCCCAATGGATTTGCTCCCGTAGTAAGTCAAGATACAGAAGGACAACCTTTAATGGCTCAAGGGGGAAGAGGAAATTTAATCTCTAGCTTAACTTCTTATGAATTGGGATACAAAGGATCCATTGGAAACCGATTTGCCTTTGGGTTCAACATCTTTCATTTGAGACAAACGGGAGGAGCTGGTTTTCAACAAATCACTCCCAATATTTCCATTTCAAGTCTTTCACCCGAATTAGCCCAAGGAGTTTTAGACAAAGCCTTACCTCAGCTAAACCAAGGGTTACAAAGTTTAGGTTTTGACCCAGCAACAGCCGGTGCTACAGCAGCACTCATTGGTCAACAACTGGATCTAGCCTACCAACAAGCTGGACAAATATTCCTGAACTCTCTTAGTGAGGCTGGATTACCTTTTCATGGAGTACTGCCCATTGAAGAAAGCCCTAGTGGTGAAGCAGCAAAGCTAATCTTTGGGTATTTAACCCGAGATCCAGATCGTGTAACCCAAGACTGGGGAGCTGAAATTAATACCAAACTCGCTTTAACTGAATCGTGGATTGTCAATGCAAACTATTCTTATTTCAATCTTCCTAAAGGAGAGGCGGGAGATTTAAATTTTCCTCAAAATAAAATAAGATTTGGAATGCAATACTTACCCCAAACCAAACTCAGTGGTTCATTAAATTATCAGTACGATCAAGCCTATACATCAAATAATGCAAATTATCCTGGAAAGATTGATGCAAAATCACTCTTTGATGCAACGCTAGGGTATCAAGTCTCCGAGGGATCAAAATTTGAACTTTCGGAAACAAACCTATTCAATAATGAATTTAGAGCCCTTCCTGGTTTTCCGAAAATTGGAAGAACAATAACAGCTCGAATCGTTGCTGAATTTTAATAAAAACAATTACCTTGAGTTCTTTAATATCAAAAATTACATGAAAAAATTTCTTTATTTAGTGGTTGGTGTTCTAATCCTAATTTTTGTTTTATGGCTTTTTCCAGAGCCCATGCCAGAGTATATTCCTGAGCGAGATTACATCGATATGGAGGCTGAAATTTTAGAGTCTTTCATTCTGGCGAAAGACAGTAGCGTTATCCAACTTCCCGAAGGTCACTTTTTATTTTCTCAAGCCTTGAGTTTAGACGACAAAAAACACCTAACGATCAGGGGAATGGGAATGGATAAAACCATTCTCTCCTTTAAAGGACAAGTTAAAGGAGCAGAAGGAATAAAAGTGACTCAATGTAAAAATTTAATAATTGAAGACCTTGCCATTGAAGATGCTGCGGGTGATAATTTGAAAATTAGCGACTCTGACTCCATCGTTCTTAGAAGAGTACGTTCCGCTTGGACTGGAAAAGTTTCCACCAAAAATGGTGCCTATGCGCTTTATCCTGTTCTGTGCTCCAACCTATTAATTGAAGAATGTGAAGCCATAGGTGCTTCAGATGCTGGAATTTATGTGGGACAATCAAAAAATGTAATTATTCGAAATAATAAAGCCTATTATAACGTGGCGGGCATTGAAAGTGAAAATAGTTCAAATGTTGAAATCTATGGAAATGAAGCTTATGAAAACACCACAGGATTACTCATTTTCAATTTGCCTCAACTCACTGTTTATGGAGAAAATATTCGTGCTTATAACAACACAATCTACAACAACAATATTCCCAACTTCGGAGTTAAAGGTTCTATCGTAAGTGCCGTTCCCAAGGGTACAGGAGTTGTTATTATGGCTACTAAAAATGTAACTTTTTCAAAAAATACCATTCGTGATCATAAAACGGTAAATTTGTCTGTGGTCAGCTATGAGCTCTTTGCTGCAGATGATGATCCAGAAAATACTACCTTAGATCAAGAAGCTGAAAATCGAGGTATACGAAGTGTTGATTCTGACTACACTCAAGATGTAACATACAACGCCTATCCTAAAGACATATTGATCCACGAAAACGCATTTGAAAATAAATTTAGCTTCCCAACGCTTTCTAACGATTATGGAATTTTAATGTTTATGAAAAATAAAATGACCATTCCCGATATTGTATATGATGGAATTTTACCCAAAAATATCCCTCTGCAAAGTCCAGAATATAAAATTTGCCTTCACAATAACGGTGAGATCAATTTTGTGATGATGGATGCTGCAAATGATTTTGAAAATTTCTCCAATGATCAGACCCCATTCGATTGTAAAATGATTTTGTAGTTTTACCCATGATGAAGGTCTCAATAAACGTTCTTTATATACTTCTTTTGCTTTTGGGATCCTGTTCAGACGCACCAAAAGTAACCAATGCTCCTACTGCAAAACGAGTTGTTCCAAGCCAACCCTTACTCTCACAAAAGACGAATGAAAAGCAAAAACTATCTGAATATGGATTTTTCGAAGCTCCTCTATCCGATTTAATTCCCAATCCTCGTGTTTATTCTTATGAGGTAAATACGCCTTTATTTAGCGATTATGCATCCAAAAAAAGATTCCTTTATTTGCCCGATGCAACTCAAATGGAGTTTAGCCCTACAGCAAGTACATTACGCTTTGAAAAGGGAAGTGTATTGATTAAAAACTTCTATTACCCGACTTCTGATGGCCAAGAGAGAATCATAGAAACACGTTTATTAATTAAAGAAAAAGAGGGGTGGAAACCCTTAAATTACATTTGGAATGAAGAGCAATCTGACGCCTCCCTCAATTATATTGGAGCCGATATAGAAGTAGAATGGATTAAAAATGAAACACATATTCAGAAAGTAAATTACAGTGTTCCTAACTTAAATCAGTGTAAAAATTGTCATATTTCTGATTCCGACATCACTCCAATCGGTCTCAGCATCGCTCAATTAAACCGAAAGAATCCTTTGTTGTCTGTTGACAAAAACCAACTCACTTTTTTTCAAGAAGCCAAACTGATAAAAAATCTTCCTAAAAAAAATAACTGGTCAAAACTTCCTGTTTGGAATAATCCCTTGACAGGAAGTGTTGAGGAAAGAGCAAAAGCCTACTTGGATGCAAACTGTGCTTATTGTCACAGTCCAAAAGGGAGTGCCAAAAATTCCGGTTTGCATCTTAATTATACAGAAATCAACACAAGAAGCCGAGGAATTTACAAACCTCCTGTCGCTGCCGGAAAGGGTTCGGGAGATCTCGTTTACGATATTATACCCGGAGATCCTGAACATTCCATACTGCTCTACAGAATGAAAAGTAAAGATCCCTCCATTCAAATGCCCGAATTGGGGAGGTCTTTAGTTCATGAAGAAGGAATAGCGCTTATAAGCGAGTACATCCAAAACTTACAAAAGAAATAAACTCACATGCTCAAAATTTCCAGTACTCAATAAAGTACTTTAGCTTGCCTTTTTGCTATAATATTGCTTAATTTTGGAGTCTATGAAATTTGAAAAACGTACTTCGGGCTTTCGTTTCACCAAACATAATGCTAAAGTACAGACTCCATTTGAACGCCTTTTTGAAATTTTCAAAGAGTTGATTACGCACACCTCCGGCGATTTTGACGAGGCCATTGACTGGTTACGGGAATTAGACAAAGAATACCACCTGACCACAGAGGATTATACCCTTGATGATTTTATCGAAGAGTTAAAAAATAAATCTTTTATAGAGCCAAAAAAAGGTTCAGGAGGAAAAGGAGAAGGCTTTACATTAACAGCGAAAACAGAAAAGTTACTACGAGAACATGCCTTAAATCAAATCTTTGGACAGTTAAAAAAAACCCGTTCTGGAAATCACAAAACCAATAAAGTAGGTCAAGGTCAGGATCATACGGGTGAATTTAAAGCCTATCAATTTGGCGATGGTTTAGAAAAAATAGCAGTTACAGAGAGTATTAAAAATGCTCAGATCAGAGCAATGGGAAATGATTTTAGCCTTCAAAATGAAGATTTAGTCATCGAAGATTCCTTTTTCAAAACCCAAATGAGTACCGTGTTGATGATCGATATCAGTCACAGTATGATCTTGTACGGCGAAGATCGAATTACTCCTGCAAAAAAAGTAGCAATGGCGCTGGCTGAGCTCATCACAACTCGCTATCCAAAAGACACCCTTGATATTTTGGTTTTCGGAAATGATGCTCGTCCCATTGCAGTAAAAGATATTCCTTATTTGGAAGTTGGACCTTATCATACCAATACAGTTGCTGGCCTTGAATTAGCAATGGACATGCTAAGACGAAAAAAGAACACCAACAAACAAATTTTTATGATCACTGATGGAAAACCCAGCTGTTTAAAACTTCCTGATGGAACCTATTACAAAAACAGTGTTGGATTGGATGAAACCATTGTAGAAAAATGCTACAATATGGCACAACAAGCCAAAAAATTACACATACCCATTACCACATTTATGATTGCTCAAGATCCCTACTTAAAACAATTTGTAAGAGAGTTTACTGAGGCTAACCAAGGAAAAGCTTTCTTTACTGGATTAAAAGGCTTGGGCGAAATGATCTTTGAAGATTATGAAAAGAATAGAAAAAAACGTTTAGAATAATCGACTATATACAATGAATAGAAAAGAAAACACCACATTGGGAGCTCTATTAAAAAGTAGCTACAGCCCACAAACCATTCAAGAAGAAATGGCAAAAAATCTTCGTGAAAAATTACAAAAAGGGATCCCAACATTTGAAGGATTGATCGGATATGAAAACACTGTCATTCCCGATGTAGAACGTGCTATCTTATCTGGTCACAACATCAATTTACTAGGTTTGCGTGGACAAGCCAAAACTCGTTTAGCACGTCAAATGACCCAACTACTTGACGAATGGGTTCCCGTAGTGGAAGGATCTGAAATCAACGATGATCCCTTAGACCCGATAAGTAACGATGCAAAACAAAAAATAGCCGATTTAGGAGACAAAACTCCTGTGAGTTGGCTCCATAGAGAGAATCGTTTTTTTGAAAAACTAGCGACTCCTGATGTTACCGTCGCTGACTTAATTGGGGATGTAGATCCGATTAAAGCCTCCAACTTGAAACTTTCTTATGCCGATGAACGGGTAATTCATTTTGGAATGATTCCCAGAGCTCATCGCTGTATTTTTGTATTAAACGAACTTCCTGATCTTCAGGCAAGAATTCAAGTTGCCCTATTTTCCATTCTCCAAGAAAAAGAAATTCAAATTCGAGGTTTCAAATTACGCTTGCCCATTGCTCCTCAATTAATTTTCACTGCAAACCCAGAAGATTATACCAATAGAGGAAGCATTGTTACTCCTCTAAAAGATAGAATTGGATCGCAAATTTTAACACATTACCCTCACAATAGAGCCATTGCAAAAGCGATTACAACACAAGAGGTTGAGATGAGTCCGGCGCAAAAAGAGAATATTCACATCCCTGAATTGGCGCGTGAAATTATCGAACAAATTGGATTTGAAGCCAGAAAAAGTGAATATGTAGATTCCAAAAGTGGAGTCAGTGCACGGATGAGTATAACGGCAATGGAAAACTTAATTAGTACCGCCGAAAGAAGGTTATTGATTAGTGGAGACAAGAAAACAAGTATTCGACTTGTAGACTTTCTTGGGGTAATTCCTTCAATTAACGGTAAAATCGAGCTGGTTTACGAAGGTGAACAGGAAGGGGCTGAACAGATTTCATACCATTTGATCTCTGAATCTATCAAAACACTTTTTCCCGACTTTTTTCCCAAAATAGAAAAGCTTGAAAAACAAAATGAAGAGGGACCCTATGATGAGCTTTTAGGATGGTTTTTTCAGGATAACCAATTATTTCTAGAAGACACACTAACAGAAAAAGAATATCAAAACACAATTAAAGAAATTGCTGGAATTGAAGCAATTCTCCAAAAACATCAGCCTGAGTGTGAACCCGATGATCTTTATTTTATGATGGAATTCCTTTTATGGGGACTCGAGGCCTTCAAAAAATTAAACAAATATAGAACCTTAGAAGGATTTCAATTTAAAGATTCACTAGGGAGTTACATACGAGGTTTATAGAATTAGCTCACACTAAAATAATTTTAAAAAAAAGCATACCCCTGAAATACACTACAGTTCAAGAGGGGTAAATGGCTTCAGAAGATAGTTGTAAAAACTCCTCTTTCTAATCCGGTATTAAAGGAGTGTTAAGTCTTGCTATAGAAGCATCAATTTCTTCTTGGGATAAAACATGTTTAGTTATTTTACCTGTAAAATAGTCTTCATAGGCTTTCATATCAAAATTACCATGACCGCACATGTTGATCAAAATAGTTTCTGATTTCCCTTCTCTTTTGCAACGTTCGGCTTCCGCAATTGCGGTAGCAATTCCATGGGTTGCTTCAGGAGCAGGAATGATTCCTTCTGCTTTAGCAAATTTCACTCCTGCGTCAAAAACCTCCAAATTATCATGGGCACGGGCTTCAATCAATTTATCTTTCAAAAGTTGACTCACGATTACTCCAGCACCATGATACCTTAATCCTCCAGCATGAATTGGAGCGGGAACAAAATCATGTCCAAGGGTATACATCGGTAACAGGGGAGTCATTCCTGCAGTGTCGCCAAAGTCATATCTGAAGACCCCACGAGTCAGTTTAGGACAAGAAGAAGGCTCACTTGCAATACAGCGAATGGACTTACCTTCATCAAAATTCAATCGTAAAAAGGGAAATGCTAATCCTGCAAAATTGGAGCCTCCACCAAAGGGAGCGATCACAATATCGGGCATATCGCCTGCTTTCTCCATTTGCAAAATTGCCTCCTGACCAATAATCGTTTGGTGTAATTTCACATGATTTAACACACTTCCTAATGCGTATTTTGTATGTTCATCTGAAGCCGCTCTTTCGATGGCTTCAGAAATCGCAATACCCAAAGAGCCGGTGGTATCTGGATTTTCTGCTAAAATTTTTCTACCAATCTCGGTTTCATTTGATGGAGAAGGATGTACAGTTGCTCCCCAAGTATTCATCATTACTTTTCGATAAGGCTTATGCAAAAAAGAAAGTTTAACCATGAACACTTCACATTCAATATCAAAATGTTGACAAGCAAAACTGAGTGCACTCCCCCATTGTCCTGCGCCCGTCTCTGTTGTGATTTTTTTCACTCCTTCTTGCTTACTGTAATACGCTTGAGGGACTGCAGTATTGGGCTTGTGAGAACCTGTTGGACTTACCCCTTCATATTTATAATAAATTTTTGCAGGAGTATCTAACATCTTCTCCAGATTATACGCTCTGTACATGGGTGTAGGACGCCACATCGAATAGATATTTCTAACCTCATCTGGAATGTCGACATACTTCTCAGTCGTTACCTCTTGCTTAATCAACTCCATTGGAAAAAGAGGAGCTAAAGCCTCTGGACCAATCGGTTCCATTGTCCCTGGATTTAGCGGTGGCAAGGGTTTATTTGGCATATCCGCAGTAATATTATACCACTTGTCTGGAATTTCTTTCTCGCTGAGGGTAATTTTACGTTCCATAAATAAATTTTTAGTTTTAACTAATATATAAAATATTCATCAAGGAACTGAACCGAATCTAAAAAGGAAAATAAAAAAACCCCTGTTTCCAGGGGTTTTATGTAGCTATTGTTGGCCCACTAGGGCTCGAACCTAGACTCTTCGGTACCAAAAACCGACGTGTTGCCAGTTACACCATGGGCCAAAAGCGATGCAAATTTACATGAAAGTTTTTTTAAGAACAACTTTATTATAAAAATTAAATCATATTCTATTCAATCCTTTATAGTTTTGACAAACAAATCAAAAAAATAATCCCAATGTCTAACAAAGAAAAAATACAAGTTTTCATCACGGGAGGTACATTTGACAAGAGTTATGATTACATCAATGGATCCTTATTTTTTAATGAAACACATCTACCAGAAATGCTCAAAAGAAGTCGTTGTCAATTAAATATCGATTTTAAAACCCTGATGATGATAGATAGTTTGGAAATGAAAAATAAAGAAATTGAGCAAATCATAAAAGCGTGTGATGATTCCTTAAGCAAAAAGATTGTAATTACCCATGGAACCGACAGAATGGTTGAAACAGCTCGAGCTCTTTCGGAGGCAAATAGAAATAATAAAACAATCTTATTGACTGGGGCGATGATTCCCTATGCCTTTGGAAGTTCATCGGATGGCTTTTTTAATTTAGGCTGTGCATTGGCTTATGTACAAACCTTAACTCCTGATGTTTACATTACTATGCAAGGACAGTATTTTCTTTGGAATGAAGTTAAAAAAAACAAAGAATTAGGTCTTTTTCAAGAAGTTTAAAATTATTAATCCCATGTTAAACGCTCAGAAATGATTTTGTCTTCCTTGATTTATGCTTACATTCGTTGCTCTAATTTGAATGACAAGCATGACTGACAAAACCTATCGAATATGGAACCTTGCTCTCGGGTGGACTTTATTTGCAATTGCTTTATTCACCTTTGGGAGTACCGTTGAACCTACAGCTAGTTTTTGGGATGCGGGAGAGTATATCGCAACCTCAGCGAAATTACAAATAGGACACCCACCAGGAGCACCTTTTTTTCAGATGATGGGTGCTTTCTTTGCGCTTTTCGCTTCGGGCCCCCAAAATATTGCTGTCATGGTCAACTTCATGTCCGTTTTTTCTAGTGCCTTTACCATTCTCTTTCTCTTTTGGACGCTTACCCTATTGCTTAAAAAATTACCTACTTTCAAAAGCTTAGATTCCAATTCCGAACGAATCGGTTTTTTTGGAAGTGCTGCGGTGGGTGCTCTCGCTTTTTGTTTTTCTGATAGCTTTTGGTTCAATGCAGTTGAAACGGAAGTTTACGCAATGGCCACCCTTATTCTATCCGCTCTGTTTTGGATGGGACTTCGATGGGAACAAGAAATGAATACCCCCAGAGGAGATCGATGGCTCTTAATGATTGCCTTTGTCATTGGACTTTCCTTTGGAGTGCACTTCATGGGACTACTAACTATTCCTGCTATTGGAATGATCTATTATTTTAAAAACTATACTAAAGTCACAATTAAGGGATTCTTGTATGCGAATCTTATAGCAACCGCAATTCTCCTATTCATCTTTAAATTATTGCTCCCATTGACACTTGCTTTCTTTGGAAATGCAGAAGTGTTTTTCGTCAATTCAATAGGTCTCCCCTTCAACAGTGGAACCCTTATTGCTGCTCTACTTTTTATTGCCTTTTTCTATTATAGTTTAAACTATACCCGTAAAAAGAAATGGGTAAATCTCAATACGGGAGTTTTAGCTATTTTATTTGTATTGATTGGATTTTCCTCATGGATTATGATTCCTATTCGCGCTAATGCAAATACGGTTATCAATGAAAATTCACCTTCTGATGCGCGTTTGTTGTTAGCGTATTATAACTTAGAACAATATCCAGAAACTAAATTGTTTTATGGTCCCATGTTTTCTGATATCTATGCAGGGCAAGATCCTACTGAACCTTTTATTGATGACAAACCGAAATACGAAAGAGATTTAAAAACAGGACGCTATAAAATTGTTAATTTTTGGAAAGATGCCCGTTTTAATTCAAATAGTGCGCACAATGGTCTTCTCCCCAGACTCTGGAGTAGCGATCATGCTGGTAACTATATGAATTTTACAGAACCTCTTGAATTCTCCATTAAATCCTCCTACCGCTCAAATACTCGCCTTCAACAAAGAGTAAATGAATTCAAAGAGGAGATTAAAGATGGTTCTGTATCAGGAGATCAATACCATGATTTTTTAAAACAATACAGCCCCTACTTAAACATAGAAAAACCTTCCTTTATTTCCAATTTGAAATTCTTTTTTGAATATCAGTTAGGGTATATGTATTGGCGTTATTTCATGTGGAACTTTACTGGACGTCAAAATGACGAACAAGGGGAATACAATGTACTCAATGGGAATTGGCTGAGTGGAATCCCCATCATAGATGAGATTCGTTTAGGAAATCAAGCTGAATTACATGCGGATGCCCTCAACAACAAAGCAAGAAACACCTATTATTTTCTACCTTTTATTTTAGGCTTGATAGGACTCTATTTTTTATACCAACAAGATCCTAAGCGATTTTGGGTATTGATGCTTTTTTTCCTTTTCACTGGAATTGCATTAAAGGTATATCTCAATGAACGCCCGTTTGAACCAAGGGAGCGAGACTATGCTTTAGTAGGATCGTTTTATGTATATGCCATTTGGATAGGATTAGGGTGTATGGGTCTAATTCATGGGGTACAACGATTTATTAAATCTAAACAAATACAGCCGGCTTTGGTTGCATTATGTTTATTAGCTGTTCCTCTACTCATGGGTTCTCAAAACTGGGATGACCATGACCGTTCAGATCGCTATACTGCACAATCGATGGCGCGTTCTTATTTACAGTCCATCCAAAAGGATAAAGGAGCAATGATTTTTACCATTGGGGACAATGATACGTTTGCACTTTGGTATGCCCAAGATATTGAGGGCTATAGAACGGATGTTCGCACCATCAATTCGAGCCTATTGGGAACGGATTGGTACATCGATCAAATGAAACGTAAAACCTACGAGAGTGAACCTATTCCCTCTCAGATGACTCACGATCTATATGCATACGGGGTTCGGGATGTTATTCGTTATCAGCCCGTATTAGACTCTGTTCGTTGGGATATTAAAGATTTTATGAATTGGGTAGCTAGTGATCACCCAAGAACGAAAATTAAAGATTTAATGCAGCAATCTGGTAATGACATTAACCAACTCCCCGAAAGTCAGCAAGAAGGTGTATTTTATCCTACAAGAAAAATAAGAATCCCTGTCAATAAAGAAAATGTCCTGAAAAGTGGAATTGTCAAAGCTGAAGATGCTGATAAAATTGTACCTTATATTGATATCGATTTACCCGAAAGTGCCATCCTCAAAAATCAGATGATGATGTTGGATATTGTTGCCAACAATGACTGGGAACGTCCTATTTATTTTACAGGAGGGAGCTATTCAGACTCTGAATATTTATGGATGAAAGAGTACCTTCAATTGGAAGGTCTGGTCTATAAGCTGGTTCCAATTAAAACTGACTTAGGCAAGGATAATCCCTATTTGATGGGACGTATTGATGCTGACCTAATGTATGATATCGTCATGGAGTGGGACTGGGGAAATTCTGAAAGCCCCAATATTTATCACGATCCTGAAACTAGAAAAAATAGTATTTCTTTTAGAAGTAATATGGCACGCCTATCCGAACAATTGATTAATGAAGGAAAATATATAAAGGCTAGAAATGTTATGGATTTAGCGCTTGAAAAAATGCCTTTAGATTTTTTTGGATATTACAGTTTAATGGTCCCCTTTGTTGATGGGTATTACAGAATTAATGAAAATAAAAAAGCGCAAGAGTTATCCCGAAGTATTGGTTTGAAATACAGCGATCGTCTAAACTACTTTAGCTCGTTAGATGCCGATTTACAATATGCCCTTGGAGAAGAGATTATTACGGAAATTGAACGTTATCGCGCCCTAGTAGAAGCTGATCTTAAACATGCCGAAAAAGCGGACCTCTCTCCCACTCTGAATCAGTTTATGGCCGCATCTAATCCCTTCAAATATCTTTATGGAGATTATGAATACTATACGAGTTTAATTGAAGTTGCAGAAGGCTATTTTATTATTGAAGCAACCGAAAGAGCAGAGTCCTTAAGTTCAAAAATTGCCGAAAATTTCCAAAAACGTCTCCAACTATATAGTCAATTCTCTCCCAAAGATCAAGTGCTTTTGGAAGACCGAATCAAAAATGAATTTTTGAATTATAATTATTTACTTCAGCAGATAAAAAAATACGGGAACGCGTCTTTCTTTAAAAATAAAGAGATAGAATATAACGAAAGTATCAAATTGTTTACTGATACCTTGGAGACTGGAATTACAGAATAAGTTTTTTTACCCAATATGATCTTGAAGTAGACTAATCAACGTGTTTGCATCTTGCTCTCCGCTTTGTCTCCATACCATTTCGCTATACTTATAAATCATTAAGGTAGGAAGTACTTTTACCCTTAGGGCCTCTGAGAGCTTATGGTTTTTGTCTACATCAATTTTCACAACCTTTCCTTTATCGCCTAGGGCTGCTGCGACATCTTTTAAGATAGGATTCAGATCAGTTCTAACTTCATCTTGTCGATAGAAAACCAACAAGATTGGAATATTTTCATCCAGTAGATCACCAAATTTTGACATACTTACACAGAATTATTGAACAAATGTAAAAGAAAAAGGTTAAACAGCTGTTTTTGATTTCTTTAAAGTGATAGAAGTTACTTCTGGCCACATGCCAACACGCCCAGGATAAGCCAAATAACCAAAGCCACGATTGACATTCAAACGCTGTTCTGGTTGACCGTAAATACCGGCCCATTGTTTATACCTCCATTGCACAGGACTCCATTTAATCCATCCCGGTATTTCTATTCCAAATTGCATCCCATGAGTATGGCCGCTTAAAGTCAAATGAATATTATAAGGGTGGGGTAAAACCTCCGCCTCCCAATGGGAAGGGTCATGAGACATCAAAATTTTAAAATCCTCAGCCGCTACATTTTCAAGGGCTTTATTAAGGTCGCCTGCTTTTTTAAAACGTCCTGTTCCCCAATTTTCAACACCTGCCAATGCAATGCGCTGTCCGTCTTTTTCTATGAAACGAGATTCGTTTAACAACAAATCCCAACCCATTTGTTTTTGAGCCTCATAAAGGTCTTCCATGTTTTTTTCTTTCGCTACTTCATTCTCCCACTGTGTATAATCTCCATAATCATGATTCCCTAGAATAGAATAAACCCCTTGAGGGGCTTTTATATCCCCAAAAATTTTAGTCCAAGGAAGCACTTCTTCAGATTTATTATTTACCAAATCTCCTGTAAAAAGAACAACGTCTGATTTTTGCTTGTTAATCAAATCAACGCCATATTTTACCTTTTTAGGATTATCAAAACTTCCACTGTGGATGTCTGAAATTTGAGTGATTTTGAATCCATCAAAGGCCTCAGGTAGATCATCATATTCTAAAACATACGACAAGACCTTATAATTATAACGACCACGGTACATGCCATATAATAGTGAAGCAAAAGGAATTGTGGCAAGCCCCACAGCTAATTGAGATAAAAACTTCCGACGCTCTGGAAAAAAATTAGTTTGTCCCGGCATTTTAAAAAAATATGCATAAATAGATTGGGGTACACGAATAATATCTTCTGCCATCAATACCAAAGTAATCAATGCTTGAAAGGTAAATAGAGTTATGAAAAGACCAATGGCATACATCAGCTTTGGCTCCATATTATCTGGACGTTCCAAAATCAAAGAATGGAGCAATAAGTTACCCACTACCACCACCACTACAATCACATAAATCAACCAAATCCACCGATTCGAACTGATCGTTTTAACTCCTTGGAAGGCATACCATTGAAGAATAGAGAATATCAGGATAGTAACAATCCATCGCATAACTTATTTTTTTGACAAAGGTAGTGAGTTCGTTCGAAATTAAAGAGGCAAATTACCCTCCAATGTCTTGTGCCATACGCAAAGCTTTTCCATCTGATAGGCTTGCAACAAAACAAGTAGCATTAAGAAGGGTTTCATAGAGACTCCCTCCCACAATGGGGGTTCCCTCATCGACAAGAGACAATATTAATTCATCGTGAGAATTGGGTTGTCCTTTGTGTTTTCTTACCGCAGCATGGCAATACTGATCTAACAAAGTAGAAATCGCACGGTGCCCAACAACCTCTTTTTGAACAACTTCTTTGGATTGATATATATTTTTAATACTCAGTGTAATGATGTCTTGAATTTGCGCTTTGTATTTACTCTTATCCAATAGAGCGAATTCAAAAGTCCCTGACAAAATAGCCTCCTCGTTTGCAATGAAAATTGTAACCGCATCTTGAATCAAGCTATTGATGGCTAAAGCTCTTAAATAACTTATTCGCTGTGGCTTGTGTATCAGTTGGGCATATTTTTTAGAATCAATTCGATCTCGAACTAAGTTTATTAAATATTCTAAAGCGTAATCTTCAGAAATCCAACCTAAATTGATTCCGTCTTCAAAATCAATAATGGTATAACAAATGTCGTCAGCGGCCTCAACCAAGTAGGTCAAAGGGTGTCGTACTGGGCCTTTTTGATAGGGAAGTGAGAGTTCATCGGCCAGCTCGTTAAAAAAAGATTTTTGTGATTGAAAATAACCATATTTTTTATCTGCAACATGGGAAGAGGGCTTGATGGGTAAACTTCCCTTTGGATATTTTATAAAGGCGCCTAAGGTGGCATAACTCAGACGGAGTCCTCCTGGAGTACCAATTTGGGATTCTGTTAAAATTTTCAGCCCGTTAGCATTCCCTTCAAAATCACAAAGATCCTGATACTCTATAGTACTTAATTCTTTTTTAAAAATCGAACCCCTTCCTGTTTTAAAAAAATGTCCAATGGCTTTTTCCCCACTATGACCAAAAGGAGGATTTCCAATATCATGGGCTAAAGCAGCGGCCGCAGTAATAGCACCGAAATCATTGGGCTGATATCCCAATGAAGCTTGAAGATGAGGATGTTTCTCCAATATCGCCTTACCAGCAATTCTTCCTAAACTTCTTCCTACAACAGAGACTTCCAAACTATGGGTAAGGCGTGTATGAACAAAATCCGTTTTAGAAAAGGGAATGACTTGTGTTTTATCCTGCAAGCTTCGAAAGGCATTTGAAAATACAATCCGATCATAATCTACTTCAAAACCCAAACGCAAATCGTCTTGCTCTACTCTTAATCGCTTATTGTTGTCTCCAAAGCGTTTTAATGATAATAATGATTCCCAATTCATACTACAAATTTAACATTCTAAAAACAATTAATAAGCAAACGAACCTTAAAACAAGTCGTTTGAAAAGCAAGAAAAGGATTCAATAAATGATCTTTTTTTTACCTCTTAAAGTTTATTTTTTATAGCTACTGTAATACTCCTCCATCAAAGACATAATACTATTAATCATATCTTTTGTTTCAAGTA
>Ga0233438_10000076_pt1 | contig 134664 bp, 126 predicted proteins | sample SI_123_September_FD_182720 | JGI IMG/M metagenome (GOLD analysis project Ga0233438, IMG submission 182720) | Seawater microbial communities from Saanich Inlet, British Columbia, Canada - SI_123_September2016_10_MG | ecosystem: Environmental > Aquatic > Marine > Inlet | place: Canada: British... | reverse complement strand
CATCGTCAGTGCGATAACGATTATTACGCCGAAAACCAAAATAGCGCCCATTTCCTTACTCATAAGATTTTCCCTCTCACTCAAATTTACCGCTCGAACAATAAACTTAATGCACTACAAAAAAAAATTGGATCATTTAGAGATCATATAAGAAAACCGCGCGATTTAGGTTTAATTGTTGCGATCACTAATGAGCTGTTTCATTGTTACAATAATACCCCCGTGAAACGACGCAACAAATTTGTTCTAATTAAAGCAAAACTTTTTTTGGCTTTATCGTTTTTTATAATCCGAGTTCCAACTCATAACGAAATGATTGAGTTTGTGGCCTTTATGTTGCAGCCTTGCTGTCTGTCTCCCCCACTTATTGGAGCTTACTCATGCTAATCCTCACCTGCCCGTACTGTGGCCAAAAAAGTGAAGAAACTGAATTTCATGGTGGTGGAGAGGCGCATCTTAAGCGTTTCGGTCCTGGCTCCTCTGACGAAGATTTTCAGGAATACTTATTCGTAAGGGAAAATCCTAAAGGCGTGCATTTTGAAAGGTGGCGCCATATTTATGGCTGTGGAAAATGGTTTCATGCAGCTCGCTGCACAACAACACTTGAAATTTTTGGAACTTATTCCGCTCAAACTGTGAAACCACCCAAAGAATTGCGTGATAAGATCAGCGCTAAACGACCAGGTTGGTCTTGGAGAACTTACCCATGATACAATTTACAATCGTCACATTAGCGTTGCCTGAGATGTCTAAAACCTTTGCTACTCCTAAGGTGTATTTTATATGAGCGCCCGCCTCTCCGCATATGGGCGTCTTTTGAACAAAGCACGTTCAGTGAATTTTACATTTAACGGCAAAAAATTTAGAGGGTACGAGGGTGATACCCTTGCCTCGGCTCTTTTAGCAAATGGCCAAATTCTGATTGGTCGGTCGTTTAAATATCACCGTCCACGAGGTATTATGGCTGCGGGTGTGGAAGAACCCAACGCCTTAGTCAATCTTGGTGTTGAAGGAAATTTCGAACCCAATCAAAGGGCAACAACAACGGAGCTTTTTGAAGGTCTTCTGGCCACTAGCCAGAACCATTGGCCCAGTCTTGAGTTTGATTTAGGCGCACTTAATTCCAAGCTGTCGCGTTTCATGCCTGCTGGATTTTATTATAAAATGTTTATCCATCCACGACCTCTTTGGAAGTATGTTTATGAACCATTTATCCGGCATGCTGCGGGTTTAGGTAAGGCGCCGAAAAATCGAGACGCTGATACCTACGAACATTTTTATGCGTTTTGTGATGTACTAGTCATTGGGGGCGGTATTGCTGGACTGCATTCGGCTAAGGCAGCAGCAAAATCTGGTGCTAGGGTAATTGTACTAGAACAATCAGCGCATTGGGGTGGGCGCGCTTTGGTCGATGGTGGTGAGGTTGATGGGTCTCCTGTGGATAATGTGGTGGATAAACTCCTTACTGAATTATCTAGTTTAGAGAACGTTACGCTTCGTAACCGCGCCACAGGAGCTGGCATCTACGATCATGGCTATGCTCTTGGATATGAGCGTTTAACCGATCACACGAGTGATAATGCTGGTCCGCGACATCGATTGTGGCGCATTCGTGCGTCGCACGTGGTAACGGCAACTGGTGCGATTGAACGTCCATTAAGCTTTTCGGGGAATGATGTTCCCGGTGTAATGTTAGCATCAGCTGTGAGAGATTATGTTGTTAATTACGGTGTTGGCGTAGGTGATCGCACTGTAATTGTTACGAATAATGATGATGCTTATCGAACTGCAATCATACTTAAAAAATCTGGTTTAGTGGTTCAGGCAATATTGGATGCCCGAATGTTGGCTGTCGATAGTCCACTGGTTGCTGAAGCAAAATCTGTGGGCATCCGTGTTTTAATGGGACACGCAATATCCAAAGTCTTGGGGGGCAAGCGCGTAACGGCTGTTGAGGTTTGTTCACAAGCAGGGGCAGGAACCGTGCTTGAAAAAATTGAGTGTGATACGGTAGCCATGTCTGGAGGGTGGTCTCCCGTTGTCCATCTCTGGTCCCATTGTGGTGGAAAACTAATTTGGGATGAAAATTTCTCTATGTTTCGCCCAGATGTGGACAAAGCACCAAAAGGTGTTGATGGCACGGCTTTTGTGAGTCCCGCTGGTTCAGCTAATGGCCATTTTGGACTAATGGAATTAATTGGTGATGCGCACGCTATGGGACAGGGAGCAGCAGAGGCTGCTGGATTTGTTTGCAAACGAGCCAGTGCACCGGAAGGCTCCTACATCGAAGAGGCTCCGATGGTGCCTGTCTGGCTTATGCCGCAAGGCGCAAACTTTGCGCTGCGCTCAAAATCTTGGCTCGATTATCAAAATGACGTGAAGGTAACCGACGTACAGTTGGCTGCGCAGGAAGGCTTTGAAAGTGTAGAACATACAAAACGCTACACTACACTTGGCATGGCTACCGACCAAGGAAAGCTGAGTAACATAAACGGTCTGGCTATCTTATCAGACGCTTTAAACCAACCAATTCCGCAGACTGGTACGACTACATTTCGCCCACCTTACACGCCTATTTCTTTAGGTGCCATTGCCGGCGAAGCGCGTGGTGAAGTGTTTCAGCCTGTCCGAAGAACACCCATGCATGATTGGCATGATGCTAACGGCGCCAGTTGGGAGCCCGTGGGGCAGTGGCGTCGACCTTATGCGTACGTACAGCCAAGTGAGAGTATCCAAGATGCTGTAATGCGTGAGGTTAAAAATACGCGAGAAAATGTTGGTTTATTAGATGCCTCTACATTAGGAAAAATATTGGTGAAGGGTCCAGATGCGGGTAAGTTCTTAGATATGCTCTACACCAATGTGATGAGCACATTAAAATCAGGCAAATGTCGCTATGGGCTGATGTGTAACGAAAACGGTTTTTTAATTGACGATGGAGTGGTTGCTCGGATCAATGAAGAAACATTTTTGTGCCACACAACGACTGGAGGTGCAGAGAGTATTTATGGTCACATGGAAGAATGGCTTCAAACTGAATGGTGGGACTGGAATGTATATGTAGCTAATGTGACTGAGCAATTTGCACAAATCGCTTTGGTGGGCCCAAATGCTCGTCAAGTTCTTGAACGATTAAGCGGTATGGATGTATCCAAAGATGCGCTTAAGTTCATGGAATGGACAGATGGTTTATTGGGCGGATTTGATGTGCGTATTTTTCGAATTTCGTTCTCAGGGGAATTAAGTTTTGAAATCGTGATAAGGTCTTCTGAAGGTCAGACGTTTTGGAATGCATTAATTAAGGCGGGTAAAGATTTGGGCATTATGCCGTATGGCACCGAGGCTTTGCATATTTTAAGGGCTGAAAAAGGCTTTATTATGATTGGCGATGAAACGGATGGGACAGTCATTCCACAGGACCTGGGACTGCATTGGGCACTATCAAAAAAGAAAGAGGACTATATAGGCAAACGCGCCCATGCTAGAAGCCACATGTCAAATCCAGAACGATGGCAGTTAGTTGGTCTCGAAACTTTAGACGGTTCTGTTTTGCCTGATGGAGCATATGCCGTTGCTGAGGGCTTAAATGCAAATGGACAAAATAATGTGCAAGGGCGTGTTACATCATCATATCATTCGCCGAATTTGAATAAAGGGATTGCGATGGGTCTTGTCATAGATGGTCCCAATCGAATGGGCCAGATTATTGATTTTCCGGGAACTGACGGAAAAACCTATCAGGCTAAAATTGTTAATTCTGTGTTTTATGATCCCGAGGGGGAAAAACAGAATGTCTGATGAAGTATCAGCCCTAGGTGGAGTAACTCGTTCGGAAGGTATCGCAAAGGTTACTGAAATGCCGTTGCAGGGAATGGTTACTGTGCGCGGAGACCTTAGTGATAAGGTTTTAAAAAAAGCGATTTTGACCGTAACCAAGCTTGAAGTACCTGTTTTGGCGGAGATCAATCAGGTTGGTGAGTATGCATTGTGTTGGATGTCGCCGGATGAATTGCTGATGTTCTGTCCTTATGCATCAGTGGAGATAATCATTGCTAAATTAAATAAATCATTGTTAAAAACTCACTCCCTTGTGGCAGATATCTCTGATGCTCGAACAATTTTTTGTGTGTCTGGGTCAATGGCGCGCGATGTCATCGCTAAGTTAGCACCAGTTGATATTAGTCCTAAAGCTTTTCAGAATGGTATGTTCCGAAGGAGCCGATTGGCACAAGTTTCCGCGGCATTTTGGATGCCGGCTGATGAGGTTGTACATGTTATTTGTTTCAGGAGTCATGCACAATATGTGTTTACTCTATTGAAAGTAGCAGCGCAAAAAGGCAGCGGTTTAAACGTTTTTTAGAACGTTTATTTGGTTTTCCACCCACAAATAAATTTTAATTGTGTTATTTGGGGTTTCATTTGATCATTAGTAATCAACCTTTTAGCATTTTATGCGCTGTTGAAAAATTCTAACCTACTTTTTGAGTAACCATACCCTTGACGTTGTAGGGGTTGCGCCGCATGTACCATGTATAATCATTAAATAATAAGGATCCGAAATGGCTTTTGAACTTCCTGACCTTCCATATGCTCACGACGCTCTGGCAACAAAGGGCATGTCAGCTGAAACTATGGAGTACCACCACGATTTGCATCATAATGCTTACGTAACCAACGGTAACAAGGCAATTGAAGGCACTGATTGGGAGGGAAAATCTCTCGAAGAAATTATCTTGGGTACCTATGATAAGACTGCTGTCGCCCAAAATGGTATATTTAACAACATCAGCCAACTTTGGAATCATAACCAGTTTTGGGAGATGATGGGACCTAGCGGTGATGCGATGCCAAGTGAGCTTGAAAAAGCAATCATTGAAAATTTTGTTTCGATTGAAAATTTCAAGGTGGAGTTCTCTGCGGCTGGCGCTGGACAATTTGGCTCTGGCTGGGCTTGGTTGGTAATGGCCTCGGATGGCAGTCTTAAAGTGACTAAGACTGAAAATGGCGTAAATCCATTATGCTTTGGACAAAAAGCCCTATTGGGTTGTGATGTTTGGGAGCACTCTTACTACATCGATTTTCGTAATAAGCGGCCAGCATATCTCACTAATTTCTTAGATAATTTGGTAAATTGGGAAAACGTTGCATCACGCATGTGAATGTTACTCTATCAACATCGATTTAGGGTTGGTAAGCTTGATGCGCTACCACTTTAGTAGTATCTTATAAATAAGTTCCTACATGTCTCGGCCCGTGTGGGAGCTTTTACAATAAAAGTTTTTTGGAAACTCAACCGTTCGTGAGAAAATATATAGCTTTGGCTGAGTGGCTGGCCGTATCGAAGTATTCAAGTAGCGACGCGTCGACAAAGTCTCGTTTCACAAGGTGACTTAACAAACTTACTAAAGGAGACCAGGCTCGTTGGCATTCAGTATAACTTCCTGTTTATCGTGTAGACTAAGTCGTCGCCATGTTAGAATTTCAAAAAATAATCCAATCATCGAGCTCCGCGAGTTAACAAGGCTACCACATCGTAATTCAAAAACATTACTTTTTTCGCTCATGAATGATTTCAGTAATGATGAATTGGCTTGAATCAGTTTTACCGACCTCCCAGTCAACTAAGTGTTTGGGGAATTATTCAAAAATTCGCCTGATAGCTATTTATGCTGCATGTGCTACTGCGCCCAACAACCCAATATTACCAGCACCATAAATCAGCCGCGAAGTTTTTGCTGCAATGACAGTTCCTAAAAATTTAATTCCTTTTATATCTTAAGGTTTTACCTAAGTTCATACGGCGCAATAGACGCAACCAGATTTTTGAGGCATATTGATTTCCTTGATGGTTTAATAAGGTTATGGCTATCTTGATCAGTTGTTTTGACCCTTGCATCTGTGCCTGCTAAGGAAACGCAACAAACCCGTAGAAAACCGGTCAAAAGAGAGGAATATAATGTCTAAATGGACAGCTTGGACCAGCTCAAATACGATGATGGTAGTGGCCGCTGTCGCGTTCGCCATAGCTGCGGTTGGAGCGGGGTTGTATATCAACAACCGCAATGCGCAAAAAACAGGTCTTGCTCTGGTGGTTCCGGCAACCTCCAAGCCCGCGGTCGAGGTCACCACAGGCAAACCAGATAATGAGGCTTCCCCAATCGATAAAAGTGAAATCTCTCCCTCAATTGATGAGGTTCGTTTTGAGGCTGATGGACTAACTATTCTGGCTGGTCGGGCATCACCAGGCAGTAAAGTTTCCATTTTTCTTGACGGTGTTGAAAACATCAGTGTGACCGTTGATAATGAAGGAAATTTTGCGGCGATAATGTCAATCCAGCCCAAGACAAATGCTCAAGTTTTGACTATTGTGCAAACTTTGGGTGACGAAGTTGTTGTTTCTTTGGATGAGATTATCCTTGCGCCTATTTCGTCGCCTGTTGCTCTGGTTGAAAGTGTTGCTGAACAAGATGCAACTGAAGAAGATATAGTTATCTCAAGTGATGTTGTCGATAATACGATAGAAGTAAAAGAACCCGAAGACTACACAACGACCTCAAGTGACGTTGCGGATAGTTTGGCAGTAATTAATGAACTCTCAGAGGATAAAACAACTTTTACTGAGCAACCAACCACTACTGTGACGAACGACAAACCAGCGTTATCAACAAAATCTCCAGAGAGTTTTTCTTCGCTATCAATGCAGGTAGAAGTCGAGCCTGAAATTGTGAAAATTCTTCCAGATGATAAAGACGCGGATAAACCCCCTGTGGCTGAAGCGGCTTCAGGCGCTGGGGCTGTTCTCTCAGAAGATGTGGCCAGAAATGAGGTCCAGATGTTAAACACTGGAGCGTTGCCAATATCCGAGCCGGTCATTGACACGCCAGTAGAACAGCAATCAGTTGTTGTATTAAAGTCTACAAAAAACGGTGTGGAAATGATGGGACCAAGTCTGGGAGGGCTGGAAGACATTGCGATTGATACAATAGGCTATTCAAATAATGGTGATGTTCAATTGACTGGTCGAGCGCAATCAGACTCTGATGTCGTTAGGGTCTATATTAACAACCAACCCATCATAGAGATGGCGGTAGACAGTAAAGGCCGATGGCGCGGAAATTTGCCTAGTATAGACACAGGAGTTTACACCCTAAGGGTGGATGAAATAAATGGTTCGGGCGGTTTGGTTAGTAGCGTTGAAACACCTTTCAAACGGGAAGACCCTGAGGTTTTAGCAGAGGTTAAGACCTCTTCTGGATCAGGTACACATACGGTTCAGACTGGACATACTCTATGGGCGATTGCTCGAGAGCGTTACGGCGAAGGTATTCTTTATGTTCAGATTCACGAGGCTAACAAGCATTTAATTGGTCACCCGGATCTAATTTATCCAGGGCAGGTCTTTGCTGTGCCAGATTAAAGAAATAAATTCATATTATACAGACTGCCTGTGTTTGTATGGTCCTATCTTTTGTCCTTTGTAACTAGGATACTTTTTTATGCCCGCTGATAAAACCGCTCCAGCGGCCTCCAATATCCATGCTAGCTCGCAACTTGAATGTGCAGATAAAGATGCATTTGATGGGCACAGCTCAGGTATGCATACAATCCGGAAAGTTGTTCCATACCTCTGGCCGCAAAATATGCCCTGGGTGAAGAAACGTGTTGTATTAGCTATGCTAGCATTGGTCTTATCCAAGCTAATTTCGGTTGGTACACCCCTATTATATCGCGATGCAGTTGACGCTTTGGCAGGAGATGGTGCATCAAAACTTATGCTGGGTGCAGTTGGCCTAACAATTGCTTATGGTGTTGCGCGCCTGATGAATATTGGTTTTCAACAGGTGCGAGATGCGGTCTTTGCACGTGTTGGGCAACGCGCTTTGAGAATGTTAGCGCTTGAAACATTTGATCATATCCACCGTTTATCTATGCGATATCATATCACGCGTAAAACTGGTGGTTTGAGCAGAATTATCGAACGAGGCGTGAAAGGCGTCGATTTTCTACTTCGCTTCTTATTATTCTCCATTGGTCCACTGGTGCTGGAACTCCTTCTCATTGGGATAATCCTGACGATTATGTTTGATGTGACTTATCTCTTAGTTGTTGCTGTAACAATTGGCTTATACGTCTGGTTTACCTTTGCCATAACTGAATGGCGCGTAAAGTTACGACGCGAGATGAATGATCAGGACACTGATGCCAATCAAAAAGCAGTTGATAGCTTGTTAAATTTTGAAACTGTTAAATATTTTGGAGCTGAAAATCGCGAGGCAGCTCGATATGATAGCGCTATGGAACTTTATGAAGCGGCTGCGCTCAAAACTAGTTATTCATTAGCTTTTTTAAACTTTGGTCAGGCAATCATTATCACTGCAGGGCTGGTTGGTGTTATGGTAATGGCTGCAACTGGTGTGCAGCAAGAACTTTTGACGGTCGGTGATTTTGTTATGGTTAACGCTTATATGATCCAGATCACTATGCCTCTAAATTTTTTAGGAACAGTTTACCGAGAAATTAGGCAGGCTCTCGTAGATATGGGGGAAATGTTTAACTTGCTAGAACAACCGGCTGAGGTGGTAGATGCACCAAATGCGAGACCATTACATATAAAAGGTGGGCAGGTATCATTAAACGACGTTTATTTTAGTTATGACAAAGCAAGACCAATCCTGAAAGGCATATCATTAATCGCTGAGCCTGGCGAAATGGTTGCAATTGTTGGGTCAACCGGATCAGGTAAGTCTACTATTGGACGTCTATTATTCCGTTTTTATGATGTGGAAAGCGGTGCATTGTCTATCGATGGACAGGATGTGCGTGACGTCACGTTGGCAAGTTTGCACGCTTCTATTGGCGTCGTGCCGCAAGATACAGTGCTTTTCAACGATACCATCGGCTATAATATTGCTTATGGTCTTGACGGAGCCACACATGGAGAAATTATTAATGCTGCGAAAGCTGCCCAGATCCACGATTTTATAAAACAACTTCCGGATGGCTATGATACAACTGTAGGAGAACGGGGTTTAAAGCTCTCGGGTGGTGAAAAGCAACGCGTGGGCATAGCTCGCACATTACTTAAAAACCCTCCGATTCTTTTGTTAGATGAGGCTACAAGCGCGCTCGATAGTGTAACAGAACAGGACATTAAAGATGCGCTGGTTCAAGCTGGGCGGGGGCGGACAGTCCTGACTATCGCACACCGTTTGAGTACAATTTCTGATGCTGACCGAATAATCGTTTTAGAACAAGGTCAGATAGTTGAAACGGGCAATCATGAGGAATTGTTAGCCAAGGAAGGTCGCTATGCAAAACTATGGGATCGTCAGCAATTAGATGAAGTCACCTGAACATGACATTATTGCTTAACCTAATAAAAAAAATCTTTAACGTATTTGACACAATACAAATTATCACATCGCAATGAGTTTGTTCATGTATGATTAACCGCCGCTTTATTATTCGGCGGCCTTTAGTGGCGTTGATGCTGCTGTTAATTCTTTTTTTGAGTTTTCTTCTGGTTTAACTTCTGAGGGAAAATCCCAGATAATTTCGGTGTTAAGTACGTGGCTAGCTTCTCGGACCAATGCCCAATCACGTGCGGCACTACTTGCACGACCTAATGACAGCTTGGCTAGCAATTGGCTTGTCCATCTGGCATATGTCACAACCCAGATCCGCATAGCGAGAAGAGAGGGTGTCACCATGAGTGTAAGGAATGTGGCTATTCCAAGTCCAAAGACAACTGCAGTCGCTAATTGTTTCCACCAAAGCGCAGTTGGGCTGTCGACTGTATAGCCCCCACCACTGAAATCCAAGCTAAGGCCGAACATCATTGGAGTTAATCCTGCCATTGTGGTTATTGTTGTTAAAATAACAGGACGAATACGATCTTGTGCAGTTCTAATTATTGCTTCAACCCTTGGCATGTATTTTTCATACTCTTGATAAGTATCTATCAGCACAATATTATTGTTTACCACGATACCAGCCAAGGCGACGATACCTGTTCCAGTCATGATAATTGAAAAGGGCTGGTCCATCACTAGCATCCCGATTAGCACTCCAGCAGTCGATAGGATAACAGCTAATAGTACCAAAAGCGCATTATAAACGCTGTTAAATTGGGCCAAAAGAATGATAAACATTAAGCCCAAGGCGCCTGCGAAAGCTTTTTGAAGAAACGCGCCAGACTCAGCCTGATCTTCTTGATCGCCAGTCCACACTGTACCGAGCCCAATTGGAAAAGGGTTGGTCTCAATCCATTTGGACAACTCCGAAATTCTCTCGTTTGGATTAACCGGAACCATGCGAAGTTCACCACTGGCTAATTGAGCCGACAAATCACTGTTGTCTTGGTTGCTTTTGTTGCGGAGTACAGTATAAAAAGTTTTTTTATCTAAAGTAATTTCACCCGAGGAAGAGGGGCGCAATGTGGCAACAATTTCTTCTGTATCAACCCCTCCAATTGTGATTGTTTTTACTAGTTTTTGAAGCCCTGATATGACATCTGCTTTAATGTCAAAATATCTAAATTGATCAACCCTGTTTATTTCTGCAAGGCTCGCCACTGGAGTGCGCGTAATGAAATTTGCTAGAGGAACTAGACCACCAGTCGTTCGTATTTTGAGTGTATCAAGCGTTGATAATACGCGATCTTGCTCAGGAAGGCGCACTCGAATTTCAACTTCTTCGTCGGAGCTATCCACTCTCATGGTATCAAGTAGCAACCCCCGCGTTACCAATTGCACCATAGCGCCGACAGTTGCTACATTAGCTCCATAACGCCCTGCTTTTTCAACATCGACGTCAATTTGCCAATCAATGCCAGGTAAGGGGCGAGTATCTTCTATAGCGATTAAGCCAAGAGTATCGTCAAACTTTGCGCGTGCTAAAGCAGTTGCAGCAACCAGATCACTCCAATTATTGCCTGTGATACGAAGATGTACTGGTTTGCCGCTTACCGGGCCGCGGGAAAGAATAAACACTTCCGACCTTATACCAGGAATTTTTGCTAACTCGGACGCAAGTTCGTCCATAATAACTTCACCATCAAACCTATCAGCTTTCACTTTTCGCATGACCTTGTAGTTAATCAATGGAATGGTAAACCAAGTCTGATTGGCATCGGGTCTAGTTTCCCAAGGGATAGTCTCTATTTGTATTTGACCAATTGTATCTTTCGGAGAGGTGGCTCCACCAGTATTAGCGTTCAATCCACCGTTTCCGGCGAAAGAAAAGACACTTGAAATACTAGGGTGGTCAATAATAATTTTTTCTGCCTGTCGGAGCAGCGTATCTTTCTCGTTAAGGCTCAGATTACCGCGAGCCAAGACATATACAATTGCTTCTTCTGGCTCCGTCTCTACGAAAAATTCGACGCCGTTATTGTTATTTATATAATAAATTAGAGTTGTACCAACGAACGCAAAAACTGCACCCAACATTATGACTGGCATTAAGGGATTGCCTACAAGAGCTTTGATCAAAATGCCAAAACTGCTCTGGTGATATCCAGAAGATACGTGGCTAGGACGTTTACCATAAATTTTTTGACCCGCCCAAATACTGACCAAACCAAGTCGCAGAAAAATGGCAGTAGTGGATAACACCCCTGCAGCTAGCCCAGAAAGCGCGAGGCCAACCAGAGCCATTATTCCAATTATATTTGCAAATACCGTAAGGAATGCTGGCAGAACTGATCTTAAAATATTTTGTTGATCCATGGTGGCAAAACCAACAGAGATGTTTGTTTGTAACGGACTTATTGCAATTGTTGAACAAACTAACAAAGCTGCAAGCGGGAAAAGCAAAAGATGTGCCAGAAATGGCAAATTTGCGATGTGCGTATTTTGATCTGAAAACCAGTTCATAATTCGGCCTAATACACCGCCCATAACTGGCAAATATACCAGTGCAACTATTAGAGAAGCAGAAAGTACAAAAATCAGTGTTACTGGAAGCATTCCCATGAACTGACCAGGAACTCCTGGCCAGAAGAGCATTGGTAAAAATGCGCAAAGCGTGGTAGCGGTAGAGGAAACAATAGGCCAAAACATCCGGTTAGCTGCATCAACGTAAGATTGCATCGGGCCAACGCCTTGTTGTTGACGCTTGTCTGCGTACTCAACCACTACGATAGCTCCGTCAACCAGCATCCCAACGGACAGTATCAAGCCAAACATTACAATGTTCGAAATTGAAATCCCCATGATTGCCAGAAGTACAAAACAAAGGAGGAAAGAGGTTGGAATTGCAAAGCCTACTAGTAGGGAAGCCCGTGGGCCTAGTGCCGCGAGTGATACCAGCATGACTAGCGCTATTGCGGTAAAAACTGAATTTTGAAGCTGTTTGACCATAGAGTCCACAACACGGCTTTGGTCATTTGATGTGCCGACCTGAACCGCTGCTTTTAGGCCGTCAGGCCATGCACTGGAGCGTTGCGTTACCAAGGTTTTTACTGCAGTGGCAGTATCAATTAGATTGAAGCCCTTCCTTTTGACAACCTGTAAGGCTACAGTATCTATCCCATCAAATCTTGCTGTTGAGAGCTTATCCTCGAATGTCAAATTAATGGTGGCCAAGTCGCCAAGTGTTACGATGCGGTCACCGTTTATTTTTACGGGTAAAGAGTATATATCGCTTATTTCATCAAATGAAGATGGAATTTTAACCGCGAAAGTTCCTTGATCTGTTTTGACCTCTCCAGCAGCAATTAATTGGTTGTTGTCTTGTACGACTGATACCAACTCGCTGGCAGTAACGTTGTAAGCTTCAAGGCGTAAAGGATCGATAATAACTTCGACCATTTCGTCGCGACTACCAACGATACTGGCCTCGAGAACGGCCTCCAACGACTCAATCTCATCCTGCAGTTCTTTGGCAACGCGGGAGATAGTACGTTCGGGTAAAGGGCCTGTGAGATTAACTATTATGATTGGAAATTCAGAAAAGTTGAACTCATCTAAAGTATATTGTTCGTAACCAGATGGAAAATCTGCTTTGGCGCTATCCATTGCATCTCGAACGTCGGCCATAACTTTCGTTTTGTCCCAGCCAAACCTAAACTCCAACACGATATTGGCATAACCCTCTGCTGCTGTAGCCGTTATTTTCTCGAGTCCATCTAGATCTGATAGTTGGCTTTCCATTGGTTGTACTAGAAGCGTTTCGCTGTCGGATGCGGAAATGCCAGGAAATGGCACAGATATCACCAAAGTTGGAATTTCAATATCTGGTTCGCCTTCTTTGGGTAAACTGATATAGGCAACCGATCCCACAGCAATCGATAAAACGATAAAAGCGAGAACCATACGAGCCCGTGAAGCTGCCCAGTTCACTATACTGGTCATTTGGTTTGCTCTGTATAAGTGGGAATAACGGTAACGCCTGCCGTTACAAACTCTTGTCCGACAACGATCACGCTGACTTCATCTGGCAACCCAGTCAGCCAGACGCCCTGTGTCGTGTCTCGCATTACAGTCACTGGAGTGAAGCTGACTTTATTAGACGCTGACAATGTGCGCAGGCCGATCTGACCTTCTTGATTTAATGTTAGGGCAGAAGATGGCAGTAGATGTGCTTGAGCGCCTGCGGCCGAAATTATAATTTCAGCAGTTTGCCCATCACGGATTTCGAGGTTAGAATTGGGTACCTCAATTTCAACTAAAAAGGTACGTGTTTCAGGATCTGATGAACGACTTAGAAAAGTAACTACACCATTTACTGTCCCTCCACCGGCTGCGAGTTCAGCTTTAGCAGGTGCGCCGATGGCTATGCGATTGACCTCTGTTTCAGGAGCATAGGCAATTAGCTTTATTGGATTTAATTGTATTATCGTTGCGCATAAAGAACCTTGTTGTAACAAACTGCCTAATTCAGCCGTGTCACTCTCTAAAAGACCTGCAAACGGTGCATCAATTACCAGCCTTTCAAATTCAATTTCGGCTGCAGTGATGGCAGCAGCAGCACTTTCAATCGAGGCTGCGGCAGATTCTATACCCGATTTTGCACCGATAACACCTGAGCGTGCCGCTTCAAGTGCTGCCTGAGCAGATGCATTGACTGCTTGAGCGTTTTTAACGCGGGTGTCTGAAGCAAAACCACCTTCGCTGAGGCTAGTTGCGATTTTCAATTTTACCAACGCTTCCTCTAAGCGAGCTTTTGCTTCTGCTACACGTGCTTGCTTTTCGAGAATGCGACTTTCTGCCTCCACTTTACGCGCTTTTGCCTCTGCAAGGCGAGCGTGTGCCTCACTAACCGCCGATGAACGAGCTCCGGCGGCAAGTTGGCAAAGTATTTGATCTTTCTCAACAAAAGTACCCTTACGTAGGGGCGGAGATAACACAGTGGAACTCGTTTCGGACCTAACATTGACTTGTCGGAATGCCTGCGTTTGGCCACGTAAAATAACAGCACTATCTATTTCGCGGGCAATTGAACGCAGCGCGACAACCCCAATAATTTCAGCGTCGTCTTTTAGAGTGGAACCTGTGGCATTATTTGGGGCTGGTGTTGTAGTAATATACGCTGGATCACTTCGAACTTTGTCTATGTATGCAACAGTGTTTTCGCGTTCAATAACCCAGAAATAAAGTGCAGCCGCCGCAACAATGGCAAGTATAAACGACACAATACGCATCTAGGTTGATTCCTGATAAAAAGTAGTGTCGCTCGGAGCAACACGTAAATTCCATTACTATATCTACGTTTTAAAAGCTATAATTAGATCACTTTTTTCGAGGTTAAACTGCAATGGTTCATAAAAGAGCTGATTTCTATTGCTTTGTTGCTCTTGGCTTGATCGTATCAGCGCTATAAGAGGAATTTGAAGAAAGTGTGAGTCTGTTTAAAACTGCTTAAAATTGGGAGCACTAGCGTGAGCAACACCGACAGCTTTATTGAAGAAGTTACTGAAGAGGTACGTCGTGATAAACTCTACGGCTACTTAAAACGCTACGGTTGGATTGCAGGCTTAATAATTGTCTTAGTTGTTGGTGGCGCGGGATTAAATGAATATCGTCATGCACAAGCATTGTCTAAGGCTCAGGCCCTCGGTGATGCAATGCTTGCAAGCCTCGGTATTGATGATGATGTGGGAAGGGCTGAGGCTATTGCCTTCGTTAAGGCCGATACGCCACAGGGTGCTGCAGTTCTTTCATTTTTAACTGCAGGTGTACAAACTGAAGCTGAGGAAATTAGTGCAGCGATCGAGACGCTAAATACGATTTCTAATAACCCTGATGTTCCAAATATTTATCGCCAGGTTGCAACTTTTAAGTCTCTTATCTTGCAAACTGACATGGTAGATGCAGAAAAGCGCCGCAATGAATTTGAAGCTCTAGCCGTACCGGGGCTTCCAATAAGAATGCTCTCTGAAGAACAACTTGCTTTGATCGATGTTGAAACTGGCAGTACCGGATCTGCTATTGAGAGATTTCGGAGGATAATGACAGATGCTGAATCTGACCCGGGCTTGCAACGGCGTGCCCTGCAGGCAATCATTGCTTTAGGAGGCTCCTTAACTGTTGAAGGGGCTGAACAAAAGGCAGAAGAGTAGGGGCTTTTATGTCTGATACGCGAATTATTCTTGATGTGCGCTTTCTTGCGACGCTGGTTAGGTGCTTACGTTCTGTCCCTTTTCTTGGACTACTTTTTGCGATCACGCTCCTCTCAGCTTGTGCTGAGCGCGAAGTTATTTTGCCGGGTACTAGAGAGGCTATTTCAACTTCCTCGATGCTGGGTGATTCAAAATCTATTGATACAAATTCTGATAGAAATTTCAGTCTTGATATCCGACTTCCTATTCAAATTGCCAACTCAGAAGCCGCGCAAAACCGTGGAAGCAGGATATTTCGAACTGACAACCCGAAATTATCAACAAATTTAAATCCAATTTGGAGTGTAAATATTGGAGAAGGCGATAGCCGTAGACAAAGGATAGTTGCTGATCCTGTTGTTTCGGGCGGACGTATCTTTACTTTGGATGCCCTTACGCTTGTATCGGCGGTATCAACTAGTGGAGTGTTGATCTGGCAGCAGAATATATTGCCCGCTGGTGCGGATGAGAAAGACGCAACTGGTGGGGGTTTGGCTGTAGAGGGTGGCGTGGTGTATGCTGCAAGTGGTTTCGGCACTATTACGGCATTAAATGCATCTACAGGGGCAAAAATTTGGACCCAAGATGTTGAAGGAGTAGGAATAGGAGCACCTACGGTTGTTGGTGATTTAGTTTACGTAATAGCTGGTGATACGATCGGCTGGGCGCTCAATAAGAAAAATGGACGTATTCAGTGGCAGCTTATTGCTTCAGTGAGTGGTTCTAATGTTTTGGGCGCTCCAGCACCTATTATTGCTGATGACTTGATGGTTTTTGCCTTTGGATCTGGCGAAATACAGGCAGTTTTTCGCCGCGGTGGATTAAGGCGGTGGGATGCATCAGTTTTAGGTGAGCGAAAAGGACGTGCGCTTGCAAAAATTGGTGACATTACTGGTCAACCTATTGAGGCTAATGGCATAATTTATGCTGGCAACCAATCTGGCAGGTTAGTTGCTGTGAATGCTGGCAACGGTGCTCGCATTTGGAGCGTAAGCGAAGGCGTTATAGACCGTATCGTACCCGTAGGTGGCAGCTTGTTCTTAATAAATGATCGCAACGAACTCTTGCGCCTCAATGCGCTTGATGGAAATCGCATTTGGGGTGTGCCACTGCCTAATTTTATTAAAAACCGCCCAAAAAAAATGGCTTCAGTGTTTGTTAATCATGGGCCAATTCTTGCGGGTGGACGGATTTTAGTAGCATCTTCTGACGGTGTAATCCGCAGCTATGATCCCACGTCAGGCACACTTTTGGGTTTAACAGATATTACGGGTGGAGCTTCTACAAACCCAGTGGTTGCAGGGCAAACACTTTATATTGTTTCTAGCTCTGGAGAATTAGTTGCCTTTCGGTAAAAAGTATGGGCCGTTTCTTTTCTTTCAGTTTTGATATAGATAGTCTATGTGCCGTATCTAACTTAATTTTCGGTAATGAAAATGTCTATGACACTTGCCATTGTTGGGCGGCCTAATGTAGGAAAGTCTACTTTGTTTAACCGCTTAGTTGGTAAACGGCTCGCGTTGGTTGATGATCAACCAGGTGTTACCCGTGATTTACGGGAAGGCGCAGCTAGACTAGCAGATTTAAAATTCACTGTCATTGATACAGCCGGCTTAGAAGAAGCTACGGATGAAAGTTTGCAGGGCCGAATGCGCCGTTTGACAGAGCGGGCAGTCGACATGGCAGATGTGTGCTTATTCATGATTGACGCGCGAACAGGAATAACGCCAGCTGATCAAGTTTTTGCTGAAATTCTGCGTAAACGTGCAGATCATGTTTTGTTAGCCGCAAACAAAGCTGAAGGGGCAGCGGCTGACGCTGGCATAATTGAAGCTTACTCACTAGGCTTGGGAGAACCAATTCGTTTGTCTGCTGAGCATGGTGAAGGATTGAATGATCTTTATGCTGAGCTGCAACCCTTGGCTGACAGATTGGCTGATACGGCAATAGATGATACACCTGAAATTGATGTTGCTATAGATGAAATTGAAGAAATTAATAGACTGAGCCCCACCAAATTAAGGCCATTACAGGTCGCGGTGGTTGGACGACCAAATTCCGGTAAGTCAACTTTAATTAATCAGATTGTTGAAGATGACCGTCTTTTGACTGGCCCTGAGGCTGGTATCACTCGGGATGCAATTTCTTTGCGGACGACTTGGGACGAAACCCCCATGCGTATTTTTGATACTGCTGGGATGCGGAAAAAGGCGAAGGTACAGGAAAAGTTAGAAAAGCTTAGTGTTGGTGATGGACTGCGCGCAGTAAAATTTGCTGAAGTTGTAGTTGTTTTACTCGATGCTGCAATACCTTTTGAACAGCAAGATCTGCGTATTGCGGATTTAGCGGAGCGCGAGGGCCGTGCTGTTGTGATTGCTGTAAACAAATGGGACATAGAAGAAAACAAACAGGTCAAGCTACATGACTTGAAAGAGAGTTTTGAGCGTCTTTTACCACAATTGCGAGGGGCTCCATTGGTAACTGTCTCAGCTAAAACGGGCCGTGGCTTGGATCGTTTGCATGTTGCGATTCTGCGTGCTTATGAGATTTGGAATCGACGAGTTGTAACTGCGCAATTAAATCGTTGGCTCACGGGTATGATTGAAGCGCACCCACCGCCAGCACCACAAGGCAAAAGAGTTAAACTTCGCTACATGACGCAAGCCAAAACTCGACCGCCGGGCTTTGTTGTTATGTGTTCTCATCCTGATAAGGTACCAGAAAGCTATAAGAGATACCTAGTTAATGGACTACGACTAGACTTTGATATGCCTGGAGCCCCAATACGATTGTTTATGAGAGGACAAAATGATGCCAATCCTTTTAAAGGGCGCAAAAAGGCAGCACCTTCAAAATTGCGTAAGCATACGGATGGTAGAAGAATTTAGATATTTTTAGGAGTAAAAATATAATCATAACATCTAAGATTTATTTTATACTAAGTTTTTAAAATACAAACTCATTATATAGATAATGTTATATTTCTAATGCTGACAATATGGTGGGCCACGCGACCAATGCTGCGCCTGACAGAGCCAATGCGCTAGTTCCACTAACACCAAAACCGTTTTGTGCTGCAATAGCAACGAATGCCCAAATCACTGCACAGCCATACGTCGGAATTTGTTTTAGCTTCCATTGGACACTGAAAGTGAGTACGGCGGCTACACATATCATCATCCAAGCTGCAACGTTGTTTGAACTCCACCCGTATCCACCCAATAAAAGGCCGAGTGCTACAAAGCTGGCGGCACTCAACCATCCTGCGTATAAGCCCAGTGGCCAAGCGGCAGCCCACTTATCTTCTAAAGGGCAAAGCAAAAGTGCCCAAAGCGCAGTGGCCAACATTATCCAAATAAGGATAGTAGCATAAACTGGACTGAGTACTGCCACGGGCAACCAGACTGCACCCACGGCCATTGAAATTGCAAGGGGTTTCCGCATTGCTGACCATGATGAAGTATATCTGCGTTTCCAAACACTGAATAAGCTTCCAACAAATAGCCAGATATAGATTACGCCCCAGATAGCAAAAGCATAGCCCGCTGGTTGTACTGGCGGGTCAATTTGAGGAAATGGAAACTGATTGGCTTCGAACCCGCCAAAATCGGTTACCCAAAGGGGAGACACTGCAAAAGCAATAGTGAATACTAGCACAATAAGAGACATAATCATATTTAAATTATAAATTCTGTCTAATCTTTTGTATAGAGCTCAAGACACAGTTAAATGATAGAAAAACAATTAAGAGTTATGCTAAAATTCCATCTTTAGTCAGTATGGTATTCCCCATTAAATACGGCTTTAATGCCGAGGGTATTGTGACAGAACCATCTTCATTTTGTCCATTTTCGAGTAGTGAAATCAAGCAGCGACCCACAGCAAGACCAGATCCGTTGAGCGTATGAACAAATCTTGGCTTGCCCCCGTCAATTGGTCGGAAGCGTGCATTCATCCGACGTGCTTGAAAGTCGCCAGTTGTAGAGATGGAACTTATTTCACGGTAGGCTTTTTGACCCGGCAACCAAGCTTCGATATCAAAGGTCCGGCGAGCCCCAAATCCCATATCACCAGCGCAGAGTAAAACAGTTCGATAAGGAATATTAAGACTTTCCAATAATACTTCCGCACAGCGTAACATCCGTTTTTGTTCGGTGTCACTTTTATCAGGATGAGTGATTGAAACCATTTCAACTTTTTCAAATTGGTGCTGGCGTAACATTCCAGAGGTATCACGGCCAGCACTACCTGCTTCTGATCGGAAACAAAGCGAATGAGCTGTAAGCCGAATAGGCAATGTAATTTCATCAAGAACGTTGTCTGCAACAGAATAAGTGAGAGGCACTTCAGAAGTTGGAATCAGCCACATTCCTTCTTCAGTTTTATAGCTATCTTCACCAAATTTTGGTAATTTGTCAGTTCCATACATTGCGTTTGTCCGCACAATTACTGGCGTATTTACCTCTGTGAATCCGTTGGTATCAATGTGCGTATCGATCATGAATTGGGCGAGTGCGCGATGAATGCGGGCAATGGCGCCTCGAAGCATAACGAAACGGCTACCAGAAATTTTAGTTGCAGTTTCAAAGTCCATGGAAGCTGCTACACCAACTATTTCAAAATGTTCTCTTGGTCTGAAATTAAAATTTTTGCGCTTTCCCCACCGAGTAACCTCGACGTTGCTAGCTTCATCTTTACCACTAGGAACGTCATCTGCTGGGAGATTGGGAATATATGCTAAGGCATCGTTCAATTGAAAATCTAAAGACTTAGCCTCGTCTTGCATCTCAGCTATTAAAATTTTTTGTTCAGCTACAAACGCACGAAGACGCTTAAACTCGTCCTCGTCGCCACGGCCTTTGGCTGCGCCAACTTCTTTTGACATTTTGTTTTGTTCTGCTTGGGCGGTTTCGGCCGCTAGGATTTTTGCGCGCCGGGCTTCGTCCAAAGTTAATAAGTTGGAAGAAACTTGTGTGTCCCCGCGTCGTATGAGGGCGGCATCAAAAGCACTAGGGTTTTCACGGATGGCTCGGATGTCGTGCATGGCTTGGAACCTTTAGGACGAATTTTTGTTGATACTCGTATGCCCAATTGGTTGGAGAGAGCCAAGAGCCTAACGTCGTTATTAAGCATTCTAGTGTAATAGATATCCTTTTAACTCGTAATTGGTTAGAACAACAAATGATCTCTTCAAATGTTGAAAGATATTTATTTCTAATAACTTTTTTCCCTCAAGTATGGTTGCCAGCTTACTTAAATTACTGTTTGCTAGTTTTTGTTGTTGCTTTCATGTCCTTTGCACCTTGCGCACCGCCGTCCCCGCCCATAGGTTCTGCTAAATCTGTTGGGGCTTGTAATAGCCCTCAGTCTCGCGCTTGAATAAGGACATTATCATGGAAGCTTTTGCTCAGTTTACTCCGCTAATTTTGATCTTCGGGATCATGTATTTTTTGCTTATTCGTCCTCAGCAAAAGAAGGTTAAAGAGCATGCTGCAATGGTCAGCGCATTGCGTCGAGGTGATCAAGTTGTCACTCAAGGCGGACTTATTGGCAAAGTGGTCAAAGTTAAAGACGACAACGAAGTTGACGTAGAATTGTCTGAGGGCGTTAAAGTGCGCGTCGTTCAGTCCACTATAGCGCAGGTTTTAAGCAAAACTGAGCCCGCGAAGTAATGCTTCAATTCGATGGTTGGAAACGGTTTTTAATATGGTCAATCTGTGCAATTGGTTTGCTGTTGGCTCTACCCAACGGCTTTTATACTCGTGTTGAGCAGCATAATGATGCCGTAATTGCAATTGATTTGGGTGCTGAAACAGCAGAAAATCAAGCTCTGGCTGCTCAGTGGCCTTATTGGCTGCCTTCTTCTCTTGTTAATCTTGGTCTTGATCTGCGCGGTGGTGCTCATCTTTTAGCTGAAGTGCAGGTTGAGGACGTCTATGCAAGCCGAATGGACGCTATTTGGCCTGAGGTCCGCGATGCTTTGCGTCCCAAGCGGAATGAAGTTGGTACCATTAGATTGCAGCCATCTCCTGTAGACGAGTTGCATGTTAAAATTGGTGACGAAACTGGGATGCCGCTCGCTTTGAAAGTGGTACGTGGGCTGGCTCGACCGGTGCAAACCCTCACCGGCGTTGGCGCTAAGGACATAGATGTTACATTGGATGGTGACTTATTAATAATTAAGCTAAGTGAGGCAGAACGCTTGGCTAGTGATGAACGTACTGTACAACAATCACTTGAGATTGTGCGTCGACGAATTGATGAGGTGGGAACACGCGAACCCACCATTCAGCGTCAGGGATCGCAGCGCATTCTGATTCAGGTGCCAGGCATCGGATCGGCCTCAGAACTGAAAGAAATTATTGGAACTACTGCGCAGTTGACTTTCAATCCTGTTGTAAGCCGTACTTCTGATGCTTCGCAGGTCCCTGGGCTAGGAAATAAGCTGGTACCGTCTTTAGACGAAGAAGATTTATTTTATATAATTGAATCAGCTCCAGTTGTTACAGGTGAGGATTTAGTAGATGCGCAACCTTCGTTTGATCAAAATGGTTCCCCTGCTGTCTCCTTCCGTTTCAACACTGCTGGAGCAAGGTCATTTGGTGACTACACCGCAGATAATATTGGGTCACCCTTCGCCATTGTATTGGATAATGAGGTGGTGAGCGCACCAGTAATTCAATCTCATATCCCTGGTGGTTCGGGTATTATAACAGGCCGTTTTGAGGTGGAAGAAAGCACTAATCTAGCGGTGCTTCTGAGAGCTGGTGCGCTTCCGGCCGGTCTTACATTTCTTGAAGAGCGAACTATCGGCCCAGAATTAGGGCAAGACAGTATTGATGCTGGTAAGGTAGCGACAGTCGTAGCTTTTGCAGCAGTCTTGTTGTTTATGTTCCTAAGCTATGGGCTTTTTGGTATTTTTGCCAATATCGCACTGATTATTAATATAGGTCTAATTTTTGGATTGTTAAGCCTTGTTGGTGCAACTTTGACCCTTCCCGGGATTGCCGGAATAGTGCTTACGGTGGGGATGGCGGTAGATGCTAATGTGTTGGTCTTCGAACGGATAAAAGAAGAACTGAAATCAGCCAAAGGTCCAGCCCGTGCAATTGAGTTGGGGTATGAGAAAGCACTAAGCGCTATTATTGATGCCAACATTACAACTTTTATTACAGCAGTTATATTATTTGCTATGGGATCTGGACCTGTTCGTGGATTTGCAATCACATTAGGCTTAGGCATTATGACTTCTGTGTTTACAGCGATATTTGTGACGCGGCTTATGGTGGTGCTCTGGTTTGAGCGCAGCCGACCCAAAAAAATTGAGGTTTAATGATGCGCTTGAAGCTGGTCAAACAAGATACAAATTTTGATTTTTTTAGTCGCTGGAAATTTTGGCTAGGCATCTCAGCATCATTAGTCTTGTTAGGAATTGCATCCTTTGCGACTCAAGGACTAAATTTTGGAATTGATTTTCGTGGTGGTACTACGGTCCGGACAGAAAGTGCCCAACCTGTAGACATTGCAGTATATCGCGATGCTATCACCCCGTTGGACTTAGGAGATATTTCAATTACTGAGGTGTTCGATCCTACTTTTGGTGAAAATCAGAATGTTGCGATGATCCGAATTCAAGCACAAAAAGGGGAAGAAGCGGTCACCCCAGCTATGATCCGTGATGTACAGGCGGCTATGACCATAGCTGTGCCAGACATTCTTTTTGTGTCGGTGGAATCTGTTGGACCCAAAGTTTCCGGTGAATTAATACAAACTGCCGCGCTAGCTGTGATTTTAGCTATCGGAGCTGTTTTAATCTATATTTGGTTACGCTTTGAGTGGCAGTTTGCTCTGGGGGCTGTAGTCGCTCTTATTCATGACGTAATCCTTACAATTGGGGTATTTTCAGAGCTTCAAATCAAATTTGATTTAGCTATTATTGCCGCTTTGCTGACTATCGTAGGATATAGTTTGAACGATACCGTGGTTGTATTCGACCGAGTGCGAGAAAACTTGCGTAAGTATAAGAAAAAGAAATTGGCCGAAGTTTTGAATATTTCAATAAACGAGACCCTCGCCCGAACAGTTATGACTTCTGTAACTACCTTGTTGGCTTTGATTGCACTTTATGTCTTGGGTGGTGACGTAATTCGCGGATTTGTCTTTGCTATGATTTGGGGTGTCATTGTTGGAACATATTCATCAGTTTTTGTTGCTTCAACCATTCTTCTCTGGTTAGGTGTCAAAAGGAATTGGACCAAGCCTGATAATACTGCGGGTAACCAATACGCCAACATTGATGCCTGATTTGTTTGCTTCTGCCCTGGCTTTGCCAGGGTTGTGGTGGCTTACAATAGCAATTATCGCCGCTGGGGTTGTCCGAGGATTTGCCGGCTTTGGTAGTGCTATGATTATTATGCCGGTGGCTGGCTCTGTTCTAGATCCGTTTGTTGCGATTACTTTTCTGATAGTGGTCGAATGTTGGGGTCCTTTAATTAATTTACGCGATGCATGGCGTGTTGGGCAACGCCTTGATGCACTCCGGCTTCTTGGTGGAGCTTTGGTGGGTGTGCCAATGGGCTTATGGCTTTTATCATTAATAAACCCATCTAATTTTGGCTGGGCCGTTTCATTGGTTGTTTTGTTTTTGTTGGTAATTCTTATGACAGGATGGCGATATCATGGGCGAATTAGATCGCATACGTTGGTTGCGGTTGGTGGGCTTGGAGGCCTACTTGGTGGTTTTGTAGGTGTTCCAGGTCCACCGGTCATAATAATGTATATGGCTAGTACAAAATCAATTGCTGTGATCCGGGCAAACTTCCTGCTGTACTTGCTAGGAATCGACATTTTAATGTTAATTATTTTTATTTTTTCTGATTTGTTAAATCCCACGGCGGTTTTTGTGGGTCTGTTAATGACGCCTATTTATATGATTGCTAACGCGATTGGTGCGTATTTTTTCAACCCTAATGCTGAGGTAGTTTTTCGCCAATTAGCCTACCTAGTTATCTCAACATCCGCTATATCAGGTTTGCTGATGTAATAAAGTAGCCGAGGGCAGAGCAATGCGCCTTAATGAGATCACATACACGGACGCCAAACCAGTTGAAGGCTATGGACCAGGTTTTTTCCGAATTGGCGGTTTAGTAATTATTGGTGGGGTGTGTACAGGCCCAACTGGAACACACAAGTGGAATGGCTATGATGAGCCTGAGCCTTTGCTGCGTTTGTTGAAGCATATTGACGTCCTTTTTCTGGGAACTGGTGCTGAAATTTCACATATTCCTAAGGATTTCCGGAGCATTTTGGAAGAGGCAGGTTTCGCTTTAGATGTTATGGCCTCCGCCTCTGCTGCAAGGACATACAACGTTTTACTCAGCGAAGGACGCCGTATTGCTTTAGCCATGTTACCTATATGAAATAAAACTGCGTTTCAGGTTTTTAGTGTATACCATTTCTTGAAAGGCATCAGGCGGCAGGGTAGGCTTTTTTTGAACTAAGCAATACCATAGGTGGGGACAATGATATTGACTGTATCCAATTTAACTGTCGCCCGTGGCGGTGTTGCTATTCTTGCGGGGATTAACTTTGTTATGGTTTCAGGTACAGCATTAGTGGTGCGTGGACCAAATGGTTCGGGAAAAACTAGCCTGTTACGCACAATCGCAGGCTTGCAACCCCAGATGTCTGGGCAAATCACGGGAGCGGAAGATCGTATAGCATATGCTGCCCATTTAGACGGATTGAAAGCTGCAATGAGCGTGGCCGAAAACCTTGAATTTTGGTCGTCAGTTTTTGGTGGTCCATCAATTCAGCCGGCTTTGAATGCTTTTAATTTGAATAGTTTAGCCTCTCGGCGTGCAGGCCATTTATCGGCTGGTCAAAAACGACGGTTAGGCTTGGCGCGATTGATGGTCACTGAACGCCCATTGTGGGTACTAGACGAGCCGACAGTATCGTTGGATGCTGTATCTGTTTCTATATTTATTTCTGCGTTAGAGAGCCATCTAGCGAATGGTGGTATGGCCCTGATTTCAACACACATCGATTTGGGTCTTGATGCTGAGGTACTTGATATGACACCTTTTAAAGATTTAGCCGCGAACGTGGAAACTTCAGATCAGGCCTTCCTGTGAGAGCGCTATTGATTCGAGATTTGAGGTTGGCATTACGATCTGGTGGTGGTTTTGGCCTTGGCTTGACATTTTTTCTAATTGTGATTGTTTTAGTTCCATTCAGCGTTGGACCTGCTTCGTCATTATTGTCGCGGATTGCGCCAGGAATTTTGTGGTTAGGTGCCTTATTGGCGTGTTTATTATCACTGGATCGCTTGCTTACTGTGGATTGGGAAGATGGAGCGTTGGACTTATTGTCAACCTCACCAATACCTTTGGAAGGTATAGTTTCAATAAAAGCATTAGCGCATTGGATAACAACTGGATTACCTCTATTGCTAGTGGCACCATTGTTGGGTGTGTTGTTGCATTTGCCAGTCGACGGATTTGGTGTGTTAATTTCCAGTCTTGCTTTAGGAACGCCGGCTTTGTCTATGATCGGAGTATTTGGAGCGGCGCTAACTATTGGGATAAAGCGAGGTGGTTTATTACTGTCCCTGCTTGTTTTACCACTTTATATCCCAACTTTGATCTTTGGTGCGGAAGCAGCTCGCCGAGGAGCGCAAGGACTCGAGTTTGGTACGCCATTGCTTTTTTTAGCTGGTATTACAGGCTTTGTTCTAGCTTTGATGCCTTTCGTCGCAGCAGTTGTACTGCGTTTGAACCTCCGTTGATGTAAATTTAAATTGAGAATTGCAAAATGAGAGCTTAGGAATTTAGTATGTCGTTATGGGAATATGCCAATCCAGTTAAATTTCTGCGCCTGAGTGGAGCGCTTCTTCCTTGGTTATGGGGTGGAGCTTTAGTTTGTCTTATGGTTGGACTGACTTGGGGTTTTTTCTTTACGCCTGACGATTTTCGTCAGGGTTCGACTGTCAAGATTATCTATCTGCATGTGCCAGCTGCATTAATTGCCATAAATGCATGGTTTATGATGCTAGTAACTTCGCTAGTTTGGCTTGTCAGACGGCACCATGTCTCAGTTTTGGCAGCAAGAGCAGCGGCCCCTGTTGGCGTGGCAATGACATTAATAACATTAATAACTGGCGCTATCTGGGGTCAACCGATGTGGGGTACTTGGTGGGCTTGGGATCCACGGCTGACATCTTTCTTAATCCTATTCTTCTTTTATCTAGGCTATATCGCACTGTGGGAAGCAATTGATGATCCGGACAGTGCAGCAGATCTGACATCAATACTTTGTCTTGTAGGGTCAGTTTTTGCTATTTTAAGCCGTTATGCGGTAAATTTTTGGAACCAAGGGCTTCATCAGGGTGCATCCTTATCGTTAGATAAAAAAGAAAACGTAGCAGATGTTTTTTATCTTCCACTACTGGTTTGTATCGGGGGCTTTATTTTGTTGTTTCTCGCGCTGGTTTTTTACCGAACGGGTACTGAAATCCGGTTAAGGCGGATAAGAGCGCTCATTGCAAGGGAGACAAGAATTGCCTGATCTTGGGAAATATGCAGATACTGTTTTGTGGGCCTATGCTGCTTCATTACTTCTTTTGCTCGGAATTGTTATTTTAAGTTTGTGGCGTGGGCATAGAATTCGACTTGAGATGCAGGACTTAGAAGGCAGGATCAAGCTGGATGGTTAAAGTTCCATGGCTAATGTTTGTACCACCACTTATATTTGTGGGTTTTGTTACTTTTGCTGCATTGGGAATGTATCGTGACCATCCAAATGAGCTTCCATCTACTCGTGTTGGTAGTTTGGCTCCAGAATTAACTGAAAAGGGCCTTATTGAGTACCCTAGTGTTCAATTTGGAGATTTAGCAAGTGGGGAAGTAACGTTGGTAAATTTTTGGGCTAGTTGGTGCCCGCCGTGTCGCGCTGAACACCCCAAACTACTGGAGATGGCTGCAAATGGGCTACCAATTATTGGCGTAAATTTCCGTGACAAAGCTTCTGCTGCTGCCAATTATTTGGATGATGACGGTAATCCATTTGTTGCTGTTGCCTTTGATCCCGAGGGAAAGTCAGCCATAGATTGGGGTGTTACTGCACCGCCAGAGACTTTCATTCTGGCCGCTGATGGTACAGTACTTTTTCGTTACATTGGTCCACTGGTTGGTTCAGACTACGAGCAAAGGTTTTTACCTGAACTAGAAGAAGCTCTGGTTGGCTCTCGCACTAAATAAATACTAGCGGATCCACCCGTTTTACTTTTATTGTTGTCATTAATGCGCAAAAAATTGGGATAAACATTATCCTTACTAATTGAAGGCTACTAAATTAGAAACACTTAAGCGGCCAAAAATTTGAATGTATTAGTCCATAATAGTAAATGCTCTGTGAAATGTTGCACAGAGCATTTACTTTCCGGACATTAGGCAGCTGAAGCTAAATTGCGGAGCACATAGTGTAGCACCCCCCCGTGCTCGACATATTCAATCTCGATTGCAGTATCGATCCTACATTTTAGGATAATCTCTTTAACCGTCCCGTCAGACATAGTTATGATACACGGAACCTCTTGCAATGGTTTGATTGTATCGAGACCAGAAATGGAGACGGTTTCATCGCCCGTCAAGCTCAGTGTTTTTCGAGTATCATTATTGGTAAATTCGAAAGGAATTACGCCCATACCAACTAGGTTTGACCTGTGAATACGTTCAAATGTTTCTGCAACCACAGCTTTTACACCTAAAAGCGCTGTTCCCTTCGCTGCCCAGTCGCGTGAAGATCCTGCGCCATATTGTTCTCCACCAAATATAACTAAAGGAGTACCTGATTTTTCATATTCCATGGCTGCATTAAAAATAGATGTCTCTGCGCCATCTGGGCCTCTGGTATAACCGCCTTCAACACCGTGTAGCATTTCATTTTTAATACGTATGTTTGCAAAGGTGCCCCGCATCATAATTTCATGGTTGCCGCGGCGTGAACCGTAGGAGTTAAAATCTCGAGGTTGAACTTGGCGTTCTGTAAGATAGCGACCTGCAGGTGTTGTTTCCTCAAACGATCCGGCGGGAGAGATGTGGTCTGTAGTGATCATGTCGCCAAGCACAGCAAGAACTTTGGCATTTTTGATATTAGTAATTGTTCCTGGTTCCGAGCTCATATCCTGAAAGTATGGAGGGTTCTGCACATAAGTTGATGCTGTTGGCCAGTCATATGTTTTCTGATTTGTTGTTTGGACACTTTGCCATTTTTTATCACCTTTGAACACGTCTGCGTATTTACTTTGAAATGCTTCACGGGTCACCGTTGCTTCAACGAGTTCTGAAACCTCTTTTGATGTTGGCCAAATATCCTTAAGGTAAACGTCGTTGCCATCTTTATCTTGCGCAATTACGTCGGTTGCTAAGTTTATATCGAGGGTACCAGCCAACGCATACGCAACAACAAGGGGAGGCGAGGCAAGGTAGTTGGCTCGCACATCTGGAGAAATACGCCCTTCAAAATTACGATTTCCTGACAGAACTGAAGTGGCTACTAGATCACCGTCAGCTATTGCTTTGCTTAATTCTGGTTGAATTGGACCTGAATTGCCTATGCATGTAGTACAACCATAACCCACTAGATTAAAGCCAATGGCGTCGAGGTCATCCTGAAGTTTGGCCGCTTCAAGATAGGCGGAAACTACCTGTGAACCTGGAGCTAACGATGTTTTTACCCATGGCTTGCGTGTCAGGCCAAGCGCAGAGGCTTTGCGCGCAACCAATCCTGCACCAATCATCACGTAAGGATTTGAAGTATTTGTACAGGAGGTAATAGAAGCTATGACCACTTTACCTGACTCTAGTGTGTAATCTTCGCCTTTGACATTTATTTTTTTCCCCATCGGTCGTTTAAAGGTTTCCTCCATTTCCTTTCGAAATGCAGTCTGACCGTCAGTTAAAGCGACATAGTCTTGAGGGCGTTTTGGTCCAGAAATTGCAGGTACGATGGTGCCCATATTTAGATGCAAAGTGTCTGTATATATAGGCGCGTAATTAGCGTGACGCCAAAACCCATTTTCTTTGGCATAAGCTTCAACTAGTGCGACCCGGTCTTCATCTCGGCCAGTGTTGCGAAGATAGCGTAATGTTTCGTCGTCAATAGGAAAGAAACCGCAGGTTGCTCCGTATTCGGGTGCCATATTTGCAATCGTAGCTCTGTCTGCCAGTGGTAATCGGTTTAGACCTTCGCCGTAAAACTCTACGAATTTACTGACAACACCTTTAGCACGAAGCATTTCAACGACTTTTAATACTAAATCAGTCCCTGTTGTTCCCTCAATCATGGAGCCAGTTAATTCAAAACCTATGACCTCCGGGATAAGCATAGAAATTGGCTGGCCTAACATTGCAGCTTCGGCCTCAATTCCACCAACACCCCAACCTAAAACGGCAGCGCCATTAACCATTGTTGTGTGACTGTCAGTGCCGACCAGGGTATCTGGGTAAGCTACCTGCTGACCGTTTTGATCTTCGTCGGTCCAAATTGTCTGTGATAGATATTCTAAGTTTACCTGATGACAGATACCTGTGCCGGGCGGTACAACACGGAAATTGTTGAAGGCTGATTGACCCCATTTAAGGAATGTATAGCGTTCTATATTGCGCTCGTACTCTCGCTCTACGTTAGCTTGGAAAGCACGAGGATTGCCAAACTCGTCTATCATCACTGAGTGGTCAATGACGAGGTCAACGGGATTAAGTGGATTAATTTTTTCAGGGTCCCCACCAAGGGCAACAAGACCATCACGCATAGCCGCTAGGTCAACAACAGCTGGAACACCAGTGAAATCCTGCATGAGGACGCGAGCGGGACGATAAGAAATTTCGCGAGGATTTTTACCGCCCTTTACAGCCCATTCAGCAAAAGCCTTTATATCATCTACTGAAACAGTTTTACCATCTTCGAATCGGAGCATATTCTCTAATACTACTTTAAGGGCAGCGGGTAGCTTAGAAAAATCTCCCAAACCCGCTTTAGTGGCAGCTGGGATCGAGTAATATGAAATAGACTGCTTTCCAAATGTCAGCTTCTTACGGGTATTGGCGGTATCTTGACCAACGATAATGGGCATAAAAGCTCCCCTTGTATATGCGCTTTAGGGTAAAAGAATGTTATGCCTCATGCCTCAAGCTGTCTCGGCAATCAACTAGTTTCGTAATGGAAACAAGTATATTGTATACCATTGCATACAATATTTTATATTCTTCAATGACATAAATGCTCAACAAACCTTGATTAGCCATTTGTTTATAGTCGTTTTAGTTCTACCTCCAGTCTAAACATTTATTTCAAAATCGTTGGTGAGTATTACCATGCAAAAACTGATTATTTTCATTATTTCTGCTTTTACCTTGGTAGGATCTCCATCTATAGCCCAATCACCTGTAGTTGTTGAGTTGTTCACTTCGCAGGGCTGTTCGTCTTGTCCACCTGCTGATAAATTGATGCATGATCTTTCCAAGCGGGATGACGTCATCGCTTTGGCATTACATGTGGACTACTGGGACTATCTTGGATGGAAAGATGAGTTTGCAGTGCCACAAAACGCAGAGCGCCAGCGTGGATATGCACGCAAGGCAGGCCGACGGTCAGTCTACACGCCGCAGATGATAATAAATGGTGTGACAGACATTGTTGGTGCGCGACCTATGGATCTTTCCAAAGCAATTGCAGAGCATACAGCAAAAAATGATAGTATCGCACTGAATGTTGCTCGTTCTGGTGCAACTATCACTATTTTAGCCGAGCCAGTTGAAACCAACAGCTTATTTTTAGTTCAGATGGTGCGCTATACACCACAGCGTAGTTCAACGATCACACATGGGGAAAATGCTGGGCATGCTATTTCCTATGCTAACGTGATTGATGACTGGGATGTTCTTGCTGAATGGGATGGCAAAACTGCACTTTCGCTTGAAGCACCGGACCCAGGTTCTCATCCTTTTGTGGTGATAGTCCAACAATGGCCGTATGGGGCTATTGTAGGAGCAGTACAAGTTAAATAGCTGCTTATACTTGCCAACGACGTGCAATCCAAAACCACTGCTCGGGATGTGCTAGGATGCGGGCCCCGATGCTGTCGTTTAGTGCTTGCGTCATAGTATTAGGGTCGCTGTGCTGAATAGGTGCTTCAAGTATACAATCAAAATTAATGCCATCAGCTTGTCTAATGCCGTAAAAGGGTATTAAAAGTGCATTATAACGCAAAGCTAGTTTAGCTACTGATGTGCTGGTTCTGGCTGGGAGGCCTAAAAACTCTAATATTGGGCCTTTTTCAACGTGTTGATCATTGAGCACAACTAAAGGTCCGCCGCTTTTAAGTTGTCGCACAAACCCAGTTAATCCAATTTTTGTTTGCGCAAAAACCGGTGGTCCAAGAGCCTTTATCGTTTGAACATAATGTGAGTTGAAGTAAGGATTGGACATATTGCGGTAAAGCCCACCAATATTAAAACCACGATTTATTAAAGCTGCGCGTGCTGCCTCATAGTTACCAAAATGACCACTGATCAATAGGACTGGTCTCTTATTTTTTGTCGCCTCAGTCAAGGCCGCCAGGCCTTTACCGTGTACTGCCGCATATTTTTGGTGGGAAAGAAGGTCAGTAGCTGAATAATTTTCGATCATTGTTCGACCTGCATTATACAAGCTATTGGTAACAATTTTCCTTTGTTTTTGACGGGAAAGTTTTGGAAATAACTGGGAAACGTGTTTTTGCGTACGTTCACGATACCCGAAAATTGGACTAATTAAATAAGCGAAAACCCAACCAATTAGATGCCCACGTCTTTGGTAGGGTAAAGTGAGTGCAGTCAGAATCAAGCCACGGGTCAAAATATTTGTTAAAAACTGGGCTGGTATGTTAGCCCGTGATTTTTGTGACAAATTCTTTTCTACCTCCCCTGTGAGGGAATCCAATCGTCTAGTAAATTTCTTAATCTGTTTACAAGCACATAGAGTAGGCTTTGGTAGTTAACAATTTGATACCCCTATTTTCTTTATGTAACCGAACGTTTGTAACAAAACCGAGCTAAATTAATTGCTACACTATCTGTTCAGTAGCTGAATGTTGTTTCCGTTTCTATTGCTTTTCGTAGTGACGTTTCAGCCCAAGTTCCCATGCCTCCACGTTTTTGTATTTCGCGTAATTGCTTAATAGCTGACACTTTATTTCCATTTTCAACAAACCCTTGTGCCATGTATGAGCGTGCTAAAATGTTATTTGGATTAGCATAAATGGCTCTTTGATAAAAGACATTTGCTAGCTGTACATGGCCAAGTTTTCGGGCTGTAAATCCGCGATATGTCAACACTTGGTCGGATTCTTGATCGGGCATGTTGTCAAGCACTTGAATTGCTTCATTATAACGCCCTGCATATGCCAGCTCTCGCACTGCTTTGTACAGCGTATTTAAATCTAAGTAAGATGTTTTGTCAGGGCGTACGCATTTTTTTATGCTAGTATCCCAGATGCCGTTCACTTTTTTTGAAAATACCACGTATTTTTTTATTTCTGGATCCCATTGACGCTCTGTTAAACAATCTTTTGTTGTTTGAGTTTGTTCTGGTTCAGAATCGCTATCTCCACCAGCGGCAAAAACGTCTGTCGACAGACACAGTGGCAGGGTAAGGACTGCTATAAAGGCCAGTGTACGTATCATGTCTATCCTCCGGAAATGTGTTATTTAGATTTAGTTCTATATTCTGCCATTTCACCCTGTCATTTTCAATAAATCGTGAGCCTTAATTGGTTTTGGTGCCGCATAAATGTCTTTCAAGCCTTATAAATGAGTTGGATAATCAAGGTAGTTAGTTCCAGATGCGTTTTTATTGATTGCGATGTGCGAGTAATGGTCTCCATTGAAGATACACTGTAATTTTTAATTTGGTATAACAATTAAGCCCATACTGCCAACGAAATTACAGAGCTGATAAGACATTAGGAAAAGTATTTTACGAGTTATACCACTAATTTTCATTTACCTGACAGGTAATCGTGTATTGAAATATAATTGCAGCCGTAAGTCTACAGAATAGTCCCTATGGAGGAAATTACCTTAAATTTTAATTGCAAAGATGCATATTTTATTTCAGTTGGAATGGTTTTGGCAATGTATCCAGAGATCGTGCACCTAGTTGTCCCATATTTGCATGCAGGTCTGCTTTTAACATATTAGCAAGATGTTCAGGACCATCAGAGCCCAAAGCAGCTAACGCATAATGCCAAGCGCGCCCTAACATAACAAAATTAGCTCCAGATGATAACGCGCGCAGTATGTCGAGGCCACCTTCTATTCCACTATCAAATATAATGGGAAGATTTGAAGCTTGACGAATTTCTGGCAAAACTTCGATTGAGGCAGGAGCCGCATCAAATTGTCGGCCAGCATGGTTTGAGACCCATATGGCGTCGATACCAGTTTCCTGGAGTAATTTGGCATCTTTGCTGCATAGTATTCCTTTGACAACTAAATGTCCTGACCATGCATCTCTTAATGATTTCACATACTCCCAATCTGGTGAAGTGCGAAGCAAGTATCCGATATGTGCATTAACTGGTAAGTTTTCAGTGGATTTATTGATATAAGCATCAAGCATGCGCATGTGAGGCATACCTCTGCGGGCAATACCGATAGCCCACGATGGTCGCATGGCTACTTGAGCTAATAACCGAGGCGTTAATTTAGGAGGATTTGTTAACCCTGAGCGTATTTGACGTTCGCGTCGTGATGCAACTGGCACATCAACCGTAAGCACCAGTGTTTTGAACCCAGAAGCCTGAGCCCTAGCCAACATATCTTGACGGATTTTTTCATCGTGGGGTGGATACATTTGGAACCAGGCATTTGGACCTATAAAGTTTTCAATGTCTTCCGGCGCTACTGTGGCTACGGTTGATAAAGTATATGGAATGCATAAATGCCGGGCTGCGCTAGCCAAATGATATTCGGCGTCTGGCCATATCAGTCCGGACATGCCTACCGGAGCTATTCCAAATGGCAGGGGTAACTTTGCTCCTAAGAGCAAAGTTGAAAGATCAGGGGTAAACTCGCCGTGTAAGATTGACGGCATCAAACCAATTTTATCCAGGGCAGATCGATTGCGAAATCTTGTTTTTTCATTTCCAGTACCGCTGTCTAGGTATTCCCAAACAAATTTAGGGACGCGTCGTTGAGCACGCTCCGCAAGGTCTGAGATGGCCGGAAAGCGAGTTTCGTTTTTCATAAATGAATTATGACGTGATTGGTTGAAGGCTGCAAGATGACGTTAATTTGATAGTCTTATTACTAAAATTATACAATTTTTGCTGCATTAATTTGTCTGGTTCGTGTGGTCTTTACTTTTTATTTGTCTATTTAGCGGGTCTTTAAGTCACATGTTTATTCATTGCGTATTTTAGCGCACTATAAGTACTGTTTTGAATAATATATGAGTAAGAACATCCAGAGAACATGGCTTTCCCTTTGTATTTGTGCGCGTTAGGTTGATAGAATGAATAATTTTGATGATAAGGACGCCTTGGAGAGTGCCCCCTCTTTGTCTAAGCGTGCCCTTGCCGCTCGCCCACAGTCTTATTTGGAGGGACTGAATCCTGCGCAGCGCGCTGCAGTTGAGCAGACGGAAGGCCCTGTTTTGATGCTTGCTGGGGCGGGTACTGGAAAGACACGGGCTTTAACAACGCGCGTGGTGCACTTGCTCAGCACAGGCCGTGCTCAACCTAATGAAATTCTGGCTGTAACATTTACCAACAAAGCAGCTCGTGAGATTAAGCTTCGCGTTGCCAATATGTTGGGGCAACCTGTTGAAGGAATGCCTTGGCTGGGTACTTTCCACTCTATTTGTGTGAAATTATTACGCCGCCACGCAGAATTAGTAGGCCTTAAGTCCAATTTAACTATTTTGGATATGGATGATCAACTGCGGCTTATTAAACAATTAATTCGTATTGAAAATATTGATGATAAGCGGTGGCCGGCACGGCAGTTGAGTTCCCTAATTGATGGTTGGAAAAATCGTGCAATAACTCCAGAAAAAGTACCGGCAGCAGAAAGCGGAGTATATAATAATAAAGGCATAGAACTTTACAGGCAGTATCAAAATCGCCTGAAGGAGCTGAATGCCTGTGATTTTGGTGATCTGTTGCTCCATATCATTACTATTTTTCAGACACAGCCAGATATTCTAGCACTTTATCAGCGTTGGTTCGCTTTCATTTTAGTTGATGAGTACCAAGACACCAATATAGCTCAGTATTTATTGCTTCGTTTGCTGGCACAAAAGCACAATAACATTTGTTGTGTAGGTGATGATGATCAATCTATCTATGGCTGGCGCGGCGCGGAAGTAGGTAATATTCTTAAATTTGAAGCTGATTTCTCTGGAGCACATGTCGTAAGGTTGGAACAAAACTATCGATCTACGCGACATATTTTAGGGGCTGCGTCTGGTATTATTGAAAGTAATCAGGACAGGCTGGGTAAGTCGCTTTGGACTGATAAAATTGAAGGCGAAAAAGTTCGTTTAATCGGCCATTGGGATGGTGATGAAGAAGCTCGATGGATTGGTGATGAAATAGAATCTGGGCAACGTGGAACCCGTGGGATGGACCCTGTATCGCTTGATAGGATGGCTATTTTGGTTCGAGCCAGTCACCAGATGCGCGCTTTTGAAGACAGGTTTCTAACGATTGGCTTGCCGTACCGTGTTATTGGGGGTCCCCGATTTTATGAACGGATGGAGATCCGTGATGCAACGGCTTATTTTCGCATTGTTGTGTCGCCAGAGGATGATTTGGCTTTCGAGCGTATCGTAAACACGCCTAAACGCGGTCTTGGTGACAAAGCACAGCAAACCATTCAAATTGCGGCACGCACTAATGGTGTCTCGCTGCTTGAAGGTGCCCGTCTATCCTTAGAATTAGGGTTGATCAAAGGTAAGGGTGGCAGCGAATTGCGTACTCTAACGGATGGAATTAGTAGATGGAACTCCGAGTTGTACGGTGCGCGGACTGAGGTGTTTCGGAATGATAATTTGGAGTTAGATCAAGAAGGTTTTGTACCACGTTATGAGTATGACGCACCGCGAATGTCGCACGTGGAACTGGCTGAGGTAATTTTGGATGAGAGTGGATACACGGGACATTGGCAGAATGATAAAACACCTGAAGCGTCTGGTAGGTTGGAAAACCTGAAGGAATTGGTGAAAGCACTTGAAGGATTTGAAAACCTTCAAGGTTTTCTTGAGCACATCTCATTAATCATGGACAACGAGCAGGATGATGATGAAGCTAAGGTATCCATTATGACCTTACATGCTGCTAAAGGTTTGGAATTCCCAATGGTGTTTTTGCCTGGTTGGGAGGATGGGCTTTTCCCGTCGCAACGTTCTATGGACGAAAGTGGAGTGAAAGGTTTAGAGGAAGAGCGCAGATTAGCCTATGTGGGTCTTACTCGTGCAGAAGAGGTTTGCACCGTGTCATTTGCTGCAAATAGGAGAGTATTTGGGCAATGGCAATCATCGATGCCATCCCGGTTTATTGATGAATTACCAGAAGAACATGTGGATGTGCTTACTCCACCAGGGCTCTATGGTGGTAGTTTCGGGGGGATAGCTAAGAGTGCTGGAGAGCATTCGAATCTACATCAAGCAGCGGCGGATGCGAATGTTTACGATTCTCCTGGTTGGAAGAGGTTACAAGAACGAGCTGGTAACCACCCCATTATTCAGCCAAAGGAAAGTCGAAATACTGTGATTGATCTTACTGCTGTTTCGAGTTTTACAATTGGAGAAAGAGTATTCCATAAAAAATTCGGATATGGGGCAGTTATTGGAATTGAGGGCGATAAGTTAGAAATTTCTTTTGAAAAAGCAGATACAAAAAAGGTAATTTCACGTTTTGTCTCCGGCTGTGACGATATTACTTTCTAAGCGTAAAGCTTTTAAACTTCTTTATGATTTGTTGAGTGACTGAACCAAGTTTTGTGATTTGTTATTTTGATTTAGGGGCTGACTCAGATAACGCGAAAAAGGTGTTTGCATGAGCAGCATGCGGAAGAGTCGTTTAAGTCAGTATAAACAGGGCCGCCTGGTCGAGCATTTTGTCGCTGGAACGACGGCTCGAAGTGCGGTCAGTTTATGTGGGGTAAACCGGAAAACTGCCGCACTATATTTCCTGCCTCTACGCGAAATCATTGCTTATGAACGGGAGACAGAAACAGCAAATATGCTTGGCGGTGAAATTGAGGTGGACGAGAGCTATTTCGGTGGCAAACACAAAGGCAACGTGGTCGCGGTGCACCGGGTAAAATCCCCGTATTCGGTATACTAAAAATGGGTGGAAAGGTCTATACCAAGATCATCCCCGACAGTATTGTCTATTCGGACTGCTGGCGAGGCTATAACGTACTGAATGTGTCAGATTTCCACCACTTTCGTATCAACCATTCAAAGCTCTTTGCCGACCGTCAGAACCATATCAATGGGATCGAGAACTTCTGGAACCAAACCAAGCGCCATATGCGCAAATTCAATGGTGTTCCCAAGGCGCAATTCGGGCTATATTTGAAGGAATGCGAATGGCGTTTTAACAACAGTGACCCGTCGAGCCAGTTATCACAGCTAAGACAATGGGTTAGAGTGTATTTAAGCTAGTTATCTGGGTCAGCCCCTTGATTTTATGAAGCAGTTTTTTTTGGCAAGATATATGAGCGTGCAATCCAGATTAATTTAAATTGGTTACAATCGTTTCAAACGTTTTGTGTTAGCTGCGATTTTAAATGAAAATTGGGTCCAAACATAATAACTGGTGATAGGAAACTTGCTGCACCTTTAATGCGCGGCAGCTCAGAGATTAATTTGCTGCCACCACAAGTTTGAGGTTATTTAGAGAGAGTAAGGATTATCTGATTATGCGATACAATATCATTTACTGGTTCCGTACGCCACTTCCCATGAAATGCGTTTGATTTCTGTCGCATGTATGCCTAGATCAGCCAACTCCCTGCCAGATAATGATCTTAATTCTTCATATGTTGATTTGTACAATCTGCGCTTTTTGTGGCGCTGCGCCGCATTATTTAAGATGTTGATTGCTGTTTCCAACACTCGCTGTAATAGGTTGTTGGGTTTTGTCGCATCATTATAGTATGTCACTATTTATTCTCCATCCTTAGTTGGAGAGATAAATGGATAGTTGCTGCGCTTGCACAATAGCTAAACTGTCAATGCCGCTATGCAGCAACTGCATGCGCTGAATTGCTACAATAAAAAATTCTGAAGACACATGATACCATAGGGAGTTGTTTCAACCCCTTGTTCTTCTCCAAATTTATGCCAAGTGTTCAAGAGTTGGAGTGGAGGAAAATCATGCCAATTACTGAAGAAGAAATACTTTCTAAATTACGTCAGATCGCAGTACCGGACGGGGGAAATCTAGTAAGCCGCGATCTGATACGTGCACTGCAGGTCAATGAAGACATAGTTAAATTTGTTATTGAGGCTCCTTCAACAGAATTGGCACGTCGTATGGAGCCAGTGCGTCTAGCTGCAGAAACCGCAGTTAAGGCAATGAATGGCGTTAAGGTTGTGCGCGTTGCTCTGACAGCGCATGCAACGACGGAAACGTCTGCTAATCCCCCGAGTTTAAAAGTTGGAGGGCACCCAAAAGTACAACAGGGGCCTATTAAAGCACTTGGGGTCAAACGCATCTTAGCCATCGGATCTGGTAAGGGAGGCGTTGGTAAATCTACAGTTTCTTCCAACCTTGCCGTTGCACTTGCTAAACAAGGCAGAAAAGTTGGTCTTTTAGATGCGGACATATACGGGCCATCTCAGCCGCGTATGATGGGCATCAACCAACGACCCGCGTCTCCAGACGGAAAAATCATTATTCCGTTACAGGCCCATGGTGTCACGTTAATGTCGATAGGTTTTATGGTTGAAGAGGGTAAGGCAGTGGTTTGGCGAGGACCAATGTTGATGGGAGCTTTGCAGCAAATGCTTGGTCAGGTTGAGTGGGGCGAACTAGATGTATTATTAGTCGACCTGCCGCCGGGCACTGGAGATGTTCAGCTTACGCTCTGTACGAAGTCAGAGTTGACTGGGGCTATAATTGTTTCCACCCCTCAAGATGTGGCGCTGATTGATGCACGTAAAGCACTGGATATGTTTGCCACGCTGAAAACACCTATTTTGGGTTTGATTGAAAATATGTCGATGTTTGTCTGTCCTGATTGTGGATCAGAGCATCAAATCTTCGGTCAAGGGGGTGTTGCTGCTGAAGCCAAGAAGATGGGTATACCTTTGCTCGGCGTGTTGCCTATTGATCTAGATACGCGGCTTGCCTCTGATGAAGGTAAACCAGTTGCAGTTGGAGACGGACCTATGGCACAATCTTATGCTCGGATTGCTGTTGGTTTAATCAAAGGTGGAATGGCATAATAACATTTAAAGATGTTATGGTTATTTAAGTCAATGAAATGAAATCCTGTATTTATACTCTGATTTGTTACGAATTACGCAGTCCTACAATTTGATTTATTGGTTTAAATGAAACATCTATTATCGGTAACCAGCAAGGCTGGAAATATGTCAGCGACGTATACTTTTTAAATAGGATTTATGAAAAAATGATCCTAGATCGAACGAATTGTATTAAATTCTGGCTGCAAAAGACTAAAGTTAGACCTCCCTAAAAACTGTAAGAGTTTGCCAATTCAGAGCCTGCGATAATATCTTCTACTATAGCTTTCAAAAGACCTCAGCGAAACAAGCATATATTAGAAGTCACTATTATTGTGGGCGCAGTTTTTGCAGATTTCAGCTTGTGCCATTAGCACTGAGGGTCAAGTCAGGTGGGGTTTTCCGCCATTCCAACGGTTTTAGCCAAACATTTGCCTGAACCTTGCGCCTTTTTGCAGGTTCCATTCAATGGCAGCGATTTGGAATTGGGCATGGGTTCGCGCTAGCCCCATAAACCTCGATCTAGTCATGGCATAAAGTCGTTTCATGTGGCTGAATATCGCCTCAATACGCCCTCTTGTGACACCGATTTCCACGTTGTGGGCGCGGTCATCCGCATTAAGTTTATTGTTGCGGTAACCTTTGCGCTGCACACGGTCCTTGATATCGTTCTTATCCATGCATTCGCGGATTTTTTGTTAGGAATACGCACTGTCTGCAAACAACATATTTTCGCTCCCGTCCAGTAATCTGGCCAACGATTTGCTCTCGTGTTCATTACCCGGTGTCATGGCCGCGGCGAAAATAAACCCGTCCTCGTCTATGTTTGGGATGGCTTGACCCCCCCACTTCGCTTGCATCTTACCTTTTGCATTAACCTTTATGTGACTGCCCGCCTCAGGATCACGCTCGCGAACACGAGTTTGAGAAGCCTCGATTACGGTGGCATCTACAACTGCGATACGGCCCTCCTGAAGGACGACATTCGGGCTGGAAAGCTGGCTGTTTATCTCGCCTAAAACCGCCTCCAGACGCCCTAATCTGTCCAATGTGATCCGGAACTGACCGATGTTATATATTGATCGAGCTCCGACGGCAGAACCTTCTGAACATCGAATTCCGCGCCAACTGCGCCTCTAACTTAACATCCGAAAGATCATACCAAAGCCCCAGAAGTAGTGCCCGAAACAACATCAGCGCCGCATATTCAGGCCGCCCGGTCTCCCTTCTACCATTTGGTAAAAGCGGCTCTAAAGAGGGCTAGTCAATCAGCCGTTCTATCTCATCCAAAGCACCTAATGCCGAGTGTTCGAGAAGATCATGCGTGGTAAATAGGGCAGGTTGGTTCATAAAGCGGTTTCTCATGCTCTTTTAATACAGTGCAATCAACCACGAAGGATTCCTATAAATTTTCTGAAGTCTCTTATAACTTATTTCATGTATAATTAATTTAAATTAAATTATTAACCTATGGTGTTTGATTGTTTTGTTAACGTTAATGCAAACGTAAAATATTAGAGAAAATGAAATAAACTTATTAAAACATTGTTATAAATGAATTAAAATTAAAATCAGAAGGTCACCTTATAAATATAGAAATATAAATAAGCATAATTTACTAGAATGTTCTTGTTTTGATCTAAAAAAGAACATATTAGGAACATAGTGGCAATTCCGGCAGTTATTGCCGCTGCCTCAAGGGTATGACACAAGGGATCAAATCAATGGCAACGGCAGACCTTTTGACTATGACAAATAAGAATTCATCAGACAAACAAAAAGCACTTGATAGTGCCTTAGCTCAGATTGAACGCCAGTTTGGCAAGGGTTCAATTATGAAATTGGGAACCGAAAACGCTGTTAAAGACATAACATCAAGTTCAACAGGTTCGCTTGGGTTGGACATAGCGCTTGGTATTGGCGGCTTGCCTATGGGCCGTATTGTTGAAATTTATGGTCCGGAGTCTTCAGGTAAAACCACACTTACTTTGCACTGTGTTGCTGAACAGCAAAAATCTGGTGGCGTATGCGCATTTGTAGATGCAGAGCATGCACTAGATCCGCAATATGCAAAGAAACTTGGGGTCGATATAGATGAGCTTTTAATATCTCAACCTGATAATGGCGAACAAGCTTTAGAGATAACCGATACTCTGGTGCGTTCAGGGGCAGTTAATATGGTAGTTGTAGATTCCGTTGCTGCACTCACTCCTAAATCTGAACTTGAAGGTGATATGGGTGATGCAAGCGTCGGAGTTCAGGCTAGGCTAATGAGCCAAGCCATGCGAAAGTTGACTGGTTCAATCAGTAGATCAAATTGTATGGTGATTTTCATTAATCAAATCAGGATGAAAATTGGCGTAATGTTTGGATCGCCTGAAACGACTACTGGTGGTAACGCATTAAAATTTTATTCGTCTGTTCGTTTAGATATAAGGCGTATTGGTTCGTTAAAGGATCGAGATGAAGTCGTAGGAAATGCAACTCGGGTTAAAGTGGTCAAGAATAAGGTAGCGCCTCCATTCAAACAGGTTGAATTTGACATAATGTATGGCGAAGGTATTTCGAAAGTGGGAGAACTGTTAGACCTAGGTGTAAAAGCTGGTATAATAGAAAAGTCTGGAAGTTGGTTTAGCTACAATGATGAAAGGGTGGGGCAAGGTAGAGAAAATGCTAAATCTTTTCTGAAAGAGAACAGTGATATTGCTATTGAAATTGAAGATAAAATTCGCGCTGCACATGGATTAGATTTTGACGCACTGGATCTGAATGTAGAAGGAAATAGTGACGTCCTAGAAGCATAATTTTATTCTTTATAAAACAAAATATTATGAAAAAATAATGACAGCTGCATGAAGCATGGTAGGGTGCTAAATTTCTAATAACTTAATTTCTTTATCTGTATTAATAAACTAAGTAATAAGAATAAGTGACAGTTTTGTTCATATTTTAAAAATTTATTTTGCTATATTAAATTTTAAAAAAGCGAGAATTTTCGTAGATTTGACCTGGAGAAAAAATGATGCCAGCACTCTGGATAGCACATGTTACAGTTACAGATGAGGAGGCTTACAAAAAATATGCTTTAGGTGCGACTAAAGCTATCACTGATCATGGCGGTTATTTTATTGCGAGAGGTGGGCATTTTGTCCAATTAGAGGGCCAAGCGCGTCCTAGGAATGTAGTTGCCAAGTTTCCGGACGTAGAAACAGCTCAATTATGTTATAATTCAATTACATACCAGGAAGCATTAAGCTATGCTCGTGGAGCATCAGAACGCGAGCTTTTGATTGTAGAAACCACTGAATAGCTATCTATAAGTATAAAAGTGGTACTTTAGTTAGGATTAAGATTTTTTTGTTATATTTTAATTATGACGCTCTGGCCATTCTTTTGCGCTCATGTGGATCAAGATAACGTTTTCTTAACCTAATTGCTTTTGGAGTGACTTCGACTAATTCGTCATCATCAATATAAGCTATAGCTTCTTCAAGTGACATAGTTATTGGCGTTGTCAAACGGACTGCTTCATCTGTTCCTGATGCGCGCACGTTTGTAAGTTTTTTACCTTTAAGTGGGTTCACCTCTAAGTCATTATTACGACTGTGCTCCCCAATAATCATTCCTGTATAAACGTCAGCCTGTGAGCCTATGAACATACGTCCTCGCTCTTCAAGATTCCAAAGAGCAAAAGCAACTGAACTTCCATTTTCCATTGAGATTAAAACACCTGCACGACGGCCAGGAATTGGACCTTTATGAGGTGCCCATTCATGGAAAACGCGATTTAAAACCCCAGTGCCGCGGGTGTCTGTAAGAAACTCTCCATGATAACCAATCAAGCCACGAGACGGAACATGAGCCACGATCCGAGTCTTACCTGCACCTGCGGGCTTCATTTCTACCAGCTCTCCCTTCCGCACTCCAGTTAGCTTTTCTATTACTGCGCCTGAGTATTCATCATCAACATCAATCGTAGCTTCTTCAATTGGTTCGTGGCGCACCCCTTCGACATGCTGAAAGAGAACTTGCGGCCGACTAATACTCAACTCAAATCCTTCCCGACGCATGTTTTCAATTAAAACACCCATTTGGAGCTCTCCTCGGCCAGCTACCTCAAATGCATCTCCGCCAGGAGTATCGCTGATTTTGATGGCAACATTGCTTTCAGCCTCTTTCATTAAGCGATCTCGAATGACACGAGATTGTACTTTTTTCCCGTCTCTACCCGCTAAAGGGGAGTCATTGATTCCGAAAGTTACCGTGATGGTAGGAGGGTCGATAGGCTGCGCTGGTAAACCTTCGTGTACTGAAGGAGCTACAATACTGTCTGCAACCGTAGCTTTGGACATGCCAGCAATAGAAACGATATCACCTGCTTCTGCTAAATCTATTTGTTGTTGGCTCAGGCCGCGAAAAGCAAGAATTTTTGTGCACCGAAAGTTTTCAATTAACTTACCGTCGCTGGTTAATGCTTTGATAGTTTCACCAGCTTTTAAAGTGCCGCTTTCAACTCGTCCTGTTAAGATTCTACCAATGAATGGGTCAGAACCGAGTGTTGTTGCCAACATCTTGAATGGCTTGTCACGAGCGGACAGTTGAGAAGGGGCCGGAACGTGTTCAACAATTAAATCAAAGAGAGCAGACAGATTTTCTCTTGAGCCATTCAAGCTCAAATCTGCCCAGCCATTACGTCCGGACGCGTACATTGCGGGGAAGTCAAGTTGTGCATCATCGGCACCAAGGTTTGCGAAAAGATCAAAGCATTCATCTAATGCACGATCTGGCTCGCCGTCTGGCTTGTCCACTTTATTTAGCACAACAATGGGACGCAATCCTAACGCTAGCGCTTTGGATGTTACAAATTTTGTTTGTGGCATCGGTCCTTCAGCGGCATCTACTAGCAACACAACTCCGTCAACCATAGATAAAATTCGCTCAACTTCACCTCCAAAATCTGCGTGACCTGGAGTATCGACTATGTTAATCCGTGTGCCATTCCATTCAACTGAAGTCGCCTTAGCAAGGATAGTGATTCCCCTTTCCCTTTCGAGATCATTACTGTCCATAGCTCTTTCTGTCGTCGTTTGATTTTCACGATATGTGCCAGATTGTTTAAGCAATTCATCGACCAAAGTGGTCTTTCCGTGGTCAACATGAGCAATGATAGCAATATTGCGAAGATCCATAATGTCCCTCTTAAATCAAATGGGGCGAAAATTCGCTTACCCTTTATTCGTCGCGCAGATAACCTGCTAGTGCACAGAAAGAAAGGGCTAGTGTGCGGAGATATTTGTGAATTGTCTCGCGCCAGTATTATTGGAAATTATCATACACAACTTAAGGATGGTTGTCAGAGCTAGGCACAATCCCAGAACAGCAAGGATAAAAAAATGAATACAACCATCCAAGAGCATATTAGTAACGCTATGAAATGAAATTTTAACTTACGAAAACTCTTGAAAAACAAAGAGCATTTATGTTCAGAAATATGATTAAAAGCTATTTTCTTTATTGTATTTATTTAGTGCTAACTTGCATTGTTTTTTTAAAATAATTTAAACAACGGCAGAAAAAATTAATAAATTTAAGGTGCTGTTCTAGATAACCATCACTGATGGTTGTCATGGGGCACATGAGAAAGAGTCGTTTAAGTCAGCACGAACAAGGGCGTTTGATTGAGCATTTTGTAGCCGTAACCACGGCGCGAACAGCGGCGAGGCTTTGTGGGGTTCACCGCAATACCGTCGCCGACTATTTCCTCAGTCTTCGCAAAATTATTACCTACGAACTGGAGGCGGAGAGTGAGGCGATGTTTGGTGGAGAGATTGAGGTGGACGAGAGTTATTTCTGTGGCAAACGCTAAATAAAAGTGGTCGGGGTGCTGCAGGTAAGATCCCTGTATTTGCTTTATTAAAAAGGGGTGGAAAAGTTTACACCAAAATCATTACCTATGCTTCAGGTGCCACGCTGATATCCATCATAGAGCGCAAGGTGGTCCCAGATAGCATCGTTTATTCCGACTGCTGGCACGGGTATACTGTACTGGATGATTCTTACATCACTTCCCCACCACAATCAAATCAATGGCATTGGAATTTTCGGAACCAGGCTAAGCGCCACCTGCGTAAATTTAACGGTGTTCCCAAGGCGCATTTGGGGTATTTTTGAAAGAATGCAAGTGAAGATTTAACAATAGTAACCCGTCAGCGCAGTTATCGAAACTAAGAAAATGGGTTAGAAGCCATCTTACCTCAGTATTTAGAATAGCTCCAAAATTAATCTACAGGGCGAACCGCATCATATTATACGATATATATTATTCTATTTTAGATAGCTTCAATTTTCAAAATATCTCTCACATAATTACAAAACGGTCTTATAAAAACGAAAAGCTAGCAGATTTAAGAGATCTTTCACTTTTCGCCTAGGTTTTGGTCATATTAACGAGTTGTTTCAGTCAACCGCCGTTTTACGTATTCATTCGTGTTTTCAATCAAAGTATCTATGTGTGGCTCCTCAAAAAAGTGGCCACAGCCATTTATTTGAGTGTGCGTAATGGTTATTCCTTTTTGCTCATGCAGCTTACTAACCAGAATTTCTGTATCGGAAGGAGGTGCCACACGATCAGCTGTACCGTTTATCACTAAGCCAGACGATGGGCAGGGTGCTAAAAACGAAAAATCATACATGTTTGCTGGCGGCGCAACCGATATGAAGCCAGTAATCTCAGGTCGGCGCATTAAAAGCTGCATGCCAATCCAAGCTCCAAAAGAAAACCCTGCAACCCAACAATGTTTGGAATTGTTGTTCATTGATTGCAGGTAATCAAGGGCAGATGCGGCATCTGAAAGTTCTCCAATGCCTTGATCGTATTCACCTTGACTACGGCCAACACCACGGAAATTAAATCGTAAAACAGTAAAACCCATATTATGAAAAGCATAGTGTAGTCTATGTACCACTTTATGGTTCATAGTTCCCCCAAATTGTGGGTGGGGATGCAATATAATTGCAATAGGCGCGTCGCGCTCTTTTTGTGGATGATAGCGGCCTTCGAGGCGGCCCTCAGGTCCAGGAAAAATGACCTCTGGCATGATATGTTTGTCCTCGCGAGTTTTATGTTTACTAGCACCAATTTATTGACGAAATAAATCAGATACTTTAGAGTTATTCTAAAAATAGCGCTATGAGCGCAATCTTGTTTTTCATGCAGGTTTCACCTGCTGTCGTTGTCAGGCGCTTCCAGCTGTTTGAAGATGGATGTATGGCGTCTAAGCTTCGGCGTCAATTGGGGCCTATCGTTATGAAACTTTCTACTAAAGGTCGATACGCTATGGTCGCTCTGAGCGATATTGCTCTTCAACCGCACGGTGGAGTTGTAAGCTTAGGAGATATTTCAACTCGGCAGAATATTTCTTTACCTTATCTTGAACAATTATTTGTCAAACTACGCCGTTCAAATTTAGTAATTTCAGTCCGAGGGCCAGGCGGTGGGTATCGTTTAGCCAAGTCACCGTCTGATATTCGTGTATCTGATGTATTGAGCGCAGTAGACGAAAAAGTGGATGCGATGCATAAGGGGGCAGGAGCCTCTGGAGCCATATCTGGATCAAAAGCACAGTCTTTAACCAACAGGTTATGGGAGGGCTTAAGTGCTAATGTATATGTATTCCTGCATCAAACTCGATTATCAGATGTTATTCAAAATGAGCTTGCTCCATGCCCAGCAGTTCCAAATATTTTTGCAGTCATTGATGATGGATAATGCCAAACCCTACAGTTTGATTATTACAATTTCATTTTTCATTTTTCTTTCTCATTGAGATATCATATTTTATGACTCGTGTTTATTTAGATCATAACGCTACCACGCCCCTTCGCTCTGAAGCCCGTATTGCCATGCTCAACGCTATGGATGTGGTTGGAAATCCGTCTTCGGTTCATGCTGAAGGACGTGCTTCAAAAGCAATTGTTGAAAAAGCTCGTCGGCAAGTTGCAGAAGCTCTTGGAGCTTCAAGTGCAGACATCGTTTTCACATCAAGCGCCACAGAGTCTGCGGCATTGGCCTGTGCGGGTAGAAATTTATACGGTGCATTAATTGAGCATGATGCCCTAAAGGGTTGGATCAATACCTCTCTACCTGTGTCGGTTAGTGGTTTAGTCGTGCCTCCAGACCCTTCTGTGTCAGTGTTGCAGTTGGCCAACTCGGAAACTGGAGTAGTCCAAAACTTACCCATAGGACTTTTTCTTAGTGATTTGACACAAGGATTTGGTAAAATCCCCTTTAAATTTGATAGTTTAGGGTGTGATATAGGTATCATTTCTGGCCATAAACTGGGTGGTCCGAAAGGTGTTGGTGCAGTTGTCTGTAAGCAAGGGGTGGAGCTTTCTCAGAATTTTATCGGTGGAGGTCAGGAAATGGGCCGTCGTGCTGGTACTGAAAATGTTATCGGGATCGCTGGATTTGGTGCTGCAGCAGAAGTAGCTGCCCAAAATATTAAAGACGGTGTGTGGAATGAAGTTGCTAAACTTAGAAATATTCTAGAAAAGGCCCTTGAGAGCGTTTCCAAGGCAACTACCTTCGTTGGTAAAGGTAATAGGAGGTTACCCAACACATCTTGTTTTGCGACACCAGGGTGGAAAGGTGAAATGCAAGTAATGCAAATGGATATTGAAGGTTTTGCAATATCAGCTGGCTCGGCTTGTTCATCTGGGAAAGTCAAATCTACCAACGTTTTAGAACAAATGGGATTGAGTTATTTGTCAGATAACGCGGTTCGTGTATCTCTCGGGCCAGAAACAACAGAGGACGACGTGATGCGTTTTGCTGAAATTTGGGCAAAAAAATTAAAAAAATATGTAGTGCAAATGGCGTAACAGACGTTTTTGTAAAAGGAAAAGTAGTTATGGACAGTATCGTAGAAAATGTGGTGGTCAAAGACGGTGTTGATCAGGAAACTGTGGATGCAGTTCGTGAGGTTGGTGGCGCTTACAAACATGGCTGGTCCACTGATATTGAAATGGAATATGCGCCCAAGGGTCTCTCACCTGATATTGTGAAATTAATTTCAGAGAAGAACGAAGAACCTGATTGGATGCTAGACTGGCGTTTGGCAGCATATGAACGTTGGTTGCAGAAAAAAGAGCCTGAATGGGCGATGGTAGATTATCCTAAAATTGATTTTCAGGATCAATACTATTACGCGCGACCCAAATCGATGGAAACTAAGCCCAAATCTTTAGATGAAGTTGATCCAAAGCTCCTTGCTACTTATGAAAAACTAGGTATTCCCCTCAAAGAACAATTAATTCTGGCGGGTGTTGATGGAGCAGAAGAGCTAACTGGAGCTCCGCGAAAAGTGGCTGTTGATGCCGTCTTTGACTCGGTATCGGTAGGAACAACTTTCAGAGACGAGTTATTAAAAGCTGGAGTTATTTTTTGCTCTATATCGGAAGCAATAAAAGATTACCCAGATCTTGTAAAAAAATATCTTGGCTCGGTTGTTCCAGTTTCGGACAACTATTATGCAACATTAAATTCAGCCGTCTTTTCCGATGGAAGTTTTGTTTATATTCCGCCAGGCGTACGTTGTCCGATGGAATTATCAACCTATTTCCGCATAAATGCCGAAAATACCGGTCAGTTCGAACGAACCCTGATAATTGCTGATAAGGGCTCATATGTTTCATACTTGGAGGGGTGTACAGCGCCTCAGCGCGATATAGCACAGCTACATGCTGCTGTAGTTGAAATCATAATCGAAGAGGACGCTGAGGTTAAATATTCCACTGTCCAAAATTGGTACCCAGGTGACGAAAATGGTAAAGGCGGAATTTATAATTTTGTTACCAAGCGTGCGGATTGTAGAGGTGATCGTGCTAAGGTTATGTGGACACAAGTTGAAACTGGCAGTGCTGTGACTTGGAAATACCCTTCCTGTATTTTGCGGGGGAATGAAACGCAGGGCGAATTTTATTCTATAGCAATCGCTAACAATATGCAGCAAGCAGATACCGGTACGAAAATGGTTCATTTGGGTAAAAATACTAAGTCAAGAATTGTGTCAAAAGGCATAAGCGCTGGACAGGCACAAAATACGTATCGTGGACTAGTATCCATGCATCCCAGAGCCAAAGACTCCAGGAACTACACTCAGTGTGACAGCCTTCTTATTGGAGATAAATGTGGAGCGCACACAGTGCCTTACATAGAGGTAAAAAATAACTCAAGCCGTGTTGAACATGAGGCGACGACGTCAAAAGTTGATGATGATCAATTGTTCTATTGTCGTTCGCGTGGAATGGATGAAGAAGAGGCCGTGGCTTTAGTCGTCAATGGTTTTTGTAAAGATGTCTTACAAGCATTGCCTATGGAATTCGCGATGGAAGCGCAACAACTTGTGGCAATTTCCCTTGAGGGTTCGGTAGGATGATAGGTATTTTACCAAAAGAATAATTTTATTTTGGTTAAATTACTCATATGAAGCCATAAGTGCGAAGTTTTGTATTAAGTTCCACCGGTAAAGTTGGTTAATGAAATAGCTAAAGGGCAGATATTTAAAAAAAGAAATTTGTTTGCTGTAATGGCGACTGCTCTTAAAAAAACCACCATACTGTGATATTACATTCAGTAATTTATTTGAATTAAGGAAATAAAGATGCTCACTATCAATAATTTGCATGTAAAATTGGAAGAAGAAGATAAACCAATTCTAAAAGGAGTTAACCTGACGGTTGAGGCTGGCAAGGTGCATGCAATTATGGGGCCGAATGGGTCTGGAAAATCTACACTTTCCTACGTGTTATCTGGCAAAGATGGATATGAAGTTACTGATGGCACTGTAAATTTGAATGGCCAAGATGTATTTGGAATGGAGCCTGAAGAACGTTCTTCGGCCGGTATGTTTCTAGCATTTCAATATCCGGTCGAAATTCCTGGTGTTGGAAATATGACCTTTCTGAGAACTGCTGTGAATGCACAACGAAAATCACGTGGTGAGGAGGAAATGTCTGCAGCCGAATTTCTTAAAATAGTTCGACTTCGTGCTAAAGAATTGAAGATAGATGCAGATATGCTCAAGAGACCCGTTAACGTAGGATTTTCTGGTGGTGAGAAAAAACGAAATGAGATTTTGCAAATGGCTATGCTAGAGCCAAAAATTTGCATATTAGATGAAACGGACTCCGGTTTAGATGTCGATGCTATGAAACTAGTTGCGGATGGGGTAAATTCATTACGCAATTCAAATCGTGGTTTTCTTGTAATAACGCACTATCAACGATTACTTGACCACATAAAACCAGACTATGTTCACATTATGGCTGATGGTCAAATTGTAAAAACTGGTGGCCCAGATTTAGCTTTAGAAGTTGAAAACAATGGCTATAAAGATCTTTTAGCTGGGGTGGCTTAATGACAGTCCTTACTAAGAATTTTAGAGATATTGAATTACGAATAGCAAAGCTTAATTTGCCACAGGGCGATTGGGCGACAGAGGCTCGGACTGATGCTCTTAAACGGTTACGTTCGGTGGGCATGCCAGAGCGTAGAGATGAATACTGGCGGTTTACCCGACCTGATGTATTCAATCTAAGCGGTACGCCACCTGCCACGGTTTCAGCCATGGAAAAAGAAATAGTATTTTCTCAAGTTGATGCATTACAAATCGTTTTTGATGACGGTATTTTTAATGCAAAAGAATCTGACACATTGGCGTTAGAGTATGTTTCGATCGATCGACTTGCCGAAAGTAGCTCTGATACTCACTGGGCAAAATCGCTATATGGTCAACTTGAATCAAATGGACAAAAACCTGTTCCCAGACCTCTTGGATCATTAAATACGGCTTTTGCTACCGATGGAATATTAGTTCTTGTCAAGGGTTCGACACCCAAACCCATTAACATAATTTACAATCAAAAAGAAGAAACTTCTGATGTGACCCTACATCACGTGGTCAGGTTGGAGGCTGGCGCTGAACTTACTATTTTAGAGAGTGGACCAGCAGCAGCACGTTTAAATAATGTTATTGAGGTTGATGTGGCTGATGGTGCAGTTTTTCATCATATTCGCACGCAAAATAATACCAAAGATAATCACGTGGCTACTCATATTTTTGCACGGTTAGGAAATGCAAGTACGTTTAAATCTTTTACGTTGACCATTAATGGGAAATTAACTCGCAATGAATGTTTAATTGAAATTACTGGAGATGATGCAGTTGCGCACGTGGCAGGCGCATGCATAGGAGATGGTAATTTTCATCAAGATGATACTGTTTTTATTACCCACGATGCGAAGGGTTGCGAAAGTCGTCAAGTATTTAAAAAAGTTCTGCGTAATGGGGCCGTTGGAGTGTTTCAAGGTAAAATTCTCGTAAAAGCCGGTGCTCAAAAAACAGACGGTTACCAAATAAGCCAATCTCTACTTTTGGACGGAGATAGTCAGTTCCTAGCTAAGCCTGAGCTGGAGATATATGCCGATGATGTGATTTGTTCTCATGGCAGTACGTCGGGCGCGATTGATGAAGATGCGTTATTTTACCTTCGGTCTCGTGGTATATCTGAATATGTAGCTACAAATCTTTTGACATTGGCTTTTTTGGCCGAAGCTATGGATGAAATAGAAGACGAAGATTTGCGTGAAATGCTAACCAGACAGTTAGAAGGTTGGTTGGAGCGGCATCGAGGCTAAAAATGGCCATAACTGAAAATATTTTAGCTACATACCGTGACCCAAGTAAAGTTTTGATAAGACTTTTGTCACTTGGACCGCGTGAAGATCGGGCTCTTGCTTACTTAATGGGAGCCTGTATTTTGGTTTTTATTGCACAATGGCCAAAGCTTGCCCGAGACGCTTTTGTGAATAATGTCGATTTAAACTTTCTTTTGGGTGCTAACCTAATGGCCCTTGTCGTAATTGCGCCTCTATTACTTTACGTTATTGCAACGTTGGCGAGGGGTGTTGGGTTCGTCTTTGGAGGACAGGGCACTGCCTACGGCGCCAGATTAGCTTTGTTTTGGGCTTTATTAGCATCCACTCCGTTAATATTATTGCATGGACTTACAGCAGGCTTTGTTGGTCCTGGGCCAGAACTTAAAGTAGTTGGTGTAATTTGGTTAGGCGTTTTTTTCTGGTTTTGGATCAGTGGTAGTATTGCGCAGGAGCGTTACACATGAGTTTTTGGGTTCAAATGACAGTTGATACTTTTCGTGATCCAAAAAGAACTGCAGAAAAAATAATTCAATGGCAAATTACAAAAACAGAGCTTTATCTAGCCATGATTGCTTTTTCAGCTGTCAACGCTTTTTTTGCTGGGTTATCAAGTATTTTATCTCCTCTATCTGTAGATCCTGCAGCACTTGAATCCATGCCGATACTGGCATTGATGAAAATGCCTTTGATACTGTTTGTATTGATTGTAGCTGGTTTGATAATTTCCATTCATGGTTTTTTTTGGGCAGGGTCTGTAATGGGAGGCCAAGGTCAACTCAAAGATATGTTGGTCCTTTTTACTTGGTTACAAGGGTTAAGGGCAGTTGCTCAGGCAGCAGTTTTCTTATTGTCTTTGGCAATACCTACGCTAGGTAGTTTATTGGCTGTGGTTGTAGTAATTGTAGCGTTTTGGATATTGCTTCATTTTATAAGTGTAGCATTGAATTTTAATTCACTGCTTAGATCTTTCACAGTTTTAGTAGTTGTTTCTACAGCGTTTTTTTTAAGTTTAATGATGCTCGTTACGATAACGGGTGTGGCCATGGGAGGATTGACAGATGTATGATGTTGACGCAATCCGTGCAGATTTTCCAATTCTATCGCGTGAGATAAATGGAAAACCCTTAATTTATTTAGACAATGGAGCATCGGCGCAGAAACCAAAAGTGGTAATCGACGCTATCAATACATCATATATAAATGAATATTCAAATGTTCACAGGGGGTTACACTACTTAAGTAATCTTGCTACAGAGCGTTATGAAGAAGTACGACCCAAAGTAGCCCGCTTCCTGAATGCAAGATCAGAAAATGATATAATCTTCAATTCGGGCACTACCGAAGGCATTAATATGGTGGCTTATTCCTGGGCTGGGCCACGTTTAGAAGCAGGAGATGAAATCATTCTGTCCGTGATGGAACATCATGCCAACATAGTACCTTGGCATTTTCTTAGGGAACGGCAGGGCATTAAGTTAAAATGGGTGGATGTTGACAACAACGGTGCGCTAGATCCGCAGGCTGTTATCGACTCAATAAGCTCTGATACTAAGCTTATTGCTATCACTCACATGTCCAATGTTTTGGGTACAAAAGTGGACATCAAAACCATCTGCGCTCATGCGCATGATTTAGGTGTGCCCGTTTTAGTAGATGGAAGCCAATCTGCTGTCCACATGCCAGTAGATGTTCAAGATCTTGATGCAGATTTTTTTGCTATTACGGGACACAAACTTTATGGGCCATCGGGTTCCGGTGCAATTTACGTAAAACCAGAGCGGATGTCGGAAATGCGGCCATTCCTAGGGGGTGGTGATATGATCAAAGAAGTCACAAAAGATAGCGTAATCTATAATGATCCACCAATGAAATTTGAGGCAGGAACACCCGGTATCGTCTCAACTATTGGATTTGGTGTCGCCTTAGACTACATGATGGAATTAGGAATGGATGCGATAGTAAACCATGAAAACGGTTTACGTGACTATGCTTCTGAGCGTCTGAATAACTTACAATGGTTGCAATTACAGGGAACCACTGCAGATAAAGGAGCAATTTTTTCGTTTACTTTAGATGGTGCTGGGCACGCTCATGATATCTCGACCATCCTAGATAAAAAAGGGGTTGCCGTACGAGCTGGGCAACATTGTGTAGGCCCTTTAATGGAACATTTAGGTTTAAATGCAACATGTCGTGCATCTTTTGGACTGTATAACACTAAGGCTGAAGTTGATAAGTTGGTAGAAGCACTGGAACTAGCTAACGATCTTTTTGCGTGACTAGATTACACAGGACTTAAATGCCCGTTTTTAAATAAATAAATCAATTTGCTTGTTATTTATGTAATAGTTTTCAATTGCGGGCGTTGCTTTGTCTGGATATAGTTAGATTAAGGACCGTTAGCTCAGCTGGATAGAGCGCTGCCCTCCGAAGGCAGAGGCCAGAGGTTCGAATCCTCTACGGTCCGCCAACATCCCGTTTCACCAAATCTCAATAAGTCTTAAATAGCCATATAAACATGGGCTTTTGTGACTTTACTTGTGTCACCGCATTCCATCCTGTACCACCTATGCACGGTCCTTCGTATGGGCCTTGTATGGGCCAGAAAGGGATAATCATGCGTGCAACCAAGCTTCATCTCCTGTCTGATCGGTCAATAAAACGCATCAACGAGGGTATGACGGCCGATGGTGGTGGGCTGTATGTGCGCCGCAGAGGTGACAACCGCGTGTTTGTTTTTAAATACAGCCACCAAAATAAACGCAAAGAGATGGGATTGGGGTCCTATCCAAGCGTTTCGCTTGCCAAAGCCCGTAGTAAGGCCGCACAGGCCCGTGAGAGGCTGGGTGATGGCCTTGATCCCAAATTAGTACTGATTGAGCACGTCGTGTCTGAAAGTACTGATATACCTGAAGCTGTCATTACATTCAGACAGGCAATGGATCGGTATCTGCAATTACGCTCTGGTGAGTGGAGTAATGCCAAACGCGCTAAACGGCGGCATTTCTGTTAATGATCTTTGCTTCTTTAATTTCATCACCAATTAACCTCATGAGGACTGTATTTGGCGGGTCAGCTTTAAACGTATCCCCTTATAGCGCATGCTAATTACTATTCATGCGTATTCAGATAGATATATTTACGATTAGGTCTGTCATTAAATGCAAAGCATTTGTAATGGGTGACATTTCTTATGTAATAATTAATCAAACGAGATTTTCTGAAACTTAATTACAGTTTTTCTTTACTCAATCAGGTACTTAATCATGTAATTAAACTGTAAATAGGATTGTATAATGTTAAGTGGAGATATTGGCTCCGGCGGTAGGGATCGAACCTACGACCAATTGATTAACAGTCAACTGCTCTACCGCTGAGCTACGCCGGAACGGTGTTAAGCGTATAGCAAGGCCAAATTACTCCGTCCAGAGGAGTTTCACTACATTTTTAGAAAAGTTTGACTTGGTTATTGGCGTTTATAAATTGTGTCACTACACAAAGGTCCTATCACTTCGACTTTAGATTTCCCCATTAAGTCAATTAGATGTGCAAGAACATTACGTTGGGCAATAGGTAGCATTAGCGTTGGGATGTCATCATATACCGCTTGTGTAATTTTACTTAAAGTTAAAGGTTTTTGATCAAGCAATTTCAGGATAGCAGCTTCGCGGTTTTTCCGGTGATTTATCAACCAGTTTACCCGATTCTTTGGTGCTTTGATTATTGGGCCATGACCCGGATAAAACTGAGCCCAATCACGTTGAAGCAAACGCTCACATGACGCCATGAAATCTGTAAGGTCTCCTCCGGGTGGCGAAATAAGAGAACTGGCCCAACCCATCACATGATCACCAGTGAAACAAAGTTTTTCCGTAGCAAAACATACATGATTTCCAAGGTGCCCTGGGGTGTGAATAACTTCTAATTTCAAATCAGTTACCTGTACTATATCTCCATCGGTCAAAACTTGATCCGGTATGAATTCATTATCAATACCTTCTTCTCCACCCACGAAACCAGCAATCACTAAGTTATCCATTGCTGCGCTGCGACCGGCAGTAGCACCTCCAAACGCCAAAATAGGGGCATTGGTATGTTCTGATAGTTTTATTGCTAATGAGCTATGATCTAAGTGAGTATGGGTTACTAGAATTTTTGTGATCGTTTGATCATTCCTGCAAGCACTCAAAATAGCGTCTAAATGGTCTAAATTGTCTGGGCCTGGGTCAATAACAACAAGTTCTCTAGTTCCGACTAAATAGGTGTTAGTTCCACGAAAAGTCATTAGTGATGGATTTGGTGCCACAATTCGTTGAATCCCGTGGCCTAAAACACTAGGCATGCCAACTGTGGGATTGAAATCTTTTAAATCTTTCAACTTCTGGACCTTTCGCATTTTTACTAGCACCGTTAGGATTTAGCGTATGTCCTTCGCTTGGCTCAAACAATATTTTCCGCGTGGTATTTATGGGCGTGCAGCCTTAAGCTTGCTCCTACCAGTTGTAGTTGTGCAAATTGTTGTATCCGTTATTTTTGTGCAGAGGCATTTTGAAGAAGTGACACAGCAGATGTCTGATACAGTCATTCGGGAACTGCAAATGGTTCTTGCTGTAGACGAGTTTGAACGTGCAAATTTCACTGGCCCTCTAGAAATTAACTTTACAGTTGTCGACTCATCTACATTATCGGAACCAAATACTCGCCTGTGGTATGATTTTTCGGGCTTAATAGTGGTCGATTATCTCAAGAAACATTTACCTCAGATTAAAGTTTTTGACCTATATAACAATGATATTGTTCGACTAATTATAGACGATCCCCAAGGGCCGATTGAAATTGTTTTTGACAGACAAAGAATCTCAGCAACGAACCCACACCAGCTTTTAGTTAACATGGTTTTTTTTAGCATATTGGTGACAAGTTTTGCTTATATCTACTTAAGAAACCAGCTGCGCCCAATTAAACGATTGGCACGTGCTGCGACTGCATTTGGTCGGGGGCGTCACATGCGTTTCACGCCAGCTGGGGCAGCTGAAATGCGTGCAGCAGGAACTGCATTCGTAGATATGCGCGCTCGGATTGAACGTCATATTGAAACGCGAACACTTATGCTTTCGGGAGTAAGTCATGATTTGCGTACGCCTCTGACAAGAATGCGATTAGCATTAACTATGCTTGATGATGCTGATCGAATACCGCTTGAGCAAGATGTGATAGAGATGCAGCAGATGATAGATGCTTTTCTAAGTTTTGCGGCAGGCGAAAGCGAAGGAGAACCAGAGAAAATAGATGCTACAGAGCTTGTCCGATTATTGGTTAAAGATGCTCAGCGAGCAAACCTACCTGTTTCTTTCTACATGTCGGAGGGGACAGGAACTACTCTGCTACGCCCAATCGCTATGCGCCGAGCCTTGGATAACCTAATAAACAATGCAGTCCGTTACGGCAATCGAGCTGAAGTTTCTATTACAATTACTAATAAGTTTGTGCGGTTTCGCGTTGAGGACGATGGCCCTGGCATTCCAGAAGCGCAGCGTTCTGATGCACAGCAAGCTTTTGTAAGACTGGACCCAGCTCGTAATCAGGATAAAGGATCTGGTGTTGGCCTTGGACTTGCTATCACGGCAGACATTGCAAGGGCTCACGGTGGCACATTAAGGTTGAGTGATAGTAAGCGCTTAGGTGGTTTGAAAGCCGATATGATAATTGGGAGATAGTGCTAATTAAATGTAAAACAATTAATCCCATTGTTTGTAAATAAAATTTACTCATCGCTAATAAACTCTCTAATAACTGGGGTGTAATACTTATGTTGGAAACTAATAAATGCAGATTTAGAGAGCATTCCATTTAAAGCATCGATACAGCCGTTCAAAAGGCGGGAGGGTTTTGGTAGGCCCGGCAGGACTTGAACCCGCAACCAAAGCGTTATGAGCGCTCTGCTCTAACCAGTTGAGCTACAGGCCCGCCATAGACGCTTGCTATTCTTGTATAACGCAATCGTCAAGACGCGTTGCGCACATCCTGCCAATAGTCTAGCAAATGTTTAACTAAATGCGGGGGCAATTATGACAGCTGGCAAAAATGGTATGACATACGCGCAAGCAGGCGTAAATATCGACGCCGGCAACAAACTGATAGATGAAATTAAACCAGCAGCTAAAGCAACAATGCGCTCTGGGGTAGCTTCTGGTTTAGGTGGTTTTGGGGCACTCTTTGATTTAAAAGCAGCTGGATTTGTAGATCCTATATTGGTCGCAGCAACAGATGGAGTGGGTACCAAATTACGCATAGCTATTGATACAGGCAATGTTGGCAGCGTTGGAATAGATCTGGTAGCGATGTGTGTAAACGATTTGGTATGCCAAGGTGCAGAACCGTTATTTTTTCTTGATTACTTTGCAACTGGAAAGCTCGATTTGCATCAAGCAAAACAAATTATTGATGGGATTTCAATAGGATGCTCCGAATCTGGATGCGCATTGATTGGAGGTGAAACTGCAGAAATGCCTGGTATGTATCCAACAGGTGACTTTGACTTAGCTGGATTTTCTGTTGGTGCAATGGAACGAGGTAATTCCATGCCTGCAAATATAACAGAAGGAGATATCTTATTAGGATTGGCATCTGATGGCCTACATTCAAACGGGTATTCATTAGTTCGACGTATAGTAGAAACTTTGGGTCTAAATTGGGAGGATGATTGTCCCTGGGGTAACGGTACTTTGGGTAAATCGTTATTAACTCCGACACGAATATACGTGAAGGCTGCATTGGCAGCTATAAGGGCAGGGGGCGTGCATGGTTTTGCTCATATCACTGGTGGAGGATTAACAGAAAATCTACCACGTGTCTTACCAAAAGGTTTGGGAGCATTAATCGATCTAAACGCCTGGGATTTACCACCTTTATTTCAATGGTTGATGACTAAAGGCAACATGGACAAACATGAAGTTCTTAAAACTTTCAATTCGGGCATTGGGATGGTTGCGGTTGTAAGTAAGGATAATGTTACAAATGTGACCAAATCATTGATTGATAAGGGCCAACAAGTGTTTGTGATTGGAACTGTTTCACAAGGCAGTGGCGTGCATTATACAGGATCACTGTGAGTGACAAAGCGAGTTGGAATTTTTGTTTCTGGTGGTGGATCAAATTTGCGTGCGCTTGTCGATGACATGGTTGGCGACCACACAGCGCGTCCAGTCGTAGTAGTTTCAAATAACGCACAGTCTGGTGGAATCTCTTGGGCAAACAACAAGGGTATTCCTACTGTCGTGGTTGACCATCGCCCATTTGGTGATGATCGGTTGAGCTTTGAAAATGCAGTTTCCGCAGCAATTCACCCGTATTTTCCAGACATTTTATGTCTTGCAGGTTTTATGCGAGTATTCACAGCTAATTTTATTTCATCTTGGCCGGACAAAATATTAAATATTCACCCATCACTCTTACCACGCTACAAAGGACTTAATACTCATGAACGTGTTTTAAAAGCGGGCGATAAAGAACATGGTTGTTCTGTGCATCTGGTCACTTCGTTATTGGACGATGGCCCAATACTAGGACAAGCCCACGTTCCTGTTATTCAAGGTGATACAGCGAGCGAATTGAGCAACCGAGTACTTGCAAAAGAACATATACTTTATCCAGCTGTGCTGAGAAGATTTACTGCTGGCGATACTCGTTTTGTGAGGCTCTAGTCAGTTACACATTAATAGTTTAGCAATATTCAACTAAATGCAGTTAAATTTAAAGTGATAAGAAGCCTTACATGAAAACTATTACGACAACTGATGCCTTGGCAGCTTATTGTAAAGAAGCAAAATCGCATACATATATCACTGTAGATACAGAGTTTTTACGAGAACGAACTTATTATTCAAAACTTTGTTTGATCCAGCTAGCAATGCCTGGTTTAACAAATGACAACGCTGTTATTGTAGATCCGCTTGTCGACGGTATATCACTGGAACCGCTTTATGAACTTTTCCGTGATACTTCTGTTATAAAAGTTTTCCATGCAGCTCGTCAGGATCTTGAAATCTTTTTTGTCGATGCAAAAGTACTCCCACAACCTTTATTTGATACGCAGGTTGCAGCAATGGTTTGCGGTTTTGGTGAACAGGTTGGCTATGAAACACTAGTGCGCAAATTGACGAATGAAGGCGTCGATAAATCATCTCGTTTTACAGACTGGTCTAGACGACCTTTAACTGATGCACAAAAAAATTATGCAATTTCTGATGTGACACATCTACGACAAATTTACGAATTTCTTTCTGCAAAATTGACAGAGACTGGACGTGCACGTTGGGTAAGTGAAGAATTGCAGGTATTGTTGTCTTCGGAAACATATATCGTTAAACCAGATCAAGCGTGGAAACGGGTTAAAACGAGAACAACCTCATCCAAATTTTTAGCGTTAGTTAAAGAATTAGCTGAATTTAGAGAAGAATATGCTCAACGCAAAAACGTTCCACGCAACAGGGTGTACAAAGACGATGCCCTTGTTGAGATAGCAAGTAATAGACCCAAAACTTTTGAAGATCTTGGTCGCTCTCGTCTACTGTTACGTGAAGCTCGTAGAGGAGAAATCGCCGAAGGTATATTAGCGGCGGTAATGCGCGGTGTGGAAATGAATCCTAACGTTATGCCTAAGCCTGATCGTAGCCGAGAAAAGATGCAGGTTAATCCAGCTTTAGCTGATTTGCTTCGTGTTTTGCTCAAATCTAAGACTGAAAGTGCTGGTGTTGCTTCAAAGTTAATAGCAACGGCGGCAGATTTGGACGCTATATCGGCTGGAATCCGTGATGTACCAGCGTTAACCGGATGGCGGGCAGAAGTCTTTGGTGATGATGCTCTGCGCTTGTGTAATGGTCAGATTGCTCTCACTGCTCAGGGCGTAACCGTTCAAATTATTAACTTGAACTAAATCGTTACCGCCGCCCAACCGATTGGGCATTAGTGATACCCTCAACTCTAATAATTTTTGCTCTTGTAATTTCTTTTTGTGTAAGCCGGAATCCAGCTGTAACTGTCCTTAAATTCTCTGGACCACCTCGCATACCTTCATACGGGATTAGCCCTTCCAAACGAAAGGATAAAACGCCACCTTCGGGCAAGATGTCATCGTTTTCTGGTGTGAGTTGAACATCGTAAAATCCTTGAAAAATTGAGATACCAGAAGCTCTTAAAATCGCACCTCCGGGGATTGGCTCTAATTTAACCGAAGTTACTTGGTCAATGGGTTTGCCTTGATAAATATCTTCCTCTGCTCCAGTTATTCGGCTCCACAAGCTGCGTTGTGGGTTCTTAGGTATCAGTGGGTTTACCTCCTGGGGTGCGGTTTGTGAGTAATCTTGTTTATTTTGCTTGCCCCAATTTACTGGGTTAACCCTGCTACTACATGCACCCAAACCTAAAACCGCAATAAAAAATGATAGAACGAAAATACGCATGATTTGAACAATTCCTATTTTGATATATGGGTAACGGATCACGAGAGTGTTGAAAAGCTTCCTTTACAAGACTGGACGTAAGCAACATCTCGATCTAGTTGAATCGAATGGTATAATAGGTGAGCAAACAATGGCAAATAATGCATTCGAAGACATAGTTGAAGACTTTACTTTTCTAGATGACTGGGAAGATCGATATCGATATGTTATAGAACAAGGTAAATCTATGTCGCCACTCCCAAGCGCTTTAAAAGTTCCAGCCACGAAAGTTGATGGCTGTGCCAGCCAGGTTTGGCTACACTCGGTCGTAAATAACGGCAAATTTCATTTTGATGGCGAAAGTGACGCTATGATAGTACAAGGTTTGATTGCACTCTTACGACATCTTTATAATGATCTTACTCCAGCGGAAGTTTTAATGGTGGATGCTCGCTCTGAAATGATGCGATTGGGTCTCAACGATCATTTGTCAGCACAACGTTCCAATGGTTTGCGGGCAATGATTGAACGAATTAGGTTAGTTGCCGCTGATCAATAGTTACAAAGTGATGTAGAGAGCCTTTCGCTACAATTGGATTTGTGATGGAAAATCAAACATAAATCACTTTTTTTCCAGTATTTTCTGTAAGTCGCCGTAACCAGTAAAGCGTCTTTCAAACTTCAAACCAAGCTGTTTTGCAGCAGCTTTTGCTTTTTTGGTTAAAGTCCCATCATCAGTTTGTGCCTGGTAAACAAGCTTTTCATAGTTACCAAAATACATGTCACGCAACTCTGGGTGTTTATCTAATCCCATAGGCTTCACCACAAAAGCATCAAACTGTCGAACAAGAAAATCAGTTAAATAAAAAGTTGTAGTTTCATCTAGTGAGGCGAACCTGCTGTTTCCTTCAAAAAAACTATAACAATGAGGACCAGGAACCATTTCTACTCCAAGCTCCGTGCAAGTTTTTTGTAGATCACCCCCCGTGCCACAATCAGCGTAAACAACAAAAATACTTTCATAGCTTGCACGATGTTTGACAACTGCTTCTCGCACTGCACCTGCTATTTTTTCTGGGTATAGATGTAGTTTTGCAGGCAGGCATGTAAGTTCTAAATGTTGCCAACCGTTTATAGTCTTTAAATTAATAATTTCTTGAGCCAGCGCACCGCAAGCTATCAATAGAACTTTTCTAACATATAATTTTTTTGTCTCAAGTTCCTTAAACGATTTATCATTAGAAACTGACATCTAAAATATAACCTTCAGAGGTTTTTATTCTTGTACGGCACTTAATAGCACGTCAGATTGTATTTTAAGTTGGTTATTTTGTTTAAACAAATCTGAAATGTCGTGAACTTTATTAAATGGTATAAAAAACGATACTATTATGCACTTAATTGATTATGTCTACGCGCCATAAAATCTTTTGCAGTTTCAACTGCTACAGCAGCATCTCGACAATAAGCATCAGCACCAATAGCCTTACCAAATTCTTCATTTAAAGGCGCTCCACCAACGAGCACGATATAATCATCGCGAATACCTTTTTCGATCATGGTATCTATAACAACCTTCATGTACGGCATGGTTGTTGTGAGAAGAGCCGACATGCCCAGAATATCAGGGCCTTCCTGTTCCATTGCTGTAAGGTAATTTTCAACGGGGTTATTAATTCCCAAATCCACAACTTCGAAACCAGCCCCTTCCATCATCATCGAAACCAAGTTTTTACCAATATCGTGGATGTCCCCCTTTACAGTCCCAATAACCATTTTTCCTACACGTGGAGCACCTGTTTCTGCCAAAAGTGGCTTAAGGATAAACATCCCGCCTTTCATTGCATTAGCAGCTAAAAGCACCTCAGGAACAAATAAAATCCCATCACGGAAATCGGCACCAACAATTGTCATGCCACCAACGAGTGCTTTGGTCAGGATATCATAGGGAGCCCACTCACGTTCAAGCAAGATGTTTACAGCCTCTTCTATTTCCTCTTTCAAACCATCATACAGATCGTCAAACATCTGTTGGACCAACTCTTCGTCATCTAGTTCCGCAAGGATAATATCGTCTTCTTCTGACATGACTAATTTCCTTAAGTTAAGGTATTTTTACCAAGGCCTTTTTGTTGCTTATGAACCAGAATGATGTGGAAAGACTTTGCAAATAGCGACACCGTCCGCACTGTGTGCGACGCCTGATATTAATTAAATAATTTAGGTTAAAATTAGATTATTAATTTTTGAATTATCCTCAAAAAAGGACGAGTGATAAAAAATATACTGCAGAGTTTAAATTAAAAATTTTAAGACACTAATTCACTCCAACTTTTTGCGGCGTATTGGTTATTATATTTATTTGCTTCGAGATCGGCTACTGCGTTTGCGACGGGCTATAGGGGTTTTATCGTCTGTGCCATCACTCTCAGATGTAAAAGGGCCCAAGGCCAAAACAATTTCTTGTAAAGAGGGGGCTGCACCCCGAGGGCGAGTATCAAGAGCCTGTCTCATCAATTCCAAATGTTCAGGCATGGTTCCACAACAACCGCCAATTATTGTCGCACCGCTGTTGCGCGCAAGAACTGCATAGTCCGCCATGAGTTCTGGAGTGCCATCGTAATGTATGTGGCCATCATGATATTTTGGAATTCCAGCATTGCCTTTTGCTACAATAGGTATCGTGACACCTGTAGATACAAACCCTTGAACAGTGCGTAGAAGATCTGATGCTCCAGTGCCACAGTTTGCGCCAAAAGCTACTGGCTGATTCACCAATTTAGATACTAGTTTACCCATATCAGCGCTGGTTACGCCCATCATGGTGCGGCCTGCGGTGTCAAAGCTCATCGTGCCAACCCACGGCATGTCAGCAAGCAAAAAACCCTCTGCAGCAGCAGTAAATTCTTCAGCGGCAGAAATTGTCTCAAGCCAGCCAATATCTGCACCACCGGCCTTGAGACCTGCCGCAGTTTCATGAAACATTTCTACTGCCAAAGAATGGCTTAATGTTCCAATAGGTTCCATAATATCCCCAGTTGGCCCAACGGAACCCGCTACTATCACAGTGCGATCTGCTGTATCGGCAACTTCTCGCCCGATCTCCGCAGCTATTTGACTTAACTCAAACGCACGGTCTTCAGCATTGTGTAACTTCAGTCTTGAAGCATTCGCGCCAAATGTATTTGTTAGAAAAATATCACTCCCAGCATCTACAGCAGACTTGTAAAGCAGTTTTATTTTTTCGGGATGTTCTTCATTCCACATCTCGGGAGCATCACCTGACATAAGCCCCATATTGAACAAATTTGTACCAGTTGCTCCATCGGCAAGCAGAGTACCTTTTTCGATCAACATTCGCGTTAAAATATCAGACATTGTAATTAATCCGGAGTTTTTACTTAATTGTCACAATGCAAATCTTGAATCTACATCATAATTTTCATCAGAGTTATGAATTATTTTAGTATTTGTGATTGAAATATTGAGACTAAAGACAGCCTGAAAAAGATTTTTTTAATGTCAATTGGTACATAATATTTTGCGTCGAGTGCATTTTAAAAACTGCTTTAAGTGTGTTGGGAAGTAAGTAATGCGTAAAATTTAAATTTTTACGCATCCAAATAACGTTGAAGCGATCAAAAGCTATTCCTTAATCGATTTCGGACATTAATTGCGATTTTGCTTCAGTTAAAAATTGAGCCATCTTTGCTCGTACAGTCGCTTCGTCTGCTAGGTCACCAAGATCACCTGATACTTTTCTGTAAACATCTTCGTCACCGGCCTCTTCAAAATCAGATTTAACGACTTCTGTTGCATAAATTGAGGCTTCTTCAGATGTTTTACCTAAAAGATCAGCAGCCCACAGTCCGAGTAGCTTATTACGACGCGCCCCTACTTTGAACTGCATATCTGCATCGTGGACAAATTTGTTTTCGAATGCGTTTTTTCGATCTTCTAAATTGTTCATTAAATCATCTCCAAAATTGACTGTTAGGATATGTGAGGCAGGAGCTTCTGTGCAACCCCTACGCTTGCGGCATATCCTCTGAATCATTAAAAGACCTCAAGGCTTGACGAAACATTCGTCTCGCAACAGCGAAAGGACGCCCATGGCGCGACGCAAAAAAATATATGAAGGCAAGGCAAAAATCTTATATGAGGGACCCGAACCCGGCACCATCGTCCAATATTTCAAAGATGATACAACCGCCTTTAATGCTCAAAAAAAAGAGGTGATTGAAGGAAAAGGAGTGCTTAATAACCGATTAAGTGAGCTCTTTATGACAGGTCTTTCTCAGATAGGCGTGCCGACTCATTTTATTAAAAGTTTAAACATGCGCGAACAATTAGTTCGAAATTGCGAAATTATCCCATTAGAAATTATAGTTCGCAACTTTGCTGCAGGTACGATGAGTGCTCGGCTAGGAATTGACGAAGGTACGCAGTTGCCGCGTCCAATAGTAGAATATTGTTATAAAGACGATTCTTTAGGAGATCCATTAGTCACCGAAGAGCATATTGCGGCTTTTGGCTGGGCCAGCCAGCAGGAGATGGACGATATACTTAATCTTGCGCTACGGGTTAACGACTTTTTATCAGGTATGATGCTTGCAGTCGGAATTCGTTTGATTGATTTCAAAATAGAAATAGGTAGAGTGTATGATGGCGACTTTATGCGTTTAGTTGTTGCAGATGAAATTAGCCCAGATAGTTGTCGTTTATGGGATATTGATACGGGCCAAAAGCTTGACAAGGACGTATTTCGTCAGAATCTCGGTAATTTAACAGACGCATATACAGAAGTCGCGAGCCGCTTGGGGTTGATGCCCAAAAATACTAAACAGAATGCAACTACTAGTGAATAGATACGTCATGCATTTTGCATGGTATAATAAAAACTTTAATGAGGTGAAAGGGCAAGACATGAAGGCAACAGTACATGTGATGCTAAAGACCGGTGTACTAGACCCACAGGGTGAGGCTGTGCATCACGCATTGAGTAATTTGGGTTATAAAACTGTCAATAGTGTCCGTCAGGGCAAAGTCATTGAGCTGGATCTTTTGGATGAAACTGATGAAACTGATGTAAATGATATGTGTGAAAAACTTTTGGCTAATACTGTGATAGAATCTTACAAAATTGATTTTTCTTAATGCGTGCAGTGATTATTGTATTCCCTGGATCAAATTGTGACAGAGATCTGGCAGTGGCCCTTAAGGCCACTGGCATAGATGTACATTTCATTTGGCATAAAGATACTGAATTACCACCATCCGTAGACCTAGTTGGAATCCCAGGAGGGTTCTCTTTTGGTGATTACTTGCGTTGCGGCGCAATCGCTGCGAACTCACCTATTTGCCGAGCAGTAAAAACTCATGCTGATCGAGGAGGTTACGTGTTGGGGGTTTGCAATGGATTTCAAGTACTAACTGAAATGGGTGTTTTACCAGGATCATTACTGCGCAATGCTGGATTGAAATACATTTGTAAAATGACAAGCCTAGAAATTAAAACCTCAAATTCCATCTATACCAGTGACTATCGTACTGGAGATGTCGCTGATCTACCAATTGCGCATCATGACGGTAATTACTTTGCAGACCAAAAGACTTTAGACAAATTAACTGGTGATGACAGAATTGCACTTTCATATGTTGATAATCCTAATGGCTCCAAGTTAAACATTGCCGGTATTTTATCAGCTAATCGTCGCATCCTCGGGATGATGCCACATCCGGAAAGAGCGGCAGATTCTGTTCACGGTGGAACTGATGGTCAATCACTTTTCCGTGGGATGGCGAGTGCTTTAGCTAAAGTGTGACTTGAGCGATTCAAACAGTAGCTCTATAATCTAAATTATGGCGCTTAATCTGTCCGAACAATATTCGTCAGAACATTCTCGTTTCAGCGGGTGGAAAATCCGAGTGGCATTAGCTGCTTTGACAGTTTTAGCTATTATAATCATTTTTATGACGAACCGGCTATTAACTGATCGGTTTACAGAAACGACTAAAAATCGTGCGGAGTTGCGCTTAGCGTTATACTCAGGAAATTTACTCAGTGAATTACGCCGAAATGCTATCGTGCCCCAATTATTGGCACGCGACCCTTCTTTGATAGGGGCTCTTAATTCTTCTGATTATCAACAATCTACTCAACGACTGATATCTTTCGTTGAGGAAATCGGTGCAGCTAACCTCATGTTACTGGACCGAGATGGTCGCGCAGTTGCAGCCACTGATCGAAATGTTTTAGGTTCAACGCATCGTTCAGAACCTTATTTTATCAATGCAATCCGAGCAGTTGATACCCTTTTTACTGTCGCACCAAGGGAAACAAACAATGTTATTTTTACTTATTCACGCCGAGTTACTGCAGGAGCAGAAGTACTTGGTGTAGTAGTTGTTGAGGTCGATCTCCAAAAATTTGAACGAGCTTGGTCAGGAATTTCTGCTGCAGTATTGGTGACAGATAGCGCAAGTGAAATAATTTTAACTACTGAACCAAGGTGGAGAGGACTTACTGAAGATGATGCACTTGCACGGCAAACACCACAGAATGCTATTGCACGCGCACTTAGAGCCACGACTGATTGGACGGCTTTTCCGCCTGATGTCTATCTTCAGGGTGAAGGTGTCATGCGTTTGGAGGTCCGCATTCCATTTCGAGGCTGGAGAATAACGTCGTTTACAACATATACATCTGTCCGTGAACGAGTTAATAGTGTAATTGCTTTAGAGATTATGGCATTTGCCATTTTGTTAGCACTGTCCTTTTACGCACTAAATCGTCGTTCAGCATTACGGGTTGCATTTTTTGCGAGAGAATCGGCTGAACTTCGTTACTTAAACACACAACTACAACGAGAAATTGCGCAGCGGGAAAGGGTTCAAGAAGATTTAGCAGTAGCCGAACAAACCCTTAAACAGTCTTCTAAACTGGCCGCTTTGGGTGAGATGTCTGCAGCTGTAAGTCATGAACTAAATCAACCTCTTGCTGCCATGAAAACGTATTTGGCAGGAGCACGCGTTTTGCTTCGCCGCAATCGCTCTGAGGAAGCAATCATAAGTTTTAAACGAATTGATGATCTAATCGAACGTATGGGTGCAATTACACGTCAGCTTAAATCCTATGCGCGTAAGGGCCAGAATACATTCAGCAATGTAAATATGGGTAATGCAATAGCATCCAGCCTTTCTATGATGGAGCCCCAACTGCGTCAAAGACGTGTTTTAATAAATAAAACGTTACCGTCTGATCCTGTATTAGTATTAGGAGATCGCTTGAGGATTGAACAAGTTTTAGTTAACCTTTTAAGAAATGCAATTGACGCAACAAAATCAGTACGCAAACCACAAGTTGATATACTCTTAACAGTAAATGACATGGTAACGGTAACTGTTAAGGATAACGGGCTTGGCATAGTTAGTTTAGAAGAACTTTTCGAACCTTTCTATACGACCAAGCAATTGGGCGATGGAGTTGGACTCGGATTGGCTATTTCATCAGGTATTGTTAAGGATTTGGGCGGGAGGCTCACAGCAAGAAATACTAAGTTAGGCGGCGCAGTTTTCGAAATGCATCTCCCAAAGCTATCTGATGATTTAAAAGGTATAATTACACTTAAAGCAGCTGAGTAATTAAGGGGAACTAGATGGCCCAAGCTATGAAAATAGCCATCATTGATGACGAACAAGACATGCGTCAATCAATCAGCCAGTGGCTTGCTCTGTCTGGATATGATACTGAATCGTTTGCAAGTGCTGAGGAAGCATTAAAAACACTTGGTCCGGAGTATCCAGGCATAGTTATTTCAGATATCAAAATGCCCGGTATAGACGGTATGGAATTCTTAAAAAAACTTATGAGTAGTGACAGTTCTTTACCCGTAATCATGATCACAGGTCATGGAGATGTGCCCATGGCAGTTGAAGCTATGCGCGTTGGAGCTTTTGATTTTCTCGAAAAACCTTTTAACCCAAATAGAATGTCGGAATTGGCAAAAAAAGCCACAATTGCGCGTCGTTTGACCATGGATAATCGAGCCCTGCGTCGTGAATTGAGTGATGGTGGTCAGTTAATGAAAAAACTGATCGGAAAATCTCAAACCATAGAACGTTTAAAAGAAGATATTCTAGATCTAGGTCAAGCGGATGGCCACGTGTTGATTGATGGTGAAACTGGAACGGGTAAAACTCTAGTCGCTCACGCATTACATGCTGTTGGCAGCAGAGCCGGAAAAAAATTTGTAGTTGTTAACTGCTCCGCTTGGGAAGAAAGTACACTCAACAAACGTCTTTTTGGGCCTATGTCGCCTGAAGATACTAATTTACCCGCCGTAGAGGAGGCAAGAGGTGGAACGTTGGTTTTAGAAGACGTAGAAGTACTCAGTGGGAGTATTCAAGCACGTTTACTGTCCATGATCAACGAACAGGGATTGCCTCCCGAAACCCGTATTTTTGGTGTAAGCAACATGCAAGAAAAGGCTCGCACCTGTAAAGATGCTTTGCGGCCAGACCTGTTTTACAGGTTATCAGCCTTGAAAATTACAGTTCCACCATTGCGCCAGCGTGGTGAAGATATTTTGATGCTTTTTACAAATCTTACTGATCAGTTTGCAGATGAATACGGCTGTGTAGCACCTAAAGTATCAGCGCAGGAAGCTGCACAATTGTTGCAAGCTCCTTGGCCAGGAAACGTGCGACAGATAATTAACATAGCAGAACGGGCAGTATTACAATCGCGGAGAGGCTCAGGATCAATAGCCTCTCTTTTGATGAATGATCATGAGGAGATGCAGCCGGTTGTCACGACGGATGGCAAACCTCTTAAGGAATATGTTGAAGCATTTGAGAGAATGCTTATCGATAATACAATGCGTCGTCATAAGGGCTCAATATCTGGCGTTATGGATGAACTATGCCTGCCTCGCAGGACATTAAACGAGAAAATGGCTAAATATGGCTTACAAAGATCAAATTATCTGTAATTTCTGTTAGATCGCGGTAGTGAAATTTTGTTCAACATACCCTAAAATAGAGTATTTTAACATCAATCAATCAAAGTCTACACTCTAGCTGTTCATTGAATTTACAGACATCGATTTTAGACCAGCGATATGGAAATTTTATGAAGTGACCTAAAGATGAATAATTACACTATTCTAACGCATGTCTTTTATATATTTGCATTGATAGCTATCATTAATTAAATAATTGTGTAAAAAAATTAATTTTAAACTGTTATTTGACCCAAACTTAAGTTTTTATAAATTTACTTTATAATTTCCCATTGTCATTGGCCCTACATTAGCTCTATCTATCTATTTGTGGGTTTAGAGCGTGTGTCGCTTTCCCAGTATAAGTTTCGCTGTCGGATATATTTGTAGGGTTATACCCGTAATAAATCAGACAGACCGATGAGGCCAAGATAGGCCAAGAGATGCTAGTACAGGCAAAGGCCTTACGCAGCTTGTTAATGGGTACGTAGTTTAAGTTATTGCACGTACTGGAGAAAAACCGCGATGATACGCATAGATATGAAAGACTATTCTGCAGGAGCCAATACTGGTCTTGCCTGCCATGCGTTTTTAATCGCCCAAAATAGACGCATACCCATGTTTTCTTGGCCTTATGGCGGAGCTAATATGCTTATGTGCAGTGAAAAATTATGGCTAAGAAAATGCTTATCGATGCCACCCACGCTGAAGAGACACGCGTTGTGGTGGTGGACGGAAATAAGGTCGAAGAATTCGATTTTGAATCTGAAAACAGACGGCAGCTTGCCGGAAATATCTACCTAGCCAAAGTAACACGAGTAGAACCTTCCCTTCAAGCTGCTTTTGTTGACTATGGTGGTAATCGTCATGGTTTTCTGGCCTTTTCAGAAATTCATGCAGACTATTATCAGATTCCAGTTGCTGATCGCGAAGCCCTTATGGCTGAAGAATACGCTTTTGCTGAAGCGCAAAAAACACAAGATGAGGATGAAGAGAAGCCTAAAACTCCTTCTCGGCGACGAGGATTGTCTGAATCTAAGGCAACATCTGTCCAAACATCTGACGCTACAACGGCAGCCGATATAAACGGAATGGAGACTATAGATTTAGAGGAAATTATTAATGATTCTGATATAGATGGCAATGTCACGACTGAAATCAGTCATGAGGCATCCAATAATATTTCAATTGACAGTGAAGATAATCAAACGGGCCAAATTGTTTCGGAAAAAATATCAGATAAGGATGACCTTGGTGGCGAAGATCAGCCTGACGAGACTATTGAGTCAGTAGTAAATGAGGACGATAGTGAAGATATCCGGCCAACTAGAAAACCACGGCTAAAGCGATATAAAATCCAAGAGGTGATCAAAGTACGTCAAGTCCTTTTGGTGCAAATTGTAAAAGAAGAACGCGGCAATAAGGGTGCTGCGCTGACAACTTACCTTTCTCTAGCAGGCCGTTACTGCGTTTTGATGCCCAATACTGCACGCGGTGGTGGTATTAGTCGTAAGATTACTAATGCTGCAGATCGTAAAAAACTCAAGGATATAGCAAACGAAATTGATGTTCCGCAGGGTGCAGGGCTTATTGTGCGTACAGCTGGCGCTCAACGAACCAAGGCAGAAATCAAACGTGATTATGAATACTTATTTCGTCTTTGGGAGCAAATTCGTAAACTGACTCTAGCGTCGATTGCGCCAGCAAAAATTTATGAAGAAGGTGATCTTATAAAGCGGTCAATTCGTGATTTGTATAATCGCGACATTGATGAAGTTTTTGTAGAAGGTGATCGCGGTTATCGCATAGCTAAAGATTTTATGAAAATGATCATGCCTTCGCATGCAAAAAATGTTAAGCTTTACACTGAAAGTTTACCACTTTTTGCGCGCTATCAGGTTGAAACATATCTTGCTGGAATGTTTAATCCCACTGTGCAGTTGAAATCAGGTGGGTATATCGTGATTGGTATCACTGAAGCACTTGTCGCTATCGATGTGAATTCTGGACGTTCAACCAAAGAAGGTTCAATCGAGGAAACAGCTACTAAAACAAATCTGGAAGCGGCAGATGAAGTTGCGCGACAATTGCGTCTGCGAGATCTTGCAGGCTTAATTGTAATTGATTTTATCGACATGGACGATCGTCGTAACAATACCGCTGTCGAGAAGCGTATTAAAGACAAACTAAAAACGGATCGGGCGCGAATTCAAATAGGTAGAATTTCCGGTTTTGGTTTGTTGGAAATGAGCCGGCAGCGTTTGCGGCCAGGTATGATAGAAGCGACGACCCAGCCATGCCAGGCTTGCCATGGTACCGGTTTGATCCGTTCAGACGACAATTTAGCCTTGTCTATTTTGCGGCAAATTGAGGAAGAAGGTACACGTCGCCGTTCCGGTGAAGTACTGTTTAAATGCCCTGTTGGAATAGCAAACTTTTTAATGAACCAAAAACGGGAGCATATAGCACAGATAGAAACTCGTTATGCTCTGTCCGTTCGTATTGAGGGTGACTCCCAGCTTGTAAGTCCAGATTTTACGTTTGAAAAGTTCAAGACTGCAACGCGGGTTTTGCCTATTGCATCCAAACCCGTGGTTTCAGTCGATACGTCAATTATGGATCAAATTGATGAGTCTGACGGAGACGATGAAGTGGCATTAAAAGAAAATGATGCTGAAACGGCACTACCTGAGGATGGTGATACAAAACCAAAGCGCAGACGGCGCAGACGTCGTCGCGGTCGTGGCAAAGGGTCCTTAGTTGAAAATGGTGAAACTGAGGACGTCGAAGTCGCACAAAATTTAGAAAATGATGTTGTGTCTCAGCCTGAATCAAAAAAAGTTAAACAAGATGTTTCATCAGTAGAATCAAAAGCAAAAAAACAAGAAGATATAAAATTATTAGAAGTACCAAAAGAAAATATAATCAAAAAAACAGCAGCCCGAAATCGCAACAACAATAAAACAGTGACAGACACTCATTCAAACATTGAAACTGGGAAAATCGATGATACTAGTGATGCGAATATAATTGAAAAAAAAGAGCGTCCAGCCTCTAAAAGTAGGTCACCTCGTGCGAGATCCAGTTCAAAAGTAAAAGTGGAAAAAGTTCAAGAAATTGTTAATGAAGCATCCATAAAGGTGTCTGAAAAGTCCAAAAAAGTAAGTTCATCGAAAAAAGTGTCCTCTAAAACCCCACCAGAAAAGGAGCTGGGAAAACCAGAGCTACCTGTTGTAGAGACTGTGGTGGAAACGACATCTTCTAAATCAGAAAAAGCTAAAAAACGCGGTTGGTGGTCTCTCGGAAAGTGATCATAATATTCAAAATTATGGATTGAATATCTTTTTTTTAATTACATATGTCTGTACGGAGCCATCTAATTTAGAGGAAACTAGCTCATTACCAGATTCGGTACAAAAATGAGGAACATCGATAATTGCAGCTGGATCATCGGCCAGCATTATTAATTGTTCTCCGTTTTTAAGGGTTTGTAATAGTTTCCGTGCTTTTAACACGGGCAGAGGACAGAGAAGTCCCGAAGTATCTAGTCTATTTATTTTAGCCATGAATGATAAATTAAACCTGATGTGGTAATCTGTCCACATCCTTATGACTGATACTGAGGTAACTGTAGACTTTTGTTACGATAGGCATTTATTTTGATTAATATTGATATCATTGATGCAAGTTTAATTCCAGCTATCACTATAGCTTTAACTGCTGGGTTCTTAAGCTTTCTCAGCCCCTGTGTCCTGCCAATTGTGCCACCTTACCTTGCTTACATGTCAGGCTTAAGTATAGCTGAGATGACAGCTGATCAAAACGGCCGCTACCGTAGCACTATCACAGCGCTTTTTTTCGTATTGGGTCTTTCCACGGTCTTCATTTTTCTTGGTTTTGCAGCGTCGACTTTCGGAACATTTTTCTTACAAAATCAGGTCTGGTTTTCTCAAATATCAGGCTTAATTATTATAATTATTGGGCTTCATTTTCTTAATGTATTTCGTATTAAATTTTTAGATCGTGAAGCTCGAATGGATGCAGGCGAAAGAGGAGGGACATCTCTGGGTGCATATATCCTTGGCTTAGCTTTTGCTTTTGGCTGGACCCCTTGTATTGGGCCCCAGCTCGGAGCTATTCTCACAATAGCCGCCTCCGAGGGCTCCGTTGTGCGTGGTACATTTTTACTCGGCATCTATGCTTTTGGGCTTGGAATTCCATTCTTACTGACAGCTATGTTTATGCATAAAACACTTAAAATCATGAACCATCTTAAACGCCATATGGTGCTTATAGAAAAATTAATGGGAGCACTTTTAGTTTTTGTCGGTACCGCAATGTTATTCGGTCTGTTTTCACAATTTTCTTTTTGGCTACTTGAAACATTTCCTGCGTTAACGGTCCTAGGATAAATTGGTTTAAAAGACCTTTTCCACCAATATTTTTGTTAGATAAAATAAGTATTATCTATTGGCGGCCACCTTTATGTGAGTTTTTATCAGTAAAAATGTCGATTATCTTATTAAAATACGTATCAGTTTTATAAATAGCTATTTGATACATAGTTTTAATTCCAAATATTTAATTTATTTTTACTGGTACAAATATGTTTTCGAAGGCGTGAATGCCCACTTCGACAAAACCTAAGACTATAAATTGATAAATTTTAAAACGATAGCGCTAACTATGATTGGTTGGGATTTCCCAGAGGAACAGAATAGATTACAGTGCCATAGACGCGATGTTATACTTGAAGGATATAGCTATGACTGGTTTCTCAAAAATGCGATCGCAAATAAAGACGGGAGCTGGATTTATTGCTGCATTGGATCAATCAGGAGGATCTACCCCTAAGACTCTGGCTCTTTATGGTGTAAATTCTGAGGATTACAAATGTGAAGAAGAAATGTACGCGGAAATTCAGCATATGCGCGCTCGTATAATCCAAAGTAAGTCGTTCACCAGAGAGCGATTAATTGGTGCTATTTTATTTGAAAAAACTATGACTGAAATTATCGAAGGTAATTTAGTACCCATGTACCTATGGAACGTAAAATCTATTGTGCCTTTTCTTAAAATTGATAAAGGCTTGGAAAACCAACATAACGATGTCCAGCTTCTTAAACCGATCAAAGGTCTGGCAAATACACTCGCTGCCGCAAAAGAAACTGGTATTTTCGGGACGAAGGAGCGCTCGGTTATACATAATGCAAACAAAATTGGCATAGATTCTATAGTTTTAAACCAGTTTGAAATAGCCAGTGAAGTTTTATCGGTAGGTTTAGTTCCAATTATAGAACCTGAAGTTAATATTTATTCCGAAAGGAAAGCACAGGCCGAGGCATTGTTGCTTGACTCACTCTTGCGTCATTTGGATAGTTTAGGTCCAGAACAAGATGTTATGCTCAAATTGACTCTTCCAGACCAAGCTGGACTATATGATGGATTGGCTAATCATCCTCGCGTGCTCCGTGTAGCAGCATTATCTGGTGGTTATTCAACCATTGATGCCAGTATAAGATTGTCTAAAAACCACAAAATGATTGCAAGTTTTAGTCGTGCTTTGACAGAGGGCTTACGACGTAAAATGTTGGAAGATGAATTCAATGAAGCATTAGGCGGAAATATTGAACAAATTTTTCAAGCGTCGATAGCTTGAAAAACTACTCAGAAATTAAAGAACTGGTAAAATGACAAAATAAAAAATAGACTGTGCATGTATTGATGAATTATTGGATCAAAATCCTTAATCGCATGAACGCGATATACTACGCCTTAGGACGAATACTCGAATAGCTGAGGCCAATCCAACATCTTCTTGTCTATTTACATCAATATAACTAGCGAGAGTATTAAGAGATACTTCATCCTCTGTTGCAATCTGACAAAAAGCATCCCAAAAATCTGGTTCTAAAGATACACTTGTTCGATGACCTTTTAGCGTCAGTGAATGTTTTTGAGGCCCATATTTCACGGTCTATAATTCATTAGTTTGACTCCATAATATACAAAAATCTTTTTATTCTGTAATTTTTACTGCTGTTTTACTTTAGAGAAGTAGGCTTGAATGCTTTCATCTAAAATTTATTTAAACCATAGGTTTTCTTTTTTAATATGATATTTTGGTTTTTATATTTCACTACAAAATTAGTCGATGAAATTCAATTTTTTACTTCCTATAATAACAGCTGATTTTGTAGATTTTTTTTAAATCAATCAGGTTACTCACTTTGGTCCTATCATATTTTCTGGCCGAACAATTTCTTGAAATTGCTCCTCCGTGACAAAACCAAGTTTTACCGCTTCTGCCAGCAAAGTTGTGCCATTCGTATGTGCAGTTTTTGCAACCTTAGCAGCGTTGTCATAACCAATTTCTGGAGCCAACGCAGTAACTAACATTAAAGATTGTTGCATGAGTTGTTCTATGTTTTTCTCATCGGCCTTAAGCCCAGAAATCAGGTTATCAGTGAAAGCAGAGCAAGCATCACCGATTAATTGAATTGATTGTAAGACATTGTAAGCTATCATAGGTTTATAGACATTCAACTCGAAGTGACCTTGGGATCCAGCAAAACCGACTGCAGCATCATTCCCCATGACTTGAATGCAAATTTGTGTAAGTGCTTCGCATTGCGTCGGATTGACTTTGCCGGGCATAATAGATGAACCTGGCTCATTCTCTGGTAGAATTAGTTCTCCCAGACCGCATCGAGGACCAGATCCAAGAAAGCGAATATCATTAGCAATTTTAAACAATGATGAAGCTACAGTTTTAAGTGTACCAGAAAACTCAACCATAGCATCATGTGCTGCTAGCGCCTCAAATTTATTTGGTGCCGTAATGAAAGGTAGACTAGTGATGTCGGCTATTTGGTTCGCCACGCCATCTGCCCACCCGAGTTGAGTATTTAATCCAGTTCCAACAGCTGTACCGCCTTGAGCAAGTTCATAAATACATTCTAGTGCACCTTTTACACGCTTGATGCCCATACCAACTTGATGGGTATATCCCGAAAATTCTTGGCTCAGGGTAAGTGGTGTTGCATCTTGCGTATGCGTACGACCAATTTTAATAATACCACTAAAAATATCGACTTTATTTTGTAAAGCACGGTGTAATTTTTCCATATTAGGCAATAATATATCTTTGGTCATCATAGCCGTTGCAATATGCATCGCAGTTGGAAATGTATCGTTCGATGATTGTCCCATGTTACAATGATCGTTAGGGTGCACAGGATCTTTAGATCCCATCTCTCCGCCTAATAACTCAATTGCTCTATTAGCAATGACTTCATTAGCGTTCATGTTCGATTGTGTACCAGATCCAGTCTGCCAAACTACAAGTGGAAAGTTGTCATCAAATTTTCCGTCAATCACCTCACTAGAAGCTTTTATAATAGCATCAGCTAATTGTGCGTCTAATCCACCCTGTAATTTGTTTTGTATTGCACAGGCTTTTTTAATCACTCCAAGCGCTCGAACTATTGCTATGGGCTGCTTTTCCCAACCGATCGGAAAATTTATGATCGAGCGCTGTGTTTGAGCTCCCCAATATCTGTCTACTGGCACCTCAAGTGGACCAAAACTGTCAGTTTCTTTTCGAGTGTCAGTCATGGAAACATTCCTGATTAAAAATTGAATTATACATCATGTAGCGAGCGAAGTTGAAGCAGACAAGCTTAACAAAGGGTTTATATTTCTTGATAGTAAAAAAACGCATTTTACGATATAAGGGAAGTAGTATTTCTTTATATATGTCGAATATTTCACGCCAATCTCAAAAGGAATTCATATGCAGTTTATTAAGATTTTTAACCCTTTAAAAAACCAGATATTACCCATGTTCAGCTTAATTGTAGCCATGGCTATGATAGCAACCAATGCGCAGGCGGATTTTTTAAACTTTGTCGGGACTTATACAGGTTCAGCATTAGTTGTCGCGGCTGATGGGACTGAAACACCCCGCGATTTGAGCGTGACAATATCCGAAACAAAAAAAGGGTTTCGAGTACATTGGAAGTCGATTGATCAGAAAAAAAATAAATCCCCGAAAGAAAAGTCGTACACAATCGAATTTGTTCCCAGTAATCGTGACACAGTGTTCGCAGCCGCGATGCGTAAAAACTTATTTGGGCATGAAGTCCAGCTGAACCCTATGGAGGGAGAGCCCTATGTGTGGTCGCGAATAGAAGGCGATACATTAACGCTATACTCTTTGCATGTAGCGGAACACGGCGGTTACAGCCTGCAGCAGTATGACAGAACCATTACCAAAGGTGGCATGAATTTACGCTTTAAAACCATCACTGATGGGGCAGTACAACGAGTCGTAGAGGCCTTCCTGCAACGCCAATAAGTTAAAATAAATTCTAATAACAATTGTTATTTTCGAAAACTATCCAATGAAACAATATCTGCAGGTTTCACATCTTTGATTTTTTCAGTGGTCTTTATAGAATTAGATGATTTAGAAGAATTCGTATTTGGCAGTATTTTAGCTGGAATTAAGGCTTTATTTTCATTATTACCCTCATCCTGCGTTTCAAAACGAAGACCAAATTCAACTGATGGATCCACAAAAGTTTTAATCGCGTCGTATGGAACATAAAGTGCTTCAGGCGCATCGCCAAAGTTTAGAGTAATTCCAAAGCCGTCTTCATTTACTTCTAAATTGTCATACCAGTGCTGTATCACAACAGTCATTTCGCCCGGATAACGATCGAACAACCAATCAGCCAGTTCGGCATCAGGATGGCTAGTATCAAAGGTGATAAAAAAATGGTGAGATCCGGGCAAACCATTATCCGCCACATCTAACAATACTTTACGGATAAGGCTCCGCATAGCGTCATGCATAAGGTTGCCGTAATCGATATCTCGGCTCATTTCATCCCCACAAGTTTTTTCCTTACCGTGGTCAAATTTCCAGTTAAAAAATTAACTTCGGAAGACCATTATGTTAAATGAAACCAAGCAGAGACAAAGTGCAACCCGTTGTTGCCAAAATCATCATTGTAAGTATAAGATTTAAACGAAACTTTAACATTAAAACCATCGCTAATCCAATAAAATAAAGAGCTGAAAGATTAAATGTTTGGACGTCTGGCAATGGTAGCGCTATTCCATCAATTTGATGAATATCAGTAAATAATGCATATAAAATAAACCATACTGACAAATTCAAAATTACGCCAACGACAGAGGCTGCTATAGCGTTTAAAGCAGCGAGCAACCTTGGTTGGGAAGCAATCACATCAAGGTATGGGCCAGCTACAAATATCCATAAGAAACAAGGCGTAAACGTTACCCAAAGGGCAATCAAACCAGACAATATTGCCACGCTGATCCCACCTTCCGTAAAACCTGCTAGAAGCGCTACAAACTCAATAACTAGAATTAATGGACCAGGCGTGGTTTCAGCCAAACCTAAAGCATCAATCATTTGACCAGCAGTAACCCAGCCATAGCTTTGAACAACTTCTTGGGCCATATATGCTAAAACGGCATATGCGCCTCCAAAAGTTACAATAGATAGTTTCGAGAAAAATATACCTATTCCAAATAAAAATTCATGATCAAAAAACCGAAGAATTACCAAGGGCAAAATCCAAAGCCCTACCCAGAAACAAATAGTTGATACCGGTAAAACTCTTATAGCGGGCAAAGGTAAAGGGTTGCTGTTCTGGCTCGAAAGATATCCATAACAGCCAGCGAAAAAAATAATTAATGGAAAGGGCAGACCAAATACGAAAATAAATATAAATGTAGTGCAGGCCAGAATCCAGCTAGTTTTCCCAGTCAACGCCGTGTCTTTTAGACGAAATACCGCCTGCAAAACGATTACAGCTACTGTTGATTTAACGCCTAGAAATGCAGCCTGAATAGCCGGAAGGTCCCCAAAAAAAATATATCCTAAAGCTATTAGAAAAATAATAATAGTTCCAGGGAAAATGAAAAGTAGCCCAGCTAACAAGCCACCGACGACACCACGTAAACGCCATCCTGCATAAGTCGCCAACTGCATTGCTTCTGGCCCAGGCAGAAGCATGCAAAGTGACAAAGCTCTAAGATATTCTTGATCACTCAACCATTCATAATGCCTTACAAGAACGTCATACATTAACGAAATTTGCGCAGCAGGTCCGCCAAAAGACATTAAACCTATACGCCCAAATACACGTGACATTATTTTCCAGTTTGGGTGCATTGTAATTAGTCTTCCATCAAGTGAAACATGACGACAAATATAACAATAGATTAAAATTAATCCCAAATTTTTCAATAAATAGATACATATAATTGAATTAAATTAATGAGTTATGAGGCATAATTAATTAAGTCAACTAACTAATATTCGTGTATAAAATAGAGGTAATAAGACACAAAGGTCGGGTCAATTATTAAAGTTCTGTGACGGCATCAATTATCAACTTTTTGACCATTTTTATAAGTCCCTGTCCACTTTTCCCAAACAGTTCCATCTTTACGATAGCCTACCCAAGACCCTTCAAACTTACCATGCTTTGAATCTCCTTTGGCAAGCAATTGTCCAGTATCATAATAAAAAGCCCAAATACCCTGACGTTTATCATCTTTGTAGTTACCCTCAGATTCTAATTGTCCATTTTCATGGTACCCAACCCAAGCACCTTCAAGTCTACCGTTTTGGTATTTTACTTCTGCGCGGGTCCTTCCATTTCTCCAAAAACTTGTCCACAGGCCCTCAGGCTTACCATTTTTGAAGGTACCGTTAGTTTCCCCCCAGATTTGACCACTGAAAGGAATTTTAGATAATTTTTTATAATAAACACCGTGTCGTTCTACAAGGTTATCCATAGTCTCACTGAAGCTAGGAGTAGAATTTAAACATATAGTTAATGAGAAAATAAGGCTGAATAAATTATACAAATTTACAATCTCTGCTGCTAAAAATGAGTTAAAAACGAGCTTTAATTTTAGCGATACTATGTCCTCTTCAATAGAAAGGGTACAGTCAAATCAACGCTGTTCCATGCCTGTTAAAATTTGGATATATTGCTAAAGGTTGGGCTTCAAAGTGTAAATTAATCAAGAGTAAAATATTTTGAATGTTTATAATTAGGAGCTTTAGGCAATTATCATAAAGTTACTACTCTTGGAACACTGGACAGAGAATTTTGCGGGAAGATGGTAGTGTAGGCTTCTGTTGCCAGGTGCCTACGGACCCCGCCTTACGCGGCTAGGCGTAAGGGCTTAAGTTTCGATTTAGGCTACGGCTTACGCCGCAACTGCCATCGGAGCACGATTGTCATTTGCAATTGTACAAGTTTCGCCGATAACGGTGGCAGACAGCCGAAACAAAGCATACCCCTTTAGACGTCCGTCGATCCTATTTCGACCCCATAGTCCTCAAATGAAGGAATTGTGGTGGAGTCGCCGGGTACCGCCCCCGGGTCCGATCCGCTTATTACGAGCGCGTTTATGTCCATAGTCCCTAAAGACACCAATACTATAACCTCATACCAACCAGCATGCAATCAGCAACTGACGCACAATAGAGAATTAAAATAAAAAATGGAAAACAGGAAATTTCCGTTCAACTGTTGTAAAACTAGATAAAAACGCATCGATTTAAAATATTTTATTTCTGATAATTACAAGTTTGCAAATAGGAACCAAGCGGCTAATGCAGCTTCAATACCACTAAAAATAAGTAGTTTACGAAAAGGAGGGTTGTCAAAAATACAAGAGATAACTCGCCCTATCACCGCCCCCAAAAATGTAAAACCTATCATGACATATGCTAACGGCATATTGATCCAAATTGCGGCTATTCCTGCAATTACAAAAGCTCCACCAACGGAAGCCCGCATTTCGCTAAGGCCCATAGAACTCCGTGATGGAACCAAATCTAAAGCATCAGCAGTAAAACGTGGCGCAACAAAACCAAACAAACCAAATCCGATTGTAAGCATGCAAGCAGTGAAATTTAAAATATCAATCATTTATTGGCTCAAAAATTACATTTGATTAAAATTAGTTTCCTGATTTTCTCACATAGTATGCTGAATTAGTTTAATTTTTTATCAACCCAGTATTTTGTACCAGTTGCCGACGCACTAACTTTCCAACCTTTATTTGTAAGTACAAATATAGTTCGGCCGTTAACGAAGCGGACAGTCTCCTCAGTTTTATCCTCACCAAACATCGCGCCAGCATTCGCAGTAGCGTCATAACCACCAGTGGAAAACATTTCAAATTTATAAGCATCTTCGAATAACACAACTATTTTACGCTCAAACCCACCAATCCCGAGACCAATATTAGCGCCACCGGTGCCCATCTCCATATAAGTTCTCTTTCCGGTTGTTTTTGAAACTGCAACACCACGCCCAAATCCACCCGTTACACCAATTAGACCAATTCTCCGTGCATCAAATACAGCATACCCCGCGCTCTTTTCGAATAAATCCAATGCACCTGGTTCCTCGGCGAACAGTCTAGCAAGTATTTCGGAGGTTTTGATATCAATACGCTGCCGTGTTAAGTCTGGGGTATCCTCATTAGATAAAAGTTCCTCAGTGGAAGATATCGAGTCCCCAACACTTTTGGTAACACCAGTAACAGCAGTAGTGGTCTCATTTACTATAGCATTGGCACCACTGGTAATTTTACCTAACAAACTTTCTGCTCCTGTTTTGGGAGCTACCAATAAAAAACAACATAAAAAAAGAGCTTTAATTTTCATGGGTGGACCTGCTTATCTTATTAATAGTGAAAACAAATACTGTAATGCTAAATAGGGCAATCTTTAAAAATTTAAAACTAATAAAAAAATCTACTCAATTTTTGTTCCAGTTAGGGATTGACTGTCCTTATGGTTGGTTTGCCGCATTTACCTATATGGACGTTAAAAACCCAATAAAGCCAACTATAATAAGGCTAAACGCCCAGAGCAATTCAGAATCTAACCATCCTCGATTTAGAAACTTTAGTCCAAGCCATCTATATACCGAGTAAGCCATTATACCGCCTGCACTCATCATCGCAATCGTATGGCAGACGGCTACACCAAACGCCAACATAGTTGTTTTCATAAGTATTCCTGCGGCTCTATGACCATTGTCCAGGTTTTCAAATGAACACAAGCCTAAATAAATTGGAACAAGCATTAAAGCCGCGCCGTGCGCTAATGCCACAAAAAACGACCATAGAGCCAATTTTTGAGGAGGAATACGAGCTAAAAATCTTGGATGGCGACGTGTAATTATCAGATATAATCCCATTACAATTACAATTAAACTTGCACCAATTCTAATTTCACGCTGATGTTCGATCAAAACATTCATCAAAGAGAAAGGCAGTAATACTCCAAGCATTGCTACAAAATGCCCAAACGAAAGGGCACCAAGGGAGAGCCAGAGTGCCGATAGACGGCGCTCAAATAATGAGGCCGATACTGCCAAAGGCCAACCCATACCCGGATTTAAGCCGTGATAGAGGCCAGAAAGAACAACGGCGAGCCAAAGGCCCGCCGTTGAAGTTAAATCCATTTACTCAGACCGATGGGTAGCAAAAACTATCCGTAGAACAATCTCCACCCTCAAGCCTTATCTGATGACTTCGATAACCCGCAGGAAATTCAGTCCAAAAATTCTTATCTAGGGTTATACCACCATTTTCACCAACATTTGCCATTACCATAGCAGCCCCACGCTCCCCAGGGTAAAACTGATCGTCCCAAGTGGAATAAAGAGAATTAGTCCAATAAACTCGTTTGCCATCGCGACTGATTTCAACCATTTGAGGCCCATAGCCAAAATCTTTGCCGTTTGGGTGTTTAGTCTTTGTCACTATGCCTCCAATTTCAACTTTTCCCGCTAACACGGGCTTCATAGGATCTGTAACATCATACTGATGCATTTCTCCTAACCCCCAACAGGCAACATATAAAAATTTATCATCCATGCTAAGGTCAATATCAGTCACGAGGGGAGGGACTGCTCCAAAGCCCTTTAGCAGATCAGGTAAATCATCAGCATCTGCAGGTACTGGATCAATGGTAATTGTTTTCTTGGCTTGCCATTCACCATCTTCGTCCTTCCACCAAGTAAATATAGCTCCTTGCAAGTTAGTTGTATCCACAACCACACCGCAAAACCCATATTCCTTAATAGGATCATGCGCCGGTCTAATTTCTAAAGCCATTTGATGGTTTGCGCCTAAATCAATAGACTTTGAGACTTTACGAGCTCTCAAATCCCAGAAATGTATTGTGTGCCCATATTTGTTGCTCAACAAGTCTTCTGGAACAACGCCATTTTCATATTGTGGCGGCAAACCCCATTCTGAACTAACCATGTAATCTCTGGGCAAATTCCACCAAAAGTCATAGTGTTTATCTTGAACTCCCCGATCCATTTCATAGCGACCGAGAATTTCAAAACTCTCACAATCCATTATAAAAATACCTGGCGGGCCATCAGTGCCATCTTTACCACCACCACCTAATGTTGATACGTAGATCCCTTCAGGACCACAGTGAATTGTATGCGGGCGAGAGTAACCTGTTTTAGCCATTAACTCCTCAGGCTCAATAACCTTATGAATTTTTGCCTTCAATGGTTCTTTAACATCAATAATATAAATACGTGAAGATCTAATGCCGGGAATGATTAAGTAGCGACGTTCAAGAAATGCATGGCCTGTAAGAGGTGACAAAGCTGATGAACAAGCATTCCAACCAAAATGGTGGAATTCATCTCCCAAATTAGGTACATAAAGCTCATGGACGATCTGACTGTAGGTATCACTATCAGGATCAACATCAACTACAGCAAGTCCGTCAGGCTTGCTACCGTCAGGACTTAACATCAATGTAAATGCTAACTTCTCCACTGCTGCTTCCATAGCAAGCTTTGGTGTTGCATAAAATGGAGGATCTGGTCTTAAATTCATAGCGTCCTCCCTAACGTTTTTGAAGTCTCATTTGTTAATCATACAATCTACTGGATTAATTTTTATTTACTCTCCATTATTTTTTTTCTTTTTGACGAAGCATTTTTCAATTGTTTTTTTGATCGCACTGGATTGGCTGTTGCTATACTGTGACCCAAATCCCTTGTATAAGTTTCTAATTTTATCAAAGTTTGATCTACAAGTATGGCATCTTTCGCCTCAAGCGCATTTGTAAGTTCGGTATGCATGTCAACTATTCGCTCCCGAGAACGTGCAGTAAATGTAATCATATTCATTAATGGTTGCATCGCCTCGACAGCACCAGCAAGTTGGTAACTAAGCACCTTGTTAGCTGCGCCATCAACAAGTGCGCGGTGTAACGTAACATCGGAAGCACAAAACGCTTCATCCGTAAGACCAGGCTGTGATTGCCGGTGAATTTCAGCTCGCATCGTCGCTAAATTATCAGGTGTTCGCCGTTTCGCGGCAAGTGGCGCACAGGAACGTTCCAAAGCAAAACGAGCCTCACAAGCCACATCAAAACTTACAGAATTCATACTTAAAAGTAGCGTAGATGTCGTCACTTGTTGATCATAGGCTTCTTCAAAACGCAGTCGGTTTACAAAAGCGCCACCTGTCGCTCCACGCTGAGTGCGGATCAGCGATTGTGCCGCCAATCTCTTAAGAGCTTCCCGAACAGTTGGACGAGATACAGCAAACTGATCTGCAAGTTCAGCTTCAGATGGAAGGCGTTGATCTACCAAAAGATCCCCACTGACAATTGCTCCTCTAATCGCCTGAGCAATTTGAGCGGAAAAATCAGCAGAACTTTCAGGATCAATTTTCATTTGTCTTACATATTAATGTCTGACATTTAATCTGGCAAGAACTTTGATTTAGAATCACTTTGGAGGGTCAATGCATCATCTTTTTCGTAGCGCGCTTTGGCTTGGATTTTTTTTCTTAATTCTTTTATCTTGGTGGGTGATATATTCCATGTCGCTCAACATGGATCTTGATCTAATGGGTCGCCCAGGGAAAATGGGAGTTCAAATGGCGGCAATGGACCCCAGAATGCCAATGCACATACCAATGGCGAATTTTGGGCCTCTTTTTCTAATGTGGGCCATAATGATGGCGGCGATGATGCTACCAACGATGGTACCGACATTAAGAAGTTATGAAGATTTAATAATAAGCGCAACTGGCACACGAATTGGATGGATTGGTGTTACTCTTGGTTATCTGGTTGTTTGGGTTTCATTTGCGGCAGCTATAAGTGGCGTTCAATTAGCGCTACTTTATGGTGGAGAAATTGATATGCTAGGCGTACTAAAAAATAATATTTTTGCCGGTATTTTATTGCTCATAGTAGGTTTATTTCAATTCAGTCGCACCAAGGAAGTATGCCATGGAGTTTGTCACAACCCGACAGTATACTTTTTAGGACATTGGCGAGACGGCTTTATAGGTGGATCCCGTATGGGTATAGGGCTCGGCATTTTCTGTGTTGGCTGTTGTTGGGGGTTTATGTTTCTGGGCTTTGTTGGAGGTGTTATGAACCTTTTATGGATGGGCTTAGCCACTCTTTTTATGGTTCTTGAAAAATTGCCACAGTTTGGGCGCACTGTAACAAAACCTATGGGATTGTTACTAATTGGTGGCGGCCTTACAGTTTTAATTTGGCCTTTTGTAGATGGAGTTTGAAGATGGCTATTAAAAAGAGATTGGATTCCGATAAACTGCCAATCAGTCAACGTATCGATAGCAGAATGCCCAACAATTCCGGTCGCCGGCAAATGCATCCGACAGAGTGGTCAATAAAAGGGGAACTTTTTATGAATTGTTCCTGTACTGTCTTTTGCCCATGCGTTGTTAGTCTTGGTGCGCATCCACCGACGGAAGGTCACTGTTACGCCTGGATGGCAATTGCAATTGATGAAGGCCACTATGAAGGTGAAAACCTCGCTGGGCTTAATATTGGCCTGATGGTGGAGATTCCAGGACGAATGGCAGAGGGCGGTTGGAAAGTTGCGGCCTATGTGGATGAGCGAGCGAGCGGAAAGGCCTATAATGGTATATTGCAGATTTTCTCTGGTTCTGCTGGGGGAACCACCGGCCTATTCAACATGTTAGTAAGTGACATTGTTGGAGCCGAACGAGAAAAGGTCGAGATTGTCCGCAACGGTAAAAAACGTGGTCTTTACATCGGTCGAAAAATTCAGGGTGAAATTGAAATCATTGATGGTGCTTCGCCCGATCATCCAGTTATGATCACTAATTCTAAGTATTGGATGGGTCCAGATATAATTGCCGCCCGCGGCCTGAAGTCCAAAGTACGTGACTATGGTCGAATTTGGGACTTTAGCGGCAAATCTGCAGAAATATGTGCCATAGATTGGAAAGGTCCAAAGCCATGATAAATGAGCCAAGCCACCCTGTTATAAGTTGCAACGAAGCCTCGTATGGTGAAGTAGTGATTATGCGTAAAAACGTAACTGCAAATAATAAATATCGTTACAACTAATTAACTTATTAACAATTATTACCCATACAATAAACAACGTAAATTTGATTGGTGAATAAAATAATGTTGTGAGTATATAAATTTCTATACGCACGGGGTTTAACTGCTACCACTACGTTTTTAACTACTAAAACAAGTTTACAACATGGTATTACAAACCGCCTCAAATACGCCGGCAAGTTATTTATTTCTTATGTTTTAGGATGAACTATGGCTGTTATATCCCCTTCGCGCCGGCTGCGGCGCACCCCATTTTCAGACGGAGTCGAAGCTGCAGGAGTAAAGGCTTACACCGTGTATAACCATATGTTGTTGGCAACAGTATTTGACAGTGTTGAAGCCGACTACAGACATCTCAAAGACTATGTGCAGGTTTGGGATGTGTCCGTCGAAAGGCAAGTCGAATTGCGGGGCCCGGATGCAGGCCGCCTGATGCAAATGCTTACACCGCGCGACCTGCGCCTAATGTTACCAGGGCAATGCTATTATGTACCTATCGTAGATGAAACAGGAGGTATGCTTAATGACCCTGTCGCTGTAAAACTCGCTGAAGATCGCTGGTGGATTTCTATTGCTGATAGTGATCTGTTATTATGGGTAAAAGGTATTGCTAATGGTTATCGACTAGATGTTTTAGTGGATGAGCCAGACGTAAGTCCATTAGCTATCCAAGGTCCTAAATCCGACGAGCTGCTCGTTCGCGTATTTGGAGACAGAGTTCGTGACATTCGTTTTTTTCAATTTGACATATTTCAGTTTGAAGGCCGTGACTTGGCCATTGCACGGTCTGGATATTCCAAACAAGGCGGTTTTGAGATTTATGTTGATAGCACAGAATGTGGAATGCCTTTATGGAATGCTCTTTTTGCAGCAGGCAAAGATTTAAACGTACGAGCGGGATGTCCTAACACAATTGAGAGGATAGAAGCTGGCTTTTTATCCTACGGTAATGACATGACTGATGACAATACACCGCATGAATGCGGACTTGGCCGCTTTTGTGATACACAGACAGCAATTGGCTGTATAGGTCGTGATGCCTTACTACGAGTAGCAAAGGAAGGACCTGTTCAACAAATTCGTCCTATTAGTATAGGCGGTAACAAAGTACCTGGATGCGATAGACCGTGGCCAATTTTCGTTAATGACAAAAGGGTTGGGCAAATTACATCTGCTGCTTGGTCACCAGATTTTGAAACTAATGTTTCGATAGGTATGGTGAGAATGACACATTGGGACCCCGGCACATGTTTAGAGATTGAAACACCTGATGGTATGCGTAACGGCATAGTGCAGGAATCTTTTTGGCTTTAAGAGCCTTTTATTTCGGCTTAACCCAAAAAAGCCCTTTGTTTTTAAATTTTGATTTAGTTTGGGGGAAAACCCCAAGGATGGAGAAAAAATGTTTGATGCGTTTGTGGTGAATAAAGACGAAGAAAGTGGCAAAACATCCGCTGCTGTGCAGTCATTATCACTAAACGATCTTCCACCAGGAGATGTTACAGTTGCGGTTGAGTATTCGACTGTGAATTACAAAGATGGTCTGTGCGTTGGATCCGGTGGTGGACTTGTAAGAAATTACCCACATATTCCTGGTATTGATTTTGCAGGCGTTGTCGAAAGCTCGGAAGATCCGCGCTATTCAACAGGAGACAAAGTTGTACTAACTGGCTGGCGGGTGGGTGAAGCTCACTGGGGTGGATTTTCGCAAAAAGCACGTGTAAAAGCAGACTGGTTAGTTCCTTTGCCGAAAGGTTTGAACACCCGCCAAGCCATGGCTGTTGGTACTGCTGGCTTTACAGCTATGCTTTCGGTGATGGCTCTAGAAAATAATGGCATCAAAAGTGGGCCAGTTTTAATCACTGGCGCTGCTGGCGGGGTGGGATCTATTGCGACAGCAATTTTATCAAATTTAGGACATGAAGTTACTGGGGTAACTGGCCGTCCTGAAACTGCTGATTACCTAATGTCATTGGGTGCAAAAAATATCCTCGCAAGGAACGAAATAAATGAAACAATAAAACGTCCGTTGGAGGCTGAAAGATGGGCTGGATGCGTGGATGCAGTAGGTGGGGCAATGCTGGCAAGAGTATTGGGTCAAATGCAGTATGGTGCAAGTGTTGCTGCTGTAGGATTAGCCGGAGGGGCTAACCTACCTGCAACGGTAATTCCTTTTTTGCTGCGAAGTATAAATTTGTTGGGTATTGATAGCGTCATGCAGCCTTACGATAACCGAGTGCGCGCTTGGGAACGTATATCCAAGGATTTACCTTTAGAAAAATTAGATTCAATGACACAAATTGCAACTCTTTCCGATCTTCCACAATTAGGAGCAGATATACTCAAAGGACAAATTAAAGGGCGAGTAATAGTGGACGTAAATGCTTAAACCAACCGGAATTTTATCGAATGAAAACTTATGACGATGAAAATATCTTTGCAAAAATTTTGAGAAATGAGATTCCATGTTTCAAAATATATGAAGATAATACCACTTTTTGTTTTATGGATATAATGCCTCGCTCAGATGGCCACTGTTTAGTTATCCCCAAGAGCCCCTGTCGTAATATTTTGGATGCCTCTGATGCACAGTTAGCCGCTGTTATGGCAACGGTCAAAAAGGTTGCCAATGCAGCTACTGTTGCCTTTAATGCGGATGGGATAACCGTACAACAGTTTAATGAAACGGCCGGTGGACAAGAAGTTTTTCATTTACATTTTCATATACATCCGCGCCATAAAGGTATCCCCATGCGTGCCGCAGGCTGCATGGGAGATATGGATAAAATCAAGCAACATGCCGAACAAATAGCGGCAGTATTAAACTAGTAATAAGGAGGCTGCTCGACCAAGTTTAAAATACAATTTGCTTTTTATATAAAAATTTCCAAAAACCTATCTTGTTATAAGAGCAAGTGACAATTTCCAAACGTATCTGTCATTTGAAATGTTTACGCCAAAACTGACTTAGTTATTAGACTCGAGATGTCCAACCATAGCATTAATAGCTAGGTTATACCCAGCAGCCCCAAAGCCACAAATAACACCCACTGCCGCTCTTGCTATATAACTATGGTGTCTAAATTCTTCTCTCTTATGGATATTACTTAAGTGTAATTCAATCGTCGGAATTTGCGTGCCTACAATCGCATCATGCAAAGCTATCGATGTATGAGTAAATGCACCTGCATTTAAAATAATGCCAGCGTGGGTACCTGTAGCTGCATGAATGTTATCTACCAACACACCCTCATGGTTGGATTGCAAAAATGTGATCGAAACACTTTTGGTCTCACCGTAAGCGACACATGTAGCCTCAATTTCTTCAAGCGTAACTGCACCATAAATTTCAGGTTCACGCGTACCCAAAAGGTTCAAGTTGGGACCGTTAAGAATAAGTAAAGAGGTCATGTTATTCATCCAAATGTTTTTAAGTTGTTAACGAAAAAACACTACAGCTGTCTAGTAAAGGTTCATGTTTCTTCACTAAATATCACGAGGCTAAGCCAATCAGCTACAATTGCAGGTTTATTTTCGTCCTCAATTTCAATAGTCAAAGCCATTTCACGAAGCAAATCTGTTGAGCTTTTTTGAACCACTCCTGAAACCTTAAATCGCCCACGCAATCGACTTCCCACTTTAACAGGTGTAATGAATCGTAATTTGTTGAAACCATAATTTATCGACATTACTTGGCCAAGCGCTGAATCTAGGCAATCATAAGAGAACCTGCTCGCCAAGCTCAGTGTTAGAAAACCATGAGCAATAGTGCCACCATAAGATGTCTCGCGCACTACCCGTTCTGGACTTACATGGATCCATTGATCGTCATAAGTCGTCTCAGCAAACCTATTTATCACAGATTGATCAATCTTTATCCATTGGGAAACGCCAACTTCTTGTCCAATTTTTAATTCTAAAGCAACTTTCGCAGCAGAAATATTTTTCATTTAACCACTCCATATAAAAGCACACGAAAAGACTAACTTTATCAACATACTAATATTTAAGACCTTAAAATAAGCCCACAGCCCACAGCCCATCTAATGATCTGGCAGTGTAGGTCTTACCATTTCTTACTTAGCCTGCAGTTTGATCATCAACTTTTTCCCACCTTAAGTACCACTTTTCCAAGAACTTTTCGGTTGGCGATAGCACTAAGTGCACCTGCCGCATTTTCAATTGGAAAACAGGCTGAGATCTGCGGCTTAATTTGACCATTTACATACAGATTAGACAGTTCAGATATATTTTTTTTGTGACCTTGTAGATTGCGTTGCATTGATGCACCCCAAAATACACCAACAATCTGACAAGACTTTAGCAAGCAAAGATTGAACGGGACTGCTGGTATTCCTGCTGGAAATCCCACTACAAGAAAACGTCCGTTCCAGTTCATTGACCTAATTACTGGCTCAGAATACCCACCTCCCACAGCGTCATATGCAACATCAATGCCCCCAGAGGGAGCTAAATTTTTAATTGTGACGGATAAATTTTTTTGTGCAGCCCTATCCATTTTTAAGGGATACACAATTGTGGTATCAGCACCTAAAGTTTTGCAAAAATCTGCTTTTTTATTTGAACTAACCGCAGCTATTACATGAGCTCCCATAGCTTTACCCAACTCGATGGCAGCAGCTCCAACACCACCAGCAGCACCAAGTATTAACAGAGTTTCACCAGCTTGAATTTTTGCCCGATCTTTTAGCGCATGATACGAGGTTCCATAAGTGAAAACAAAACATGCAGCTTGATCAAAGGGCATCTTATCCGGGATTTTCGAACAAACGTTTGTGGAAACGCAGATTTTAGTTACAAATCCACCGAACCCACACAACGCCATTACTCGATCGCCTACCGCCCAATCTTCCACACTTTCACCAACAGCATCAATTACGCCTGCTACCTCGCCGCCAGGCGCAAAAGGCCGCGTTGGTTTTATTTGATAAAGATCTTTAATAATCAACGTATCAGGAAAATTTACACCAGCCGCCTTAACCGCAATGCGAACTTCACCCTGCTTAGGTACAGGATCCGGAAGTTCTGTCCATTTTAGAGATTCTGGATCGCCTGGTACGGTACTTAGCATTGCTTTCATATTATTGCTTTCTAACATTATATTCTGATATAGTGTAACGGCAAAACACTCCGAGCATAGACATTTCATGTACTGGAAGTTTTCTAAATCGACTTCGGATAATCCCTCGGCTGCTTCATTTTTACCGGAAAAAGTTTTTGAATGATGTCTTTTGATTTCAAAGGTCAAATATTTCATATCTCAATACTACGTAATTTTATCCTTGAGAAATTTTTAAATTGCTAAGGCTGTTATATTTAACCAATGACAGCTAAGAAATACAGAGCTGTAAAATCCTAAAATTAATGATTCAGTTTTAAAATGAAAAAGTTTGAGGTAATCTACGTAGACACTCTAGGCTCTTTGTTGTCCTAATGAGCCAACATTCGATAGCTCAGGCTAAACTCATACTAATAGCAAATAAGCACAAAAGAAGGTAAATTCATGCGCGACGCCGTTATTGTCTCTACAGCGCGAACTCCGATTGGCAAGGCCTATCGGGGTGCATTTAATGCAACGACACCGCAACAACTTGCAGCCCATGCAATCTCTAACGCAGCTTTAAGGGCGGGATTGGAAGGGGCGGAAATCGAAGATGTAATTGTGGGTGCTGCCTTACAACAAGGATATACGGCGTCAAATATTGCCAGACAAGCGGCAATTCGTGCGGGACTAAACGTATCAACCGCCGCAATGTCACTGGATCGACAATGTGCGTCCGGTATGATGGCTATAGCCACAGCATCAAAACAGATAATTAACGATGGGCACAATATAATTATAGGTGCCGGTGTCGAGAGTGTCTCTATGGTGCAAACTAACGATATGAGGGTTAACGTTGATCCATGGTTAAAATCACATAAGCCTGAAATTTACATGACAATGCTCGAGACGGCAGAAACTGTAGCTGCTCGATATGGTGTGACACGAGAACAACAAGACCATTATGCGGTTCAATCTCAAGCAAGAACTGCAATAGCGCAGGCGGCAGGAAAGTTTGATGAGGAAATAGTGCCAATAACTACTATAATGAAAATTCAGGATCGCGAAACAAAAAAAATTACAGAAAAGACAATAATACTCGATAAAGATGAAGGAAATCGTCCCGATACGACGTATGAGAATATTGCTAGTTTAAAGCCTGTTTTTACTGATGGCATAAATTTGACACAGGGCCAGTACATCACTGCTGGTAATGCTTCGCAGCTCAGCGATGGAGCATCTGCAGCCGTAGTAATGGAGTCTTCTTTAGCCGAGAGACGCGGGCTTTCGCCACTTGGCCGTTGTGTTGGAGTCGTTTCAATAGGATGTGAACCAGACGAAATGGGCATTGGACCAGTTTTTGCTGTACCAAAGTTACTCGAACTGCATGGTTTAAAAATGGATGATGTTGGACTTTGGGAACTTAACGAAGCTTTTGCAGTTCAGGTCATTTATTGCCGCGATACTCTGGGAATTCCAAATGAACTATTAAACGTTAATGGTGGCGCTATTTCTATTGGTCACCCATATGGCATGTCTGGAGCGAGAATGGTTGGTCATGCTTTAATTGAGGGTAAACGCCGCAATACAAAATACGTCGTCTGTACGATGTGCGTTGGAGGTGGTATGGGCGCTGCAGGCCTTTTTGAAGTGCTGTAAGAGCAACTAGCTAGCTGGAACTGTACCTTTTAATGTGTAATTTTAAATTTCAAAGGATGAATTAGGATTTGAATAGCCAATCAGACAAACATTTACCTAAAGTCTTACAAGGATTACGAATTCCAGTCATTGCAGCCCCACTATTTATAATATCAGTTCCTAAATTGGTTATTGCACAATGCAAAGCTGGCATTATAGGATCATTTCCTGCATTAAACGCGCGCGAATCTGAAGGTGAACCACCACTCTTAGGGAAGTGGCTCACAGAAATTAGTGAAGAATTAGATAGATATAACCAACGTAATCCAGATACCCCAGCTGCACCTTTTGCAGTAAATCAAATTGTGCATCGTTCAAATACAAGGCTCGACCGCGACCTTGAGATTTGTGTCCGCCACAATGTTCCACTCTGGATTACATCTTTGGGCGCACGTGTTGAGGTGAATGAAGCAGCGCATTCATGCGGTGGAATAGTTCTACACGATATTATCAACAATACTTTTGCCCGCAAAGCAATTGAGAAGGGCGCTGACGGGCTTGTTGCAGTCGCTGCAGGAGCAGGAGGCCATGCCGGCCAGCAATCACCCTTTGCTTTGATCCGCGAAATCCGAGAGTGGTTTAATGGAACGTTGGCCCTTTCAGGGGCGATTGCAACTGGTGAATCCTTGTTGGCGGCACGCACATTAGGAGCAGATTTTGGCTACATTGGATCTCCCTTTATTGCAACTGACGAAGCAAACGCACATGTTGATTACAAAGAGATGATTACTCAAAGTGGAGCGGAAGATATAATTTATTCTTCATTATTTACAGGCGTTTGGGGTAATTACCTTCGTGGCTCTGTTGAAAATGCAGGTATGGACCCAAACAATCTTCCACAAGCAGATGCATCATCAATGAACTTTGCCGCAGGATCGTCCAAACCAAAAGCTTGGAAAACTGTCTGGGGGTCGGGGCAGGGGATTGGCCCCATCAAATCAGTCGAGCCTACAGCTGCGTTAGTAGATCGGATTGTGAAAGAGTATGAAATTGCTGGCAACCAAATGATCCTAAATCTAAAAAAATAATATGTTTGTTCCACAAAAACTTGATACCAATGCAGTCAGTCTGTATCTTCGTGATCGGCTCCCAGGTTTTGACAAACCTATAACTGCCCAAAAATTTAATACAGGTCAGTCCAACCCAACCTTCCTTTTGGAAACTTGTGTTGGCAATTACGTATTGCGCCAGAAGCCACCAGGAGTACTGTTAAAGTCTGCACATGCTGTTGATAGGGAGTTTCGTGTCCAAAAAGCACTAGCTGGATCAGATATTCCCGTAGCAAAAATGCATGTTTTATGCATAGATTCCAGTGTTATAGGCTCTGATTTTTATGTGATGGAACACATACAGGGACGAAATTTCAACGATCCAAAAATGTCTGAAATTAGTAACCAAAGCCGGACAGCAATTATCAAAAATATGAATCGTGTTCTAGCTGCGCTACACGCGGTGGACATCGATACTTTAAAGTTAAATGATTTTGGGCCGCCGGGGAATTATCTAGAACGACAAATACGTCGTTGGACAAAACAGTATTGCGCATCAGAGACGCAGAACATCCCTGCCATGAATATCTTAATTCAACGTTTAAAACTCGAGATGCCGATTGATGATGGTCAACGTGCTTTGGTACATGGAGACTACCGCATTGATAATTTAATATTTGAGAGTGCTGGCACAGAGTGTCTGGCTGTTTTAGATTGGGAGCTTAGCACAATCGGGCATCCATATGCTGATCTGGCATCAGTTATCATGCAATGGCAATTGCCTTCTAACAGAGATGCTCGCGGTCTTTCGGGTATTGATCGTGGGGCCCTTGGTCTTCCATCAGATACTGAATTTGTGGAAGAGTACTGCGAACTGCGCGGTTTAGATACAATTGAAAACTTCCAGTTTTTTCTTGGTTTCAGTTTTTTCAGAATGGCCGCAATAATTCAAGGAGTACTGAAAAGGGCACTAGACGGCAACGCCTCTAATCCGGAGCGCGCATTAAAAATGGGTTCTCTCGTATCAACTTTTGCAGACGATGGACTGAAAGCATTAGACCAAAAAAACTAGTACTTTTAACTAAATAAAATGATAGCTGACATAATCATTCCCTCACAGTAGTTTGGCCACGGTAGGTATGCTGGATAATTAGAGTTATGATGCGCGGCGCGAAAACGCTCATCTCCATATATTGGAAATTAATATTCTAAAATTGCGATACTTTCCATTATTGTGATATGCTCATCAACAGGTAACGGAACTCGCTCCATAAGATGTAACGACCGATACTCAGATTTTGGCATGAGGTTTTCGCATGGTACGATCGCCCAATTTAAAACTGCTCAACTGATATTTGAGTTCCAATTCATCAAGTAACAAAATACCACGTACCGCACGGTTCTTTGGAGCAAAGTACAATTTTAACATTCTTACCTCCAATATGTTAATCCTGAATTTAGGCAGATCTCTTTTGCTTTGTTAATGTTGTTGGTCTCGGTATTAAAAAATATAACTCACTACATTTGGAGACCCTTTATGGATGATACAGGTTGGATTAAACAGCGCGATGACGGTGAAATTCGTCACTTGATCCTTAACGCAGCTCCAGCAAATACCTTGCTTCCTGATCGTCTTTTTGAACTGATAGAAGTGATTAAAGATGCAGAAGCCACAAACCACGTAAGAGCAATTATAATTTCTAGTGCTCTCAGAATATTTTCTGCTGGTCTCGACTTAAAAAGTGCATGTAACTTCGATTTAGCTGAACAAATCAGAACTGTAGCTGGATTAAATGAAAGTTTTTTACGTTTATTTTCCTGTGATAAACCTGTATTAGTGGCCATAAATGGTGCTGCAATAGCAGGTGGATTATTTTTTGTTCTTTCAGCAGATTATCGTTTATCAACATCACGATCAAAGTTTGGATTAGCCGAAGTTCGTGCTGGCGTTGATTTTCCGATCGGACCGATGGAAATAGCACGCGCCATGATGGCACCCAATGATTTACGGCGGTTGATGATGCGTGGTCAAATGATTGACGTAGAAGTGGCAAAAAAAATGGGTTTTATTGATGAGATTGTGTTGGAAAAGGACTTAATCACGCAAGCAACCAGAGCAGCTAAGGAGTTTGCAGCCATTCCACCCAAAGCGTATGCATCAGTTAAAAAACAAATCAGAGGAAAGACAATTGCGCTGATTGAAGGCCAAATGGGACTAATACAGCAAGAGTGGTTCACATCCGAAACACGTAAAGCAATGACAAATATGCTCGAGTTGTAAAATGGCGTTCAAACTTGAAAAAAAACTTTTGAGTCGCATTTCTGTCTGGGCCGAACGCTATGTAAAAGAGCAAAAGTTTGCAGGTTTATCGATAATGGTAAAACAGGCCGGTCAAGAGGTTTTTTTTAACGCAGTTGGTCAACTGGACATAGAAAGTGACAAGCCTTTCGCTCGTGATACAGTCGCACGCATCTATTCAATGACTAAACCCATAACGGCACTGGCGTTAATGACCTTAGTTGAAAAAGGGTACTTAAGTCTAAACACTCCTGTTTCAGCTTTTTTGCCTGAGTTTACTAACTGCCATGCGTTGATACCCAAAGCCAAATCAATGGAACAAACTTTTGCATGCCAACCACCAACTCTACATCAGTTACTAACTCACACTTCAGGTCTAAGCTACTCATTTAATAAATCCTTAGTTTCTGACGCTATGAAGAAACGAAATATAGATTTTAGTCCTGATTCAGGCACATTAGCGGACCAATGTAAATCAGTAGCAACTCTGCCATTAGCATTTCAACCAGGTGCAAAATGGGAATATTCTGTTGGTATCGATATCATCGGTCGGGTGATTGAGGTTGTAACTGGTCAAAATCTTGGTGAGTTTCTCATGCAACAAGTTTTTGAACCCTTAGAAATAAAAGAGACCTCTTTTTCGGTTAAACCAAATCAGCAAAGACGTTTTGCTAGCCTTTATACGCCATTTACCAGTGATCCTATGTACTTGGGACAGCATGCAGATGATAATTCGTCGTTGCATGCTATTGATAACACGCTCGGGTCACCTTTTCTTGAGCCAACGTTGCATTCTGGCGGAGGTGGACTTGTTGGCACAATTGATGATTATATGAAATTTGCGGAGTGCTTGCGCCGTAATGGGCAGGGCCCAAACGAAAAAATTATTTCTAAATCAACAGCAAAATTTATGCTGGCTAACCACTTACAGGGTGACATTGCGAGCCTTGGCACCACAAGTTTTTCTGAACAGCCAATGGATGGGGTAGGTTTTAGTTTAGCGGGCGCCGTTATTATTGATCCAGCACTTAGTACAGTGCCAGGCTCTATTGGTGACTTTAGTTGGGGCGGAATAGCTTCCACTTTTTTCTGGGTAGACCCAATTAACCATCTATCTGTAGTGATGTTCACTCAGCTCGCCCCGTCTTCCAGTTACCCAATCAGAGCAGAACTAAAAGCTCTTGTACATGGAGCATTATCATAGATAATAAAATCCAAAGTTTAATAGAAAGAAAAAATTCAATTATTACAAAGGTAAAGGTCTAAATAGGGACCAATGATTTGATGTGTGTCCCCAAAAATATTCTCACTCTCAAAATAAAGAAAACTCTTCGTTAAATATAAATATTAGGATAGAAATTTTTTAGATATGGATAGAAAAATATACAACTGATGCAACAAATAGAGTAAGATGATGCACTTAATTTCTTTAATTCATAATTTATTTTTTAAATAATAGTTTGGCAGTTTTATAATTATTTTAGGAATATAAATGACAGCCGCGCATCTTACCTTGTTAAACCTACTAGCCGTTGAACGTTTAGAAGTTGACCTTTTTCGTGGTTCAGGGCAGGGGGGAGAAACCCCAACCCGGATTTTTGGAGGGCAGGTCATCGGACAAGCTTTGGCCTCTGCTTATCATACGGTTGAAAAAAGGCTGTGCCATAGCCTTCATGCGTATTTCATTCGTCCCGGCGACCCATCAATTCCAGTTATTTATCAGGTTGATCGAGCTCGGGATGGTGGCAGCTTTACAACGCGGCGGGTTGTGGCAATCCAAAATGGAAAACAGATCTTGAATATGTCCGCATCATTTCACGTTGATGAAGATGGATGGAGCCATCAACACCAAATGCCCGTTGTTGAAGGTCCTGAAACGCTCGCTGATCGCTCTACTCTGCGTGAAGCAGTGTTGAATAAAATTGCGGCACCCCATCGTGATGAATTTCTTAGAGAGCGACCTATTGATATCCGAGAAGTCGCACCACGAGATTTTTTCAAGCCCAAACCGGCTGATGATGTAAATCATTTGTGGTTCAGAATGGCAGCAGCGCGAGGTATAACAGCCCAGTTACAACATTGCTTACTAGCATATGCATCAGACATGAATCTTCTCGGATCTGCTCTAAGACCCCATGGTCAAACTTGGTTTACTGGAGACGTAATGGCTGCCAGCCTTGATCACTCAATGTGGTTTCATGGCCCAACAAAATTTTCGGATTGGCATTTGTATACAATGGATAGTCCATGGTCCGGTGGAGGACGCGGCTTTAACCGTGGTTTAATCTACAATCAAAATGGCTCGTTGATTGCTTCAGTAGCACAAGAAGGATTGTTGCGAAAAGCTCGACGAAACTAACTTTTAGATGCTGAGCATTCCAAGAAGAAAAGAGGTGTTGCCGAACTTGCACCTAGATTTTAGGTTTTAAAAAAGTATATTTTAACTATCAAATATTATTGAAATGCCGGTTCAGTTTCCGCATGCCACCAATCCAGCGGTCATAATTAGCTGTTTTACCTCGTATGTAATCTAAAACGGCAGGGTGAGGGAGAATTAAGAAATTTTCAGAGCGAATTGCATCTACACACGAAACTGCGACTTCTGCTGGCTCCAGCATTCCATCTAAAGTTGAGACATGGTTTTCATTTCCTTCTGTCATAGCTGTACGAACTGCTTGTGGGCACAATACAGAAACTCGTATACCTGCGTCCCCGTGCGTAAACGCCAACCATTCAGCAAATCCAACTGAGGCATGCTTTGTTACACCATAAGGAGCGCTCCCAATCTGGTTCAATAATCCAGCAGCTGAGGCAGTATTCAATAAATACCCACCACCACGGGCAATCATCAGTGGCACAACGTGTCGGGCGGCGTAAACCTGAGACATTACATTAACTTCCCATAACCGCTGCCAATTTTCGTTAGATGCTTCCAAGCCGCCTTCAATTAGGGTACCAGCATTAGAACAGAATAAATCAATAGGACCTAATTTTTTTTCAACATTAGCAATCAGATCTGCGATTAAACGTTCAGAGGAAACATCACATTCAATGGCTATACCATTAATAAGGTTAGATGTTTTCCTTGCACCACTTATATCTTGGTCTACACAAACTATCACTTTTGCACCTTCAGAAGCAAAAGCAACACATAATGCGCGTCCGATACCTGCTGCAGCTCCAGTAACAACAATTATCTTATCTTTAAGTTCCATTACATAAAGTGTCCTTTAAATACTGAACTTTATTTTGACTTGTTTATTTTACAACAGATTATTGAATAAATAACCCAATACTTCTTATTTTGTTAAGCTAAGTAGAGCAGGCTCTATTATGGAATGTATTGAATTTTGATAATCTAAAATTCGCATAATATACATTATGTTAAATTATTTTCAAATAAATAATCCTAGTTTCTGGCAGAATGAATTGCTTTAGTAAAAATTTCACAAAGTATTTTTGGATCTTCGAGCCCCACAGATACTCGAAAAAATCCCTCTGATATACCCAAGTCAGCGCGTTGTTCCGGGGTCAATGCACGATGCGATGAAGATGCTGGATGTGAAATGGTAGTACCAACGTCACCAAGAGTCGGTGCAAAATTTAAACCTTCAGCAGCACGCGTAAAAGCATTAGCCTCTGTCCGTCCACCAGAAATCTCAAAACTCACCATGTTACAAAATTGATCTTTCAGTAGTATTACTGAAAGTTTACGATCTGGATGATCAAATCGTCCAGGATAAATCACTCTCTCCACCAAAGATAATTCTGCAAGGTGATCTGCAAGAATTGCCGCAGTGGCTTGCGCTCTGTCAAAACGCAGATCAAAGCTAAGCATCCCCCGTTCCGCCAACCAGCAATCAAAAGGACTAGGCGTCATTCCTGCAGTCACAGTAAATGTTCGTAGTTGGTTATTTATTTCAATATCTCGGGCAGCAATATAACCCAGCATTACGTCCGAATGGCCAGCCAACAACTTTGTAATGGAATGAATTACAACATCAGCACCGTAATCGAATGCTTTAAACGCACGTGGTGTCGTAAAAGTATTGTCGACGACTAGTAATACTCCAGTCTCGCGCGCCAATGAGGCCAGTCCTAAAATATCAGCCATACGCAAGGTTGGGTTGGAAACGACTTCTACCAAAATTATTCGTGTAGTTTTGCGGATGGCTGAGCGGACAGCGTCAACATCGCTCGGATCAACCAACGTAGTTTTAATACCCAAACGCGGCAAGTCTTCCGACATCATTCGTAAAGATCGACCATAAAGCTGGTTTCCACCAATTACATGATCACCAACCTTAGTTAAACCTAGCAACACTGCAGACACTGCGGCCATCCCTGATGACGTTACTACGCCTAAATGTGGTGCACCTTCAATTCGATCTATGGCATGAGCCACCACATCAGCGTTGGGGTGACCTTCACGACTATATGTATAACCAGCGAGGTCTCCCTCATATTGCGCATCCAGCATGTCGGGACTATCGGATGAATAAACAACGGACGGGCAAAGTGGCGTTACCACCGGCCGAGAAACACTATCAGGTAATGGTTTTGGCCGAATTAAAGACCCATAATCATTTTTCATGCATCACCTCGATCATTTCGTCACGAAATTGTCGCATATTACTTTGATAGTGTAAGGCTGATATCCTTAATCCTTGAATAGCCATATCATCCAGTTCACGTACAACCTTGCCCGGAGTTCCCATTACTAATGATCCATCCGGAATTACTTTACCTTCGGTAATCAAGGCCCCTGCCCCAATTAAACAGTTTTTACCAACCTGTGCTCCATTCAATATAATTGCACCCATGCCAATCAAAGAATTTTCACCTATTGTACAGCCATGTAACATAACTTTGTGACCAATTGTGCAACCCATTCCGATTGTGAGAGGATATCCCGGATCGATGTGCAGCACGCAATTTTCTTGAATATTACTACCACTACCTATTCGAATTTCTTCATTATCAGCACGAATGTTGCAACCAAACCAAACACTTGATTTTTCTTCAAGTACGACTTTACCGATCAGGCTAGCATTTGGAGCTACCCAAGTATTTGGGTGGCATTCTGGTCGATTAGCGCCCAAGGCATAGATAGGCATTACAATTCCTCAAATTCCGACTGAAGCTTACGTACATGTTCAGTCAGTTCAGGCTGTTGCAAGCGACGAAGGCGAGTTGCGGCAATGATAGTTTTGACTTGCTCCTCTGTCTCATTCAAGTCGTCATTAACGAGAACAAAATCATAACTATCCCATCGGCTTATTTCATCCCAGCTTTTGCGCATTCGCTTTTCAATGACCTCATCGGCATCCTGGTTACGAGACACCAATCTGCGGTGAAGCTCTTTAATTGATGGAGGAAGTAAAAAAATTGACAGTGTGTTACTGCCTAAGTCTGAATTTCGGATTTGTTGAGCACCTTGCCAGTCAATATCAAATAACACGTCACATCCGCTGTCGACTGCCATGGTTACAGGCTCTTTTGGAGAACCGTAGAAATGTCCAAACACATGTGCATGTTCTACCATTTCAGCATTGGCTACCATAGTTTTAAAATCGCCTTCAGTAATAAAATGGTAGTGCTGACCGTGGATTTCTCCTTCTCGTGAAGGCCTTGTTGTTGCTGAAACTGAGAATGCAATATCAGGATCCCATTTGCGCAAACGTTGCGCTAAAGTGCTTTTACCTGCCCCCGAAGGCGAACTAAGAATAATTAAAAGTCCACGACGTTGATTTTGGTCTAATGTCATATTTTATTCCACGTTTTGAACTTGTTCTCGCATTTGATCAATCAATGCCTTAAGGGCGAGGCCGATCCTTGTAAGATTGATATTTTGCGCCTTTGCGCACAACGTATTAGCTTCCCTATTAAATTCTTGCATCAAAAAATCCATCTTGCGCCCAACTAATTGAGCTTCCCCAAGCAATTCACGGGCTGCTGCAACGTGAGACACTAATCGATCAATCTCTTCAGTAATATCAGCCTTGACAGCTAGCAGAGCCAGTTCTTGCTCCAAACGGCTATGGTCCAACCCTTCTGAATTATCCAAGATACGAGCCAAGTTGCGCTTTAAACTGGCGGCAACATCATCTTTACGCTCCTCCACCAACTGAGAAGCTCTCTCCGTCAAGGCCTCTATCTTATCCAACTGCCCCGACAAAACTGAGGTCAGCGACTGCCCTTCGGAAACACGCATCATATCAAAAGCTTTTAGAACCGATGGAAAATCATCCAGTAACGCCTTGCTTAATTCTGTTGGATTATCTTGCTCAATAGATTGTTCCAGAACACCATGTACAACTGCTATATCACTGGCTTTAGCTGGTCCAAGCGAAAGACCTAAATTCGCGGCTTCTCTTTCGATGTCAAGAAAAGCTCGAATTACTGCAGCTAATTGTTCTTGATTTACAGAAAGCTTTGCCACGGCACCGTCCCGCGCCACCCGAAGCGAGACAGTTACATTCCCACGTCGTACATGCTCAGCGATAAGTGGACGGATCGCAGTTTCTAGTCCTTCAATCCAATCAGGCACGCGTAATCTAATATCAAGGCCTTTACCATTAACGGCACGAATATCCCAAGTCCATCGAAACCCATCTATAGCGCTCGACTGAACAGCAAAACCCGTCATTGATCGGACTGAGGCCTTAAAATTATTTTTTTCCATAAAATGGATTTAGGGGTATACGTTCTACCAAGCAAGTCTAAGATGTGCATATAAGAGAACTGGTACAATGATGGCTACAAGATGTAATTTCTACTTACCTGACTTATAGTACTTTAGTTTACTAAATTAATTTATTTAAATAATCAATAAAATAGGCATGTATTACTTAACAGAGATGACCGAGATAATAATTGAACGGTAAGTCAATTTTGGATTTAATTTCATATTATTAATCAATATAAAAACTGTGAACTATACACTAACAGCGCGCTCCTTAGACTGAGCGTTTCGACGGTTGGAGAGCTCTTCAGCTACAAGAAATGCTAATTCTAAAGCTTGAGAAGCATTCAAGCGAGGATCACAAGCAGTGTGATAACGGTCGCTAAGATCTTCTTCACTGACAGCACGCACTCCACCAGTACATTCGGTTACATCTTGACCTGTCATTTCGAAATGCACTCCAGCAGGCACAGTTCCCTCGGATTGATGCACTCCAAAAAACTCACGGACTTCCCGCAGAACTGACTCAAAAGGTCTAGTTTTATATCCAGTAGAAGATTTTATTGTATTGCCGTGCATTGCATCACACACCCAGACCACCTTAGCCCCTTCCTCGCGAACCGTATTGATCAAACGTGGTAGGTGTTCTCCAACTGAACCAGCTCCAAATCTCGCTATTAACGACAAACGACCACCTTCATTTTCAGGGTTTAATCTGGCCATTAAGACCTTAAGATCTTCACTCGTCATTGTTGGCCCACATTTCAATCCAATAGGATTTTGCACACCGCGAGCAAATTCAACATGGGCGCCGTCCGGCTGTCTTGTCCTGTCACCAATCCAGATCATGTGGCCTGAACCAGCCAACCATTTTCCTGATGTTGAATCTAGCCTAGTAAGCGCCTCCTCATATTCCAGTAACAATGACTCATGGCTTGTATAAAATTCAACAGTTGAGAACTCATGTGTTGTATCTGCGTCGATACCCGCCGCGGCCATAAAATCGATAGTATCCTGAATCCGTGCTGCAATTTCTCGATATTTTTTAGCGCCTTTTCCATCGGTAAAACCAAGTGTCCACGAGTGGACCCTATTCATATCAGCAAAACCACCGGTCGAAAATGCTCGCAAGAGGTTTAAGGTAGCGGCGGCTTGTGTGTACGCTTGTAGCATCTTGTTTGGATCTGGGGAACGTGCTTCTGGCGTAAATGCCAATTCGTTAATAATGTCACCTCTATAGCTAGGCAACTCTAGGCCATCTATAATTTCAGTAGGTGCTGAACGAGGTTTCGCAAACTGGCCTGCCATTCGGCCTAATTTAATTACTGGCACTTTAGCCCCATAGGTTAGCACCATAGCCATTTGCAGCATAACTTTGAACGTATCTCTGATACTGTCAGCACTGAATTGATCAAAAGACTCGGCGCAATCTCCACCCTGCAACAAAAACGCATTTCCATGGCTTGCATCCGCCAACAGGTGTTTAAGACGCCTAGCTTCGCCAGCAAATACTAAAGGTGGATACTTTGAAAGTTGTACCTCGACCGCATTTAAGGCAACGGTTTTTGCATAGTTAGGCATCTGCACACGAGGTTTGGTACGCCAGTCGGATTTAGTCCAGTCACTCATCATCCATCTCCACAAAACGCTAGCAAAAGTATTTTTCTTTATCTCTATACAAAAGCTATTGCAGACTGACCATATCGGAAATTCACCCCCTTGACGCCATCCAATGTGCATGATCAAGATTTTATTATTGAAAAAATAACTGTCCGTAAAAGCGGGCGTTAAACCTGACAGGAATACGCGGCGATGGCTATCCCCCGCCCAACCACAAACTCTTCAGTTGATAAAGACGAAACGAAGCGTTATGTCTTTGTTTTATTAAAGAACTTTACTCTATTAAGTTTTTCGTCAGCATTAGAAAGTTTGCGTATCGCAAATAGAATGGCTGGCCGCGACATTTATAGTTGGCGTATTATCGGAGAAGGTGGACAGGTTGCATACTGCTCCGCTGGTACAGGATTCCAATTAAACGGGGATTTAGATGAAGTAGCCCGTAATGATGTTGTGATGCTATGCGGTGGCATCGATGTACAAAACGCTACAACAAAGCGGCTGTTAGGGTGGATGCGTAGAGAAGCACGCAAAGGTGTGGTAATAGCTGGCTTGTGTACGGCTGCCTACGCGCTTGCTAAAGCTGGCTTGCTCAACGGTAAAAAAGCAACTGTTCATTGGGAAAATCAGGATAGCTTTTTAGAAGAATTTCCAGACGTAGAGCTAACAAAATCTGTTTTTGTGGTTGATGGGCCACGTTTGACTACTGCTGGTGGAGTTTCATCGCTTGATCTCATGCTGAAGCTCATAGCGGACGATCATGGAGAGGAACTGGCGAACGCTGTAGCAGATCAATTAATTTATTCCTCAATTCGCACCGACCAAGATACACAGAGGTTGTCTGTACCCACTCGAATTGGTGTTCGGCATCCTAAACTTAGTCAAGTGATCCAGATTATGGAAAAAAACATAGAAGAGCCAATAAGCCCTTCAGTTTTAGCTAAAGATGTAGGTATGTCCACACGTCAGTTGGAACGCCTGTTCCGACGGTATCTAAATCGGAGCCCTAAGCGATATTATATGGAACTCCGTTTGCAAAAAGCACGCAACCTACTAATGCAAACAGATATGAGCGTGATTAACGTTGCTTTGGCATGCGGATTTGCTTCGCCATCACATTTCTCAAAGTGTTACCGAGCACACTACAACACCACACCATATCGTGAACGTGGTGCTCATGCATCAAGTTCATCCATGTAGGCCACAGAAATTTAAAATAATTTTACTTTATATAAGATTCATAAGTATTTGATTTTAAAATTTTTAAGTTATTAAAGCTTAAAGCCTGTAGCGACAACAAACTTCTCAGAACTATCTGAACGCGAAGCTGGCGGCTTAACATTATCAACTTTCTTGAATTTTTTTTTCAACAACTTTTGCAGACTTCCTTCTGCACCACCAGCCAGTACCTTGGCCACAAATGTTCCACCTTCATCTAAAACGTCGAAGGCGAAATAAGCGGCAGCCTCACATAAAGAAATTATTCGCAAGTGGTCAGTTTGTTTATGTCCTGAAGAAGAAGCTGCCATATCCGACATTACCACATCAGCTTTACCCCTAAGCAATTGCTTGACTTGTTCGTCTGCATCCTCATCCATAAAATCCAGCTGGTATAAGTCACAGCCAGTGATTGGTTCCATTTCCTGAAGGTCAATTCCCAGTATTGTGCCAACCGTTTTTCCCGAACGTTCGGCTAAGACATTGCACCTCTTGACTGCAACTTGGCACCATCCACCAGGAGCAGCGCCCAAATCTACGATTCTAGCGCCAGGGACTAGGAAACGGAACTTATCATCTAACTCCATAATCTTGTAAGCAGCACGCCCTCGATATCCCTCAGCTATGGCGCGTTTGACATAGGGATCATTCAACTGACGCTGTAACCAGCGAGTTGAACTCAGCTTACGCCCTCGAGCTGACTTAACCTTTACCTTAAGATCGCGCTGTCCACGCCCAGAGTTATTTTTCCCTGTCGGCGTTTTAGATTTTCCACTGGGAATTTTGGTCAATATACCACCCTTATTAATTGCTCCGGCTATACTACGTCCTCAGCTATGCACTAAGGGAGTGCTTTAGAAAGATCTGTATCCAACACTCCATCAGCGCTCATTTGAGAATAAAGTAATCCCTCACGCAGTCCTCTATCTGCAACAGATAAACTATCAGTTGGCCAACAACGCATCAAAGCTTGCAATATCGCGGCACCCGACATGATCAATGCATGACGGTCCGAACCAATCCGCGGATCCGCACGGCGACCACTAGGACCCATAGCGAGGTACGAGTGAATAACAGCATCGATTTGTTTAGTAGACATGCTCAACCCATCAACCTTGGTACGATCGTAACGCTTTAAACCCAAGTGAGACGCTGCTACCGTAGTAACCGTACCAGAGGTCCCAACAATCTGAAAATGTTCAGTTCTCTCCTTCGCATGGTAAGGAGAAAATCCTGCGAGATTTTCCTCGAAATACCAACTCATTAAAGCAAAACGCCCAGCATCGTCTTCCACATCATTAAACTGTTCCCGCAGCGTTGCCACACCTAAAGGTACACTAATCCAATCAACCACACGAGCTTGCGGGATATCAGACAAAGCAGGTTTAAAACCAGCATGTAACCGCATAATTGCACATGCTCGGTCATGCTTAGCTACACCGCTTAGATCAATCCAAACAAGCTCAGTTGAACCACCACCAATATCAACAATCAACAAATTTTCAGTCTTTGGACACACCAACGGTGCGCAAGAAATAACCGCTAAACGCGCTTCCTCTTCAGTCTGTATAATATCGAGACGCAAACCAGTTTCACGATGGACGCGATCAATAAAATCTTCTGCATTAAGCGCTCTGCGACAGGCTTCAGTCGCAACTAGTCGCATCCGTCTAACCTTGTGTCGCTTTAGCTTTTGCTGACAAATGCGCAGCGCCTGTATCGTTCGTAACATCGATCTACGGGACAAGCGACCTGAGCTTTCCAGCCCAAGACCTAATTGTACGGATTTAGAGAAACTGTCGACAACACGAAAGCCCGCACCACGCGGCACGGCGATCAGCATACGACAACTGTTAGTGCCCAGATCTAGTGCTGCATAAAGTGCAGATGATCGTCGGACACGTGGCACGGGTTGGGGTGCGTGTCTTGCACCTTGCGAATAACGCGCACCCGCACCTTGGGGACGCTTTGACGCCATTTTAAGCGCCTTTCATATCAAGTTATTACAAAGATATGATTAACCTGCCAGGCACGCAAGTGTCTTGATTCGATCAATCTATATTTTGCTGAAAATGGTATGGTTGCTAAACTAAACTGATGGGTATTAAAGATTAATAGAACCGCATAGTTGCGATTTAATTAACAAAAGAGAATTCACAAAGTAGCCCGTCGCAAGAGCTTCCAGTTTTGTCGAAAACAAGCCATGTTATATTTTTTTGATGCCGTATTGAAAATCTAACAAAACCGAAAGAATCAAATGCCTGATGTAACTATTGTTTATTGGCGCGATATCCCAGCCCAAGTTATTGTTGGCAAAGGACGCGCCGGAGCAAAACGCCAACTAACTGAACGGTTTGAACAAGCAATCGACCGCGCTGCCATGAAGGTGAATGCAAAAGACGCAGACGCTTATCTTGCAGAATGGCGCAAAGTAAAATCCTACTCTGTTGACGGAGATCCCACCGAAACGGCAGAAAAAGAGAGCCTAAAACTGGAAACTGAATATGATAACGATCGCATCAAAGCTCTTATTGAAAATGAGGGATGGGATTGACTATTAAAAACCTACTGGCAAAAAATAATAGATAAACTGCAGTACAACTGCAACTTTTCCAAGACAATACTCAGGGGTTGGACACGATGGCTCTGTTAAAATTTAAAAAAGATGATGGTCCTACTGCTGGATCACTTGGTGCGGACGTGGAGGCTCTTCTTGAGAATTACTCAATTGAAGTTATGCCTCGCACAGCTGAAAAGGTGGAAGACTTTTGTTCAATCCTCCCTGCTGGTACCCGTGTATATATTGCGCACATAGCAGGCACGCCGATCGAGGATATGGTGGCAACTGCTAAACGTCTTACCTCTGACGGATTTCCAGTCATGCCACATTTTCCTGCACGCATTATTAAAGATAAACATACTTTAAAAGACTGGATTTTGCGTTATCAGGGAGAAGCAAATGTAGATCAGGCCCTTTTGCTAGCCGGTGGTGTAGATACACCGCAAGGCGACTTTCATAACTCGATGCAATTGTTAGAATGTGGTGCTTTTGATAAGGCTGGGTTCCAGAGGCTTCATGTCGCTGGTCACCCAGAAGGCAACAAAGACATCGACCCTGATGGTGGAATAATTAATGTAGAAAAAGCCCTCCTGTGGAAACAAGCCTTTTCTGATCGTTCCGATGCTAATATGGCAATAACTACTCAATTCGCATTTGAAGCTAAGTCTATTATAGCTTGGGCAAACACAATTAAAGTATCTGGCGTTAACCTCCCAATCCATATAGGCATAGCGGGTCCAGCCAAGTTACAAACCATGATCAAATATGCTATTGCATGCGGGGTTGGACCATCATTGCGTGTGTTGCAACGCCGAGCCAAAGATGTGACAAAGTTGTTAGTGCCTTTTGATCCCACAGAGGTTATTTCCGAATTGGCTTCATACAAAAGAAAAAATCCAGATTTCAACATTACAAACGTTCATTTCTTTCCTTTGGGCGGCATCAAAATTAACGCCCGTTGGGCCACCGAAAATGGTGGAGCAAAAGCCCGCACTAACAACCTCTAAAGGACTATTTTAATGGTACGCACCATTGTCGAATCTAAATCTAAGACTGCAATCATTGGCTTTGATCAGCCGTTCACCGTTATAGGAGAGAGAATCAACCCAACAGGACGCAAAGTGCTAAACGAGGAATTAGAGAGAGGCGATTTCTCACGTGTTGAAATGGATGCAATTGCACAATCCGCAGCTGGGGCTACGATTCTTGATATTAATTCAGGGGCAGTTTTTTCAAACAAAATGGCTGATGACCCACGATATGCTGATAACAATTTTGTAGAACCGACACTGATGCGCGAACTAATTGAATGTGTCCAAGCAGTGGTTGACACCCCACTTTGCATCGATAGCTCTGTTCCTGGAGCGTTGGAAAACGGCCTTGCCGCAGCTGAAGGAAGACCACTTTTAAATTCCGTTACAGGTGAAGAAGAGCGCTTAGAGTTAGTGCTTCCACTTGTTAAAAAATATAATGTCCCAGTTGTTGCAATTTCAAACGACGATACCGGTATCTCCGAAAACCCAGATGTCCGTTTTGCAGTAGCAAAAAAGATTGTTCAACGCGCTGCTGATTTTGGAATTCCTGCATGCGATATAGTTGTTGACCCATTGGTAATGCCAATTGGTGCTATGGGTACTGCTGGCTTGCAAGTTTTTGCGCTGGTACGCCGCCTGCGCGAAGAGTTAGGCGTGAATACAACATGTGGTGCATCGAATATATCATTTGGACTTCCTAATAGGCATGGAATCAACAATGCTTTTTTACCTATGGCAATGGGCGCTGGTATGACATCCGCTATAATGAACCCCATAGCTTTACCAATTGGTCCGCTTAGAATTAAAGAAAAACGAGCCGAAATTGCATCTGCAGGAATTATCCTACCAAATAACATGGATGACGAGTCTTTCGTACAACTTTTTAATATGGGTTCTACAGCAACACTTGCAGGCAAGGAGATGGAAGCTATCCGCGCAGCAAATTTCCTTACAAATAATGATGAAGGTGGCGGAGAATGGATCAAGTTCAATCGCCTACCAGTGAAAGCTGGCCAAGAAGGTCGCGGTCGCTCAGGTCGCTCAGGTGGGCGTCGTCGGAGAGCGTAAGTAAAAATTACGACTAAAAGACAAAACGTATAAATATGATAACATTGATATATTATAGTTAGCGTCCCAGATTTATACTGGCACCTTTCACTGTTTAAGTCTTGGCATGTAAGGTTACCTGTTGAATTTGCCTTTTAGTTGTTGCAGATCGTTGTCATACCATCCTCACGTTAATCTATAAGAGGTATATCCGCTGCGGAGTGTTCTAAAAATATTTTTCAAAGCAAGCGAAACTAAACCCTTGGTTGTATTGCTTTGTCTATTCCTAAGTGGCCTTGCTCAAGGTATCGGACTTGCTAGCCTTTTACCAACAGTATCAATGGCCCTTGGAGATACGGCAGGAGAACAAAGTTCCTCGGTAGTAAAAGTAACGGAATGGCTCGCTTTTTTTGGAATTGAAGCAAATATCGTCACACTAGTGACGCTCGGTGTATCAACTGTAATACTTAAAAATATTCTTACACTAACAGCCATGACATATGTAGGTTACACAGTTGCAGACATAACCACAAATATTCGAAGCAACCTGGTAAATTCGTTACTTATGGTGCGATGGGATTTCTTCACTAAACAACCCATCGGAAAAATAACAAATGCATTGAGTGCTGAAGCAACACGCGCCGGGGCGGCGTACCTCTCAGCAGCAAGGCTATTTGTATATACCATGCAGGCGGTCGTTTACACAGTGGTTGCGTTATTTATCTCATGGCAAGCGGCGATGATGTCTCTTTTTGTAGGTGCTGTCATAGCATTATCACTGCACTTTTTAATTAAAAGAGCACGTCGAGCTGGTACTCAACAGACAAAACATGCTCGCAATTTCATATCTTACATAAGTGATGCTCTTAATAATATAAAACCGCTTAAAGCTATGGCTCGACAAGCAGATTTTGAGAGATTAATGAATGAAAATATTTCAAGATTAAAAAAAGCTCTACGAAAACAGGTTATAGCAAAGGAAGCGCTCAAAGCTTCTAATGAAACTCTAGCTGCGATTGTACTTGGGATAGGAATTACAATAGCTATTGTTTATTGGGGATTCCCAATTGCAGAGCTTGCGGTGATGGGCCTAGTGCTGACGCAATTAGTTAAAACCTTTAACAAAATGCAAAATGAATATCAAAAAACAGTTATTTCAGAGAGTGCCTACTTCAGTGCTTTGGAACAAATCCGAGAAACACAAGCACAAATAGAGTCAGATCCTTCGACAAAGAAGCCTATTTTCAAAAAAGAGTTCAGTTTTGTGGATGTGCATTTTTCTCATGCAGGCAGTCCAATACTCAAAGGAATAACATTAGAATTCCCAAAAAACGCAACCACAGTTCTTACAGGCCCTTCAGGGTCAGGAAAAACAACAATAACAGATATTTTACTTGGATTTTATTCTCCAGACACTGGCCAGGTCTTAATTGACGACATACCACTTAACAGTTTTTCTCTACATGACTGGCGAGCATCAATAGGGTACGTACCACAGGAACCAATTCTATTTCACGATACAATTTTCTCAAACATAGCACTGGGTAACAAAACCATAAGTGAAGCCAATGTAATTGATGCACTTTCTCTTGCTGGTGCATCAAATTTTGTTGCAAACATGCCCCTGGGACTCGACACTGAAGTAGGAGAAAAGGGGTCAATGATTTCCGGTGGTCAACGCCAGCGCATTGCTCTTGCTCGGGCTTTAGTCTGCAAACCTGACATCCTAATCTTGGACGAAGTGACCAGTGCTCTTGATCCACTTTCAGAACAAGAAATCATCAAAAATATAAAAAATCTTGGTGGTCAAATAACTATAATTGCAATTACTCACCGTCCAGCATTTATTAAAATTGCCGACAGAGCTTATCATTTATTAAATGGTCAAATTTCATCTATTGAAAATAATAATTAGTTCAACAATTAGCATCAATAAAGAATGACATCAGTGACTGGAGACGAATACCAATCTTTATTTCTTTGGGACATACTAATTTCGATTTACAATTAGAAAGTTACTTCATGAAAGAATTAGGGATGTAACACTCAAAATACCCACTACGACTGATTGACATATTCTTTCGACCAAGAGGTAATATACCCAGTCATTACCTGGCGAGCGTTTTCAATGTCTTTTCGTTCAATGTCGCTGCGTGCAAAATTAATGTTACCATCAAAGTACTTGGCATATTTTTTTGCAATAGTCATGTCTATAAAACGATGGTTTCTAGTTTCAACACGCCTTACTGGAAGATCAGGTATATAAACGGGTTTTCCAGTTGCGCACGCTTCGACCACCATCGTGATAGAGTCTGGCGTTACAATAAACGCTCCAGCACTTTCACAGGCATTCAAAAACCCTTGCCTATCAGTTGCCTCAATTAACTTGACGTTAGTTGGAGCAAAACGTTTTTTTATGGCGTTCTCTACACTTTTTTTTGTCCTTCTTGAAAAAATTATACTCAGAGAATGTTGAGCCAATATCGTATCAAGTCGATTGAGAAAATCGGAATAATCAGCGATTTCATCGCCATATGTGATATTTAATCCGCCAAGTAAAATAACAACCTCGCAACCCTCTTCTTTTGATACCGGTAATGGGTTGCAAATAGGAGAATTCACCCACACCTGTTTAGGGCACCAAGGATATCGTTTTTCCTCATCAACACCAAGCTCACGTTCGTGTTGAGGTCTCAACATTAGGTCAGCGCAATTAGTAGTCCACTTCTTCGGCGATCCTATGAAAAGAATGAATACTTCATTACCCCGTAGGAATTTTATCAATCGACAAGCTGGTAAAACGGATCTTCCGCTCGCCAATATCAAATACTCGCCTTTACGGAATTTCCATGCCATTTTTATGGCTTGGACTATCCAATATAATTTTTCCAACTCTCTTTGCCACTCCGGCAGTGCTTTATTTAAACCGCGTATTTGCAACACGGCTTCAATTTTGACACCAACCAAGTCCGCGACGGCCATACATTGTGTAACATGACCATTTTTTTTAGTACTAATTGCGAAAGTGCGAAACGAGCCAGCAGTTATTGGACATACGTTGGTAGATTTTTGCAAAACATCCAAGCCCTCCAAATTCAAACTGATTTACAAAAACAATCCAATCGGTGTTGTCTCTACCAGCCTCGTTTATTCATAATAAAGTTTGTTTAATACAAAGTTACGCAACTATTTAGTTTCTCTTATCAATTTCATTAAGCAGCGTATCTAAATCTGGAACTTTTTCCATAACCTTGTAAGCGTCACGGCGCACATGGTTTTGCAACATTTCCGAATTAATCTGTTCATCAGAAATAGCGCCTGCATCCAGACACTCTTTCAATAAACTAAAGAAAAACTGTTCTTGCTTAGGATCAGGATGTTTCGAATAATAACCCTTTTTCCTGTAACCACTAATGCCAAGTGCCCTAAAAAGTTTGTTGGGCCGGTTGGTATAATCAATCGCAAGGCCCGTTTTCCAAGGCTGGGTCCGCCTTTTGGTATTGTGAATAAGCATAGTGTCTGCAGCCAACCGATCAAAATCGTTCCAAAACGATTCCAGATAACCAATGGAGTTATCAGGTTCATTACGTAGTTCAATCCAATCTTCATAATCCAAGTCACCAGAAAACATGGCTTCAAACTGGCTTTTGACGTTCCAATGCCGAAGATCAGCACAGTTTAGTAGCATTACACTGGAAGCAACATAATTAGCATGCCCTTTATGACCAGGTCGCGGTTTTGCGCAAATACTTTTCCCATCCATATCCCTATCAAACAGTTCGTTGATATCTCCTACAGCAAATACGTCAGGATCAATTACTATAGCACGGCCTTCATATCCCATCAACTCTGGCGGCATAAACCTAACAGGGGTAAAAGACTGCAAGTCTGCATTTTTCCAGGTACGCCAATTGCCACCACGTAAAAAATCTTTACCTTCAAAATCCAAAAACAAAGGGAAGTCTTCTTGTACCGTTATTTGCACATCGAATTCTTTAGGGTTAGCTGAATTGCGCTTGAGCGAATGTTTGCCAACAATAGCACCAACCATTTGCTTTGCATTCGTATGTATAAAAACCGTCTTCTTCAATGTTCTGCCCTTACTTCGAATTAACTCTGAACCAAAGGATAAAGTCACTATTAAAACGCATGGGCTCTAAATGCCTTTTGTGTTTCGTTGTGATCAGTTAAACTGAAGGTGCAGTTAGTCAAGTTATTAGGTGTTCAGATAAGTGAAAGCAAGAACAGTTGCCCAATCGATAGATGTACACGACGCTATAGGTTCGCCGATGGTTTGGGTTTTAGAGGGCCATCGTGCGGGTGATAATCTTCAATTGCAGACATTAGCAGAAGGGATAGGTTGGCGGTGGACAGTGAAAAAATTAGATTGGCAAAAACAACTGCCGATTTGGACACCTTACTATAGCAGATCAATTAGTTTAAAACATTTAACGCCCGCAAGCAGGAGTGAATTAACGCCTCCTTGGCCTGACTTGGTTTTATCTATTGGATGGCGAAGTGTACCGGTTGCGCGCTGGATACAAAGACAATGCACTGCGAGACTAGTTCATCTTGGGCGACCACGCGCCTCTCTTTCATATTTTGATCTCGTTTTAACTACTCCACAGTATGGCTTACCCACAGCAAACAATGTGTTGTGCCTTACCGGACCACTGAATACTCAATCTCCAACGAGGCTGGCTAATAATGCTAATGCTTGGCAAAATCGCTTACTACATCTTCCCCGCCCTTGGACCGCTGTTTTTGTGGGGGGTAGTACACCATCACTTAAATTTTCAAAGTTTTCCGCCCAAAAATTAGTCAATATATGTAATGATCATAAACTAAAAGTAACAGGCTCTTTATTGGTTGCAACAAGCCCTAGAACGCCAAGATTTGTCGCTGAAATCTTACGCAAATCAATAGATTCACCATCTTTTATATATTTTTGGCATACGGATACAGACAATCCTTATGGCGCTTACTTGGCATTGGCAGATGAATTTATAGTTACAAATGACAGTATTTCAATGACACAAGAGGCTGCTTTAACCCAGCGGCCAGTACAAATTTTTTCGTTAACTCAAAAAAATAAAGCTCTAAGGGAGTTAATTTTAAGTGTTGATAAAAAAATACGAAATGGTAACAAAACTCTGTCACAGATTTATTTAAACTCTATACGAATGGGGATTATTTTTCCGCCAAAATCCCCAGATAAATACTTCAAAGAGTTGCATAAAAACGGTCAAATTAACTTTTTAGGTATGCCTTTGCGATATACAAAAAAAGTACCCCTTATTGAAGAAAATGATAATGCAATTCAAGCAGTTTACAAACTATTTGAACAAAAAAGACTTAATTAATTGACTACAGCGTCAAAGTGAATTTGTGCAATTTAAATAATTAATACTTCAATTTCGCAACAACTTGTGAGTATCCACATCGTCTTATATCTGATGTTAAGGTTCATAGCTTTAGAAAAACCAATATAAAAGAAGTGGCAAATTGCCTCCATAGTCATACAAGGAAAATGCGGCTTGATTGAAATTACAATCCCAACTCCTACTGAACGTGGAATTCCATTTAAAGCCTCGGGCTTTCGTTCTTTTACTGAAGCTTTAGACTACGCTTCTCAATGCAAAACAGGTATTAATTTTTTCTCGGGTAGAGGTGTAATAGAAGAGGTTTTACCGTATAAAAAGTTGCGCGCTCAATCAGTTGCGCTTGCAGAACAATTGTTATCGATAGGGCTGCAAGCTGGAGACCGGGTTGCAATTATTGCTGAAAGTGACGGAAATTTTTTGCGTATTTTTGCTGCATGCCAGTATGCTGGTTTAATTCCAATGCCTATGCCTTTACCTGCTGCTTTTCGAGGGCGTTCAGGATATGTCGACCAAACACGACGTATGATTTTAACTGCCGGTGCAAAAGCTGCTTTCGGTCCTAGTGCAATGCTCAGCCTTTTGCATGAAGCTGCTGATGTATTGGAACTAGAATACATTGGGACGGTTGAGGAATTGCCCAAGTTGAAAAATTCAACTTACCTGCCTGAACCAACTATGAGTGGGCTAGCATATCTCCAGTTTTCATCAGGCAGTACACGCGCTCCAAAAGGCGTGGCAATCACTCATGAAGCTTTTATAGCGAACACCACTGCAATATCTTTATCTGGTATGACAATCAGACAAGATGATCGATGCACCACTTGGCTCCCTTTTTACCATGATCTAGGGTTAGTTGGTTGTCTGTTGACCCCAATTATGACACAAATGTCAATCGACGTTATCCCTACTCGCGATTTTGCAAAACGCCCCATGACATGGCTTTCAACCATTAGCAAATATGGTGGAACACTCTCATTCGGACCAACTTTCGGCTACGAGCTTTGTGTAAGACGCGCAGAGCGAGCAAAACCGCCAATGGATTTAGACTTATCTACATGGCGGGCCGCTGGTATTGGCGGTGATATGGTCCGTCCGTCAGTGTTAAATAAATTTTCAAAAACATTTTCAGATTTTGGTTTTGAGGCAAACTCCTTCTCTCCCAGCTATGGAATGGCAGAAGCAACGGTTGCAATAAGTTTTCACGAACCGGGCAGAGGCCTAATTGTTGATACCATAGATTTAAATATGCTTGAAAATGAAGGACGTGTGATTGAAACAAGCGGCGATACAGATAGGATAAGATCTTTCGTTAGATGTGGAAAAATACTCCCTGGACATGAATTAGAGGTCCGTGATCCAAGTGGAAATGTACTTCCCGAAAAGCGGGTTGGAACATTTTTCTTACGTGGCCCCAGCACTATGAAAGGTTACGATGGTTTGCCAGAAGAAACAGCAGATGTCTTGGATGAACAAGGATGGTTGAATACGGGAGATCTTGGCTACTTATCCGATGAGGAAATTGTAATCACTGGCCGCGCTAAAGACTTAATTATTATGAACGGTCGAAACATCTGGCCCCAAGATATTGAATGGTCTGTAGAACGAGATATTTCCCTTTGCCGTACAGGAGATGTATCAGCATTTTCTGTACAAAATGGTAACGATGAAACTATCGTTGTTCTGGTGCAGTGCAGGGCTACAAGCACTGAAGCGCGTGAATCTTTACGAACGGAAATAGAACGTGTAATCAGCGGCGTCCACGGTTTACAGTGCCAAGTCGTACTCGTTCCTCACAATAGCCTTCCGCATACTTCCTCGGGAAAGCTTAGTCGTACCAAATCACGAATACAGTATCTTGATGGCACTATTGCCGAATTATCGGCGACTTAGACGCAGTGACTTTTTAGGGCAAGAATATTGACACTTAAACAGAAACCTTTGGCAGCTATAACCGGTGGGACTGGATTTGTTGGGCGCTACATAATATCCGACTTAATGAAAGCCGGTTGGAAAATAAGGCTGCTTGTGCGTAGTGAACCAATGCATCCACTTATTCCAGAATTAGATGCTGAAATTATTATCAGCGATTTATCTGATCAGAAAGCTTTAGAACAATTTTGTGCGGACGCAGATGCAGTCATACATGTTGGTGGATTAATAAAAGCAAAAAACCGCACTGAGTTCTTTGCTGTAAACGAAAAAGGCAGCAAAAACTTAGCAAAAGCAGCCGCAAAAGTTGTACCAAAAGCAATCTTTGTTGTAGTTTCTTCAATGGCAGCCAGAGTGCCAGGCCTATCAGATTACGCTGCGAGCAAACGCGCAGGTGAGGATGCAATAATAAGAAATTTTACTGGACCTGTTACTATTTTACGACCATCAGCAGTTTATGGCCGATGGGATAAAGAGACACTGCCATTATTTCAGATGGCTTCAAAAGGGAGGATTTTTATGCCCCGAGATGAAGCAGCCCGTATTTGTTTAATTAACGTTGCGGACGTTTCAAGCGCAGTGGCTACGTACGCAAAGATAGGAAAAGTTGACGCACTTTATGAATTAAGTGATGAAAATATTTACGGTTATACTTGGAGTGAAATTGCTTTAACAGTTGGAAAAGCGGTTGGAAAAAACCCCAAAATTACAAGTATTCCAACTGTATTGTCCAAATCTGGAGGTAATACCTTTGCTTATATTTCCCGATTAATGGGGCAGACACCATTCGTCACAGCAGGAAAAATTGCAGAAATTCTACACGGTCAATGGGGTTCTTCTCCTACATTTCAGCCGCAGCTTGAAATTTGGCGCCCACAAATATCTCTGGAATGTGGTTTTACTCAAACCGCAAAATGGTACGCATTAAACAAACTTATTTGAAATACTTGGTAGGAAAACGTGACACTTTCTTACAGCCATTCCTCTTTCCAAACAGTGCATACACGCTTGATAAGTGTAATATAGAAAAAAACCAAACGGTGTCAGTACATGAGCGATGAAGAAGTTGTCGATATTATAATCAAAGAACTTTTGGTAATAATGCCCAACGCCTCTGACATAGCCTCGGAGACTAATATCGTTCGAGACTTAAGCTTGGACTCATTAGCGGTAATGGATTTAGTGATGGCGTTAGAAGACTACTTTGATATTTCGATCCCTTTGGATCGTATTGCCGACACAGAAACTGTTTTCCAGCTAGCGGGTGTCGTACAGTCGTTACAAACAGAGGTTAGAGCATAATGAGCATTTTGAAAAAATTCGAAGAATTGCGTGGCGCTTACAACCATGTAAAGGAGGCTGGCAACGACCCATTTTCTGTTTGTTTTGATGAAATACTATCTCCAACTGAAGGAGTGGTGTCGGGTAAAAAAACCATTCTATTGGGTACAAACAATTACCTAGGGCTAACTTTTGACAAACAAAGCATTGAAACTGCTGTTTCTGCGCTTCGCGAAAATGGTACCGGCACAACCGGTTCTCGGATAGCTAACGGCTCATATGGCTGGCATGCACGACTTGAGAGTAATCTAGCATCATTCTATGACCGTGATCACGCCATGGTGTTCACCACAGGGTATCAAGCAAATCTTGGAATTATTGCAACGTTGGCAGGTCGGGATGACCATCTCGTTATTGATGCGGATTCTCATGCATGCATTTACGACGCGTGTAAGTTAACCCCTGCTCCAGTAACTCGATTTAAGCATAATGATCCAAACGATTTAAGAACACGATTGGGCCGTATTAAAAATAATGGTGGTAATATAATTGTTGTCACTGAAGGCATTTTTAGCATGCTCGGCGATAAGGCACCACTTAAAGAAATAGTAGAAGTGACTAAAGAGTTTGGCGCTTATCTGATAGTTGATGAAGCTCATTCAATGGGAGTTCTAGGCAAACATGGAAGAGGTTTAGCCGAGGAGTGTGGCGTAGAAGATGATGTCGATTTTATTTTAGGTACATTTAGCAAGAGCCTTGGAGCAATAGGTGGGTTTTGCGTTTCAAACATTGCTGACTTCGATTTATTAAAAGTAGCCTGTCGCCCCTATATGTTCACAGCCTCTTTACCGTCTTCAGTAGTAGCTTCAGTAGTAACTGCGTTGGAAAAGGTAGAAAAAGGAGAATTATTGCGTGAAAAACTGATGAGTAATGCACGTTACCTCCATAGTAAAATGATAGCAGCTGGATTTTCCGTTGGTCCGGATGTAAGCCCTGTAGTTGCTTTAAGATTGCAGTCATCAGAAATGGCAATCTCCTTTTGGAATGCATTATTGAATGAAGGTCTTTACGTCAATCTTGCGCTTCCTCCAGCAACACCGGCAAATATGAGTTTGCTCAGATGCAGCGTAAGTTCTTCCCATTCAAAAATACAAATTGATAAAGCTGTAGCACTTTTCACAAAGATAGGTATTGAGTTTGGAGTGATTGAGCCTGAACTTCTCGCCCAGTTTGGCTGATCACTATAAGAATTTGTTGAAAGTTTTTATCAACGAATAAGACCCTTAATCCAAAGTCGCCACAATACACCTGGTGCAGAAATTATAGGGTGTCGTTTTTGAAATTCAGTTAATTTTAACGGTTCACCCGTATGTCTTTCGACTTTCCACTGAATGTATTCAATTCTCTGGTCAAAAGTAAATGCGGCCTTGAATAAACGAATAACGTTCAACATCTTACCACAAAGGCTTTTCCAATACCATTTTCTCAGATAGTATGGGTTTGATTTATGCGTTAACCCATCAGGCCAACCGTTTTCACCTTGCTTGTTAGCCGCGTAAGCGAGAGCTGGGGTCAACATCATATCGAAATAATTTTGGGCCTGTTTGTAAATAGTCTGGCCCCGATTATGACCTTCTTCAACGCGCAATTCCGCACCATAAGTATTTTTGAAAAGAGCAATCCAAAAGTCAACTTTATTGTAATTTTTTGGAGCTAATCTGTCTGCCCATACTGCGCCAGTAGCCACTGCATCTGCAATATTATTGACGACAATCAAATTTGCTGGCTTGTCACGACAATATAGTAAAGCAGAAGGCTGACAAAATCTCGCCCACATTGAAGTATCATGGCTATCCGGACACATTCTCTTGGCAAACACATTGGCAGAAACTATTGCTATTTTTGCACGAGTATTTGATCCATGTCGATAAATCACTGTGGGAGGCAACAATTTATTGGCTGACGCAGAAACCCAATTTTTATAATAATCATTATAATTTTCAACTAAAATATAGAAATCTAAAACACCTTCAGTATTTTCATTACGTAAGCAAGATCCATAGAATAGCACCGCCAAAACAGACGACCCTCCCTCTGATGCAAGTTGGTTGGCAAATTCTCTTGCTTCTTTGGGAACGGGACGATCAAGGCCTTCACGAACCAGATCTTGCAAACAAATAGTCATTGTCCTAAAAACCCAATTGGTTGTGTTGCCACAATTTTAATATGACCTCGTGCGTCATAAAGTTCACCGTCTAGTACAAATTGATGATCAGACTTTATGTCAATAGTTTCAGCTCGACCGCTTAAGTATCCATTTTGTTTCATCCACGTCTTAAATATTCCAAGTACCAACAGGAAAATGCCAATAAAAATATGCCTGGGCGGCGCCGAAATATCAAGCCAATTCAAAAGTCCCCTACCCTCACCCCTGAATGGTTTTAATCCAAAAGTTAGACGCTTAAGTGAGCTTACTAAAACTAAAAAATGGCGATCTCCGTTAATGTGCCTTCCATTAACAAAAAATTGACACTTTTCATTCAAAACAATGTTTTTTTTCTTGATGGTGAACATATTACGACGCAAAACACCAATTATTGCCATAGCAACGGCTAAACCTTTGATAATGCCAATAGGATGGATTGTTTCGTTTGCTATTTGGACGCCATCTGAGAATGCTGCGAGCCCAAGTAAAAACCCTCTTTTTACTGGCTCCGAACGTTCTGGCCAACAAATTTCAAGCGCTGGACAATTACTACGTCTATGTTGCAACTTATTTAATTTATTTTTTTCAAGTAACCGCTGCCAGCCTTTATATCCACTACCAAAATGTCCAACTTGTCCTGCAATTACATTAGTTTTACCTGATGGTAACAATGCAAAAAGGGGCCATTGGCTACCGTACGCATGGTGAATATTACTTATAATATCACGCACAGTCCCATCACCGCCATCTATAACAATTAATTCAACACCTTCTTTAGAAAACCTAATGAGATCCAGAAGCAGCTGATTATGACAACTTGGTTGAGCCACAAATATTGTTCTGCTGGGTTTAACCCGCGCAGCGACACCACCGTTTTTACGATTTGCGCGACTAAGCGGATTACTAATCAATCCAATTTTCAATGATTAAGCCATGATTGCAACGGATGCGGAGCTCGCGCTGCTTGAAAAATTTGTAGACTGTGTACAATGAGCGAAATCAACGTCCAAATAGCCACTGAAATCAGCCCCTCAGCAGGATAACTAAAAAGACCAAATACCGTTAATATAGCAAGGTTTGGGTTACGTCGAGCAACAAACAAACGGTACCAACTATCAAACTTACGCCAAATATGCATTTCAATACCAAATGCTTTGATAAAAATTCCTTCTTGAATTCTTTGAATAACATAACCAACCACAGTTATCCAAAACGCAATTATTAAAATTGATGGATTATCTGTTACTGACATAGCACCGACTGCCCATGCCCAATACCAAAATGGGGGATGTATTAAATCTATACCATGATCGAAGATATTACCAAACTTAGATGATGTAAAAGTAACTCGCGCCAGTTTTCCATCAACCGTATCGAGAAACGTCATTATCCAAGCTGTAAATATCCCAAATATAAAAAATCCATTCCAAAACAACCATATCGTCATTAAAACAAAGATTAGACTGACCAAGGTCACCATATTAGGAGTAATAAGTAGCCCTGCAAAACAGCGCACAACGGCGATCGCTGGCTTTGGCCAAAAATAAAGCGTGACAAAGTCAGTCACGCCTTTGTAGGACCCATTAAATGTACGCTGTTCCACAGCGCTTAATGTTTTAGGATTAAGTTCGACGACATAAGGCTCTTCTCTCTTACGTAATCTCTCATCATAGGCTGTACTCAAGTCATCAGGGGTGCATATCTTTAAATCTGCCACCTTGGAAATACTTCCTTTTTTAATGTCATAAACTAAATCAGCTGCGCGATCAGCGGTTAAATAAGCAGCAACTGGACGCCCTTCGGAAACAAGAACTGTCCCCACTTCCTTTGCCAAATCAGCTAATAATATTTGTGAAAATGCATAATCCGCACTTATTACATAACAACATTCTGTTTTTGGTGATTTTCCATCCCATTGCGACAGGTCGCTTACATTAAGTCGAGCAAACATCCGCCTCAACCGTTCTGTAGGTGACATGCCCCATATAGAGGTTCCAAGCCCAACCAATATAACTTGAGCTGGTCTATTAGCTTTTTTACAAATTGATGTTGCCATAGATGGTTTTTCTTTCGTAAAAATCAGCATATCGGTTATGCTTATATATAAATTTAAACAACCATAAAACGCGAGAGTTATGCATCTTTCCTTTGCCCATTTATCAGATCCGCACAATCCTCTAACCCCAAATATTAAATTGAAGCAAATACTCAACAAACGGTTATTTGGATATTTATCATGGCATCGCAAACGCCACTTGCGTCATAAGCCTGAAATTTTATCAGCACTCATTGATGATATAAGAACAACTGCTCCAGATCACATAGTGATTTCCGGTGATTTAGTAAATATTGCTCTGCCAGAAGAATTTACTGCCTCTCGTGATTGGTTAAGGAAAGTAGGCGCCCCACAGGATGTGACTGTCGTTCCGGGAAATCACGACGCTTATGTACCTATACCAGAAAATCAAGGGATTGGTCATTGGAAGCCGTGGATGGTAGGAGATTGTGAAAATTACATCAAGTTTCCTTTCGTGCGTCGAAGAGGGCCAGTTGCTTTTGTGATGTTATCGACATCAAATCCAACCCCGCTATTTTCCGCAACAGGCGCTATCGGCAAACAGCAATTAAAACGACTGGAGAACATTTTAAGTAATTTGCGTAAGCTTGATTTATTTCGTGTCGTTATTTTACACCATCCCCCAGAAGATCATCCTACCATTCATCGCAAAGCGCTTCAGGATCGCATTCTTTTCCGAGAGGTTTTAGCACGAACAGGCGCAGAGTTAATACTACACGGACATCAACATCACAGTCACTTTGGATCAATACCTGGCCCAATTGGAAAAATACCCGTGCTGGGTGTTCCTTCAGCATCGATGGTTCTAAATCCGATCAAAGGGGACGAAGCACGATGGAATTTTATTAATGTTCACCGCAAAAAAACAAATTGGCTTCTTTCAAACCACACAAGATCTTTGACTGAACATGGCTTTAAAACTTTCGGAAAATGGCAATTAGCAGTTCCTTTCCCAAACATTTCTGTATAAAATTGAAAGGGTATCTAGCAAGGCCACACAAAATAATAATATTTGTGGACCTATAAGTCTAATTCTTGAGTGATCATAAACTGTCAGATATTAATATCGTTGGTAAATTTGCCTTCGACGTAGCTCTTTCCTAACAGCAAAAACAATTTAATTAGGTGATAATATGGCCAATAAAACAATGATCAAATTCGGCCATCCAAATACGGTGATAGGACAAACTGAACATTGGACGGTTCAGCTTCGACCAGAACAAGTAACATTGGGATCTTTGGTGCTGATTAGTAATGAACCAGTCGAGACTTTCGGCAATTTATCTTACGAAGGTTTTACCGGGTTAAAACCAGTTATTGGTAAGATTGAGGATATTTTATATGATATGATTAATTACCAAAAAATAAATTATTTAATGCTTATGATGGTTGATAATGATGTACATTTCCACGTCATCCCTCGCTATGATGGCACCAGAGAATACGAGGGGGTATTGATCAGCGATCTTGGTTTCCCTGGACCACCGCAACTGAATAATTCGGTAACGCTGGAATTAACAGTAAAGAAACAATTAATAACTGAACTAAGAAAACGTTGGCAAGAAAGTTAAATACAGAAATAGCATGATTTCATGACTATCCTCGATAAATACGTACTTTCGCAAACGATGCGCCGTCTTTTCATTGCTCTCAGTATTGTTTTGCTTACGCTCATCTTAGAACGTGTTTTAAGACTGTTTGAGTTCGCAGCTGCTAATAATGCAGCCTTTGGTTTAGTTCTACAGATGGCAGCTAACTTATTACCGCATTACTTAGGCCTAGCCCTTCCTGCAGCATTTTTCATAAGCATATTATTGCTTATGGCACAGTTGGGCGACAATAATGAACTTGATGTAATTTTAGGCTCAGGCTCTTCAGTTAAACGCATGGCTCGCACCATTATCATCATTGGTGTTATTTTTTCGGGTTTGAGCGTTCTTTTACTAGGTTATCTTCAACCATATAGTCGATATGGATATCGTGCAATCCGTCACGCTGCTACTCATGCGGTGTGGAATGAGGTAATCACAGCCCAAACCTTCTTTGCACCTGTAAAAGGCCTAACAATTCTTGCAAACGAAATAGATCTAGATGGGCGCAGCTTATCTGGAATTTTTGTACATCAAATTGAAGATGACGGTCCAGAAATGACTATTACTGCGGGAAAGGGACAAGTTACTACAGATATTAAAACTGGGGACACTGAAATAGTGCTGCAAAATGTTGTTCAAATTATTGAACGCCCTGGTCAATCGCCCTATGCACTATTTTTAGGAAAACTGGTCTTCAAACCAGATTTTCCTTTCAAACCAGCTCCATTTCGAGAACGAGGCAATGATCAACGTGAAATGACCTTGGGTGAGATTTGGCGTAGTAATAATCGGAAAAAAATTAGTGATAGTACCGAAAAAAATAAAATGACTGCAGAAGTAAACGGTAGATTAGTACGATCTTTTTCTGTGGCAACTATGCCATTTCTAGCGGTGCCAATGGGTATAGCTGCTAAACGGCGCCGAAGGGGGCCAGCGGTAGCCACAGCTGCTATATTGCTGCTACTTTACCATTATTCTCTTGAGATTGGTGAAGGTCTTGTGGGCATTGGAGCCGTTTCTCCACTAATTGGCCTATGGGTACCATTCTCTTTATTTTCTTTTTTTTGTATAAATATGTTTCTGCGCATAGATCAAAGATTGCGGCCCAACAGATTTGAACAGTTATTTGATAGATTAGATAACGGTATTCAAACGATAAAACGAAATATCCTTTTAAGAGGAAAACCTAAACAGTGATAATTCTAATTAGTTACTTTGGACATGTACTGGGGACACGCATTTTGTCAGTTTTGCTTGCCTTTGTCGCACTTCTAGTACTGATGGATTTGATCGATAATATTGAAGATATTCTTGAGCGTCGTGGTAATGTTGCAGATGTAATTCTGTTCGCCACTTATCGAATACCAACAATAGTTGAACGCTTGATCCCCCTGTCGGTACTCATTGGGAGCACCATGGGCATACTTGCTTTAGCTACACATAGCGAATTAATTATTTTGCGGGCTACAGGAATGTCTGCAATTAAAGTTGTCACATTAATGGCCCCAATCTGCTTGTTAATAATTTCAATCCATTTTTTTCTTGCCGATCGAATAGCACCCTATTCACAGCAGGCGTTTATAGACTGGTGGGAACCTCTTTTGAACCGTGGCGGCATACAATGGTTAAGAAGTGACGGTAGTCTGGTGCGGATTAGTGAAGTGTCACAAGATGGACGAACATTACTTGGACTTAGTTTTTTTGAACGTGATGAGAGTGGACGTCTACTTGGTGGAATAACGGCAGCGGCAGCCGAATTTAACGGAGGTAATTGGCAACTCTATGACACTAAAGAAACAATTCTCTCTAAAACTGGTCCAGAAATCATTCAAATGCCGACTAAAGCATGGCTCAATGGGCCGGACCCACAAATAATTCTAAATCTAATTGCGAGGCCCGAACAACTGTCAAAGAATACCCTAGGTCAAATTCTTTCTGTTGCTTGGAGTTCAACGGCTGATCCTTCTGTGTACAGCACTGAACTTATACGCCGTTCCGTAGGGCCTTTAACATCTCTAGTTATGATGCTCATTGCCGCATCTACTATTCGTGGTCAAAATAGATCAGGAGGACCACAACTTGGGGCTGCAGTAGCCCTTGGACTTGGGTTGACCTTTCTAGTTGTGGACGGCATGTTCTCAGCTCTTGGTAAGGCAGCGGTTCTTACTCCTTTTGTAGCGGCTTGGACCCCTCTTGCTGTATTTGTGGGGTTATCAACCTTCTTTCTTTTTCGTTTCGAAAAATGATTAGGATATACAATGCATATTTGGATTGATGCAAAACCGGCAGAACACCCATTGCATCTTTTTGGTCTTACCGGCCTAGAGCGAATTCTGCGTTCAATAACTAAAACCTGTGACAATTCCACTGTAGTTGTCGTGTCCGGATTGATTACAGTGGAAACAGATACCAGATACAGTTTAGTAGATGATACTGGAACAGCAATTGAGCGGTTATCTGCTTATATTACGAGGGTAGATGGACCAGTTTTGGCTTTAGAAGTCAGCACGATACTCGATGCCCGCCTAATACCTCAACTCATGCAAAATTCTTATCCTTCATGTTTTATGGGTAATGCAGACAACACTGATAGTGCTATCTTGTGCTTAACTCCATCGACACTACCACCAACAAATGCTGTTTCTTTGCATGATGCAGCAAAATCAATGCTGCAAAATGCTACTATTAAGGAAGTTAAAGCCAATCAGTTATCCGATTTTGTTGGAAATTTGAGGCGCAATGTCCCCTTCACTCTTGAGCGGGTTTTTAATGAACAACAAAGTACTGATTTAGAGAAACGGCTTTTTCAGCTAAGTTATAAAGGCTCTACAGATTTCATGACGAAGTGGGTCTATCCCCCGATTGTTTGGAAATTAACGCACCTGTGTATTAAATGGAATTTAACTCCAAATATAGTCACAGTTTTTAGTATTTTATTAACAATTATAGCTATTCCACTCTTTTTCTATGGCTATTGGATTTTAGGTTTTGCTGCTGCTTTTAGCATGACAATTTTAGACAGTGTTGATGGTAAACTAGCACGTCTAACATTAACAGATTCACCGGTTGGCAACTTTCTTGATCACGGCTTAGACATTATACACCCACCTTTTTGGTATTGGGCTTGGGCTGCAGGCCTTGTAGCAGATGGCTCTACGACTTCAGTATACATCGCGGCAACGTGGCTTATATTTTTTTATATTGCTGACCGGCTTACATTAATGGTAGCCAAAACGCGTTTCAAACGTGGTCTGCACGCGGTCACCCCGCTGGACGGCATGGTGCGAACTTGGATAGCTCGACGCAATGTGAATTTGGTTATATTTACTATTGGCGTCATTTTCGGAATTGGTGCTTATGCATTTTTATTTATAACGATATGGCAGGCCATAACATTTATCTGGCATACTTACCGGACTGCTTGGCTATACCCAAAATGGCGTCATAAGCAATACTTTACCTAAAAGCGTAAAAATTAGTAACTTTCATGAAATACACTGTAACACCCTCGTTTCATGGCATAATATGCGACAATCAGGAAACTAGACATAGGTTTAATGGAAAACTACCATCAAACTAATAAACCATAAAAGTTAATAGTGAGTGTATGATCATGTTTATCACAACTTGGAAGGGCCGTAGTTTCGACCTCGGCAAGATGACGTTGCGAGATTTAATAAAAGCATATTTTACATTTTACGCGATACAGACTTATTTAGGGTTGGCCTTTGTATCTTTGATACTCACCCTTATTTTTTCAGCCGGTTGGGTTGGTCCAATTGTGGCGGCTGCAGTCATTGTATTGCTGTACCCAGTGGTTTGGTATTTATTACACCGCTTTGTATTACACAGCCAATACCTTTACCGATGGAAATCAACCGCCACAATATGGAAACGTATTCATTTTGATCATCATCAGGACCCTCACAGGTTAGACGTTTTGTTCGGAGCACTGTATACTACGTTGCCTACTATCGTCGTGGTAACCATTCCCATCGGATGGGGTATTTACGGGCTGTCAGGAGCAACGGCTGCACTAGCTGCTGGTCTCTTTACCACATGCGTTTACGAGTTTGTCCACTGTATCCAACACTTAAACTTTAAACCCGCAAACAAATACTTAAAGCATATGAAAGAACACCACCTGTTACATCATTTTCACCATGAAGATGGAAATTATGGAATTACGAATTTTGCTGTAGACAGAGCATTGGGTACTTACTACGACAAAGCGAAAGAGCGGCCACGTAGCCCAACAGTTTATAATCTGGGATATGATTCTGATAAAGCTGTGATATACCCATGGGTGGCTGAAGAAACGGGGCATATGCCTAGAGATAGACCACCATCAGCTCGTCAGCAGGTTTAACACTCCAAAGTTTATTGGAATTTATCCCATGAGTGATCACTCAGTTGTTGTTTTTCCAGTCAAGTCGCGAGCAGACCTAAAAGATTTTATCAATCTGCCATACCGCCTACATCAGGGTGACCCCAATTACATATCGCCTTTGCACACAGAACGGAGAGATTTACTTAATCCCAAAAAAAATCCTTATTTAGAGCGTGCATTAGTTCAACTTTGGCTGGCTAAGCGTCATGGAGAAGTTGTTGGTAGAATAAGTACCCAAATTGATCCGTTAGCAATGGAAGTGCGTGGATATAAGGAGGGTCACTTTGGTTTAATAGCAGCGGAAAATGACCTTAGTATTTTTGAAGCATTAACTCATACTGCTGAGAATTGGTTGCGTAAGGAAGGAGCAACTACGAATGTTGGTCCGTTTAGTTTGAATATCAACGAAGAAACCGGCGTTTTGGTAACGGGCCATGAAACCAACCCGATGATGATGATGGGGCATGATTTTGGGTATGTGAGTGAACACCTTAGCACCCTTAATTATGATAAAGGCCGCGATCTCAACGCCTATATCTGGGAAATGGGGGCAGAGATGCCAGCCACACTAAAGAACTTTGAGGACAGAGTTCCTACAAAAGGCATGATAGTACGCTCAATAAATATGAAAAAATATCATGAAGAAGTTCGGATCATAGGTGAAATTTTCAATGATGCCTGGTCCGAAAATTGGGGTTTTGTGCCTTTGGCAAAAAACGAGATTGAACATATGGCAAGTCAGCTAAAACCATTAATTATACCTGACCTAGTCTGGTTTGTAGAAATGAATGGGGAACCTGCAGCGTTCTTGGTCTGTTTACCAAATCTAAATGAAGCGATTGTAGATTTAAAAGGCAAAATTTTTCCATTTGGTTGGTCCAAGATTTTATGGCGACTTAAAGTAAAAGGACTTAAATCAGCCAGAGTGCCTCTGCTTGGTGTGCGCAAAAAATATCTCAACGGTATGCTAGGGCCTTTCATGGTTGGCAGCATAATGAATAAAATGTTTTATGAGATCAAAAAACGCAATATTGAAAAACTTGAGATGTCTTGGGTGCTCGAAGATAATGTTCCCATGAACCAACTCGCTAAACGTATGGGGGGGCGCCATTATAAAACTTATCGCGTTTTTCAAAAATCACTGCGTTGACCTATTCTGTGCTTATTTTAGCAGGCAATCGCGGTCCCGCTTGCAGTGTAGCCGCTTTGGATGGCGTATCTCACAAAGCGCTCTTGTCAATAAACGGGGTTACGATGATTGAACGCGTCATTTCAGCGCTAAGGGAGGTTACAATTATAGAGAAGGTTACAATTGCAATAGAAACCCCGGAAGTTTTGAAGAGTATACCTAACCTTAAACCATTATTTACCAACGGTTATTTAGAAACTATTACAGCAATGCCAACACCCGCACAAAGCGTACTCAATGGTTTTGAAGCACTTAGTGCCGGTCAAAACGGACCGATCCTAATGACAACAGCCGATAATTGTCTACTAACATCTGAAATTGTCCAACATTTCATAAACTCTCTTAACCAAGACACTGATGTTACGGCAGCAGTTGCTAAGACTGATTTGGTACTAGAAGCTTATCCACAAGCACGACGCACACGCATGAGCTTTAGCGACGGTAGTCAAGGAGGCTGTAATCTTTTTGCATTCCAAACAGGCAAGGCCCGAAACATAATCAACTTTTGGCGCCTAATAGAGCAAAATCGTAAAAGCCCTCTCACTATGCTCCGCCAACTTGGATTTTGGGTTGTCCTTCGCTATTTAAGCAATAGTTTATCTATAGCACAGGCTTTGAATAAACTTGGCCAACGAACGGGAACTAAATTGGCTATTACACAAATGCCATTTCCAGAGGCAGCAATAGATGTTGACACTATCGATGACTATAAGCTTGTAGAAAGTATACTTTCAAAAAGAGAAAATAAATAAACTCAAGCGAATCTTTACCGAGAGTGTCCACCCCATTTATGACTGAGAGCTTTTGCACGACTTAAATCATCCATGAAATCAACTTCTTGCCAAGCGAACCCTTCTATAGATGCTATACCAACAACTTTTTTAACCGCAAGTGCGTCAATGGCTCTTAAATACCAACTCTTCAAACCATGTTCACCACGGAGCAAATTGACAATAGCTTCTTTGAAGAGTGCGCCACCTTCCCCGTTGAACATTAAAAAACCGATTGACTCAGCATCAACAACGTCTAATGGAAGCGCCTTTCCAATGCGTATCAATTGATCGCCTTCAAGACAAACTTTCATGTCATCGCCATCGTAGGTATTTTTCCTATCAATCGTTACAGTGATTGAGTGATTTCTCTGATTGAGAGCTCTAGCCGCAAGTTCTGGCTCAAACAGTGTGTCACCATTAATGACTAAAAATTCATCAGTCATTTCTTCGCGTGCGACATAGCAACTTCCAGCATTGTCTGCTACAGCAAAAAAGGGATTATACAGTGTCCGAACCTTTTGTTTCCCAAAATCCCTCGAAGCAATTAAATTTTCCACTTCCTCAGCGTAAAACCCAGTAACAACCGTTACATCGTTAATATCGTTTAAAGCGAGGGCGTTTAACTGCCATTCAAGAATAGAACGATCGTTTATAGGAAGCAAACACTTGGGTTGATTTTGGGTTAACGGTAGCAATCTGCTCCCTTGTCCAGCGCTAAGAATAATTGCTTTCAACGTTTTATTCCAATGATAATTAATTTGATGTTTGTTTTGCCTACGATCAAAACAAACATCAAGTACTTCATAATCATAGCATTTCACATTGTTACAATTTGCTAAAGCATTACTTAGAAAACTTTAGAAGGTATTTAAAAAAGGAAA